>Ga0208645_1000036_pt1 | contig 257023 bp, 231 predicted proteins | sample VirMetDEL_Sep_01_FD_184519 | JGI IMG/M metagenome (GOLD analysis project Ga0208645, IMG submission 184519) | Aqueous microbial communities from the Delaware River and Bay under freshwater to marine salinity gradient to study organic matter... | ecosystem: Environmental > Aquatic > Marine >...
GTTTGGGATTTGCGCTGGTTGTGAGGGCCTCATCGGGGGCAAGCCCCCTCCCACATTTGAATGTATTCACAGATCAAAGGTGGGAGGGGGCTTTTTGTTTGGGATTTGTGCTGGCTGTGAGGGCCTCTCGGGGGCAAGCCCCCTCCCACATTTGAATGTATTCACAGATCAAAGGTGGGAGGGGGCTTTTTGTTTGGGATTTGTGCTGGCTGTGAGGGCCTCATCGGGGGCAAGCCCCCTCCCACATTTGAATGTATTCACAGATCAAAGGTGGGTGGGGGCTTTTTGTTTGGGATTTGCGCTGGTTGTGAGGGCCTCATCGGGGGCAAGCCCCCTCCCACATTTGAATGTATTCACAGATCAAAGGTGGGAGGGGGCTTGCCCCCGATGAGGCCCGCCCGGCCACCGCAGCACTCAAGGTAGCCAATCCCACCTACGCTTAAGTTAGGATGCTCGTTCCCTATTCGAGGTGGTCTCCATGTTCTTCGGCGTTCTCCTGATCATCACCTGGCTGGTCCTGCTGCTGCGCTATCCGGCCAAAGCCCTACCCGTATCGCTGGCCGCCGCTGTGGGCCTGGGGCTGGTGGGCGTGTGGGTGGTGTGGTTGGACAATCGTGAAGCGTCGCAACTGGCGCGCCTGGAGCTGCGCATTGTCTACGCCCCGCAGGACTGCCCGGCCGACCGCCCACTGAAGCTGACCCTGAACAACGGCAACGACGTACCGCTGACCGAACTGCGCTGGCGCGTCGCTGCCTATGCGCCGGGCGATACGGTCAACCTGGCCGACAACGTCTATGCTGCCCCACGCTATCGCGGCCCCGGCGAGTTGCAGGCCGGCGCCACCTGGGACGACTGCCTGCCCACCCCGCCGCTGCGCCCTGGCTACCGCCCGCAAACCCTGGAATTTCGCGCCGAGCATTTGCAAGGCAGCTTCTCGGACTGACAAAGGACCGATCCATGCCCAACGTACTCATCACCGGTTGCTCCAGCGGCATCGGGCGCGCCTTGGCCGAGGCCTTCAAATCCGCCGGATTCGACGTGTGGGCCAGCGCCCGCCAACCGGAAGACGTCGCCCGCTTGTCCGCCGCCGGCTTCAACGCGGTGCAACTGGACGTCAACGACAGCGCCGCCTTGCAGCACCTGGCCGAGCAGTGGGGCGAGCTGGATGTGCTGGTCAACAACGCCGGCTACGGCGCCATGGGCCCGTTGCTCGACGGCGGCACCGAGGCGCTGCAGTGTCAGTTCGAAACCAACGTGTTTTCCATCGTCGGCGTGACCCAGGCGTTCTTCCCCGCGCTGCGTCGCGGCAAAGGCCTGGTGGTGAATATCGGCAGCGTTTCCGGGGTGCTGGTGACACCATTCGCTGGCGCCTACTGCGCCTCCAAAGCCGCCGTGCATGCCTTGAGCGATGCCCTGCGCATGGAACTGGCGCCGTTTGGCGTGCGGGTGATGGAAGTGCAACCGGGCGCAATCGATACCCGCTTTGCGAAAAACGCCGGGGCCCAGGCGGAGCTGTTGATCAACGAACAATCGCCGTGGTGGCCGTTGCGCGAAGGCATCCGCGCGCGCTCCCGGGCCTCCCAGGACAACCCGACACCGGCCAGCCGATTTGCCAGCCAGGTCCTGAACGCCGTGCAACAACCGACACCGCCCCGCTTATTGCGCGCGGGCAATGGCAGTCGGGCACTGCCGTTGATGGCGGCGTTACTGCCCAAAGGGTTGTTGGAAAACGTATTGAAGCGACGCTTTGGTTTGAATAGGAGTTTGTAAATGATCGACTACAGCGACTTTTTCGAAGAAGTGATCCAGACCCACGTCGAGATCGAACAGTGGTTCGCCGGCGTGGCGCCTGAAGGCACGCTGCAAAGGCTACTCGCGCGCTTCTCGCCGGAGTTCAGCATGATTGCGCCCTCCACCGGCACACGCATGAACGCCGCTGGGGTCAATTACCTGTTCACCCGCCTGGGCGGCCAGCGGCCAGGGTTGAAGATCACCTTGAGCGAACTGAGCGGCATTGACCGGCATGCCCGCGGCGCCGTCGTCAGTTACCGCGAACATCAGATCGACGACAGCGGCACCCAGACCGATCGCCGCGCCACGGTGGTCTTCGAGAAACAGGCCAGCGGCGCACTGCTGTGGCGCCATTTGCACGAGACGTACTGCCAGGCCTGAACCGCCAGGCAACACCCCGCCAGTATGCGCGCAAGCCTCCCCCCGCTTGCGCGCACAGCCCATCGCCCTGAGTCCCCCGCTCATTGGCGGCAATACAATTTCGCTACAGAACTGAACGGACACTCTCGCTAGAGTGACGCGCTGACTTCTGACTCAACACGCTCAGACCTCATACCTCGCTTGTCGTTGATCGCTGTTCGCGTCGATTCGACACAGCCGTTCCGGTACCTCTTGGGTGACCCCTATCAAGCCTTTAAACAAATCGCGCGCCTGTCGGACGCTGCTCACACTGTCACTGGGGTTAACTGCGGTGACAGGCTGTTCGGTCGCACCTCTGCCCGCGTTGAAACCGCCCGCGCCAGAGGCATGGCGCAATGCACCGTCCCCACTGGCGCCGGCCAAGCCCGACCTCAATCGGTGGTGGCACGCCTTCAATGATCCTGAACTCGATACCCTGGTGGATCAGGCATTGCACAACAACCTCGACGTCGCCGCCGCAGTCGAGCGCCTGCGGGCTGCGCGAGTGCTGAGCCAACATTCGCAAGCGCCCTATCTGCCCTCGCTCGGGATCAAGACCCACGACGCGATAAGCCCCGACACCAGCAGTTCGTACTTCCTGATCGGCTTCGATGCGCAATGGGAACTGCCACTGTTCGGCGCCAGGCAGAGCGCGGATCGCATCGCCGAGGGCAACCAGGCGCTGGTGGCCGCCGACTTGCGCAGCGTCCAGGTGTCGCTGGTCGCCGAAGTCACCCGGCATTGGGTTGAGCTGCGTTCGGCGCAACACGCCGAACGCGCGCTGACGGCCATTCGTGACGCTCAGCAGGAAAAACTGGCGCTGCTGCGTGTGCGCGAGCAACTTGCCCTGGCGCCGCACGCTGACGTGGCGGGCGCCGAGGCTGAACTGGCGCGAGCCGAGATGCAGCTGAGCGGGCCGCAACAACGGATCCACCGCCATGCACAGCAGTTGGCGCTGTTGTCGGGTCGGCCGGAGCCCGACCCGCGCTGGCTGCAGCCCGGACCGCAGCCCACGCTCGGCCAGTGGCAACTCAACAACGTGCCGGCGGACCTGCTGCGCACACGCCCGGAAATTGCCAGCGCCGAGGCCGAGGTTCTTGTGGCCGCCGGGGAGTTGGGGATGAGCCGCGCCGATATCTACCCGCATCTCAGCCTGGGCGCTTCGTTGCAGTGGTCGCTGAACATTGCCAGCAACCGCAAGCGCACGCCCAGCGGCAACAGTATTTTCTCGGCCGGGCCAGGGATCAGCATCCCGTTGTTCGACTGGGGCCAACGTATCGCCACCGCACGCGCGAAAGACCACCTGTTGCAGGCAGCGGTTCTGACTTATCGCCAGGCCGTGTTGCAAGGCGTTGCCGAAGCCGAAATCGCCCTGGGCGACCTCGAACAAACGCGCCTGCGCGAGCACGCCTCGCGCCAGGCCCATAAGGCGACGCAGACGCGCCTGGAGGCCTTGCAACAACGCGAGCGCCTGGGGCTCATGAGCCCACTGGAGCTGACGAGCGCCCACGTGCAGGCACTGCAAGCCATGCGACAGGCCGACAGCGCCAGCACCGAACGGGACATCGCCTACATCGCGCTTTATAAAGCCCTGGGCGGCGCACCGTTACCGAACCCGACAGTGAAGGATGCTGACTGATGGTGGCGCTTGCCCGTCTGACACTGATCCACGAATGGCGGCGCTTCCTGCCCGCGATGATTGCCGTAGGCTTCGCGGGGCTGCTGCAGTTGCTCCAGGCCGCGCTGGTGCTGGGTATTTTCGGCAGTGCCAGCGTCTATATCACCGGCTCTACGGCGGACCTCTGGGTCGGTTACCCCGGCACGCAAAGCGTCAACCTCGGGAGACCGATCGATGCCGGCGTGGAAATGCGCCTGCGCATGGACGCCGACGTCCTGCGTGTCGAGTCGTTTCGCTGGGTCGACGCCGATTGGCGCGGTGCGCGAGATACCGGTGGCGTGTCGGTGTTTGTCAGCGGCATCGACGTCGGGCCAGACGGCCTGATGTTTGCGCGCGCCCTGCCGACGGCACTGCGCGCCCGCCTGGCCGAGCCCGGTGCGGTGATCGTCGACCGCGCCGATCTGAGCACCCTTGGCGTGAACCTGGGGGACGCCGCGACCATCAACGGGCAACGTGTGCGCGTGGTGGGCGTCACCAGCGGCCTGCGCGCGCTGGGCGGGGTCAATGTGCTGGCGTCGCTGGCCACCGCCCGGCAGCTCGACACCACCACCGCAGCGGACCGCATTACCTACCTGGTGGCCAAAGTGCGCGATCCCGCTCAGGCCGGTGCGGTTGCCGCGCGCCTGAGCGACGGCCCTGCGTTCGGCAACTATTCGGTATGGACCGCACAACAGTTCGCCCAGCGCTCGCAGATGTATTGGATGTTCGACACCGGCGCCGGTGCCGGCGTGCTGTTTCTGGCCGCGATTGTGTTCCTGGTGGGCGCGGTCATCACCAGCCAGACGCTGGTCGCCGCGGTCGTCGGTTCCATCCGCGAATACGCCACCTTGAACGCCCTTGGCGTCGGCTTGAATGCCCTGCGCAAAGTGGTCATGGAGCAGGCTTTCTGGGTCGGGGCACTGGGGCTGCTGGGCAGTTCGGTGCTCGCCGGCCTGTTCTTCGCCCTGGCGGCGCACTACAACGTGCCGGTGCAGCTCTCGCCCGTCGCGGCCCTCGCCTGCCTGTGCCTGAGCATGCTCCTGGCACTCGTGTCGGGCCTGGCGGCCATCCGCACCTTACGCCACGCCGACCCGGCCAGCCTTCTGAGATAGCACTGCCATGAGTCTCCTGACATCCGCCACACCCTTCACGCTGCAAGCCAGCAGTATCAGTAAATCGTTCACCTCGGGGCGGGTCGTAACCCCAGTGCTGCATGACATTACCCTGGCGATACGGCCCGGCGAACTGACCCTGATCTCAGGCCCGTCCGGCTGTGGCAAAAGCACGCTACTGGCGATCCTCAGCGGCCTGCAGCAGCCCGACCGCGGCAGCGCATCGGCCCTGGGGCACAACCTTTCAAGCCTCGACACGCGGGCCCTGGAGAATTTTCGCCTGCGCCACACCGGCTTCGTATTCCAGGGGTTCAACCTGTTTCCGGCGTTGACTGCGCAGCAACAGGTCGAGCTGCCCTTGAGCTACCTGGGGCTGCCGAGCACGGAAGTCCGAGCGCGCGCCATCGAGGCGCTGGAGGACGTCGGGCTGGGCTCGCGCATGCAACTGCGCCCGGCCGAATTGTCCGGCGGCGAAAAGCAGCGCGTAGCGATTGCACGCGCCGTGGCAAAGGCCCCCGAGTTGTTGTTCGCCGACGAACCGACCAGCGCCCTCGATGCGGCCAACGGCCAGATCGTGATCGATATTTTGCACCGCATCGCCCGCACGCGTGGCACCACGGTGCTGTGCGTCAGCCACGATCCGCGCCTGATCAGTAATTGCGACCGCGTGCTGACCATAGAAGACGGCCGCATTTTGAACGATCAATCCCTTCCCTTCCAACCGGCCGCTATGGTCGGAACCCAGGAACACTCTGTATGAACGCGCGCCCGCTTCGCTCTTGGCTGCTTCTGAGTACCGCACTTGTATTGCTGAGCGCCTGCTCCCGTGAAGATGCGCCTTCCACGCCGACGTCATCGGCGCCAACCTACCTGGCCGTCGCGCGCGGCCGTATCGATGTGGAAGGCGGTTTGCTCAAGCTCGGCGCGAGTCGCGACGGCGTGGTCGCCGAGATCAAGGTGACGGAAGGCGAGCAGGTCAAGAAAGGCCAACTGCTCGCCACCCTGGACAGTGAACTGGCGCAACTGGCCGTCGCCGCCGCACTGACCGAGCAACGCCAGGTGCAGATCCAAGCCAAACAGTTGGCAAGGCAGCTCAAGTTCGCCGAGCAGCAGGCCAGCCGCCTGACCGCCGCCGCCAAGGCAGGCGCCGGCGACAGCCAGAGTGCCGATGGGGCCCACGAGGCCGCCGAGCGCTTGCGCGACGAGATTGAAAAGACTCAGACAGACGCCGAAGTCGCCGCGAGAAAGCTGACGGCGGCACGCTACGAACTGGCGCAACGCAGCCTGCGTGCGCCGGTCGACGCCGAGGTGGTTCGGCGCCTGATTCAACCCGGTGCCGCAGTGTCTGCACAGTCCGGGCCGGCTTTCGTTTTGTTGCCGAACCAGGCGCGTATCGTAAGGGCTGAGCTCAACGAGTCATTCACCGGCGCGGTGCGCCCCGGGATGAAGGCCGAAGTCACCGATGACAGCGCCGATGGTTCAGTGGCGCTGACCGCCCATGTGGTGCGGATCAGCGCGGTACTGGGCAACAGCACCCTGGAAGACGACGCCTTGGTCAGGGCCAATACGCGTACCGTTGAATGCATATTGGCGTTCGATCAGCCGGCGCCGCCGTCTCTGCGCGTGGGGCAGCGCCTGCTGGTGCGGTTTGGGCCGTAGGTAATCGTCACGACCCGCCCAGCCCGACAGAGGTTCAGTGCTGGATAGAGTCGACAATCACCGTGCAGGTAATCCCCGCCGCCAACAACACGCCTTCGGGCACTTCATCGATATGAATCCGCACCGGCACGCGCTGGGCCAAGCGCACCCAGTTGAAGGTCGGGTTCACGTCGGCGATCAGTTCGCGGCTCTCGGGGTTATCGCGGTCGTAGATGCCGCGAGAGATGCTTTCCACATGGCCCTTGAGGGTTTCGCCGCTCATCAACTGCATATCGGCCTTATCGCCGACCTTGACGTGGGGCAGTTTGGTTTCTTCGAAGAAGCCATAGACCCAGAACGAGTTCATATCGACCACGGCCATCTTGGCTTCGCCGATGCGCGCGTAGTCACCGCGATGCACGTTGAGGTTGGTGACGTAGCCGTCGACGGCCGCCACCACTTGCGTGCGTTTCAAGTTCAGTTCGGCGGCTTCCAGTTGTGCCTGGGCGTGCTGGTAGTCGGCGAGGGCCGAGTCGGCGACGTTGCTGGCGTCGTCGCGGTTTTCCCTGGAGATCACCAGCGCGTCGAGGTCGGCGCGGCGGTGGGCGTTGTCTTTGCGCATTTCCCAGGTGGCTTTGCGCGATGCGACAAGGGCTTGTGCCTGTTTGACGGCGAGGCGGTAGTGTTCGGGGTCGATCTGCATCAGCAGGTCGCCCTTTTTCACCAACTGGTTGTCACGCACCGGCACGTCGACCACTTCGCCGGTGACGTCGGCGGCGACGTTGATGATGTCGGCACGCACGCGGCCATCGCGGGTCCAGGGGGTTTCCATGTAATGCACCCACAGCGTGCGGCCAATCCAGATCGCCAGAGCCAGAACCAGCAAGGTCGCGAGCAGGCTGAAAAACTTTTTCATCGGGGCATTCTCAACGGTAGACGGTCAGCGCCAGGGCGCCGAACAGGCAAACGAACAGGCTCAGGCGCAGCAACGCCGGGTGCCAGAAAAAACGGTACAGATCGAACCCCGCCAGGAAGCGGTCCAGCGCCCAGGCCAACCCCGCCGCGATCAAAAACATCAGGGTCACGGTCGGCATGTAAATGCCGTGGAACGCGATTTCACGAGGCATGCCCAGCTCCTTTCAACATAAGCGCGCCTTGGGGCTTGTAGGCCGCCAGCGGCGATTGCGGGTCCAGCAGCGAAGTGCGGATGAAGTGCAGGTAGCTTTTCACCCGACGCAGGGCCGAGGTATCGAAGTGCGGCGCGAAGGGTTCGTCGGTCGCCTGCACGCGGCTGATCGCATGGTCGACGGCAATCAGCCCGCGCTCCAGGTTGCTGGCGCTGGGTTGCAGGAACAGGCGCACCAGTGAGCGGCCCATCACGCGGATCGCCTGGCGCCAGGGCTGGGATTCGGCGTAGGCCGGGTGGATCGGCAAGATCGCCTGTTCCTTGCGCAACTCGATGATCGCATGGCCGACTTCAAGCACCACGAACATCCAGCGCAACAGGTTGCGTTGCACTTGCGGCTGGCCGACAGCGAGGCCGTAGGCCTGGTGCAGCAGGTCGCGGGTGCGGCTTTCGAAACTCGACGCCAGGCCCTTGAGCTTGCCGCTGATCGCGTACACCACTTGCTCGCGCAGGTCCTGTTCCAGGCGGCGCCACAGCCAGCGGCTGTTGGGCGGCAGGATGATCGCCCCTGCCGCCGCGCACACCAGCATGCCGATGATCATCGCGATGTAGTCGTTGATAAAGTTGTAGGGGTTGTAGACCGTGAGGTTGTCCGGCACCGAACCGGTGCTGAAAAAGATCAGCAGGCCCACGCCGACCCCGGCGTATTGCGGGCGTGAAGCGAGGAAGGCGCCGAGGATGATCACCGGCGCGAGCATCACGCACAGCAGCGGGAAGCCGTCGATCCAGGGAAACACGAAAAACATTTCGACGAAGCCCACCAGCGCCCCGATCAGGGTGCCGCACGCCATCTGGAACGCCATGCGTTTGGGGTTCGGCGTGGCGGCGGACAGGCCGACGGTGGCGGCGGCGATCATGGTCATGGTCGCGCCGCTCGGCCAAGCGGTCGCCACCCAGTAGCTGCCGAGCACGATCAGGATGAACGACGCCCGCACCCCCGAGGCCACGCAGGCCAGCCAGTTGGTTTTGGGGATGAAGGTTTCGTCCCACTGTTCCCGCGCATGGCTGTGATCGGCCAGGGAGGCGTGGGTCTGTGCGTAGTTGTGCAGGTCGTCGACGAAGCGGTAGAGCAGCTCGTAGGCGGTATGAAAGTCCAACTGCTCGTCTTCGCTCGGGTTGCCTTGCTGGAAGATCGCTCGCAGGCTGCGGACCTTGGCGGGCAAGCCGTCCTTGTAGACGCTCAACTGGTTGACCAGCCGCGCCGCGTCGGGGCTGGTGAGGGCGCGGCCGGAGAACCCGTCGAGCACCTCGGCCAAGTCCTGCAAGCCCGGTTTGATTTCGGCGACAACGTGGTCCGCGGCATCGGCACGCAGGCGTTCGAGCAACTGGTGCAAGGCGTTGAAGCGCGTGGTGATGCTCATGAATTCGCTGTTGAGGCGACTGAGCCGGCCATTGCGCCGACGCATGTGCGGGTCTTCGAACACGGTGAGGCTGCGCAGGCCTTCCAGGCCCACGGCTTCGGCGATAAAGCGCACGTTGGTGCTTTCGAAGGTTTCGCGCTGGCTGCGCCCACGCAGGCCGTCGGTGACGAACAGCGCGAATACGCCAAACCGCTGGTACAGCGCGTTGCGCATGGCCGCACTGGAGGTCTGCGGCAGGATCGCCGCGCTGACCAGCGTGGAGACCAGAATCCCCAGGGAAATTTCCAGCACCCGCCACACGGCCGCCATGAACGCTCCGTCCGGGTGGGCCAGGGACGGCAGGCCGACCATCGCAGCGGTGTAACCGGCGAGCACGAAGCCATAGGCGCGAAAGTTGCGGTTGCGCGTGGCGCCAGCGGTGCAGATCCCCACCCAGATCGCCAGCGAGCCGAGGAACAGCTCGGTGTTCTGCGCAAACAAGGCGATCAGGAACACCATCACCGCCGACCCGGCCAAGGTGCCGAGGAAGCGATAGAAGCTCTTGGCGAACACCTGGCCGCTCTGGGGTTGCATCACGATAAACACGGTGATCATCGCGGTGCGCGGTTGCGGCAGTTCCAGGCGCATGGCCAGCCACAGCGTGGCGAACGCAGCGATCAGCACCTTGAAGATGTACACCCAGGTCACGCCGTCACTGCGTGCCCAGTCGAAAAAGCCACGGCGCCACTCAAGGGAATACAGCCAGCGCAGCGGTGCAGGCAAGGGAGTCATCAAATCCTACTCAGTGATCGAACACGGCGAGCGCCGCCGGGGTCTTGCTCGGGACAGTCTTGGTGTCTTGCGGAACATCGTTGCCGGCGCCCAGCCCGCCGCCCAGGGCGGTCACCAGGTCGGCGTGGGCCGTCAGACGCGCGGCCTGCACCTGCTGCTCGACTTGCTGCTGGCGGAACAACAGGGTCTGGGCGTTCAGCACATTGAGGTAATCGGTAAGGCCGCGCTGGTAGGCGATCATCGCGATGTCGTAGGTTTTCTGCGCCGAGGCCACCGACTCTGCGGCGAAGCCCTTTTGCTTGTCCATGGATTCGCGGCGGATCAACTGGTCGCTGATGCCCTTGAGCGCGTTGACCAGGGTCTGGTTGTAATGCGCCACGGCGATGTCATAGCCGGCGCTGGCTTCACCCAGCTGCGAACGCAGGCGGCCGCCGTCGAAGATCGGCAGGGTGATGGCCGGGCCGACGTTGTAGTTGAATTTCTTGCCGGTCAGAAAGCCCAGCATGCCACCGCCGGTGGCCATGTAGCCGAGGCTGCCGACCAGATCTACGTTGGGATAGAAGCCGGCGTGCGCGACATCGATGCCACGCGCCTGCGCTGCCACCTGCCAACGGCTGGCGACCACGTCCGGGCGCTGGCCGAGCAATTGCGCGGGCAGGCTGGACGGCAATTTCAGCGGCGCGCCGAGGGACAAGGTCGGACGTTGCAGTCGCGCGCCCTCGCCCGGGCCTTTACCCGCCAACGCCGCCAACTGGTTGCGGCTCAGGGCGATCTCTTCGTCCAGGGCATCGAGTTGGCGATGGGTCTCGGGCAACGGGGTTTCGGCCTGGCTCACATCGAAATGCGTGCCAATGCCCGCGTTCAGGCGTTTATTCGCCAGGTCGAGAATCTGCTGTTGTTGGGCCAGCGTGGCCGCGACGATGTCGCGGTTGGCGTAATGCAACGACAGCTGGATATAGGCGCGCACTACGTTGTTCTGCAGTTCGAGCTGGGCCTGGCGCGCTTCGGCCACGCTCATGTGCGCCAGGTCGACGGCACGCTCGGTGGCGTTGCTTTCGCGGCCCCACAGGTCGAGGGCATAGCTGAAGCCCAGGGACGTATTGTTGTCCCAGGTGTTGGAACCGCTCAATGCACCCGGGCCGTAGAACTGGTCGTTCGGCCAGTTGTGGCGCTTGAGGGTGGTGTCGCTGTTGATCTGCAACGACTCGGCCGACTCGACAATCCCGGCCATGGCCCGCGCTTCACGCACACGCGCGGCAGCCATGGCCAGGCTCGGGCTGTCGTGGGTCGCGAGTTCGACCCAGCGGTTGAGCTGGGGATCGCCATAGGCCTGCCACCATTGCGCGGTGGGCCAGTGGGCGTCCCGGGCGGCGCTCTGGATCGCCTCGTCGGTGGCCAGGGTATTGGCGTTAAGGGCCTGGTCTTGGGGGGCGATTCCTCCGGTTCCGATGCAGCCGCTGATTGCTAACGATAAGGCCCAAACACTGAGAGTCTTCAGCTCTCTGCTGATGCGACGCGGCACTGCTGCGAATTCCTGAGGTGGGTGATGCAGGGTAGGTGGTGTAATTCTAGGACGCGAGGGGAATGACGATAAGCTGGTATTCCTGTGAATCTTTATTACCGTTCAGGCGATAATCCCTTCGTAGGGATCACTGGTCTACGTAACTTTCTGTCACAATTTGCTATCTCCCTTGAGAACACCCCATGGACACTTTGCAAAACATGCGCGCCTTCAGTTCTGTGGCCGAAGCCGGCAGCTTCACCGCCGCCGCCGCACAACTGGACACCACCACCGCCAACATTTCGCGCGCGGTCTCCAACCTGGAGGCCCATCTGCAAACCCGCTTGCTCAACCGCACTACCCGCCGCATTGCACTCACGGAGGCGGGTAAACGCTATTTATTACGCTGCGAGCAAATCCTGGCCTACGTCGAAGAAGCCGAGGCCGAAGCCAGCGACGCCCACGCGCGCCCCGCCGGCCAGTTGAAAGTGCATACCATGACCGGTATCGGCCAGCATTTCGTCATCGACGCCATTGCCCGCTACCGCCGCACTCACCCGGACGTGACCTTCGACCTGACCCTGGCCAACCGCGTGCCGGACTTGCTCGATGAAGGCTACGACGTGTCCATCGTGCTGGCCAGCGAACTGCCGGACTCGGGCTTCGTGTCCCAGCGTCTGGGCATCACCTACAGCATCGCCTGCGCCTCGCCGGACTACGTCAAGGCCAAAGGCTGCGCGCAACGGCCCCACGATCTGCTCAACCACGCCTGCCTGCGCCTGGTCAGCCCGGTGGTCCTGCTGGATAAATGGAGCTTCAACGGCCCTGACGGCCAGGAAAGTGTCGCGATCAACACATCGCCGTTCCTGGTGAACTCGGCCGATGCGATGAAAACCGCCATCACCAGCGGCATGGGCGTCGGCCTGTTGCCGGTGTACGCCGCCATCGAAGGCCTGCGCAACGGCACGCTGGTGCGGGTGATGCCCAACTATCGCTCCCAGGAACTGAACCTGTACGCCATTTACCCATCGCGCCAGTACCTGGATGCGAAGATCAAGACCTGGGTGGAATACCTGCGCGGTTCGCTGCCGGAAATTCTCGCGGCGCACCAGGCGGAATTGGTCGCGTATGAGTTGAGCGGCAGCCTGGGCGGCGTGCGGATGGCGAACTGATTTCTGCCAGACGATAGCGATCCAATGTGGGAGGGGGCTTGCTCCCGATAGCGGTAATGAAGTCATGCATGTATTGGCTGACACACTGCTATCGGGGGCAAGCCCCCTCCCACATTTGGATCTCCATGGATCAGATAGAACCCATTTGGCTCTTGCTCTTAGGAGCGGCCTATAACCAACCTGAGCCTGGAAGCTGGACTCGGTCAAAAATGTAGGAGGGGGCAATCCCCCTGCCACATTTGGATCTCCATGGATCAGATAGAACTCATTTGGCTCTTGCTCTTAGGAGCGGCCTTATAACCAACCTGAGCCTGGAAGCTGGACGCGGTCAAAAATGTGGGAGGGGGCTTGCCCCCGATAGCGGTAGTGAAGTCATGCATGTATTGGCTGACACACTGCTATCGGGGGCAAGCCCCCTCCCACAGAGGTTCAACGGTGTCCTGACAATTGCCGGCAGGAATGTTAGCTTGCTTGGCATTCTTCCGTAGTCGATGAGCCCGCCTGCAATGAAAAAGACTGTCCTCGCCTTCAGCCGTATCACCCCGGAAATGATCGAACGCCTGCAACAGGATTTCGAGGTGATCGCCCCCAACCCCAAGCTGGGCGACATCAATGCACAGTTCAATGAAGCCCTGCCCCATGCCCACGGCCTGATCGGCGTGGGGCGCAAGCTGGGCCGCGCGCAACTCGAAGGCGCGAGCCGGCTGGAAGTGGTGTCCAGCATCTCGGTAGGCTATGACAACTATGACGTGGCCTACCTCAGCGAACGCGGGGTCATGCTCACCAACACCCCCGACGTCCTCACCGAAAGCACCGCCGACCTCGCCTTCGCCCTGCTGATGAGCAGCGCACGCCGGGTGGCCGAGCTGGACGCTTGGACCAAGGCCGGCGAGTGGAAAGCCAGCGTGGGCGCGTCGTTGTTCGGCTGCGACGTGCATGGCAAGACACTGGGCATCGTCGGCATGGGCAATATCGGCGCCGCCGTGGCCCGGCGCGGGCGCCTGGGCTTCAATATGCCGATTGTGTACAGCGGCAACAGCCGCAAGCCCGCACTGGAGCAGGAACTGGGCGCACAGTTCTGCAGCCTGGATCAGTTACTCGCCGAAGCGGACTTCGTCTGCCTGGTGGTGCCGTTGAGCGAAAAGACCCGGCACCTGATCAGTCATCGCGAGCTGGGGCTGATGAAATCCAGCGCGATCCTGATCAATATTTCCCGCGGCCCGGTGGTCGACGAACCGGCGCTGATCGAAGCCCTGCAAAGCCAGCGTATTCGCGGGGCGGGGCTGGACGTGTATGAAAAGGAACCGCTGGCCGAGTCGCCACTGTTCCAATTGAGCAATGCGGTGACCCTGCCGCACATCGGCTCGGCGACCCACGAAACCCGCACAGCCATGGCCAACCGCGCCCTCGACAACCTGCGCAGCGCCCTGCTCGGCCACCGCCCGCAGGATCTGGTCAACCCGCAGGTATGGAAGGGCTGAGATAAGTCAACTTCATCGGCCCATTCCCCTAAAGCCTGGGCCGATGAAGTCGATAACCCTCCATAGATGATCAACCCTGATCCACAGAAGGTTTTTATGTCCACGTCTAAAGCCCGCGCAGACTCACTCTCGCTTCTGCTCTTTACCTTGCGCAGCGGCAAGTTGATGGCCATTAACCTGCTGAAAGTCAGCGAAATCATCCCGTGCCCGCCGCTGACCAAGCTGCCGGAGTCCCATCCGCACGTCAAAGGTATCGCCATGCTGCGCGGCACCTCGCTGTCGGTGATCGACCTGAGCCGCGCCCTCGGCGAAATGCCGTTGGAAGACCCGGACGGCGGCTGCCTGATCGTCACCGATGTCAGCCGCTCCAAGCAGGGCCTGCATGTACAGGCGGTGAGCAAGATCGTGCATTGCCTGACCACCGATATCCGCCCGCCGCCCTTCGGTGCCGGCGGCAATCGCTCGTTTATCACCGGGGTCACCCAGGTGGAAGGCGGGCTGGTGCAGGTGCTGGACATCGAAAAAGTCATCCACGGCATCGCCCCGGCACCGATTGAAATGGCGCCGACCGACTTGACCATGGAAGAGGCCGAAGTGTTGGGCAACGCGCGAATCCTGGTGGTGGATGACAGCCAGGTCGCCCTGCAACAATCAGTACACACCCTGCGCAACCTCGGCCTGACCTGCCACACCGCACGCAGCGCCAAGGAAGCGATCGACGTGCTGCTGGAACTGCAGGGCACCGTCGAACAGATCAATGTGGTGGTGTCGGACATCGAAATGTCCGAAATGGACGGTTACGCCCTCACCCGCACCCTGCGCGAAACCCCGGACTTCCAGGACCTTTACGTGCTGTTGCACACCTCCTTGGACAGCGCGATGAACAGCGAAAAAGCGCGCGTGGCCGGGGCTGACGCGGTGCTGACCAAATTCTCCTCGCCCGAACTGACCAAATGCCTGGTGGTGGCCGCCCAGACCGTGGCGCAAAAGGGCCTGTAAGCGGTGGCCGAGTATTTCCAACTGCTACGCCGCGACCTCACCCGCGACCTGCCCGCGCCGCAGTGGCCGGCCGGTACGCAGTTGGATCACTACCGCGACGCATGGGCCCCGGCGATTCACGCGGTGTTGCGCATGACCCAGGCGCAAGGCGGCGGCCACGTCGCCGACCTGCAAACCTGGCAGCGGCAGTTCGTGACCGATGCCGAGTTCGCCCCCACGCTGTGCCTGGTGGCGAGCAATGCCGAGGGCATCCTCGGCGTGGCCCAGTGCTGGACCAGCGCCTTCATCAAGAACCTGTCTGTACACCCCTGCGCCCAGGGCCAGGGGCTGGGCCGCGCCTTGTTGCTGCACACCTTCCAGGTGTTCAAGCAGCGCGGCGAACCCTACGTGGACCTCAAGGTCCTGGAAAGCAACCGACGCGCCCGGCAACTCTATGAAAGCGCGGGCATGGTGTTCGTGCTGCGCGATGTGGTCAGCGAAGACTGACGGGCACTGGCGCACAACTTGCTTTCAGTGCTCCCGAACGTTGAAAAGAGGTGAAAACCCGTCACCGTTCGCGCGAGCCCTCCGACCTAGCCTGGTGACAGATCTGCCATGAACACTCATTTTTCCTGCGTCGGTTGTGGCAAATGCTGCACCGACCACCATGTCCCCCTGACCCTCGCAGAAGCCCGCCAGTGGGCGGCTGACGGCGGCAGCGTGATCGTTCTGGTGGAAGGTTTTCTCGGCAACGGCCTGGGCCTGCCACTGCAACAACGCGAACATGCCGAACGCCGTTCGGCGATGGTGCCCAGCGGCACGACCCAGGCATTCGTGGCCATCACCTTTGCCGCCTACAACCCCGGACGCTGCCGGAATCTTGACGAAGACAACCTGTGCCGCATCTATGAACGCCGACCGTTGGTCTGCCGCATCTATCCGATGGAGATCAACCCGCACATCCCGTTGAACCCTGCCGCCAAGGAATGCCCGCCGGAGTCGTGGGAACAGGGCCCGGTATTGATTGCCGGCGGCGAGTTGATGGACGCGGAACTGGCTGAACTGATCCGCCGCTCGCGCCAGGCCGACCGCGACGATGTGCAGACCAAAGAGGCGGTGTGTGCCCTGTTGGGGATTCGCACCACGGCGCTCAAGGGCGATGGCTTTACGGCGTACCTGCCGCAGATGGATGCCTTTACCCAGGCGATCGAGCGGGCGGCGAGCCAGCCCGGCGTGGCGAATGAGTGGGTGTTTCATGTGTCCGCGATGGACATCGCCGAACAGTTGCTGGACGCGGGGGCACAGCTTGCCACCGAGGTGCCGGCCAACTATGCGTTTATCCCGCTGCGCGCCGCCTAGTCGTTGGGCGCGACGGAAACGGCATCCAGGCGGTAGGGCTGAATGATCCGTTGGTATTCGCCGCTTTGCATCAGTTGTTCAAGGGCGCAGTTGAGGGCATTGCGCAAGGCGGTATCGGGCTTGCGCACCGCGATCGCCACGCCGCTGCCCAGGAGTTCGGCCGAAATGGCGGGGCCGAGGAAGTCAAAGTCCTGGCCATCGACGGTATCGAGCAGCACCTCACGGATTTCCACGGTGCCTTGCAGGGTCGCATCGATATCCCCCGCCACCAGGCTGCGAATCAGTTCGTCATTGAGCCAGAAGCTCTTGACGATAACGCCCTTGGGCGCCCACCGCGCTCGGGCGAAGGCTTCGCGATTACTGCCCAGCAACACCCCGACACGCTTGCCCTTGAGCGACCGCACGGTCGGCAGCAGGCCGGATGTTCTGCGGGCGACCAGGCGCGTGGTGAACGGATACAGCTCATCGGTGAAGTTGACCCAGCGCCGACGCATCGACGTAGGCGCCATGCCCATGATTGCGTCGAACTGCCGGGCCTCCAGGGCCGGGAAGTTTTCCACCAGCACCTGGTCGACCCAGGTGCAACGCACATTCAACTGCACGCACAGGGCGTTACCCAGGTCGATGTTCAGGCCGACCAACTGGCCTTGCGGGTTGCGGCTCTGGAAAGGCGAGAATTGCGCAGCGACGGCGAAACGGATCTCGCGCCGTGGCGACTCACCGGCGGCAACGTTATCGGCCGCCAGCAATAACGCGAGCACGGCACAAATGTGTATCAGAGCCACAGGAAACGTCCTTTTCCGGAAAGTCCAACCTCACCCTCCCGCACCGACGGAAAACGCCGGGGCGGCACGGAGGCTGTGCAAGCTTTCAAGAAACGGTCGTGGCCCTACAATCAGAAATTTCAGCAGACGTTGTAGGCAATAGTCGACACAGCGTGCGACTTATTATTCTCAGCGTTTACCCATCGAACGACGGGTGCCCGGCGGCGCCATGCCCGGGGACTTGGTATGCCCATTCTTGGCGCCGTTCTTGTACCACGGCTGGGCGGCATTCTTGGCCCCGGCCAGTTCACCCGGCTTGAACGGAAACTTGAACGCCGGGATCTCGGTTTTTTCAACGCTTTCAGCGCTGGCCGGATCGACGAGGTCGGCCGCTTCAACAGGGGGATGTGTCGGGGAAGTCATGGAAGCTCCGGAGCAGGCAAAAATTGATGCGGGGCCAGCTTGCGGGCCACACTGGCGCGCAGTATACCTGCGCCCTCAGGATCTTTAACCACCGCCTGTACGAATGGTCGGCGTTTACTGACAGCGCTGTCAGTTAGCAGTCACCTTGCTGACCGGGTTGACGGGCTATAAAGACACCTCACTCTTCCGTTCCTCTGCCCTGGCACCTCACTTCCATGCAAATTCAACGAAAAACCGCGCTGATCGTCGGAGTCCTCGTGGTGCTGGCGATTGCAGCCTGGGCCCTGACGCGGCCGGCCAAACCCAAACTGGCGGCGCCGACAGCGATCCCGGTACGGGTGGTGAGCGTGGCGCAACAGGACATCCCGCGTTTCGTCAGCGGCATTGGGACGGTGCTGTCGTTGCACAGCGTGGTGATCCGCCCACAGGTCGACGGCATCCTCACCCGATTACTGGTCAAGGAAGGCCAGCAGGTCAAGGCCGGGGACCTGTTGGCGACCATCGATGACCGCTCGATCCGCGCCAGCCTCGAGCAGGCCAAGGCGCTGTTGGCGGAAAACCAGGCGCAGTTGCAAGTCGCGCTGATCAACCTCAAGCGCTACAAGGCATTGAGTGTCGACGACGGCGTGTCCAAGCAGACCTATGACCAGCAACAGGCGTTGGTCAACCAACTCAATGCCACCGTCCAGGGCAATCAGGCCGCGATCGATGCGGCAAAGGTGCAGCTTTCCTACACTCAGATTCGCTCTCCGGTCAGCGGCCGCGTAGGGATTCGCACGGTGGATGAAGGCAACTTCCTGCGCACGAGCGATGCCCAGGGGCTGTTCTCGGTGACGCAGATCGACCCGATTGCCGTCGAATTTTCCCTGCCGCAACAGATGCTGCCCACTCTGCAAAGCCTGATCGCGGCCCCTACCCCAGCCAGCGTCGACGCCTACCTGGGCGCCGACACCGACGGCCAGACCGGCGACCTGCTCGGTGAAGGCCACCTGAGCCTGATCGACAACCAGATCAGCTCCACCACCGGCACCCTGCGCGCCAAGGCCGAGTTCAACAACGCCACGCAGCGCCTGTGGCCGGGGCAACTGGTGACCATCAAGATCCAGACCGGCCTCGACAAAAACGCCCTGGTGGTGCCACCGACCGTGGTGCAACGCGGCCTGGACGCGCACTTTGTGTACCGGGTCAACGGCGACAAGGTGGAGGTGGTGCCGGTGCAGGTCACCTACCAGAACAGCGATGTGACGCTCATCAAAGGCGTACAGGCCGGTGATGTGCTGGTCAGCGATGGCCAGTCGCGGCTCAAGGCCGGCGCTCGGGTCGACGTGCTCAAAGAACCGCCGCAAGTGATCCAGACCGTCGACGCCAAGGTGCAACCATGAACGCCAGCCGCTCGCCGTCGGCGTGGTGCGTCGACCACCCGGTCGCGACCCTGCTGCTGACCTTCGCCCTGGTGTTGCTCGGGCTGATTGCCTTCCCGCAACTGGCCATCGCCCCGCTGCCGGAAGCGGAATTTCCGACAATCCAGGTCAGCGCGCAACTGCCCGGCGCCAGCCCGGACACCATGGCCTCGTCGGTGGCCACGCCGCTGGAGGTGCAATTCAGCGCCATCCCCGGCATGACCCAGATGACCTCCAGCAGCGCCTTGGGCTCCAGCCTCTTGACCCTGCAATTCACCCTGAACAAGAGCATCGACACCGCCGCCCAGGAAGTCCAGGCGGCGATCAACACCGCGTCCGGCAAGCTACCCAGGGATATGCCGACCCTGCCGACCTGGAAGAAGGTCAACCCGGCAGACAGCCCGGTGCTGATCCTCAGCGTCAGTTCCGACAGCATGCCCAGCACCGAGCTGAGCGATTACGTGGAAACCCTGCTGGCACGGCAGATCAGCCAGATCGACGGCGTCGGCCAGATCAACATCACCGGCCAGCAACGTCCGGCGATTCGCGTGCAGGCTTCGCCCGACAAGCTCGCGGCCATCGGCCTGACCCTGGCCGACATCCGCGTGGCGATCCAGCAGTCGAGCCTGAACCTGGCCAAAGGCGCGATCTACGGGGAGAACAGCGTGTCGACGCTGTCGACCAACGACCAGCTGTTTCAGCCCGGGGACTACGCCCAACTGATCGTGTCCTACAAGAATGGCGCGCCGGTTCAACTGCGCGATATCGCTAAAGTCATCAACGGCTCGGAAAACGCCTACGTACAAGCCTGGTCCGGCGACACCCCGGGGGTCAACCTGGTGATCTCGCGCCAGCCCGGCGCGAACATTGTCGAGACCGTCGACCGCATTCAAGCGCAACTGCCGCGCCTGCAGGCCATGCTGCCGGCGTCGGTGCAGGTCAGCGTGTTGAGCGACCGCACCAAGACCATCCGCGCCTCCCTGCATGAAGTGGAAGTGACCCTGCTGATCGCCGTGCTGCTGGTGGTGGCGGTGATGGCGTTGTTCCTGCGCCAGCTGTCGGCGACGTTGATTGTGTCGAGCGTGCTCGGGGTGTCGCTGATCGCCAGCTTCGCCCTGATGTACCTGATGGGCTTCAGCCTGAACAACCTGACCCTGGTGGCGATCGTCATCGCCGTGGGCTTTGTGGTGGACGATGCGATCGTGGTGGTGGAGAACATTCACCGCCATCTCGAAGCCGGGCTGGGCAAGCGTGAAGCGGCGATCAAGGGCGCCGGCGAGATTGGCTTTACCGTGGTGTCCATCAGCTTCTCGCTGGTGGCGGCGTTCATTCCGCTGCTGTTCATGGGCGGCGTGGTCGGGCGCCTGTTCAAGGAATTCGCACTGACGGCGACCTCGACCATCCTGATTTCGGTGGTGGTTTCGCTGACCCTGGCGCCGACCCTGGCGGCGCTGTTCATGCGCGCCCCGACCCATCCGGCCCACGCCAAGCCCGGTTTCAGCGAACGCCTGCTGGCCGGCTATGCGCGCAACCTGCGCCGCGCCCTGGTCCATCAACGCAGCATGCTGGCGATCTTCGTGGTCACGCTGGCGCTGGCGGTGGTCGGCTACGTGTTCATCCCCAAGGGCTTTTTCCCGGTGCAGGACACCGGCTTCGTGCTCGGCACCAGCGAAGCGGCGGCCGATGTGTCGTTCCCGGACATGGTCGCCAAACACAAGGCCCTGGCCGAGATCATCAAGGCTGACCCGGCGGTGGCAACGTTTTCCCATTCGGTGGGCGTCACCGGCAGCAACCAGACCATCGCCAATGGCCGTTTCTGGATCGCCTTGAAAGACCGCGGCGATCGCGACGTGTCCGCCAGCCAGTTCATCGACCGCATCCGCTCGAAACTGGCGAAGGTGCCGGGCATCGTGCTGTACCTGCGCGCTGGCCAGGACATCAACCTCAGCTCCGGCCCCAGCCGCGCCCAGTACCAGTACGTGCTCAAGAGCAACGACGGCGCGACATTGAATACCTGGACCCAGCGCCTCACCGAAAAACTGCGCGCCAACCCGGCGTTTCGCGACCTGTCCAACGACCTGCAACTGGGCGGCAGCATCACCCACATCAGCATCGACCGCCAGGCCGCCGCGCGCTTCGGCCTGACCGCCACCGATGTCGACCAGGCGTTGTACGACGCGTTCGGCCAGCGCCAGATCAACGAGTTCCAGACCGAAATCAACCAATACCAAGTGGTGCTGGAACTCGATACCCAGCAACGCGGCAAAGCCGAAAGCCTCAATTACTTCTATCTGCGCTCGCCGCTGACCAACGAGATGGTGCCGTTGTCGGCCCTGGCCAAGGTCGACCCGCCCAGCGTGGGCCCGCTGTCCATCAGCCATGACGGCATGTTCCCGGCGGCCAACCTGTCGTTCAACCTGGCGCCCGGCGTGGCGTTGGGGGATGCGGTGATCATGCTCAACCAGGCCAAGAACGAAATCGGCATGCCGGCCACCATCCTCGGCAACTTCCAGGGCGCGGCCCAGGCGTTCCAGAGTTCATTGGCCAGCCAGCCGTGGCTGATCCTCGCGGCGCTGGTGGCGGTGTACATCATTCTCGGCGTGCTGTACGAAAGTTTCGTCCACCCGCTGACGATCATTTCCACCCTGCCCTCGGCTGGCTTGGGCGCGTTGATCATGTTGTGGCTGCTGGGCCAGGACTTTTCGATCATGGCCTTGATCGGCCTGGTGTTGCTGATCGGCATCGTGAAGAAGAATGGCATCCTGATGATCGACTTCGCCCTCGAAGCCCAGCGGGTCAGAGGCCTGCCGCCGGAGGAAGCGATCTACGAAGCCTGCGTCACGCGGTTCCGGCCGATCATCATGACCACCCTCGCCGCCCTGCTCGGCGCCGTACCGCTGATGCTCGGCGCAGGCCCCGGTGCCGAGTTGCGCCAACCGCTGGGGATCGCGGTGGTCGGCGGCTTGCTGGTGAGCCAGGCGCTGACGCTGTTCACCACGCCGATCATATACTTGTACCTTGAGCGGTTTTTCCACCGGCCCACACCAACGCCCGCGTTGGCGACCACACATTAAGGCGGGGTCATGCGCGTACTGATCGTTGAAGATGAAGAAAAAACCGCGGACTACCTGCATCGCGGCCTGACGGAGCAAGGCTACACCGTCGACGTGGCGCGTGAAGGCGTCGAAGGTTTGCACCTGGCGCTGGAAAACGATTACGCGGTGATCGTGCTCGACGTGATGCTGCCCGGTCTCGACGGCTTCGGCGTGTTGCGTGCCCTGCGTGCGCGCAAGCAAACGCCGGTGATCATGCTCACCGCCCGCGAACGCGTGGAAGACCGCATTCGCGGCCTGCGTGAAGGCGCCGACGATTACCTGGGCAAGCCGTTTTCGTTCCTGGAGTTGGTGGCGCGCCTGCAAGCCCTGACCCGCCGCAGTGGCGGGCACGAACCGGTGCAGGTGACGGTCGCCGACCTGTGGATCGACCTGATCAGCCGCAAGGCCAGCCGCAACGGCGTGCGCCTGGACCTGACCGCCAAGGAGTTCTCGCTGCTCAGCGTATTGGCGCGGCGCCAGGGTGAGATCCTGTCCAAGACCGCCATCGCGGAGATGGTCTGGGACATCAACTTCGACAGCGACGCCAACGTGGTCGAAGTCGCGATCAAACGCCTGCGCGCCAAGCTCGACGGGCCGTTCGAACAGAAGCTGCTGCACACCATCCGTGGCATGGGTTATGTGCTGGAGAACCGCGGTGTCAACTAACTCCATCGCGCTGCGCTTGAGCGGCATGTTCACCCTGGTGGCGCTGCTGATCTTCCTGTTGATCGGCGGCGCGCTCTATCAGCAGGTGGACCGTGGCTTGGGCCTGTTACCCGAGGCCGAACTGGATGCGCGCTACAGCGTGTTGGAGTCCTCGGTGAAGCGCTTCGGCACGCCGGAGCATTGGACCAAGATCAAGGCCAAACTCAAGTTGTTGGCCGAGGAAGACAAGCGCATCCGTTTCTGGGTGGTGAGCAGCGACCCGAACTACGAATATGGCAGCCCGGACGCACAGATCCGCGCCTTCGCCACCGGCCCGACCGGCAAGCGCGACTTGCGCCTGGCCAATCACACCGAACCGTTCAAGGTGCTGGTGAGCCAGTTCCCCGCCCAGGACCAGCGCCCGCCGTTGCGCTTCATGATCGCCATCGACACCGAAAACTTCCGCGCCACCCAGCACCACTTGCTGGTGGCGCTGATCAGCCTGGCGTTTATCGGCGTGGTGCTGGCGGCGCTGCTGGGGTTCTGGGTCTCGCGCATCGGCCTCAAGCCGCTGAGTAAACTCTCGGACGAAGCGCAGAAACTCGCACCGCCGAAACTCTCCGGGCGCCTGCAACTGTCGCCGCTGCCGCCGGAGTTGCGTCAGTTCGTCAACTCGTTCAACGCCACCCTGGACCGCGTCGAACAGGCCTACTCGCGCCTGGAATCGTTCAATGCCGACGTCGCCCATGAACTGCGCTCGCCCCTGACCAACCTGATCGGCCAGACCCAGGTGGCCCTGACACGCGGGCGCTCGGCCGAACATTATTTCGAGGTGCTGCAATCGAACCTGGAAGAACTGGAGCGCCTGCGTTCGATCATCAACGACATGCTGTTCCTCGCCAGCGCCGACCAGGGCAGCAAGGCCACCAAGCTGATCGAAAGCTCCCTGGCCGACGAAGTGGCGACCACCCTCGACTACCTGGACTTCATCCTCGAAGACGCCCAGGTCCGGGTGCACGTCCACGGCGACGCCCAGGTGCAGATCGAAAGAGCCCACCTGCGCCGCGCACTGATCAACCTGCTGAGCAACGCGGTGCAGCACACCGCGCCAGGGCAGGTCATCGCGGTGAACATCGACGTGCGGGAGCATCAGGTGGCGATCGCCGTGACCAACCCCGGCGACGCGATTGCCAGCGAGCACCTGCCTCGGCTGTTCGAACGCTTCTATCGGGTGGACGCATCGCGCAGCAACAGTGGCGCCAACCATGGGCTGGGGCTGGCCATCGTCAAGGCGATTGCGCTGATGCATGGCGGCGATGTATTCGTGCGCAGTGACGCCGGCGGCAACACCTTCGGTATTACCCTGCCCGTCTAACGCTTGAGAACACTTCAGACCAATGTGGGAGGGGGCTTGCCCCCGATGGCGACGGATCAGTCAGTACTTCAGTGACTGATACACCGCTATCGGGGGCAAGCCCCCTCCCACATTGGCTTGCGCCAAAACTCTGACTGTTGCGATTTGGGCAACAGTCATTATCTTGTTACACTCTGTATCGCAGCGCTCGCCTGCGTTAATTTGACGCATCGATGAGCGCGACGGCAAAGACAGCTGACCCGCTTACCCGAATTTCCCTCGACTTTTTTCCAGGGCTCTACACTGGGAATCTGTCTTAAAGCCGCTGACTTCAGCGGCTTTTTTTTTGCCGCAAAAAAGGCCAGGCACACCCCCACGACATTGGCCGTTTCCGTTTGACCAAAGGAGCTCCACCGGTGAAGAACTCGCTGACGTTCACCCCGTTATTCCTCGCGATTACAGCAACGATCGTCCCCCTCGCCCACGCAGCAGACACCACCCCCGCCGACGGTTTCGTCGAAGGCGCAAGCCTCAAGCTCAACGCCCGCAACTACTACATGAACCGCGACCGTCACGACATCCACACCGATGACAACAAAGAATGGGGCCAGGGCTTTCTCGGCATCTTCGAATCCGGCTACACCCAGGGCACCGTCGGTTTCGGCCTGGATACCCACGCCATGCTCGGCCTCAAGCTCGACGGCGGTGGCGGCACCGACGGTTCGAGCATCCTTCCATACGGCAACAGTCAAGGCAGCGGCAAGGCGCCGGGGTCGTTCTCCACCGCAGGCGGCACGTTGAAGATGCGCGCGTTCGACACGGAACTGAAAGCCGGTGACCTGTTCCTCAACAACCCGGTGATCGCCGGCGGCATGACCCGCATGCTGCCCCAGACCTTTCGCGGCGTAAGCCTGACCAACCACAGCCTCGACGGCTGGATGATCGAAGGCGGCCAGGCCAGCTTCACCAAGCTCTACAACCAGAGCGGCCACCAGCGCATCGGCACCAGCTACGGCACACTGCCGGAACACACCGACAGCCAGCACCTGGACTGGGCCGGCGTGTCGTTCAGCGGCGTGCCGGGACTGACCAGCAACCTGTACGCCGCCGAACTCAAGGATGTGTGGCACCAGTACTACTACGACCTGGACTACACCTACGCGCTGAACGACCTGGTCAGCCTCAACCCCGGCCTGCACTACTACCACACCCAAGACAGCGGCCAGTCGTTGCTGGGTAACATCGACAACAACACCTACAGCCTGCATTTCACCGTAGTCGTGGGCAGCCACAGCGTCACCGCCGCGTACCAGCGGGTCAACGGCAACACACCGTTCGACTACATCACCCAGGGCGACAGCGTGTACCTGGACAACTCCCAGCAATACTCGGACTTCAACGGCCCCAACGAGCGGTCGTGGAAGCTCAAGTACGCCTACGACTTCATCGGCCTCGGCATGCCGGGCCTGACCACTGCCGTGTCCTACAGCAGCGGTAAGACCGACCTGAGCAAAGTCGATCCCACCAGCCGGGGCTACAGCGCCTGGTACAGCGCCGACGGCCAGGACGCCAAGCACTGGGAACGGGACATCGACGTGAAATACGTGGTACAGGGCGGCAAGGCCAAGGATCTGTCCCTGCGCCTGCAATGGGCGACCAACCGCGGCAGCAATGGCTACTCGGCGGTGGATCGGGATGTGGATGAATACCGGGTGATCGTCGACTATCCGATCAACGTGTTCTAAGTCGCCGCACTTTCTTTGCAACCAAACAATCAATTTTCATCGGGTAGAACTAAACTGCCAGTATCTTCACCGTTGAAGTCTACCCGATGAGTCCACGCCCTTTTCGTACCCCATCTGAACGCACAGAATTATTGTTGATGCTAGGCAGCGGCTTCACCGTCGCATTGATTGTGATTATCGTCGCGGTGCTGTTGATCCGCGAACACGCCAGCACCCTGCAGGCGGCGAAACGCTCAACCACCAACATCACCCAACTGATCAACGCCGATGTGCTGCGTAACGTCGAGCTATACGACCTCGCGCTGCAAGGGTTGATCGCCGCCACGCAGCGCACGGATTTGTCCAAGGTATCGGGGGATATCCGGCATCTGGTGCAATTCGAGCTGTCGACGGCCGCGCTGTTCAAAGACCAAGTGCTGTTGCTGGACGCCAATGGCGCCGTCGTTGCTGACTCTTCGACGCTCAAGCCGACCTCGCGTAATTTGGCTGATCGCGACTACTTCCTCGTGCATAAAATCACCAACCAGAGCGACCTGTTCATCAGCCGGCCGTTCATGATTCAGTGCCATTGCGAGCAAGTCTGGCGCATCGCGTTCAGCCGCCGCGTCACCGGCGCCAACGGCGAGTTCCTCGGGGTCGCGGTGGCCACCATGCGCCTGGCGTACTTCGATCAGTTGTTCAACAGCCTGACCATCGGCAATAGCAGCTCGGTCAACCTGTTGAGCAGCCACGGCATTCTCCTGGCCCAGCAACCGCTGCTGGAGCGCGACATGATCAACAAGGACCTGAGTGATCGCCCCAACTTCAAGCGCATGCTGCGCGAAGGAAGCGGCAGCTTTCGGGCCATCTCGACCATCACCGGCAAGGAGCGCCTGTATACCTTCACCAATGTCGGCGAGCTGCCGCTGATTGTGGTCGTGGCGTTGTCCAGTGAGGACGTGTTCGCGCCATGGAAGCGCGCGGCGACGCTGACCGGCGGCGCCACCGGCATCCTGTGTATCGGCCTGTTATGGCTGACCTGGATGCTGCGCCGGGAACTGCGCCGCCGTTTTCGCGCGGAGAAGGTGCTGTCAGAACTGGCAGCCACCGACGCGCTCACCGGCCTGGCCAACCGGCGCATTCTGGACCAACGCCTGCGCCTGGAATGGGACCGCGCCCAGCGCTCCGCCGAACCGCTGACGCTGTTGATGATCGACGTCGACCACTTCAAGGCATTCAACGACCGTCATGGCCATCACGGCGGCGATGAAGCGTTGCGCAACGTCGCCCAGGTGATCGGCGGCAACATCCGTCGCCCGGCCGACCTGGCCGCACGTTATGGCGGTGAAGAGTTCGCCGTGGTGTTGCCGTCTACCGATATCAGAGGCGCATGGCTAATCGCCGAGCATATCCGCCGCGGCGTCGAGCACTTGCCACGGGTGGCAGGGGATGAACGGCCGATTACCGTGAGCATTGGCCTGAGTACGTGGGACAAGCGCAGTCGCATGTCCCTGGAGGACTTGCAGCTCAGTGCGGACCGCGCGCTGTATGAAGCCAAGCACAGTGGGCGCAATTGCATCGTGGAGGCAACGGCGCGATGACTGAGGCGAACAGGCCATTGTGGCTCACTCGCCACGGGAAATAAAAAGGGCCACCCGAAGGCAGCCCTTAAAAACTAAAGAAAGAGAGTTGTTACTTACACCGCCGCAACGGGACGCATGTAAGAGATCGGTGCGGTGCTGGCATCTTCGAAGGTCACGACTTCCCAAGCATCTGTCTGCTCAATCAACTTGCGCAGCAGCTGGTTGTTAAGGGCGTGGCCCGACTTGAAGCCTTTGAACTCGCCTATCAGGCTATTGCCCAGCAGGTAGAGGTCACCGATAGCATCGAGGATCTTGTGCTTCACGAATTCGTCTTCATAGCGAAGGCCGTCTTCGTTCAGTACACCATCCGCGTCGACCACAATGGCGTTTTCAACGCTGCCGCCGAGTGCGAGGTTGTGCTTGCGCAGGTACTCGATGTCACTCATGAAACCAAAGGTGCGGGCGCGGCTGACTTCTTTTACGAACGAAGTACTGGAAAAATCCACGCTTGCGCTTTGGGTGCGGTCGCGAAATACCGGGTGATCGAAATCGATCTCAAAGCTCACTTTAAAGCCTTCGAACGGGACGAAGGTGGCGCGCTTGTCGCCGTCTTCTACTGTCACTTCCCGCAGAATGCGAATGAACTTCTTGGCTGCGTCCTGTTCTTCCAGGCCGGCAGATTGAATCAAGAATACGAAGGGACCAGCGCTGCCATCCATGATGGGGACTTCGGACGCGGAGAGCTCGACGTAGGCGTTATCGATGCCCAGGCCAGCCATGGCCGAGAGCAAGTGCTCCACCGTGTCCACCTTGACGTCACCGTTGACCAATGTGGTCGACATCGTGGTTTCGCCGACGTTTTCCGCGCGAGCAGGAATCTGCACCACAGGGTCCAGGTCGGCACGAACAAACACGATGCCGGTGTCGACAGGTGCAGGTTTGAGGGTCAGGTATACCTTCTCCCCGGAGTGCAGACCTACACCTGTGGCACGAATAATATTCTTCAGGGTGCGTTGTTTAATCATGGCTTGGACCGCTTCAGCGCAAATTGCGAACTGGTATCAACAAAGGCTGGCGATAATAGCAGACCAGACCTTTGCTGAACACCAATCACCTTCATAGCCCTGATACATTCCATTAATCGGCCTGACGACGCAGGAATGCCGGGATGTCCAGGTAGTCCAGGTCATCTTGCGGATTCGGGCTACGGGACGCTGCAGCACCGGCCTGAGCCTGATTGCGCATCACGGTCGGACGGTCCAGATCACGGTAGTTCACCGACGGCAGTTCCTGGCGCGCAGGCGCTGGAGCGGCAGCCGCTTGGCTGGCGTGGCTGTTGTGGCCGGTGTGAACGGTATTGTCGATGACCTTTACAGGCTTCTCGATTTTTGCGCCCAGGCCGGTCGCGACCACGGTCACATGCAGTTCGTCGCGCATGTCCGGATCGATCACGGTGCCGACTTTGACCATCGCGTGCTCGGAAGCGAAGGCTTCGATGATGCTACCCACGTCGGAGTACTCACCCAGGGACAGGTCAGGACCGGCGGTGATGTTCACCAGGATGCCGCGTGCGCCTTGCAGGTTCACGTCTTCGAGCAACGGGTTGCGGATGGCCGCTTCGGTGGCTTCACGCGCACGGTTCGGACCGCTGGCGCAGCCAGTGCCCATCATCGCCATGCCCATTTCGCTCATCACGGTACGCACGTCGGCGAAGTCGACGTTGATCATGCCCGGGCGCTTGATGATGTCGGAGATACCGCGAACGGCACCGGCCAGTACATCGTCAGCCTTGGCGAACGCGGACAGCAGGCTCGCGTCCTTGCCCAGGATGGTCAGCAGCTTCTCGTTGGGGATGGTGATCAACGAGTCGACGCTTTCAGACAGCAGACGGATACCTTCGTCGGCGATCTGCATGCGCTTGCGGCCTTCGAACGGGAACGGACGGGTCACGACGGCGACCGTCAGAATCCCCATTTCCTTGGCCACTTCGGCGATGATCGGCGCTGCACCGGTACCGGTACCGCCGCCCATGCCGGTGGTGATGAACACCATGTTGGTGCCTTGCAGCACTTCGGCGATACGCTCGCGGTCTTCCAGCGCGGCTTGACGGCCGACTTCCGGGTTGGCGCCAGCGCCGAGGCCCTTGGTCACGGCGGTGCCCAATTGCAGGATGGTCCGCGCGCCGATGCTCTTCAGCGCCTGGGCATCAGTGTTGGCGCAGATGAATTCAACGCCTTCAATGTTGCTCTTGACCATATGGTTGACAGCGTTGCCGCCGCCACCGCCGACACCGATCACTTTGATGACCGGGCTTGCGGGGATGTTGTCTACGAGTTCGAACATTTTCCCTCTCCTTTCGTATTCTCTAGTTTTTTCGCCTACTGCTTTTTTTTACGGTGTTGCGGTAAATCGTTAGAAATTGCCTTTGACCCAAGCCTGCAACCGTTCGAACAACGGCGCTTTCGCTTCGTCGTCGCCGCGGTAGCTGTCGCGGATGCTCGGGCCCGACAGGGAAATGCCGTCGGTCTGCTTTTGCAGCCCGTACAACAGCAAGCCCACACCGGTGGAATAAATCGGGTTGCGCACCACGTCGCCCAGGCCTTTGACGCCATGGGGCACGCCCAGGCGAACTGGCATGTGGAAGATCTCTTCGGCCAGTTCGACCGCGCCTTCCATCTTCGAGGTGCCACCGGTCAGCACGATGCCGGCCGGGATCAAATCTTCGTAACCGCTGCGGCGCAGTTCCGCCTGGATCAGGGTGAACAGCTCGTCGTAGCGCGGCTCGACCACTTCGGCCAGGGCCTGGCGCGACAGCTCGCGCGGTGGACGGTCGCCCACGCTCGGCACCTTGATGGTTTCACCGGCGCCGGCCAGTTTGGCCAGGGCGCAGGCATAGCGGATCTTGATCTCTTCGGCGTACTGCGTCGGTGTGCGCAACGCCATGGCGATGTCGTTGGTGACCTGGTCGCCGGCAATCGGGATCACGGCGGTGTGACGGATCGCACCCTCGGTGAAGATCGCGATGTCGGTGGTGCCGCCGCCGATGTCGACCAGGCACACGCCCAGTTCTTTTTCGTCGTCGGTCAGTACCGAGTAGGCCGAAGCCAGTTGCTCGAGAATGATGTCGTCGATTTCCAGGCCGCAGCGACGCACGCACTTTTCAATGTTCTGTGCGGCATTGACCGCGCAGGTCACCACGTGGACCTTGGCTTCCAGGCGCACGCCTGACATGCCCAGGGGCTCGCGCACGCCTTCCTGGTTGTCGATCACGTAGTCCTGCGGCAGGGTGTGCAGCACGCGCTGGTCCGCCGGGATCGCCACGGCCTGGGCGGCGTCGAGTACGCGCTCAAGGTCGGCCGCGCTGACTTCGCGGTCGCGGATCGCCACGATGCCGTGGGAGTTCAGGCTGCGGATGTGATTGCCCGCCACGCCGACGAACGCCGAGTGAATCCGGCAACCGGCCATCAGCTGCGCTTCTTCGATGGCGCGCTGGATCGATTGCACGGTGGACTCGATGTTCACCACCACGCCCTTCTTCAGGCCCCGGGACGGATGCGTGCCAATACCGACGATTTCGATCGTGCCGTCTTCCCCGACCTCGCCCACTAGCGCCACCACCTTGGAGGTGCCGATATCGAGACCGACGATCATTTTGCCGCTTTGCACGTTTGCCATGGGTCCTGCCTCTTCTTAATTCTTCGCGACAGCGGGTTGCGCTGCCGTGGGCGCAGCCGGTTCACGCCAGCCGACGGCAAGGCCGTTGGCGTAACGCAGGTCGACGCTCGCAATGTTCGTAATCTGTTCTTTCAAGGTCTTTTCATAGATGGCAATAAAGCGGCGCATCTTTTCCACCAAGCGGTCGCGTCCCAGCAACAACTCGATGCCCGGGCCGGAACTGCCTGCCCCGGTCGTCAAAAACCAGCTGCCCCGTTCACGCAATTCCAGGCGTGCAATGGAGAAGCCCAGCGGCCGCAGCATCTGGCTCAAGGCCTGGTACTGCTGCATCACTTGCTGCTGCGCCCGCTGCGGCCCGAACAGCTGCGGCAGGTGCTCGTAATTGGCCAGCTCACGCGGGGTGAACGCCTGGCCCTGGTTGTTCAACAGCGCCTCATCGCCCCAACGGGCCACGGGCAGTTGTTCTTCCAGGCGGATCGTCACCTGGTCCGGCCATACACGGCGGACTTCGGCGTGGGCGATCCACGGCATCTGCTCCAGCTCCCGGCGCATGCCGGCCAGGTCGATGGTGAAGAAGCTCGCCGCCAGGAACGGGCCGATGCGCTGCTGCACCGCTTGCTGGCTGATGTAGCTCAAGTCGCCCTGCACGCTGATCTTGGTGATCGGCCGGTCGGCATAAGGCAATAGACGCTGCGCGCCTTCGTAAGTGCCGAAGCCCAACACCACCAGCAACACCGGCCAGAACAGCGCCTTGAGGAAACCAAAGTTGGCTTTCGGCAGGCGCGCCGACATCGGCTCTTTAGCCACCATTCGGCTGGCACCCCGTGGCACCGGCTTGCGGCCGGGTGCGGGTGGGGGCTGATGACGAAGCGATGCGCCTTTCATGTCTTAGCCTCGCTGCCTTTCTTCACCGGCAACGCTGGCCGCCAGGATCGCCAGCACCAACTGCTGGAAATCCAGGCCGGCTGCGCGCGCGGCCATAGGGACCAGGCTGTGGTCGGTCATGCCCGGTGCGGTGTTGACTTCCAGGAACCAGAAATTCCCTTGGTCGTCCTGCATCACGTCTGCCCGCGCCCAACCGGCGATACCCAGCGCCTCACAGGCTTTCGCCGTGAGGTCCATCAATTCCTGTTCTTTGCTTGCGTCAAGGCCGCAGGGGATCCGGTACTGGGTATCGGAAGCCAGGTACTTGGCATCGTAATCGTAAAAAGTGTGGGGCGTGCCCAAGGCGATGGGCGGCAATACCTGGCCACGCAGGGTGGCGATGGTGTACTCGGGACCTTGGATCCACTGTTCCACCAACACTTGCGAATCGTAGGTACTTGCCGCTTTCCATGCGTCGATCAATTCGGCGGCCGAGTTCACTTTAGCCATGCCGATACTGGAGCCTTCATGGGCTGGTTTGACGATCAAAGGCAGGCCCAGTTCCTTGGCTGCAGAAATACAATCGTCTTCGCTGCACAGCACGCTGTGACGTGGGGTAGGAATTCCCAGGCTGTGCCACACCTGCTTGGTGCGCAACTTGTCCATGGCCAGCGCCGAGGCGAGGATGCCGCTGCCGGTGTAAGGAATCCCGGCGCACTCCAGCAGGCCTTGCATGCTGCCGTCTTCACCGCCACGGCCGTGCAGGATGATGAAGGCGCGGTCGATCTTCTCGGCCTGCAGGCGTGCGAGGAAGTCGTCACCCACGTCGATCCCGAACGCATTCACGCCCGCGCTTTGCAGCGCTTCGAGCACGGCGTTGCCGGACTTGAGCGACACTTCACGCTCAGCGCTCTTACCGCCGAACAGCACGGCCACGCGGCCGAAGTCGGCAGGGGCGATGGTGGAGAACAGGGAGGCGTAGTTCGTGGTCATTTCGACTTCCCCTGTTCAGCAGCGAGCGCTTTGTTTACGAACAAGGGGCTCGCCAGCAATTTAGGCGCAAGGCCACCGATATCACCGGCACCCTGGCACAGCAGGATGTCGCCGGCGCGCAGCAGCGGCTTGACGATCGGCGCCAGGTCCACACCGCGCTCGATGTAGATCGGGTCCAACTGGCCGCGCTGACGGATGCTGTTGCACAGTTTGCGGCTGTCCGCCCCGGGGATCGGTTCTTCACCGGCCGGGTAGACTTCCATCAGCAGCAGCACGTTGGCATCGGCCAGTACATTGACGAAATCGTCATACAGGTCGCGGGTGCGGCTGTAGCGGTGCGGCTGGTAGACCATCACCAGGCGACGCTCCGGCCAACCACCGCGCACGGCCTTGATCACGGCGGCGACTTCGGTCGGGTGGTGACCGTAGTCGTCCACCAGCATCACCTCGCCACCTTCCACCGGCAGTTGCCCGTAGACCTGGAAGCGCCGGCCCACGCCGGCAAAGCCCGACAGGCCCTCGACAATGGCTTCATCGCTGACGCCTTCATCGGAGGCAATGCAGATGGTCGCCAGGGAATTGAGCACGTTGTGGTTGCCCGGCATGTTCACCGACACGTCCAGCGGTTCGCGGTCCGGGCGCAGCACGGTGAAGAACGTCTGCATGCCTTGCTGGCGCACATTGATCGCACGCACGTCGGCGTCTTCGCTGAAGCCGTAGGTCACGGTCGGACGCTTGACCAGCGGCAGGATCTCGCGCACCACCGGGTCATCCAGGCACACCACTGCCAAACCGTAGAACGGCAGGTTATGCAGGAACTCGACGAAGGTTTTCTTCAACTTGTTGAAGTCGCCGTCGTAGGTCGCCATGTGGTCGGCGTCGATGTTGGTGACCACGGCCACCAGCGGTTGCAGGTGCAGGAAGCTGGCATCGCTTTCGTCAGCTTCGGCGATCAGGTAGCGGCTGGTGCCCAGTTGCGCATTGGTGCCGGCTGCATTCAGGCGGCCACCGATCACAAAGGTCGGGTCCAGGCCACCGGCGGCGAACACCGAGGCGATCAGGCTGGTGGTGGTGGTCTTGCCGTGGGTACCGGCGACAGCAATGCCATGGCGGTAGCGCATCAGCTCGGCCAGCATCTCGGCGCGGGGCACCACGGGAATGCGGCGCTCAAGGGCGCTGGCAACTTCCGGGTTGGAGGTGTTCACGGCGCTGGACACCACCAGCACGTCGGCCTCGACGGCGTTCTCGGCGCGGTGGCCGATGAAGATTTTCGCGCCGAAGGACTTCAGGCGCTCGGTGACCGGCGACTCTTTCAAGTCGGAGCCGGACACCTGGTAGCCCAGGTTCAACAATACTTCGGCAATGCCACACATGCCCACGCCGCCGATCCCGACGAAGTGGATACGACGGATGCGGCGCATTTCCGGTTGCGGCATGGCTTTCTGATTCTCAACCATGGGCCACCTCCAGGCAGATATCGACCACGGTGCGGGTTGCGTCAGGTTTGGCCAGGCGGCGTGCGGTGCTCGCCATGCTGTTGAGTCGTTCCGGTTGCATCAAAACCTCGGTCAGGCGTGCGGCCAAATCGGCGGCGCCAGTCGTTCTTTGCGGCAGTAGGAAGGCAGCGCCCTCCCCGGCCAAATATTCGGCGTTGCGGGTCTGGTGATCGTCGATCGCATGGGGCAAAGGCACCAGCAAGGACGGCAGACCGGCGGCGGCCAGTTCACTGACGGTCAGCGCACCAGCGCGACAGACCACCAGGTCGGCCCAGCCATAGGCTTGGGCCATGTCTTTGATGAAGGGCTGCACATCAGCCTCGACACCGGCCTCGCGATAACGCGTGGCGGTGACTTCATCGTGGTTCTTGCCGGCCTGGTGAAAGACCTGCGGGCGCACGTCCACAGGCAGTTGCGCCAGCGCTTGCGGTAGCAATTTATTCAGCGGCTCGGCGCCCAGGCTCCCGCCCAGGATCAGCAGGTGCGCCTTGCGCCCGGCCAAGGGCTGCCGGGCAATGTCCATAAACAGCTCGGTGCGTACCGGGTTGCCGGTGGTGCGGCGTTTGTCCGAGGCGCCGAAGGTATTCGGGAACGCTTCGCACACCCGCGCCGCCAGCGGCACCAGCAAGCGGTTGGCGGTGCCGGCGACAGCGTTCTGCTCATGCACGATCACCGGCACGCCCGCGAGCCTGGCCGCGACGCCGCCGGGGCCGGTCACGTAACCGCCGAAACCGAGCACACACACCGGCTGCAATTCACGGATGACCTTGCGCGCCTGCCACACCGCCTTGAGCAACACGAACGGTGCCTTGAGCAGCGACAGCTTGCCCTTGCCGCGCAGGCCCGTGACGTTGATCAAATGCAGCGGCAAGCCGGCGCTCGGCACCAGTTCGTTTTCGATACCACGCGGCGTTCCCAGCCAATGCACGCTGTAGCCACGGCTCTGGAATTCGCGCGCACAGGCCAGGGCCGGGAACACATGGCCCCCGGTGCCGCCTGCCATGATCAGCACGTTAGCGCCCATGGGTCGGCTCCTCGGCGAAGTCGCTTTCGCTGAACTCCATCTCTTCGCTGCCCAGGTGGGTTCGACTCTCCCACTCGATGCGCAGCAACAAGCCAAGACAGGCACAGCAGATCACCAACGAACTGCCGCCGTAACTGAGAAACGGCAAGGTCAGGCCCTTGGTCGGCAGCAGGCCGACGTTCACGCCGATATTGATCAGGAACTGGCCGATCCACAGGAACGACAAGCCATACGCCACATACGCAGCGAAATACTGTTTGGCCTTCTCGGCCCACAAGCCGATGTACATGCCGCGCACACACACGAACACGAACAATGCGACGGTACACAGCGAACCGACCACGCCCAGCTCTTCGGCGAGCACCGAGAACACGAAGTCGGTGTGCGCTTCCGGCAGGTAGAATTGTTTCTGCACGCTGTTGCCCAGGCCCACGCCCAGCCACTCGCCGCGACCGAAGGCGATCAGCGCCTGGGTCAACTGATAGCCGGAGCCGAACTGGTCGGACCACGGGTCGGTAAAGGTGATCAGACGGGCCATCCGATAAGGTTGCGCCTGCACCAGCACGGTCACGGCAGCCACCGCCAGCACCACCATCAAGGTGAAGCGGAACAGCCCGACCCCGCCGAGGAACAGCATCGCCGCAGCGGCGCCCATCATCACGACGGTGGCCCCGAAGTCGGGTTCCATCAGCAACAGGCCGGCCATGGGCAGCAGCACGATGAACGGCTTGAAGAAGCCCATCCAGCTTTCACGCACTTCTTTCTGACGCCGCACCAGGTAGCCGGCGAGGTAGATCACCACGAACACCTTGGCGATTTCCGACGGCTGCACGTTGAACGCACCGAAGCCGATCCAGCGCATCGAACCGTTCACCTCGCGGCCGATGCCGGGCAGGATCACCATGATCAGCAAGCCAAACGCACCGATCAGCATCAGCCAGCCCAGACGCTGCCAGGTGGCGATGGGGATCATCATGGTGACGATGCACGCGCCGAGGCCGATCACCAGGTACACCAAATGACGGATCATCATGTACAGGGTGTTGCCCGACTGCACGGCCGCCACTTCGGAGGACGCCGACGTGATCATCACCAACCCAAGGCCGAGCAAAGCCAGGCAACCGGCGAGCATCGGGAAGTCGAGGTCGATGCCGCGTCCGGTAATGATCGGCGACGGGTACGGCTTGATGATGTTACGGAAGTTGAGATTCATGCCAAGGCCTCCACGGCGCGGGCGAACAGCTGGCCGCGCTCTTCGTAGTTCTTGAACATGTCGAAACTGGCGCACGCCGGCGACAGCAGCACTGCATCACCCGGCTGGGCCAGGGCTTTGCACTGGGCAATCGCGTCGTCGAGGGAGCCGGCGCGCACTTGCGGCACCGCATCACCAAGGGCGGCGGCGATCAAGTCGGCATCGCGGCCCATCAGCACCACGGCGCGGCAATGGGCGGCCACCGGCCCCTTGAGGTCCTTGAAGTCGGCGCCTTTGCCGTCGCCACCGGCGATCAGCAGCAGCTTGCCATCGATATCGGCCCCCAGGCCTTCGATGGCGGCCAGGGCCGCACCGACGTTGGTGGCCTTGGAGTCGTTGTAATAGCTGACGCCATTCAGGTCGCGGACCCACTGGCAGCGATGCTCGAGGCCGCCGAAGGTGCGCAGGCTCGCGAGCATGGCGTCGAACGGCAAGCCCACGGCATGCCCCAGCGCCAAGGCCGCGAGGGCATTGGATTGGTTGTGGGCGCCACGGATTTTCAGCTCGCGCACCGGCATCAGGTTCTGGAATTCGAAGGCCAGGTATTTCTCGCCGTTCTCTTCACGGATACCGAAGGCCTTGAAGTCGGGTTTGCCCAGGCCGAAGGTCCAGCACGGCAGGCCCTCGCCCATCAGCGGACGGCTCAGGGCATCCTGGCGGTTGACCACCACTTGTTTGGCGCCGCGGAAGATCCGGTGCTTGGCCAGGTGATAGGCCGGCAGGCCGCTGTAGCGGTCCATGTGGTCTTCGCTGACGTTCAATACGGTGGCCACTTCAGCGCCCAGGTCGTGGGTGGTTTCCAGCTGGAAGCTCGACAGTTCCATCACGTACAGCTCGACGTCGTCGCTGAGCAGGTCCAGCGCCGGGGTGCCGAGGTTGCCGCCCACGGCCACGCGCTTGCCGGCCGCAGCCGCCATCTCGCCGACCAGGGTGGTCACGGTGCTTTTCGCGTTGGAACCGCTGATCGCGATGATCGGCGCCTTCGCGTTGCGCGCGAACAGGTCGATATCGCCGGACAGCTTCACGCCACGCGCCGCTGCGGCTTGCAGGGCCGGTGTCGCCAGGGCCAGGCCGGGGCTCACGTAGAGCTCGTCGGCACGGCACAGAAACTCGACATCCAACTCGCCACAACGCACTTCCACGTGCGGGTAGTCACGGCGCAGCGTGACCAGCTCCGGTGGATTTTCCCGCGTATCGGCGACGGCAAACGACGTGCCCTGGTTCGCCAGGAAGCGAACCAGGGACATGCCGCTCTTGCCGAGGCCGACAACGATGCGGAAGTGGTCTGAAGCGATCAGGGACACTCGTTTCTACCTCAGTTTCAGGGTGGCAAGGCCGACCAGCACGAGAATCACGGTGATGATCCAGAATCGGACGATCACACGCGGCTCAGGCCAGCCCTTGAGTTCAAAGTGGTGGTGGATCGGCGCCATGCGGAACACGCGGCGCCCAGTCAATTTGAAGGAAGCCACCTGGATGACCACCGACAGGGTTTCCATCACGAACACACCGCCCATGATGAACAGCACGATTTCCTGGCGAACGATCACCGCGATGGTGCCCAGGGCCGCGCCCAGCGCCAGTGCGCCGACATCGCCCATGAACACTTGCGCGGGATAGGTGTTGAACCACAGGAAGCCCAGCCCGGCACCGATCAGCGCGCCGCAGAACACGATCAGTTCACCGGCGCCCGGCACATACGGGATCAGCAGGTATTCAGCGAATTTCACGTTACCCGACAGGTAGCAGAAGATGCCCAATGCGCCGCCCACCATCACCGTCGGCATGATCGCCAGGCCGTCGAGGCCGTCGGTCAGGTTCACCGCGTTGCTGGAGCCGACGATGACGAAGTAGGTCAGCACCACGAAGCCGATGCCCAGCGGAATGCTCGCATCCTTGAGCATCGGGATGATCAAGGTGGTCTCGACCGCGCTTGGAGCCGTCATGTAGAGGAAGATCGCGGCGGCCAGGCCGAACACCGACTGCCAGAAATACTTCCAGCGGCTTGGCAGCCCCTTGGAGTTTTTCTCGATCACTTTGCGATAGTCATCGACCCAGCCGATGGCGCCGAACAACAAGGTCACCAGCAGCACCACCCAAACGTAGCGGTTGTACAGGTCGGCCCAGAGCAAGGTGCTGATGCCGATGGACGACAGAATCAGCGCGCCGCCCATGGTCGGGGTGCCGGATTTGGACAGGTGCGACTGCGGGCCGTCATTGCGAACCGATTGACCAATTTGCAGGTTCTGCAGGGTGCGGATCATCCACGGCCCCAGGAACAGCGACAGAGACAGCGCGGTCAGCACGCCCAGAATCCCGCGCAGGGTCAGGTACTGGAAGACCGCGAAGCCTTTGTGGAACTGTTGCAGATACTCAGCCAGCAGCAGCAGCATTAATGTTTCTCCGTACTTGAGCCACACAAGGCCACGACGACGTTTTCCATCACCGCGCTGCGCGATCCCTTGATCAAAATGGTTGTGTGTTTGTCTTGTTCGCCCGCACGCAGCGCCTGGATCAACTCGGCCTGGGTGGCGAAATGCCGCGCACCGGGGCCGAAGGCATTGACGGCATGAGCCATGTTCGGGCCGACGGCGTAGAGCGCGTCGACTTTGCCGCTGGCGTAAGCGCCGACTTCCCGATGGGACTGTTCGGCCCAATCGCCCAGTTCGGCGATATCGCCCAGCACCAGCACCTTGCGCCCGTCGAAACCCTTGAGCAGGTCGATGGCGGCGCAGACCGAGGACTGGTTGGCGTTGTAAGTGTCATCGATCACGCGCATGCCATTGCTGGCCAATTGCGCGACGGTACGGCCCTTGACCGGTTGCACCGCGCCCAGGCCGGTGGCGATGCCGAACAGAGACACGCCCAGGGCGTAAGCCGCAGCCGCGGCCGCCAAGGCATTGGCGATGTTATGGTTGCCCAGCAGGTTCAACTGCACATGCTGCTCGCCTTGCGGCGAATGCAAGGTAAAGGACGGGCAACCACGGGCGTCGACCGCGATGTTCGACGCGTGGAAATCGGCCGCAGCATTCAGCACGGCGAACGTCAGCACCTTGCGACCGGCGGCGCGTACACGCCAGGTCTCGAAGGCCTTGTCGTCAAGATTCAACACAGCTATGCCCGAGGCATCGAGGCCTTCGAGGATTTCACCCTTGGCTTCGACGATTTTTTCCGGGCCGCCGAACTCGCCGACGTGGGCAGTCCCGGCGTTGTTGATAATTGCCACGTGAGGCTTGGTCAGCGCCACGGTGTAGGCAATTTCGCCAATACGCGAAGCGCCCAACTCGATCACGGCCGCCGTGTGTTCCGGGGCCAGTTCGAGCAGGGTCAGCGGTGCGCCGAAATCGTTGTTCAGGTTGCCACGGGTGGCCAGCACCGGCCCGCGCGTGCGCAGGACACCGGCGAGCAGTTCCTTGACCGTGGTCTTGCCGCTGGAGCCGGTGATCGCGGCCACCGGCTTGGTGAACGCCGCACGGTTCAGCGCACCCAGTTGGCCCAAGGCCAGGCGCGTGTCGGCCACCAGCAATTGCGGCAGGGTGGAGTCCGCCACTTCGCGTTGCACCAGGGCACCGACCGCGCCTTTGGCGGCGACTTCATTCAGGTAGTCATGGCCGTCGAAACGCGGACCGGCCAGGGCAACAAACAGTTGGCCCGGCTTGATCGCACGGCTATCGATACTGACGCCATTGAAACTGCAATCACCCGACAGCATGCGCGCCGAGAGGGCCTGGGTCAGCTCGCTGAATTTCATCGCTTTAAGCATGGGCGACCTCCCAGGCTGTCAAGGCATGATCGGCCTCGACCAGATCGGAGAAAGCGTGGCGCTCGCCGTTGATTTCCTGGTAGTCCTCGTGACCTTTACCAGCCAGTACCACGACATCGTCGACGCTGGCGCTGGCGATCAATTGGGCAATGGCCGCACCGCGACCGGCAATGAAACTGGCTTTGGATGGGTCTTTGAAGCCGACGCGGATGTCGTCGAAAATCTGGCTCGGGTCTTCGCTGCGCGGATTGTCGTCGGTGACCAGCACGCCATCGGCCAGACGCTCGACAATCTCGGCCATCAATGGACGCTTGCCGCGATCGCGATCACCGCCACAGCCGAACAGGCACAGCAACTTGCCCTTGGCGTGTGGGCGCAGGGCCAGCAGGACTTTTTCCAGTGCGTCCGGGGTGTGGGCGTAATCGACCACCACCAGCGGCTGCGAACCGCCGCCCAGACGTTGCATGCGACCGGCCGGGCCTTCCAGCTTCGGCAGCACACGCAGGATTTCATCGAGCGCGTAATCCAGGCCGAGTAGCGCACCGATCGCCGCGAGGACGTTGCTCAGGTTGAAACGACCCAGCAAGGTGCTGCGCAAATGGTGCTCGCCCTGCGGCGTCACCAACGTGGCGCGCACGCCCTCGTCATTGAATTGGGCTTCGCGGCAATACAGATAGGCGCGGGAGTCTTCCAGGCTGTAGCTGATCAGGCGCGCTTCGCTGTCTTGGGCAGCCAGCTCGCGGCCGAACGCGTCATCCAGGTTCACCACGCGGCACTTCAGGTCGTTCCAGGCAAACAGCTTGGCCTTCTCGGCGGCGTAGGCTTGCATGGTGCCGTGGTAGTCCAGGTGATCGCGGGACAGGTTGGTCATCACCGCCACATCGAAAGCCAGCGCAGCAACGCGGCCCTGGTGCAAACCGTGGGACGACACTTCCATGGCAACCGCCTTGGCACCGGCCTTTTTCAGGTCGGCCAGGGTCGCTTGCACGGCGATCGGGTTCGGCGTGGTGTGCAGGCCGCTTTGCAGCGCGCCATAGAAACCGGTGCCCAGGGTGCCGACGATGCCGCAGTGCTGGCCCAACAGGTCAAGCGCCTGGGCGACCAGTTGGGTCACGCTGGTCTTGCCGTTGGTGCCGGTCACGCCAATCAGGTTCAGGTGGCGGCTCGGATCGCCGTAGAAACGCCCGGCGATGTCCGACAGTTGCGCGGCCAGGCCCTTGACGGGAATCAACGGCACGTCGGTGATCGGCAGCACGGTGGCACCGTCCACTTCATACGCCACGGCGGCGGCGCCGCGTTGCAGGGCATCGGCGATGTGCGCGCGGCCATCGTATTTACCGCCAGGCACCGCCAGGAACAGGTCCCCGGCGCGTACATTACGACTGTCCAGCGTCAGCTCGCGAATCAGCAGATCGCGACCGGCATGGGCAAAAATCTTGTTCAGGCTAAGAGACATCAGCCGCGCCCTCCATTGGCTTTTACCGCGGCGGCCGGTGGTCCGGCGTTCGCTTGTTGGGTCGGCGGCAGGTTGTCCGGCGTGATGTTCATCAGGCGCAGGGTGCCGGACATCACTTTGCTGAACACCGGCGCCGACACCAGGCCACCGAAGTAGCCCGCTTTACTCGGTTCATCGATCACGACGACGATGGCATAGCGCGGGTCGCTCATCGGGCCGAAACCGGCGAACAGCGAGCGATAGGAGTTCTCGGCATAGCCTTTGGTGCCGACCGAGGTCTTACGCGCAGTACCCGACTTGCCGGCCACGTGATACGCCGGCACCTGGGCGCGGAATACGCCACGCGGTGCTTCGATCACTTGTTGCAGCATGCCTTGCATGGTCTTGGCGACGTTTTCCGGAATCACCTGGGTCGCTTTCGGCGCTTCGTCGACGTGGATCAGGCTCAAAGGAACCATCCGACCGTTATTGGCCAATACAGAGAAAGCGTGGGCCAGTTGGATCGCGGTCACCGACAGGCCATAGCCGTAGGACAGCGTAGCGGTCTCGGCTTTTTTCCAGTCGCGGTAGTTCGGCAGGTTGCCCACGCGCTCACCCGGGAAGTCCAGGCCGGTGGGTTGGCCCAAGCCGATCTTTTGCGCCAGGTGGTAGATGGTTTCGCCGCCGATATCGAAGGCGACCTTACTCATGCCCACGTTACTGGAGTTGATCAGGATACCTGTCAGATCCAACACCGGGCCTTCGGTACGCGACACGTCACGAATGGTGTATTTGCCCAACTGCAGGGTGCCGGGGTAGACCTCGACCTTGTCGCTGGGCTTCCAGCGCCCGGTTTCCAGGGCGGCACTCATGGAAATGGCTTTCATGGTCGAACCCGGCTCGAACACGTCGATCATCGCGCGGTTGCGCATCATCGCCGGTTGCAGGTTGCGACGGTTGTTCGGGTTGTAGGTCGGCTGGTTGACCATGGCGAGGATCTCGCCGGTCTTCACGTCCATGATCACCAGGCTGCCGGCCTTCGCGCCGTTCTCGATGATCGCGTTACGCAGCTCGCGGTTGGCCAGGTATTGCAGGCGCAGGTCAATCGACAACGCCAAGGGCTTGCCGGCCTTGGCGTTTTTGGTGACTTGGACGTCTTTGATCAGTCTGCCGCGCCGATCCTTGATGACCTGTCGCTTGCCGGGCACGCCGGCCAGCCATTCATCGTAGGCCAGCTCAACCCCTTCGCGACCATGGTCGTCGATGTCGGTAAAGCCAACCATGTGCGCGGTGGTTTCACCGGCCGGGTAGAAACGGCGGAATTCCTCGATGCCATAGACACCGGGGACCTTGAGGTCGAGCACTTGCTGGCCCTGTTCGGGGGTGAGGCCGCGAACCAGGTAGATGAATTCTTTATTGGCCTGGGCTTCCAGGCGCTCGGCCAGGGCTTTCGGGTCCTGACCCAACGCGGCAGCCAGTTGTGGCCACTTGTCCTTGGCTACCTGCAATTCCTTGGCGTTGGCCCACAGCGTGGTCACCGGCGTACTGACGGCCAGGGGCTCGCCGTTACGGTCGGTGATCAGGCCGCGGTGTGCAGGAATCGGAATATGTCGCAGGCTACGAGCATCGCCCTGGCCGATCAGGAAGTCGCGGTCGACCACCTGCAGGTCGATGATCCGCCAGGCGATGGCGCCGACCATCAAGGCCAGCAAGCCGAGCATCAGGCGGAAGCGCCACGGGTAAAGTGCGCCTTCGAGTTTCATCATGGCGCCACCATTCGAACTTCGGCCGCGCCAGGGATGTGCATCTTCAACTGTTCGGTGGCCAGTATTTCGATGCGGCTGTGGGCGGTCCAGGTGCTTTGCTCGAGGATCAACCGGCCCCACTCCGCCTGCGCTTTATCACGCACACTCAATTCGCCGTACAGGGTATTGAGCAGTTGGCGGTTGTAATGGGCGCTGTAGGACACCGCAATCGCGGACACCAGCACGCCGATAAACAGCAGCAACATAAAGAAGCTGCCGCCCGGGAGGGGCTTGGCGAAGAGCCTGCTCACCGCAACTTCTCCGCGACGCGCATGACGGCGCTACGGGAGCGTGGGTTGGCCTTGAGTTCAGCTTCGGAAGCGAACTGCGCCTTGCCATGGATTTTGATTTTCGGCACGAAGGCTTCGAAACGCACCGGCAGGTTGCGTGGCAGGTTGTCGGATTCACCCTTGACCAGGCGACGCATGAACAGTTTGACGATGCGGTCTTCCAGGGAGTGGAAGCTGATCACCACCAGGCGCCCGCCCACTTCCAAGGCTTCCAGCGCGGCTTCGAGGCCGGCTTCCAGATCGCCCAACTCATTGTTGACGTGAATGCGCAGGCCCTGGAACGCACGGGTCGCCGGGTTCTTGCCCTTTTCCCAGGCAGGGTTGGCGACTTTCAGCACTTCCGCCAGGTCGGCGGTGCGCTCGAACGGCTGGATTTCGCGGCGCTCGACCACGGCGCGCGCCATGCGACCGGCGAAGCGTTCTTCGCCGTATTCCTTGAACACACGGGCGATTTCTTCCACCGGCGCGGTGGCGATGAACTGGGCGGCACTGACACCACGGGTGGGGTCCATACGCATATCCAGCGGGCCGTCGTTCATGAAACTGAAACCGCGCTCCGGGTCATCGAGCTGCGGCGAGGACACGCCCAGGTCGAGCAAAACCCCGGCCACCTTGCCTGCCATGCCGCGCTCGGCGACTTCGGCACCCAGCTCGGCAAAGCTGCGTTGTACAACGACAAAGCGGCCGTCTTCGGCCGCTAGCGCTTGCCCGGTGGCAATCGCCTGGGGGTCTTTGTCGAACCCGAGGAGTTTACCGTCGGGCCCGAGCTGGCTGAGTATCAACCGGCTGTGCCCGCCCCTGCCGAAGGTGCCATCCAGATAGCAGCCATCCGCGCGTACGGCGAGAGCCTCAACGGCTTCGTCAAGCAGTACGGTGATGTGGTTAAAGCCGCTATCAATAGTCACAAGATCAAATCACGCAGTTCATCAGGCATGGCGCCCGGTTGTTGAATAGCAGCCAGGTCAGCTGCAGAAACAGCATCCCAGGCATCTTCGTCCCACAATTGGAACTTGTTCAGTTGGCCCACCAGCATTGCGCGCTTGTCGAGCTTGGCGTACTCGCGCAGACGCGGAGGCACCAGGAAACGACCACTGCCATCGAGTTCGAGGTCGACGGCATTACCGATCAGCAAACGCTGCAGACGGCGGTTTTCTTCACGCAATGAAGGCAAGGCACGCAGTTTGGTTTCAATCAACTCCCACTCATCGAGGGGGTAAACGCATAAACAAGGGTCAACGGCATCGATCGTGATGATTAACTGCCCGGAACTTCGCGAAATCAGCTCGTCACGATACCGGCTCGGCATAGCGAGACGGCCTTTTGCATCGAGACTGATAGCGTTAGCTCCGCGAAACACAGATGCGTTTCTCCAAATTTTAGCGCTTTACGTTAAAAAAACCCACTTTGTGCCACTTTCCGCCACTTGCGCACACTATAGGAATGCGCCCACCACACCGTCAAGGCGCGGATTCAAGGAAAAGCCTTACAGAACGGAGATTTAGGAGCGCAAGAGGAGGAGAAATCAGAGTTCAGCGGTATTTTTGGCTCAATAAGCACAAATAGCTCAAAGAGCTATGCTTCAAAGTTAAAGTAATTTATTAAGAGTAAGATTTTTTTGGTATTACCAAGATGCATCTGCCAATGATTTGGCAGGGAGGGATTCTTGCGTTACTACCGGGTTTCTGCACGAGATTCGGACAGAAGGAAAAAAGGTGGAGAGTCGATCTATAAGCCGGGTTCTGTCTTGAACAGTCATTCGTCTACGATGGCCATCACTGGACATCTTTAGCAACCTACCCGGTCCCAGCGCGGGCCACGCCTTGGGACCCTATTTGGTCTTGCTCCAAGTGGGGTTTACCTAGCCACGAACTGTTGCCAGTCGTGCGGTGCGCTCTTACCGCACCTTTTCACCCTTACCGGCACCGAAGTGCTTAGGCGGTTATTTTCTGTGGCACTTTCCGTAGGCTCACGCCTCCCAGGCATTACCTGGCACTTCGCCCTATGGAGCCCGGACTTTCCTCCCCCCCCTAATTTTCATAGAGGGCAGCGACTGTCCAATCGACTCTCCGCCGCGCAGGTTAACGGCACGACGGAGTTAGGACAAGTATTAAAAGTGCAGCAATGCCATCACGTTCAGACGGAATACCGGTTTAACCCCGGAACTATTCGGCTTTCTGTTTATCCAGCGCGGCCTGATACAACACATTTTTACGCACCCCGGTGATTTCCGCTGCCAGCGCCGCCGCTCGCTTAAGGGGCATCTCCTTGAGCAGCAGATCCAGAACGCGCATGGCTTCGCCACCGACGGCGTCTTCATTTTCCGGCGCCGTCCAACCCGCCACCAGCACCACGCACTCGCCACGCTGCTGATTGCTGTCACCTTCGACAAACGCGCGCAGTTCTTCCAGCGGCAGCCCCTTGAGCGTCTCGAAGGTCTTGGTCAGCTCGCGGGCCAGCAGCGCCAGGCGCTCGCCACCGAACACCAGCTCCATGTCCTGCAGGCATTCGAGAATACGATGCGGGGCTTCATAGAAGATCAGCGTGCGCGGTTCTTCCTTAAGCGCCTGAAGACGTGCGCGACGCCCCACCGCCTTGGCCGGCAGGAAACCTTCGAAGATGAAACGATCCGACGGCAACCCCGCGGCGGATAACGCCGCAATCAACGCGCATGCGCCCGGAACCGGCACTACATTGATACCCGCGGCACGCGCCTGACGGACCAGGTGGTAACCGGGATCGGAAATCAGCGGGGTACCGGCATCGGAAATCAGCGCCACATCGTCACCGGCCAGCAGGCGCGTGATAAAACGGCTGCCTTCTTCGCGCTCGTTATGTTCGTGGCAGGCCGCCAATGGCGTACTGATGCCGAAATGCTGCATCAAGCGCTGGGAGTGCCGAGTGTCTTCCGCAGCGATCAATTTAACGTCGCGCAACACTTTAAGCGCCCGGGCGCTGATGTCGTCCAGGTTGCCAATGGGCGTCGCCACGACAAAAAGCGAGCCTGCAGTGGAATTCAAAGGACCTGGAGCAGTCAAAACGCACACCTCGATGGTTGGCAAAAGCCACATTGTAGCGCGTCGACGCCGCGGAAATATGCCATCGAGATGGATGCCGTTTCAGCCGTCGGTCGGCCCTAGCCACCCAAACGCAACATTTGCACCACCTAAATTCACGGTTTCACGCCAGTAACATCGCGCCTGGGCCAGTGCTTGGGTACAATTCCACGCTAATTTGATCGGTATCAGGAACACTTACATGATCCCTTGCCTGCGGCTGCTCTCCGCCCTCTGCCTCGCTGCCTTGCTGGGCGCCTGTGCCAGCTCGCCCTCGTCCCGCCTTGGCGACCTGCCACGGACCCCGGATGCCAGTATCGAGCAACTGCTCGAACAAGCGACTACCGCCAACACGCCCGAAAAAGCTGCGTTGCTGCGCCTGAGCGCGGCCGACATGGCCTACCACCAGAACAACGCTGGCCGCTCGTCGCAGATTCTTGCGCAGGTGCCGCTGGATGTTCTCAAGCCCGCCGCGCAGGTGTTCGCCAACACCCTGGCCGCCGAACTGGCCATGACGCGTAACCAGCCCAAGGCCGCGCTGGCGGCGTTGAACCACCCCAGCCTGCAGAACCTGAAGGAGCTGCCGGCCGAACAGCAGGTCCGCACCGGCACCGTACATGCACGCGCCTATGAAGCCGACGGCCAGACCCTGGCCGCCGCTCGCGAGCGTGTGACCATGGCGCCACTGCTGACCGGCGACGCCGCCAAGAGCAACCATGAAGCCATCTGGGCGCTGATTGCCGCGCTGCCGGCCGAACAGCTGCAAGCCAGCGGCAACCCGACGCTCGACGGCTGGATCACCCTGGCCCAGGCGGTCAAGGGCGCCGGCACGCTGGAGCAACAGCAAGCCGCCATTGACACCTGGCGTGCGCAGAACCCGGGCCATCCGGCCGCCGTGCAACTGCCGACGCCGCTGACCAAACTCAAGGAACTGGCGAGCCAGCCGCTGAACAAGATCGCCCTGCTACTGCCGCAGGAGGGTCCACTGGCCACCGTGGCCAAGGCCCTGCGCGAAGGCTTCATGGCCGCGCATTACCAGGCTGAACAAGCCGGGCAGAAGCCGCCGGTCATCGAGTTCTATGACAGCTCGCGCCTGACCTCCCTCGACGACTTCTACGCCAAGGCCAAGGCTGCCGGCGTGCAATTGGTCGTCGGGCCGCTGGAAAAGCCGCTGGTCAAACAGCTCAGCGCGCGCCCGCAATTGCCGATTACCACCCTGGCGTTGAACTACAGCGAGACCGATCAAAACCCGGCGCAGTTGTTCCAGTTCGGCCTGGCGGCTGAAGACGAAGCTCGCGAAGTCTCGCGCCGCGCCCGTGCCGACGGCCTGCACCGCGCCGCTGCGATGGTGCCCCGTGGCGAATGGGGTGAGCGTGTCTACAAGGCCTTCCGCCAGGACTGGGAAGCCAACGGCGGCACCGTTGTCGGCGTCGAGTACGTCGACCAGCCGGTCGCCCTCGCCCAGCAGATTGCCGATCTGTTCCAACTGCGTAAAAGCGAAGGCCGTGCCAAGAGCCTGCAAAGCGCCGTCGGCACCGACGTCGCCGCACAACCTTCGCGTCGCCAGGATATCGAGTTCATCTTCCTGGCCGTCACCCCGCAACTGGCCCAGCAGATCAAGCCGACCCTGAACTTCCAGTACGCTGGCGACGTGCCGGTGTATGCGACGTCTCACGTGTTCAGCGCCAGCGGCGACAAGAACCAGTACCTGGACATGACCAACGTGATGTTCTGCGAAACCCCTTGGCTGCTCAACACCACCGACCCGCTGCGCAACCAGGTTGCTGCACAATGGCCGCAAGCCAATGGCAGCCTTGGCCGCCTGTACGCGATGGGCGTCGATGCCTACCGCCTGGCGCCACGCGTAGGCCAACTCAAGGCATTGCCGGATACGCGCATTGACGGCCTCTCGGGCAACCTGGGCATCAGCACGCACCAGCGCGTTGACCGCCAGATGCCGTGGGCGAAGTTCGTCGGCGGCGAGGTCCAGCGTCTGCCCGATACCCCACGCTGATGCCCGAGCGGTCCAGCGCACAAAGCGGCAAGGATGCCGAACTTCAAGCGCTTGAGTATCTTCGACAACAGGGTCTGCGCCTTCTGGCGCAGAACTGGTTGTGTAAACGCGGCGAGCTTGATCTGGTCATGCTTGACGGCGATACAGTAGTATTCGTCGAAGTCCGCTACAGAAAACACGCACAATGGGGTGGCGCGCTCGCCAGTATCGACGGGCGCAAGCGTCAGAAGCTGATACTCGCCGCGCAGTTTTTCCTGCTCAAGGAGCATCGCTGGGCTGACTCCCCCTGCCGTTTCGATGTGGTTGCCATTGAAAGCACACCGTCTGGCAAAGCTGATTTGAACTGGCTCAAAGATGCCTTCGACAGCTGATTCGCCGGACATCTTCACCACATACTTTTGCTCTTTGCTTTGCGGGCTGCACATTCCTGTGCCAAATAGCCGCGCTACTTAAGGTCACACAGATGGACATGCAATCCCGAATTCGCCAGCTTTTCCAGGCCAGCATCGACACCAAGCAACAGGCGATGGACGTACTTGCACCGCACATCGAGCAAGCCAGTCAGGTCATGGTCAATGCCTTGCTCAACGAGGGCAAAATGCTTTCGTGCGGCAACGGCGGCTCGGCCGGCGATGCCCAGCATTTCTCGTCCGAGTTGCTCAACCGCTTCGAGCGCGAGCGTCCGAGCTTACCGGCCATTGCCTTGACCACCGATTCGTCGACGATCACCTCGATCGCCAACGACTACAGCTACAACGAAATCTTCTCCAAACAGATCCGCGCCCTGGGGCAACCGGGTGACGTGCTGCTGGCGATTTCCACCAGCGGCAACTCGGCGAATATTATTCAGGCGATCCAGGCCGCACATGATCGCGAAATGATTGTCGTAGCATTGACTGGCCGCGACGGCGGCGGCATGGCCTCGCTGTTGCTGCCCGAGGACGTGGAGATTCGCGTCCCGGCCAATGTCACCGCACGTATTCAGGAAGTCCACCTGCTGACGATCCACTGCCTGTGCGATCTGATCGACAGCCAACTGTTCGGGAGTGAAGAATGACCGTTAAACGCCTCAGCCTATTGGCGATTGCGCTGTGCCTCGGCATCAGCGGCTGCAGCACGGCAATCACCGCGACACGTGACACCCCCATCCAGGACGACAAGGGCACCCGCACCTTCGGCAGCAAGATTGACGACTCGTTGATCGAAACCAAGGTCGAGGTCAACGTCGCCAAGGCCGCTACGGACCTGGGCAATGGCGCGTCGCGCATCGTCGTGACCAGCTTCAACGGCGTGGTGCTGCTCGCCGGCCAAACGCCACGTGCCGAACTCAAGGCTCAGGCCGAACAAGCCGCCTCGGCCGTGCAGCGGGTCAAGAAGGTCCACAACGAATTGCAGGTAATGGACCCGATCACCCTGCTGGCCATCAGCAACGATGCGCTGCTGACCACCAAGATCAAGGCGCAGATGCTGACCGACAACGCCATTCCCGGTTCACGCATCAAAGTCGTCACCGACAACGGCATCGTTTACCTGATGGGCCTGCTGACCCAGGCAGAAGCGACCCGTGCGGCGAACTTAGTACAGGGTGTGTCCGGCGTACAGAAGATCGTGAAGGTGTTCGAGTACATCGATTGATGTAACCGACGGCCACAAAAAAGGGCGCCGTGCATTGATTGCACGGCGCCCTTTTTATTGGCTGCAGATTACTGGTATTGCGAGTACGGGTTGCCCTGGAACTGGTTGTTCTGCTGCGGCGCCTGTTGCTGGGCGCCTGGCTGGCCATACTGCTGGCCTGGGATTGGGCCCAGGTTCACTTCTACACGACGGTTCTGCGCGCGACCGTTGACGTCGGCGTTGCTGGCGATCGGATTATCCGGACCGGCACCACGAGCGCTCAGGTTGGCAGCGCTGACGCCTTGGGAGGTCAGATAGTTGGCCACGCTCTGCGCACGACGCTGGGACAGGTCCATGTTCAACTGGCGGCTGCCGGTGCTATCGGTGTAACCCACGATCTGGATGGTGTTCTGGCTGAACTGCTTGAGCGAGTTGGCCAGGTTGTTCAGCGGCGTATAGAAGCTGCTGGAGATCGCGTCCGAGTTGGTGGCGAAGGTGATGTTGCCCGGCATGATCAGTTTGATCTGATCGCCCTGGCGCTGAACCTCAACCCCGGTATTGGCCATGCTTTCGCGCAGTTTCTTTTCCTGCTGGTCGGCGTAGTAGCCATAACCCGCCGCACCTGCACCCGCGACGACGGCACCGATCAGTGCGCCCTTGCCACGGTTGTTATGGTCGATGGCTGCACCGGCCAACGCACCGGCCAGAGCGCCGAGGCCGCCGTACTTGACGGTCTTGCTCATGCCACCGGATTCATTACTCGCCTGTCCCTGGCTGCTACCGTCATACGGATTGGGTGAAGCACAGCCAGATAACATGGCTACGGCAGTAGCGACAACGAGCAGACGACGCGGAGTGAACATGGAGAAGCTCCTACTTTTGCACCCTGGGTGCAGAGGATATGGACAATGGATCTTTGCCGGGCTTTGAACGCGACAAACGGTAAAAATTCCGTGGACGTATCTTAACCTGTAACAAAAAACGCAGGACTATCGTCGCGACACAAACCGTAGCAGACACACGCTGAACACACGCTGAGTTTTTTGCTACAGGGCTTGACCGCCTACGTTGCAATCATGCGCGCACAAAGGGGTTCTCGCGCATCTCGTCACCGAGTCGCGTCTCCGGCCCGTGACCGGTCACCACCGTCGCCGCCTCATCCAGCGTATACAGGCGCTGCTTGATCGAGCGCACAATCGCCGCTTGGTCCCCGCCCCACAAATCCGTGCGGCCTACGCCCCGGCGAAACAACGTATCTCCAGCGATCAGCAGCTTGGCATCGGCAAACCAGAAACTCATCGACCCCGGCGTGTGCCCCGGCGTATGCAATGCGACGCCGCAACCGCAAGCCAGCTCTTCATCGTCGGCCAGCCAACGGTCCGGCGACGGCACCGGCGTATACGGCACGCCAAACGTCTGGCACTGCATCTCCAGGTTATCCCAGAGGAACTGGTCGGCCTTGTGCAAATGCAGGGTCGCGCCGGTCTTCTCCTTCAACTGGCCGGACGCCAGGAAGTGATCCAGGTGAGCATGGGTGTGAATGATGCTCACCACCTTGAGGCCCAGCGCCTCGAGCCGCGCCAGGATCAGTTCGTGATTGCCGCCGGGGTCGACCACGATGGCTTTTTTACTGATGGGGTCGCCGATGATGGTGCAGTTGCACTGCAAAGGGCCGACGGGGAAGGTTTCGCGGATAAGGGTCGGCTTTGCGGTGTCCATGAACGGTCCTCTTGTGCAAACGGCATAGGGTTTCCGGGCGACTGTCGCCAGAATGATTGCACTATTAAACCAGACTGGAGCGGCGTCGCACCTCAACGCAAGCAAGCTCGCCAGCGGACTCAGGCTTTAACCAATCAACCGCAGCTCCTGCGCCCGCGCGACCGCCTGGGTGCGCCGCTCCACGCCGAGCTTGCTGTTGATATGGCTGGCGTGGGTCTTGACCGTGTGCAGGGAGATGAAGAGTCGGTTACTGATCTCCTGGTTCGAACAGCCCTGGGCGATCAGTTGCAGCACTGCCAGCTCGCGGGCGCTCAGGGTTTCATGGTTGGGCGCCGGCTCGCTGACAGCAACGGCCGGCAGCAGCGCCAACAGGCTCTGGTTCAATAAACCATGGGGGTCTTGGCCGAGTTGATCGCGCATCCAGTCGGGATACCCTTCAAGCAGGCGCTGGAAGGGTTGCAGCGCGCCGCCGGCTCCGGCTTCCAGGGCGCGAACCAACACCTCGCGCGCCTTGGCCTCCTGGCCGCTCTCCAGCAGCAACTGCGCCTGCTGGGTCAGCGCCATCAGGGCAATCATCTGGCGGCCGCTGCCATGAGCGTGTTGCGCCAGGTCTTCGAGGCGCTGCAGGGCCGCCGCCGGTTGATGGCGGATCGCATCCAACGCGGCTTGCTGCAGCTCGATATGCTGCGGCAGGTGCGGATGAAACTCCGGGGCCGCCGCCGCGTGTGCGCCGTTGTAGGTTTGCCCCAGGCGGGTCAGCCAGGCGTCGGCCAGGTCGGTACGCCCCTGGGCCAACCAGAGCTCGCATTTGATCAGGGTGATCATTGCCAGGTAGTAAATCGGCGGCACGTCCCAGATGTGCATCAGGCGTTCGGCCTCGGCCAGTTCGGCGAAGGCTTTGGGGAAGTCGCCGCGGCGCCCTTCGAAGTTGGCAATCACGCAATGCCCGATCAGCACGCTGATATCCCGGCAGGCGCGGGCTTCGGCCAGGCCGGCGCGCAGGCGGACCAGGCCGGCTTCAGGCTGACAACGCGCGAGCAGCAGGTAGCCTTCGTAAAGCGCTAATCGGGCGCGCACGGCGTACAACCGTTGGGGCGAAAGGTCGTGCAAGCGTTGCAGGCCCTGGTGTACTTCATCCAGCGAGCGCAGGATTTCACCCCGCGCCTGCAAGACCCGGGCACGGTCGTAATGGGCCAGGGCCTCAAACAGCGGGTTGCCGACACGCTGCGCCAATTCGAGGGATTCGCGGTTCAAGCCACGGGCGCGCCACAGGTCGGCATCGACGATCGCCAGGTTGGAGAGGGTCGACAGGCACATCAGGCGCTGACCATAACGGCGCTGCGGCAGGCTTTCCAAGGCTTCACTGCAATAGCGCTGAGTCAGCTCGCGGTCGCCTCGGCCCCGGGCGATGATCCCGCTCAGCGCCAGCCACTGCGCCAGCATCGACTTCTGCGCAGTGGCCGATGGCGCCGGCAGGAAGCGGCTGAGATAGCCGGACAGTTCTTCCGCCGCATCCAGCTGGCACGCCAGGCCCAAGGCCCAGCTGTACAGCACGATCAACCGGGGCGTGCTGATCAGCAGGCTGTCGGGCAAGTCCATTTTCCAGCGTAGGAGCATGCCAACGTTCTGCTCGGCCAGCAGTTGCTCCTCGGAGAGGTTCTGCACCAGGTTCGCCGCCACATCCAGATGACCGGCGCGCAGCGCCTGCTCGACCGCTTCATCGATCAGCCCCTGGGCGTTGAACCAGCGACAGGCGCGCAGGTGCAGGCTGGCGGGCGGCAGCACGGCGCTGCTCGCGCGCCGGGTGCGCAGCAGGTCGGAAAACAAATGGTGATAACGGAACCAGTGCCCCTGCTCGTCCAGCGGCACCAGAAATACCTGATGAGCCTGCAAGTAACGCAGGATTTCCGCGCTGTCGTGGGCATCGCGTATGGCGTCGCACAGTTCACTGCAAAAGCGTTCCTGCGAAGCGGTTTCATAGAGGAACGCCTGGACTTCCGCCGGCAGGCAATCAATCACTTCTTCCAGCAAATAGTCGCGTATCAAGCCTTCGCCGCCGTGCAGGCTCTGCGGCAAGGCGCCCTCATTCCCCGCTTCGGAGGCCGCCAACAGCCAGAAACGCAAACCAGCGACCCAGCCTTCACTGCGCCGGATCAAATTATCCAGCGCCTCGCCGCGCAGCGAACTGCTGTGGCGATCCAACACCGCCAGGGATTCGGCGTGGGTCAGGCGCAGGTCTTGCTCATGCAGCTCCAGCAGGTGCCGAGACAGGCGCAAGCGCGCCAGGTGCCAGTCGGGGCGCTGGCGACTGGTAACCAGCACCAGCAGGCCATCGGGCAAATGATTGAGGAAAAATTGCAGACAGCGATCAAGCACCGGGCCCTGGGCCAAATGGTAGTCATCCAGCACCAGCAACAAAGGCGCACGCGTGGACAACTGCAGCGCCAGCTCATCGAGCAAGCCATCGAGCCATTCTTCGAAGGCAAACGGTTGATGACGCTGACGCATTTTCAGCAGGCCCAGGGATTGCGCACCCAGTTGCGGGAAGTATTGCTGCAAGCCGTCAAGCAGGCGCTCGAGAAAACGCCCGGGGTCGTTATCCCGTGGGCTCAGGCCCAGCCAAAGGCTTTGCCAATGGGCGGGCAGACTCTGGCAGAACTCGACCGCCAGCGAACTCTTGCCGAACCCAGCCGGCGCGCAGACCAGCAGCAATCGCCCTTCCAGGCCAGCGCTCAGCCGTTCGCACAGGCGCGGTCGCAGCACGTAGCCGTCAGGCAGCGGAGGTCTGTAGAAGCGACCTTCCAGGGTCGGGATCACCGCGCTGGCAGGCCCCTGGATTCGGGACAGATCAGTCATCGCCGGGCTCTTGTAGAAGGCTGTTGTCGGCATTGCAGATGTCCGCAGACTAGCGGTAAAAGCAGCGGTTTTGTAGATCTTTGCAACATTTGCCTGAAAAAGAACTGCGACAAGAAATGTGAGAGGGGGCTTGCTCCCGATTGCGCTGGGGCAGCCAATAGAATTCTTGGCTGTCAGACCGCTATCGGGGGCAAGCCCCCTCCCACATTTGGCTACGCGTGCAGCTTAGCGAACACCGTCCTGGCGCAGGGCCGCCGGGCTGAAGTCACTGATGCCGGCGGTGAAGCCGAAGTCATACGCCTGTTTCTCTTCGTTCTTCATGCCCAGGGCCAGGTAGCGGCCGGACTGCAGGTCGTAGAGGGTTTCCAGGGCGTACCACGGCACTTGTTTGTCGTAGTAGTTCTCGGCATGGGCTTCGGCGACGCGCCACAGTTGGCCGCGACCGTCGTAGTGGTCGATCACGGCCGCTTGCCAGGTGTCTTCGTCGATGAAGAAGTCACGCTTGGCGTAGATGTGGCGCTGGCCTTCCTTCAGGGTCGCGACCACATGCCACACGCGGCGCAACTCGTAGCGTGCGAGGTCCTGGTTGATGTGGCCGGCCTTGATGATGTCGACATACTTGAGTTTCGGATCGTCGATCTTGTAGCTGTTGGAGGCGATGTAGATTTCTTTCTTGCCTTCCAGTTTCCAGTCGTAGCGGTCCGGCGCACCGTTGTACATGTCGAGGTTGTCGGAGGTACGCAGGCCGTCGGCAGCGGTACCCGGCCCGTCATAAGACACTTGCGGCGCCCGGCGTACACGGCGCTGGCCGGCGTTGTAGACCCACGCCGAGCGCGGTTCCTTCACCTGGTCGAGGGTTTCGTGAACCAGCAGCACACCACCGGCCAGACGCGCCGGCGCGGTCACTTGCTGCTTGAAGTAGAACAGCACGTTGCCGGGGTTTTTCGGGTCGAAGTCCTTCATTTTGTCGCGGAACACGAACTGGTCTTTGAAATACACCAGGCTGAACGAACCGTTGGTCTGCGGCGTGGCCTGGGTCACCAGGCGGGTCACGCTGCCGCCGCGATAGCGGGTGATGTGGTTCCAGATGACTTCAACGCCACTTTTCGGAATCGGGAACGGCACGGCGGTTTCGAAGTTTTCCAGGCCGTTACCGCCGGACACCAGGTTGGTGTTGGTGGCGTTCTTCTTGATCGAGGCGAACACCTCGGCCGGTACGGTGGCGCCGCGATGGGTCGGGTAGACCGGCATCTTGAAGGTGTCCGGGTAGCGCTTGAACATCGCGTACTGCCCCGGCGCCAGCTTGTCTTTGTATTGCTCGACGTTTTGCGCGGTGATGGTGAATTGCGGTTGTTCGCTGGCATAAGGGTTGGCCAGGAAACCACGGGCGTCGACGGCGCCGGCATTCGTCGGCAACGGCGACCATTTGGGAATGGTGCCTGCGGCGTTACCGGCCATTTCGGCGCCCATCGGAGTCAGGGTCGTGCCCAGCTTGGCGGCCTCATCCGCCGACACCGCCGCCATGACGTTACTCGCCAGGATCGACAGCCCAAGCACACCGACGTGCAACAGACTTTTAGTTATTTTCATGTTCTGGTTCTTCCTGAAATGCAGTGTGCTTAGAAGTTGGCGCCGACGCTGAGGGCGATGAAATCACGGTCGTCCACAGTGGAGTACTTACCGCCGAAGAAGTTGGTGTAGGCCAAGCTCGCGGTGTAGGTATTCTGGTATTCAGCATCCAGGCCGAGACTGACAGCCTTGCGACCTTCTTCGAAGTTGCCGCCAGGGCCTGGCGAATAACCGCTGACGTCATGGGACCAGGCCACGTTGGGCTTGAGGTTCACACCCGCGAACACATCCGGGTATTCCCAGATTGCCCGACCGCGATAGCCCCAGGAGTTGGCGGTGGTAAAGCCGTCATTGTTGCAGTTGGCCGTCAGGTTACTGCGGTCTGTACCTGCGCCCGCACCGGCAATGGTTCCCGCGTTGAGCGTCGCGCACAGTGGGCCTTCCCCAGGACCAAATACCGGATCACGCCCGTAGCGCGCTTTCGAGCTGCTTTCCAGGCCGCCGACGTGGGTCAGCCCCACTTCGCCCACCAGTGTCAGCCGGCTGGCGCCCATGACCTGATCAAAGAAGTGCGTAAAGGTGGTCTGGAGTTGGGTGATTTCCTTGCGGCGATAGCCATTCAGATCCTGACCGGCGGCGCCCTTGAGCGGGGAAGCACCGTTCAAGCCTATCAACGGCGTAACGCCCGCGTACAAGATGTCGGTGGTATTGAGCTGAACCGGCGCGTTCGGCCGGTAGCTGATCTCGCCGCTCCACGCTGTGCCGGTAGGCAAGGTCGTCGAGAAACTCAAACCGTACAAGCGAATGTCTTCTGGATATTCGACGAAGTAGCTGGAGTTACCGGCCACGATGAGTGGACGCAGGCTACTCGCTGGCGTGGACGTCAATGCGTTAGCTGCGGCGTAAGTCGCAGCCGATGCGCCCTTGGCGCTGAAAATCGGCGCACGGCTGTGGTAGTTCATGAAATAAGCGCCGAACTCAGTGTCCAGCGGCTCGAAGTTGTAGTGCATGGCCACACCGAACTGCCCGCTATCGCGTGCGTCACGATCAGAACCGCGCTTGACCAGTACACCTTCGTCATTGATGTCGACGCCAAACCGATTCATCAGCGGCAAACCACCACCCGCAGCGATGACAGAGCGCTTGCTGAGCAACCGCAGGTTGTCATTGCAGCCGCCTGTAATGACGTCCGCCTGGGAGAAAAACGTCCCGCAGTTATCGGTGACGGTCTTCTCCCAATCCAACTGATAGAAGCCTTCCGCCGACAGGTTTTCGGTCAGTGTCTGCGACACATAGAACATGTTGACCGGAATCAGGCCTTCCTTGATCTCGGCACCCGGGCGACGGAACGCCGCTACGTCAATCGGGTTGATGGAGTTGATGCCGCCGCCGATGAAGGTACTTTCGCCCCAACTTACAACCTGTTTACCGAAACGCACGGAACCTGGCTCATCGGCAATCGAGTAGTTGTGATAAATGAAGGCGTCGAGAATTTCCCCGCCGGAAGACCGGGCGCCCATAGGACGGCCGTTGTCACTGATGTCCTTGAACTCACGATTTTCGTCCTTGAGTTCAAAGTCATACCAATATTTGCCGCGAACAAACACACCGGTGTCGCCGTATTTCAGTTCCAGGTCATGGATGCCCTTGAAGATTTTCGAGAACGTCTCGCCGCGCTTGAAGTTCAAATGGCCGTCATCGGAGGTCTGGGACAAGCCCTTGCCGCCATTGTTGACGCCGATCAGATCGCGGTTGGCCTTGGCTGTCGACCAACTGGCCCCCACGGAAAGAGAGGAGTCAAAATTCCCTTCGATTTCACCGATATTGAAACTGACGCCGAATGCCGGCCCGGCGAGCGTAGAAGCGAGACTGACGGCCAGGGGCAATCTTGCCCGGCGCCAGAACTGATTTACTGAGGTCATCGACGCTACTCCATGTGCATTATTGTTATGGCAGTGAGTTCTTTCGGTGATGCATGTAACGGCCGGAATACAACGATTCCAATGCCGCCCGGCAACCGAGCCCCCATGGCTCGAAGCGCAACATCCTTGAAAAACTCTGAGAGGGACTATAGCCAGCAGGGGGTACCGCTTGATCCCTCTAAAGTGTGATTTGCATCACCGACCCGTCTGCCACAGTCCTTTTGCCACGTCGACGAAGGCCGACGCGGCAAGGATGGCTGAAAATCGGCAAATCACAAGTGAAGCCGCGAGATAGAGCATTGCCGTGCCCGAACGGGCACGGCGAAAGGTATCAAAGGGTAGAGAGGAACGTACTGTTGTTGGCCTGCCACTCAATGATGTCGACGCGGATACGTTTTTTGTCGAGCTTGCCGACACTGGTCTTGGGAATTTCAGTAACAATGGCGATCTGGTTTGGAATCGCCCACTTGCTCAAGTGGCCCAACTCCACGAACGGCTTGAGGTGCTCCTTGAGTTCACGGGCGCCTATCACATGGCCATCACGCACCACCAGCAACGCAAACGGGCGCTCGCCCCACTGCGGATCGGCGATGCCCACCACCGCTACTTCGCGTACCGCCGGGTGGCGGCTGACCAGGTCTTCCAGAGCCAGGGACGAGATCCACTCGCCGCCGGTCTTGATCACGTCCTTGATGCGGTCGCGGATATCGATCACCCCAAACGCGTCGAGGGTCGCCACGTCGCCGGTGTGCATCCAGCCGCCTTCCCACAGCTCGGCGCCCTTTTGCGGCTCGTTGTAGTAACCCTCGGTCAACCACGGCGCGCGTAGCACCAGTTCGCCCTGGGACTCGCCATCGGCGGGCAGGAAATGCCCGTCGCTGTCAATGATCGCCGCTTCCACCAACGGCCCGGGCACACCGGCCTTGATGCGGTAAGTGGTGCGCTCGTCCTCGGTGCCGGCCATCAGCTCATCGTTGAGATGGGCGCAGGACACCAACGGCCCGGTCTCGGACATGCCATACGCGGCGGTCAGTTGAATCCCACGGGCCTTGGCCGCTTCATACAGCGTGCGATTGAGGGCGCTGCCGCCGATGACGATTTTCCAGCCGCCAAAGTCCACGCCCTGGGCGGCCTTGGCGTTGAGCACCATTTGCAGGATGGTCGGCACACAGTGGGAAAAGGTGACCTTCTCCTTGCGCCACAGCTCCACCAGGTATTCCGGATCGTAACGCCCGGGGTAGACCTGTTTCAGGCCCAGCATGGTGGCCACATACGGCAGGCCCCAGGCATGCACGTGGAACATCGGCGTGATCGGCATGTACACGTCGTTGGTGCCCAGCAAGCGCACGCTGTCGACACTGCCCATGATGGTCGCCACGCCGATGGTGTGCAGCACCAATTGGCGATGGGTGAAGTACACACCCTTGGGGTTGCCGGTGGTGCCGGTGGTATAGAAGGTGGTGGCGACGGAATTTTCGTCGAAATCCTCGAAATCGTATTTCGGGCTGGCGGCGGCCAGCAGGGTTTCGTACTCCCCCACCAGGTTCGGCAGTTCAGCGGTTTTCTCGGCCGCATCGGTCAGCAACAAGGTTTTGTCGACGGTGGTGAGCTGCCCGGCAATCGCCTGGTAGAGCCCCACGAACTCGCTGTTGACCAGCACAAAGCGGTCCTCGGCGTGGTTCATGGTGTAGAGAATCTGTTCCGGCGACAGGCGCACGTTGATGGTATGAATCACCGCGCCGATCATCGGGATGGCGAACATGCATTCCAGGTAACGGTGGCTGTCCCAGTCCATCACGGCAACGGTATCACCGGCCTTGACCCCGGCTTCGGTGAGCACATTGGCCAGGCGCGCGACCCGCTCGATCAGAGTCGGATAGGTGTAGCGCAGCTTGTCGCGATAGATGATTTCCCGGGTCTTCTCATAGCGGGCCCCGGACATGAGCAGGCGTTTGATCAACAGCGGATATTGGTACGCACCTTCGGCGGGCGGGATAACACGGGTCTGCAACATACGAATCCCTTTTTATGACTGCACGGTCTCGGCTTGAAGACCTGCACTGTAGAGACGTTAGGTGCCGACCAAATCAGCCAAAGGAATGATTTGCAGCCTGCTGCGAATGATAGCTTTGCGCCAACATTCTCTTCGGGACATGAGCAAATTAGATCAGGAAGCACCCTTCGCTGAAAGGCGAACCTTCCGACATTCGTCACGGATAGCAACTCTTTACTCTCTGTGACTCCGCCAATCTAGGGACTTGTGGATTTCTCTGGGTTGCCCGTTTGCAGACCTCGAGTGAAGCACCATGGCCAACTTGTTTTCTCGAATATTTGATCTCTTCAGCCCCAGCCGGGAAGAGCCGATTTATGTGGCAGACCCTCCGCTTTGGCCAACACGGCAGACATCACCTTCGCCGTCTCAACCGCTTGCGCAAACCAGTAACGACACACCGGTTCCAGTGAGAAACTGGAGCCATCCCTTCAAGGACAAGACCAGCCCGTTGCTGCAATTAACCCAAATGGCCAAGGCGGTAGCCGGTTACTACCCGTTGGGACGCAATGGTCTTTGGCACGGAGGGGTGCATTTTGACAGCGGGACAGCCGGCACTCTGGACCAATCCAGTGTGCATTGCCTGGCCGACGGCGAAGTGGTGGCGTATCGCATCGACGAGCACTCGCCGACCACCGCGTACTTCGTCAATGAACTGAGCGTAAAAAAGCCCTTTTCACGCAACTTTGCGCTGGTACGTCATCGCCTCGAAGCTCCAAAGATTGAGGGGAGCCCAGACGCACCGCCGAGCCTGATTTTTTATAGCCTGTACATGCACTTGCAGGATTGGGCGGTTTACCAGAACGACTCTGGCATTGCGCGTCCAGCGTTTTGGCCCGAAGGGCAGACTCGCAGAGTCAAGGCAACGGTGCGGGACTTACTCCCAGGCCATCCTGAGCAGCAGGGTTTGAAGGTTTACAACCAGGCGCAGCGGAGTAAAGCGCTTGCTCTGTTGTTACCGGGGGCGGAGGTGACCGTAAGCGGTGAAGGTGAATTCCGAAAGCTGGAAAACACCAATGGACCTGACGCACTGAAAAGCGTCGATGGCCCACTGCTCGGTTACCTTTCGATTGACTATCTGCTCCCCATCGCCGGCGATGAGTACCGCGTCAAAGCAACCCCGTCACTTCGTGTCCGCGCCGAAGCGAACGCCAGCAGCGCCATCCTTATGGAACTGCCCCATGGAACCGAAGTAGCCGTCAGCGGTGAAGGCACGTTCCGTAAGTTGGAGCGTGTAAATCAGTACGTTCACTTCAATTCCCTGGACGGTGTTCGCGAACCGATAGCCGAGCGCGTCGAGGTTCTCGATCAACCGATAGCGATCAAGGCTGGCGACTTGATCGGTCACATTGGCGAGTATCAAGACGGCGGGGCTGAGCATCCGGAAAAGAAATTGCATCTGGAAGTGTTCAGCGCCGATCACGTGGAACCGTTCATTGAAGCAAGTCGTGCCTGGGCACAACGACTACCTGAGGCAAGCAAGTCCTGGCTGAAATTCTCCAAGGGCACTGCCGTAGTGGCGCATCAGGAGCGTTTCAGCGTCACACAACCACCCACGCTCAGTGCAGCCAGCACGCCCAGTGATGCTGATCTACTGGTGCCTAAAAGTCAGCTCGATGGCCTACAGACCGATAAAAAAATCATGATCGCCGCAACGGCAGATCGAAAGGCCTGCAACTGGTACCGCCTCGATGGACTGCTGCACGACGCGGACGGCGTGTTACTCGATGGCTGGGTGCGCGAAGAAGTGGGCGTTACTCCGTGGGTCAGTCCATGGTCGTGGGACGGCTACGACATCGTCTTCAACTACGACTCCCCACGGCAAACCCTGGCTTCTTTTTTTCGCGCGGCTAACCGTTTTAATGAAGAGCAACTCGAACACCACGGCCCCTGGGCCGACATGTCGGATAAAGGACCGATGAAGAATCGCCTGTACGACATCATTGATCGTGACCGTGATGGAAAAATGACGGCTGAAGAGTTGCAGGCGGCGATTGGTCTACCGGCGCACGCGCAATCGCTGTCGCAACTGATCATTTTCTACGAAAGCGAATGGCGCCACGAACCCCATAAGTGGGACGCGCTGGACGCAGTACTGGGCCATAGCGGTTCGACTCCGCTTTTGAACTGGTTAGCGGAGAAGGAGCGGATCAAGCAGATAAGTTGGTGGAATGAGGTGGCGCCGGGAGTGGGATTGCCGGTGCATGGGCGGGTTTATCACTTGCATCCGGTGGGGTTGGCGGGGAGTTTTAATGCTAACTGCCCTAAAGAGTGCGTTACTGACATTTACAAACTGGAAGGGGTAGCGGGCACCCTTATTGTTTCAAAAGAGTCATTTGAATTTATTTTAGATAAGGAAGGGTATAGCAAGCACCCTTACGTCCCGGCAGGTGCGAGCGGAATCACCCTTGGATATGGATATGACTTGGGACAGCAGTCAGTACCGCAAGTCCGCCATGATCTTGCACAGTTTTACAGTCAGTCAGAAATTGAGGTTCTGATAGAAGCTGTCGGAAAACAAGGGGCTCAGGCCAGAGGCACTTTGAACTCTTTAAGTCACATTTCAATCAGCAAAGAAAACGCCATCGCTCTTGCAGTAAAAATGAAGAAACGTTACGCACAATTAGTAATTGATGCTTATCCTGGCGCAATGCGCCTGCACCCACATTGCCAAGGAGCATTATTATCCCTAGTGATCAATAGAGGAATATCTTTTTCTCGACCAGATCTAGACTCTCGCTTAGAGATGAGGCAAATTAACAACGACTTGTTGAACTTTACTCCAGAGAATATCCCATCTAGATTTCGATCAATGAAAAGGCTTTGGGAAGGGAAAGCTGGGCTCGGTGGGCTAATAACTCGCCGAGAGGAAGAAGCCAAACTTTTTGAAAGAGGTCTGAAATGCGAATGCTGGCAGTAGTTACGTGTACTGTTGGTGCTTTATTTGCTTCACCAGCCTTTGCTAGCGGTGACTGCGATAAAGCCAGTACAAAAACAAGGGATATCTTTCAGTGCGTAAACCATCTGTACGAAAAAGTCGACAAAAAACTTAACGAACAATACTCAACAATGCTTGCCTCGCACGGACTCTCTAATAAAAACTTACTTCGGGAAGGCGAGCGTGCATGGATTAAATTTAGAGACTCTCACTGCATCTATATTTACGAGTCTGCCTTGCCCGGAGAGGAAGCTGGAATCGAGAAAATGGGATGTCTGATTTCTTTAACATCATCCAGACTGGTGGAATTACTATACTTAGACACAGGTGCTAGTGGTGACAGCTTCTATAATTCGCTTTCACTCATGAGTAGTGTTTTTTCAAAGAACAGAGATGAAATACTCTCATACATTGAAAACGTAGAAAGCCCCCCCGAAGAAACTGAGTACTATAAAAAAAATTGCGAGCTAACTGGCATTATTTATGCGGAAAACGAAAGACTTTGTCGAGCCCGAATGAAGTTTCAGTCAATGTCGGCACTAGGGCACAGTTGAGCCAATAGAGGAACTATAGTGTATGGGCTGCGCTATGCAGCCCCTCTCAAGCACTTACGAATTTCAGCGAAAGGCGATTTACTTTCAATTCGCCGAGTGCAATCGAAAAACCATTTTTACAAATACGCTTAGTAGAACGCATGTAGCATCGCGATAGCTGCACTTCTACCTTCATGTCTTACTTCATACTGGTAAACGCCAACTTCACCCCAATCGCAATCAACACCGCCCCCATCGTCCGATCGAACCAATGCCCCATCCGCGCAAACCCTGCACGCACCCGCTGCTGGCTGAACAACATCGCCACCAGGCAGAACCACGCCGCCGTCGCTACCGCCAGGTACACGCCATAACCCGCCTGCACCGCCAGCGGTGTGTGCGGGTTGATCACCACGGTAAACAGCGACAGGAAGAACAACGTGGCCTTGGGGTTCAAACCGTTAGTCACAAAGCCTGCGGTAAACGCCCCGCGTGGGGTGCGTTCGCCGACTTCGCGGTGCAGTTCGCCCTCGGCGGCTGGCTTGGCCGGCTGCGCGCGCAGGGCCTTGAAGCCGATGTACAGCAGGTAGGCCGCCGCCGCCCATTTCAGCGCGTTGAACAGCACGATGGACTGGGACACGATCAAACCGATGCCGAGTAACGAGTACCCCACGTGCAGGAAAATCGCCGAGCCCACGCCCAATGCGGTCCAGGTCCCGGCGCGGCGGCCGTGGGTGACACTTTCGCGCACCACCACCGCGAAATCCGGACCGGGGCTGGCCACTGCCAGCAGGTGAATCAAGGCCACGGTCAAAAACTCGGCGACGTACATACTCACTCCATTAAGTAACGGATTATTTCATCTGATAGGCTCGGCAGATTACGCCTTCGAACCCTGTCACAAAAGGTACAGTTGATGACGAACAATCGCCGCGCCGTCTTCCTAGATCACCCATCCCTCGACCTGGGGGATCTCGATCTCAGTGAGCTGCACAACTGTTTCAGCGAGCTGCAGCTGTTTGAGCAGACCACCCCGCAGAATGTGGTCGAACGCCTGCAAGGCGCCCAGGTCGCTATCAGCAACAAGATTGCGCTCAACAGCGAAACCCTGGCCGCCTGCCCCGAACTCAAACTGATCCTGGTGTCGGCCACGGGCACCAATAACGTCGACCTTGAAGCCGCCCGCGCCCATGGCGTCACCGTCAGTAACTGTCAGGGCTACGGCACGCCGTCGGTGGCGCAGCATACGATCATGCTGCTGCTCAACCTGGCGACGCGGCTGAAGGACTATCAACGGGATGTCAGCGCGGGCAAATGGCAAGCCGCCAAGCAGTTCTGCCTGCTGGACCACCCGATCGTCGAGCTGGAGGGCAAAACCCTCGGTTTGCTCGGGCATGGCGAACTGGGCAGTGCCGTCGCACGGCTGGCCGAGGCCTTTGGCATGCGCGTCATACTCGGCGCCATTCCCGGGCGCCCTGCCCGCGCCGACCGCATGCCGCTGGATGAACTGCTGGCGCAGGTCGACGCGCTGACGCTGCACTGCCCGCTCAACGAACACACCCGCGACTTGATCGGCGCTCGCGAGCTGGCGCTGCTCAAGCCCGGCGCGTTTATCGTCAACACCGCGCGCGGTGGCCTGATCAACGAACAGGCCCTGGCCGACGCCTTGCGCAATGGCCACCTGGGCGGCGCGGCGACCGATGTGCTGAGCGTCGAACCCCCGGTGCATGGCAACCCGTTGCTGGCCGACGATATCCCGCGCTTGATCGTCACGCCCCACAACGCCTGGGGCAGTCGCGAAGCGCGGCAGCGGATTGTCGGCCAACTGGCGGAAAACGCCCGCGGCTTTTTCAGCGGCGCCCCGCTGCGCGTCGTCAGTTGATAAACTGCGCCCCTTTTCAAGGAGCAGACCATGGATCCGCGCAGTGAAGTACTGCTTCGTCAGGCCGAACTTTTTCAAGGCAACCTGCTGCTGGTGGGGTTGCCTGCCGACGATTTGCTCGGCCGCCTGCCCAACGCCCATGGCTGGTGCTGGCATGCCGGTGACCAGGCTGCGCTCGACGCACGTTTCCCCGAGCGCAGCCAGTTCGGCGTGAATGTGCCGCAACGCACGTTTGATGCGGCAGTGATCTTCCTGCCCAAGTCCAAGGACCTCACCGACTATCTGCTCAACGCCGTGGCCGCGCGCCTGCCCGGTGCCGAGCTGTTTCTGGTGGGGGAGAAAAAAGGCGGGATCGAAAGCGCCGCCAAACAGATGATCCCCTTCGGCAAGCCGCGCAAACTCGATAACGCACGGCACTGCCAGTTGTGGCAGGTCACCGTGGCCAACGCGCCGCAAGCGGTGGAGCTGGAGAGCCTGGCGCAGGTTTTCGAAGTGCCGCTGGCCGAAGGTCCGCTGAAAGTGGTGAGCCTGCCGGGCGTGTTCAGCCATGGCCGCCTGGATCGTGGCACCGAGTTGTTGCTGGAGCATTTGGACAAACTGCCCAGCGGCCACCTGCTGGACTTCGGTTGCGGCGCCGGTGTGTTGGGCGCGGCGGTCAAACGTCGCTACCCGCACAATACGGTGACGATGCTGGATGTGGACGCCTTCGCCACCGCCAGCAGCCGCCTGACCCTGGCGGCCAACGGTCTGGAAGCCGACGTGCTGACCGCAGACGGCATCGATGCCGCGCCAATGGGCTTGAACGCGATCCTGAGCAACCCGCCGTTCCATGTCGGGGTACACACCGATTACTTCGCCACGGAGAACTTGCTGCGAAAAGCCGCGAAACACCTGGCAAAAGGCGGCGAACTCCGACTGGTTGCCAACAGCTTCCTGAAGTACCAGCCGCTGATCGAAGAGCACTTGGGCGTGTGTGCGGTCAAGGCCGAAGGCAATGGTTTTCGCATCTATCGCGCCAAGCGCGGCTGATCGGCGTTTGCAAAAGAACACTTGCCGAATGGATTTTGCCTAGGCAGAATCCGCTCCGTCCTAGGGGAGTAGTCTCCCACGAGCGCCACGCTCGTCCGGCATACGTCAACATACTTGGTCAGCAGACCATGGCGTATGCGACCCAGGAGTCCGCTCAGACGGACCGGGGTTTGACAAGACCTATGACACGCACACCTTACCCGGGGCGGGAAGGCTGTACGTGTCATAGCCGTGTCGACCCGCCCCTGGAAACCTACCTGATGCTGGATTCACTGCTCGTCCCTACCGCAATCGTTGCCTTGGCCGAAATCGGCGACAAGACCCAACTGCTCGCGCTCATCCTTGCCGCACGCTTTCGCAAACCCTGGCCGATCATCGCCGGCATCATCGCCGCGACCCTGGCGAACCATGCCGCTGCGGGTGCCGTAGGTGCCTGGTTCGGCAGTTTCTTCTCGGATGCGGTGCTGCACTGGATTCTCGCCGCGAGTTTCTGTGCCACGGCGCTGTGGACCCTGGTGCCGGACAAACTCGACGATGACGAAGCCAGCACCACGCGCAAGTTCGGGCCGTTCCTGACCACCCTGATTGCGTTCTTCCTCGCCGAAATCGGCGACAAGACGCAGATCGCCACGGTAATGCTGGCGGCGCAATACCCTGAGCTGTGGCTGGTGGTTATCGGCACCACCCTGGGCATGTTGATTGCCAACGTACCGGTGGTTCTGGCGGGGAATTTTGCCGCGGAGAAATTGCCGTTGACCTTGATTCGTCGACTGGCGGCTACGGCGTTTTTCGTCCTGGCGATCGTGGCGGTGTACAAGGCCATGCAAAGCAGTGGTTGGATCTAAGGATCCAAGCCTGCAAACCCAATCCAATGTGGGAGGGGCTTGCCCCCTCCCACATTTGGATCTTCATGAGGCTTGGATTATCAGGACTTCTTGGCCTGCTGATACAACGGCATCACCTTCGGAATCGCCGCCTGCAACGAGGCGATCCGACTGTCGGAGGCCGGGTGAGTGCTCATGAACTCCGGAGGCGCGCCTTCCGAAGCCTTGGCCATCTTGTTCCACAACGTGATGGCGGCGTTCGGGTTGTAACCGGCGCGGGCCGCCAGCTCCAGGCCGATCAGGTCCGCTTCGTTTTCATTGCTGCGGCTGTTGGGCAAGGTCATGCCGTAGTTGGCCACGGTATCGGCCAGCGCCATGCTGTCCTGGCCGAGACCAAGCAACGCGCCGGCGCCCTGCTTGGCCATCTCGATGCCGTAGGCCTTGGACATGGCTTCACGGCCATGTTCGCGCAAGGCGTGGGCGATTTCATGGCCCATCACCGCCGCCAGCTCGTCATCGCTGAGCTTGAGGTTATCGATCAGCCCGCTGTACACGAAGATCTTGCCGCCCGGCCCGCAGTTGGCGTTCATCTCATCGCTCTTGATCAGGTTCACTTCCCACTTCCACTGCGCCGCATCCGGACGGAAGGTCGGCGCCTGGGCGATCAGGCGGTTGGCGATGGCCTGCACGCGCTTGGCGTTGGCGCTGGTCTTGTCCACCAGGCCTTTACCGCTGGCTTCACCCAGGGTCTGCTGGTAGGACTGCGCATACATCTGGTCGACTTCCTGGCTCGACAGCATGCTGAACATGTACTGCTTGCGCTCCACCCCAACGGCACCGCCGCTGGTGGTGTTGACGGACTGACACCCGGCCAGCAGCACTGCTGCCGCCAATACACTTACGGCCAATGATTTCTTCATCAACACACTCTCCCTGAAAAGACGCCCTGAAAACATGGCGCGTATCCTAGGCGGTGATTTGTATCGACGCCAGATACATCAGACGTGCAGACGCTAAATTTCGGATACATCCCACAACGGTGGCGGACTTTCGGGCTCAAGCCGGAGTCAGGCACTCCGGCCCATTCAGCTTGGGATCGTTGACCATGTTGGCCAGCACCCGTTCACGCAAGGCGACCGGCTCGCTGGCCAACAGCCCCTGCAACACCGGCAGCGGCGTCTCGGGGTTCAGCCAGGCTTCCTGCCCCGCCGCATCCAGAATCAACGGCCGCCGCTGACTCTGCGCCGCCTGGGTCACCACCGCGGTGCTCAGCCACACTTGCTCCTGCACCGGATACGCTTCCCAGATGGCCGCAAAAAACAGCGTCGAACCTTCCCCTGGCGTCAACCAGTACGGCCGCTTGCGCTGGGTGCCGCGCCATTCGTAGAACCCGTTGGCCGGCAACAGGCAGCGACGCTGGCGAAACGCTTCGCGGAACATCGGTTGCTCAGCCAGGGTTTCGGCGCGGGCATGCGCCGGGGTACGGGAAAGGTCCGTCAGCCACGGCGGTGTCAGGCCCCAGCGGGCGCGGGCCAGGGTGCGCTGGCCGTCGGTGGCGCGCTGGATCAGCACCGAATCATTGGGAGAAATATTCCACTGGGCCTGCTGATCCGCCGGAAAGCCCGGCAAGGCAGCAAACGTGGGGTTCCAGCGAAACAGGGCATAACGTCCACACATGGGGCAACACGACTCTTGGGTAAACCGACCGACAGCCTAACAGACCAACACGTCGGGGAAGCTGTCGGGTTCATCGCCAGGCAACGGTTGCGCACCGTTATACGCGGTGATCAGCTCCCGCGCGCAGGCTGCCTGGTCGTTGTCCACCTCTAGCCCCAGCAGCCCGAAAATCGGCAACTCGCCGCTACCGCCGAGCAAATGACGCCCCACCAAATGCGCCTCGATCCCTTCGCTGGCGAGCATCTGCTGCAGCAGCTCGCCTTCCATCAGGTTTTCCGGTTCGTAGATTCGCTGCATGGGCGTACCTGCTATTCGTTTTCGCTGCGAGTTTCGAGCATCCACTCTTCACCATGGACCTGCAGGTTGAAAATGATCGGTCGGCAACATACCTGACAGTCTTCTATATAGGTCTGGTCGCCGCCGGATAAATCCACGGTTGTCTCCACCACTTCACCACAATAAGGACAATCGTACAGCGCGGTTTCCAGCATCGCAGTCTCCCAAGTGACTTGTGCGTATAATCGCCGGTCTATTTACAGGGTTATATTTCGGCCGAGCCCATTACTCGGGCCGCACCCTGGTATTTCCTCTACTTACCCTAGCCGTTTCTAACAAGAGAGCATGATGGGCGAATTCGATACCATCCGACCTTACAACGACAGCGAAGTCCCGGCAGTGCTGGAGCGGCTGTTCAGTGACAAGGCCTTTCTGGACATCCTGACCCACTTCCGCTTCCCGCGCTTTGCCGGCGCGCTGGGCTGGCTGCTCAAACCCATGATCGCCCGCAAACTGCGCCGTGAATTCGCCGGCGTCACCACCGTGGCCACGCTGCAGGACAAAGTCGAGTATTACGTCGACCACACCATTGATCGAGCGACCGACGGCGTGACCTATACCGGCGTGGAACAGCTCAAATCGGGCACCGCCTACGTCTTTTTGGCCAACCATCGCGATATCGTGATGGACCCGGCCTTCGTCAACTACGCCGTGTACCACGCCGGCCTGCCGACACCGCGTATCGCCATCGGCGACAACCTGCTGCAAAAGCCGTTTGTCAGCGACCTGATGCGCCTGAACAAGAGCTTCATCGTGCACCGCTCGATCACCGGGCGAAAGGAAAAAATGGCGGCTTACCAGTTGCTGTCGGCCTACATCAACCATTCGATCCGCCACGACTGCCAGTCGATCTGGATCGCCCAGGCCGAAGGCCGCGCCAAGGATGGGGATGACCGCACCGAATCGGCGATCCTCAAGATGTTCCACGTCAGCCGCAAGGACGAGCCGTTCGCCGAGGTGATCCAGTCGCTGAACCTGACGCCCGTGTCCATCAGCTACGAATACGACCCATGCGACTTGGCCAAGGCTCGCGAGCTGTACATCCGCGCCACCACCGGCACCTACACCAAGGCACCGGGTGAAGACGATGTGAGCATTGCCCTGGGCATTACCGGCTACAAGGGCCGGGTGCATGTGAACTTTGCGCCGCCGATCACCGAGCGCTTCGAAGACACCAAGCTGCTCGCCGTGGAAATGGACCGGCAGATTCTCGGAGGTTATCGCCTGTTCCCGGTTCACTACCTGGCCTACGCCCAGTGGAGTGACGCCGACCCGCAACTGCAGGTGCCCAAGGCAGCGGATATCTTCCCGGCCGACGAGTTGGCCAAGGCCAAGGCAGAGTGGGAGCGGCGCTTGAGCGAGTGCCCGGTCGAACACCGGCCGTTCCTGGTGGTGCAATATGCAACGCCAGTGCGCAATCAATATCGGGTCAAGGCGGGAATCCCGCTGTAATACACCTAGCCAAACCTGTGGGAGCGGGCTTGCCTGCGATGCGGTGGTTCAGTCACAGCGGTACCGACTGTAACTCCGTTGTCGCGAGCAAGCCCGCTCCCACAGTCGTTTCAGGGTGCAACTAAAAACGCGTGCTGATCCATGAAACCAGCAGCGCCAGCCCCAGGCAGGCGAAACCAATACGATAAGCCAGGCGATGCGCCCGTTCGGTGCGTACATCCAGAAACAGCATGGGTTGGTCGATGGCGCGCTCTTCGCTTTGCGCGGCGAGCCTGGCCATGGCGCGCTGTTCCTTCAAACGGGTAATGAATAGCAGTGCAGCCCCAGAGCAGGCCACTGATAGAGCAACAACATTGATCAGCAGTCCGGCCAGCGCCATCACACACCTCGTTGAAACAGTGCCTTGGTATCCATTCAGATACAAACCTGAACGGAAGTCGCCTCCTGCGCCTAAAAGCTCCTTCCCCCATTGACAGCTAATGTATCGAGTAATTTACGGCGTCACCTGAACGTCACCTTAACCGTTCACTCTGTGGCCCTTCGAACGCTCGGGAGCTTGTCATGTTGCACGCGCAAAACCAGGATCGACTGTATTTGATAGCCCCAAGCGATGAGCAAGAGGCGCTGATCGGCGGCCTCGCGTTCAACGTCCAGGACCGCCACTGGCTGGTGTATTGCGCCCTTGGCGGGCACCAGCATGCGGACCTGCCGGAGACGGACCTGCTGACCGGGATAAGCCTGCTCGACTTCGGTATCGACACCGCGGCATGAAACGGCGGGCACAAAAAAGCCGGGCTCAGCGCTGAGCCCGGCTTGTTATTGAGCGTTATTGCGAGCTGAGCAGCTGGCCGATGCTCGGGTCCTTGAACAGACGGGTCAGAGCGTCGCTCAGGACGTCGCTGACCAGCTTGGTGTTGGTCTCCTGGTTAGGCGACATGCCGAAGCGCTGGTTGAGGGACGCACCATAACGGCCGCTGTAGCGACGGGTGCCGGCGCTCACGTCGGACCTGAACGTCGCGCCGATAGTGGCCTCAGTCACGTACAGGCCTTCTTTGGGCGACTGGTATTTCAGCTCGGCCAGGGTGATGGTCAACTGCGGCGCGCCCGGCGAGTTGGCCGGGGTAAAGCCGAGCAGCCGCACCGCGGCTTCAGCCTGGGCTTGCAGCTTGGGGAGCACATCGGCACCGCTCACCGACACCAGCGCGGTCTCCGGATACAGGCCACCACGGGAGCCCAGGGTCGGCGAAGGACGACCATCCACCACACGCACCGACACCGGCTGACCGTGACCCACCGGGGCCAACTGCGTGGTGAGCTTCGGTTGCGGGCTAAGTTGTTGCGGGCTATTGGCGCAGCCAACCAGGGTCAAACTGGTCACAGTGATCAAACCGAACAACAGGCGTTGCAACATGCTCTTCTCTCCAGAAATCGAGTACCGACAGGCCGGCAGTATAGCGGGCGGCCCTCGCCGGGAACTAGCGTCAGTTACAACCTAAGACCCGCAGGCATTGTAGGGGTTCGGTGTCACCGATATGTCACAGCCGATACACGCGCCCGTCATCCCCGGCAGGCATGCTTGGCCTCAATCTCAGGAGGCTGATTTCATGCATTTTCTCTGGTCGCTGTTTACCCGCAAGCCCGCCCTTCGCCAATTTGCCCTGCTCGATGTGCAAGGTCGCTGCCAGGCTTTCAAAGAGTGCAGCCAGCCTCCGGTCGGCGCTGGCTGGGTGGAAATCGAAGAAATCCGCTTGAGCTGGATGCACCGCCCGCTGCCCGCCAGCGCCCGTATCAGCCCACGCGCGACGCAGTCGCCGCATCGCCACCCGTTGGCCGCCTGACCGAACGCCTAATAAAAGTCATAAAACACGCCCATTTCCTTGGCGTTCTTCGCTACAATCTCCCCCCGATTATAAGGACGTCTCCTGATCGGGCCTCGCAACATCGTTAATGCTTCGGTATTAGCCCCCCCAGATCGCCCACAGAGAGCCGCCCACACAGATCGTGTGAAGCTGGCGCGCTTGCTGTTTTCTTTGCAAACCACCCGCCTTTACCGAATCTGCCAGAGCTGCCATTGCGCTCGGCCACTTGAGTTGTTTGCCCGTTTTGCCGCATGCCGGCAAGGTTTTCCGGGCCAGGTGCCAGGCTGGGGCAGCCCTTTTTTGAGGTTCACGTCTTCAAAAGAGCGTGAAAAAACGGGTTTTCACAACTTCACAAGAGTGTGGCGAGCAAATGAATAGTTTGGCGTTTGTACAAGCACCATCAGCGTCTGGAACAGCCCAATCACACAGGACCGAGTGCTCCGGGGCTTGAGCCTGTCCGCTACGGATTGATTGCACGGATCGCACGCTTTGACCATAAGTCGAATTGCCACGGCAGCCCATGAATGCGTTCATAGGCGGATTAGCCCGGCAGGAAGCGTGCGCTGAACTTGCAAAGAATTGCGAATCGGACATGGCGATCCTGGCCATGGGTAACCTGGGGCAACACGTGAACCGCCCCGTCACTCCTGGCAGCCATGCCGTCAATTTGGTGCTGCAGATTTTGGAGACGCGTTAAATGGCGCATAACGAAGCAGTCGACGTAGTACTGGTAGGGGCCGGCATCATGAGTGCCACCCTGGCCGTACTGCTCAAAGAGCTCGACCCCGGCCTCAAGCTGGAAGTCGTTGAGCTGATGGACTCGGGAGCCGCGGAGAGTTCCAACCCGTGGAACAACGCCGGTACCGGCCACGCCGGGCTGTGTGAGCTGAATTACACACCCCAGGCCGCCGATGGTTCCATCGACATCAAGAAAGCTGTCCACATCAACACCCAGTTCGAGGTGTCGAAGCAGTTCTGGGCGTACCTGACCAAAAAAGGCACCTTTGGCTCGTCCAGGTCCTTTATCACCCCGGTGCCGCACCTGAGCTTCGTGCAGGGCGACAAAGGCGTAGCCTTCCTCAGGAAGCGCTTTGAAACCCTCAGCCAGCATCATGCATTTTCGGATATGCGCTATACCGAAGACCGCAACGAGATGGTCGAGTGGATGCCGCTGATGATGCCAGGCCGCCCGCTCGACGAAAAAATCGCCGCGACCCGTGTGCAGAACGGCACCGACGTGAACTTCGGCGCCCTGACCAACCAGTTGCTGAACCACCTGACCAGCGCGCCCGATGCCCAGGTCAAGTACAGCAAACGCGTGACCGGCCTCAAGCGCAATGGCGCGGGCTGGACCGTGAGCATCAAGGACGTCAACAGCGGCAACAGCCGCGACGTGGACGCCAAGTTCGTGTTCCTCGGCGCCGGTGGCGCGGCCCTGCCGCTGCTGCAAGCCTCGGGCATCGAAGAAAGCAAAGGCTTCGGCGGTTTCCCGGTCAGTGGCCAGTGGCTGCGTTGCGACAACCCGGAAGTGGTCAAGCACCACCAGGCCAAGGTTTACAGCCAGGCCGCCGTGGGGTCGCCACCGATGTCCGTGCCGCACCTGGACACCCGCGTGGTCGACGGCAAGACGTCCCTGCTGTTCGGGCCTTACGCCGGTTTCACCACCAAGTTCCTCAAGCACGGCTCGTTCCTTGACCTGCCGTTGTCGGTGCGCGCCGGCAACATCGGCCCGATGCTGGCCGTGGCCCGGGACAACATGGACCTGACCAAGTACCTGGTCAGCGAAGTGATGCAGTCCATGGAACAGCGCCTGGAATCCCTGCGCCGCTTCTACCCGCAAGCCAAAGCCGAAGACTGGCGCCTGGAAGTGGCCGGCCAACGGGTGCAGATCATCAAGAAAGACCCGAAAAAAGGCGGCGTGCTGCAATTCGGCACCGAGCTGGTCGCGGCCAAAGACGGCTCGCTGGCGGCGCTGCTGGGCGCGTCCCCGGGCGCTTCGGTGACGGTGTCGATCATGCTCGAACTGATCGAACGCTGCTTCCCGACCAAGGCTGCCGGCGAGTGGGCGGCCAAACTGCACGAGATCTTCCCGGCCCGTGAAAAGGTCCTGGAGACCGATGCCGAGCTGTACCGCAAGATCAACGCGCAGAACAACATCAGCCTGGAACTGGTTGAGCAAAACAACGAAGCCCAAAGCTACGCTTAAGGCCTCGAAATAAAAAAGCCCCGCTTCTCGATATGAGCAGCGGGGCTTTTTTTCGCCTGCGATCAGCCGCGGGCGTTATCGATCAATTCAATGTACTCGGCGGCGTTGCGCTGGTCCTTGATCAGGTCGACGAAGGTCTGGCCATGCTCGTCCTTGCCATCGAGGTCCAGGCCGGCGGCCTTGAAGAAGCCCAGGAAGCGCTCGAAGTCGTCGATACGCAGGCCACGATAGGCCTTGATCAGTTTGTGCAGGGAGGGTGAAGTCGCGTCGACGGGTTCGAAGTCCAGGAACAACTTGATCTGATCGTCGCCGATCTCGTCACCAATCACCTGTTTCTTATCTTTACGCATTACCGACTCCAGCCTGCGGACATTTACATGGGGTTTGAAGTCTACCTGCGAGGCGCGGGCGGCGAAAGCGCTGAGAACCACTGTGGGAGAGGGCTTGCTCCCGATTGCGCTGGATCCGTCAATTAGATGTCGACTGACACACCGTCATCGGGAGCAAGCACCCTCCCACATTGGGTTCGTCAGGGTGCTGGCTACTTGGTGCGTACCACGCCGGTATGCAGATCCGCCCAGATATGCCCATTGGCATAACTGAGGAACTGCACATACACCGTGTCATTGCGCAGCAGGTCGACGATCACGCGGTATTGGGTCGCGGGGTAGGACAAGGTCAGGGTCTTGGTCTTGTCATCGAACACCGGCTTTTTCAGGCTTTTGCTTTCGGCGTCGAAATTGACGATCACCTGGGCGATGCTTGCGCCTTTGTTCAAGGACTTACCCTTGAGACGAATCATCAACGGCGACGTCACCGGGATCGGCTGCTGCGTGGATTGGCGCTGATTACCTACCACCACGGCATACTCGGTGACTTGCAACAGTTGCTGCTGATCGGGCGCTTCGGCGCGCAGGGCCAGGTCGTCGGGCGGCAGGAATTGGCTGTGCATCGGCGCCGGGGCGGCGGCCAGCGGCAAGCTGAGGGTCAGCGCCAGGGCGGCGCAGGTGCGAATCAACAGGCTCATGGGCCGCTCCGGGAAAGATGGCCCAGCACTGTAGCTCAATCGAACTGGGCAAGCATCCAGCGTTGATACTTGGCCACATCGGCATCGCCTTCGCGAGGTGCCCAGTAGGCCAATTCACCCTCGCCCACCGGTCGGTACGGCCCGGCCTTGCACTCGAACATCACCGTGTCAGGCGCCAGCACCACCAAACCGTGGAATACCCCCGGCGGCAGATCGATGCCCGAACACTCGCCGCCCGCCTGCATCACGCGCTTGGCGATCACTGCACCGCTGTCGCTGAACAACAGCACCCCCAGGCGCCCCTGGAGCACCAGCAGGGTTTCCGCCTTGTCCGCGCTCAGATGCCGATGAGGCGGCACGTAGGTGCTAGGTTGCAAGCCCACGGCCAGGCGATGGCAGGGTTCTTCCATCTCATGGAAGTTGTGGTGGTGTCGGCCACGGGGGCTGGCGGCCGCCTTCTCGGCCAATTCAGCAAACAGCGTCTGATCAAGAAAGCGGGCCATACATTACATCCCTTTAACGGCGTAAATCCCATTGGCGTTGCGCCAGTAACCTTTGTAGTCCATGCCGTAACCGAAGATGTAGCGGTCGATGCACGGCAGGCCGACGAAATCGGCCTTCATTTCCGGGCGCGCCTTGCGGTCGTGGTCTTTGTCGATCAGCACGGCGGTATGGACTTTGCGCGCGCCGGCGTGTTTGCAGAAGTCGATGATCGCGCCCAGGGTGTGCCCTTCATCGAGGATGTCGTCGATGATCAGCACGTCGCGGTCGATGAACGAGACTTCCGGCTTGGCTTTCCAGAACAGGTCGCCGCCGCTGGTTTCGTTGCGATAACGCGTGGCATGCAGGTAGGACGCTTCCAGCGGGAAGTGCAGATGGGTCAGCAATTTGCCGGCGAAGATCAGACCACCGTTCATCACGCAGAAGACCACCGGGTTGGTGTCGGCCATTTCGCGGGTGATCTGTGCGCCGACCTTGGCGATCGCCTCTTCGACTTGCGCTTCGGTGTACAGGCAGTCAGCCTCGCGCATGATTTGACGGATATGCTCGAGATCAGCGGACATGGCGCTCTCCAGGGGGTGCTGTGGCAAGAAAAGCGGGCAAAGGTACGCATGTGAGGCGCAACGTTCAAGCCTTAATGGACTAACGTGCTAGATGTCTATAGGACAACACCCTCGGATAGATTAATCTAGGCCGGTTTTTTTGCCCGCCGCCGGAGCCTTTCCCATGCCCACTCGCGAGATCCGCCATCCGCTGATCCGACACAAGCTCGGCCTTATGCGCCGCGCCGACATTAGCACGAAGAACTTCCGTGAGCTCGCTCAGGAAGTCGGAGCGTTGCTCACCTACGAAGCCACCAAAGACCTGCCCCTGGAAAGCTACGAGATCCCCGGTTGGGCCGGCCCCGTCCAGGTCGAGAAGATCGCCGGCAAGAAAATCACCGTGGTGCCGATCCTGCGCGCCGGCATCGGCATGCTCGAAGGCGTCCTCAGCCTGATCCCCGGCGCCAAGGTCAGCGCCGTGGGCGTGGCTCGCAATGAAGAGACGCTGCAGGCCCACACCTACCTGGAAAAACTCGTACCGGAAATCAACGAGCGTCTGGCGATGATCATCGACCCGATGCTCGCCACCGGCAGTTCCATGGTTGCCACCATCGACCTGCTGAAGAGGGCCGGTTGCAAGGACATCCGCGCCATGGTGCTGGTCGCCGCGCCCGAAGGCATCGCCGCCGTCGAGAAGGCCCACCCGGACGTGCAGATCTACACCGCGTCCATCGATGAGCGCCTGAATGAAAACGGCTACATCATCCCAGGCCTGGGCGACGCCGGTGACAAGATCTTCGGTACCAAGCAGAAGGACGCGTGAACATGCAGGATGAATTCAACGACCCGCTTTGGCGCCAGATCCTGTCTGGCGCACAAATGCTCTTTGTGGCATTTGGCGCGTTGGTGTTGATGCCGCTGATCACAGGTCTTGATCCAAACGTCGCCTTGTTCACCGCCGGCCTGGGCACGCTGCTGTTCCAGCTGGTGACCGGGCGGCAGGTGCCGGTGTTTCTGGCGTCGAGCTTTGCCTTTATCACCCCGATCATTCTCGCCAAGGGCCAGTTCGGCCTGGCGGCGACCATGGGCGGGGTGATGGCGGCCGGTTTCGTTTATACCTTCATGGGGTTGGCGGTGAAGATCAAGGGCACCGGTTTCATCGACCGGCTGCTGCCGCCGGTGGTGATCGGGCCGGTGATCATTTCCATCGGCCTGGCCATGGCGCCGATTGCCGCCAACATGGCGATGGGTAAATCCGGCGATGGCGCCGAGCTGATCCATTACCAGACGGCGATGCTGATCTCGATGCCGGCGCTGCTGACCACCCTGATCGTGGCCGTGTTCGGCAAGGGCATTTTCCGCCTGGTGCCGATCATCTCCGGCGTGCTGGTGGGCTTTGCCATGGCGTTCTACTTCGGCGTGGTCGATACGGCCAAAATTGCCGCCGCACCGTGGTTCGCCCTGCCTCACTTCACCGCGCCGGAATTCAACTGGCAGGCGATTCTGTTTATCGTCCCGGTGGCCCTGGCCCCGGCGATCGAGCATATCGGCGGTGTGATTGCAGTGGGCAGCGTGACTGGTCGCGACTACCTGAAGAAGCCCGGCCTGCACCGCACCCTGCTGGGTGACGGGATTGCCACCACGGCCGCCGGCCTGTTTGGCGGCCCGCCGAACACCACCTACGCCGAAGTGACCGGCGCAGTGATGCTGACCAAGAACTACAACCCGAAGATCATGACCTGGGCGGCAATCTTTGCCATCAGCCTGGCGTTTATCGGCAAGTTCGGCGCACTGCTGCAGAGCATTCCAGTGCCGGTGATGGGCGGGATTCTGTGCCTGCTGTTCGGCTCGATCGCCGCTGTGGGCATGAACACGCTGATCCGCCACAAGATCGACCTGGGCGAAGCCCGCAATCTGGTGATTGTGTCGGTGACGTTGGTGTTCGGGATTGGCGGTGTGCTGATCGGCACCGGCACCGGTCCGGACGATTTCGGCCTGAAGGGCATCGCCCTGTGTGCGGTGGTAGCGATTGGCTTGAACCTGCTGCTGCCGGGCAATGATGGCTGGAAGCACAAGAAGCCGGATGAGCCGTTGATCTAACCAGCACTGCAAAACTGAATGTGGGAGGGGGCTTGCCCCCGATGACGGAGTGCCAGTCGACATCTAATCGACTGATCTGCCGCTATCGGGGGCAAGCCCCCTCCCACATTGTTAGATCTTCAGTGTGACTTAGAGCTCGCCTAGGCCATCGATCAGCGCCTGGTTCTGCTCCGGCGTACCGATGCTGATCCGCAGGAACTGATCAATCCGCGCCTGCTTGAAGTGCCGCACGATCACGCCCTGCTCACGCAACTTGGCCGCCAGGCCGGCGGCGTCGTGCCGTGGGTGGCGGGCGAAGATGAAGTTCGCAGCCGATGGCAACACTTCAAAGCCCTTGCCTTCCAATTGCGCGACGACCTTGTTGCGGCTGTCGATCACCCACCGACATGTCTTCTCGAAGTACTCGCGGTCGTCGAACGCCGCCGCTGCGCCGACAATCGCCAGGCGATCGAGCGGATAGGAGTTGAAGCTGTTCTTGACCCGCTCCAGCGCCTCGATCAGGTCCGGGTGGCCCACGGCCAGGCCCACGCGCAAACCGGCCAGTGAGCGCGATTTGGACAAGGTCTGGGTGACCAGCAGGTTCGGGTAGCGATCCACCAGGCTGATGGCAGTTTCGCCACCGAAGTCGACGTAGGCTTCATCCACCACCACCACCGAATCCGGGCTGGCCTTGAGGATCTGCTCCACCGCGTCCAGGGCCAGCACGCAGCCGGTCGGCGCGTTCGGGTTGGGGAAGATGATCCCGCCGTTCGGCCTGGCGTAGTCCGCCGCGCGGATCTGGAACTGCTCATCCAGCGGCACCGCGTCGAATTTGATGCCGTAAAGGCCGCAGTACACCGGATAGAAGCTGTAGCTGATATCCGGGAACAGCAGCGGCGAGTCGTGCTGGAACAGCGCGTGGAAGATGTGTGCCAGGACTTCGTCGGAACCGTTGCCGAGGAACACTTTGCCGGCGTCGATCCCGTAATAGCGGGCCACGGCCTGCTTGAGCAGGTCGCTGTTGGGGTCCGGGTACAGGCGCAGATTGTCGCTCAACTCGACCTGCATGGCCGCCAGCGCCTTGGGCGACGGGCCGTAGGGGTTTTCGTTGGTGTTGAGCTTGACCAGCTTGGTCAACTTGGGCTGTTCACCGGGTACGTAAGGCACCAGCTCCTTGACGAAGGGGCTCCAGAATTTGCTCATGTCTCAGTTCCCCTTATTGTCTTCAAGGATGCGGTATTCGGCGCTCCGGGCGTGGGCGCTCAAGGATTCGCCACGGGCCAGTACCGAGGCGGTCTTGCCCAACTCGGAAGCACCTTGTGGCGAGCAGAAGATGATCGACGAACGCTTCTGGAAGTCGTACACCCCCAGCGGCGAGGAGAAGCGCGCGGTGCCGGAGGTCGGCAACACGTGGTTGGGGCCCGCGCAGTAGTCGCCCAGGGCTTCGCTGGTGTGACGGCCCATGAAGATCGCGCCCGCGTGACGAATCGACGGCAGCCAGGCCTGTGGGTCGGCCACGGACAACTCCAGGTGTTCCGGCGCGATGCGGTTGGCCACTTCGATGGCCTGCTCCATGTCGCGCACCAGGATCAACGCACCACGGCCATTGATCGACTTCTCGATGATCTCGGCGCGGTCCATGGTCGGCAGCAGCTTGTTGATGCTGGCAGCGACCTTATCGAGGAACTCGGCATCTGGGCTGACCAGAATCGCCTGGGCGTCTTCGTCGTGCTCGGCCTGGGAAAACAGGTCCATGGCGATCCAGTCCGGGTCGGTCTGGCCATCACACACCACGAGGATTTCCGAAGGACCGGCGATCATGTCGATACCGACCTGGCCAAATACATGGCGCTTGGCGGTGGCGACATAGATGTTGCCGGGGCCGACCACTTTGTCGACCATCGGCACGCTTTCGGTGCCGTAGGCCAACGCCGCGACAGCCTGGGCGCCGCCGATGGTGAACACGCGGTCGACACCGGCGATGCAGGCGGCCGCGAGGACCAGCTCGTTGATCTCACCGCGTGGGGTCGGCACCACCATGACCACTTCGGTCACACCGGCCACCTTGGCGGGAATCGCATTCATCAATACCGACGACGGGTACGAGGCTTTACCGCCCGGCACGTACAGGCCGGCGCGGTCCAGCGGCGTGACCTTCTGGCCCAATACGGTGCCGTCGGCCTCGGTGTAGCTCCAGGAATCCTGTTTCTGTTTTTCGTGGTAGCTGCGTACCCGCGCCGCCGCGAGTTCCAGGGCTTCGCGCTGCGGCGCGGTGATGCGCGTCAGGGCCAGCTCCAAGCGTTCGCGGGGCAGGATCAGGTCTGACATGGACTTGACGTCCAGGCCGTCGAACTGGCGGGTGAAATCCACCAGCGCGGCGTCACCGCGCTCGCGCACGGCCTTGATGATATCGAGCACCCGCTGGTTGACCGAGTCGTCGGACACGCTTTCCCAACTCAGCAGATGATCCAGATGATGGGCGAAATCCGGGTCGGCAGCGTTGAGTCGGGCAATTGCAGTGGACGTGGTCATAGCGAGGGCCTCATAGGATTGGCAAAAACTCAGGCGCCCGAAGGTGCGCTGACGTTCAATAACGAATCGCGTTGGTGCTGTGGCCGTGCCAGGCAAGGCGCGGGACGCCGGTAAGGGTTTGTTTCCTTACCAAGTCCCGCAACGCGGCATGGCGCGGCCACAGTACCAACGCGTAGAGCCTTGCCTCAAAAGGCAGGCTGCTACGCGTCGCTAGGTATTGAAAAAAAATCTTCTACTAACATAACTTGCCTTTTGGGGTAAGGCGCGATTCGTTATTGAACGTCAGCGCACCTTCCCAGCAGTCGTTTCCGCTTGGGCACCTGAGAATTCTGGCTATGAGGCGGATAGACGGGCGCAGCCGTTTGGCTACGCGGGTGAGTCAACCGCGGTGTCGAGACTCCACTGCGTTGCGCAGGGTGTCGATCAACGCCTGGATACGCGCGTGCTGCATCTTCATCGATGCCTTGTTGACGATCAGCCGGGAGCTGATGTCAGCAATGAAATCCTGGGGCTCCAGGCCGTTGGCGCGCAGGGTGTTGCCGGTGTCGACCACGTCGATGATCTTGTCGGCCAGGCCAATCAGCGGCGCCAGCTCCATCGAGCCGTACAGCTTGATGATATCGACCTGACGGCCTTGCTCGGCGTAGTAACGCTTGGCGATATTGACGAACTTGGTGGCCACCCGCAGGCGACCTTTAGGCTCGACATCACCGACACGGCCGGCGGTCATCAGCTTGCACAGGGCAATACGCAGGTCCAACGGCTCGTACAGGCCCTGGCCGCCGTATTCCATCAATACGTCTTTACCGGCGACACCCAGGTCGGCGGCACCGTGTTCAACATAGGTCGGCACATCGGTAGCCCGCACGATCAGCAGGCGAACGTCGTCCTGGGTCGTAGGGATGATCAGCTTGCGGCTCTTGTCCGGATTCTCGGTCGGCACGATGCCCGCTTCAGCCAGAAGCGGCAAAGTGTCGTCAAGGATGCGGCCCTTGGACAGTGCGATGGTCAACATGGGAAACGTCAGTCCTTCATCAGGCTATTGCGGTCTGGTCGCAAACGGCGCCAGACACAGATCGAGGCCATTACAGCCTCGATTTGAAACACATTCAGCCGGAATACGCAATTGCACACCCCGGGCGGGCGCATCCCTGCGCCCGTGCAGCGGGGGCTAGCCCGGTACGCGGCGGATCTTCGCGCCGAGCATCTGCAGTTTTTCTTCGATGCACTCGTAGCCACGGTCAATGTGGTAGATGCGGTCGATCAGGGTGTCGCCCTCTGCGCACAGCGCGGAGATCACCAGGCTGGCCGAAGCCCGCAGGTCGGTGGCCATGACGGGCGCGCCCTTGAGCTTGTCGATGCCGGTCACGATGGCCGTGTTGCCTTCGACCTGGATCTTCGCGCCCATGCGGTGCAGTTCGTACACGTGCATGAAGCGGTTTTCGAAGATGGTCTCGATCACAGCGCCGGTGCCTTCGGCAATCGCGTTCAGGGAGATGAACTGCGCTTGCATGTCGGTCGGGAACGCCGGGTACGGAGCGGTCCGCACGTTGACGGCTTTTGGCCGCTTGCCGTGCATGTTCAGCTCGATCCAATCTTCACCGGTGGTGATTTCAGCGCCGGCTTCCTTGAGTTTTTCCAGCACGGACTCAAGGATAGTCGGATCAGTGTCCTTGACCTTGACGCGGCCACCGGTGACGGCGGCGGCAACCAGGTAGGTCCCGGTCTCGATGCGGTCCGGCATCACCTTGTAGGTGGCCGAATGCAGGCGTTTTACACCTTCGACGGTGATGGTGTCGGTGCCGGCGCCGCTGATATTGGCGCCCATGGCGATCAGGAAGTTGGCCAGGTCGACCACTTCCGGCTCGCGCGCGGCGTTTTGCAAGACGCTGCGGCCGTTGGCCAGGGCAGCGGCCATCATGATGTTCTCGGTACCGGTCACGCTGACGGTATCAAAGAAGAAGTTGGCGCCACGCAGGCCGCCTTCCGGCGCCTTGGCCTTGATGTAGCCGCCTTCGACGTCGATGGTGGCGCCCATGGCTTCAAGGCCACGGATGTGCAGGTCGACCGGACGCGAACCGATCGCGCAACCGCCAGGCAAGGCCACTTCGGCTTCGCCGAAACGGGCAACCATCGGGCCGAGCACCAGGATCGACGCACGCATGGTTTTCACCAGCTCATACGGGGCGATCAGGGTCTTGATGGTGCGCGGGTCGATTTCAACCGACAGTTTTTCGTCGATCACCGGCTCAATGCCCATGCGACCGAACAGTTCGATCATGGTGGTGATGTCGTGCAGGTGCGGCAGGTTGGCCACGGTCACAGGGCCATCACACAGCAAGGTCGCTGCCAGGATCGGCAAGGCGGAGTTTTTCGCACCGGAAATGCGGATCTCGCCATCAAGGCGGGCACCACCGGTAATAATCAATTTATCCATAAGAATCTCGACGCCTTGGGGGCTCAGGTGCGCTCGGCCCAGGCCGCGCGGCTGAAAAATTTCATAGTGACCGCATGGATGCTGCCATCGGTGATCCACGGGTTCAAATGGGCATAGACCTGCTGTTGACGCTTGACCGGGCTCAATGCCGCCAGTTCATCGCTAATCACATTCAGCTGGAAGTTGCAGCCTTCGCCTTCAACTTCTACGTTCGTTTCCGGCAGCTTTCCTTCAAGGAAGCTCTTAACTTCTAGGGCCTGCATGCTCAACCTCTATCGGCGCCCAGTGCGCGCGGGTCGCACATCATACAAAAAAGCCCCGCGCCTGCGAACCCCGCATAGCAGGACTCTGACGGGGGGCTTTCTTGAATATGTGTATTAAGGATGCGCCAACAGCTCGGTCAGACCGGAAACGTCGGCAATTTCACGCATGTCGTCGGGCAACGCACGAATGCTCACCGGCTTTTTAGCCGCCTCGGCGTCGCGCATGAAGCACAGCAGCAACGACAAGCCGACGCTGCTGGACTTGGTCACCGCCGAGCAATCGAGCACCAGCGACGGTGCGGTGCTCGCCTGGATCAGCGCCTGCCCCTGCTTGCGCAGGTCGGGCCCGGTGCGGTAATCCAGCACGCCGCTGAGGAACAACTCGCCGGCATCGCCGATACGAACAGCCGCCTCGGTCATTGCGCGGGCTTCCCGGCGGCTTTATCGGTCTCTTCCTTGGCCTTGGCCACTTCACCGGCCCAACCATTGATGGTCTTGTCGAGGTCGTTGCCATTGCGCTGCATCGCGTCGGCGAACTGATCACGGAACAGTTTGCCGATGTTGATGCCGTTGATGATCACGTTACGCAGCTTCCACTCACCGCTGACCTTCTCCAGAGTGTATTGCACTGGATAGATGGCGCCGTTGCTGCCCTTGACGGTCATGCCGACGCTGGTGCGATCGCCCGACTCATCCTTGGCAGGGTCGACAGTGATCCCCTGGTTGTTGTACTCGAGCAGGGCGTTGCCGTAGAACTGAAACAGGCCCTTCTTGAAGTTTTCCTGGAATGTCTGCATCTGCGCAGGTGTCGCCTTGCGCGAATACTTCACCGTCATGATGCTGCGCGAAATGCCTTCGGCATCCACGACCGGGCCGACAATGGTGTTGAGCGAGTCGTAGAACTTGGTAGGGTCTTGCTTGTACTGTTCTTTATTGGCCTTCAGGTCAGCCAGCATTCTGCTGGTCGTGTCCTGCACCAGTTCGTGCGCAGAACCTGCCGCGTTGGCCATCAACGGCAGTGCTGCAAGCAGTACCAGCAGACCACGTCGCAAGGTAGAGATCATGAACAGATTCCTCATTTAGCGTCTTTATTGACCGTATTGAGCAGGAATTTACCGATCAGGTCCTCAAGCACCAGCGACGACTGCGTGTCGTGGATGGTCGAACCATCCTTGAGCAGAGCGGTTTCCCCGCCTACGCTGATACCGATATATTTCTCGCCCAGCAGACCCGCGGTGAGGATAGATGCCGTGGAGTCAGTCGGCAGATTATCGACCTTCTTGTCCAGTTGCATCGTCACACGCCCGGTGAAGCTGTCGCGGTCCAGATCGATCGCCGTGACCTTGCCGATGGTTACACCGGCCATGGTCACTTTAGCTCTGACAGTCAAACCCGCGATATTGTCGAAGTACGCGTAAAGTTTATAGGTATCGGCGGTGGGGCTGGCCGAAAGGCCGCTGACTCGCAGGGCCAGCAACAGTAAAGCCAGGATGCCAGCCAGCAAGAAAAGGCCGACACCGATTTCCACAGTGCGGTTTTGCATCAGAAATCTCCAAACATCAAGGCGGTCAAAATAAAGTCAAGGCCCAGTACCGCCAGCGAGGCGTACACAACGGTCTTGGTGGTGGCGCGACTGATCCCTTCTGAAGTGGGCTCACAGTCATAGCCTTGGAATACGGCGATCCAGGTCACGACAAAGGCGAAGACAATGCTCTTAATGATGCCATTGAACACATCGCCGCTGAAGTTCACGCTGTTTTGCATGTTGGACCAGTAGGAGCCTTCATAGACCCCCAGCCAGTCCACCGCCACCCACGAACCGCCCCAGATACCCACCACGCTGAAGATCATCGCCAGCAGCGGCAGGGAAATGAAGCCGGCCCACAGGCGCGGGGCAACAATGTACTTGAGCGGGTCCACGCCGATCATCTCGAGGCTGGACAACTGCTCGGTGGACTTCATGTTGCCGATTTCGGCGGTCAGCGCGGAACCGGCACGCCCGGCGAACAACAGGGCCGTGACGACCGGGCCGAGTTCACGCAACAGCGTCAGGGCGACCATCTGCCCCACCGCCTGCTCCGAGCCGTAGCTGGACAGGATATTGAAGCCCTGCAACGCCAGCACCATGCCGATGAAAACCCCGGAAACCACGATGATCACCAGGGACATCACACCAACGGAGTGCAGTTGCTTGATCAGCAGGCCGAAGCTGCCGCCAATGCCGCCACGGCCGAGCAAGGCGTGAAACAGGAATATCGTCGAACGTCCGAGCACTTCGATGATGTCGATGCCGGAACGCCCGAAAAGGCGCACCTTTTCGATAAGAGATGTCTTGCGCATCAGCGCTTCCCCAGAAGATCTGAGCGGTAGTCCGCTGCCGGAAAATGAAAAGGCACCGGGCCATCGGGATCGCCGGTCATGAATTGGCGAATGCGCGGGTTGTCGGCGTTCATCAGTTCTTCCGGCGTACCCTGCCCCAGCACCTGGCCATCACCGACTACATAGAGGTAGTCGGCGATGCTCGCGGTTTCGGCCAGGTCGTGGGAGACCACGATACTGGTGATCCCCAACGCATCGTTGAGCAGGCGGATCAGGCGCACCAGCACACCCATGGCGATCGGGTCCTGGCCCACGAAGGGTTCGTCATACATGAGAATCTGCGGATCGAGGGCAATGGCACGCGCCAGGGCGACACGACGCTTCATGCCGCCGGACAGTTCATCCGGCATCAGGTCGATGGCGCCGCGAAGGCCCACGGCCTGCAGCTTCAGCAACACAATGTCACGAATCATCTCGTCGGACAGTTGGGTATGTACCCGCAGCGGAAACGCTACGTTCTCGAACACATCGAGGTCGGTGAACAACGCACCGCTCTGGAACAGCACCCCCATGTGCTTGCGCGCATCGAACAGATCGCTGCGCGACAACGTCGGCAGGTTCTGGCCGTTGACCCACACTTCACCGGCACTGGGGCGCAATTGCATGCCCATCAAGCGCAACAGGGTGGTCTTGCCGCAACCGGAAGGCCCCATGATGCCCGTGACCTTACCGCGGGGAATGCGAATATCGACGTTATTGAAGATGCTGCGCGTCCCGCGCTTGAAGGTAAGGCCCTTCAGCTCGACCGCGTAGGCGTTATCGGCACTCATCTAAACTCCTTGGGATGCAGCCTCTCACTCAGACACCACGTTGGCGACAAACGTTTGCAACGGTTGCGCAACAACAGTTAGCCACATGGGCTGGGCGGACCGAACTGGCGGCGAACTATATCACTGCTGGTGCGGAGCCCCCAAGGCCGGAACAGCGCTTGTTCAGATTGGAGACAGGGAAAAATAGTTGCCGACTATGTTACCGAGGAATGAATCTGAAGCGCCTGACGACTAAAGGCTGACGAACTTGCGTGAGGGAATTGATCATTACCGCTATAATCGCCGACTTTTCGTCAGGCTATACGATTTCAGACATGAGCCAATCCAGCGATCTTATCCAATCCGCACAACGCACCATCCGCCTCGAGCTTGAAGCCGTAGAAGGCTTGCTGGCCCATATCGACGTGGATTTCGTACGCGCCTGCGAGATGATTCTGGCCAGCAAAGGCCGCGTTGTCGTGGTCGGCATGGGCAAGTCCGGTCACGTCGGCAACAAGATCGCCGCCACCCTGGCAAGCACCGGGACCACGGCGTTTTTCGTCCACCCGGCCGAAGCCAGCCACGGCGACATGGGCATGATCACCAAGGATGACATCATCCTTGCACTGTCCAACTCCGGCACCACCAACGAAATCGTGACCTTGCTGCCGTTGATCAAACGCCTGGGCATCCAGATGATCAGCATCACCGGCAACCCGGAGTCGACGCTGGCCAAGGCCGCCGAAGTGAACCTGAATGTTCATGTGACCGCTGAGGCCTGCCCGCTGAACCTGGCGCCAACCTCTTCCACCACCGCCGCGCTGGTCATGGGCGATGCCCTGGCCGTGGCGCTGCTGGAAGCACGTGGGTTTACGGCGGAAGACTTCGCGTTTTCCCATCCGGGCGGCGCACTGGGCCGACGCCTGCTGCTGAAAGTGGAAAACGTCATGCATTCCGGCGATGAACTGCCCCACGTACAGCGCGGCACCCTGCTGAAGGACGCACTCATGGAGATGACCCGCAAGGGCCTGGGCATGACCGTGATCCTGGAAGCCGACGGACGCCTGGCCGGCGTATTCACCGACGGTGACCTGCGCCGCACCCTGGACCGCACTATCGATATCCACACCGCCACCATTGATGCGGTGATGACTCCCCACGGCAAGACCGCACGCGCAGAAATGCTGGCGGCCGAAGCCCTGAAGATCATGGAAGACCATAAGATCGGCGCGCTGGTGGTGGTCGATGGCAATGACCGCCCGATCGGCGCCCTGAACATGCACGACTTGCTGCGTGCGGGAGTGATGTAAATGACCAGCGACCTGTTGCAACGCGGCAAGCACATCAAATTGGCGATTTTCGACGTTGACGGCGTGCTGACCGATGGCCGCCTGTACTTCCTCGAGGACGGCAGCGAATTCAAGTCGTTCAACACCCTCGACGGCCAGGGCATCAAGATGCTCATGGCGGCGGGCGTGCAAACCGCGATTATCAGCGGTCGGAAAACCCCGGTTGTGGAACGCCGCGCACAAAACCTGGGGATTCCTCACCTGTATCAAGGCAGGGAGGATAAACTAGTCGTTCTGGACGAGCTTCTTGGCCAACTGAACCTAAGCTATGAGCAGGTTGCCTACCTGGGCGACGACCTGCCCGACCTGCCGGTGATCCGCCGGGTGGGCCTGGGCATGGCTGTCGCCAATGCGGCGGCATTTGTTCGCGAGCATGCCCACGGCATCACCACGGCCCGTGGCGGCGAAGGCGCCGCCCGCGAGTTCTGCGAGTTGATCCTGCGTGCCCAGGGCAGCCTTGAAGCGGCCCACGCCGCCTACCTATAGAGCGTTTTATGCTGAGCAAAAAGATTCGCAACTTCCTGCTATTCGGGGTCATCGCCGCGCTGCTCCTGGCGGTTGGCTACTGGAATATCAGCCCGGAGCGCTTTCTCGACCAGCCTGTGGCGCAGGTTGACCAAGGCGCTATCGACTATTACGCCACCAATGCCTACAGCGTGCAGTTCCTGCCCGATGGCAAGGTGCAGTATGAAATGAACTCGGACAAGGTCGAGCACCTGAAAGCGTCCGAAGTGACCCTGCTGACCAACCCCGATTTGAATCTGTATCGCGGCACCGAATTCCCCTGGCACGTCACCAGCAAGCATGGCGAAGTCAACCCGGACGGCACCGAAGTGGAACTGATCGACTCGGTACGCGTCGCACGGACCGACGCACAGAACCGCGACACCATCATCACCAGCAGTCGCATGACCGTATTCCCACAGAAGCAATATGCGCAGACCGAGCAAGACGTTAGAATCGACGGCGCTGGCGGTGTATCGACTGGCAAGGGAATGAAAGCGTATTTGAAAGAAAGCAGGATACACCTGCTATCGAACGTAAGAGGACAGTATGAGGCTCGTTAAAACCCTCCCTATTTTGCTCAGTCTGGGCGCAGCACTGGGAAGCGTGAGCGCCTGGGCTCTGCCGAACGATAGCCAGCAACCGATCCACATTTCGGCCGACGATGCACAGCTCGATGACAAGCAAGGCGTCGCGACCTACACCGGCGGTGTGATCATTACCCAGGGCTCGATGAAGATCACCGGCAACACGGTGACGCTGACTCGCACCCCTGCTGGCGACATTGACGTCGTGACCTCGGTGGGCAACCTGGCCTACTTCGAACAGAAGCAGGCTGCCACCGACACCGCCCCGATGAAGGGCTACGGCAAAACCATCCAGTACCACGCCCAGCAAAATCGCATCGTGCTGATCGACCAGGCCAAGGTACTCAGCCCCGACGGCAACTCCACGGAAGGTGAAAAAATCACCTATGACACCGTGAAGCAGGTTGCCAACGCCGGTCGCGCCAACGGCACCAAGGTCACCGCACCGCGTCCACGTATCGACATGGTTATCCAGCCGAAGAAGAAGGCCGAGTAATGGCAACCCTGAAAGCCCAGCATCTGGCCAAGGCCTATAAAGGCCGTCAGGTCGTGCGCGACGTCAGCCTGTCGATCGACAGCGGCCAGATCGTCGGCCTGCTTGGCCCCAACGGTGCCGGCAAGACCACCTGTTTCTATATGATCGTCGGCCTGGTCCAGGCGGACCAAGGTCGCATCCTGATCGACGACCTCGACGTCAGCCACCAGCCGATGCACGGCCGTGCGCGCGCCGGTATCGGCTATCTTCCCCAGGAAGCGTCGATCTTCCGCAAACTGTCGGTTGCCGATAACATCATGGCGATCCTCGAGACCCGCAAGGAACTCGACCGCGACGGCCGCCGCAAGGAGCTGGAAAGCCTGCTGCAGGAATTCCACATCAACCACATTCGCGACAACCTCGGCATGAGCTTGTCCGGTGGTGAACGCCGCCGCGTGGAGATTGCCCGCGCCCTGGCCACTGCACCGAAGTTCATCCTGCTGGACGAACCGTTTGCCGGTGTCGACCCGATCTCGGTCGGCGACATCAAGCAGATCATCCATCACCTCAAGGCCAAGGGCATCGGTGTACTGATCACCGACCACAACGTCCGCGAGACCCTCGATATCTGCGAAACTGCGTATATCGTCAACGATGGGCAACTGATTGCCGAAGGCGATTCGGCCACGATCCTGGCCAACGAACTGGTCAAGGAAGTGTATCTGGGCCACGAGTTCCGCCTGTAAGCCTGCCTGGAAAAAAAGGCGGTGGCAGGCCGTTCGCCAAGGTGCGCGGGAGTCAATGAAAACCTCCGGATTTTTATTGTTACCGCGCTCTAGGCAAAGCCCCCGATATCAGGCATATAATTTGCTTATGTTTGGCGCTCACGCGCCCTGTCGTGGATGGCGCATTGCGCCGGCGAATAAGGTGTTAAGCCCCTGCCATGAAACCATCGCTAGTCCTGAGAATGGGCCAGCAGCTGACGATGACACCGCAGCTGCAACAGGCCATCCGCCTGCTCCAATTGTCGACACTGGACCTGCAACAGGAAATCCAGGAAGCCCTGGAGTCCAATCCGATGCTCGAACGCCAGGAAGAAGGCGACGACTTCGATAATGCAGACCCGCTGGCCGACAACATCGAGCAAAAACCCAATTCCGACGTGCAGGAACCCTCTTACCAGGAAACCGCCCCTACGGTGGACAACCTGGAGGAAGGCGAATGGAACGAACGTATTCCCAACGAACTTCCCGTGGACACCGCCTGGGAAGACGTCTACCAGACCAGCGCCAGCAGCCTGCCCAGCAATGATGACGACGAGTGGGATTTCACCACCCGCACCTCCGCCGGCGAGAGCCTGCAGAGCCACTTGCTGTGGCAATTGAACCTGGCGCCGATGTCCGACACCGATCGCCTGATCGCTGTGACCCTGATCGACTGCATCAACAACCAGGGTTATCTGGACGAGACACTCGAAGAGATTCTTGAAGCCTTCGACCCGGAACTGGACATCGAACTGGACGAGATCGAAGCCGTCCTGCACCGCATCCAGCAGTTCGAGCCCGCCGGCATTGGCGCGCGCAACCTCAGCGAGTGCCTGCTGCTGCAATTGCGCCAGCTGCCCGCCAAGACCCCTTGGCTCGTTGAAGCCCAACGCCTGGTCACCGACTACATCGACCTGCTGGGCAGCCGCGACTACAGCCAGCTGATGCGCCGCATGAAGCTCAAGGAAGACGACCTGCGCCACATCATCGAGCTGGTGCAGAGCCTCAACCCGCGCCCGGGCTCGCAGATCGAGTCCAGCGAAGCCGAATACGTCGTCCCCGATGTGATCGTGCGCAAAGACAACGAACGCTGGCTGGTGGAACTGAACCAGGAATCGGTGCCGCGCCTGCGGGTCAACCCGCAATATGCCGGTTTCGTGCGTCGCGCCGACACCAGCGCCGACAACACCTTCATGCGCAACCAGTTGCAGGAAGCGCGCTGGTTCATCAAGAGCCTGCAAAGCCGCAACGAAACCCTGATGAAAGTGGCCACGCAAATCGTCGAGCACCAGCGCGGCTTCCTTGAGTACGGCGACGAAGCGATGAAACCGCTGGTCCTGCACGACATCGCAGAAGCGGTGGGCATGCACGAATCGACGATTTCCCGGGTAACGACGCAAAAATTCATGCATACCCCACGGGGTATATATGAGCTGAAATACTTTTTCTCCAGCCATGTCAGCACCTCCGAAGGCGGCGAATGCTCGTCCACGGCGATCCGCGCAATCATCAAAAAACTGGTTGCCGCGGAAAATCAGAAAAAGCCGTTGAGTGACAGCAAGATCGCTGGTTTACTGGAGGCACAAGGCATTCAGGTCGCCCGTCGAACCGTCGCCAAGTACCGCGAGTCCCTTGGGATCGCGCCTTCCAGCGAGCGTAAGCGTTTGATGTGACGGGCAGGCCACAGCGTTCCAGTGGCAGGCATCTCTGCCTGCCGCTTTATGCACTGGCAACGAAGGAGAAGCTGTATGCAAGTCAATATCAGTGGACACCAACTGGAAGTGACCGACGCGCTGCGCACCTATATCGGCGAAAAACTCAAACGAATTGAGGGGCATTTCGACAAGATCACCAACGTGCAAGTCATTATGACTGTCGAAAAGCTGAAGCAGAAAATCGAAGCCACCTTGCGTATACCCGGCGGAGAAGTCGTCGCCAATGCTGAGCATTCTGATATGTATGCCGCCATTGACGACCTGACCGACAAGCTGGATCGCCAAATCAAAAAGCATAAGGAAAAGCAGCAGAGCCTCCTACAGGGCACCGGCCGCTAACACTCCCCACCCATGATCCGACTTGAAACCATCCTGACTCCCGGCCGTTCCCTTGTGAACGCGCCGGGGGGCAGCAAGAAGAAAGCCCTCGAACAGATTGCCAACCTGATCAGCAAACAAGTGCCTGAGCTGGAGATGCAAGATGTCTACGAGGCTCTGATTGCCCGTGAAAAACTCGGCTCGACCGGTTTTGGTAACGGCATCGCCATTCCTCACTGCCGCCTCAAAGGCTGCGAGACACCTGTCAGCGCCCTGCTGCACCTGGACGCTCCCATCGATTTCGACGCCATCGACGGTGCCCCGGTCGACCTGCTGTTCGTGTTGCTGGTCCCGCAAGCCGCCACCGATGCACACCTGGAACTGCTCCGGCAGATCGCCAGCATGCTTGACCGCAAGGAAGTACGCGACAAACTGCGCAGTGCCAGCAGCAATGAGGCGTTGTATCAGGTTGTCCTGGCTGAACAAATCGAGCAGTAATCATGCGTTTGATCATCGTCAGTGGCCGCTCCGGCTCAGGTAAAAGCACCGCCCTCAACGTTCTTGAGGACAACGGCTTCTATTGCATCGACAACCTGCCCGCCGGCCTGCTGCCGGAGTTGGCGGAGCGCGCGCTGATCCACACCGAACTGGCACAGCCGCTGGTCGCCGTGTCGATCGACGCCCGCAACCTGCCCAGCCACCTCTCGCGGTTCCCGGCACTGCTTGAGGAAGTGCGCGCCAAGCACATTCACTGTGATGTGCTGTACCTGGACGCAGACGAAGAAACCCTGCTCAAACGCTTCTCCGAGACCCGTCGACGTCACCCCCTCAGCAGCCCGCATCGTTCGCTGGCCGAAGCCATCGAGGACGAGACCAAGCTGTTGGGGCCGATCATTGACCTCGCCGACCTCAAGATCAACACCACCAGCCTCAACCTGTACCAACTGCGCGATGCCATCAAGCTCCGCCTGCTGAACCAGCCCGAGCCCGGCACGGCCTTTCTGGTCGAGTCGTTTGGCTTCAAGCGTGGCATGCCGGTGGACGCCGATCTGGTATTCGATGTGCGCTGCCTGCCCAATCCTTACTGGAAGCCGGAGTTGCGGGACCAGTCGGGGCTGGATCAGCCGGTGGCGGACTACCTGGCCGCGCAACCGGATGTCGAGGAGATGTTCCAGGACATCTCCAGCTACCTGCTCAAATGGCTACCGCGCTTTGCCGCAAGCAACCGGGCCTATGTCACCATTGCCATCGGCTGCACCGGCGGCCACCACCGTTCCGTCTACCTGACCGAACGCCTGGGCCAGATGCTGCAACAAACCCTCAAGAACGTCCAGGTTCGCCACCGCGACCTTAGCTGAAAGGAACACCCCCGCGATGCCCGTTCTGGAAATTGAAATCATCAACAAGCTGGGCCTGCACGCCCGCGCCTCAGCCAAGTTCGTCGGCATTGCCGGGCAGTTCCCCTGCCAGGTTCGCGCTGGACGCACTCCGGAAACCATGGTCGACGGCAAGAGCATCATGGCGATGATGATGCTCGCCGCCGGCAAGGGCACCAAGATTCATTTGAAGACCGAAGGCGAGCAAGAGCAGGAAGCGATGGCGGCCTTGACCAAGCTGATCAATAACTTCTTTGATGAGGGTGAATAAACCCACCCGACGAGACAGAGGCTGAAGCCGCAACAGCTTCAGCCCAATGCAGTATCCATCACCATCATCAAGCAAAACCCGATGCACAGTCCCAGGCTGGCGAGCTTTTCATGGCCATTGCGCCGCGATTCGGGGATCACCTCGTGAGTGACCACCAGCAGCATCGCGCCAGCAGCCAACGCCAAGCCTAACGGCAGCAGCACCTGCGCCAGACTCACCAACCAGGCACAAAGCACTGCGAATATCGGCTCGACCAAGCCCGAAGCCGCACCGATCAGGAACGCCTTGAACCGCGACATCCCTGCCCCGGCCAGCACCAACGCAATCACCAGGCCTTCGGGCACATCCTGCAAAGCGATGCCCATGGCCAGGCTGTCGGCATCCGGCATGCCGCCGCCCGCCGACACGCCAACCGCCATACCCTCCGGGATGTTGTGCGCGATGATGGCAAACACGAACAGCCAGATACGTGGCGGGATCACCGGATGCTCCGGCGTACCGACCAGCATTTCCGGGCTGGCCCCGGAGACCTTGCGATCGACCAGGTACAAGCCGAACGCTCCCAGCATGATGCCAATGCTGATCAAGCCACTCGCGCCCCAAGGGCTGAGCCCCAGGCCTTCAGCGGCGGCAATGCCCGGCACGACCAACGAAAACGCCGTGGCCGCGAGCATCACGCCGGCACCAAAGCCCAGCAAGGTATCGCTCACTGCTGCTGGCATGCGCCGGATAACCAACACCGGTACGGCGCCCAACGCGGTGCCGAGCGCACAGATCGCCCCACCTTGCAGGGCCCGCAGGATGCGCGGCTCCAGGTCCAGCCAGGCGAATCCTTGAGCCACCAGCAATGCAATACCTGCCAATAGCAGCAGCGAGCCAAATGCGTAACGAAACATTCGCACGCTGCTGATCGCCAGTGTTTCAGTACCCATGGTCGGCCTTAGGTCGTGTTGTACGGCGTGATATCAGGCCAGGGCGGCCTGGTAGCGGGCGGCGACTTCCGGCCAGTTGATGACACTGTAGAAGGCATTGATGTATTCAGGACGCCGATTCTGGTACAGCAGGTAGTAGGCGTGTTCCCACACATCCAGGCCGAGGATCGGTGTGTTGCCGCTCATCAGCGGGCTGTCCTGATTGCCGCTGCTCTCCACCACCAGGGTCTTCTGCGGGGTCACGCTCAACCAGGCCCAGCCGCTACCGAAGCGGGTCAATGCGGCCTTGGTGAAGGCCTCCTTGAAGCTGTCGAAACCGCCCAGTTGCTCATCGATCGCCTGGCCCAGCGCGCCATCGGGTTTGCCGCCGCCTTTGGGTGACATCACCGCCCAGAACAACGAGTGGTTGGCATGCCCGCCGCCCTGATTGATCACCGCGGCGCGCAGTTGCTCGGGCAGTTGCTGGACGCTCGACACCAGTTTCTCTACCGGCCAACCCGCAAACTCGGTGCCCTCCACGGCGGCATTGAGGTTGTTGATGTAAGTCTGGTGGTGCTTGGTGTAGTGAATTTGCATGGTTTGCGCATCGATATGCGGTTCCAGGGCATCGTAGGCGTAAGGCAAGGCAGGCAAGGTGTAGGACATATCAGTGTGCTCCGTATTGAGGAGGGGTCGGTTGCGCCGCAGTACCGCCCAGCAAGCGATGGGTACGGGGGTATTCGCCGTGATCGCTGATGAAATTCAACAGTTCGACGTAGGTCTTGCTGCTCTGGCGCAACGCCGCGTCGCGCAGTTGGGGGCTGAGGCGCTGGTCCTGCAGCGCCTGTAACAGCCGTTGGTGGATGGCACAAAGGTATTCCGCGCTTTCTTCCGGCTGGTTCAGGCGCAGGTGCAGGTCCGCCAGGTTGTGATGGGAAATGACGCAAGCCGCCACTGCTTCGTCGGCGTTCGCCCAGCGCTCGAACAACACTTGAGCCAGGGCCAGCGCTTGTAAATAGGCTTCGCGAGCGTCGACCAACTCGCCCTGCATAAAGCAGCGATTGGCCCGTTCGATCGTGCGTTTCCAATGCTCCATGGTCAGCCTCCAAAGCAGGGTCGGTGATTACACGCCGCCGGCTGTGAGCTTTTCCGGGTCCAGCAGGACTTCCAGTTGGCTACGCGGCAAGTCGGTGTGCTCGAGGGCGACATCAATCACCGGGCGACCTTGCTGATAGGCTTGCTTGGCGATTTCAGCGGCCTTTTGGTAACCAATGATCGGGTTGAGTGCGGTCACCAGGATCGGATTGCGCGACAACGCTTCCTTGAGCTTGGCCTCGTTGACCTTGAAACTGGCAATGGCCTTGTCCGCCAGCAGGCGGCTGGAATTGGCCAGCAGTTCGAGGCTGCCGAGCAGGTTCTGGGCGATGATCGGCAGCATCACGTTCAGCTCGAAGTTGCCGGATTGCCCGGCAATGGTGATCACCGTGTCATTGCCGATGACTTGTGCAGCGACCATGGCGGTCGCTTCCGGAATCACTGGGTTGACCTTGCCCGGCATGATCGAAGAACCGGGCTGTAACCCTTCCAGTTCGATTTCACCCAAACCAGCCAGGGGCCCGGAATTCATCCAGCGCAAGTCGTTGGCGATTTTCATCAATGACACAGCGATCGCTTTCAACTGGCCGGAGACGGCGACGGCGGTGTCCTGGGAGCCGATCAACGCGAAGAGGTTCTTGCCCGGTGTGAATTGCACGCCGGTCAGGCTGCTCAGCTGCTGGCTGAAACGCAGCGCAAACTCCGGATGCGCGTTGATCCCGGTACCGACAGCCGTGCCGCCCTGGGCCAGGGCTTGCAGGCTGGGCAACAGGTCCTGCAGGTGCGCGATATTGGCCTTGAGCTGCTGCGCCCAGCCATTGAGCACCTGGCTCATACGCACGGGCATGGCGTCCATCAGGTGCGTGCGACCGGTCTTGATGAAGGGGTGGACCTCTTCGGCCTTCCGTTCGATGACCTGCACCAGATGCAGCAACGCCGGCAGCGTTTGCTCATGCAGCACCAACGCCGCACTGACGTGGATGGTGGTCGGGATGATGTCGTTGCTGCTTTGGCCGCAGTTCACGTGATCGTTGGGGTTGACCGCCTCACCGAGCAAACGGCTGGCCAGGGTCGCGATCACTTCGTTGGCGTTCATATTGGAACTGGTGCCGGAACCGGTCTGAAAGATATCCACCGGAAAGTGCGGCATAAAGTCACCGTCCAGCAAGCCCAGGGCAGCATCGACAATGGCCTTGCCCTGCCCTTCGCTGATCTGCTTGAGGTCGACGTTGACCTTGGCCGCTGCCACTTTGGCCAGGATCAGCGCACGAATGAACGGCGCCGGCATGCGCTGGTGGCTGATCGGAAAGTTGTTCACCGCGCGCTGGGTTTGCGCGCCGTACAAGGCCTCGGCGGGGACTTGCAGTTCACCCATGCTGTCGCGTTCGATACGGTTATTACTCATCGGAAGATCCTTGCACCCAGTCAGAAACGGAAATCGAAGGCAGCAATTCGCACGTCGCCAATTGCCAGGCAAAGGCCTGCCAGCGCTTGAGGCGGCAGGCACAGTGGGAGAGTGTTTCCAGGTCGCGCAGCGGGCGCCAGGCCTGGTCCAGGCACTGGGACCGCCAATGCCACGGCAAGGCAATGTCCGTGGCGGTGTCGATCAGCAGGCGGAAAGCCGTTTCAGCGATCGTCCATGGATGAGTCGCGGTGCAACAGGCGAGGTATCGACCTTCATTGAGGTAATGTTCGATCAGGCGCGGTTCATTGGGCTCGAGGCAGCAGCGAATCTGACGACTCATCCAACGCCAGCTTTCCAGGTAGGGGTCCTCATGCAGGACAGCATTCATGATCCGCACTCATTCGATAATGATATTTATTATTAAATGATATTGATAATCAACACAAGAGTGGCAAGCCAATCAACCGGGAATGCAGCCACAAAAAAAGGCGCGCCATCCTGCAGATGGCGCGCCTTTTGGTGAAGCGTCGGAAGGATTAACTACCGGCGACCGTCATCCGCTCGATCAGGACCGAACCTGTACGGATATTGCTGCGCAGCTCCAGGTCGTTACCCACGGCAACGATCTGCTTGAACATGTCGCGCATATTGCCGGCGATGGTCACTTCCTGGACAGCAAACTGAATCTCACCGTTTTCTACCCAGAAACCCGCCGCGCCACGGGAATAATCACCGGTGACCATGTTCAAGCCCTGACCCATCAATTCAGTCACCAGCAGGCCACGCCCCATGCGTCGCAACAGCGCCGCCTGGTCTTCCTCGCCGTGGGTCACGAACAGGTTATGCACGCCGCCAGCGTTCGCGGTGCTCGGCAGGCCCAGTTTGCGCCCGGCATACGTGCCCAGCACGTAGGAGACCAACTCACCGTTTTCGACGAACGGCTTGGCATAGGTCGCCAGGCCATCGCCGTCGAACGACGAACTGCCCATGGCCCGCATCAGGTGTGGACGCTCGTCGATGGTCAGCCACTGCGGAAACAGCTTCTGGCCAATCGCACCTTCGAGGAACGACGATTTGCGGTACAGGTTGCCGCCGGAAATCGCCCCCAGGAAACTGCCGAACAGACCGCCGGCCAGCTCCGCCGAAAACAGCACCGGCACTTCACAGGTCGGCACCGGGCGCGCGCCCAGGCGGCTCGCGGCACGTTGCGCGGCACGCCGGCCAATGCTGACCGGGTCGGCCAGCAACTCGCCCTGACGATTCACGTCGTACCAGTAATCGCGCTGCATCTGGCCGTTGGCTTCGGCGATCATCACGCAACTCAGGCTGTGACGCGTCGACGCATAACCGCCGATAAAACCATGGCTGTTGCCGTACACGCGGCAGCCCTGGTGGGTGCTCAAGGTGGTGCCATCGGCATTCTTGATCCGCGGGTCGGCATCGAACGCCGCCGCTTCGCAGGTCAGCGCTTGTTCGATGGCTTGTTCCGGGGTGATGTCCCAGGCATGGAACAGGTCGAAATCCTGCAGATCCTTGGCCATCAACGCCTTGTCGGCCAGGCCCGAGCTTTCATCCTCGGACGTGTGCTTGGCAATCGCCAATGCGGCGGCCACCGTCTCGCGAATCGCTTCCGGCCCACTCGCCGAGGTGCTGGCCGAGCCTTTGCGCTGGCCGACGTACAAGGTGATGCCAAACCCCTGGTCGCGGTTGAATTCGACGGTTTCGACTTCCCGCTGACGTACCGACGTCGACAGCCCCTGCTCCAGGGACACAGCCACCTCGCAGGCACTGGCCCCCTGGCGCTTGGCCTCGGCAAGGATCTGCTCGACTTGTTCCTGCAGTGCCGGTAACGCTTGCGGACCGACGCTTTGGGCTGCACTCATGGTTTTCTCCACTCAAATTCTGCTTTCGGTTAAGGCCATCGAGCGACCGGGCCGGACAAGCGGCCCCCGACTGGTTATCATGGCGGCGTTTCTTTGCGGACTGCCACCATGGTTGATTCTTACGACGACTCCCTCGATGGGGAGAAAAGCAAAACCCAGGTCAAACGCGAGCTGCATGCTCTGGTTGACCTCGGCGAGCGCCTTACAACGCTCAAGCCGGACTTGATTGCAAAACTGCCTCTGACCGACGAAATGCGCCGGGCTCTGGCGGATGCACCCAAGCACACCGCGAATATCGCGCGTAAACGGCACATCATGTTCATCGGCAAGCTGATGCGCGATCAGGACACTGACGCGATTCTGACCCTGCTCGATCAACTCGATGCCTCCACTCGCCAGTACAACGAACGCTTCCACAACCTGGAACGTTGGCGTGACCGCCTGATCTCGGGCGATGACGCGGTGCTGGAGAAATTCGTACTGGACTACCCGGACGCGGACCGCCAGCAACTGCGCTCCCTGATCCGTCAGGCCCAGCACGAACTGGCGCAAAACAAGGCGCCGGCCACCAGCCGTAAAATCTTCAAGTACATCCGTGAGCTGGACGAGACTCAACGCGGCCTGCGTTGATCCTCTTCCCCGGGTGGCGGTCTTCGCCACCCGAAGCTCCCGCTCTTACGACCCCGTGCCACCCACGGTGATCGCATCAATTTTCAAGGTTGGCTGACCCACGCCCACCGGCACCGACTGCCCATCCTTGCCGCACGTACCCACGCCGCTGTCCAGCGCCAGGTCGTTACCGACCATCGACACCTTGCTCATCGCTTCCGGCCCGTTACCAATCAACGTCGCGCCTTTGACCGGCACGGTAATCTTGCCGTCTTCGATCAGGTACGCCTCGCTGGTGGAGAACACGAACTTGCCGCTGGTGATGTCCACCTGGCCGCCGCCGAGGTTGGCGCAGTAGATCCCGCGTTTCACCGAGGCGATGATTTCCGCCGGGTCACTTTCGCCAGCGAGCATGTAAGTGTTGGTCATGCGCGGCATCGGCAGGTGCGCGTAGGATTCGCGACGGCCGTTACCGGTACGCGCCACGCCCATCAGGCGGGCGTTGAGCTTGTCTTGCATGTAACCCTTGAGCACGCCGTTTTCGATCAGCGTGGTGCATTCGGTCGGCGTGCCTTCGTCATCGATGTTCAACGAGCCACGGCGACCGGCCAGGGTGCCGTCATCGACAATGGTGCACAGTTTGGAGGCGACCATCTCGCCCATGCGCCCGCTGTAGGCCGAACTGCCCTTGCGGTTGAAGTCGCCTTCCAGGCCATGGCCCACGGCTTCGTGGAGCAGTACGCCAGACCAGCCCGAGCCCAACACCACCGGCAAGGTGCCAGCCGGTGCGGGGATGGCTTCCAGGTTGACCAGCGCCTGGCGCAGCGCTTCACGGGCATAACCCATGGCGCGGTCCTCGGCGAGGAAATAACGGTAGTCGGTACGCCCGCCGCCGCCGTGCCCACCGCGCTCGCGGCGGCCGTTCTGTTCGACGATCACGCTGACGTTGAAACGCACCAGCGGCCGCACATCCGCCGCCAGGCCGCCGTCGGTGGACGCCACCAGGATGCGTTCCCACACCCCGGCCATGCTCACCGTGACTTGCTGGATACGCGGGTCGAGGGCGCGGGTCGCGGCATCGATACGCTTGAGCAGATCGACTTTTTCTGCGCGGCTGATCACCTCCAGGGGGTTATCCGGCGCGTACAACTGGGCCACGTCCTGGGTGCTGAATGCCTGCACCGTACCGTTCTGGCCGGCGCGGGAAATCGAACGGGCAGCCCGGGCGGCCAGGCCCAAGGCTTCCAGGGTGATCGCGTTGCTGTAGGCGAAACCGGTTTTCTCACCGGATTGCGCGCGCACGCCGACACCCTGGTCGAGGTTGAAACTGCCTTCCTTGACGATCCCGTCTTCCAAAGCCCACGACTCGGAAATCTGCCCCTGGAAATACAGGTCGGCCGCGTCGATGCCCGGCCCGGCCAGATCGCCCAGCACGGTTTGCAGGCTTTCGATGGTCACGCCACCGGGTGCCAGGAGATGTTCGCTGACTGAGGACAACAACTCGCTCATAGGTTTGGCCTTAAATTCATCGTTCTGAAGCAGGCCGCTGCGCGCCCTGCGAGAAAAAGCGCCGGTGGTTGACCACCGGCATGCGCGCCCGTATCGACGCCTGTTCACTGCTGTCGCGTTCGGCCAGCAACACCGCTTCGCCTTGATCCTGTTGCGTCAGTACGCGCCCCCAGGGGTCGACAATCGCCGCGTGGCCATAAGTCTCCCGTGGCCCCGGATGCACCCCGCCCTGGGCGGCCGCCAGCAGATAACACTGGGTCTCGATGGCCCGTGCGCGAATCAGCACATCCCAATGGGCGGCGCCGGTGACCGCGGTGAAGGCCGAGGGCGCGGTAATCAGTTCAGCCCCCGCCGCGCGCAACTCGCTGTACAACTCCGGGAAGCGCAGGTCGTAACACACCGTCAGGCCCACGCGGCCGACCGGCGTATCCGCCACCACAACGTTGCTCCCGAAAGCATAGTCATCGGATTCACGATAGCGACCGCGCGCGTCCGCCACGTCGACATCGAACAAATGCAGCTTGTCGTAGCGGGCGACGATCTCGCCATGCTCATCGATCAGCAACGAGCAGGCGTTAGCCTTGGCGTTCGGTTGATCCTTGGGCGGCAGCGGCAAAGTGCCAGCCACTATCCATAAGGTGAGGTCGCGGGCGGTCTGTTTCAACCATGGCAGGATCGGTCCTTCACCCAACGCCTCGGCGCGGCCGATGTCAGCCACATCGCGGCGGCCCATGGCGGCGAAGTTTTCCGGCAGCACCGCCAGCCGCGCCCCCTTTGCCGCCGCTTGCTCCAGCAGGCGCCGGGCCTGGGCCAGGTTGGCCAGCACATCGCTCTGGCTGACCATTTGAATTACCGCAAAGGACATGGGCCGACACTCCATAAATGGCATGCAGCCATGCTACTCCACAGGCTCTCAGTTTGGTTTTTCAAATGGCTTGTCGAAGCTGATTTTCGGGTCTTTCCATGGCCCTTCGACTTTGTACTGCACGCTGGCAAACCGCGAAACCCGGTCGCCGATCAGCTTGTCGATCAGGAACAGCGCGCCGCCAATGGCCGGCGCGCCGACAATCAGCGCAGCGATCGGCAGGTTGTTGGTCACCGGCAATGTCACCAGCAGCTTGGCATCCACGCGATCAGCCACCAGGTCCATGGTGCCATTGAGCTCCAGGTTGCTCGACGGCCCCGTCAGGGTGATCGGCTCGCGGGTCACGAACACCCCGTTGCTGGCCGCGAGCAAGCCTTTGACCCGGTCATAACTCAAGCCTTTGCCGAGCAGGTCGGAGAAGTCCAGGCGCAACCGACGGCCGATGGAGTTGAAGTTAAGCAGGCCGAACACCCGCAGCGCCTGGGCGCCACCTTCCACTTCAACGAACTGGCCTTTGCGGAATGTTGCATCCAGGCTGCCGGAAAAACGCTTGGGCCCGACCCAGGCGGGGGAGCCCGGCCAACGACCGTCCACGTCCAGGTGGAAATCTTCACTGGTCACGGTAGGCGCAAAGCCCCAGCCCTTGAGGACATCGGCGATATTCTTGCCATCCAGGCGCCCTTTGTACCAACTGCTGCTGTCGCCCGGCGCGCCTTCCCAACCACCAGCGCCCTTGAGCAGCATGCCCTTGAGGCCCAGGTCCAGGTTGTTGAAGGCTAGGCCCTTGGCGGTCGGTCGGATCTTCAGCGACCACGCGCCGATCAGGTCCGGCCCCTGGAACAGCTGATCAATGCTGATGTCCAGCGCTGGAATATCCTTGGGATCGATGTCGGCCAATGGGTCCGGCGCATTTTCATCCGCCTGTACCGTCGGGTCCACCGCCGGCAGCTTCACGTACTGCAGGTTGACCGCGATGGGGGCGCCCTTGGCGTCCGACAGGTTGACCGTGCCCTTGGCCTGCTGGCTGTCGAACTGCAGGCCCCAAGCCGAGGGTTTACGGTCAAGCTGGAGGTTGACCTGGTCGAACTGCTGCCCAAAGCCAGTCAACTTGCCCACCTTGAAGTCGGCGCCGCTCAACAGCTGTTTCGCGCTGCCTCCCGGGTCGTTGCCCGCGTAGCGATCAATGAGTTTCTTCCACGGATCGATGTCCAGTTCCGACAGCACACCGCGAATGCGCAGGCCCTTGCCACCGGGCAGCAGCGCATCGCCATCGCCGAGAAACAACTCGCCGCGGCCGTCGCTGAATTTATCCGGCGGCGCAGCAAAGGTGAAGTTCGCCAGGTCGCCGTAATCGAACCAGTAGCGGCGCTCGGCGCCCTGCAAGGTCATGCGGAACACGCTGTCACGGCCCTGGCTGGCCGCCATGCCGAACGGTGCCGGCAGGTCCACGGCCACGCCTTTGAGGTTGGAGCTGACCCTCAACTGGCTGTCGGCACCGTCCAGATTGAGCTGCAACTGGTACGGAATATCACCGGACACCGGCAGCGGCTGGCTGATTTTCAACCAGTCCGTCAGGCGCTTGACCGTGACCTGGCCTTTGGCGGTAACGCGGGTGCTGATACTGCCCGGCTTGCCATCCGCGAAGATCTGCGCGGTGATCGGCCGATCGAAGGCTTGCGCCGTGATGTTCTGCCCACTCAGGCCCTTGGCGCTGTCGAAGCGGAAATCCCCCTTGAGCTGGCTCAGGTCCAGAGGCGGCTCAGCCAATTGCAGGCGCGCCTTGTCGGTCTGGAAATCCACCACGATCTTCGGTTCGGTGCCCTTGGCCAGCGGGATATCCAGGTCCAGCTTGCCCTGTAGATCGCCCTCGCCTTTCCAACCGGCAAAGGTCGAAGCGGTGCCTATCGGCGCTTCCTGGAGGATTTTCAGGCCATCACCCAGGCCGCCGGCAAACTCACCGGTGAGCAGTAAGTGGCTGTCCTTGCCCGCGGGCGCGTGGGGGATATTGACGTAGATGTCCTTGACGCCGGTATCGAGCAGTTGGCCCTTGCTGGCCAGGATGCGGACACCGCTCTCCTCGACAAACACTTCGCCGTTGACCTTGCTCACATGGGGCCAGCCCGGCTGGAACGCCAACTCAGCGTCATGCACCTTGAAAAACAGGCTGATATTGCGCGAAGCCGGCAACGCACCGTGATTCAGCGAGCCTTGGTACTGGAAGAAGCCTTCATCGACCGCGCCTTTGAGAATCGCGGTACGCAGCCATTCATCCAGCGCCGGGCTCAGCACCGCCGGCAGGTATTTAGGCGTGAAACGTCCATCGCCATCGACCATGCCGACCCGCAGGTCCATGTAGTCTTCCTGGCTATTGTCGAAATGCAGGCGAATCAGGAAGTCGGCGGCGACCTTGCCTTCCTCGCCCAGCACCTTGATATACGGCGCGATCAGGGTGAAACCTTGCTGATCGAGCTTCCAGGTCAGGCGCGCATTGGCCTGGATGTACTGCCAGGGCTTGGCGAAGATCGGGTCGAGGTGCAAGGAAAAGTCCTTGCTGTCCATGCGCAGCTCGCCCTGCCCCAGGTCGCCGCTGATGCTGCCGGAAACGTTGCGTGCGGCAGGGGCGCCGAAGTAGGCGTCAAAGCCTACCCGCTCGAGGTTGGCGGCAAAGCTGACTTTCTGATCGGTCGTGTCCTGCGGACGAAAATCCACCAGCACATTGCGCAGCAGGCCGGTGGCCTTGAGGTGTTCGATCGTCTTGGCGAAACCTTCCGGCAACGGCGCCAAGGCATTGAGCAACGGGGTGATCGGGGTCAGGTCGAGGCGGTCGGCCTGCAGGTTCCAGACTTCCTGCGCCTTGTCGGTGGCCAGGCGTTGCTGCAATTGCAGACGCGATTCCCAACGGCTATCGCCGATGTTCATCGCCAACGAATCGAACAGCACCTTGAGGCCGCTCTCACTGCGTTGCAGGTAGGCGGTCAGGGCGAGGTTTTCAATGTGGACCGGCTTGCGGTCAGCATAGCTGCCCTTCACTTGCGGCGAGTTGAGGCGCACCACCGCGCTTTGCACGGTGCCTTTGGCCCAGGTCAGCCAGAATTCACCGCCAGCCTTGAACTGCGTGAGTTTCCACTGCTGGGTCAACCTGGCCGGAACCCATTTGGCCCAATCGCTCTGGGGCAGGCTCAGGTAGGCCTGGACCTCAGCGTCTTTCCAGGCACTGGCGCGGATCTGCGTGCGCAGGCTCAGGGCCAGGGGTTGGCCATCCGGCAGGGTCAGGCGGGCGTCCAGGCGTTGGCGGGTCGCGCCCGTTTGCAAGCTCAGGCCCACATACGTGAAGGTCAGCGGCGCCTGGTCGAACGGCTGCAACGTGACCTGGCTATCCAGCAACGACACGCGCTGGACACTCTGCATGCGCTTGAGCAACTGTTCCGGGTCCAGCGGCTGGTCGTCCTGCACCGGCAGGCCTTGCAGCGCCCAGTGGCCATCCTTGTCTTCCCTGGCGCTCAGTTGCAGGCCGCTGACTTCCAGGTGGGCAATACGCACGTCGCGCGCCATCAGGCTGGCCCAGATGTCCGGCACCACCTGCACCTGGTCCAGGCGCAAGGCATTGCTGCCCTCGCCCACCATCACGTCATGGGCCAGCAACACAGGGGCGAAACCGCTCCAGCGGCCTTCAAGGCGACCGATCTGCAGCGGCATATCCACCGCGGCCTGGGCCTTGGCTTCGATTTCTGCGCGGTATTCGGCGACCAGCGGGGTCAATTCACGCCCCAGGCTCACGTACACCGCCGCCAATACCAGCAGCAGGGCGCACAGGCCCAGGCCCCAGCGGGTCAAAGCGGCAAAAAAGCGTGTCAGACGCTCCATGTCAAGCGACCCTCAGGCAGTAGTCGGACCGCAGATCCAGGTCTGTCGGGTTCAGGGAAAGCCAATGAATGAAAATCAGAGCAGCACCACGTCGTATTGTTCCTGGGAGTACATGGTTTCGACCTGAAAACGAATGGTGCGCCCGATAAACCCTTCCAGTTCAGCTACGTTACCGGACTCTTCATCCAGCAAGCGGTCGACCACTTTCTGGTTGGCAAGCACTCTATAACCTTCAGCCTGGTAGGCTCGTGCCTCTCGTAGGATTTCCCGGAAAATCTCGTAGCAAACCGTTTCAGGGGTCTTCAATTTACCGCGCCCCTGGCAACTGCTGCACGGCTCGCACAGCACTTGCTCAAGACTTTCGCGGGTGCGCTTGCGGGTCATCTGCACCAGGCCCAGCTCGGTGATGCCGATGATGTTGGTCTTGGCGTGATCACGTTCCAGCTGCTTCTCGAGGGTGCGCAGCACCTGACGCTGGTGCTCTTCATCTTCCATGTCGATGAAGTCGATGATGATGATCCCGCCCAGGTTGCGCAGGCGCAATTGGCGGGCAATCGCAGTGGCCGCTTCGAGGTTGGTCTTGAAGATGGTCTCTTCAAGGTTGCGGTGCCCCACGAACGCACCGGTGTTGACGTCGATGGTGGTCATGGCTTCGGCCGGGTCCACCACCAGGTAGCCACCGGACTTGAGCGGCACTTTGCGTTCGAGGGCTTTCTGGATTTCGTCTTCGACGCCATACAAGTCGAAGATCGGCCGCTCGCCAGGGTAATGCTCCAGGCGGTCAGCAATTTCCGGCATCAGTTCGGCAACAAATTGCGTGGTGCGCTGGAAAGTTTCCCGCGAGTCGATGCGAATTTTCTCGATCTTGGGGCTGACCAGGTCACGCAAGGTGCGCAGGGCCAGGCCCAGGTCTTCATAGATCACGCTGGGGGCGCCGACGGTCTTGATCTGTGTGCCGATCTGGTCCCACAGGCGCCGCAGATAGCGGATATCCATGAGGATTTCATCGGCACCGGCGCCTTCGGCGGCGGTGCGCAGGATAAACCCACCCGCTTCCTTGATGCCCTCGGCGGCAACGCAGTCGCTGACCACTTTTTTCAGACGCTCGCGCTCGGCTTCGTCTTCAATCTTCAGGGAAATGCCGACATGGGCGGTGCGCGGCATGTACACCAGGTAGCGCGAAGGAATCGACAGTTGCGTGGTCAGCCGCGCACCTTTGGAGCCGATGGGGTCCTTGGTGACTTGCACCACCAGGCTCTGCCCTTCATGCACCAGGGCGCTGATGCTTTCCACCGCCGGGCCTTCACGCAGGGAAATTTCCGAGGCATGGATAAACGCGGCGCGATCCAGGCCGATATCGACGAAGGCGGCCTGCATGCCGGGCAATACGCGCACGACCTTGCCTTTATAGATGTTGCCGACGATCCCGCGCTTCTGGGTGCGCTCGACGTGAACTTCCTGCAGAACACCGTTCTCTACCACCGCCACGCGCGATTCCATCGGCGTGATATTGATCAGAATCTCTTCACTCATGGCTGGGTCTCGTTCAGGCGTTTTCACAATAGTGGCCGGTCGCTTAAGGCTGGGCGCTGGTGTACGGCGTTCAGCGCGCGGTAAGGTTTTGCCAACAGGGTATGCCGAATTGTCCAAGCAACTGCGCGGTTTCGCACACCGGCAAGCCGACCACGGCGGAATAACTGCCATTGAGCCCGGCCACGAACACCGAGCCCAGCCCCTGGATAGCATAACCCCCGGCCTTGTCCTGAGGTTCGCCACTGTGCCAGTAGCTTGTAGCCTCCTCGACAGAAATCCCACGAAAAAGTACGCGACTGCTTACACATCGGGTGTCACAGCGCTGACCGTCCGTGAGAGCAACCGCCGTCAGCACTTCATGTTCACGCCCTGCCAGCGCCAGCAACATGGCCAGGCCGTCGGCCTGATCCACCGGTTTGCCAAGGATCTGGCCGTCGACGATCACCGCCGTGTCGGCGCCCAGCACACAGGCCCCGGAGGTTTCCCCGAGGGCAGCGAAACCCGCCGCGGCCTTGGCGCGCGCCAGACGCTCGACGTAGGAAACGGGAGATTCGTTGGTAAGAGGCGTTTCATCAATCGCGGCGCTGACCACAGTGAACGGCACACCGATCTGGGTCAGCAGTTCACGCCGCCTTGGGGAGCCCGAGGCCAGATAAAGCGAATTCATTGCAGACTCTCCCTGTGGGGTTCGATAACCAGGCAGAGCCTCGCAATCCATTCAATTGATTTTATAGCGGCGACATAACCCGCGCAGACCGAAACTGACCCACGGCCACAGCAACGCGCTGACCAGGGCCGGCAACACCAGTGCCAAGGTCGGCTGTCGGTTGCCGGTCAAGGCACTGAGCCACAGCTGCACCAACTGCGCCAGGCCGAAGATCACCAGGATCACCAGGCACTGTTGCCACATCGGGAACATGCGCAGGCGCTGCTGCAATGAGAGCACCAGGAAGGTGATCAAGGTCAGGATCAACGCGTTCTGCCCCAGCAAGGTGCCATAGAGCACATCTTCCGCCAAGCCCAGAAACATTGCGGTGACCATGCCCACTTTATGCGGCAGGTTCAGCGACCAGAATGCCAGCAGCAGGGCCAGCCAGAGCGGACGCAGGATTTCCATGAACTGCGGCAGCGGCGAAACACTGAGCAGCAAGCCGAGAGCAAAGGTCAGCCAGACGATCCAGCCATTGCGCGAATGAGTACCGGCCATTATTCCTCCCTCTGCCGCGTGGTTGCCCGGGCGGCGGGCGTCGCGGTCGCAGGCGCGGCGGCCGGCGGTTTGGTCGCCGCCGGTTTCACCGGGCGAGCGCTGTGAGCGGCCGGCTTGGCTGGCGTGGCCACGGGCGCAGTCACCGCCGGCGCTGTTGCAGGCGGTGTGGCTGGCGCGGGCTTGGGTACGGTCGCCGGGATGATCGGCGCGGTGCCGTTGCGTTTGTCTTCCGCTTCCTGGGCCTGAGCGGCGTCGTTGGCGCGCTCTTCCGGGGTGCGGTTGTCGCTGAAGACCAGCAACAGGTAGCGGCTGCGGTTCAGCGCGGCCGTCGGCACGGCGCGGACAATCGCGAAAGGCTGGCCGGAGTCGTGGATCACTTCCTTGACCGTCGCCACCGGATAACCCGCCGGGAAGCGCTGACCCAGGCCGGAACTGACCAGCAGGTCGCCTTCCTTGATATCGGCGGTGTCGGCCACATGACGCAGTTCCAGCCGCTCCGGGTTACCCGTACCGCTGGCAATCGCGCGCAGGCCGTTGCGGTTGACCTGCACCGGAATGCTGTGGGTGGTGTCCGTCAGCAGCAATACCCGCGATGTGTAGGGCATCAACTCGACCACCTGCCCCATCAGGCCACGGGCATCGAGTACCGGCTGGCCAAGAACCACACCGTCGCGCTCACCCTTGTTGATGATGATGCGATGGGTAAAGGGGTTGGGGTCCATGCCGATCAACTCGGCGACTTCGACCTTCTCGTTGACCAGTGCGGAGGAGTTGAGCAACTCGCGCAGCCGAACGTTCTGCTCGGTGAGGGCCGCCAGCTTTTGCATGCGCCCCTGCAGCAGCAGGTTTTCAGTCTTGAGTTTTTCGTTCTCGGCGACCAGCTCGGTGCGGCTGCCGAATTGGCTGGCCACGCCCTGGTAGAGACGTTGCGGCAGGTCGGTGATCCAGTAAGTCTGCATCAACACCAGCGACATCTGGCTACGCACGGGCTTGAGCAGTGCAAAGCGAGCATCGACCACCATCAGCGCGACCGAAAGCACGACCAGCACCAATAAGCGCACGCCCAATGAGGGGCCTTTGGCGAAAAGCGGTTTAATAGGCCGCTCCTCCCAGGCAAATGTTCTCTCTATTCATACGGCATCTAACCGGCCTGGATGCAGATTGAAGAAGATAAACGCCAACAGGCAGCACTGCAAAGTGCTGCCTGCGGGCGAAACATGGGCTTACCAGCAATCACTTATTCGCTGGAGAGCAGGTCCATGGTGTGTTTATCCATCATTTCCAGTGCACGGCCACCGCCACGGGCGACGCAGGTCAGCGGGTCTTCGGCGACGATCACCGGCAGGCCGGTTTCCTGGGCCAGCAACTTATCGAGGTCGCGCAGCAAGGCGCCACCACCGGTCAGTACCAGGCCACGCTCGGCGATATCGGAAGCCAGCTCCGGCGGCGATTGCTCCAGCGCGCTCTTCACCGCCTGAACGATGGTGGCCAGGGACTCTTGCAGAGCCTCGAGCACTTCATTGGAGTTCAGGGTGAAGGCACGTGGCACGCCTTCGGCCAGGTTGCGACCGCGCACATCAACTTCGCGCACTTCGCCGCCCGGATAAGCGGTACCGATTTCCTGCTTGATGCGCTCGGCGGTGGATTCGCCGATCAGGCTGCCGTAGTTGCGACGCACATAAGTGATGATCGCTTCGTCGAAGCGGTCACCGCCCACACGGACGGATTCGGCATACACCACACCGTTCAGGGAAATCAGGGCGATTTCAGTGGTACCACCACCGATATCCACCACCATCGAACCGCGCGCTTCTTCAACCGGCAGGCCGGCACCGATCGCAGCAGCCATCGGCTCTTCGATCAGGAACACTTCACGGGCACCGGCGCCAAGGGCCGATTCACGGATGGCACGACGCTCCACCTGGGTGGATTTGCACGGAACGCAGATCAGCACACGAGGGCTGGGCTGCAGGAAGCTGTTTTCGTGAACCTTGTTGATGAAGTACTGCAGCATCTTTTCGCAGACGCTGAAGTCGGCGATCACGCCGTCTTTCATCGGACGAATGGCAGCAATATTGCCTGGTGTTCGGCCGAGCATGCGCTTGGCCTCGGTGCCGACGGCAACGACACTTTTCTGATTACCATGGGTCCGAATGGCCACAACCGATGGCTCATTCAGAACGATACCGCGCTCGCGCACGTAAATAAGGGTGTTGGCAGTGCCCAGGTCAATGGAAAGATCGCTGGAAAACATGCCACGCAGTTTCTTGAACATGGGGAAAGGACCCTAGGCAACGCGTGGGTAAAAAAGTGCGGCAAACTCTAACAACGACAGGGATTTTGGGCAAGGCGCCAATGTGCTAAATTGGCCGACTTTCTACGCACCAACCCCCACAATCGCGGCCATATGACCGTAGAAATGCGGTAGTGTTCCGACAATCTAACACACGGACGCCCTCCGTTCTGTTTTCCACTGGAGAATCCCATGGCGCTTGAACGCTCCGACGTGGAAAAAATCGCACATCTGGCCTCGCTTGGCCTGAATGATGCCGATCTTCCACAGACCACCGCAGCCCTGAACAGCATTCTCGGGCTGGTTGACCAAATGCAGGCCGTGAATACCGACGGCATCGAGCCCCTGGCTCACCCGCTGGAAGCCACCCAGCGCCTGCGCGCAGACGTCGTGACCGAAGTCAATCATCGCGAGGCCTACCAGTCCATCGCGCCAGCGGTCGAAAACGGCCTGTATCTGGTTCCGAAAGTCATCGACTAAAGGGAAAGAGCCTTTCATGCATCACATGACTCTGGCCGAGATCGCCCGCGGTCTCGCCGACAAAAAGTTTTCTTCCGAAGAGCTGACCAAGACCTTGCTGGCGCGTATCGCCGAGCTCGACCCCAAGGTCAACAGCTTCATCAGCATCACCGAGGAGCTGGCCTTGAGCCAGGCCAAGGCCGCCGACGCACGTCGCGCCAACGGTGAGAACGGCGCGCTGCTGGGCGCACCGATCGCCCACAAGGACTTGTTCTGCACCCAGGGCATTCGCACCAGCTGCGGCTCGAAGATGCTCGACAACTTCAAGGCACCCTACGACGCCACCGTGGTGTCCAAGCTGGCCGCCGCCGGGGCCGTGACCCTGGGCAAGACCAACATGGACGAATTCGCCATGGGCTCGGCCAACGAGTCGAGCTACTACGGCGCGGTGAAAAACCCGTGGAACCTGGACTGCGTGCCAGGCGGCTCGTCCGGTGGTTCGGCGGCGGCGGTTGCCGCGCGCTTCCTGCCGGCGGCCACGGCCACCGACACCGGCGGCTCGATCCGCCAGCCCGCCGCGTTCACCAACCTCACCGGGCTGAAGCCGACCTACGGTCGCGTGTCCCGCTGGGGCATGATCGCCTATGCCTCCAGCCTTGATCAGGGCGGTACCCTGGCACGCACTGCCGAAGACTGCGCAATATTGTTACAAGGTATGGCGGGCTTCGACGCACAGGACTCCACCAGCGTCGACGAGCCGGTGCCGGACTACAGCGCCAGCCTCAATACCTCGCTCAAAGGCCTGCGCATCGGCGTACCGAACGAATATTTCAGCGCCGGCCTCGACCCGCGTATCGCCGAACTGGTCCACAACAGCGTCAAGGAGCTGGAAAAGCTCGGCGCCGTGATCAAGCCAATCAGCCTGCCGAACAACCAGCACGCGATTCCGGCGTACTACGTGATCGCGCCGGCCGAAGCGTCTTCCAACCTGTCGCGGTTCGACGGCGTGCGTTTCGGTTACCGCTGCGAAAACCCGAAAGACCTCAACGACCTGTACAAACGTTCCCGTGGCGAAGGCTTCGGTGTCGAAGTGCAGCGCCGGATCATGGTCGGTGCCTACGCCCTGTCGGCCGGTTACTACGACGCGTACTACCTCAAGGCGCAAAAAATCCGTCGCCTGATCAAGAACGACTTCATGGCGGCATTCGAAGAAGTCGACGTGATCCTCGGCCCAACCACGCCGAACCCGGCCTGGAAGATCGGCGCCAAGACCGGCGACCCGATCGCCGAGTACCTGGAAGACCTGTACACCATCACCGCCAACCTCGCGGGCTTGCCGGGCTTGTCCATGCCCGCCGGTTTCGTCGATGGCCTGCCGGTCGGCGTGCAATTGCTTGCCCCGTACTTCCAGGAAGGCCGCCTGCTCAATGTGGCGCACCAGTACCAGTTGAACACCGACTGGCACACCCGCACCCCTACCGGCTTCTGAGGAGAACACTATGCAATGGGAAGTCGTGATCGGGCTGGAGATTCATACCCAGCTCGCCACCCAATCGAAGATTTTCTCCGGTAGCGCCACCACGTTCGGCGCAGAACCCAACACCCAGGCGAGCCTGGTAGACCTGGGCATGCCCGGTGTGTTGCCGGTGCTGAACCAGGAAGCGGTACGCATGGCGGTGATGTTCGGCCTGGCGATTGACGCCGAGATCGGCCAGCACAGCGTGTTCGCGCGCAAGAACTACTTCTACCCGGACCTGCCCAAGGGCTATCAGATCAGCCAGATGGAGTTGCCGATTGTCGGCAAAGGCTACCTGGATATCCCGCTGGAAGACGGCACCATCAAGCGTGTCGGCGTAACCCGCGCGCACCTGGAAGAAGACGCCGGCAAGAGCCTGCATGAAGAGTTCAACGGTGCCACCGGCATCGACCTGAACCGCGCCGGCACGCCGTTGCTGGAGATCGTGTCCGAGCCAGACATGCGCAGCGCCAAGGAAGCCGTGGCCTACGTCAAGACGATCCACGCGCTGGTGCGCTACCTGGGCATCTGCGACGGCAACATGGCCGAAGGCTCGCTGCGCTGCGACTGCAACGTGTCGGTCCGGCCAAAGGGCCAGGCCGAGTACGGCACCCGCTGCGAGATCAAGAACGTCAACTCGTTCCGTTTCATCGAGAAGGCGATCAACACCGAGGTGCGTCGCCAGATCGAACTGATCGAAGACGGCGGCAAGGTGATCCAGCAAACTCGCCTGTACGACCCGAACAAAGACGAAACCCGCGCCATGCGCAGCAAAGAGGAAGCCAACGACTACCGTTACTTCCCCGATCCGGACCTGTTGCCAGTGGTCATCGAGGACTCGTTCCTCAATGACGTGCGCGCCACCCTGCCGGAATTGCCGCCGCAGAAACGCGAGCGCTTCCAGGCGCAGTTCGGCCTGTCGGTCTACGACGCCAGCGTCCTCGCGTCGAGCCGTGAGCAAGCCGACTACTTTGAAAAAGTCGTGAGCATCGCCGGGGACGCCAAGCTGGCGGCCAACTGGGTGATGGTGGAATTGGGCAGCCTGCTGAACAAACAGGGCCTGGAAATCGACGAAGCACCGGTCTCGGCCGAGCAGTTGGGCGGCATGCTGCTGCGCATCAAAGACAATACCATCTCCGGCAAAATCGCCAAGACTGTGTTCGAAGCCATGGCCAGCGGTGAGGGCAGCAGCGACGAGATCATCGAGAAGCGCGGCCTCAAGCAAGTCACCGACAGCGGCGCCATCTCGGCGGTGCTCGATGAAATGCTCGCGGCCAACGCGGAGCAGGTCGAACAGTACCGCGCGGCAGACGAAGCCAAGCGCGGCAAAATGTTCGGCTTCTTTGTCGGCCAGGCCATGAAAGCCTCCAAGGGCAAGGCCAACCCGCAACAGGTGAACGAACTGCTGAAAAGCAAGCTCGAAGGCTGATCGCGATGAAAGGGCCGAGTGAGATTTCATGCTCGACTCGGACCTCCTGTGGGAGGGGGCTTGCTCCCGATAGCGGTGATTCAGTCAAAACACCAATGACTGACACTCCACTATCGGGAGCAAGCCCCCTCCCACATTTGATAAGGGGATACCTTGAATGAAGCGCTTACTTGGCCTTTTAGCCGTGTTCTCTTTGCTGGCCGGTTGCGCCAGCAGCCTCATCGACCCCAATGGCTACGACGAAACCGGCACCGCGTCTTACTACGGCGCCAAGCACCATGGCAAAAAAACCGCCAGCGGTGAACCTTTCAACCAGAACGCCCTGACCGCCGCCCATCGGCGCCTGCCTTTCGGCACGCAGGTCAAGGTGACCAATCTCGATACCGACAAATCCGTGGTGGTACGCATCAATGATCGCGGCCCGCACACCCGTGGGCGGCTAATCGATCTGTCGCGCCAGGCCGCCGCGCAACTGGGCATGCTGAGCAGCGGCACCGCACGGGTTCGTGTGCAAGCCCTGAGCAATTGACGACGGAGCCCTGGCCATTTTCGGATTAACCGCCCTCTCGCCCTGGAGCCTGATCGAATTGATCAGCGGCCTGCTGCTGCTGATCGTCGGCGCCGAAATCCTGGTGCGCGCCGCGGTGCGCCTGGCTGCCAGCCTCAAGGTCCGCCCGCTGATCATCGGCCTGACGATCGTCGCCTTCGGCAGCAGTGCGCCGCAGATGACCGTCAGCCTGCAAGCCACCCTCGCCGGCAATACCGACATTGCCGTGGGCAGCGTGATCGGCAGCAGCATTTTCAACATCCTCGTCACCCTGGGCCTGTCGGCGCTGATCATTCCGCTGCGGGTCTCGCGGCAACTGGTGCGCCTGGATATCCCGGTGATGATCCTCGCCGGCCTGCTGGTGTTTACCCTGGCAGCCAATGAAGAACTGACGCCACTCGACGGTTCGCTGCTGCTCGCGGCCCTGCTGGCCTACCTCGGCGTGCTGCACTACCAGACCCGCCATTCACGGCGCCCGCGCACGCTGGACACGGTGGCCAAGGCGCCCTGGTTGAGCAGCGTATTGCTGATGTTCGGCGGCTTGCTGGTGCTGGTGCTGGCCGGGCATTTGTTGCTGGGTGCGGCGGTGGATGTGGCGAGCGACCTGGGCCTGTCGGAACGCATCATCGGCTTGACGCTGATCGGCGTCGGCACTTCACTGCCGTGCCTGGCCACCTCGCTGATCGCGGCCCTGCGCGGTCAGCGGGATATCGCCGTGGGTAACGTGATCGGCAGCAACCTGTTCAACCTGCTGGGCGTACTGGGGCTGACCGCCCTGCTCGCGCCCTCGCCGCTGTCGGTGTCGCCCAATGCCCTGGATTTCGACCTGCCGGTGATGCTCGGCGTGGTGGTGTTGTGCCTGCCGGTGTTTTATACCGGCTACCGCGTGACCCGTGCCGAAGGCCTGGTGCTGTTGGGCTTGTACCTGGCGTATGGGCTGCATGTGATGGCGTTCACCACCGGCATGGGCCTGGCCAACAAACTTGAACAACTGATGCTGTATTACGTCCTGCCAGTGCTGGTGGCTTTCCTGTTGTTCAGCACGCTGCGAGCCTGGCGCCGCCAACACAAGAGGGAATCGCAATGACCGATCAGAAAAAGCCCGGAGTTGAAATGCGTCGTCAGGTGATGGGCGATGCGTTCGTCGATCGCGCCCTGGGCAACGCCACCGAATTCACCCAGCCGCTGCAGGACTTCGTCAACGAACATGCCTGGGGCAGCGTGTGGAACCGCGAAGGCTTGCCGCTGAACACGCGCAGCCTGATCACCCTCGCCGCCCTCACCGCGCTCAAGTGCCCGCAGGAACTCAAAGGCCATGTGCGCGGCGCGCTGAACAATGGCTGCACCGTCGAAGAAATCCGCGAAGCGCTGCTGCATTGCGCGGTGTATGCCGGTGTGCCGGCGGCGATCGAGGCGTTTCGCGCGGCGCAGGACGTGATTGAGGCGTATCAGGCGGACAAGCAGTGATGGTCAGGTAGCTATCACCGGCACAGCTCAGATCCACCCGCCCGCCTGCAACACAAAAATCCCGATATTCGTGGTCACCGCCGCCATCAAGGTGGTGATCACGATAATCGCCGCCGCCAGCTCATGATTCCCCTGCGCCGCCCTGGCCATCACAAAGCTCGCGGCCGCCGTCGGTGCGCCGAAGTACAGGAACAGAATCCCCAGTTCCGGCCCGCGAAACCCGAGCAACCACGCCCCCAGGGTGGCGACCACCGGCAGCCAGACCATCTTCATCAAGCTCGCGCTCAGCGCCATGTTGCCGCTCTTGCGCAACGCCGCCAGCGACAAGGTGCCGCCGATGCAGATCAGCGCCAACGGCAACGTCATGTCGGCCAGGTACTGCGCGGATTTTTCCAGCCAGCCCGGCAAGCCGATCTGGAAATAGGCGAACGGCGCGGCCGCAATCACGCTGATGATCAGCGGGTTGGCCAGCACACTTTTGCAGATGCTCCACGGGTCGGACTTGATCACCGGGCTGTACACCGCCAGCACAATGGTCGACAGCGTGTTGTAGAACAGGATCACCAGCGCCGCGAGGATCGCGCCGAGGGAGATGCCGTAATCACCGTACATACTGGCCGCCAGCGCCAGGCCGATCACCCCGTTGTTGCCGCGAAACGCGCCCTGGGTGTAGATGCCCCGGTCTTCACGCTTGCAGCGCAAAATCGCCCAGCCCCAGGCCAGGGCAAAGCTCAACAGCGTGGCGACGGCGAAGTAGATCAGCAAACCCGGCTTGAGCGCCGAATGCAGGTCGGCATGCAGGATGCCGAGAAACAGCAGCGCCGGCATGGTGACGTTGAACACCAGGGACGATGCCGTGTGGATAAAGCTGTCGTTGATCCAGTTGATGCGCTTGAGCAGCACACCGAGGAACAACATGGCAAACACCGGCGCGGTGATGGTGAGGGTGGTGAGGAAGATAGCCAGCATGCCGGGGAGAACCTTGGTGGGCGTCGTTAGGGGGCTAATGATAAGCCATACGGCCCAATGGCGCCTGATAGACCGCTATCGGGGGCAAGCCCCCTCCCACATAGGGTCGCCGCTATCGGGGGCAAGTCGAGTCGTCGCACCGCCCCTCCCACACTGAATCTGCGTCAGACACACAACGGATGAACACCGCAGACCCTATGTGGGAGGGGCGGTGCGACGACTCGACTTGCCCCCGATAACGGCGACTCGGTCTCAGGTAATCGGCGCCGGGTTGAACAACGTAATGTCGTTATGCAGCTTGTGCTGCTCCGCCCACGTCTGCTTCCTGCCGCTGGCTACATCCAAGTAGAAGTGGAACAACTCCCACCCCAACTCCTCAATGCTCGCACGCCCGGTGGCGATGCGCCCGGCGTCGATATCGATCAGGTCCGGCCAGCGCTGCGCCAGCTCCGTGCGTGTCGAGACCTTCACCACCGGGGCCATCGCCAGTCCGTAAGGCGTGCCGCGCCCGGTGGTGAACACATGCAGGTTCATCCCCGCCGCCAGTTGCAAGGTGCCACACACGAAGTCGCTGGCCGGCGTGGCGCAAAAGATCAAGCCTTTGCCCTTGAAGCGTTCACCCGGGCCGAGCACGCCGTTGATCGCGCTGCTGCCGGACTTGACGATGGAGCCCAGGGACTTCTCGACAATGTTCGACAATCCGCCCTTCTTGTTCCCCGGCGTGGTATTGGCGCTGCGATCCGCCTCGCCCTTGGCCAGATAACGGTCGTACCAGTCCATTTCCCGTACCAGTTCCTCGGCGATTTCCTTGGTTTGCGCACGAGAAGTCAGCAGGTAGATGGCATCACGCACCTCCGTGACTTCGGAAAACATCACCGTCGCCCCCGCTCGCAGCAACAAGTCCGAAGCGAACCCCAGCGCCGGGTTGGCGGTGATGCCGGAAAACGCATCACTGCCGCCGCACTGCATGCCCAGGATCAGCTCGGACGCCGGCACGGTTTCCCGGCGGCGCTGGTCGAGCTTCTTCAGGCGCACCTCGGCCAGGGCCATGATCTGCTCGATCATCTCGCTAAACCCATGGCTGGAATCCTGCAGGCGATACAGCCACGGTTCGCTCAGGTCGACGGAGCTGTCGTTGTCGTGCATCACCTGCCCGGCCTGCAATTTCTCGCAGCCCAGGCTGATCACCAGGGCTTCGCCCCCCAGGTTCGGGTTGCGCGCCAGGTTGCGCACGGTGCGGATCGGGATATACGCATCCGTCGCGGTGATCGCCACCCCGCAGCCGTAGCTGTGGGTCAGCGCCACCACGTCATCGACATGCGGGTACTTGGGCAGCAACTCGTCCTTGATGCGCTTGACCGCATGGTCCAGCACACCGGTGACGCACTGCACGGTGGTGGTGATGCCGAGGATATTGCGCGTGCCCACGGTGCCGTCGGCATTGCGATAGCCCTCGAAGGTAAAGCCTTCCAGCGGCGCCTGGGCCGCTGGCACCTCGGTGGACAGCGGCAAGCTGTCCAGCGGCGGCGCGGTGGGCATGCGCAGTTGATCTTCCTGCACCCAACTGCCACGCGGGATCGGCGCCAGGGCGTAACCGATGGTTTGGCCGTAGCGAATGATCCGACCGCCTTCGGGGATATCTTCGAGGGTCACTTTGTGGCTTTGTGGAATGAAATCCACGGTCACCAGGCCGTCCGGGAACTCGGTCCCGGCCGGTACACCCTGGTCATTGACCACGATCACCACGTTGTCGCGCTCGTGCAAACGAATCGAGCGCGGCGAGTCGGCATGTTCAATCAACTGCATCACACGGCCCCTTCAGGAATGCGCTTGGGTAAGGTTGGTCAACTCAGGCCCTTGGCTTGGCGGCTCTTTGAGCACCACGCGTTTGATCGGGCCGACAATCACCAGGTAACTGAACACGGCCACCAGCGCGTTCGCGCCGACAAACACCAGCGCCCATTTGAACGAACCGGTGGTGCTGATGATGTAACCGATGACAATCGGCGTGGTGATCGACGCCAGGTTACCGAAGGTGTTGAACAGGCCGCCACTGAGCCCGGCGATCTGTTTCGGCGAGGTGTCGGACACCACCGCCCAACCCAGTGCGCCAACGCCTTTGCCGAAGAAGGCCAAGGCCATGAAGCCCACCACCATCCACTCGATATCCACGTAGTTGCAGGCCACGATGCTGCTGGAGATCAGCAGGCCGCCAATGATCGGCGCCTTGCGGGCGAAGGTCAGGGAATGGCCTTTGCGCAGCAGGTAGTCGGAGATTACCCCGCCCAACACACCGCCGATAAACCCGCAGATCGCCGGCAATGAGGCAATGAACCCGGCCTTGAGAATGGTCATGCCGCGGTCCTGCACCAGGTACACCGGGAACCAGGTCAGGAAGAAGTAGGTGATGCCGTTGATGCAGTACTGGCCCAGGTACACGCCGAGCATCATGCGGTTGGTCAGCAACTGGCGGATGTAATCCCACTTCGGACCGTCGGTTTTCTTACCCTTGCCCTTGTCCTGGTCCATATCGACCATCGCACCGTTGGCCGCGATGTGATTGAACTCGGCTTCGTTGATCAGCGGATGCTGGCGCGGGCTGTGGATAACTTTCAGCCAGACCAGCGAGAACAGGACGCCGATCACGCCCATCACGATAAACACGTGCTGCCAGCCGAAGCTGTAGACGATCCAGCCCATCAGCGGCGCGAACAGCACCGTGGCGAAGTACTGCGCCGAGTTGAAGATCGCCGAGGCCGTGCCGCGTTCGGCGGTGGGGAACCAGGCGGCCACGATGCGCGCGTTACCCGGGAAGGATGGCGCTTCGGCCAGGCCCACCATAAAGCGCAGCATGAACAGCGCCACGACTGCCGTGGAGACACCGAACTCACCGACATAGCCTTGCAATATGGTGAACAGTGACCAGGTGAAGATGCTCAGGGCATAGACTTTTTTCGAGCCGAACCGATCGAGCAGCCAGCCGCCGGGGATTTGCCCGGCCACGTAGGCCCAACCGAATGCAGAGAAGATGTAACCGAGGGTGACCGCGTCGATGCCGAGGTCTTTTTGCAGGCTGGAACCCGCAATTGCGATGGTGGCCCGGTCGGCATAGTTGATCGTGGTCACCAGAAACAGCATGAGCAGGATCAAATAGCGGACATGGGTCGGTTTGGTCGCTTGCATGTAGAAGTACTCCCACTAATTATTTTTTTTGCGGGTGATATTTATGTGTTGCTGGACGCTGCCCCTGTAGGAGCGAGCTTGCTCGCGAAAAACTCAAAGGCACCGCATGCCCCCTGAATACCTGCGTATTCGTTGAAATTTTTCGCGAGCAAGCTCGCTCCTACAGTGTTACGAACCGATGTAGCTGGTTTTCACCACGGTGTAGAACTCTTGCGCATAGCGAGCTTGCTCGCGAAAAACTCAAAGGCACCGCGTGCCCCCTGAATACCTGCGTATTCGTTGAAATTTTTCGCGAGCAAGCTCGCTCCTACAGTGTTACGAACCGATGTAGCCGGTTTTCACCACGGTGTAGAACTCTTGCGCATAGCGACCTTGCTCACGCGAACCATAGGATGAACCTTTACGACCACCGAACGGAACGTTGTAGGAGCGAGCTTGCTCGCGAAAAACTCAAAGGCACCGCGTGCCCCCTGAATGCCTGCGTATTCGTTGAGATTTTTCGCGAGCAAGCTCGCTCTTACAGTGTTACGAACCGATGTAGCTGGTTTTCACCACGGTGTAGAACTCTTGCGCATAGCGACCTTGCTCACGCGAACCATAGGATGAACCTTTACGGCCACCGAACGGAACGTGATAGTCCACGCCGGCAGTCGGCAGGTTGACCATCACCATCCCGGCCTGGGAGTGGCGCTTGAAGTGGTTGGCGTATTTCAGCGAGGTGGTGGCGATGCCCGCCGACAAACCGAACTCGGTGTCGTTGGCCATGGCCAGCGCCGCCTCGTAGTCCGCCACGCGCACCACGTTGGCCACCGGGCCGAAGATCTCTTCGCGGCTGATCCGCATGGCCGCCTCGCTGTCGGCGAACAGCGTCGGCGCCAGGTAGTAGCCTTCGGTGTCGCAGGTCACCAGGCCGCCACCGCTCACCAGCCGCGCACCTTCGCTCTGGCCGATGTCGATGTATTTCAAGTCCTGGTCCAACTGGGCCTGGGAGACGACCGGGCCAATGTCGGTGCCGCTTTTCAACGCGTGGCCGACCTTGATCGACTTCATGCGCTCGGCCATGGCCGCGACGAACTGATCGTGAATACCGGCGGTGACGATCAAGCGGCTGGAGGCGGTGCAACGCTGGCCGGTGGAATAGAACGCGCTCTGTACCGACAGCTCGACGGCTTGCTTGAGGTCGGCGTCATCGAGAATGATCTGCGGGTTCTTGCCGCCCATTTCCAACTGCACCTTGGCCTGGCGCGAGACACAGTTGACCGCGATCTGACGCCCGACGCCGACCGAACCGGTGAAGCTGATGCCGTCGACTTTCGGGCTGTTGACCAACACATCGCCCACTACCCGCCCGCTGCCCATCACCAGGTTGAACACACCGGCGGGGAAGCCGGCGCGGGAGATGATTTCTGCCAGGGCCCAGGCACAGCCCGGCACCAGCTCCGCCGGCTTGATCACCACGCAGTTGCCGTAGGCCAGGGCCGGAGCGATTTTCCACGCGGGGATGGCAATCGGGAAGTTCCACGGGGTGATCAGGCCGACCACGCCGAGGGCTTCGCGGGTGACTTCGACATTGACGCCCGGTCGCACCGACGGCACGTAGTCGCCGGACAGGCGCAGACACTCGCCAGCGAAGAACTTGAAGATATTACCGGCGCGGGTCACTTCGCCAATGGCTTCAGGCAGGGTCTTGCCCTCTTCCCGAGCCAGCAGCGTGCCGAGCTCTTCGCGCCGGGCGAGGATTTCGCTGCCGACTTTATCGAGTGCGTCGTGGCGAGCCTGGATACCGGACGTCGACCAGGCCGGGAACGCAGCGCGGGCGGCATCGATGGCAGCGTTGACCTGGGCGACATCCGCCTTGGCATATTCGCCAATGACATCGGACAACTCCGACGGGTTGAGGTTGACGCAATAATCAGCGCCAGCCACCCATTGGCCGTTGATGTAGTTTTCAAAACGTTTGGCTTGGGACACGAATCTTCTCCTGACGCAAAAGGCCGCTGATTGCTCAGCGGCCTTATAGATAAGTTATTGCGGGCCTTGCTTGTCGATCAGCGCGGCCAGGGCTTCGTATTCTTCCGGCAGCAGATCGGTCAGTGGCGTGCGAACCGGGCCGGCGTCATAGCCGACGATTTTGGCGCCCGCCTTGACGATGCTCACCGCGTAGCCGGCCTTGCGGTTACGGATGTCCAGGTACGGCAGGAAGAAGTCATCGATGATCTTGCCGACGGTGGCGTGATCGTCGCGGGCGATGGCGTGATAGAAATCCATCGCAGTTTTCGGGATGAAGTTGAACACCGCCGAGGAATACACCGGCACGCCCAGGGCCTTGTAGGCAGCGGCGTAAACCTCTGCAGTCGGCAGGCCGCCCAGGTAGCTGAAACGGTCGCCCAGACGACGGCGGATCGACACCATCAATTCAATGTCACCCAGGCCGTCCTTGTAGCCGATCAGGTTCGGGCAACGTTCGGCCAGGCGCTCCAGCAAAGGCGCAGTCAGGCGGCAGACGTTGCGGTTGTAAACCACCACGCCGATCTTGACCGACTTGCACACCGCTTCCACGTGGGCGGCAACCCCGTCCTGGCTGGCTTCGGTCAAATAGTGCGGGAGCAGCAGCAAGCCTTTGGCACCGAGACGCTCGGCTTCCTGAGCGTATTCGATGGCCTGGCGGGTCGAACCGCCGACACCGGCGAGGATCGGCACGCTGGTGGCGCAGGTATCCACCGCGGTCTTCACAACCTGGGAATATTCGCTGGCCGCGAGGGAGAAAAACTCACCGGTGCCGCCGGCGGCGAACAGCGCAGTGGCGCCGTAGGGAGCCAGCCACTCCAGACGTTTGATATAGCCGGCCTGGTGAAAATCACCCTGGGCGTTGAAATCGGTCACGGGAAAAGACAGCAGACCGTGAGAGAGGATGGACTTCAGTTCTTGTGGATTCATTATTCGAACACCCTGGGCAAAGACTTTCTGGCGAAAGGTTGTTGTTGGTTTTGCTTATGTCATACGTCATCGTACAACTATAAAATATTTCGTCAACTGCAATTCATCGAACCGCCTGTTGAGAGAGAGCGCATTGACGTAGGAGTTTTTTCCTCTATGCTCGAATAGCTGTATATACATACAGTAATAAAGGAAGATTCCTACGACATAGCAAGGAGCTAACATGTCCGGTCTTGAACTCGCAGCACCCGCAGCACCCGCAAAAAACCTACCCTCCCTGCGTTTCGAAGGCGGTGAACACACTGCCATCGGCGACGACACACTGTTGCGCTTCGCCAAAGACGCCCCGGCGATTGCCGCCCGACTCGTCGAGCTGCACCTGCCCAACGGCCTGGCGCTGACTTACGGGCAAGTGATCGCCCTGGGCGGTGACTTTTATGGCATCCCGGACCAACCCATCAGTGATGGCGCCTCGCCTGCCGAACGCGTGCAACGCTTTAACGCCGCATTCAACTCACTGGCAGGACTGCCGGCGTCACGGGAGGAAGCACACAAGATCCTGGCGGTGATGCAAAAGGAGATCAACGCGGTCAACCAGGCGATCAAGGACGGCAAATCCGCCCACGACGCCTACGCCTTGCTCGGAGATACGTTGTCTGAAGAGTGGAACCGCATCACCGGCGGCGGCAGCGCGGTCTCGGCACTGTTCCCCCTGGGCCGCTACTTGAAGCTGGCGGCGGACAACGCCGACCACTTTGGCGAATGGGCGTTGTCGGCTTACCTGGCCGGGCATACGGCGGCGCTGCAACAAGCCGTCATCGCCCATCAAAGCGGCACCGACCAGGCGCTGGAGCTGGCCTATGCGATGAACAGTTTTGCCGATCACTTCTTGACCGATCTGTTTTCCGCCGGCCACCTGCGCGTGCCGCGCAAACAGCTGGCCGCCGTGGTGACGCCTGGGGAGCTGGGCTCGCTGATCAGTCGCTTCATGCACGATGAAGACAGCAAGTTCGGGCTCAAGGTGCGCAATGCAGTCGGTGACGAATGGCATGCCTACGGCGATAAACGCTATTTCGACGCCGGCGACGCGGCCAACCGGGCGCAGGTCAAACGCGCCGTGCAGGCGTCGGCCGATGAGGTCTTCGACGCGTTTATCAGCGGTGTCGCGCCCTCCCCGGCCACCTTCAAGGCGCCGCTGTATGTGCCGGACCTGAATGCAGCACAGAACCCGGCGAATAACTTTTCGCCGCTGTTCAAGATGGAAGGCGACAAGGTGCTGCGACGCAAGGACGTGAATGACCTGAACGACAAACACTGGACCGCTGATTGGTGGGGGTGGAGTACGTACTTGCTGCTGAAGGACTACACACCCAATACGCCGGCTTGAGCCGTACCGTTTGTCGTGACTGTGATTTCTAACAGTTACGCCGATTTTCAACGAGGGCGATAACCCCGCATAGGAGCCAGGCTCTCTGGCTTCTGTGCAAAGGAGCACTCAATCATGGCCATTAAAGCCCCGAGCCTTGTCGGCGGCGACGCTTCTTGCCCGGCTCAAGTGAGCCTGGCAAGCGGCGCACGCATAGAGTTTTCCATCCCCGAGCCCAATGAGGTTTCCGCAAGCGCCCAGGTATCTATCATCGTAGGACCGGACCCCGAGTCCCCGGAAGCCGAAGGGCAGGAAAAGAACGCCGGACAGTACGACCCCAACAAGGAAGATTACGTGAAGGAGTCGAATCTCAAGCTCGATATCGCTGCCGATGACTTGAAGAAATTCGTCAACCAAACGGTGCAGGTGCGATACGCGATAAACAGCGAATCGGGAAGGTTCTATTCTGATCCGTTGATGATAACGGTCTCGCAGTGACACAGCGCTTATCCGCACCGCATCGCTCTCGTCGCAGGCACCAGACCTGCCCCGGGGACGTATCTGGACCGGTATTCACGGCCGTTTGCGCATGCAGATAAAGCAACACTCCACCCTCCAACACTGGCGTGTGAAGACCATGAAATACGAGCTCAATATGCCGGACGGCAAAAAACAGCAGATCACCTTTGATGGCGTGATTTACAAAGGAGACATTCTCGAATTTGAAGGTGCCGCTACCCAATACGAGGTAGTTAAACGATTCCTCACCGTCCCGTTCGATCTTAACGAGCCCATCACTGATGTGGCGCTTGAGGTCGTGACCTACCCTTAACCCCGCTGCGCCTCTGCTTCTTCGTGAGCATGGCGCAGCCGCTCGCGACTGTTGGTCAAATGCAAGCGCATCGCCGCCCGCGCCGCATCCGAATCCTGGCGCGCGATCGCTTCGTAGATTTCTTCGTGCTCGCGGCTCAAGCGCTTCATGTAGTGCTGCTGGTCATCCTGGGCCAGGCGTGCCGAGTTCAGGCGGGTACGCGGAATGATGCTGGTGCCCAGGTGCGTCATGATGTCGGTGAAGTAACGGTTGCCGGTGGACAGGGCAATCTGCAGGTGGAACTGGAAGTCCGACGCCACCGCATCGCCGGCATGGGCGGCGCTTTCATTCAAGGCGTCGAGGGCGGCACGCATGCCGGCCAGTTGTTCGTCGCTGCGGCGCAACGCGGCCAGGCCCGCGGATTCCACTTCCAGGCTGATACGCAGCTCCAGGATCGCCAGCACATCGCGCAGGGTCACGATGGTGGCCGGGTCAATGCGGAAACCGCTGGGGCTTGGCGTATCCAAGACAAAGGTGCCGATACCGTGGCGGGTTTCCACTTGCCCCGCCGCCTGCAAGCGTGAGATGGCTTCACGCACCACCGTGCGGCTGACGCCATGGGCGTCCATGATCGCCGATTCGGTAGGCAGTTTGTCGCCACGCTTGAGTTGGCCGTCACGGATCTGCTCGGACAACACCGTGACCAATTCCTGGGCAAGGCTGCGGCGCTTGCGGGGAAGACGAGGGGCGGTGTTGGTGTTTTCCATGTTGGGTCATCTTTCTTGGTGAACTGAACAGGCATCATAGCCCATGGCGGTTGTACGATCACCGTTCCAGGCATGACTTTCATCTACAACGGCCAGGCAAAAAAATGCCCCGGCAACCGCCGAGGCATTTTTCAGCCGCGCCCGAAGGCAAAAGCCGCTTACTTCACCACTTTCAGACTCGGCCGGCCGCTTGGACGCGGTGGCTCGGTATCCGGTGGCGGCACATCATCGCCGTCTTCCCCGTCGATCGCTTCGTCATCCTCGAAAGGCGACTCCAGATCGAACACCATGCCTTGGCCATTTTCCCGGGCGTAGATCCCGAGGATGGCGCCAATCGGCACGTACAGCGTATGCGGCACACCGCCGAAACGCCCTTCGAAGCTGACTGCCTCGTTGTCCATGTGCAGGTGGCGCACTGCGCTGGGCGATACGTTCAGCACAATCTGCCCGTCGCTGGCAAAACCCTGCGGAACCTGAACCGCAGGAAACTCAGAATTGACCAGCATGTGCGGGGTGCAATCGTTGTCCACAATCCACTCATAGAGCGCGCGAACCAGGTAGGGTCGACTGGAGTTCATCAACGGCTCCTTAAGCCTTAGCGCATATCGCGTTCGACACCAGACAGACTCGCCTGGAAAGCCTCACGCGCAAACTGGCGCTCCATGTAATCAAGCAGCGGCTTGGCCGGCCGCGGCAGTTCAATGCCCATAATCGGCAAGCGCCAGAGTATGGGTAATAGGCAGCAATCCACCAGGCTTTGTTCCTCACTGAGGAAAAAAGGCTTGTCGGCGAACAATGGCGAAACGCCCGTCAGGCTCTCGCGCAATTCCTTGCGCGCCACGACACGGGCCGCCTCTTTGCTGCGCGAATCCAGAATCAAATCCACCAGCCCGCACCAGTCGCGCTGAATCCGATGGATCAGCAGGCGGCTGTTGGCACGCGCCACCGGGTACACCGGCAGCAAAGGCGGATGCGGGTAACGCTCATCCAGATATTCCATCACCACGGTTGACTCCCACAACGCCAGGTCACGATCGACCAGGGTGGGCAAGCTGCCGTAAGGGTTCACTTCGATCAGCTTCGGCGGGTGACGACCCACCTCCACACTGATGATCTCGGCGCTGACACCCTTCTCTGCGAGCACGATGCGTACTCGGTGGGAATAGTGGTCGGCGGGGTCGGAGTAACAGGCCAACCGATTGGTCACGCCCATGGCGGTCCTCCTCGCTTGTTGAAATTATCGAAAGCTCAAAAACGAGCGCGCCCAGAGAGCATCTCAGTAGTACCTGATGACCAGGTCGCTACGGGTTAGAGATGCCGCTGGGCGCGCAAGATTAACAGCAATTGCTTACGGTTGGATCAATGCACATCCTTCCAGTATTCGCGCTTGAGCAGATAAGCGAATACGAAGAAGAAAGCCAGGTACAGCAAGACATACGTACCAATGCGCTGGTGCTGCAGTTTGACCGGGTTGGCCGAGTAGGCCAGGAAGGTCACGAGATTCTTGACCTTCTCGTCGAACTGCTCTTCGTTCAGCGCGCCGGACTTGGGCACGATGGTCAGTTGATCGCACGCTTCATGTGTCAGCGGCGTGCCGGTCAACGGGTCAAATTGCTTCTTGCCGCCCTCGACTACCTGAACCTGCTTGCATCCTATCACTTGGCGACCCTGCAGGCCGACCAGAACGTTAGGCATACCGACGTTCGGGAACACCACGTTGTTCACGCCCCATGGACGCGCAGGGTCTTCGTAGAAGGATTTCAGGTAGCCGTAGAGCCAATCGGTGCCGCGAACCCGCGCCACCAAAGTCAGGTCGGGCGGCGCAGCGCCAAACCAGTTCTTGGCGTCCGCTGGTTGCATGCCGATATTCATGTGGTCGCCAATCTTGGCGCCGGTGAACACCAGCTTGTCGAGCATCACCTCGTGCGGGATGCCCAGGTCATCGGCAACACGCTCGTAACGCTGGAACTTGGCGCTGTGGCAACCCATGCAATAGTTGGCGAACGTGCGTGCGCCGTCCTGCATGGCCGCTTTGTCAGACACGTCGATAGCGACTTTTTCCAACTCAGGGCCTTGCTCGGCAGCGAAGGACAGTAGCGGCAGCGCCGCAAGCATCAATGCAACGAATAATTTTTTCATCAGCCAGTCACCCTTTCCGGAACCGGTTTGGTCTTCTCTAGCCGGGTATAGAACGGCATCAGAATGAAGTAGGCGAAGTACAGGAAGGTGCAGACCTGCGACAGCAACGTGCGCTCAGGGGTTGGCGCCAGGACGCCCAGTACACCCAGGATCACGAACGCAATGCAGAACACCCACAGCCAGATCTTACTCAGCCAGCCCTTGTAGCGCATGGACTTGACCGGGCTTCGGTCGAGCCAAGGCAGCACGAACAGCACCGCGATGGCCGCACCCATGGCGATTACGCCCATGAGCTTGTCGGGGATCGCCCGCAAGATCGCGTAGAACGGCGTGAAGTACCAGACCGGGGCAATATGCACAGGTGTCTTGAAGGCGTTGGCCTGTTCGAAGTTAGGTTTTTCCAGGAAATAACCACCCATCTCCGGGAAAAAGAACACGATCGAGCAGAACACGAACAGGAACACGACGACACCGACAATGTCTTTCACGGTGTAGTACGGGTGGAACGGGATGCCATCCAGCGGGATGCCGTTCTCGTCCTTGTGCTTCTTGATGTCCACACCGTCGGGGTTGTTGGAACCCACTTCGTGCAGCGCCAGGATGTGCAGCACCACCAGGCCGAGAATCACGATCGGCAAGGCCACTACGTGCAAGGCGAAGAAGCGGTTCAGGGTGATGCCCGAGATCAGGTAGTCACCACGGATCCACTGCGTCAGGTCGTTGCCGATCACGGGGATCGCACCGAACAGCGAGATGATCACCTGGGCGCCCCAGTACGACATCTGGCCCCACGGCAGCAGGTAGCCCATGAAGGCTTCAGCCATCAGCGCCAGGTAGATCAGCATGCCGAACACCCACACCAGCTCACGAGGCTTCTGGTACGAACCGTAGAGCAAACCACGGAACATATGCAGGTAGACCACGATGAAGAACGCCGAGGCGCCGGTGGAGTGCAACAGGCGCAGGATCGAGCCGTACTCGACGTCACGCATGATGTATTCGACGGAAGCGAATGCCTCCTCCGCCGAAGGGGTGTAGCTCATGGTCAGCCAGACGCCGGTGACGATCTGGTTGACCAGCACCAGCAGTGCCAGGGAGCCGAAGAAGTAGAAGAAGTTGAAGTTTTTTGGCGCGTAATACTTGCTGAGATGGTCTTCCCACATTTTGGTGGCGGGGAAGCGCGCATCCACCCAATCCATGAACTTACTCATCACGCGTTCTCCTTGTCGAGGCCAATGACAATGATGTCGTTAGATTCGTAGTTATGCGGAGGCACGGGTAGGTTCAGTGGAGCAGGTTGCGACTTGTAGACGCGTCCGGCCAGGTCGTAGTGCGAACCGTGGCAGGGGCAGAAATAGCCGCCGACCCAATCTTTGCCCAGGTCGACCGGCGCCACTTCAGGGCGGAAAGTAGGTGAGCATCCCAGGTGGGTACACAGCCCGACCAGCAGCAGAATCTCTGGCTTGATCGAACGTGCTTCGTTTTTGGCGTAGGCGGGTTGGTCGGAAAACTCAGATTTGGGGTCAGACAACTGGCCTTCGATCTTTTTCAGATTTCCCAGGATTTCCTCCGTTCGACGAACAATGAAGACCGGCTGACCGCGCCACTCAGCAATCATCTGCTGGCCTGGCTCGATCTTGCTGATATTCACCTTCACCGGTGCACCTGCGGCTTTCGCCTTGGCACTGGGAAACCATGACCCCACGAACGGGACCGCAGCCCCCACCGCTCCTGCAGCACCCACCACGGATGTGGCTGCTACCAAGAAGCGACGCCGGCCTGCATTCACGCCGTCATTGCTCATTCAGTCCTCTCCCATCAGCTTTTTGGCCTGTTAAATCAGGCGTCTACTAAGTATTAAATCTGAACTTATAAAAATTTTGCCGAATGGTAATGAAAAGCCCCACGTCTGACAAGGGAATTGCCCGGGGCTCCGCCTCCAGGCCTTGTAGTATAGGGGGTCTACGGATGTGGCAAGTTGTCACGGTGAAAAATGTGCATAAATCGCAGGCAATAAAAAACGCCCAGCTCCGTAAGGAGGCTGGGCGTTTTTGTGGAACGTAAAGCGAATTAACGCTTCGAGTACTGCGGACGCTTACGCGCTTTACGCAGACCGACTTTCTTACGTTCAACTTCACGAGCATCACGAGTCACGAAGCCAGCTTTGCGCAGAGCGCCACGCAGGGTTTCGTCGTACTGCATCAGAGCGCGAGTGATACCGTGGCGGATTGCGCCAGCTTGACCACTTACACCGCCACCGATAACGGTGACGTAGATGTCGAACTTTTCAACAGTCTCGGTCAATTCCAGCGGCTGACGAACTACCATGCGGGCAGTTTCGCGGCCGAAGAAGTTGTCCAGAGTGCGGTTGTTGATCGAGATGTTACCAGTGCCCGGACGCAGGAAAACGCGTGCGGTTGCGGTTTTGCGACGGCCAGTGCCGTAATTTTGAGTCGCCGACATAATGAACTATTCCGTTAAAACTTCAGTTCTTGGGGCTGCTGAGCAGCATGAGGGTGTACAGCGCCCGCATAGACTTTCAGCTTGCGAAACATATCGCGACCCAGTGGGCCCTTCGGCAGCATGCCTTTGACCGCGATTTCGATCGGGGCTTCAGGCTTCTTGGAGATCAGGCCTTCAAAGTTGGAAGACTTGATACCGCCTGGGAAACCGGAGTGACGGTAGTACATTTTGTCTTGCGCTTTGTTGCCGGTAACACGTACCTGCTCAGCGTTGATGATCACGATGTAGTCACCGGTGTCAACGTGAGGGGTGTACTCAGGCTTGTGCTTGCCACGCAGACGGCTGGCGACTTCAGTGGCCAGACGACCCAGGGTCTGACCAGCGGCGTCGACGACAAACCAGTCGCGCTGAACTGTTTCCGGTTTTGCAGTAAAAGTTGTCATTCTTTAATAGCCTCAGGGGCCGCCCTGTAAATTAGACGGCGGATCTTACTGAATAGTGCTTACTTTGACAAGTCAAAGGCAGCCGGATACAGACGCTATCGGGGGCTCGGGTCGGCGCGTCCGTTCAACGGCAAGATTCTTCGGCAGGCGGCGCATCACTTCCACTGCAGAAAGAGGTGGGCAATTATGCAGATTGCGAAAAAAAATTCAACCTGCTTTTATGATTGTTTTCCCCGAAGGAGCACCCGATGGATTATCGACAGCTGGGCCGTACCGATCTGCACGTAAGCGCGATAGCCTTGGGCACCATGACCTGGGGCGAGCAGAACAGCGAGGCAGAGGCCTTCGCGCAGATCGAACGGGCCAAGGCCGCGGGGATCAACTTCCTCGACACGGCGGAAATGTACCCGGTGCCACCCAAGGCCGACACCTATGCCACCACCGAGCGCTACATCGGGAATTACTTCAAAAGCCGCGGCGACCGCGCCGACTGGATTCTCGCCAGCAAGATCGCCGGCCCCGGCAACACCATCGACTATATCCGCGGCGGCCACCTGCGCCACAACCGCCAGCACATCGTCGAAGCCCTGGATGCGAGCCTCAAGCGCCTGCAGACCGACTGGATCGACCTCTACCAGTTGCACTGGCCGGAGCGCAGCACCAACTTCTTCGGCCAGCTGGGCTACAAGCACAAGGACGAAGACGACCTGACGCCGCTGGAGGAAACCCTCGAAGCGCTGGACGCGCAGGTGAAGGCCGGCAAGATCCGCCACATCGGTCTGTCCAACGAAACGCCGTGGGGCACCATGAAGTTCCTCGCCCTGGCCGAAGCCCGCGGCTGGACCCGCGCGGTGTCGATCCAGAACCCCTACAACCTGCTCAACCGCAGCTTTGAAGTGGGCCTGGCGGAAATCGCCATTCGCGAACAGTGCGGTCTGCTGGCTTATTCGCCCCTGGCATTCGGCATGCTCAGCGGCAAATACGAAGGCGGTGCGCGCCCGGCAAAAGCCCGCCTGACCGAATACAGCCGCTTCAGCCGCTATTTCAACCCGCAGTCGGAAGCAGCGTGCAGCCGTTATGTGGCCCTGGCCCGCAAACACGGCCTGGACCCGGCGCAGATGGCGTTGGCGTTCGTCACGCAGCAGCCGTTCGTGACCAGCAACATCATTGGTGCGACGAGCCTGGAGCAACTGGACAGCAACCTTGCCAGCGCTGACCTGAAACTGTCGAAAGAGGTGCTGGAGGGGATTGAGGCGATTCAGAAGGATCATCCTAATCCAGCACCTTGATTGATCTCTAGACCGCTATCGGGGGCAAGCCCCCTCCCACACTTAGCCGTGTGAACCCAGTAAAACGTGGGAGGGGGCTTGCCCCCGATGAGGCCCTCAGCCACACCATCGAAATCAAAGCGCCCGCGCAATAATCTCCTTCATGATCTCATTGGTCCCCGCATAAATCCGCTGCACCCGCGCATCCGCCCAGGCGCGGGCGATCGGGTATTCCCACATGAAGCCGTAGCCGCCGTGCAATTGCACACACTCGTCGAGCACCTTGCATTGCAGGTCCGTGGCCCAGTACTTGGCCATGGCGGCGGTGGGCACGTCGAGCTTGCCCTCCAGGTGCAACGCCAGGCACTTATCGACGAACACGCGGCCGATCTGGATCTCGGTGGCCATCTCCGCCAGTTTGAAGCGGGTGTTCTGGAAGTCGGCAATCGCCTTGCCGAAGGCCTTGCGCTCACGGGTGTAGTCGAGGGTCCATTGCAGCGCCGCTTCGGCTGATGCCAGCGCGCCAATCGCCACGGTCAAGCGCTCCTGCGGCAGCTCCTGCATCAAGTAGGCGAAGCCCATGCCCGCCTGGCCCAGCAGGTTTTCCTTGGGCACACGGACATCCTGGAAGAACAGCTCCGAGGTGTCCTGAGCCTTCATGCCGACCTTTTCCAGGCGCTTGCCCTTGTCGAAGCCCGGCGTAGCGGCCTCCACCAGGAACAGGCTGGTGCCCTTGGCGCCGGCCTTGGGGTCGGTCTTGGCGACCACGATCACCAGGTCGGCGAGAAAGCCGTTGGTGATGAAGGTCTTGGAGCCGTTGATCACATACTCATCGCCGTCCAGCACCGCCGTGGTCTTGACCCCTTGCAGGTCGGACCCGGCGCCCGGCTCGGTCATGGCGATGGCCGTGACCTTCTCGCCGGAGATCAATTGGGGCAGGTATTGGTGCTTCAGCGCTTCACTGCCGTAATGCAGGATATACGGCGCGACAATGTCCGAATGCAGGGAGAAACCGATGCCGGTCAGGCCCAGGCGGCTGATCTCTTCGATCACCACCGCGCTGTAGAGAAAGTCCGCGCCCAGGCCGCCGTACTCCTCCGGCAGATGGGAACACAACATCCCCGCCTCGCCGGCCTTGTTCCACAGCGCACGGTCGATATAGCCCTGCTTCTCCCATTGTGCATGGAACGGCGCAGCGTCTTTTTCAAGGAAGGTACGCACGCTCTGGCGGAAGAGTTCGTGTTCCGGGCTGAACAACGTTCTGGGGATCATGAGGTCACCTGCGTGGATTGTCGGACAAAGACGAACCACAGAGCCTATGCCGCGAAGGCGTCACAGGACACTGGACACATGCGACAAAAAATAAGACGATCCAGCCGTCTGGTGACCACTTTCCCCTATAAGAATAAATGAAATTATGTCTAACCAAATCTCCACGCCCTTGCGGCGCGTCAGCATTTTGGCCATTGATCGGGTGTTCGCTTCCACCCTCATGCAAGCCAAGGATTTCTTCCACCTCGCCAGCCTGCGTTACGGCAAACAACAAGGCCTGGGCCTGACTCCCGCGTTCGAAACGCGCCTGGTCAGCCCCGACGGGCAATCGGTGCGCAGCTTCAGTGATGTGATCATGCCGGTGGACGGCGGCCTGGAAGACGCCGACATCATCGTGCTGCCGGCCTTCTGGGATGACTTCGATGCCCTGAGTACGCGCTACCCGCAAGTGCTGCCGTGGCTGCGCGAACAGCACGCCCGCGGCGCGGTGCTCTGCGGCGAAGCGACCGGGGTGTTCTGGCTGGCCGAAGCCGGGCTGCTCGATGGCAAGGAGGCGACCACCTACTGGCGTTTCTTCACTGCCTTCAGCGAGCGCTTCCCCAAGGTCCAGCTCAACCAGGACAAGCACCTGACCGACGCCGACAACCTGTACTGCGCCGGCGGCACCACCTCGGCCTGCGACCTCTATATCTATCTGATCGAACGCTTCTGCGGCGCCAACATCGCCCAGGCCGTGGCCCGCGATATTCTTTACGAAGTGCAGCGCAACTATTCGCCGGGACGGATCGGTTTCGGCGGGCAGAAGCTGCACCAGGATGTGATCATCCTGCAGATCCAGCACTGGCTCGAAGAGCATTTCGCCGACAAGTTCCGCTTCGAGGACGTGGCCCGGGAGCACGGCATGAGCATCCGCAACTTCATGCGCCGCTTCCAGACCGCCACCGGCGACAAGCCGCTGCATTACCTGCAACGCTTGCGCATCGAGACGGCGAAAGGGCTGCTCTCGGGCAGCCGCAAGAGCATCAAGACCATCAGTTATGAGGTGGGCTACGACGATGCGAGCTTCTTTGCGCGGCTGTTCAGGCAGCACACCGAGCTGTCACCGAACCAGTACCGCCAGCAGTTCCAGCAAGCCGCGTAATCAGGGCTGTACAGAGACAAAATGTGGGAGGGAGCTTGCTCCCGATAGCGGTGTATCAGTCAGTACATCTGGCACTGATACACCGCTATCGGGGGCAAGCCCCCTCCCACACTTTTTACTGCGTCGTGCTTAGGGTTTGTGCGCCCGCGACAGGAACTCGTGGGATTGCATCTCCAGCAGGCGGCTCAGGGTGCGCTGGAATTCGAAGCTCAAGCGACCGCCGGTGTAGAGGTCCTTGAGCTCGACTTCCGCCGAGATGATCAACTTGACGTTGCGGTCGTAGAACTCGTCGACCATGTTGATAAAGCGGCGCGCGATGTCGTCGGTGCTGACGCTCATCTGCTCCACGCCACTGAGGATCACGGCGTGGAAGATCTTGCCCAGTTCGATGTAGTCGTTCTGGCTGCGCGGGCCGTCGCACAGTTCGCGGAAGTCGAACCAGGCCACGTCATCGCAGGTACGCAGCGCGATGATTTGGCGGTTTTCGATGATCAACTTGTCGTTTTCCACCGCCTGGGTGCATTCCGGCGTGAGGGCGCGGAAGCTTTTGCGCAGGCTATCTTGCGCCGCGTCGTTGAGCGGGAAGTGGAACAACTCCGCTTGCTCCAGGTGCCGCAGGCGGTAATCGACGCCGCTGTCGACGTTGACGATCTCGGTGTTCTGCTTGATCAGCGCAATGGCCGGCAGGAAGCGCGCGCGTTGCAGGCCGTCCTTGTACAGGCCATCGGGCACGATGTTCGAGGTGGCGACCAGGGTCACGCCGTTCTTGAACAGCTCTTCCATCAGGGTGCCGAGGATCATGGCGTCGGTGATGTCGGAGACGAAGAACTCATCGAAGCAGATCACCCGCGCCTCTGCGGAGAACCGCTTGGCGATGATGGTCAACGGGTTTTTCTCGCCCGGCAGGGTTTTCATCTCTTCATGGACGCGCTTCATGAAGCGGTGGAAGTGCGTGCGGACCTTTTCCTTGAACGGCAGCGCTTCGAAGAACGTGTCCACCAGGTAGGTCTTGCCGCGACCCACGCCGCCCCAGAAGTACAGGCCCTTGACCGGCGTGCGATCTTTCTTGCCAAACAGCTTGCCGAGCATCCCTGGCTTACTCTGCGAGGCCGCGACCAGGTCTTCGTACAGACGCTGCAAATGACGCACCGCCGTTTCCTGGGCCGCGTCATGGAAGAATTCAGGGCGTTTCAGATCAGCTTGATATCGTTCTAGGGGCGTCATAATTTCGTTAGCAAGGCAACAAAAACGGGCCGTCACTGTAACGACGGCCCCGGATAATGGCAATCAACCCTTGGTCGGGTTAATCCTCGAGGGGGGTCAGCGCAACGCGCAAGGCGGCGATGGCGGCATCGCGCGACGCGGTGTCGGCGAATGGCGCGCTGTCGGCAACCGCAGCGTCGTCCAGCCATACGCTGAAGCTCAGGGCTTCAGGGCGCACGTCCAGCGCGGCGCCGCTTTGCAATTGCTTGGTCACGGCGCCCGCCGCCTTGCCGTCGGCGAAGTTGCGCGACAGCAGCAGTTGCTCGCCATCGGCCGCCAGCAGGCGGAAGCGGAAGCTGCCGTCGTCTTCGCGGAAACTCACGAAGCGCGCGGCTTTCGCGGCCTTTTTCTTGGTGCTGACCGGCGCCGCGGCCTGGTTGACGAACGAACGCAGGCCAACGGCCTCACGCAGCTCGGCGAGGAACGGCGCGGCCACGGCGCGGGCTTTTTTGGCGCCGATCAGCAGCAGGTCTTCCATGTCCGCCGGGCGCGACATCAATTGGTGGTAACGCTCACGGGCTTCACCCAGTTGCCCGTCCAGCAGTTGGAACAGACGGTTCTTCGCCTCGCCCCAGCCCAGGCCTTGCAGCAACTCGGCGCGGAATTCCTGTTCCTGGGCCTTGCTGGCAAACGCCTGGTACAGGGTGAACAGGTGCGAATTGTCCGGGTCCTTGGCTTCGCCGGGCGCGCGGGAGTCGGTGACGATCCGCGAGATCGCGTCTTTCATGTCCTTGGCGCTGGTGAACAACGGGATGGTGTTGTCGTAGCTCTTCGACATCTTGCGACCGTCCAGGCCCGGCAAGGTGGCGACGCTTTCTTCGATCACCGCCTCGGGCAGGGTGAAGAACTCTTTACCGTTGCCGAACAGGTGGTTGAAGCGCTGGCCGATGTCGCGGGCCATTTCCACGTGCTGGATCTGGTCGCGGCCCACCGGCACCTTGTGCGCGTTGAACATCAAAATGTCCGCCGCCATCAGCACCGGGTAGCTGTACAGGCCCATGGTGATGCCCGCATCCGGGTCTTCGCCGTTTTCCACGTTCTTGTCCACCGACGCCTTGTAGGCATGGGCGCGGTTGAGCAGGCCCTTGGCGGCGACGCAGGTCAGCAGCCAGGTCAGCTCGGGGATCTCGGGAATGTCGGACTGGCGATAGAACGTCACCCGGTTCACATCCAGGCCACCGGCCAGCCAGGTCGCGGCGATTTCCATACGCGAGCGCTGGATGCGCTGCGGGTCATCGCATTTGATCAGGGCGTGGTAGTCGGCCAGGAAGTAGAAGGAGTCGGCATTGGCATCCTGGCTGGCCAGGATCGCCGGGCGGATCGCACCGGCGTAGTTGCCCAGGTGCGGCGTGCCGGTGGTGGTGATGCCGGTGAGGATACGGGTACGAGTCGTCATGGGTAATCGCTTATCAGACTGCTATCAATTCGAGAGGCGCGGCAGCACCAGATCCTTGAGATCGGTGAGCTTGCCATGAAAAAAGTGTCCGCATTCTGCCACTTTCAGCAGCTCATGGGGGCGTTTCAGGGCGGCGGACCAGTCGTAGACGCATTGCGGGTCGACCACTTCGTCGGTTTCCGGCTGGATCAGGGTCAGCGGGCAGTTCTGCGGCAGCAGGTCGGCATCGCCCAGGCGCATCACCGCGGCGGCGACCATGAACAGGTGCGCGAGCTTTTCGCCCTTGGCTTCCAGACGACCGCCGAGGCTGGCGGCGACATAGCCACCAAACGAAAAACCGAGCAAGGTGATCGGCAGGTCGGGGTGTTTCTTGCGCAACCAGGTGGCGGCCGCTTCGGCATCGTCCACTTCACCGCTGGCCATGTCATGGGTGCCGGCGCTGGCACCGACGCCACGGTAATTGAATCGCAAGGTGATCAAACCGGCATCGCGGGCGGTGCGTTGCAGGGTCGAAACAACTTTATTGAGCATGGTCCCACCCTGCACCGGGTTAGGGTGGCAGATCAGCGCCAGGCCACGTGGCGCGGGCTGATCCAGGTACAGGGCTTCCAATTGGCCTACCGGGCCATCGATCAAAACAGGGGTTTCACGCATGAGCAAGGAATGAACTCCGTGACCTCTCAAAGGGTCGACTCGTCTAGCTAAAAGTCTGTGCATGGCATCATTGCGAGCTTAATCGCGGTATACAGCGCAGGTCCGAGCCGTTAACGTAAAGCAAAGCCGTTTATAGAGGAAGGACTCGTGGAACACTCGCTCTTAGTTTGGTTGTTGCCGACTCTTGCCCTGGTTGCCGGTGTCGCCATTGGATTCCTGGTTGCTCGCTTGCTGCCGAATGCCGCGCCTAACCGCACGCAGCGTCAGTTGGATGACATTCAGGAACGTTTTGACAGTTATCAGAACGAGGTTGTTACCCACTTCAACAGCACCGCGACCCTGGTCAAGAAGCTCACCCAGAGCTACCAGGAAGTACAGGATCACCTCGCCGACGGCGCCAACCGCCTGGCGCTCGACGACATCACCCGTCAGCGCCTGCTGGCCGCGCTGCATTCCGATGCACCGCAAACCCCACGGGAACGCCTGACCCCGCCACGGGAAAACCAGGAGCCGCCACGGGACTACGCGCCAAAAACGCCGAACGCCCCTGGCATGCTGGATGAGCATTACGGCTTGAAGAAGTAAGTCTTTTCAGGCGCTGTAAAAAAGCCCGGCTGATCGATGATCAGCCGGGCTTTTTGTTGGGCCTCAATCTCCAGACCAGCGGGGATGCCATTGTGGGAGGGAGCTTGCTCCCGATAGCGGCGGATCAGTTGATATATAGGCTGACTGACACACTGCTATCGGGAGCAAGCTCCCTCCCACACTGACCGAGTACGGCCCTCAGGACACGGGTTGTTCTTGCAGGTGGCCGCTTTCGATCCGCACATGCCGCCCATGGAAGCGCTTGAGGCTGCTGCGATGGCCGACGCTGACGATGCTCAGCCCCGGCAGCTCATCGATCAACGCCTGGTACAACGTCGCCTCATCCTCTTCATCCATGGCCGATGTCGCTTCGTCCATGTACAGCCACTGCGGTGCGAACAACAACGCACGGGCAAAGGCCAGGCGCTGTTGCTCGCCGGGCGAGAGCATGCGCTGCCAGTGGTTGGCTTCGTCCAGCCGCGCGACCAGATGCGGCAAGCGGCAGGTTTCCAGGACCTGTGCATAACGTTCGTCCATGTACACGCCGTCGTCCTGTGGATAACTCAACGCGGCCTTCAACGTGCCGATCGGCAGATACGGCTTCTGCGGCAGGAACAGGTAACGCGCCGCCGGCAGGCGGATGCTGCCATGGCCCGCCGGCCACAGCTGGCCCATGGCACGCAGCAACGTACTTTTACCGCTGCCGGAACGCCCGCTGAGCATCAGGCGCTGGCCCGGCTCGACGACCATGTCGGCGCCGGCGAGCAAGTGGCGGCCATCGGCCAGGTCCATGCCGAGCTTCTCTACCACCAGGCGCTCGCCTTCCGGGCGCACGTCGATGGCTGCGGGGCGCTGCTCGTTATCGCTCATGGCCTGCTGGAAACTCAGCAGACGATCACTGGTGGCGCGCCAACTGGCCAGCTCCGTGTACGCGCCGATAAACCAGCTGAAGTTCTCCTGGACGTTGCCGAACGCCGAGTTGATTTGCATCAGCTCGCCCAGCTCGATCTTGCCGGTGAAGTAGCGCGGCGCGGCGACGATGAACGGGAAGATGATTGCGATCTGGCTGTAGCCGGCGGTGAAGAAAGTCAGGCGCTTGGACACTTTCATGATGTCCCAGAAGTTATGCCAGACCCGGCCGAAGCGTTGGCTCAAACGGCGATTTTCGTTGGGCTCGCCGTTGTACAAGGCAATGCTCTCGGCATTCTCGCGGACCCGGACCATCGAGAAGCGCAAATCCGCCTCGAAGCGTTGTTGTTGATTGTTCAGCCCGATCAAGCGACGCCCGATCAGGTGCGTCAGCCAACTGCCCACAGCGGCATAGAGCAATGCACACCAGAACATGTAGCCGGGAATGGTGATACCGAACACTTCGATGCTGCCCGACACACCCCACAGGATGATCGAAAACGACACCAGGCTGACCACATTGCGCAGCAGGCCCAGGCCGAGGCTCAAGCTGCTGGAGGTGAAGTTATTGAGGTCTTCGGAGATCCGCTGGTCCGGGTTATCGGTATAACCGCCCTGCTCCAGCTGGTAGTAGTTTTTGTCGCTGAGCCAGCGTGCGAAGTGTTTTTCGGTCAACCAGGCCCGCCAACGGATGGTCAGCATCTGGGTCAGGTACAAGCGATAAACCGCACCGAGGATGGCCACCGCAGCGATGCCGCCGAAATAGCCGATCAGTTGCCAGAAGGCCGCCGTGTCCTTATGTTCCAGGGCGTTGTAGAAATCCTTGTACCAGTGGTTGATCCACACGGAGATCGCGACGCTGAACAGCGACAAACCAATCACCGCCAACAACAGCAACCACGCCTTGCCCTTTTCTTCACTGCGCCAATAGGGCGTGATCATCGCCCAGGTTCGGCGAAAAAAGTGCCCACGCACCGCGTCGTTGACCGCGGAATACTCAGCGTTCTGATTCATCGTTCAGGCTCGGTAGGAAATAGATGGCAGGCGTTTGAACCGATCATAGAGCATCGGTTCAAGGCGCCGTGCGGCCTGAAGTAGATTGTTCAGCCGGCGTTCAGCGCCGTACCGGGCGCTTCTGCAGCTTGCGTTGCAGGGTACGCCGGTGCATGCCCAGCGCGCGGGCGGTGGCCGAGATATTGCCTTCATGCTCGGTCAGCACGCGCTGGATGTGTTCCCACTGCAGGCGGTCCACCGACATCGGGTTTTCCGGCACCAGGGTGTCGAGGTCGGCATGCTCGGAGAGCAAGGCGGCCAGCACGTCGTCGGCGTCCGCCGGTTTGCACAGGTAGTTGCAGGCGCCACGCTTGATGGCTTCGACAGCGGTGGCAATGCTGGAATAACCGGTGAGGATCACCACACGCATTTCCGGATCGAGTTCGAGCAGCTTGGGCAGCAGCACCAGGCCGGAGTCGCCGTCCATTTTCAGGTCGAGCGCGGCGTAGTCCGGCAGGTCGGCCTGGGCGATGCTCAGGCCCTCTTCCGCGGAGCCCGCGGTGCTGACGCGGAAACCGCGACGGCTCATGGCACGCGCCATGACGCGGGTAAAGGTAGCGTCATCATCTACCAGCAACAGGTGCGGCAGTTCTTCGCCTTCGACTTGGATCTCATCACTCATCGATATCTCCTCGTGCGACACGGGGCAGGCGCAGCTCGGTGAGCGTGCCGCCTTCCTCATGACTATAGAGCTTCACTGAGCCGCCCGCGCGGGTCACGCTGGCCTTGCTCAAAAACAGGCCGAGGCCGAAGCCTTTGCCCTTGGTGGTAAAGAAAGGTTTACCGATCTGCTCGGCAATAGCCAGCGGCACGCCTGCGCCGTGGTCACGAATGCTGATGGTGAGGTTTTCCGTGTCCCAGTCCAGCTGCACTTCCAGGCCTTCGGGGCAGGCATCGGCGGCATTGTTCAACAGGTTGAGCAGGGCCTGGGTCAGGTCCGGCGGCGGCGCCATGCGCGGCACGCTGCCCTGCCCCAGCAGGTGGAAACGGTAACTGGCTTCGGGGCGCATCAGGTGCCAGCGGTTCAGGGCTTCGTCGAGCCACTGGGTCACGTCCTGCATCTCCACCGCCAGGCGGCGGTTGGCTTCGGCGGCGCGCACCAGTTGCTGCAAGGTTTGCTTGCACTGCTTGACCTGTTCGCGCAGCACGCCGAGGTCTTCTTGCAGCGCCGGATCGTGATGGTCCTGGGTCATTTCGTTGAGCAGCACGCTCATGGTCGCCAGGGGCGTGCCCAACTCATGGGCCGCACCGGCGGCCTGGGTCGCGACGGCCAGCAGTTGCTGGTCGCGCAGGCCTTCTTCGCGGCGGATGGCGCGCAATTCTTCCTGGCGGCGCAGTTCTTCGGCCATGCGCGCGGCAAAAAAGGTGATGACTGCGGCCGACAGCGCGAAGCTCAGCCACATCCCGTAGATCTGCAGGTTTTCCCGGGCGATGGGGAACGTCTGCAACGGGTAGAACTGCGCCAGCAGCAAGGTGTACAGGGTCAGGGCAATGCCGGAGAGTATCACCGAGTAGCGCCACGGCAAGGTCACGGCCGCTATGGTCAAGGGCACCAGGTAATACGAAACGAACGGATTGGTGGAACCACCAGAGAAATACAGCAACACACTGTGGATAAACAGGTCGCAGGCCAACTGCAGGGCGTATTCCAGCTCGGTCACCGGCCAGGTGGTACGCAACCGGATGGCGGTAAACGCACATAACACGGTGGAAAAACCCAGGGTCACGCTCAGTTGCAGCCACGGCAGCGGCAGCAGGTCGAACCAATAGGCAAGCCCGACGGAACCGGCCTGCGCGGCCAATACCAAGGTGCGAATGAACGTCAGGCGCCAGAGGTTCTGGCGGGTGGCGGAAGTCAGTTTTACGGCGGCGAGCATGAGCTCTCCCGGTGAGCGCTGCAGGCGGATCGGCAGGAGTATAAACGAAGCCGACCGGCAGACACGGCGCGTGTGGCTCTTTGACGCAGGCGCGCTGAATGACCGTTCGTCGGCACTGCGACAACTTGTAGTGAATGTGTAAACCCGAAGAACCCGGCACCACCGTCTACAGTCATACCGATACGAACAATCCAAGGAGCTTCCATGTCCCGTTTCATTCGCAACGCAGCCGCTCTCACCCTCAGCGCCAGCACCCTGGCCAGCCTCCCGGCCGTCGCCGCCGATGAGTTGCATTACAACCAGATCGCCCTGCGCGCCGAAGTCAGCCAGGAAGTGGCCCGCGACAAGATGATCGTGACGCTCTATACCGAATCCCAGAACGCCGACCCCGCCAAGCTCGCCGCCGACATCACCACCACCATGAACCAGGCCCTGGGCCAGGCCCGCGAAGTCAAGGCCGTGACCCTGCGTCAGGGCAGCCGCAACAGCTACCCGATCTACGACAATAAGAATCAGAAGATCACCGGTTGGCGTGAACGCGCCGAACTGCGCCTGGAGAGCGCAGACTTCCCGGCGCTGTCCAAGCTCACTGGCGAGTTGCTCAACACCCTGAAAATGCAAAACATGGAATTCGCCATCGCTGACACCACGCGCAGGTCCAGCGAAGACGCCCTGCTCAAGGACGCGGTCAGCGCATTCAAGGCTCGCGCCCAACTGGCCACCGATGCGTTGGGCGGCAAGGGTTATAAGATCGTCAACCTGAACTTCAACACCAATGGTTATCCACAACCTTACGCACGCGGCGGGATGATGATGAAAGCCGCCATGATGGATTCGGCGCCGACGCCGGAAGTTGAGGCGGGGACCAGTCAAGTGAGCATGAGCGCCGACGGGGTCATCGAAGTCTTGCAATAAGTCTTATCAACAAAAAACGGCGCGGCCCGACAAGGCTGGCGCCGTTTTTTTTCGCGAGCAGTTTCATTCAACTCATCTAAACATTTTGAATCATAAGTGGGTCGCTCATATCTTGGCATAAGACTTCTTTCTAAAGTTGTAGGCACCCCACAAAGCTACTGTCGTTACGTCACAGAGCATAAAGCAGGCATGGGAACCTTTAGTAGCCATGCCGCCACCCAGTTATAAAGGCTTCATCCGCCGCCCTACAGCACTCATGTAACTCAACAGCACTTAGAGAAAAACCAAACCACTGAAAGGCGCCATAAAGCAGTGTCGCGTATCGAATGCTATTGCTTCGCGCCAGATAATTAACCTCATGAAACTCATGAATAAAATCAGCCGAGAATAAATATGTGTCCGTCATCCCTACCGCCACTTGCCGTCACTACCAACGCTCCGTTTATCCCGCCTACTCCTGTACATAATCGTCAAAAACGAGAAGTTGAGACCTCAACTTCGTCACAAACTAATACGCCTCAGGGAACGCTTGGCGTTTCAGCGGGCGACACACCGATTAAAGGTCCTACGCCTGAAAACGAATTTGATTTTTCCAAGCAAGTCATTTTTGGATCAGTCTCCCCTTCTCCACCAACGGCGAGCTATACGCAGCGGGAGCGCACGCAGCGCATTGATGCTTATGCCGGGCGCGTCGTCACGCAGACAAATACGATAGAACGTGGTAACGAAGGCGAACGCAACATCAAATTTCAGAAGACTCGCCAGTTCCTCGAACCTGCTGGTTACTTTAGCGGAGGGTTAATGGCGGCCGGGTACGACCCGCATGAAAAAATCACAGTGACGTTCACCTCCTACAAAGGGGTCGGAAAACCCGAGGTGCTGACCGACACCGAAAAACGCACTTACTTTGCATGGGAAATCGCGGCGGGTGCTTTTGCGCACGACAAAGTGCAGCGAGGAGGCCCGCTCAACTTCCAGTTCATGGAGATCGCGCCACAAGACCGCAGCAAGGTCGCCGACTTGGAATTGCACGGGCAGAATCTTCAAAATCATTGGACACATGAAATAGCCAAGCCCATGAGCCACGAGTCGGGAGCACTGGCGATACGTTCAGGGAAAGCAGACGCCTATGTTGTACGGGGCACCTTGCAGAGCCTGGCGAATAATAAAGACAGTTTTGAAAAACTCACGCCTGCCAGCCAAGCGGCCGTAAAGCGTACATTAGAAAATAATGCACAAGTCATTATTCCCAACATCTACGGCTATCCACTGGCAGGCTATGCATTTATTCCTCATACCCCTTTTGACGGCAATTATGAGCATCGGCCCAACAAGGGTTTGATGCTTGATTTGAAGAACGGCGCAGTTCGTGAAATACACGGCGATGCGGATTTTGCCAACTGGGCAAAAGACAACCGGGAAAATGTGCAGCGCAGTTTCAACGCCAGCGACCGGCAAGGCGGCACAGATGCACATTGGCCCAAGGCGGGGGACGTACTCAACAATTTGATTGTCGACCCTCATGCAACCTACCCAGGGTATTCCAGTATATTCGCCGATAAAGCCGTGCCAGTGGCAGAGACATTCAACTATACCGAATCGCGAGGTGGCGATTACCGGTTGAAATACGGCAATCTGGATTCGGGTCTTGCAGGTAAATACCAAGAGGTGAACACAAACAATTCAGTATGGTCCGACCAAACTGAGGTGTTTGGTTCCACGCAACAAAGCTGGAAGGCTGCGAAGGACTTTTGGGGTAATACTTTCGGTTATATCCCCGTCGTCGGCAACGCAGGCAATATTTTTTTCGGCGCCCATGACTCGATCTATGGCATGACCGCCAATGATCGGGTTGGCGGCACTGCCGCAGCGGTGATATCAACTCTGCAACTGGGACACGAACTTGCGACAATAGGGCTGGAGTCTGGTTTAGGTAAGACCCCGGTCGTTGAACGCTACAGCTGGGAATATAACGAGCGTTCGAACGACATTGATTTGGTGCGAACCCCCAAGGTATCGAGCAATGACGCTGAAGTTCCGCGTTCCCATACTCTAGAGCCTGAGGTCAACTTGTTGCGCCCCAGCGAATCGGAGAATATCAGCGAGCATGCAATGCCGAACGGTGAGCAACTTATTGAACATATCCAACCCAATGCGAAAGGTATTTATCAGGTCAAGAATAAAACCAGCGGTGAGGATCAATGGTTTATCCGCTATACCGACGGCACAGGTTCGAGCAACGTGTATGAGATCAGAAGCGATTTCAAACTCAGCGACAATTATGTGCAAGTCATTAACCCAGGCACTCGCAAACCCGTGCTGACGGTCCATGCTGCAGGTGCTGGGCAGTGGAAGTCCGCGAGTGGCGATGGCGGAGTGAAATGGCCATGGCAGCGCTCGCCTTCGCCAACCCCCAGCACCGAATCAACATCCACCCCCAAGTTCTCAGAGCGCTTTGTTGATGATAAGGGCTCGAAAATTCTCGGCGCCGAGAAGTTTGACGACTACTTGAACCTGGACGAAAGCAAAAACTACCGATTCTACGACGACGTGTACGAAGAAGGCTCAAACATAAAAAGAAAACTGTCTGTTTCCTGGACAATCGACGACGGTAATTTCGCCGTCACCGAAGGAGAGAGAGCCAAACCTGACACTGGATACTCCGAAAGTTTTGCGCCTGACTTGAACCGAGAAATTTACTCCATCATAAAAAGAGAGAATGGTCATATCGTGCGAACCGAACTTGATTTCAGGGGAGGCGAAGCACATGAAACCATACAAAGCAGGCTGGCCGTACTTGAAGAGACTATTCCCGACGCTGATCTGAGAGCGCGTATTTCAGAGGTGGCTCACCAAGGCGCCACGCATCCAGCCTATCTGGAATTAATGCCACCGCAGCTTAAAGACAACTACGGTGTTTCGGCAGGTCAAAAACATTTCATCATAGAGTATGATCCCTCACTGAATACGCACACTGTCAAGGCCACGACCAAATGGGTTCTTAAACTCAGAACCGAAGACGGCACAGTACCTAATCGAGACTTGGATATCACCAGCACGCGGGCATTCACGATACGTGAAAGTAATGAACTGAGTGGTGACACTTACACCATCGCCCCGTCCGCGCCAACCCTGATTGAAGTGTCGACGCCAACACATATATAAGTGAGCCCCTACCTGATAAACCTGAACGGCGGTAACCTCGGGGACCGTCGTTTTCGTTTGGGCAGCCATATGCCGCCACTTCAGGGGTCTCCATGGAAAGAACCATCTTCAAACCGCTGCTCCTCGCTGCCGGCCTGCTGGCCTTTATGCCCATGGCCCAGGCGGCCAGCACCCTGGTCTACTGCTCCGAAGCCAGCCCCGCCGGCTTCGACCCCAGCCAGTACACCAGCGGCACCGATTTCGATGCCTCCGCCGAAACCGTGTTCAACCGTCTGACCCAGTTCAAGCGCGGCGGCACCGAGGTCGAACCCGGCCTGGCGACCCGTTGGGAGGTCTCCAACGACGGCCTGACGTACACCTTCCACCTGCGTGATGGCGTCAAGTTCCACACCACCGATTTCTTCACGCCCACCCGCGACTTCAACGCCGATGACGTGTTGTTCACCTTCAACCGCCTGCTGGATGCCGACAGCCCGTTTCGCAAGGCCTACCCGTCCGAGTCGCCGTATTTCACCGACATGGGTTTGAACACCACGATCAAAAGCGTCGACAAACTGGACGAGCACACCGTGCGCTTCAGCCTGAACAACGTCGATGCCTCGTTCGTACAGAACCTGGCAATGAGTTTCGCCTCGGTGCAATCGGCCGAGTACGCCGCGCAACTGCTGAAGACCGGCAACGCCGCAGACATCAACCAAAAACCGGTGGGCACCGGGCCTTTTGTGTTCAAGCGTTACCAAAAGGACTCGCAGATTCGCTACGTCGCCAATAAACAGTATTGGAAACCCGAGGATGTGAAGCTCGACAACCTGGTGTTCGCGATCACCCCGGACGCCGCGTCGCGCCTGCAGAAACTCAAGGCCGGCGAATGCCAGGTCAGCGGTTACCCGCGCCCTGCCGACATCGAGGTGATGAAACAAGACCCCAACCTGCGCGTGTTGCAGCAAGCAGGGTTCAACCTGGGTTTTCTGGCCTACAACGTGACGCATCCGCCGCTGGATCAACTCAAGGTGCGCCAGGCCCTGGACATGGCCATCGATAAACCGGCGATCATCAAGGCCGTGTACCAGAGCGCCGGGCAACTGGCGCAGAACGCATTGCCTCCGGCGCAGTGGTCTTATGACCCGACGATCAAGGATGCCCCCTTCGACCCGGCCAAAGCGCGGGCGCTACTAAAAGAAGCAGGGGTTGCACCCGGTACGACCATCAACTTGTGGGCGATGACCGTACAACGCGCGTCCAATCCGAATGCGCGAATGTCAGCACAAATGATCCAACAGGATTGGGCCAACATCGGCATCAAGGCCAACATCGTCAGCTATGAGTGGGGCGAATACATCAAGCGCGCCAAGAATGGCGAGCACGATGCGATGATTTACGGCTGGACCGGCGACAACGGCGACCCGGATAACTGGCTCGGCGTGCTCTACAGCTGTGCCGCGGTGAAGGGCAGCAACTACGCCAAATGGTGTAACCCGGCCTACGACAAGCTGGTGCAACAGGCCAAGGTCAGCAGCGACCGCGAGCAGCGTATCAAGTGGTATCAGCAGGCACAAAAAATCCTTAAAGAACAAGTACCTATAACGCCTATTGCGAACTCGACGGTTTTCCAGCCACTTCGCAAGGAAGTGCGGGACTTCAAAATCAGCCCCTTTGGCCTGACGCCGTTCTACGGCGTGAGTCTCGATAAGTAACAGCGACGCCCCAATCGAGTGCATAACACGCCTCGGTTGGGCCTTTTTGGTGCTCGTGCGGCACCGAAAAAGCCCTCCAAATGTACGCATTTATGTCGAAACTTTCATATTTGCGACATTCTTGTACGTTCGTACCACTCTTTCATCCTTGCAACCGTTCAGCATCTTGCAATGGGTATGGCCCCTGCATAAGTATCCGCAGGCCGACTCACGAGGTCGCCCTCACTACCAAAAATGACAACAAATCATGAGGCCAACATGCTTAAACACGCAGTCATTCCGTTACTTGTTAGCGCTGGCCTTATGGCCGCAGCGCCTTTCGCCCAAGCGGCGACTAACCTGGTGTTCTGCTCCGAAGGGAGCCCGGCCGGTTTTGATCCAGGCCAGTACACCACCGGAACAGACTTCGATGCTTCGGCCGAAACCATGTTCAACCGTCTGAGCCAGTTCGAACGTGGCGGCACCGCCGTCGTTCCTGGCCTGGCCACCAGCTGGGACGTGTCCCCGGATGGCCTGACGTACACCTTCCACCTGCGCGAAGGCGTCAAGTTCCACACCACCCCGTACTTCAAGCCCACTCGCGAGTTCTCGGCCGACGACGTACTGTTCACCTTCAACCGGATGATCAACAAAGACGATCCGTTCCGTAAGGCCTACCCCACCGAGTTCCCGTACTTCACGGACATGGGGATGGACACCAACATCAAGAACATCGAGAAAGTCGATGCCCACACCGTCAAGTTCACCCTTGGCACCGTGGACGCCGCCTTCATCCAGAACCTGGCGATGAGCTTCGCGTCGATCCAGTCGGCCGAGTACGCCGCGCAACTGCTGAAAAACGGCACGCCGCAGGACATCAACCAGAAACCTGTCGGCACCGGCCCGTTCGTGTTCAAGAGCTACCAGAAAGACTCGAACATTCGTTACACCGGCAACAAGGACTACTGGAAACCTGAAGACGTGAAGATCGACAACCTGATCTTCGCCATCACCACCGACCCGTCGGTGCGTATCCAGAAGCTCAAGAAAAACGAATGCCAGATCACCCTGTTCCCCCGTCCGGCCGACCTCAAGGCACTGGGCGACGACAAGGACTTGAAACTGCCGCACCAGGCCGGTTTCAACCTGGGCTACATCGCCTACAACGTCATGCCGGTGCTCAAGGGCCAGACCGCGCCTAACCCGCTGTCCGACCTGCGCGTGCGCCAGGCGCTGGACATGGCGGTGAACAAGCAGCAGATCATCGACTCCGTGTACCAGGGCGCGGGCCAATTGGCGGTCAACGCTATGCCGCCGACCCAGTGGTCCTACGACACCACCATCAAAGATGCCCCGCACGACGTGGCCAAAGCCAAGGAACTGCTCAAGGAAGCCGGGATCAAGGACGGCACCGAGATCACCCTGTGGGCCATGCCGGTCCAGCGTCCGTACAACCCGAACGCCAAGCTGATGGCCGAGATGCTGCAGAACGACTGGAAACAGATCGGCCTGAAGGTCAACATCGTCAGCTACGAATGGGGCGAGTACATCAAGCGTTCCAAAGGCGGCGAGAACCAGGCCATGATCATTGGCTGGAGCGGCGACAATGGGGACCCGGACAACTGGCTGAACGTGCTGTTCGGCTGCGACTCGCTGTCCGGTAACAACTTCTCCAAATGGTGCGACAAGAAATTCGACGGCATCGTGAAAGAAGCCAAGGCCACCTCGGATGTCGCCAAACGCACCGAGCTGTATAAGCAGGCGCAACACATCCTCAAAGATGCAGTCCCGATGACACCTATCGCGCACTCGACGGTGTATCAACCCATGCGCAACACCGTACAGGACTTCAAGATCAGCCCGTTTGGCCTGAACTCGTTCTACGGCGTGAGCGTGAGCGGCAAGTAAGGAACGATGGCGGCGACGTTTCATAACGTCGCCGTTATTGCATCCGCCAGGCCAGTAGGAAACAGACCACATTCGCGCTCGCTGCCGTCCTACGGCAATGAACTTCGATTCGCGGCTCCGTTGCCTACAAGGTCAGTCAGATTTTGCGCATTTACTGCGAAGTCCTCGACCCCTAACGTCGTAGGACAGCAGAGGCTCCAATCTGATGGGCACTTGCTGTGCGTGGAATCAGTGATGTCCCCCTGGCCGTATGCCGGGGGGATTGCTCGCTGATGACAACTACAAACAAGGATCGGGATCGTCATGCGCCATACCACCGTTCTATCCGCAATTTTTGGCACCAGCCTGCTGGCTGTGGCCACGATGGGCCACGCCGCCGAAAAAAAGAGCCTGGTGTTTTGCTCTGAAGGCAGCCCGGCGGGCTTTGACACCGCGCAGTACACCACCGCCACCGACAACGATGCGGCCGAGCCGCTGTACAACCGCCTGGTTGAGTTTGAAAAGGGCGCGACCAGCGTCGTACCGGGGCTGGCAACCAAGTGGGATATTTCGCCAGATGGCCTGACCTACACCTTCCACCTGCGCGAAGGGGTGAAATTCCACAGCAATAAAGAGTTCAAGCCCACGCGGGACTTCAACGCCGACGACGTGTTGTTCACTTTCAACCGCATGCTTGACCCCGACCATCCGTTTCGCAAGGCCTACCCCACCGAGTTTCCGTACTTCAACGGGATGAGCCTGAACAAGAACATCGCCAAGGTCGAGAAAACCGACCCGCACACCGTGGTGATGACACTGAACACGGTCGACGCGGCGTTCGTGCAAAATATCGCCATGAGCTTTGCCTCCATTCTGTCGGCCGAATACGCCGAGCAGTTGCTCAAGCAGGGCAAGCCCAGCGACATCAACCAGAAGCCGATCGGCACTGGCCCGTTCGTCTTCCAGCGCTACCAGAAAGACTCGCAGATCCGTTACGCCGGCAACAAACAGTACTGGGACCCGAGCCGGGTCAAGCTCGACCAGTTGATCTTCGCCATCAACACCGACGCGTCGGTGCGCGTGCAAAAGCTCAAGGCCGGCGAATGCCAGATCACCCTGCATCCGCGTCCGGCGGATGTCGACGCTCTCAAGGCCGACCCCAAGCTGCAACTGCTGACCAAGCCAGGTTTCAACCTCGGCTACATCGCCTACAACGTGCGCCACAAACCGTTCGACCAGCTCGAAGTGCGCCAGGCGCTGGACATGGCGGTGAACAAGCAGAGCATCCTCAACGCCGTGTACCAGGGCGCGGGGCAACTGGCGGTCAACGCCATGCCACCGACGCAGTGGTCTTACGACGAGAGCATCAAAGACGCCGCCTACAACCCGGAAAAAGCCAAGGAACTGCTCAAGGCCGCCGGCGTGAAGGAAGGCACCGAGATCACCCTGTGGGCGATGCCGGTACAACGGCCGTACAACCCCAACGCCAAGCTGATGGCCGAGATGCTGCAGAACGACTGGGCCAAGATCGGCCTCAAGGTCAAGATCGTCAGCTACGAGTGGGGCGAGTACATCAAGCGCACCAAGAACGGTGAGCACGATATCAGCCTGATCGGCTGGACCGGCGACAACGGCGACCCGGACAACTGGTTGGGCACCCTCTACAGCTGCGACGCCATCGGCGGGAACAACTACTCCATGTGGTGCGACCCGGCATACGACAAGCTGATCAAGCAAGCCAAGGTCGTCACCGACCGCGAACAACGGACTGTTCTGTACAAACAGGCACAGCAACTGCTCAAAGCGCAGGTGCCGATCACACCAGTCGCCCACTCGACGGTCAACCAACCGTTAAGCGCCAAAGTCGAAGGTTTCCAAGTGAGCCCCTTCGGCCGCAACGTGTTCTCGGGCGTCAGTATCACCCCATAAGAAAATAACCGGATTGCGGGGAGTGGATAACACTCCCCGGCAAACTTGCAGCCTTCTGTTGGGAAATTTCCTACAGCAAACGTTTGCAAATGCTTGAACGAGTTACACACCAATAGCCGGATCACCTAAAAGACCGGCATAAAAAAAGAGAACCAAAGGAGCTTCACCCATGAAACTGAGCAGCACAGCGCTTCTGGCCCTGGCCATCAGCAGCATCACGGCGACCGCTTACGCGGAAACCCAGAGCCAGGACTTCGTTCCCACCACACTGGCCGGCACCAGCGCTCAAAGCGAAGCCAAGGGTTTTATCGAGGACTTCAGCCTGGGCGGCACCACGCGTAACTGGTACTCCCATGAAAGCAAGTACCGTGGGGGCACCTTCGAGTACAAGAAGCACGGCGAAACCCGCACCGACCGCAATCGTACCAACTGGGTACAGGGCACCATCCTCAACGCCAGCTCGGGTTTCACCCAGGGTACCGTGGGCGTCAAGACCGAATTGGCGGTCTACAACGCACTGGTCCTGGACCGCAGCAAGCGTGACATCAAGGGCGGCTCCAACCGTACCCTGGCCGACTCCAACGGCGATGCAGTCGACCAGTGGAGCAAACTGGGCCTGGCCAACGTGCAGTTCCGCGTCTCCAACACCACCCTGACCGCCGGTCGCCAGAACTTCAGCAGCGGCATCGTCGATACCATCGGCAACCGTGCGCTGCCTTCGAGCTTCGAAGGGGTGAGTTTCAACAGCGAAGAGTTCAGTAACCTGTCGTTCCAGGGCGGCGTGTTCGACCGCGTTTCGCCACGTACCGAACAGAGCCTGTCGAAATTCCGCAGTGAATACGGCAACGGCGCTGAAACCGACAAGGTGTCGACCCTGGGCCTGAACTACCAACCGCTGAAAAGCCTGAAAACCAGCATCTTCGCCGCCAACGTCAAAGACTTCTGGAACCAGTACTACTTCGGCGCGACCCATGAACTGGGCGACAGCTCGGTATTGGGCCTGACCACCGGCCTGAACTACTACAAGACCGTCGACGAAGGCAAAAAGTTGATGGGCGAAATCGACAACGACACCTACTCGCTGTCGCTCGGCCTGACCCACCAGGCGCACAGCCTGACCTTCGCGTACCAGGAAGTGAACGGTAACGAGTACTTCGACTACCTGCACGAAACCAACGGCATCTACCTGGCCAACTCCCTGACCTCGGACTTCAACGGCCCGAACGAGAAGTCCTTCCAGATCGCCTACGCCATCAACATGGCCGAATACGGCGTGCCAGGCCTGAAGTTCAACGCTTACTCGGCGCGCGGCTGGGGCATCGACGGCACCCACTACACCGGCAACGGTGGTCGGGCCAAGTTCGCCTATGACGGCATCCAGAGCCAAGACGGCGAAAAACACCAGGAATACGGTGTAGGCGCCTCTTACGCAATCCAGAGCGGCCCACTCAAAGCCACGGCCATTCGTGCGACCTACGTTGAGCACCGTGGCAGTGAGTTCCAGTCCGACGGCAGCATCAAAGAGTTCCGTTTGGTCACCACCATCCCGTTCAACATCCTTTAATCAGCGCCAGGTAGACGGCGGGCTCAGGACGAGCCCGCCCTCTACGCTTGTCTGGTCCCATCGATTGCAGAGGGCTCCGAATGAACATGCTCCCGTTACAAGCCGCCATTGCCGCTGCGCTGTTAAGCGTGGCGGTCGGCATTTCGGCCAAACCGCTGGTGGTCTGCACCGAAGCCAGCCCGGAAGGTTTCGATCCGGTCCTGTACACCACGGCCGTCACCGCCGACGCCGCCGCCGAAACTATGTTCAACCGCCTAGTGGACTTCAAGCCCGGCACCACCGAAGTGGTCCCCGCGCTGGCCAAAGACCTCCCGCAAATCAGCGCCGACGGCCTGACCTACACCTTCCACCTGCGTGACGACATCAAGTTCCACACCACCGACTATTTCAAACCCACGCGCAACCTGAACGCCGACGACGTGCTTTGGAGCTTCCAGCGCCAGCTGGACCCGAAACACCCGTGGCACACCAAGTCCAACGTGGGCTACCCGTACTTCGAAAGCATGGGCTTCAAGGAACTGCTCAAGAGCGTCGAGAAGACCGACGATCACACCGTGGTCTTCACCCTGACCCGTCCGGAAGCACCGTTCCTGGCCGACCTGGCCATGGCGTTTTCGTCGATCCACTCGGCCGAATACGCCGACCAGTTGCTCAAGTCCGGCAAGACCGATGACCTCAACGCCAAGCCGGTCGGCACCGGCCCGTTCATCTTCACCCGCTACGCCAAGGACGCCCAGGTGCGTTTCAAGGCCAACCCGGACTACTTCCGCGGCAAGCCGCCGGCCGACCCGCTGATCCTGGCGATCACCACCGACAACAACGTGCGCCTGCAGAAGCTCAAGGCCAACGAATGCCAGATCGCGCTGTATCCGAAGCCCGACGACATCCCGAGCATCAAGAAAGACCCGAACCTGAAAGTCGATGAACTGGCGGCCATGACCACCAGCTACACTGCCTTGAACACCACCCACAAATACATGAGCGACGCGCGGGTGCGTCACGCGATCAACATCGCGTTCGACAAGGCCGGCTACACTGAGGCCCTGTACGGCAAAGGCAACGCAGTTGTCGGCACCGGTCCGTATCCGCCGACTTTGCTGGGTTTCAACAACACGTTGAAAAACCCGCCACGCGACCTCGACAAGGCCCGCGCCCTGCTCAAGGAAGCCGGCGTGCCGGAGGGCACCGAGTTCACCCTGTTCACCCGTAACGGCGGCGGCCCGACCAACCCCAACCCGATGCTCGGCGCCCAGCGCATGCAAGCGGACCTGGCCCAGATCGGCCTGAAGGTCAACATCAAGGTGATGGAGTGGGGCGAGATGCTCAAACGCGCCAAAGCGGGCGAGCACGACATGGTCTCTGCAGGCTGGGCCGGCGATAACGGTGACCCGGACAACTTCCTCACCCCGAACCTGAGTTGCGATGCGGCCAAGAACGGCGAAAACTACGCCCGTTGGTGTAATAAAGAATTTCAGGACCTGATCGACAAGGCGCGCGCCATCGCTGAACCCACCCAGCGCGCTGCACTCTATGAACAAGCACTGGACGTCTTTGGCAAGGATCAACCGTGGATCCCCATGGCTTATCCGAAAATGTTCACCGCCATGCGCAAAAACGTCGAGGGTTATACCCAAAGCCCACTGACGACCAATAACTTCGCCACCACCCAGGTGAAGTAAATAAGAAGAACGCTCGACACCGTCGACGTTGACGGTGTCGAACCTGCCTAACCGGCTGATTGAGGTACACCACAAGATGTTTAGTTTTATTGCCCGCCGATTGGGGTTATTGATCCCCACCTTCTTCGGCATCACGTTGCTGACGTTTGCGTTGATCCGCATGATTCCAGGCGACCCCGTAGAAGTCATGATGGGCGAACGCCGGGTCGACCCCGAGATGCACGCACAGGCAATGGAACGCCTTGGCCTTAACAAGCCGTTGTATGCGCAGTACCTGGACTACATCGGCAAGCTGGCCCAAGGCGACCTTGGCGAATCCCTGCGCACGCGCACCAGCGTGTGGACCGAGTTCACCGCACTCTTCCCGGCGACCCTGGAGCTGTCCATGGCCGCCCTGTTGTTCGCCGGTATCCTGGGCCTGTTGGCGGGGGTGATCGCGGCCTTGAAGCGAGGATCGCTGTTCGACCATGGGGTGATGGGCATCTCCCTCGCGGGCTATTCGATGCCGATCTTCTGGTGGGGCCTGATCCTGATCATGTTCTTCTCGGTGAGCCTGGGCTGGACCCCGGTTTCCGGGCGTATCGACCTGCTCTACGACATCGAGCCGCGCACCGGCTTCATGCTGATCGACACCCTGCTGGCCAACGAGCCAGATGCGTTCTGGGACGCCCTGCACCACCTGATCCTGCCGGCCATCGTGCTCGGCACCATCCCGCTGGCGGTGATTGCGCGGATGACCCGTTCGTCGATGCTCGAAGTGTTGCGCGAAGACTACATCCGCACCGCCAAGGCCAAAGGCCTGTCGCCGGCGCGTGTGGTGTTCGTGCATGGCCTGCGGAATGCGCTGATCCCGGTGCTCACCGTGGTCGGCCTGCAAGTCGGCACCCTGCTGGCCGGTGCGGTATTGACCGAAACCATCTTCTCGTGGCCCGGCATCGGCAAATGGCTGATCGAAGCCATTGGCGCGCGGGACTACCCGGTGGTGCAAAACGGCATCCTGCTGATCGCCTGCCTGGTGATCCTGGTGAATTTCGTGGTGGATATCCTCTACGGCTTCGTCAACCCACGTATCCGTCACCAGCGCTGAGATCATGACCATGACCACACCTACTCCAGTGTCAGCAGTCGATCAGAGCCTGCTGTACCCGTCGCCGTACAAAGAATTTTGGCAAGCCTTCTCCAAGAACAAAGGTGCGGTTGCCGGCCTGCTGTTCATGTTGCTGATCGTGTTCTGCGCGCTGTTCGCCCCGTGGGTGGCGCCGCATAACCCCAGCGAACAATATCGCGACTTCCTGCTGACCCCGCCGTCGTGGCTGGAAGGCGGGCAGATCCAGTTCCTGCTCGGCACCGACGAACTCGGCCGTGACTTGCTCTCGCGCTTGATCCAAGGCTCGCGCCTGTCGCTGCTGATCGGTTTGTCGTCGGTGGTGATGTCGCTGATTCCGGGCATCCTGCTCGGGCTGTTCGCCGGGTTCTTCCCGCGCCTGCTCGGCCCGACCATCATGCGCCTGATGGACATCATGCTGGCCCTGCCATCGCTGCTGCTGGCCGTTGCCATTGTCGCGATCCTCGGCCCTGGCCTGATCAACACCGTGATCGCCATCGCCATCGTGTCGCTGCCGTCCTACGTGCGTTTGACCCGCGCTGCGGTGATGGGCGAACTCAACCGCGACTACGTGACCGCCGCCCGCCTCGCCGGCGCCGGCCTGCCACGACTGATGTTCATCACCGTGCTGCCCAACTGCATGGCACCGCTGATCGTGCAGGCGACCCTGAGTTTCTCTTCGGCGATTCTCGATGCCGCCGCGCTGGGCTTCCTCGGCCTGGGCGTGCAACCGCCAACGCCGGAGTGGGGCACCATGCTGGCTTCGGCCCGTGACTACATCGAACGCGCCTGGTGGGTCGTGAGCCTGCCGGGTCTGACCATTTTGCTCAGCGTGCTGGCAATCAACCTGATGGGCGACGGCCTGCGCGACGCGCTGGACCCGAAACTCAAGAACGCCGCCTGAGGAGATTCCCATGTCACTGTTAGAAATCAAGAATCTCAACGTGCGCTTCGGCGACAAGACCGCCGTGCCGGTGGTCGATGGCCTCGACATTTGCGTCGACAAAGGCGAAGTCCTGGCGATCGTGGGCGAGTCGGGCTCGGGTAAATCCGTGACCATGATGGCGCTGATGGGCCTGATCGAACACCCCGGCATCGTCACCGCCGACGCCCTGAACTTCGACGGCAAGGACATGCTCAAGCTGAGCAACCGCCAGCGTCGGCAGATCGTCGGCAAAGACCTGGCGATGGTGTTCCAGGACCCGATGACCGCGCTGAACCCCAGCTACACCGTGGGTTTCCAGATCGAAGAAGTGCTGCGCCTGCACCTGAAGATGTCCGGCAAGCAAGCGCGCAAGCGTGCCATCGAACTGCTGGAAAAAGTCGAGATCCCCGGCGCCGCCAGCCGGATGGATGCCTACCCGCACCAACTGTCCGGCGGTATGAGCCAACGCGTGGCCATCGCCATGGCGATTGCCGGCGAGCCGAAGTTGCTGATCGCCGACGAACCGACCACCGCCTTGGACGTGACCATCCAGGCCCAGATCATGGACCTGCTGCTGGCCCTGCAGAAAGAGCAGAACATGGGCCTGGTGCTGATCACCCACGACCTCGCGGTCGTCGCGGAAACCGCCCAGCGCGTGTGTGTGATGTATGCCGGCCAAGCCGTGGAAGTCGGCCAGGTACCGCAACTGTTCGACATTCCGGCGCATCCTTACAGCGAAGCACTGCTCAAGGCGATTCCGGAACACAGCCTCGGTGCCGCGCGCCTGGCCACGCTGCCCGGCATCGTGCCCGGCCGTTATGACCGCCCGCAAGGCTGCCTGTTGTCGCCGCGTTGCCCCTACGTGCAAGACAGCTGCCGCCAGACCCGCCCGGGCCTGGACCCTAAATCGAACAGCCTCGCGCGCTGCTTCTACCCCTTGAACCAGGAGGTGGCGTAATGGCCGTCGTTCTTACCGCCCGCGACCTGACCCGTCACTACGAAGTGTCCCGAGGCCTGTTCAAGGGCCACGCCACCGTGCGCGCCCTCAATGGCGTGTCCTTCGAACTGGAAGCCGGCAAGACCCTCGCCGTGGTGGGCGAGTCGGGCTGCGGCAAATCCACCCTGGCCCGTGCGCTGACGCTGATTGAAGAGCCGTCGTCGGGCTCGTTGAAAATCGCCGGCCAGGAAGTCGCCGGCGCCGACAAGGCGCAGCGCAAGCAATTGCGCAAAGACGTGCAGATGGTATTCCAGAGCCCGTATGCCTCGTTGAACCCGCGGCAGAAAGTCGGCGACCAACTGGCTGAACCGCTGCTGATCAACACCCACCTGTCCGCCGCCGAACGCCGCGAAAAGGTCCAGGCGATGATGAAGCAGGTGGGCCTGCGCCCTGAGCACTATCAGCGCTACCCGCACATGTTCTCCGGCGGCCAGCGCCAACGGATCGCCCTGGCCCGGGCGATGATGCTGCAACCCAAAGTGCTGGTGGCGGATGAGCCGACCTCGGCACTGGACGTGTCGATCCAGGCCCAGGTGCTCAACCTGTTCATGGACCTGCAGCAGGAATTCAACACCGCCTACGTGTTCATTTCCCACAACCTCGCGGTGGTGCAACACGTCGCCGACGACGTGATGGTGATGTACCTCGGGCGCCCGGTGGAAGTCGGCCCCAAGGGCGACATCTACGCGCGCCCCCTGCACCCGTACACCCAGGCGCTGCTGTCGGCCACACCGACCATCCACCCGGACCCGAACAAGCCGAAGATCAAAATCGTCGGCGAGCTGCCCAACCCGCTGAACCCGCCGTCCGGCTGCGCTTTCCACAAGCGCTGCCCGTATGCGACGGCGCGGTGCAGCAGCGAGGAGCCGCAGTTGCGGGCGTTGGATAACCGCCAGGTGGCTTGCCACTATGCGGAGCAGTTCGTCGCCTGAAACGAGAGTCGCGCTCCCCTGTGGGGGGCGCGGTGACACAGCGTTCTACAGCCCTTCCCGTCAGGTTGCGCATCAGCCTGGCGGGAGGGGTTTTTTTTTGCGTGGATTATTTGTTGCCGTCGTCGTAGGTTTCACTGTCTTCGCCGTCGTTATAAGGGTTTTCCGCATCCTCCTTGGGCGCGGGTTGGGCCTGCGGCTGCCAGCCGCCGGAGTTGACCTCCTTCTGTTTCTTCTTGGTGACGGGGCCGGTGTCTTTCCACTAGGGCGCGCCCGCGCGCGCCCGCGCCCGCCAGGGCCGTCAGCACCAGGGCGGCCAGCAACACCAGAGGGATTACGCGTTGAGCCATTCGCACGGTGGTCTCCTTTACAGTCGGTGAATACACACTAAACCCGATGCCGGCTTCTCGCCAACCACATGCCTGCTGGAGACCAAAAATGTGGGAGTCCCCGCCAAATCTTCGACTTAGCGCTGTCGCGCAGAAAACTGGGGCACCTATAAAATTCCAAGTCGAATGTTGCGGATTTTGGCGGCTGAGGGGATCGTTCCCACGCTCTGCGTGGGAACGATCTTTGAATGTGAAACTCCAGGTTCAATTGAGAAATTTAATCTTTTAAAATCAGCAATTTATTTTATGTTTGATAAGAGGCGGCTTGAGTTGTAATTGAAGCATTAAACAAGCCCCTTCTACCTCGATTGCGCATCAGTCGAGGCAGAAGGGGTTTTCTTTTGCGGGCAGCCCCACGCAACATTGCACGGCAGCCGCCATACTGGCTAACTCGTGTCAGGCACACACGCTAAACTGCGGGAACCTTTTCATACCCAAGGAGCAAAACATTGGACAAGGAACTTCCAACGGATTTTGAACAGTTCGTCGAGACTCTTACGCGCTTGAGCAGCAAGAACGGTTTGACCCTGGGACGGCTGAGTCGTCAGGAGCTGGCGGTCATGCTCTTGTATATAAGCGCCGCGCTCAAACCCGGCGAACGCCATAGCGAGCGCGACGCGACCGCGCAGCTGGATCAATGGAAAACCCAGTACGCCCCCATGCTGCGCAGCGATGTGGTGGAGCTGCGGCGTACGCTGATTGACGGCCATTACTGGATGCGGGAACCCGACGGACGCGGTTATGAACTCGATTCAGCCATTTCCGGCCATCCACTGTTCATCCGCCTCATCGAGGAGCGTCTGCAACTGCGCATCGCCGAGCAACTGCTGACGGCTGCCCGCGCCCGCGAGGAGCGTAAGAAAGCAGCGCTGCAAGGCTGAGGAGACCAGGGAGGAGCGCTCCCTGGTATGGTCTATTGCACTCTGACGAACACGGCCTGCTCGGTAAGCGCATTCGCGGCGTGAAGCTCGGGGGCCCATCGGACAAAGTTGCTCAGTACCCGAACCTGTCCGGTACTCGGCAGCAGCAAGTGCATGTAAAGCCCGCTGTCGAACGAAGGGGCGACGACATCGTCAACGAACACCCGCAGAACCGGCTGACGCAAAACAATGCCGCAAGCACTCAACCGTGAATTGCGTAACAGCAGATAGTTGTCATGGCTATCGAGCACCGACGGCTGGACAAGTGATGTCGCGACACGATCGTACAGAGCCGCCTCGCTGCAGCCGCCCACATCGTCGACCGCCATCAGCCGGGCGTTTCCTTCGACGACGTAGTGCACCAGAAATCGCTCGCCCTGCAGAACGCTAAAAGCGTGTTTCAAAAAAGTCACGATCCAGGCGACGGTCTGATCGCTACCACTGACCATGCACTCGGGCCGGCTCAGCACTGTCTTCGTCTGCTCACCGGTGTTCACCGGCAAGGATCCGAGATTCTGTGGGTCCAGCCACGCGACCCAAGCCTGCAAGCGGGCCTCGGCCGCCTTGAAGTGCGTCGCCGACTCCATCGATAACCCGGGCTGCGGCACCGCAGGACTCTGCGCAGGCAGGTGGGAACTGAATTTGAAGCAGTCAATGATCGAGGCGGGCAACTCAGCGTCATCACCGTGCAACAGTTGATGCTTGACTGCCGCATTGAAGCCGTCCAGATACCCAAGGATATTGCCCTGCTCCATTCCCTGGCGATGAAGGTAAAACAGACTCCACTGCTCAAAGCCGAATTGCGGCAACCATGTAGAGTGTTGAGCGGTGAGAAAGAACCGCTCGGTGATGGAGGCAGCCAGTTCGCTGTTCATCGTGTCATGCGACCAGTCGAAGCCCGACCCGGTGATGCCGTATTTTTCTCGGTCATTCCAGATGGGCGTCAGCGGGTCGCAGTACCAGACCTGTGCACGGAATGTATCCGGCCGAAAGGTTTCGATGAAGTCCAGGCTCTCTTGCACCGTGTCGAGGGTTTCCCCTGGAAAGCCGATGATGAACGAGGCGTGAGTCGCAATGCCCACCGAGCGGAATGCGTTGATGGCCTGTTCATAGTTTTTGCGGCGTGACGTTTTGCGCATCAGCGCAAGCATCTTGTCGGAAGCCGACTCGATACCCAGAAAAACCCCTTCGCACCCTGCGCGCGCCATCAGCGCGATGGTTTCCGGATCGCCCTGATCAGAGCGGTAGAAGGAGTTCCACTTAAAGTTGTACTGGTTGTCGATCATCATCTGCATGATTTCCCGGAATCGCTGTTTGGGCACATTGAATGTGTCATCCAGGAACGTCAGCGTATCCACGGTGCCAATCGCCTTCACCGCGTCCAGTTCGCGTTCTACATCGCTGGTGGACAGGTAACGGTACTTGCCGGCGCGCTGGGGAAACCCGCAGAACGCACAGGCGTACGGACAGGATTTAGCTGTACGCGTGGACAGAAAACGCCCGATGCCGCGCGGTTCGAACAACCTGTAATTGACGAAGTTCTCCTTCAGCTCGTTGTATTCCGGCTCATCCGCACCGAACACCCATGTATCGCCGTCGAGCGCTGCCGTGCGGCTCAAACCGATAACCGAACGGTTCTGGTTGAGCGCCTCCAGCACCTGGCGAAGCGTGTCTTCGCCTTCATTGCTGTTGATATAGATATCGCCGCCAAGAACACTCAGGTAATCACCTAGCATCTCGCGATCGTGCGCCTTGAACAAACCACTGATATAAGGGCCGCCGATGATGATCTGCACCTGGGGAGCGCGGGCGCGCACAAAGTCGACGATTTCCTGCACCGGATGGGGCATCACATAGAGGGTCGTGGTGATGACCACCGTGTTGATCATGCCGGACGCCAGTTTTTGCCCCAGGACGTCCTTCTCGTTCTGAAACAGATTGACGTAGTCAAAGGCGAGGCCGTGCTTTTCGAGATAGGTCCCCAGCACCATCACCACCGGCCACAGAAAGTCGGCATTGTTCAGGTTCAGGTTTGCCAGCCCCTGCCGCTCACGTGTCTTGTTCAGCACGCCCAATGCGTGAAACCGCGAGCCTTCGTAATTGACAAACGCCAGGCGTAAGTCACGTTTCGCTGCCGCCTCAGGTGCTAGTTGATCGAGCATCTGACAATAGTCGTCAAACGAGAAATCATTGAAGCCGATGATCATGCATTTTTTGTTCTGCATCGGGTCACTCCTCCCTGGAATGGAACGTGCGAAGGCTCGCGTCTATGCGCCTTGAGTCGTTCAGCCGTGGGACACGGCCCAACGTCGCGTATCGGGAATGAAGTCCGCGATGTTGGTATAGGCACCGGCCGCCAGGCACTTGTCGACGAAAAGTTGTCCCACCACTAGGTCCAGAACTCCCAGCCCGAATGGTGAAAAAATCAGCGAACGCGAGCGGTCAATCAAGCTCGGGTTGTTCAGGATGTGCGCGAGCGTGCCATGCACGAACGAGCGGTCGCCGTATTTCAGTTCCGCCAGATGGGGCGAGGTATTGGCCTTCATGCAATGTTCCACGTCATCGAAGACGTTGAACGCCTGCCAGATGATGTCCGGGCTGATATCGCGCAGCGAGACATTCAAAATGATCTGGCCGGGGGCGAAGGCATCATCTCCCGACACGTAAGGCGTACCGGCGTTGGTGGCGAAAACAACGATGTCGGCAGCGCTGATCGCAACCTTCCAGTCCTCGACGAAAAGCGCTTGCTGGCCCGTCCCCGCTTCAACGTGGTGACAAAGCTCGGTGGCCGACGCTGCGTCCAGATCGCAAACGGTGACCTGATCGAACTTCCAGCCATCGGCCATGAAAAAATCAAAGATCGCGCGGGAGATGACTCCGGCGCCGACGAATGTGATTTTCAGTGCTTTCTTCGGATCCGCCGCCAGCGCCCGCGCGGCGACCACCGCTGAAGCCGCCGTTCTGGCCGAACTGATTTGCGAGGCTTCCAGGCAAGCCACCGGGTATCCCGTTTCGTAATCGTTGAGCAGCAGGACGGCCGAGGCGCGCTGCAGATTGCGCTCAATGTTCTTCGGGTAACTGGCAATCCACTTGATGCCCGAAATGGGCGTGTCATTGGCAATCGCAGCAGGCAGGGCAATGATCCGATCCGATTGACGCTCCTCGAACCTCAGGAAATAGCTGTCGGGGTTGTTGGTCAGGCCAGCGTCGTGCTGCAGGTAGGTCTCTTCGACCAGACGCAGAATGTCTTGGCGCAACGCAGGCATCAGGTTGGCGATCTGCGAACCGGAAACCACGGTCAATGCATGGGATGACAGGTGTTGGGAGTCTTTCATGGGAGGTCTCATTGAATGGCTTCGTGTTTTAAAACCGCTGTGTCACGAGCGCTTACTTCGGCCTCCAGGAGACAGAATTGATCTAACGTTTCGTTCAGCAGGTGTTTTAGATTCAGCATGTTTTCAGGTGAAATTCGGTCGGCCTGGTATTGCAGCTTGATAAAGCACTGGTCAGCCGTGACAGGCACCCACATGAACAGCGGCCACGGCTGATAGTCGGGCAGCTGGACCTGGGAGACGGCGACGCCTTCCAGGTCCCAACCTTCAAACGGGCTTTCGGCACCGATATGAATCGGCAGGCTCTGGGTGATGTCAGATTCGGCCATGATTTCGCCGATCGAAAGACCGACGCTGTCGAAGGTTTCGTAGAGGGAATCAGCGACATTGAGAATGTGAGTCTGCAACGACAGTTTCGAATCAACACGTACCCGTAATGGAATGCGCGCAGACAGATAGGTGACAACGGTTTGCGTGCCCTCCGTCCAGCGCGGCGTCACATTGGTCTGAATCAACAAATCGTTGCTGGCGCAAAAACCTGCGAGAGCGATGGACGCCGCTGCGGTGTAAACCACAAAGGGAGTGACATCCAGCGCATGACAGAGTCGGTTGATGGCCCCATGGACTTCGGCACCTGGGGTCATCACATCGAAGGTCGATTTGCCTTGCGCACTCTCGCCGGTCAGCAAGTCCGGAATCAGGGGAATCTTCGCGCCCTTGAGATACTCACGCCAGAACTGCGCCTGGCGCTGATACTCATCATGTTCCAAAGGCATTGCCAGCGTTTCATGATCGAAGCTCAGTGGCTCCAGCAACGGTTCCGGCGCGACGGATATCGCGCCGTTGTAGGCGGTCGCCAGATCGTCGAGGATCACTTCCAGCGACCATGAGTCGACAACGATGTGGTGAATGATCAGCGCAAACAAATGACGATCATGTCCGAGCTTTTTCAGATAGGCCTTGAACGGTATGTCCACCTTCAGATCAAGCGGCCGCCGGCACAGGTCCTCGATACAGTCCTCCAGCCGGGATAACTCGAACGGCTCGCTGTCTACGCTCAGTACATCGCGTACCGGTGCTCCGGGAAACCGTCGCGCGCCCTCGGGTGTTTCGTGGAAGTGCGATCGCAACTGTTCGTGGCGATTGACCACCGTATCCACCGCGCTGCTGAACTGCGCAATGTGCAATGGCCCATCCAGCACAAACCCGATGCTTACGCAGGCTGTTTCCGTAAGATCGTAAGCGCTCGATGCACTCCAGTAATAGCGTTGATAAGGATTCAATCCTTTGCCCGTCATCACCTACTCCTTGATCAGACAGGCCATTTGCGCCAGTGTCGGAGCGCCAAACACGCGCTTGAGATTGATCTGAATACCACTGCGTTTCATTAGTGCGACGAGACGCATCGCTAGAAGAGAGTTGCCGCCCAGGGCAAAGAAGTTCGCCTCACGGTTATCGATCGGACGACCAAGAATCTGCGCCCAGATCAACGCCAGGGTTTCCTCCTGAGGGCTCATGGCCTCGGCCGCTCCGCCTTCGTCGGTCACCTCGCCCAACTGCGCGATCAACGCAGCCCGATCGACTTTTCCCGCCGGATTACTCGGGAGCTCATCCAGAACCAGGATGCGCGCAGGCATGAAGTAAATCGGCAACTCGGCGCTGATTCTGGCCCTCAGCTGCGAACCATCAACCTTGTCCGACGGGGTGACAAAAAGCGCGATGCTCACACCCGAGTTGTCAGCATCGACGCAACAGACATGGCAACTTCGAACGAGCCCTGTGGCCGTGGCGCAGGCCTCGATCTCCGCAAGCTCGACGCGGTTTCCGTTGATCTTGAGCAGATCGTCCTTGCGGCCCTCGAATAGGATGTCTGCGTTCACATCGCGCCTGGCGAAATCGCCAGTGCGAAAGCTCAGGCTGTCATCACCGTCCAGACCACGGACAAACCGTGCGTCGCTCAAGTCCGGATTGTCCAGATAGCCCAAGGCAACACTCACTCCGCTGATGTAGATCTCGCCGAGTTCGCCATCCGGTACTTCTTCCAGCGTCTCGTCGAGCAGGCGCACCGTGACGTTTGAAATTGCCTGACCAATATTCGCGGGTGAGGTCTCGAGGTTGCAGAGTTTGACCGTTGTCGCGACGGTTGCTTCGGAAGGCCCGTAGGCGTTGATCAGTCGGGTTCGGCCCGCCCAGTTTGCAATCACTTGCTTGCTGCACCTCTCGCCGGCCACGATCAATGTACTCAGGCTGATCGGCAGCTCGGCCGGCAACATCGACACCAGTGATGGCGGCAACGTGGCGACGTCGATCCGACGATTGCACAGCAAGTCTTGCAGGCAGTCGAAGTCCCGCAGTTCATGGTCGCTGACCGCGACCAGACAGCCGCCGGCAAACAGGGTCATGACGATTTCGGCGATGATCGCGTCGAAACACACAGGAGAAAACATCAGCACCCGAGTGCCCAGCGTGATGCCGTACGGCAATGCATGACGCGCAAGGTTAGGGATGCCCCGGTGCGAAACCCGTACCCCTTTCGGTTGCCCGGTAGAGCCCGAAGTGAAGATGACATACGCTAGGTCTTGTGGCATTATCTGCGGTGGCTCGAAGTGCAGGGACTGCTCGGCATCGCGAACCTGACCGAGGGTCACGACCTTTTCAGCGGCCAGAGCGCGATTGTCGCCGACCCTGTACCCGTCAGGGACCAGAACCAGCTTCGCAGTGGCAGCGTCCAGCTGGACGGACAAGCGCGCTGGCGCGGCGTCCAGATCCATGAGAACGAAGGCTGCGCCGCTCTTCATGACGCCCAGCAAGGCCACCAGCAAATCCTTGCCGCGCGGACAACCAATGACAACTATCGCGCCGGCACCAATCGCGTGGTGTGCCAGATAGGCCGCGATCCGCTGACTGTCTGCGTCCACTTCGGCATAGGTATATGAAACACCGCCATCTTCCATGGCGAGTGCATCCTTGAGATCGTGGCTGACGCGGGCCCATTGATCGAGAAAGATCTGTGTTTGCGCGATACCGCTCGGGGGAAATTGTAGTTGTGACAAGCTAGGTTCCTTCCGCTCTGAGAAAACATCAACCAATGCACCGCCGAGACTCAACCCACCATTGCGTGTTGATACATCTGGCTGCCAAAGTTGGCGTCACACCACTTATCCGAATAGATCGTTTCGAGATACCGTTCGCCCATATCGGGACTGATCACGACAACTTCGTCGCCAGCCGGAATCTGTTTCCACAAGCGCTTGAGCGCAACCAGAACGGTCCCCGTGGAACCACCGACCAGCAGGCCGTAGTCCAGCGCAACACTGCGGCACATGCGGATCGTCTCGACCTCATCGACGAACTCGATATGCCCGACCAGATCGCGATCGAGAATTTCCGGGCGCCGACTCGTTCCCAAACCGGGAATCAGGCGTTTCTTCGGCACTTCCTGAAAGTTGATCGACCCCACGGTATCGACGGCAATCAGCTTTACATCCAGCGCATGGTCACGCAGATATTGCGCGCAACCGACAAGCGTCCCGGTGGTGCCGGCACCGACAAACAACCACTTGCAGTTGGGATGCTGCTGCAGGATTTCCGGCGCAGTCCTGTTGTAGTGCGCCAACGGATTGGCCGGGTTGGCGTACTGATTGGTCCAGAAATACCTCGGATCCTGACGGATCATTTCCTGAATCAGAGCAATGCGCGCGCCGAGAAAACCGCCATTGCGATCGCGGGTGTCGCAAACAATGACTTCGGCCCCATAAGCCTTCATCAGGTTGACGCTGACCTGGTTGACGTTGGGGTCGGTTATGCAGGTAAACGGATAACCGCGCTGCGCACAGATCATCGATAACGCGACACCGAGATTTCCCGAGCTGGACTCGATGACTTTTCGCCCGGGTGAAAGCAGCCCCAGGCGCTCACTTTCTTCGATCAGCGAGATTGCAGTCTTGAGTTTTATCGACCCGGCCGGATTCAACCCTTCTATTTTCAGGTAGACCGGCACATCACCAATAAAGTTATCCAGCTTGTGATACTGATTCGCACTGTAAATTTGCATCATGCTCGAGGTATCCATTTCCAAGAGAAGACATTTGACGCGCATGGAAAACAATCCGTTGTTGAAGATCGGCCATTTGCGCAACGCAGAATTTTTCGGGGTTGAAGTTGAGTTCGATCAGAAAATCATCTGCCGGTACCAGACCGAGAACCAAAGGAAACTCTGACCTCTCGACCCATTGCAGATTGCTCAGCCGGTAGCGATCACCGACCGGCAGGTTGTCCTGAAGCTCGAAGTTCTCGACCACCAGAACGGTATTAAACAATGCCTCCTGGCCAAGGCCGGCAGCATTCTGGAAATGACTCATCGAGATATGCCCTTCGTCCTGCAGCGCTGCACTGCTGCGCTGCAACTGCCGAAGAGCCTCGGCCGAGAGCAGCGCGCGTACATCAACCTTGCACGGGACGATTGAGGTCATGAGTCCGATGATGTCTTGCGAGCCCTCAAGGTCTGCAGGCCGTCCCGAAATCGCCCAGCCGAAAACCGGCGAGAGACTCTGAGTGTTTTCTGCCAGGATCTGCGCCCAGATACGCTGGAATAGCACAGCAACGGTCACACCCAGCCCGCTGCTGAATCGCTCGATGCCGTCCGACAGGTCGCGCCCGAGGTTGAAGCGATAGACGTTGTGATCCGCAGGCGAGGACGGCTGATAGGCAACCGGACTGGAGAACAGAGTGGGGCTGACGCCCGCCAGATAACGTCGCCAGAACGGACGTTTCTCCCGTTCATGCTGATTGGCCAGCCACTCGATGTAATCGCGATAGACATGGCTGAACGCCGGCTCGGGCTGCACGCCGCAGATCATCTGATCGTAGAGGGCAAACAGCGCCTTGATGACCTTGGCCACACACCAGCCATCCAGAAGGATGTGATGGTAGATCCAGATCAACTTGTAGGTCTGCGAACCCCTGGACAGCAACGTGAAGCGGGTCAGCGCAGGCGTCGCCAGATCAAAGATCCGCGAGCGATCGTCGTGCATCAGCCGTTCATGCTCTGTCGACCCGCCGCTGTGTGCGATAACCTGCCAGCTGCAACTTGCTTCTGGAACCACATATTGCACCGGGCCCGCCACCGCATCCCAGAAGAACCCCGTGCGCAGGATCGGATGACGCTCGGCTAGCAATTGCCAGGCCGCTTCGAGCACGCTGATGTCGACCTCACCGTTGATGTCCATGACGTATTGCAGGGTATAGGTGTCGTCATCGCTCATCAGGTGCTGGAACAGGATCCCCTCTTGCGTCGGTGACAAGGGATAGATATCCACCGGTATGGCGCCGGCGCTGGCAATCAGCGACTGCAACTCATCATCTGTCAGATCTACATCCGGATAGTCGCCAGGCACGCGCACCACGGCGCCCGCTGTGCAATGCTCGATGATTTGCGTCAGTGCATCGACGTAGTGCGTCGCAAGACTTTCGGCCTCCTGCGGCGACAGGATCCCGTCGTCGTAATACCAGTCGATTTCAAATCGACCCTGGGCAATCCGTGCCTCGATCTCCAGTGCATGCTGGCGTCCGTTACGCGGGTCCACCGACACCTGATCAACCAGACTCAAGACTTGGGCAGATGGCATCGACACATCCGGATCGTCAAACGATACGTTGTCCCACTGCCCGAGGTAGTTGAACTGCACCATGGGTTCGGCAGCAGGAATCACCCGGGACTCATTGAACAGATAACGCAGCAGTCCATACCCGACACCTCGTTGCGGGATGTCCGCGAGTGTGCGTTTGGTTGCCTGAATCAGACTCCCGAGTCCCTCTTGAGGGTCATGCAGACACACCGGGAACACCGACGTGAACCAGCCGATCGTGCGGGATACGTCGACGCCTTCCAGGATGCTTTCGCGACCATGTCCTTCGAGGTTGATTGCAATGTCCGGACTCGCGCGCCAGGCGGAAAACGCCCGGGCCAGTGCCGAGATCAGGATGTCATTGATACGGGTGTTGTAAGCCGCAGGCACCTCCCGGATCAATGCACTGGTTGCTGCGCTGCTCAGTCCGCGGGACAGTATTGCGGTGCGCCCCGACGCTCGCCGGTTGAGGTCAAAAGGTATCGCGGCCGGAACCGTTTCGATGACCCGTGACCAGTAGGCAGTCTGCGCCAGAACCTCATTCTTGAAGACCTGCCCGTCCCTCGCCAACTGCTGCGCCCACCCCCGAAACGAGGTGACCCGCGCTGGCACCGCGGTGCCTGCGCAAAGGTGCAGATAGTCCTCGACGAGGATGCGCAGGGACACCGCATCGACCACCAGGTGGTGCGCCACCAGTACCAGCAGACTGACATCGGGATCCGGGGTACGGAACAGCACCGCGCGAAACAGATCGCCCTGTTCGAGGTCGAGACCGGACAGGGATTCATCCAGCACGGCCCGGATAGACTCCAGTGATTGATCGATCGTTGCCGCCAGTTGTACTGTCCTGCAACTGGCCTGCGCATCGACCGGACTCGCCGGAATGGTCTGGGCGAATCCTTGATCGACTTTGAACTGCGCGCTCAGTACCGGATAGCGCTCGAGTATCTTGCGAGTCGCCATGAGCAGGGTGTCGGCCGCAACGGGACGGTGAATCTCGATCGCCGTGCCGAGACACCAATGGGCAGCATTGACCAGTCGCTGTTCGGCAAACCAACGCTGTACCGGCACCAGCGCCGTTGCGCCGGTCGGCGGATCGCTTTCCCCGCTGGCCGCACTCTGCAGCAGCCGCACAGCCTGGGCAATTTCGGCTAGCGATCGACTGGCAAAGATGCGATCAAGATCAATCGTCATCCCCTCGCTTCTCAGACGTGCAATGAGTTGCAGCGCGCTGATCGAGTCACCGCCTGCCGAGAAGAAATTCTGCTTCAGGGTGATCGAGTCACTGCCGATGATCGCACGCGTGGCAGCCAGCACCAGCGTGTCGAAAGGCGTGTGCTGCGAGGAAGACGGGGGCAGTTCTATCGCAACCGGAGCGTCATCCCCGACCACGGGCACGCCTTGCCAGTTCTGCCACTCCTGCAACGGGCGCTGTGCTTCACAGATATACGTCAGTGCACTGAGAAAATGTTCACACAGCAGCTCTGCCCGTTCCTTGGATACATGCTCGGGATCGCGAATGAAATCCACAGTGATGCCATCGCCGGTGCTGAGGACTTCAACGGCAAAGACAAACTCGGTGAGGTCCGTCACCTGTGTGAGTTCGACCGTGACGCCGGGGGCCTCCAGCGCAGCCCAGTTTGCCAGCGTCTCGACGTTGAGCACCGTATCAAACGCGCCGTTGGCAAACCGCGAACGCGTACTGAACAACGTATCGTTCATCGAAATCGATTCGAAGCGAAGCAACTCGGCGATGCGTGCACTTGCGGCCTGCAGGCTGACCTCGGGATTCTGCGCCGCCGCCAGTGCCAAGGGCATCGGCAAGGTATTGGCGTACATCCCGATGTCATCCAGGCCAACCCCGGTGTCGGCGCGTCCCGAAACGATCATTCCGAACAACTGGTGCTGCCCGCCGTTTACTGCATTGAGCGCCATGGCCCAGGCCGTTGCCGCAACCGAAGCAATCGTGACCCCGGCACGGCCACAGAGACGCACGATGGCCTGTTCAAGAGTCGCGGGCAGACGTCTTTCGAAGAGTTGATGTTGCACCGGTTTCAAGGAGGGCTCGACAAGCTTGTCAGCGACGCAGACCGGCACCTCGAAAGGCTCGAGGAGATCCGCCCAGCGCTGTTGATCCTGAGGTTGCAGGTGGAATTTTTCCTGACCGTCGATATAGGTTGGAAACGCATCCGGCGCCGCCGGCAAACCCGAGAATACTTCGCTCATCAGCGAAAAAATCGATGCGCCATCAAGCACGAGATGATGCGCACTGAGGACAAACTGATAGTTGTTGCCCCCCAGATGGAACAGATGCAATCGATAAAGCGTGGGCTGATCCAGCTCGAAACCGCTCTGTTTGTCCTCGATGAGGAAGTCTTTGATGTACTGGCGCTGCTGCACTTGATGGAGGTGCACAAGAGAGGTCCGCGACCATCTCAGAGGAGCGTCCTCGGCAACGACGCGCACCGGCTGGCCCGACGGCGCCAGAACGAACGCGCTACGCAACAGTTCATGGTGTTGATGAGCCTTGCGCCACCCTTCTTCCAGCGCGACGCCGTCATCGGGCAGCACCATAAGGAACACAAACTGCAGAACGTAAGTGGTGCGATGACGGGTTCGCAGCGACTGAACGTAAATACCCTTCTGTGCCTGCGAAACCGGTTTGAACGATGACGAATCACCCTGCGCCGGTTGCAGGTGCAGATGGTTTACGCCCCCGGCAACGGCGGGGCCGGCCTGGGTTCTGGCCACCTTGAGCAGCCCCAGCGTGGTCGGGTTGCGGAAGACATCCCCCAGCGTGAAGGCATGTCCCAGGGACTTCGCCCGTGCAATGAACTGCAAGGCGAGAATCGAATCGGCACCCTGTTTGAAAACATCGTCCACGGGTTGCAACGTCGGGTTACGCAGCAAATCACGCCAGGTCTCGAGCAGTTCCCGTCCGCCGCCAGACGTCGTTGCCGCAACGCTCTGTAACGTGTCAGGCGCCGGTGTTTGATTGGCGATAGCGGTGAGTTTTTTCTTGTCGATTTTGCCATTGGGCGTTTCGGGCAGAGACGACTGCACGCGGAACTCGGATGGAATCATGTGTTCCGGCAAGAGCTCACGCAAATCCAGACGCAGCGTGTCGAGATCGGTTGCGGCGCCCTCCTGCTCGACGAGGAAAGCCGTCAGAAAGGCTCGGGGGTGCGAAGTGTTGAGCACCACTGCCGCCTGTTTGATGTAAGGCAGCCGCAAAATGCCGAATTCGACCTCGCTCAGTTCGATTCGGTGACCTCGTACCTTGACCTGATCATCGGTTCGACCGTGATAGTGAAAGACACCCTCATCATCATAACTGACGAGGTCGCCGGTCTTGTAGGCTCGCTGGCCGTCGACGGTGACAAACGCCTTGGAGGTCAGGTCGGGGCGACCGATGTAGCCCAGCCCCACCGCAATCCCTTCGACGTAGAGTTCCCCGACTTCGCCCACGGGCAACGCCACCTGGTCAGCGTCACGCACCACCAGCCGAACACCGCGTACCGCCCGCCCGATCGGAATGGCGTGATCAGCAGAAGGCATCCGGGAGATAACGTGGTGGGTCACATCATCACTGCACTCAGTCGGCCCATAGGCATTGACCAATGGCACATGAGGCTTGGTCGCCAACCAGCGTCGGGCAAGCGAAACGGGCAGCACTTCGCCCGTAGCGACCAGGCAGCTCAGACGATCGAAGCGCGCATTCTGCGCATCCACACTGATCGCATCCAGAATGGCCAGCAGATGGCTCGGCACCACCTGCAGGATATCGATTTCATCGTGCACGATCCGCGCACCCAGGCGATCCAGATCCAGAAACTCCGAACGGGTCAGAATTGCCGTTCGTCCGGCGCAGATGAGCGGCGCGAGGAATTGCCAGACGGAGATATCGAAACTCTGTGGTGCCGTTTGCGCCACGTTGGGGGCCTTGTGCATCCCCAGGTCTTCGACTTTGGCCAGCAGGTGATTGAGCATTCCCGCGTGATGGACCATAGCCCCCTTGGGCATCCCCGTGGAGCCAGAGGTGAAAATCACATAAGCAAGGCTGTCGTCTTTCAGTACGCAACGCCCGAACAGTGCGCCACCCTTGAGTTCGTCGAGTTGGCCGGGCATGGTCAGAAGAGCAATGCCGTCGAACAGCAACTGGCTGTCGTTCTCCGCTATCAGGTAGCGGCAACTGCATTGCTCCAGCATGTAGGCCCGCCGATCCAGCGGCAGCGAGCGATCCAGTGGCAGATAAGCGGCACCAATCTTGAACAGGCCGATCATCGAAACCAGAAATCCAAGCCCCCGTTCCAGACCGATGGCGACAATGTCGCCGGGCTTGACGGATGCCGCGCTCAGCCTGCGGGCGAAGCCGTCGGATATCTCGTCAAGGTCTTGATAGCTCAGGCTGTCGCAGCCATCCGAAGCTGCAATGGCGCCAGGCGCCCACCGAACCTGGTCGGCGAATAAATCCAGAAAGTTGTCCATATCATCCATGTCTTATGGTCTAAATTTCGGTGTTGCGAGTGTCAGGCGCCCTCTCGAAGGTATTTCTTGACCCCCCAATGCCAAAGCAATCGAGACAACAGCAAGAAGGCCAGAGTCGCCAGTACAGCGCCCGCCAAAGACCGCCCCGTCGTCATCCCCATCGCTGATTGCGCGGGCACTTCCATGATGAAAAAGACAGGGACTACGGTCATGATCACGACCTGGATCCACTCCGGATACGCGCCGGACGGGAACCGTCCGGTGGTCAGAAACATAAACAACAGGTGGGAAATGTTGCCGGTTTTCTTGGTCCAGAACGCCAGACTGGCAATGCTGAACCAGACCGAATAAACCAGCGCACACGCGAGGACCATGAAGACCAAGAAAGCGCCGAGCGTCTGCAATGTCAGTTGCCCTTGCGCATGACTGCCACCCAGCATCAGACCCAGCCCCAGCAGGACCCCGAAAATATGCCAGAGGCGCAACTGCCCAAAGGCCAGAATGGTTTGCACATCAACCGGTTTGGACAAATAAGTATCAATGGACTTGCTGATGATCAACTTCGAGGCGGCCTCGCAGTTGGGCAATACCACCATTTGTACAAAGGAGCGAATAAGGATAAAGGCACCATACAACACAATCGACTGCTGTTTATTCCAGCCACCAATTGTCTCGACATTCCCAAAGAAAATCTCAATCACGACATAAACGGACAATCCCAGTAGGGCTGTATTCAACAGGCTGACAAAGACCGGCACGCGGTCTTTCATATTGGCCTGCAACCTTGCTGTCAGAAGCGCCTTGACTGCGCTCAACGTCTTCATTATCCGAACACCGAATAACGTTTTACACCTTTGGCCCAGATAAAATTAGCCAACAACGAAAGTGCAGCAACCAGCACCACCTGAAATAGCAATCCATTAACCAACTGCTCGTTTGTCAACTCGCCCATGATGATTCTGATTGGAAAGCTAATAATGTAAGGGAACGGTGACCACTCAAGTACCGACTGCATCCAGCCCGGATAAAGCGTCAACGGAGCAAGGACCCCACCAAACAGCGTGAGCATGTAAGTCAACACCAGATCAAAGGCACTTGCCTGATCGGACCAGAACGCCGCAAGCCCGCCGATGAAATAAAGTAAATAGTTGATAGCAAAACCCAGTATGACTCCGAACAGTGCAGGCATCAGATAGCTCAGGTGCAAATACTTACCCGCTTCGGAAAATAGGAATACGCCAGCCACCAGGAAAAATATCGGTATGACTCTGACCATCGCCGAAGCCATTTCACCCAGAAAGTAATAGAAGGCAATATTGAACGGCTTCAACAGGAAACTGCCAATATCCCCCGAGTGAATGTCGCTCTCTACTTCTTCAGCCGCTGTACTGGAGACGATTTCGCCAACCAGAAATACCAGCGCAAAGTAAGCGGCAAACCTGGCCGGGGTAAAACCTTCCAGTGCGGCATCCTTTGCAATGCCCATCCAGATGACCATCATGAATAACGGCACCAAAGAGGCGAGAACCAATACAAACAACTCTGCGCGATGCGCAACCTTGCGACGAATGGCTGTGCGCGCAACGCCTGCGACTTTCATGGCAAACCGGCTCACGCGACACACTCCCCGGGCGCACCCTTGACCTTTTGCCCGGCGTCGGCCTGAGAGGCCATGAACAGCTTCAGCAGAGCCTCTTCGATCGGTGGATCACCGATGGAAATGTCGATGACCGGCTGCTCGGCCAGAACCTGCGAACAGACACCCACCACCTCGGCAGCCGGCACCAGCAACTCATGCACAAAGCCGTCTGCGGAGCGCACCAGACCGTACCGGCCAAGTGCCGAAGCCATAACGCTTTCAGACAATTCCACCGTAACGATGCGGTGATCCGACATGCGTTTACGCAGCGACTCCAGGGTGTCATCGAAGGAGATCTTGCCATCGGAAACGACAACGACTCGCTCACACAGGGCTTCAATATCCTGCATGTAATGCGACGTCAGCAGAACGCTCACATTGCGCTCGCGGCCATAGTCCCGAATAAATGAACGAACTATCTTTTGCACCCCGACATCGAGTCCGATAGTCGGCTCGTCGAGAAAAAGAACCTTGGGGTCATGAAGTAACGATGCGACCAGCTCACACTTCATTTTCTCGCCAAGCGACAGGGTTCGCACCGGCGCCTTGGCCAACTTCGATACCTTAAGCAATTCATCCAGATAGCCATAGGTCTGCTTGAACTGTTCATCGGAGATTTCGAATATCTTCTGATTCAGCCGGAAAGTTTCCATGGCCGGCAAGTCCCAGATCAACTGTTGACGTTGCCCCATGATCAGCGAGATGGACTTGAGAAATTCCTTGCTCCGCAATTGTGGTTTATAACCGAGAACCGATATTTGTCCTGCCGTCGGATAGAGCAGCCCCGACAGAATTTTCAATGTAGTGGTTTTACCTGCGCCATTCGGTCCGAGAAAGCCTACGACCTCACCCTGCTTGACAGTAAATGAAATATCGTCAACAGCCGTCTTCTCTGAACTCTTGGGAGATACCAGACTTGTCAGCCAACCGAGCGGCCCTTCCGAGCGCTCTTTAATCAGGTAGGTTTTGGACAAATTTTTTACACTAATACAATCCATCGCATGCGAGACCTTGAAGAAAATGAGCTATCCATTGCGCATATCGTTTCAACGCCGACTTGAATATCACGCACCGATCCACGTCATCAAGAAACGTTATTACACATTTAAATTCTGAATTCACAGTACTGATTTATGATTGCACTTATCGACGCTTGATTGACATCTCGCGCAAGCCCATCGATTAATGAAGCCAGACTCGATGATAGTAACGCGGAACACTCTAGCCCGCGGCTCTTTGCTTTTTCAGATTTGCCAATGGATTAGAAACTAATCGATAGTGACTTCAGCGTCGAGAGCAAAACGCGAGGTCACGCAAAAGAAGAGTAGAACCACAAATGACAGGGAAAGATCGTACAGAAAAATCCTACAGCGTGATTTTGATCCGTTGAAAAAACCTTCTCCCTTGTTGCGCATCAGCCGGGGAAGAAGGGGTTTTCTATTGCCCGGAATTTACGACTAGCTGTCGCCATCGTCGTAGGTTTCACTGTCTTCGCCTTCATTATAAGGGTTTTCCGCATCCTCCTTGGGCGCGGGTTGGGACTGCGGCTGCCAGCCGCCGGAGTTGACCTCCTTCTGTTTTTTCTTGGTGACGGGGCCAGTGTCTTTCCACTGGGGCGTTCCGGCGTCGGCCAGTTGCAGCCCATGTGCCCCGGCGCTTGAGATCCCCAAGGACACCAGTAGCACCAGGGGAATGGCACGTTTAGTTATACGCCCCCTTGTCTCCTATTTCCGTCGGTGAGTGGGTGTCGTAGTCGAAACGCTAGACCGGAAGCGGGGTTAGCGCCAATTCCCCTGACTAATGAAAACCTGACTGTGGGAGCTGGCTTGCCTGCGATGGCATCCACTGGGTGTGCCTGATGGACTGAGGTGCCTGCATCGCAGGCAAGCCTGCTCCCACATTTTGGATTTTCGGCAGACATAAAAAAGGGCAAAGCCATGACAGCTTCGCCCTTCCATCAACCGCTCAGAGCTTAATGGTGCTCGCGGGTCGCACGGAATTTCACATCCGGCCAGCGCTCTTCCATCAGCGCCAAATTGACCCGGGTCGGCGCCAGGTAGGTCAGGTGACCGCCGCCGTCGACCGCGAGGTTTTCCACGGCTTTGTTGGAGAACTCTTCCAACTTCTTCTTATCGCTGCACTCGATCCAGCGCGCGGAGTACACGGTGATCGGCTCGTAGGAGCATTCGACCTTGTATTCCTCTTTCAAGCGACTGGCGACCACATCGAACTGCAGCACACCGACGGCGCCGAGGATGATGTCGTTGCTGCGCTCGGGGAAGAACACCTGGGTCGCGCCCTCTTCCGCCAGTTGCTGCAAGCCTTGGCGCAGTTGCTTGGATTTCAGCGGGTCGCGCAGGCGCACGCGGCGGAACAGTTCCGGGGCGAAGTGCGGGATGCCGGTGAAGCCCAGCGTTTCGCCTTCGGTGAAGGTGTCGCCGATCTGGATGGTGCCGTGGTTGTGCAGGCCGATGATGTCGCCGGCGTAGGCTTCTTCGAGCTGTTCACGCTCGGAGGAGAAGAACGTCAGGGCATCGCCGATTCGCACGTCCTTGCCGGTGCGAACGTGGCGCATCTTCATGCCTTTTTCGTACCTGCCGGAGCAGATTCGCATAAAGGCGATACGGTCGCGGTGTTTGGGGTCCATGTTCGCCTGGATCTTGAACACGAAGCCCGAGAATTTCTCTTCCACCGGCTCCACGGTGCGCTCGTTGGCGACCCGGGCCAGCGGGCGCGGGGCCCAGTCCACCACGGCGTCGAGCACGTGGTCGACACCGAAGTTGCCCAATGCGGTACCGAAGAACACCGGGGTCAGTTGGCCGTCGAGGAATTCCTGCTGGTTGAACTCGTGGCAGGCGCCCTGCACCAGTTCCAGCTGGTCGACGAAGCGGTCGTACTCATCGCCCAAGTGGGCGCGGGCTTCGTCGGAGTCGAGCTTCTCGATGATTTTCACATCGGTGCGTTCGTGACCGTGGCCGGCGGTGTAGACAATGATGTAGTCGTCGGCCAGGTGGTACACGCCCTTGAAGTCGCGGTAGCAACCGATCGGCCAGGTGATCGGCGCCGCCTTGATCTTCAGCACCGCTTCGATTTCGTCGAGCAGCTCGATCGGATCGCGGATGTCGCGGTCGAGTTTGTTGATAAAGCTGACGATCGGCGTGTCGCGCAGGCGGCAGACGTCCATCAACGCAATCGTGCGCGGCTCGACGCCCTTACCGCCGTCGAGGACCATCAAGGCCGAGTCCACCGCGGTCAGGGTGCGGTAGGTGTCTTCGGAGAAGTCTTCGTGGCCCGGGGTGTCGAGCAGGTTGATCATGTGATCGCGATACGGGAACTGCATGACCGACGTGGTAATGGAAATACCCCGTTGTTTTTCCATTTCCATCCAGTCGGAGGTGGCATGGCGGTCGGATTTGCGGGATTTCACCGTGCCGGCCACTGCGATCGCCTTGCCCATCAGCAAGAGCTTCTCGGTGATGGTGGTTTTACCGGCATCGGGGTGGGAAATAATGGCGAAAGTGCGGCGTTTCGCGACTTCGGCGGCCTGGTGGGTCATGGGAAATCGCCTGGCAGGTGAGTCAAAAAAGGGCGGCGAGTATAGCGCAAACCCAGGGTGCCGGACCACCGTTCACCCGGTTGGGGGTGGCTAAATACTGCCAAGTATGGAACCTTTTAAAAGGTAGAGACGTCCACTCCCCTGCAACCGCACTCGAAACAGGGGCTGAAAAATCAGCAAGTTAGCCTGACGAGGCTGCGCTCATGGCTTGACCTCATGCCGCTTTTGCCGGCATGGGCGAGCTGCTTTTCGCGACCACATTCAACGGCAGCCAGCAGTGGCATGCCACGCAGGAATGTGTTCGCCGACAGAAGAAAAAAGGAGTCCGCCTGTGGCTATTCGCTATGGCAAAGGGCTGATAGGAGGAGCGGTTGTCGTCGCTCTCCTGGCCCTGCTGATCCACTGGATCGGCATCAACACCATCGAACTGTACCGCGACGATTTGTTGTTTTACCTGCAAGCTCACCTGATTCTCGTCCTAGTCTCCATGCTGGCCGCCCTGATTGTGGGCCTCCCCGCCGGTATCCTGCTCAGCCGCCCGAACATGGTCGGGCGCGCCGAACGCTTCATGCAGATCTTCAACATCGGCAACACCGTCCCTCCCCTGGCCGTACTGGCCATCGCCCTCGGCGTCCTCGGCATCGGCAGCGGCCCGGCGATCTTCGCGCTGTTCCTCGCTTCATTGCTGCCCATCGTGCGCAACACCTACGAAGGCCTGAAAAACGTCCAGGGCTCGCTGAAAGAAGCCGCCACCGGCATCGGCATGACCCCGCGCCAGGTGCTGTTTCGCGTCGAATTGCCGAACGCCGTGCCGATCATCATCGGCGGCGTGCGCGTGGCCCTGGCGATCAACGTCGGCACCGCGCCGCTGGCATTCCTGATCGGCGCCAACAGCCTGGGCAGCCTGATCTTCCCCGGCATCGCCCTGAACAATCAGCCGCAATTGCTGCTCGGCGCCGCGTGTACCGCGCTGTTGGCCCTGCTGCTCGACGGTCTGGTGACCATGGGCAGCCGCCTCTGGCTGGAACGCGGAGTGCGTGCGTCTTAAGGCTCGGCAAAGGAATTCACATGAAAAAACTGACATTGATATTGAGCTGCGTCCTGCTGTTTGCAGGGTTTGCGCAAGCCGCTGAAAAACCGGTCATCCGCATCGGCGCACGGGTGTTCACTGAACAAACCCTGCTCGCCGAAATCACTTCCCAGTACCTGCGCACCAAGGGTTACGACACCCGCGTGACCGGCGGCCTGGGCAGCAACCTGGCGCGCAGTGCCCAGGAAAGCGGGCAACTGGACCTGATCTGGGAATACACCGGCGTGTCGCTGGTGGCCTACAACCATGTGGACGAGAAGCTCGACAGCGAACAGTCCTACGCTCGGGTGAAAGAACTCGACGCGAAAAAAGGCCTGGTCTGGCTGTCGCCATCGAAATTCAGCAACACCTACGCGCTGGCATTGCCTGAGAACGTGGCCCAGGAATTCCCGCAGATCAACACGATCAGCGATCTGACCCAAGCCCTCGCGGAAAAAACCAAGGCCACGCGCCTGGTGGCCCTGGACACCGAGTTCGCCAACCGTTCCGACGGCATGGGCGGCATGGTCAAGCTCTACGACATGAACCTGACCCGCAAAAACACCCGGCAGATGGACGCCGGGCTGGTCTACACCGCGTTGCGTAACGGCCAGGTGTTTGCCGGCTTGGTGTACACCACTGACGGGCGCCTGAATGCCTTCAAATTGAAGCTGCTCGAAGACGACAAGCACTACTTCCCGGACTACACCGCCGCGCCGGTGGTGCGTCAGGTGTACCTGGACGCTCATCCGCAACTGGCCGCCGATCTGAAGCCACTGGCCGCACTGTTTGACGATACAACCATGCGCGAGCTGAACGCGCGGGTCGACGTCGACCATGAAAGCCCATCCGCCGTCGCCGCCGCTTTCCTGCGCCAGCATCCACTCAACTAAGAGGAGAAGACATGGAATTTTTAAACGCCTTTTCCCATCTTGATTGGGCCCAAGTCCTGCACCTGACCTGGCAGCACATCACCCTGGTCGGCATTGCCGTGATCCTCGCGATTGTCGTCGGCGTACCCCTCGGCGTGCTGATGACCCGCTTCCCGAGCCTGGCCGGCCCGCTGCAAGCCAGCGCCACTGTGCTGCTGACCGTGCCGTCCATCGCCCTGTTTGGCCTGCTGCTGCCGTTCTACTCCAAATTCGGCCAGGGCCTGGGGCCAATGCCGGCGATCACCGCCGTGTTCCTCTACTCCCTGCTGCCGATCATGCGTAACACCTACCTGGCCCTGACCGGCGTGGAACCGGGCATCCGCGAAGCCGCCAAAGGCATCGGCATGACCTTCGGCCAGCGCCTGCGCATGGTCGAACTGCCCATCGCCGTACCGGTGATCCTCGCCGGTGTACGCACCGCCGTGGTGATGAACATCGGCGTGATGACCATCGCCGCCACCATCGGCGCCGGCGGCCTGGGTGTACTTATTCTGGCTTCCATCAGCCGCAGCGACATGTCGATGCTGATCGTCGGCGCCGTGCTGGTCAGTCTCCTGGCCATCTTCGCCGACCTGCTTCTGCAATGGCTGCAACGCTCGCTGACTCCAAAAGGACTGCTCAAATGATCGAACTTCAACACCTGACCAAGACTTTCCAAAGCAACGGCAAGACTGTCTCCGCCGTGAACGACGTAAGCCTGACCGTCAACGAAGGCGAGATTTGCGTATTCCTCGGCCCCTCGGGCTGCGGCAAGAGCACCACGCTGAAAATGATCAACCGCCTGATCAAGCCCACCTCGGGCAAGATCCTGATCAACGGCGAAGACACCACCGACCTCGACGAAGTGACCCTGCGTCGCAACATCGGCTACGTGATCCAGCAGATCGGCCTGTTCCCGAACATGACCATCGAGGAAAACATCGTGGTCGTGCCCAAGTTGCTGGGCTGGGACAAGCAGAAATGCCACGACCGCGCCCGCGAGTTGATGAGCATGATCAAGCTCGAGCCCAAACAGTACCTGCACCGCTACCCGCGTGAGCTGTCCGGTGGCCAGCAACAGCGCATCGGCGTGATCCGGGCGCTGGCGGCGGATGCACCGTTACTGCTGATGGATGAGCCGTTCGGCGCGGTCGACCCGATCAACCGCGAGATGATCCAGAACGAGTTCTTCGAAATGCAGCGCGCGCTGAACAAGACCGTGATCATGGTCAGCCACGACATCGACGAAGCCATCAAGCTGGGCGACAAGATCGCCATCTTCCGCGCCGGCAAACTGCTGCAGATCGACCACCCGGACACCCTGCTGGCGCACCCGGCGGATGAGTTCGTCAGCAACTTCGTCGGCCAGGACAGCACCCTCAAGCGTCTGCTGCTGGTAAAAGCCGAAGACGCGGCAGACAACGCCCCGTCGGTCAGCCCGGAAACCCCGGTGGCCGATGCCCTGGAGCTGATGGACGAACTCGACCGCCGCTATGTGGTGGTCACCTGCGCCGACAACAAGGCGCTGGGCTATGTGCGCCGTCGCGACCTGCACCGTCAGACCGGCACTTGCGGTCAATACCTGCGCGAATTCAACGCCACGGCCGCGTATGACGAGCACTTGCGCATCCTGTTGTCGCGCATGTACGAGTTCAACCGTTCGTGGTTACCGGTGATGGACGCCGAGCGGGTGTTTTTGGGTGAAGTGACCCAGGAATCGATTGCCGAGTACCTGAGCTCCGGCAAGTCGCGTGGCGGCAAGACCAGTATCGTTTCGCCCGCCGAGACCGCCCTGGCCTGATCTGACACAACACGCTTAAAACTGTGAGAGGGGGCTTGCCCCCGATGGCAGTGTATCAGTCAATATATTCATGACTGACACACTGCCATCGGGGGCAAGCCCCCTCCCACATTTGGTCCGTGGTGTGTCAGGGAAATCCCCCTGATTATCCGCCTGCGGGGAACATCAATCCGTCACACCGGTCGGTTACATAAGTAGCTGCACCCGGTCCCGCGACGAACGCGTGCAAAAACGCGACATTTTTAGTTGATCTCAAGCCCCTCACGCCCTAAAGTTCGCGCCGAACGTCCATGCTGGAAACGATCCATCCGGCTCAAGTACTGACGACGAGACAGCAAGGCCAAGGGAAGCTTATCCCATGGCCTTTTTGCTTTCGGCGACATGCCTTGGGAAGTAGGCGAACCAAAGTGGGGATACGGAGGACGTTCATTTGCACCCATTGATCAATTTAGTTTGCCCTTAGGAGTTCCCAGCATGTCGATCAACGTCGAAGATTATTTCGCGCGCGCCACTTTTGACAAAATGAAGGCGTTCGCCGACAAACAGGAAACCCCGTTCGTGGTGATCGACACCGCGATGATCAGCCAGGCCTACGATGACCTGCGCGCCGGTTTCGAATTCGCCAAGGTGTATTACGCGGTCAAGGCCAACCCGGCCGTGGAGATCATCGACCTGTTGAAAGACAAGGGTTCGAGCTTCGACATCGCCTCGATCTACGAGCTGGACAAGGTCATGGACCGCGGCGTCAGCGCCGACCGTATCAGCTACGGCAACACCATCAAGAAATCCAAGGACATCCGCTACTTCTACGAGAAGGGCGTGCGCCTGTTCTCCACCGACTCCGAAGCCGACCTGCGCAACATCGCCAAGGCCGCGCCGGGCTCGAAAATCTATGTGCGTATCCTCACCGAAGGCTCGACCACGGCTGACTGGCCTCTGTCGCGCAAATTCGGCTGCCAGACCGACATGGCCATGGACCTGCTGATCCTCGCCCGCGACCTGGGCCTGGTGCCGTATGGCCTCTCGTTCCACGTCGGCTCGCAACAGCGCGACATCAGCGTGTGGGACGCGGCGATCGCCAAGGTCAAAGTGATCTTCGAGCGCCTGAAGGAAGAAGACGGCATCCACCTCAAGCTGATCAACATGGGCGGCGGCTTCCCGGCCAACTACATCACCCGCACCAACAGCCTGGAAACCTATGCCGAAGAAATCATCCGCTTCCTCAAGGAAGACTTCGGCGACGACCTGCCGGAAATCATCCTGGAACCGGGCCGTTCGTTGATCGCCAACGCCGGCATCCTGGTCAGCGAAGTGGTGCTGGTGGCACGTAAATCGCGCACCGCCGTCGAGCGTTGGGTGTACACGGACGTGGGCAAGTTCTCCGGCCTGATCGAAACCATGGACGAAGCCATCAAGTTCCCGATCTGGACCGAGAAGAAAGGCGAGATGGAAGAAGTGGTGATCGCCGGTCCTACCTGCGACAGCGCCGACATCATGTACGAAAACTACAAGTACGGTCTGCCGCTGAACCTGGCGATCGGTGATCGGTTGTACTGGTTGTCGACCGGTGCGTACACCACCAGCTACAGCGCGGTTGAGTTCAATGGCTTTCCGCCGTTGAAGTCGTATTACGTGTAAGACGGCGGCGAACAAAAAACCCATGACCTGTCATGGGTTTTTTTATCGCTCAGAAACAGGTCATGGCATGTTGCTCATAGGCATCGGCCATCGCCCGAATCCGCGGATCATTCGCCTGCGCCAGCGCCTTGTGCGCCACCCGCAAAAACTTCAGATTGCCGCCGGCCAGCGCCTTGCGCAACCACACCAGCGCCGCCTCGACCTGGCCGCTGTCGGCCAGCACCGCCGCGTAACTGAACTGCCCACGGAAATCCCCGGCTTCGGCTGAGCGTCGATACCACGCCACGGCAGCGTCCGGATCCCTCGGGCAAAACCGGCCCTCTTCCAGATAGCGCCCCAACAGGTTCATCGACTTGGCGTGGCCCTGCTCCGCCGCCTGGCGATAGCACCTCAGCGCGTGCGCCTGGTCCTCGGCGACACCGCGACCGGTGGCCAGCAGGTTGGCGTAGTTGTATTGCCCCCAGTCCAACCCGGCTTCGGCCGCCAGCCGATAGTCCCGCGCCGCCGCCGCTTCGTCGGCGACGCAGCCCCAGCCATGCTCGCGGCAACGCCCCAGCATATTGCGCGCCATCAGGTGCCCGCCCTGCGCCGCGATCTGGAACCAGCGCAGTGCCAGCGCTTCATCGCGCTCGATGCCGCGCCCTTCCAGCAGGATCTGCCCGAGCAAGGCCTGGGCATCCGCCACGCCCTCCCTGGCCGCGATCAGGATCGCCTGGGCCGCGCGCACTGGCGAGTCGTCGAGCATGCGCTGCAACTGCTCGACGTTGAGCACTTCTTCACGGCGCAATAAAAAGCCCATGCTCAGACCTCGACCCAGCGACGCAACAGGTTGTGGTAAGTGCCGGTGAGCTGGATCAACGCCGGGTGGTCCGGGACCGCCGCGGTCAGTTGCTGGATCGCACCGTCCATCTCGAACAGCAGGGTGCGCTGGCTGTCTTCGCGCACCAGGCTTTGGGTCCAGAAAAACGAGGCGTAGCGCGCACCACGGGTCACGGCGTTGACTTTATGCAGGCTGGAGCCGGGGTACAGCACCATATCGCCGGCGGGCAGCTTGACCCGTTGCACGCCGAAGGTGTCCTGGATCTCCAGTTCGCCGCCGTCATAGTCCTCCGGGTCGCTGAAGAACAGCGTGGACGACAGATCGGTACGCACCCGCTCCTGGCTGCCCTTGGGCTGGCGCACGGCATTGTCGATATGAAAGTCGAAACTGCCCCCGGCCGTGTAGCAGTTGAGCAGCGGCGGGAAGACTTTGTGCGGTAACGCCGCCGACATAAACAACGGGGTTTGCCACAACCGCTCCAGCATCGCCGTACCGATTTCCCTGGCCAGCGGGTGGCCTTCGGGCAATTGCAGGTTGTGCTTGGCCTTGGCGGACTGGTGCCCGGCGGTGATTCTACCGTCGGCCCAGTCGGCGGTTTCCAGGGCTTGGCGAATGCGCTGCACTTCCTCACGAGAGAACAGGCCGGGAATATGCAGCAACATGAGCACTACCTGAGAGCGGAAAGACGTTAATGGTATTGATTCTTATCCTCTCTGTAAAACCCGAAGACGAACGAGATCGTAAAAACCGTAAGGAAAAAGTGTAAAGAATGTAAATTAGCTACGAATAGCAATAAGTCGCAATTGATACAAAGTCTTGTTCAGCCTATATTCCGCGGCCTCACATCCTTGGGGAAAGGACACGTCATGTCGCGCACTTGCATAAAAACACCTGCCAGTTCACCACGCCTGCTGGCTTCGGCCATCGGCGTTGCACTCGGCGCCAGCTCTGTCGCCCATCTGGCGCAAGCGGCCGACGACACCGAACAGAAAGGCCAGCGCAACAGCATCTCCCTGGGCGCCACCAGCATCACCGGGGAAGCACAGGACGCCACCTCCTATCAGGTCGAAAAAGCCTCTTCGCAAAAGTACACCGCGCCGCTGGTGGACACGCCGCGCTCGGTCACCGTGGTGCCACAGCAAGTGCTCAAGGACACCGCCGCCACCTCGTTGCAGGATGCCTTGCGCACCGTGCCCGGCATTACCTTCGGCGCCGGTGAAGGCGGCAACCCCCAGGGCGACCGCCCGTTCATCCGCGGTTTTGACGCCCAGGGCGACACCTACCTGGACGGCGTGCGCGATACCGGCGGCCAGAGCCGTGAGATCTTCGACATCGAATCGATCGAAGTCAGCAAAGGCCCGAACTCTTCGTTCGGCGGGCGTGGCTCGGCCGGCGGCAGCCTCAACCTGGTGAGCAAGACACCCCAGGCGCGCGACTTCACCAACGGCGGCTTCACCTACGGCTCCGACCAGACCCGCCGCTACGTGCTCGACGTCAACCGCCAATTCCTCGACGACAGCGCCGCGTTCCGCCTGAACCTGATGAGCCACGAACAAAACGTCGCCGGCCGCGACGCGGTGAATTACGACCGCTGGGGCGTGGCGCCGTCGCTGACCTTTGGCCTGGGCACGCCGACCCGCGTCAACGTCAGCTACTACCACATGGAAAGCGACGACCTGCCGGATTCGGGGATCCCCTACGGTTACGGCTCCGCGACCGCCACCGCCCACGTACACGACAAACCCAACGACGGCGGCGACAGCAATAACTTCTACGGCCTGAAGAGTCGCGACTTCCGCAAGACCCGCGCCGATATCAGCACGGTCTCCGTCGAACACGACCTGAACGACAACATGACGCTGAAAAACACCCTGCGCCATGGCAACACCGGCCAGGACTATATCCTCACGCAACCGGACGACAGCAAACTCAACGTCAACAAGTTCGGTACTGTGTGGCGCCGCGCCAACAGCCGCGTGTCGACCACCGAGACCACCACCAACCAGACCGATCTGTTCGGCAACTTCCACGCGCTGGGTTTCAAACACACCTACTCCACCGGCCTCGAGTTCACCGGCGAAGAAACCCGTGTCAGCAGCTACACCATCAGCCCCAACGCCAACCCGGTCTGCACCGTGGCCAAAGGCAGCCTGGGCGGCCAATGCACCTCGCTGAGCAACCCGAACCCGGACGACGCCTGGACCGGCAGCATCGCGCGCAACTACAACGGCACCAACACCAAAGCCACCAGCCGCGGCGCCTACGTGTTCGACACCATCGAACTGGACCCGAAATGGCTGCTGAACGTCGGCCTGCGCTACGACACCTTCGACACCGAGGCCAACACCAACGCCACCACCGGGCGTACCAAGATCAAAGACGACAGCCAGTTCTTCAACTGGCAGGCCGGCCTGGTCTGGAAGCCGGTGGAGAACGCCAGCATCTATGCGTCCTACGCTACCTCGGCCACGCCGGCCGGTGGTCTGGTCGGTGAAGGCTCCGACGGCAACCCACTGTCCGCCGGCGCCGCCACCAGCGACCTGCAACCGGAAGAAACCGTCAACTACGAGCTGGGCACCAAGTGGGATCTGTTCCACGACCGCCTTTCGCTGACGGCTGCCGTGTTCCGCACCGAGAAGAAGAACACGCGCATTCTGGTGGATGCCCTGACCTACGAGAACGCCGGTGAATCCCGCGTCGATGGCCTCGAACTCTCGGCCAGCGGCAAACTCACGGATCAATGGCAAGTGTTCGCCGGCTACAGCTACCTCGACAGCGAGCTGGTCAAATCCGGACGCAACGGGCGCAACGGGGTGCTCAGCGCCGGCTCCAGCGAGGGCAACCAAATGCCCAATACGCCGAAGAACACCTTCAGCCTGTGGACCACCTACGACATCACGTCGAAGCTGACCATCGGCGGCGGTGCGTTCTATGTCGACGAGGTCTACGGCGATGCCGGCAACACCGTGTATGTACCGTCCTACACGCGCTACGACGCCATGGCCAGCTACAAGCTGACCAAGAACGTCGATCTGCAACTGAACGTGCAGAACCTGACCGACAAAACCTACTACGACAAGGCCTTCTCGACCCACTTCGCCAACCAGGCAGCCGGGCGCACCGCACTGTTGACCACCAGCTTCCACTTCTAAACGGTCAACCCGCAGCCAACAGCCCCACGCATCGATGCGTGGGGCTTTTGCGTGTTAAACAACAAAGTTTCTCGACAACCCACGGCATAATGCGCGCCGTGATACAGATATCCAGATGAGCGAGGCGGTCCGACGTGTTGAAGAAAACCCTGTTCCAGTTGCACTGGTTCTTCGGCATCACTGCCGGGCTGGTGCTGGCCTTGATGGGGATCACCGGGGCGGCGGTGTCGTTCCAGGATGAAATACTGCGCGCGCTCAACCCCAGCGTGCTGAGCGTGGCAAAACGCGACGCCGGGGTACTGCCGCCCGCCGAGCTGGTGCGCAAGCTCGAAGCCAGCGAAGGCAAGCGCGTGTCGATGCTGTGGGTGGAAACCGACAGCGGCACCGCCGCACGCGTGTTCTTCACCCCGCCGCCGGGTGAACGGCGCGGCCAGATGCGTTACTTCGACCCCTACACCGGCGACTACATGGGCGACGCCGTCGGCCAGGACGTGTTCGGGTTTCTCCTGCAACTGCACCGTTTCCTGGCCATGGGCGACACCGGCCGGCAAATCACCGGGGCCTGCACGCTGATCCTGCTGTTCTTCTGCCTGTCCGGCCTGTACCTGCGCTGGCCGCGCCAGATGGCGAACTGGCGCGTGTGGCTGACCCTGGACTGGCGCAAAAAAGGTCGCAGCTTCAATTGGGACTTGCACTCGGTGTTCGGCACCTGGTGCCTGTTGTTCTATCTGTTGGCGGCGCTGACCGGCCTGTCGTGGTCCTACGAGTGGTACAACCAGGGCCTGAACAAGCTGCTGTCCGACGCCCCGCAGAACGAACGGATGCGCAAACGCGGCCCACCGCCCGCGGGCCCGACGCCGGAAGCCAACTACGCGGCGATCTGGAGCAGCATCTACAGCAGCGCCGGCCCCGACTTGAGTGCCTACAACATCCGCATGCCGGCAGTCGCCGGGCAGCCGGCCACGGTGTTTTACCTGCTGAAAAACTCGCCCCACGACCGCGCGCTGAACCAGATCAACCTGGACCCGGCCACCGGCGCGGTGAAATCCCACGAGCGCTACGCCAGCAAGAGCCTCAAGGCTCAATTGCTGACCAGCCTCTACGCGCTGCACACCGGCAGTTACTTCGGCCTGGTGGGGCGGATCATCCTCACCATCAGCGCGCTGTGCATGCCGTTGTTCTTCATCACCGGCTGGCTGCTGTACCTCGACCGTCGCCGTAAAAAACGCCAGGTACGCGATACCCGCGAGCGCCTCAGCGCCAATCACAGCCATGCGCCGGCCTGGCTGATCGGCTTCGCCAGCCAGAGCGGTTTTGCCGAACAACTGGCCTGGCAGACCGCCGGGCAACTGCAGGCCGCGGGCTTGCCAGTGAACGTGCAGCCGCTGGGCAACGTCAGCCAGGACCAACTGCGCCAATCAGAAAATGCGCTGTTCGTGGTCAGCACCTTCGGCGACGGCGAAGCCCCCGACAGCGCCCGTGGCTTCGAGCGCAGCGTGCTCGGGCAGGACCTGTCCCTCAAAGGCTTGAACTACTCGGTACTGGCCCTCGGCGATCGCCAGTACCAGCACTTCTGCGGCTTTGCGCGGCGCCTGCACTTCTGGCTGACCAACCAGGGCGGCACCCCGTTGTTCGCCCCCGTGGAAGTCGACAGCGGCGACCCCCATGCCCTGCAGCACTGGCAACAACAGCTGGGGCAACTCACCGGGCACGCACCGACAGCGGCGTGGCCGAGCGCACAGTATGAAAACTGCAGCTTGAACCAGCGCACCTTGCTCAACCCTGGCAGTGTCGGTTCGGCTGTGTACCTGCTGGAGCTGAGCGTGCCGTCAGGGCAACGCTGGACGGCCGGCGACCTGGTGGAAATCCTGCCGCGCAACGGCAGCCGGGCCATCGCGCAGTTCCTTGGGGGCCTGGGCCTGGCCGGCAGCGAGAGCGTGCTGATCGACGGCCTGGCCCACACCCTCGACCAGGCCCTGGCCACCCGCCAATTGCCGGACAACCGCGCCCATCTGGTGGGCCTGCATGCCCAGGCGCTGGTGAACGCGCTGGCGCCCCTGGGCATGCGCGAATACTCCATCGCCTCGATTCCCAGCGACGGCGTGCTGGAGTTGATCGTGCGCCAGGAACGTCATCCGGACGGCACACTCGGCCTTGGCTCGGGCTGGCTGACCGAACACGCGGCCCTCGGCTCGAGCATCAGCCTGCGCCTGCGCCGCAACAGCGCTTTCCACCTGCCGGACGCGCCTGCGCCGTTGATCCTGCTGGGCAACGGCACTGGCCTGGCGGGTTTGCGCAGCTTGCTCAAGGCACGCATTGCCGACGGCCAGCAGCGCAACTGGCTGTTGTTCGGCGAACGCACCATCGCCCACGACTACCTGTGCCAGGACGAACTGCAAGGCTGGCTGGCCAGCGGTGACCTGGCGCTGCTGGACCTGGCGTTTTCCCGCGACCAGGAGGAAAAGATCTACGTGCAGGATCGCCTGCGCGAATCGGCGGACGTGTTGCGTCGATGGCTGGCGGACGGCGCGGCGATTTACGTGTGCGGCAGTTTGCAGGGGATGGCCGCAGGGGTGGATCAGGTGCTGCATGAGGTGCTGGGCAGTGAGGCGGTGGAGCGCTTGATCGAACAGGGCCGCTATCGCCGCGATGTCTACTGAGATCCTCTAACCACTGAAGAACTTATGTGGGAGGGGGCTTGCCCCCGATAGCGGTGTGTCAGTAACCCAAGAGTTGACTGATCCACCGCCATCGGGGGCAAGCCCCCTCCCACAGTTTTGACTGTATTCCAAGTCAGTTTTTGACTGCACTCCAATCAGTTTTTGACTGCACCCTCAATCAGACCGGTTGCAGCTTTTGCTCGAACACTGAAACCCCATCCAGATCACGCAGCATCACCGTCAACTCCGCCGTCTGCCCATCGATCTGCACTTCGCCGAAAAACTGGAAACCGGCAAACGGCGAGGTGTTCTGCGCAGGCGGTGCTTTCTCGAACACCACCTGCGGACCAAAGGTTTTATCCAGCGGATTGGGCCCGAAGCTCCCCGCATTCAACGGCCCCGCGACAAACTCCCAGAACGGCTCGAAGTCCTGGAACGCCGCCCGATCCGGATGATAGTGATGCGCCGCGCAGTAATGCACATCCGCCGTCAACCACACATGGTTGCGCACCTGCTGCGCGCGCAGAAACCCGAGCAGCTCGGCGATTTCCAACTCGCGCCCTTGCGCCGGGCCGGGGTCGTTGTTGGCGATCGCTTCCCAGCGCGGTACGCCCGGGCTGACTTCGCCGTCGGGCACGCCGAGGCCGATCGGCATGTCGGCGGCGATCACCTTCCATTGGGCCTGGGACGCCTTGAGTTCGCGCTTGAGCCAGTCCAGTTGCTCTCGGCCGAGGAAGGGTTTGGCGCCGCCCAGGTTGTCATCGTTGGGCCCGCGATAGCTGCGCATGTCGAGCACGAACACATCCAGCAGCGGGCCGTAACTGAGCTTGCGATAAATCCGCCCGCCGCCGTCGGCGCTTTGCCGACGCATGGGTGAATATTCCAGCCAGGCCTGACGCGCATGGCCGACCAGGGTGTTGATGTCCTTGGTCTGGTAACGCTCATCGAGCTGCTTGCTCGGCGACCAGTTGTTCACCACTTCGTGGTCGTCCCACTGCCAGATCTGCGGCACTTCGGCGTTAAAGCGCCGCACGTTTTCATCCAGCAGGTTGTAGCGGTAATTGCCGCGATACTCATCGAGGGTTTCAGCGACTTTGCTCTTGGCCTCGGTGGTGATGTTGCGCCAGATGCGCCCGCCTTCGGTGGTCAGTTGCGCCGGCACCGGGCCGTCGGCGTAGATGGTGTCGCCGCTGTGGATAAAAAAGTCCGGCAGGCGCAGGCGCATGGCTTCGTAGATCCGCATGCCGCCGATGTCCGGGTTGATGCCGAAGCCTTGGCCGACGGTGTCGCCGCTCCACACAAAACGAATATCGCGACGCTGTTGCGGCACGCTGCGCAGGTGGCCGAACCAGGGCTCGCTGGCGACGCCGGTCTGGGCGTCTTCGAAATGCACGCGGTAGAAAATCGCCTGGTCGGCGGGCAGGCCGGTGAGTTCGACGCGGGCGGTAAAGTCGCTACGGTTGTCGGCCAGCGGCGAGACGAATCGACGTGGGTTGCTGAACACACTGCGGGTGTCCCATTCCACCACCATCCGCGCCGGGCGGTCGCTGCGGCTCCAGATCATCGCGCGGTCGCCGAGCAGGTCGCCGGACTGCACGCCATCGGTGAGTTGCGGCCGGTCCTTCACCGACGCAATCACCGCCGGTGCCAGCCCCGGCAACAACAGGCCCGCGCCGACGGCTTGCATCACGCGGCGACGGCCGAGATCGAAATGGCTCATGCAGATGCCCTCTTAAGTATCAAAAGGGCAACTAGAACACGCAGGGATGAAGCCGATATGACACCGCCTTCAAAGCCTTGCAGATCCTAATGTGGGAGGGGGCTTGCCCCCGATGGCGGTGGGTCAGTCCATTCATGGGTGACTGACACATCGCCATCGGGGGCAAGCCCCCTCCCACATTTTCCACAGCGTCAGGCTTGGGCGGGTGTGACTGCCAGTTCCACCGCTTCCGGGCGTTTGATCAGCGCATACACCAACCCCGTCAACACGCTACCGGCGGCAATCGCCAGCAAGTACAGCAGCGCATGGTTCATCGCATTCGGGATCACCAGCACAAACAAGCCGCCGTGGGGCGCCGCCAGTTTGCAGCCGAAGTACATCGACAGCGCGCCGGTCAACGCGCCGCCGGCGATGCTGGCCGGGATCACCCGCAGCGGGTCCTTGGCAGCAAACGGGATCGCGCCTTCGGAGATAAAGCACAGGCCCAGAATCATCGCGGCCTTGCCGGCCTCGCGTTCGGTCTGGGCAAACTTGCGCCGGGCCAGGAAGGTCGCGATGCCCATGCCGATCGGCGGCACCATGCCGGCCGCCATGGTCGCCGCCATCGGCGCACCGCTGGACGCCGCCAGCAAGCCGACAGAGAACGCATACGCGGCCTTGTTGATCGGCCCGCCCAGGTCAACGCACATCATGCCGCCGAGCAGGATGCCGAGCAGCACGGCATTGGTGGTGCCCATCGTGCTGAGGAAGTCGGTCAGCCCGGTGAGCAGCCGCGCCACCGGCGGGCCTACCAGATAGATCATCGCCAGGCCTGTGAACAGGCTCGCCAGCAACGGGATGATCAGGATCGGCTTGAGCGGCTCCAGGCTTTGCGGCAGGCGCACCGCGCCGGTGATCAGCTTGACGCAGTAACCGGCGAGGAAACCGGCAATAATCCCGCCGATAAAGCCCGCGCCCAACGTCCCGGCCAGCAAGCCGCCGATCATGCCGGGGGCCAGGCCGGGGCGGTCGGCAATCGAATAGGCGATATAGCCCGCGAGCAGCGGCACCATGAGCATGAAGGCCTGGTCGCCGACGGTTTTCAGCGCCGCCGCCAGGGTGCCTTTTTCTTCAAAGGCATGGATGCCGAACACGAACGACAAGGCGATCAACAGACCGCCCGCCACCACCATCGGCAACATGAACGACACGCCGGTCAGCAGGTGTTTGTAGACCCCGGTTTTTTCCGACTTGGCCACCGCCCCGCTCGCCGCGCTTTCCACGGTGCCTTCGGCCAGGGCCTTGTTGAGGGTCGCTTCGGCTTGCTTGAGGGCGATGCCGGTGCCGCAGCGGTAGATCTTCTTGCCGGCGAAGCGCTCGGTGGCGACTTCGATATCCGCCGCCAGCAGCACCACATCCGCCTCGGCAATCGCTTGCGGGCTCAACGGCGTGCGCGCGCCGACCGAACCCTGGGTTTCTACCTGCAAGTCATAGCCCAGGCGCTTGGCGGTCTGCTGCAACGCTTCGGCGGCCATGAAGGTGTGGGCCACGCCGGTCGGGCAGGCGGTGATCGCGACAATACGCGGGGCTTGCTTGGCCGCCACCGGGGCTTCGCTGGCGACATACACCTGAGCCTCTTCGGCGCCGCGCCGCAATACCGCCTCGACGTCCTGCAAGGCCTGGGCCGGGGTGCTCTGATACACACGCTTGCCGACAAACCGCTGCATATCCAGCGGCGTGCTGCTGACCAGCAACACCCACTCGGCAGCATCGAGCGTGGCCTGGGACAACTGGCGTTCCGGGCGCTGCACGTCTACCACTTCGACGCTGGTGCTCCAGCCCTGGCGCTGCGCGGCGGCGTCGAGCAAACGGGCGCACAGCACACTGGTGACCATGCCGTTCGGGCAGGCGGTAACAATGGCTAAATTCATCACAAACCCTCTTATTGTTCTGTCAGCGGGCGCACATGGACGCCGCTTTCGAGACGCGCCAATTGCGCATCATCGCTGATGCCAAACCCGATCTGCGTGACGGCCATCGCGGCAATCGCCGTGGCGCGGCGCAAGGTGGTCTCGGGCAGATCGAAACCGAGCAAACCATGGAGCATCCCGGCCAGCAGCGAATCGCCCGCGCCGACCGTACTCGCGACGCTGACCTTCGGCGGCGTGGCATGCAGCGCCGTGCCGGGGCTGAACCAGTTGACGCCGTCGGCACCGTGGGAAATCACCACATGCTCGATGCCGCTGGCATGCAAACGCGCGGCGGCCTGGGCCTGTTGGTCGACGGAGTCGGTCGGGCAGTCCAGCGCTTCGGCAAGTTCTTCGGTATTGGGCTTGATCAACCACGGGCCGGCCTGCAACCCGGCGCGCAGGGCAGCGCCGCTGGTGTCCAGGGCAACTTTCAAGCCGAGGTCTTTCAGCAGCGCCAATAAGCCCTGGAACCACTGCGGGCTGACACCGCACGGCAAGCTACCGGCGACCACCACCGCATCGTGCCCCGGGGCGATCAGCGTGAGTTGGTTGAGCAACGCCTGCTGCGCCTGCTCGCTGACCAGCGGCCCCGGCGCATTGATGTCGGTGACGCGGCCATCCTGTTCGGCGATCTTGATATTGCTGCGGGTCTCGCCGGGCACGCGGATGAACGCATCGGCAAACCCACGGCGCGCGATCAGCGCGTCAAAGGCCTGGGGGTTGTCCGCGCCGAGAAAACCACCGACGGTGACCTGATGACCGAGGTCAGCCAGCACCTGGGCGACGTTCACGCCCTTGCCGGCCGCGTGGGTCAGCATCGTCTCGCTGCGATTGACTTCACCGGGTTCCAGGCGCGCCAGGCGTACCGTGAGGTCCAACGCCGGGTTCAGCGTCAGGGTCAAAATCCTTGCCATCTACACGGCCTCCACAAGGGCTCGCACTTCAGCGGGCGAACCCACCGCGAGTGCTTGTTGCGCCAGGCCCTGGGCCTCGCTCAGACTGAATTCTCGCACCCGCGCCTTCACCTCGGGAATGCTGCGGGCCGACACGCTCAACTCATCCACGCCGAGACCGATCAGCACCGGCACCGCCAGCGGGTCGGCGGCCAGTTCACCGCACACACCGACCCATTTGCCATGGGCATGGGCGGCGCGCACGGTGATGTCGATCAGTTGCAACACGGCGGGGTGCAGGCCATCGGCCTGGGCCGACAGCGTCGGGTGGCCACGGTCGATGGCCAGGGTGTACTGGGTCAGGTCGTTGGTGCCGACGCTGAAGAAGTCGACTTCCTTGGCCAGCACCGGCGCGAGCAACGCGGCGGACGGCACTTCGATCATGATCCCCAGTTGCAGGTCGGCCACCGGGATTTCCAGGCGCAGGCGCTCGGTCATGTCCCGCGCAGCGCGCCACTCATCGACGCTGCCGACCATGGGGAACATGATGCGCAGCGGCCGGTTATCCGCCGAGCGCAGCAGTGCGCGCAATTGCGCTTCCATGATCTGCGGGCGTTGCAGCGTAAGGCGAATGCCGCGCACGCCGAGGAAGGGGTTTTCTTCCTCGGCGATCGGCCAATACGGCAGCGGTTTGTCGCCGCCCACATCCAGGGTACGGACCACCAACGGGCGACCGCCGAGGCCATCGAGCACGCGGCGGTATTCAGCTTCCTGGGTGGCTTCGTCCGGCGCTTGGGGGTGGGCCATGAAAATCAGTTCGGTGCGCAGCAGGCCAATGCCTTCGGCGCCCTGCTCCACCGCGCTCGCCACGCCGGCGCTTTCGCCGATGTTGGCGAACACTTCCACGGCGTGCCCATCCCGGGTCAGGGCCGGCTGATGGCGCTGCGCCGAGGCGGCTTGCAGGCGTTGTTCACGGGTGTCGCGTTCGACGCTGGCGCGTTGCAGGGTCGCGGCGTCGGCGTCGACATGCAGGCGGCCGCGCTGACCGTCGAGCAGCAACGGCGTACCGGCGGCCAGCAGCAACACGGCCGGGCCGGCGCCCACCAAGGCGGGGATGCCCAGGGCGCGGGCGACGATGGCGCTGTGGGCGGTGGCGCCGCCACGGGCGGTGAGAATGCCGGCGACGCGCGCCGGGTCGAGGCGCGCCACATCCGACGGGCCGACTTCGTCCATCACCAGGATGTAGGGTTCGTTCGGTTCCTGGACGGTTTCGACACCGCACAACTGCGCCAGCACACGGCGACCGATGTCGCGCAGGTCGGCGGCGCGCTCGGCGAGCAAGGCGTCCTGCAACGATTCCTGCTGCTTGGCGGCGGCTTCGATCACGCTCATCCAGGCGGCTTCGGCGCTTTCACCCTGCTTGAGGCGGGTGTCGACGTCGTCGGTCAGTTCCGGGTCGTCGAGCATTTCCTGGTGGGTGATGAAAATCTCGCGGATCGCCTTGGCCTGGCTGCGTTCGATCAGGCCCTGGATATCGCCGCGCACATCGGCCAGTGAGGCGTGCAGGCGCTGGCGCTCGATGGCCGAGGACTCGCCACGCAACGGATAGTCGAACGGTTGCAGCACCTGGATATGCGCCGGGCCGATGGCGATGCCCGGTGCGGCGGCGATGGCCTGGATCTGGCTGCCGGCCAGGGGCGCGCTGAGCGTCGGTTCGAGCACCACGGCGGCGGCTTGTGCACTCGCGACAGGCAGCGGCTCGACCTCTTCGCCAAGCCCCTCTTGTACCGCGGCCAGCAAGGCGGGCAGCGCATCGTCGGCAATCGTCGGCTCTGCGACAAACTCCAGCACCTGGCCACGCCGGGCGCCGAGGCTGAGCAGCTTGCTCAGGCTTTTCACCGACACGGCGCCCACCGCGCCATCGACGATGCGTACACGAATATCGCCGTCAAAACTTTTTGCCAGTTGCGCGAGGATCTTCGCCGGCCGCGCGTGCAGGCCATGGGCATTGGCCAGGGCGATGCGTGCGCTGGGCCAGTCGGGTGGTAGCTCACCGCCCAATACTTCAAGCACCGCACGGCTGCTGGTGGCGCGGCCCAGTTCCTGGCCACGCCCTTCAATCAACAGCGCACACAGGCGTTCGAGCAAGGTCTGGTGCGCCTCGCCGAGGCTGGCCAGGCAGAACAGACCATTGAGGGGCTGGCCGAGGTAACGCATGGGTTTGTCCGGGGTGACAAACGCCAGCCCCGGGCGCTTGACGGTCTGCTCGCTGTGCAACCACCACAGGCCATCGCCCAGGGGCAGCGCATCGACCTGCTGCAACACGGCGGCAAAGCCATTGCTCACACAATCGGCCTGGCGCAGCAGGCGGGCGCCACGCCACACCAGCTCTTCAAAATCATCGGCGGACACACTGAGCCCGATCATTTGCGCGTCCAATGCCAGTTCCTGCGGCGCGCCCTGCAACAGTTTCAGCAGGGCCTCGGCGGAAGCGGCGCGGCGCAGTGCCTGGCCCAGGTCGGTTTCCCCGAGGGCGCGGGTCAGCAATTGCAGCAGGCGCAGGTGTTCGTCGGATTTGGCGGCAATGCCAATGGCCAGGTAGACGATCTGGCCATCGCCCCAGTCCACCCCTTCGGGGAACTGCAGCAGGCGCACGCCGGTGGAAAATACCTGATCGCGGGTTTCGGGGGTGCCGTGAGGGATCGCGATACCTTGACCGAGAAAGGTCGAACCTTGGGCTTCACGGGCTTGCAAGCCGCTGAGATAACCCTCGGCGACCAGGCCGTCGGCCACCAGTTTGTCAGCGAGCAGGTGCAAGGCAGCAGATTTGTCCACAGCCGTCTGGCCCATGGAAATCTGCTCTATGGTGAGCTCAAGCATGCCGTTCTCCTAGTTAGTGCGTCGGGCGCACTAGGTATTGTTTTGAATAAATCAGTCTAAAGTCGTTCATGAACAAACTGACTGAGCAGTCGGTTGGCAGTAGCCACTCAGTAGCGAACATCGCAAAAATACGCCTGCTGAAACGTTTAATCTAGAATTCGTGGCAGATTACGCGTTAATTGCGCATCCTTGAAGACCCACTCGGCACTTGAGCTGAGACATTGGTCGTCTGCAGTAATCGGTTACGATTGGACAAAATGTCGGGGCAAGCTCCAGAAAACAAGGAAATCCCGGTTTGAAACTCAGTGATATCGCCCGTCTCGCCGGTGTGTCCGTGACCACCGCCAGCTATGTCATCAATGGCAAAGCCGAACAACAACGCATCAGCAGCGCAACCGTCGAGCGCGTGCGTGCGGTGGTCCAAGCCCATGGTTTCACGCCCAACCCCCAGGCTGCGGGACTGCGCAGCCGGCATACGCGCACCTTGGGTTTCATCCTGCCAGACCTGGAAAACCCCAGTTACGCACGAATTGCCAAGTTGTTGGAACAGGGCGCGCGCGCGCGAGGCTATCAATTGCTGATCGCCAGCTCCGACGATGACGCCGACAGCGAGCGCCAGTTGCTGCAACTGTTCCGCGCCCGACGCTGCGACGCGCTGTTCGTTGCCAGCTGCCTGCCGGCCAGCGACGACAGTTATCGCGAGCTGCAAGCCAAGGGTTTGCCGGTCATCGCCATCGACCGCGAGATGGACCCCGCGCAGTTCTGCTCGGTGGTCAGCGACGACCGCCAGGCCTGCCAGCAACTGACCAGCAGCCTGTTGCAACCGCTGCCCAAGCAGATCGCGCTGATCGGCGCGCGGCCCGAGCTGAGTATCAGCCAGGCGCGCGCCGCCGGTTTCCGTGAAGCGCTGCTGGGGTTCGGCGGTGAAGTGATCGTCGAACACGGCGAGGCGTTCAGCCGCGACTGCGGCCGGCAACTGATGGAGCAATTGCTGCAGCGCCTGGGGCATTTGCCTGACGCGCTGGTGACCACGTCCTACGTGCTGCTGCAAGGCGTGTTCGACGCACTGCATGACTTCCCGCTCAAGACGCGGCCGCTGCGCCTGGGCACCTTCGGTGATACCCAACTGCTGGATTTCCTGCCACTGCCGGTGAATGCCATGGCCCAGCAACATCAACTGATCGCCGACACCGCGCTGCGCCTGGCCCTGGCTGCGATTGAAGAACAACAGTATCAACCCGGCGTAAACGCCATCGGCCGCACCTTCAAGCAGCGCATTCACGAGGTTTGAGCGTGGAGCTGATCGACACCCACACCCACCTGGACTTCCCGGACTTCGACAGCGATCGCCGGCAAGTCCTCGCGCACAGCCGCCAACTCGGCGTACAGCGCATGGTGGTGTTGGGGGTGTATCAGCAAAATTGGCAACGACTGTGGGATCTGGTGCAAGACGATGAAGGTTTGTTCGCAGCCTTCGGCCTGCACCCGGTGTACCTCGACGAGCATCGCCCCGCCGACCTGACGGCCCTGGGCGACTGGCTGACCCGCCTGCGGGGCCATCGGCAATTGTGCGCGGTGGGCGAGATCGGCCTGGATTACTTCCTCGAACACCTCGACCGTGAAGGCCAGCAACATCTGTTCGAAGCCCAACTCAAGATGGCCGTGGATTTCCAACTGCCGGCCCTGCTGCATGTGCGCCGCAGCCATGCCGCCGTGATCGCCACCCTCAAGCGCATCCGCCTGCCACGGGGCGGCATCATCCACGCCTTCGCCGGCAGCCGCGAAGAGGCGCGCGAGTACATCAAGCTGGGGTTCAAACTGGGCCTGGGCGGCGCGGCCACCTGGCCACAGGCGCTGCGCATGCACAAAGTACTCGCGCAACTGCCCCTGGAAGCCGTGGTACTGGAAACCGATGCACCGGACATGGCCCCCGCCATGCACCCCGGCCAGCGCAACAGCCCGGAACACCTGCCCGAGATCTGCGCCGCGTTGGCCGAGCGCATGGGCCTGAGCCCGTTATCGCTGGCGCAGGCGAGCACACGCAACGCGTGCGAGCTGTTCAATTGGTAGCGGGCTGACGGCCTGCAGGTCCAGGGTCATGCGTTGCCGATGGCGGGCAAAACGCAGCACCAGGCAGTGGATCAGCACCGTCACCAGTGAAAGGTTGAGCTGCTCGATCACACTGAGCAACCCCACCCACTCCGCCACCAGTGCCACCAGCAAGGTCACGCAGGTCAGGATGATCATGCTCGGGCGAACCAGCGCCCACTGGTCCAGCGCACGAAATTGACGCTGCTGTTTGCGACACCGCAACTGCAGGCCCGACTGGCAATACACGCACTCGAACGGTTCGTCGATGGCAATCGCGTTCAACTGCCAAGGCTTGAGTTCAAACGTCATGTCGCATCGGGCGCAGCGCCCTCTGATACCGAATGCAGCGATCATCGCCGTGCCTCCTTGGGACTGTGACCAGGTGAAACAAATTTTCACCTATTCACGCCACCAGAAAAGATACGTCGCAAAATTAAGACAAACACCACAACCACAAAGGACAAATCCTACTAACAGGCCCTACACCCGAAATGCGCCGATCAGTTGCTTCAGCTCGATCACCTGCTGCGACAACTGCCGGCTGGCCGCTTCGGTCTGGTACGCACCGTCGGCCGCATGCTCTCCGGCGCGGTTGATTTCGACGATGTTGCGGTCGATGTCGTGGGCGACCGCGGTTTGCTGCTCGACGGCGGCGGCAATCTGCTGGTTCTGATCCACGATCATGCCGACGGCGCCGAGAATATTTTCCAGGGCCTGCTGGACCTTTTCCGACTGGCCCACGGTGCCTTCAGCCATGGCATGGCTGGTGCCCATGGCCTTGACCGCCGCGCCGACACCGCTGTGCAAGCGGCTGATCATCTGCTCGATCTCTTCAGTGGAGTGCTGGGTGCGCCGGGCCAGGGTCCGCACTTCATCAGCCACCACCGCAAAGCCGCGGCCCTGCTCCCCGGCGCGGGCCGCTTCGATCGCGGCGTTGAGCGCCAGCAGGTTGGTTTGCTCGGCGATGCTCTTGATCACTTCCAGCACGCTGCTGATGGATTGGCTGTCGGTGGCCAGTTGATTGATCACGCGTACCGACTCATCGATCTCCGATGCCAACCGCGCAATGCTGCCTTGCTGGGACTGCACCAGGCCACGGCCGCTGACGGTTTCATCGTTGACGCTATGGGCGCTGCTCACCGCCGCCGCCGCGCTGCGTGCCACTTCCTGGGCGGTGGAGGACATCTGGTTCATGGCCGTCGCTACCTGTTCGATCTGGCTGCGCTGCCCGGAGACCGCCTGGTTACTGCGGGCCGAGACCGCCTCGACCTGGCCGGCCTGCAACTCAACCTGGCTGACGGTGTGCCCGACGCGCTCGATCAGGTCGTGGATCTTGGCCACGGTGCCATTGAACACTTGGCCCAGTTCGCCCAACTCGTCGCGGCTGCGGGCGACAAACGTGACGGTCATATCGCCCGCCGCCACCTTGTCCATCATCGCCCCCAAGCGCCGCAACGTGGTGCGCGTCGAGGCATAGAAACCGGCGTACAGATAAAAGATCAGCAAAAACACCGCCGCCAGGGCCGACACCAGTACGACCATGTGCGTGCGGTTTTGCGTCAGCCGTTGCTCCAACTGCTGTCCGAGGAAACCCAGGGTGGCCTCATTGAGTTGGTAGGTCTGGGCCATCAGTTGACTCACGTCGTCGTAGAAGCCCTGCCACGGTGCGTCGAGGGTTTCGGCCATCACCACCTGCTCTTCAAACAGTTCACTGCCTTGCTTGAGGCTCGCGTTGCTGGCCTTGGCCAGGCTGTCGAGCGCTGTGTGGGCGGCTTTGCTGGAGCCCAGGGCGTCCTGCAGCTTCAAGCCGTATTCGGCCTGGAGTTTTTCCAACTGCTGCAACAGCTCGTCGAAGCGCGTGCTGGAGGAGGAGTTGAGAAAACCCTGGCCGAGGGAGTACGCGCCCATTGCCCGCCCTTCGCCCAACGTCTGGGTGACTTGCGGCGTGACGCCGGTGATCAGTTCGCTGAGCTGGCGCAGATCACTCTGGGGGTCGCGGCTCAAGCCGGATTGGCTGGCGATGATCTGGCTGAGCATCTGCGCCTTGTTCAGCAGTTTGCCGATCAGCGCACTTTTGCTCTGTAGCGATGACTCCTGTTGCTGGGCCTTGAAGGCGCCGACCAGCTCGTCGCGCTTGGCGTCGAAGACGGCGACTTGCTCGGGGTCGGTGGCCATCGCGCTCAGGCCTTGCAGGCGCGCCAGCACACTCTGCTCCTGGGTGTTGATCGTGCCCTCCAGATCGCCCGCCTTGCCGGATTGGCCGAGGGTCGCGTTGATCTGCACCTGGTTGTTCAGGGTTTCCAGGTCACGGCGCAAGGCCAGGCTGCTGCCGAGCAAATCCAGGCTTTGCAGTTCGATGCGGGTGCCCTGGAATTCACGCCAGGAGTCGCGCACCAGGAAATAGTTGGTCGCCAGCATCGGCAACAGGAACAACACGCTGATCAAACTGAACTTCATGCCGAAGCTCAGGCGGTTCATCAGCGCGACGGCGGGATAGAGCAAGCTCTTCACAGGTGAACTCCCTTCCTATTATTTTTATTTGAGGCGCAGGGCGGCGGCAGATAGCCACTATTTGGCGCTCTGCTTGTATAGCTCAAATCGCAAGGGAGTTTTGTAACGTAAAGTTAACGCGCTGTGGGAGCAGGCTTGCTCCCACAGGGATTGAGCGTGACCGCTAGGGCAACACGGTCCAGATGGCGAAACCGGCATACCACAGCACCGCCGCGCGCAGCAGCAGTTCCCACAGGCGATCCAGGCTGTTGATGCCGTCGGCCCCCACCACCGGCGGCGGGATTTCGGCGGCCACCAGGCCGACTTTGTTCACCAGTTGCGCGGCACTGATGTCCCAGCTCAACAGCTCGTGGAGCATCACTCGGCTGACCGCGACAAAGTTGCCCACCAAGGCAAAGCTCGCCGCCAGCAAGCGCACCGGCAACCAGTCAAAGGCATGCCGCAGTTGCGCGGCACGCTCGGCCACCAGAGGGTTCTGACTGTGTTCGCTGGCCAGCGCCAGCAGGCGATAGGCCAGGGCTGCGACCGGGCCCAACAGGAAATACCAGAAGATCACCGCAAAGAAGCTCTGATAGGCCTGCCACAAGAGATACCCCTGGACACGCTCCAGCAACTGCTCGCCACTGTCGGCAGCGACCTTCAGGTCACGCTCGGCCACATGCTCGGCGGCCTGCAGGTCGCCGCGCCGCCAGGCATCGCGGAACGGGCCAAGCCCGGCCAGCAGATCACCGCGCCCCAGGCTGTAGATCAGCACCAGCAAATGCACCGGCAGCGCCAACAGGCCGTAGGCCACCGGTTCCAGCACCAGCAGCAACAACGCCAGCACGGCCACCGGCAGCAACACCAGCAGCGCCAGAATCAACCAGGGCTGTTCGCCCAGGCGCGGGCTCGATTCCAATCTGGCCAGTTCGCGCAGCCATCTGCCGTCGCGCTGCAACTTTTGGCGCAAGGCCGAGAATTTCTCGATCCAGACCGCCAGCACCAACACCAGGAAACTCATTGTGCGTGTCCTCCATCCTGCAGGGCGCTGCGAAAGCGCATCCAATCAAAAGCGGGCCCGGGATCGGTCTTGCGCCCCGGGGCGATATCGCTGTGACCACAAATGCGCTGACGGGTGATGCCCGGGTAAATCGCCAGCAACTGACGTGTCAGGTCGATCAGTGACGCATATTGGGCATCGGTAAACGGCAGGTCATCCGTGCCTTCCAACTCGATCCCCAGGGAAAAGTCATTGCACGTTTCGCGCCCCTCGAAGCTGGAAACCCCGGCATGCCAGGCGCGGTCGAGGCAGGACACAAACTGCGTCACCCCTCCGTCGCGTTCAATCAGAAAATGCGCTGACACGCGTAGGTCGGCAATCCCTGCAAAGTAAGGATGTTCCGTGACATCCAAGCGATTCTGGAAAAATTCCTGCACCTTGCCGGTGGCGAACTGCGCCGGCGGCAGGCTGATGTTATGCACCACCAACAGCGAGACTTCACCTGCGGGGCGCTCGTTGAAGTTGGGCGAAGGGCAATGACGAACACCCTGGCACCAACCGCTGGCGGGGTCCAACTGCATACAGGTTCCTTGAACGTGACTAAGTCTGACCAGTATGCCGCGTTCAGCCCTATGGTTGCGATCACTTGCCGCGATTGAGTTGACGCAAGTTACCCGCCACCGTCGCCAGCGCACGCTCGAACAGCAGGGCTTCGTCCAGGATACGCAACGCACCACGCTTGAACGCCAGGGCCAGTTGGCCGGCGCTGCGCTCGAGTACCTTGAGCCCGGCGCGGTTGACGAAAACATAGCGATCGGCCGGTGCCATGATCGCGTTCAGTTTGCCGCGCAGAGCGGTTTCCTCGGGTTCCAGGAACTCCAGCCAAACGCCGACGCGCAATTGGCGCACCTTGAGCAGGTCGGGATCATCCGCGGCCAGGTCCTGCGCGGCATCGGGCAGGCCAGGGTCGAACACGAAGGGCTCCTGCACCTCGATCAACCTCTCGCCGCCCTCGAACGCCTGAACATGCAAGGCCTGCAGCCGAACAAAGAACTCACGGGTGCTGAAAGGGTCGAACCCCGCGCCGCTCATCCCGTCGCGCAAGGCCTTGAGCAACGCCGGCAACTGCTCCAGCAGATGCCGCCCGGCCTCGGTGTCGTCGTGCAGGCTAACGCTCCAGATCAACTCGTCCAGGGTGCGCAGCCCCGCCTGCCATTGCACCGATTGCTCACCGTGCTTGAGGCTGGCCAGCAACAGCACCTGGCTCCAGGCCTGTTGCACAAACTGCACCACCGAGCGCGGCAGGACCTTGCCCAGCAAACGCCGGTTCAGCACGTCGGCCACGCGCTGTCGGGCCGCCTCGTTACGCAGGCGCGCTTCCTCGGTATCGCGGGTGTGCTGTTCGAGCAATGCACTGTGCCGGTGCTCGTCAGCGGTAAACGCGCAGAACTCCGACAGCAGTTCGGAAAAAATCGCCGGGTCTTCGGCAAAATCATTCAGCAACCGCTGCACCACCTGCTCGATGCGCAGGTACAGGCTGTCACGCGGGTTACCTTCAGCCGGGCTCCAACCGATGGCGGCACCGGCGATTTCGTTGAGCAGCCGCCGCGCCGGATGGCCGGCGCGGCTGAAAAGGCTCTTGTCCAGCACCGCCAGTTTGAGCATCGGGATCTGCAACCGGGCGATCAAGGCCTTGAAGGCGTCCGGGACGGCGTGGTCATTGAGGATGAATTCGAACAACAGCGCGACCAGGTTGATTACGTCTTCGTCGGCCTCTTCCACGACCCGGGATTTGCCGCTCTTGACGCTGACTCGGGTCAGCAGTTGCTTCAACTGGTTGCGCAGGTCGAAGTCGTCCTCGACATCCGGCTCCGGCACGTATTGCTGCAAATGGGACAACAGCCGCAGCAGGTCGCGGGTGGCAATGGGCTGGGGCTCGGCGCTGGCTTCCAGGGTCGGCGCGACACTGCCGCGCACGGCGCCCAGCAGCGCTCGCAAGGTAGAAAAGGCGTGCTCGCCATTTTCGTCGACTGGCTGGTCGGCGCTTGGCAACCGGGCTTCGCGCGTGTGCTTGCACGGTACGCGCCCGCCGGAACGACGGGCCGGCACCGCCTTGAGTTCAGGCAGCACGCCGGTGGCGACCAGCAACTGATTGGCCTCACCGTACAGGTGGTCGGCGTCGCTGAGCACGTACTTTTCAAAGAGCTTGAGCATGACCAGCTTGACGCGAATTTCCACGCCCAGGCTGCGCCCCGCGCGCAGGAAAAACTCGCACAGCAGCGCCGGCCCCAGGGGGTTCTCGCAGTCATCCATGGACCTGTCGAGCAAGGCGCCTAGGCGAGTGGTCAGTTGCCCCAGGGCGAGGCCGTCGCGATGCTGCACCCGCCCGAGCATTGCCTCCAGCGCTAGGGCTTTTTCCAGGTCATCCCTGAGGATGCCGGGCACCTTGTCGTAGGACACCACCGGCACCAACTGCCGTTCACCGCGCCCTGCCCCGCCCAGGTTGGCGAAGGCCTCGAACAGTTGCCCCATGAACACGCGCTCGAAATTCTTGCGCTTGAGACGCAGGTCGCGCATGGCTTCAAAGAAAATATGGTGGTCGACGTTGTTAAGGGCCTTGTCGGCCATTTCGAACAGGGTGTCGTCGGCGTTATCGAACAGCTCCTGCAAACCTTGCTGCAGTTGCTGCGCAGCCTTGTCGCGAACCTGCAGCAACACCACCGGTAGGCGCGCGAGCGGCGATGGCGTGGTCTGTGCCTTATTGATCGGCACCACCTTTCCGTCGTTGTGCATCCAGGCCTCCTGAAACGGCGGTGTGGGTAGGGCAAAGTCGGGGCAGGCCCAGTTGGGCACTGCGAATATCCGGTTACCACCAGGACGTCAAAGCTATGACGCCAATTGCAAGGCGCGAGATTATCTTGCAAATGGGGGTCGTTGCGCCAGCGAACTCTGTCATAGCGCTGTAAATGAGCACGCCACTGGGTTCAAACGCGCACAGCCCCTATAATCGGCGCACTTTGTTTGTGGAGCCTGTTATGCCGAATCTCCGTCTTGCCGACCTCACCGCCGAAATCGAAGCCAACGTGCGCCGCGCACTGCGCGAAGACATCGGCAGCGGCGACATCACCGCGCAATTGATCCCGGCCGAACGGCTGGCCAAGGCCACGATCATCACCCGCGATGCGGCCGTTATCGCTGGCACGGCCTGGGTGGACGCGGTGTTCCGCCAACTGGACCCGCGGGTCGCGGTGCATTGGCTGGTGGCCGACGGTGAACGCGTCAGCCCCAACCAGGCACTGTTCCACCTAGAAGGCCCGGCACGTTCGCTGCTCAGCGGCGAACGCAGCGCGCTGAATTTCCTGCAGATGCTCTCCGGCGTCGCCACACGCGCCCAGTACCTGGCGGATAGCGTCGCGAGCACCCAGGTCAAGTTGCTCGATACGCGCAAGACGCTGCCGGGCCTGCGTCTGGCGCAGAAATACGCCGTGACCTGTGGCGGTTGCCACAACCATCGCATCGGTTTGTATGACGCGTTCCTGATCAAGGAAAACCATATCGCCGCCTGTGGCGGTATCGCCCAGGCGATTTCGGCCGCGCACAAGATCGCCCCGGGCAAACCGGTGGAAGTCGAAGTGGAAAGCCTGGACGAATTGCGCGAAGCGTTGGCGGCGGGCGCCGATATCATCATGCTCGACGAACTGAGCCTGGACGACATGCGTGAAGCCGTGCGCCTGAACGGCGGCAAAGCCAAGCTGGAAGCCAGCGGCGGGATCAACGAAAAAACCCTGCTGCCCATCGCTGAAACCGGGGTGGACTACATCTCCATCGGCGCGATGACCAAGGATGTGAAAGCGGTGGACCTGTCGATGCGCCTCAGTATCTGAAGCCCGTTGCAGGAGCCGGGTTGCCGGCTCCTGCAACAGCGGTTCAGACCACCAGGTTATTCATCTCGCAATACTCTTCCCATTCGACACCGAGCACTTCAGCCGCCTCTTGGTGCAAGGCCAGCCGTGCGGCTTCGAACTCGTCCGCTGACGAGGTGTACTTGAGGCTCAGCTCCCATGGCTGGAGGCCCTGGCTCTCGGCCTCGTCCTCGAATGCCCACTGGATCTGGTCGCGCTGATCGTCAGCGCTCAGGTCCTTGATCTCTTCTTTAAGCTGCGGCGATTCCCCGAGGTATTTGTCGAGGGCTGCTTGGTGCCGAACTTCCTGGGTCATTTCAGTCGTGGTCATGTTGTTCTCTTAGATCGAGGAATGGGGATGCATCTGGGTCATCAAGGTTGCGCAGATACAAAAGAGCGGGCACGAATGCCGACTCGCCTGGCCTTCAGAACCATTCTGGGATCATCTGAAAACGGTGTTGCTTTGGTGCCCGAGACAGGAATCGAACCTGCGACCTTCGCGTTACGAGTGCGCTGCTCTACCGGCTGAGCTACACGGGCGGTGGGCTAAAGCTAGCACCGCATCGGGCGTCCGGCAACTCACTGACGTCGCAGGGCAATCACCCCTTGGGCCCAGAAGCGCGGCTGCAGGTGTTGGTTGCCACCTTCAAGATAGTCTTGCTGGGCTTGCTCGATGTGCGGGGCATCACGCATCACGACCCACACCAGCAGGCCAACGGACAGCACCGCCGCCACCCGCCACCCTGCCCAGGCCCATGGCAGCGACGCGCCAGGAGCGGCGCGCCACACGTGCAGCGCCATCAACCAGCCCACCACCAGCGCCAACCAGACCTGCGAGTTGGGCATCACGATGACGCCGTCGACCATTGCTTGCGTAAGCGCGCCCAGCAATGCCGCGAACAGGCACCCGCGCAGCAAGTCCACGCGCGCTGTAGAACAAGCCCGCGCCCACAACACGCGGAGGGTGGCCCAGCCACCGCGCCACGCCAAGGCAGCCACGCACAAGGCCGAGGGAACGCCCCACTCGCTGGCCCATTGCAGGATTGCCTGGTGCGGGTGCGCGGCGATCGGGTTGGCGATATCCGCGAAATGCATCGGCCCGAACCCCAGCCACGGACGCTCGACGATCATGTGCCAGGCCTGCCACCAGATCGGGCCACGCCCCGACAGCGAAGTGGTGAGGCGATCGCTGACGCCACTGCCGACCTCGACACCCAGCGCACCCGTCAACAGCGTGAACAACGCCGTATACAGCAACAAACCGCCGCACACCGCAGCCAATTGCCAGGCCAACCAGCGTCGCCCCCACGGCCCGAGCAGCGCCAACGCCACACCGGCCACCGCCATGCCGAGCCAGGTGCCGCGGGTGCCGCCGCTGATCGCGATCAACCACCACACACACAGCAACGCAAACACCGCGCCGCGCACGGAGCGGGAGACCTTGGGCATCAGCAAGGGCAGCGCCAGCAATGGCAGGGTGAAGGTCTGGAATTGACCGTAGAAGCGCTTGTTGGAAAACCCGGACAGCAACGCGTCCGGATCAAGAACCCGCGCACCACTGGCGAAGGCGAGCGCGCCGGCATACAGGTATTGGATCGACTTGATCAGGCACAGCAGCACCACCATCAGGATCAGCACGCGGTCCAACGGCTCACCCGCGCGTCGGCGCAGCAGGGCAACCGCGACGGCGATCGCCCCACAGCTGATGAACAGCGCGACCTCGGTGAAGGCCCAGAGCGGCTGATGGGCCAGTGCCGATGACACCAGGCCCAGCCCAACGATCAGCACCAGGCCCAGGGCCGTCGGCCGGTCCACCAGACGCTCGACGGGAACGACCGTCAGCCCATACACCACCGCGCCCAGGCCCATGGCCACCTGCATTGCGCGCTGCCAGTCATGCCCGCTGAACGGTGCGCAGATACCCAGCGCGAGCAAGCACGCTGCAATCACCAGGAACGTCTTGTCGCGCTGCTGCGGGGATAACGACATCGGCCACCTTTACGTCCGTGCGCAGGGTTTGGCAGTCATGCCCCGTCGGCGCCACACCCTTTGGCGGCGTACTTGGCCTCTGCCGTCGTGGCGCATTTCCAGCCGGCGGTGGCGCTGCGCGTCAGGGTAATGGTCTTGCCCAGTACCGGTGCCGGGGCGTCGAGGATTTCGCAACTAATGGAACCGGCGCCGGTGGCGACATCCCCTGCCACATCGATCTTGCAATTGGCGGTCGGGCTGGTGCCACCGATCAATGCCACGGTTGGCACTGTGCCTTGGTTGAATACATCCTCGTAGCCGGCTTTCAACGCGGTGATTTCAGCCAGCCCGGCCGTGAACTTGGCCTTGGCCTGATGCGTGGTGTACATGGGCAAGCCAATGGTGGCCAAAATGCCGATGATTGCCACGACGATCAATAACTCGATCAAAGTAAAACCTTTCTGACGCATCACATTCCTCTCCAGAACAGAACCCATGACAAGGCGCGTCCTGCGCCCCGTATCGTGCAGCCGCGCCAGTGTACTCACCCGCGAGCGGCCAATCGCGTCCAAGACGCACAATCTGACATTTTATCGTTGAACGCCGAGCAATCCGAATCCGTCACCTGGCTACGCTATAAAGATTCGACGACCTGTGTGCGGAACAGAGACATGACCAACGCTGCCACGACATACGCCTGGGAAGGCATCAACCGCCAGGGACGCAGGGTGTCCGGGCAAACCGTCGGCCACGACCTCGCGCGGGTCAAGGCACAACTGCGCCAGCAAGGGATTTGCCCTGGCCGCGTGCGCAAACAATCCGCCGGCCTGCCAAGCCTCGCTGCGCCGATCAAACCGGCGGACATTGCCCTGTTCACCCGCCAACTGGCGACACTGCTGAAGGCCGGCATTGCGTTGCTGCAAGCCTTCGACGTGATCAGCGAAGGCTTCGACAACCGTCACATGTACAGGCTGGTAAAAGGCCTGAAACAGGAGATCGGCGCCGGGAATACCCTGGCGTCGGCCCTGCGCAAACAGCCGCGCTACTTCGATGACCTGTACTGCAACCTGGTGGCGGCGGGTGAGCAGGCCGGCGCCCTGGAAACCCTTCTGGAGCGGGTGGCGGATCACCTGGAAAAGAGCGAACGGCTCAAGGCCCGGATCAAGAAGGCCATGACCTACCCCATCGCGGTCATCGTGGTCGCCAGCCTTGTCAGCAGTCTCTTGCTGATCCATGTGGTGCCGCAATTCCAGAACCTGTTCGCCAGCGTCGACAGCGAGTTGCCCGGTTTTACTCTGTACGTGATTGCCTTGTCCGAGTTCCTGCAACAAGCCTGGTGGATGCTGGCGCTCAGCCTGGGCGCGGGAGGTCTGGGGTTGCGCCGGGCCTATCGCGTATCGCCGGGTTTTCGTCATTGGCTGGATGCCGGTTTGTTGAAAGCGCCCCTGGCAGGCACACTGCTGAAAAAGTCGGCGGTCGCCCGCTACGCACGCACGCTTTCGACTACGTTCGCGGCCGGAGTGCCTTTGGTGCAGGCCCTGGATTCAGTGGCCGCCGCTGCCGGCAACCAGCTATTCAAACAGGCTATCGAACATATGCGTCACGATGTATCCACAGGCATGTCGTTGAATCGGGCCATGGCTACCAGCGGCCTGTTCCCTGGCATGGCGATCCAGATGACGGCGATTGGTGAAGAATCCGGCACCCTGGAGCACATGCTGGAAAAAGTCGCGAGCCACTATGCGTCGGACGTCGACACGCTGGTCGACCAGCTCACCAGCCTGATGGAACCGCTGATCATGGTGGTGCTCGGCGGGATTGTCGGCGCTTTGGTAATCGCCCTGTACCTGCCGGTCTTCCAACTCGGTACGGCATTTTGAGCCTGCTGTTGAGCCAGCAGCCGTGGGCCTTTGTCGCCATGGCAATGGTGCTGGGCTTGATCGTGGGCAGTTTCCTCAACGTGCTGGTGTGGCGCCTGCCGAAAATGCTTGAACGGGAATGGCGCGCACAGGCCCATGAAGTGCTCGGTTTGCCCGGCGACCCCGTCGGGCCGAGATACAACCTGATGCAGCCCAATTCCTGCTGCCCGCACTGCAATCAGCCGATTCGGCCGTGGGAAAACATCCCGCTGCTCAGCTACCTGATGCTCCGGGGCCGCTGTGCCCATTGCCGCGAAGCGATCAGTGCGCGTTATCCCTTGACCGAACTGGCGTGCGGGTTGATCTCGGCCGTGGTGGCCTGGCATTTCGGCTTTGGCTGGCAAGCGGGCGCAGTGATGCTGTTGAGCTGGGGCTTGTTGGCGATGAGCCTGATCGACGTCGACCACCAACTGCTGCCCGATGTGCTGGTCCTGCCGCTGTTGTGGCTGGGGCTGATGCTTAACAGCGTCGAGCTGCTGGTGCCCCTGCCCGATGCACTGTGGGGTGCAGTGATCGGCTACATGAGCCTGTGGACGGTGTTCTGGCTGTTCAAGCTGGCCACCGGCAAGGACGGCATGGGCTACGGCGACTTCAAGTTGTTGGCGCTGCTCGGCGCCTGGGGTGGCTGGCAAATCCTGCCGATGACGCTGCTGATGTCATCGCTGGTGGGCGTGTGCGGCGGGCTGATCCTGCTGCGTCGGAGCAAGATCCAGGCGGCCACGCCGATGCCGTTTGGTCCCTATCTGGCAATTGCCGGCTGGATTGCCGTGCTCTGGGGTGGTCAAATAACCGACTTCTATTTGCAGTCTGTCGGTTTCAAATGACCACTCCTGTTGCAACACCCTGGATTCTTGGCCTTACGGGCGGCATCGGCAGCGGCAAGAGCGCCGCGGCCCAGCACTTCAGCGACCTCGGCGTAGACCTGGTAGACGCCGATCACGCCGCGCGCTGGGTGGTCGAACCCGGCCGGCCGGCGCTCGCCAGCATTGTCGAACACTTCGGTGCCGGCGTGCTGCAGCCCGACGGCCAGTTGGACCGCGCCGCATTGCGCAAGTTGATCTTTGAAGTGCCGCAAGAACGCCGCTGGCTGGAAGCCTTGCTGCACCCGTTGATTGGCGAAGAGATTCGCAACCACCTGGCGCGTGCGCGCTCGCCTTACGCGATCCTAGTGTCGCCGCTGCTGATCGAATCCGGCCAGCACAGCATGACCCAACGCATCCTGGTGATCGACGTGCCGCAATCCCTGCAGATTCAGCGTACCCTGCAGCGCGACGGCATCAGCGAACAACAGGTGCAGGCGATACTCAAGGCCCAGTCCAGCCGCGAAGAGCGCCTGAGCCATGCCGATGACGTGCTGGTCAATGACCGCGACCTCGCCTGGTTGCACAGCGAGGTCGAACGACTGCACCACTTTTACCTTACTTTGCGTGGAGGCCGATCATGAGCCAACCCTTGACCGTCGAATGCCCAACCTGCGGCGCACCCGTGGAATGGAAAGCGACCAACCTCAACCGGCCGTTCTGCTCGGACCGTTGCAAGCTCATCGACCTGGGTGCCTGGGCCGCTGAGGAACATAAGATCCCCGTGGCGCCGGACGCCGAAGACGAGCTGTTTTCCGAAGACCTGCCACCGCGCCATTAAGGCCGCATAAAGGCATATTCCTGCTGGTCGTCGAGGTTCTCTGCCAGGTATTGCAACTCGTCGGCCAGGTCTTCGAAACTGCGCACGCCCTTGCTCTGCTGCACCACCGCGCTGAGCATCGCGCGCAAGGTCAAGCCTGGATCAAAGCCGATTTCTTGTGCCGCGTCCTGGCTTCTGCGCAACTCCTGACGTGCCCATTCATACACACTCATGATCCGTGCTCCCATCTTGCTCAGGAAAAGTTTCGCAAAGCATGGGCCCGCCACGCTGGGCGCGATTTGATCTGAGTCAAGTCTGCGAATTGTCGTCTTTCCAGGGCGCCGAGAGGTAGCGCGTGCGGTTGAATGTCTCCAGCCATTCCGGGCAAAACACCACCAGGGCGCTGATGACCATGCCGTTGATGAAGGCCTCGGGGAAGATGATCAACCACAGGTAACCGACAAAATCCTCCAGCCATTCCGGCATCGCGAAACGCCCGTCGAACCACAACACCCCCAGCCCGGCCAACAGGCAGAGCAACGCCGACAAAGCGGCGGCAAAAAAGCCGGAACAGAAGATGTAGACGAACGGGTTACGCGGTTGTGCCCGCTCGACAAGCACCGCGCAGGTTTCAGTGACCAGCACCGGCAGCACGACCAGCAGCAGGCCGTTGAGGCCCACGGCCGCCAGGTCCTGGCGACCCAGCAACAGCAAGCCCAACTGCGCGGCGAAACCGCCGACGATTGCCAGCGGCCAGTCGAGCAGCAGGGTCACGGCCGTCATGCCGATAAAGTGGTAGGAGACCCCGGTATCGAAGTCCCGCCTCACCAACCACAACATGAATAACGCGAACACCGTACCGAACAGCAAATGCTGGCGCCGCCGGTCAGTAAACAGCTCGACCCACGGCGAACGCAAGATCGCCCACAACAGCACCGGCGCGTACAACAGCCAGCCGATGCCGAGGGTTCCCGGCGCCAGCACCGCGGCACTGATCACGGTTTCACCTGCTCCAGGGCCTCGCGCAGTTCAGCCGCAGAGCCGTACTCGTGGCGCGCTGTCAGCTTGCCGTTATTCAGTTGCAGCCACAGCACCTTATCCACAGGCGCGGGATAACGCGGAGCGATGCGTGCGTCCCGGTCCAGCATGACCCGGTAGTTGTAGGACTGCATGGCCGGCACCGCGAACAGCTTGGCAACCAGCCGAGGCATGCGCTGGATATCCGCGACAAACACCCCATGCCGCGCTTCGAGATAGCCTTTGGGCTGGCCTTGCAGGGCGGCGTCCACCAGCTTGGCGGCATCCATGCTGCGGGCCACCAACAGGACCTGTGCCTGGTCATCCAGGGTGTAGGCCTGATCGAACTGATCCAGCAGCGTCCAGGGCGCCACGCGCTCACCCACTTCAACCGCCTGGGCCCACACGGGCAACAGGCTCAACAACAGCACGGCGAAAAACTTCACTGCACACCTCATGCTTGGGAAAAAACCGAGTCGACAGTCTACACCGGGCTTTCTCCCGGGGACCTCCTGCAGTCTGAACGAATGCGGAAAAACCACAGCGCGGGCAGCAAGCGAACACTGAGCCTCAGGATGCTCTCGCCGCCCCTGGTTGCGCCTCCGACGCATCGCCAACTAAGCAGTGAACGGCTTGATCCAATCCAAGCTTTCAACCGTGACGCCGGTCGGGCGGTATTCACAGCCGATCCATCCCTGATAACCGCGCTGTTCTAATATGGTGAACAGCGCGCAGAAATCCATGCTCCCCGTGCCCGGCTGATGACGCCCCGGACAGTCGGCGATTTGCACATGCACGGTTCGTTCGTAAAACCGCGCCAGGACATCCGCCGCGTCTCCAGTCAGGCGCTGAGCGTGGTACAGATCAAGAATCAGCCCGACACTCGGGAACGTCTCCAGAACGTGCTGCGCCTTGCTGAAGTCGGACATGTAATAGCCCGGCATTTCCTGCGCGCAGATGACTTCGATCAATGGCCTCAAACCCTGGTCTTCAAAATACTTGACGGTGTATTCCAGGTTGCTCTCGTAGATGAGCGCCGCGTCATCCCGAGTGGTAATGCCCGACATGATGTGGACGTCCGAACAGCCCAGCGCCTTTGCATAGTTGGCGGCCTGGAGCAAGCCACTGCGAAAATCGCCTTCCTTGCCATGCAAGGCCGCGATGCCTTTGGTCAGGCCCGCCGGAGCGGAAAATTGAATCAACGGCAAGTTGTGTTGAGCCAAATGATCTGCAAGCAGACTCGCGTCGAACTCATAAGGCGACGGGAACTCAACCGCACGAAAACCAGCGGCGGCGGCGGCTTCGATGCGTTGCAGGAATGGCAATTCATTGAATTGAAAGCCAAGGTGAGCGTTGAATTTCAGCATAAGGCAGGTATCCGTCCAGGAAAGGAGCTTTAAAAAGTTGTTCCACAAGTTCCTGCGTCTTCGGCGCAGATACTCGGCACTGCCGGGTATGGTATTTTCCCACCCCAGTTCGATGTGGCCCTGCCCCGACAGGCACGGACTGACGCCGACCATTCAAGAGAGAGCCTGTGATCAAGAAAGACCTTGCCTTGCAGCTGGCACCGAAGGTCATCGGCATGGTTCGCGCCCGCTCGATGCGGGCCGGCGAGCCATTGCGCGAGCAGACGTTCGCTCAAGCGCTGGGCGTTTCGCGCTCGCCTATCCGACGAGTGTTTGCCTTGCTTGCCGAGTGGGATCTTGCGACTCAAGAACCCAATCGCGGCTACTTTCTGAAGCAAGACGCTGGGGATATCCAGGAGTCCGCATTCCCTCTGGCCAGCGACCCTTTCGAAGACTTTTATCTTCGCGTAGTCGACGATATTTTGGCTGGTGAAATACCCGCCCAGTTTTTCGAAGCCCAGCTGTTGCGGCGTTACGACGTGCCTCGAGGGCAATTGCTCAAGGTATTGAACCGACTGGCTGGCGAAGCCATGGTGGAGCGCAAACCGGGGCAAGGATGGGAGCTCAAAGACTTCGTGCATAGCACGACGGCTCACATCCAGAGCTACCGTTTCCGCATGGCTATCGAGCCGGCGGCCCTGCTCGAACCCGGCTATCAGGTCAACCAAACCGCATTTGCCCAAGCCAGGCAGCAACAACAGGCCCTGATCGACGGGGGCATCAACACGCTGTCCCGCGCCCAACTGTTCCAAATCGGCGCCCAGTTCCACGAACTGATCGTGCAGTGCTCGGGGAATGTCTTTTTCATTGATGCTCTCCGCCAGCAGAACCAGCTCCGGCGCTTCATGAGCTACAAAGCGAACGTCGATCGCAGTCGCCTTGTGACGCAATGCCAGGAGCACATCCATTTGCTCAACCTCATCGAGTCCGGTCGCCGCGAAGAAGCCGCGCAGTTTCTCTGGAGGCACCTGGACGAAGTGGGCCGGCTCAAAACTCATCAGGGCATCCTGCCAAAAAATGATGGGATCTAGAGAGCACCGCTGGCATCGATGAACCGCGCGCGCTCTGAAATTCGCACATCAGCTTAGCATGATTGTTCCCTGCGATAACAAAATACAAAATGGCGAACGACAGACTTTATTTTTTCGCGACGGAGTATGTTTTTAAGATCACATTTGGGCGCTAAGCTGCACGCATGGATGACTCAGATTATTTGCGCCTGCTCACCGTGGCAGCCGAACAAGCCAATGCGTTCCTTTCCAATGCCCGTAAATGGGAGCGTGAGCGTTGGGTCTGCCAGCGCCTGCTGCAAGGCTTGAACGTGCCGTACCGCGCCGAAGAGTTTCATGCCGCCGGGCAAGAACCGCCGGACGTGCTGTTTCGTGACGCCAGTTTCGAAGTGTTTTTCGTGCTGGACGAAGGACGCCGTCTGAACGATGAATGGCGCGACGAATTGCTGCGTCGACGCAGTGCGTTTTCCCTCAGCCAACTGGTCAGGCGCGAAGCCAAGCCGCGGCGGATTCCGGCCCATGAATTCCTGCTGCGCCTGGCGCCGACCCTGCGTAAAAAAGCGCACAACTACAAAGAACGCGGGATGGACCTGGGCGAGCTGGATATCGTCGCCTTCGCCAGCCTCAAGCGCGAGGTGCTGGACCTCAACAGTCATTTCCCGCCGCCCACCGAATACTTGCGCCAGGGCTGGCGCTCGCTGTCGCTGGTGGGGCCGACGTTTGCCCGGGTACTGTTCGCCCACCCGGACGCGCCGGATTTCTTGCGTAACAATCTGGGGCGCAGCATCGTGTTCGACGTGGGCATCAGCCTGTGACGCGAGCACAGGCTACGCTTATGGCGATACCGCCAACCCCCTGACTGTAACGTGGCGCCCTTTTGCAACGTCTACCTGACGAGGCCTTATATGACCAGCCGCCTGAACCCCGACGACCAACAGCATGTCGAAGAGTACCTGCAACTCTCCCAGAACCGAGTCGAGCGCAAGCCTTTCCGGCCGTGGCTGCTCCTTGGTGTGGTGCTGGTGGTGGTGATCGGGCTCGGCCTGCTGAGCCGCCTTTTGAGTTACCTGACGCTATGAGCTGCCTGGCGCTCGCGGGGGTAACCGCTTCGATTTCTTTTAGCCTTGCGAGATATCCCCATGACCCATCGTATTATTATCGTCGGCGGCGGCGCCGGCGGCCTGGAGTTGGCTACCCGCCTGGGTAAGACTCTGGGCAAGCGCGGCACCGCCAGCATCACGCTGGTGGACACCAACCTGACCCATATCTGGAAACCGCTGCTGCACGAAGTGGCCGCAGGCTCGCTGAACTCTTCGGAAGACGAACTCAATTATGTCGCCCAGGCCAAATGGAACCACTTCGAGTTCCAGCTGGGGCGCATGAGCGGGCTCGACCGTGAACAGAAGAAAATCCAACTGGCCGCGACCCTCGACGAAGAAGGCCGCGAACTGGTGCCTGCGCGCGTGCTGGGCTACGACAGCCTGGTGATCGCGGTCGGCAGTACCACCAATGACTTCGGCACCGAAGGCGCGGCGCAACACTGCCTGTTCCTCGACACGCGCAAACAGGCGGAGCGCTTCCATCAGCAGTTGCTCAACCACTACCTGCGCGCCCATGCCGGGCAAACCGACGTGGTGGAAAAGATCAGCGTGGCCATCGTCGGCGCTGGCGCCACCGGGGTTGAACTGGCGGCCGAACTGCATAACGCCGCCCATGAACTGGCAGCCTACGGGCTGGACCGGATCAAACCGGAAAACATGCACATCACCCTGATCGAAGCCGGCCCACGGGTCCTGCCTGCCCTGCCAGAGCGGATCGGCGGACCGGTGCATAAAACCCTGGAGAAGCTCGGCGTGACGGTGCTGACCAACTCGGCGGTCAGCGAAGTGACGGCCGACGCGCTGATCACCAGCAGCGGCCAAGTGATTCCGGCCAGCCTGAAAGTGTGGGCCGCCGGCATCCGTGCGCCCGCCTTCCTCAAGGACATCGACGGCCTGGAAACCAACCGCATCAATCAACTGCAGGTGCTGCCGACACTGCAAACCACCCGCGATGAAAACATCTTCGCCTTCGGTGACTGCGCCGCCTGCCCGCAACCCGGCACCGACCGCAACGTACCGCCACGCGCCCAGGCCGCGCACCAGCAGGCTTCATTGTTGGCCAAATCGTTGAAGCTGCGGATCGAAGGCAAGGACCTGCCATCGTACAAATACACCGACTACGGCTCGCTGATCTCGCTGTCGCGCTTCTCTGCGGTGGGTAACCTGATGGGCAACCTCACAGGCAGCGTGATGTTGGAAGGCTGGTTGGCGCGGATGTTCTATGTGTCGCTGTACCGCATGCACCAGATGGCGCTGTATGGCGTCTTCCGCACGGCGATGCTGATGCTGGGCAGCCGGATTGGGCGCGGAACTGAGCCACGTCTCAAACTTCACTAAACACGCGGTCAATGTGGGAGGGGGCTTGCCCCCTCCCACATTGGTGTTGTGTTGGATTTGGGATAATTTCAGGCAAAAAAAATCCCCGTATCTTTCGATACGAGGATTTTTAATATGGTCGGGGTAAGGGGATTCGAACTCCTGACATCCTGCTCCCAAAGCAGGCGCGCTACCGGACTGCGCTATACCCCGGTAAAACAAAGGCGACCTCTCAGCCGCCTTCTTCGATCAGGGCTTTTGGCCGCTGATCTTAAGATCTGATTCCAGCGTTAACTGGTTTCAAAAATGGTGGGTCGTGTGGGATTCGAACCTACGACCAATTGGTTAAAAGACAATTGGTTTTAGTGCTTCAAAGCTCAGGATCGTGTTCGCTACACATAGCTGTTTCCGTGGCCTCGCAGCCTCTAATGAACCCACATTAGAGGCTCCAAACCATGAAAATCTCTGCGGTCGTTTCGACCAAAGGCGGCGTAGGCAAAACCACTATTGAGGCGAACCTCGGCGCATTCTGCGCGGACGCAGGCATTCGCACCCTCCTTATCGACCTGGATCCCGCCCAGCCCTCTCTCTCCTCGTACTACCAATTGGTCGAAGAGGCCCAAGGCGGCATCTACGACCTACTCGCGTTCAATATCACCGACTCGTTCAGGATCATATCCAGCACCACGATCCCAAACCTGTCGCTGATCATCTCCAACGATATCAACAACCAACTGAACAGCCTTCTCCTGCAAGCACCCGACGGGCGGTTACGACTAGCCAACCTGATGCCGGCATTCGAAGAACAATTCGACCTGGTGCTGATTGATACCCAGGGTGCCAGATCGGCCATGCTGGAGATGGTAGTCCTAGCTTCTGACCTGGTCATATCCCCTCTTCTTCCCAACATGCTCGCCGCACGCGAATTCAGCCGTGGAACCATGCAGATGTTGGATGGCCTGCGCGCCTACGGGCGCCTGGGTATGAAAATCCCTCCCGTCCGGATCGCAATAAACAACCTTGATCAAACCACCGACGCGCAAATGATCGAGCAGTCAGTCCGCGAAATATTTCAGGACAATGACGAAATTAGCGTTCTGGACAGCATCATTCCCACAGCAGTGGTGTTTCGTAGCGCTGCATCCCTGGGCGTCCCGGCACACCGCCTGGAATACCGGCAGCCTTCCAACCGCAAATCCCCTGCTGCCCTTGTCGTTATCCGTCAATTGGCCATTGAGCTCTTCCCTGAATGGAGCGATCGCTTCGAGGCCATGACGGAGGAAAAGGTCGCCAAGTTGGTGAAGGAGGCTCGTTGATATGGCTAAGCCCCCCATCACCGACGCCCGCAGTATTACTGCCGATGTCATCCTAGAGGTTGGCAAGTACTACAGCGCTCAGCAATTGCGCAGCTTGCAAGCAAAGCTCAGTAGAGCCGCACGGGAAATCCATTCCCTCACAAGCGGTAGTCACTTACCTGGTCGAATTGGCTCTCATTTGAGCTTTGAACAGCGACAGCTTTTGCAGGACGCTGCAAAGCTCATCAATTCAGTGAACTCGAACCTAAAGCACGCAAAGGAAAAGCGCGGCCGCGACGAAAGCAAAGCCAAACACCGTCAGCAAGCTCGATATGCTGAAGCCAAGCGTCTGGTAGCTGAAACATATCTAGAACCTTATGTCCCTGAACCAGCGGCTCTGGAACCTCTTCTAGATATTCTTAAAACAGCGTTGACGCTCAACCGCGCAGATGTTTTCAGAAATGGTTACTCCCCTAGGGAATTCAATCTTAAGCTCCGTGATTACCTATCGCCTGCCCGAACTCGAAAGCTAATTGGCTGGACCAGTCCAAGTGCTTTCTGGATAAGCACGGTTCTCTCTCTGCGTAATGAAGTTTTGCAAACTGTTGAGCACGAGATTGCTTACGACGATGGCTCAAGTGTGCAGGATCGTCTTGATTCCCTGAAACAGAAGGTTGAAGACTGCCTCTCCCGGGTTCACCTCTCTGCTGATGAAGAGGAAACATTGCGCCTTTGGTCGGAGGCGCTGTCCCCCCGTACCCAAGCGGAAGGGGGTGAATGATGGACAAGCAAAAAGTCCTCAGCAAGGTTGCCAAGCTCATGGCGCTGGCCAAATCGCAAGGCGCTGCACCAAACGAAGTGGAAATTGCACTTCGCCAAGCGCGCCATTTGATGAAGCAGTACAACCTGGAACACACCGAAGTTGCTGCTCAATCAATCGAAGAGGCCAGTGTGGGCACCAAGACCCGGCGGGCACCGCAGGATTGGCTGCACAACCTGGCCACAATCTGCGCTCAAGCGTTCGATTGCACCCACCTGGCCTACTTTCATCCGCTTGTAGGCTGGTCCTTCAAGTTCTTGGGGAAGGGTATTTCGCCCGAGTTGGCCGCACACACCTATTCAACGCTGCATCACCAACTTGTCGTAGCCCGTCGAGCTCATGTTGCTCAGCAGAAGCGTTGCCAACTGAAAACAAAACGTCACCGTGGCCAAGTCTTTGCCGAGGGCTGGCTGAATGCCGTCGCCTCTAAAGTGAACCAGTTTGCAGGCGGGATAGACGACACCACAGCGCAGGTGATTCAAGCCTACCTGGAATGGCATCACCCAAACCTCAAGCAATTCATTATCAACCCCATCGAAGCCAAAGGTCACGACACTCGCTCTTTGCAAGCGGGTTGGGAACAGGGGAAGCACGCCAAGCTGCATCGCGGTGTTGGTCAGCAAGCACATGGCGCCCTAGGTCATGGAGGTGGCCGATGAGCAAGTTGAGACTATCCCCGTTGGCAATGGCGGCACTGGAACAAGCACGTTCCCAATTGGGGCTTGATCAGGGTCATAAGCACCATGTCTGGAGCGAGGAAGAAGAGCGCTCGCTTATTGATCGCTATCCAAACGAAAGAACTGAACAGATCGCCTGCGAACTGAAAATATCGGTTTATCAGGTCTACGCCAAAGCCTCTCGGCTTGGGCTGAAAAAGAGCGAAGCGTTTCTTCTCAGCGCGCAATCCGGGCGACTGGACGGAACGCTTGGCTCGCAGTACCGATTCGCCAAAGGATCAACTCCCTGGAACAAAGGACTCAAGGGACGCCCCGCCAGCGGGCGCGCCGTTGAAACGCAATTCAAGAAAGGCAACAAGCCGGGGAATTGGCTCCCTATCGGTAGTACTCGCCTTACACCCGACGGCTATCTCCAGAGAAAAATCACCGACACCGGCTACCCCCCTGTCGATTGGAAAGGTGTGCACGTGCTGCTCTGGGAAGAACACTTTGGCCCAATCCCCACAAATCATTGCGTGTGCTTCAAGGATGAAAACAAATCCAACATCTCAATCGGCAATCTGGAGCTGATCACGCGAGCGGAGCGCATGCGGCGGAACACCATCCATCGCTATCCAGAAGAGCTCAAATCCGCAATCCGCGCCATCGGCAAACTCAAGCGCACCATCCGGGAGGTTGAAAATGAAGAACAAGATTGAAGATCTACGTAATCACCTGTTCGTCACTATCGAGAGCCTCTTGGATTCAGAAAAGCCGATGGAAATCGACCGGGCCAAAGCGGTTGCCGAGGTTGCTCAGGTGATGATCAATTCAGCCAAGGTCGAAGTTGACATGGTCAAAGCCCTGGGCGCTCGCAACGGCAGTGGTTTTCTGCAGATTGGCCAGGAGTCGGTGAAATGAACCACCTGGACCTATCACCACCCTACTCCGTAGAGGCCGAACAAGGGGTTTTAGGTGGGCTGCTGCTCGACAACAACACCTGGGATCTCGTCGCGGACAAACTGGATGCGTCTGACTTTTTTCGGCATGACCACCGGTTGCTGTTTCGGGCAATTGCCGGACTTGCTGACAAGTCCGCTCCATTCGATATCGTCATCGTCTTCAACGCGCTGGAGGATCCAGACGAAGCCGGTGGGCTGAGCTATCTGGGCGAGCTGGCCAAGAATACGCCGTCTGTGGCCAACATAGAGCATTACGCGTCCATCGTGCGTAATCGCTCCCGGCTCAGACAACTCATGTCCCTTGGCTATCAATGCTCTCGCGATGCCGCGGATCCGTTGGCGAACGCAGAGGATGTTCAAGAGGCAATTGAACAACAGCTGTTCGCGCTTGGCGACGGCAAGGGCGCATCTGAATTCGTCGACATAAACCACTGCCTGACGACTGTCGTCGAGCGAATTGACGAACATTTCAACGGCAATGTGAGCGTTACCGGCGTGCCTTCAGGCCTGGACGATTTGGACGAGTTGACGTCGGGTTTTCAAGAAGCCGACCTGATCATTCTCGGGGCACGTCCATCGATGGGTAAGACGTCTCTGGCCTTGAACTTCATCGATACGGCTCTGCAGGCAAAGCATGATCGTACGGTTCAAGTCTTCAGCATGGAAATGCCTGCCAACGCATTGCTCTATCGGTTGATGGCAATCCTAGGCCATATCGATCTTGGGAAGCTATTGAAGGGCAAGCTCGATGACGAAGACTGGCCAAAGCTGACTGCAGCCGTTTCGCGTATCAATGCATATGGCGAGCGGCTGGTCATCGACGACTCATCAGCGCTCACACCTTCCGTAATTAGGGCTAAATCTCGTCGCGCCGCCCGTCGCTTCGGGCACCCGAGTCTGATCCTGATCGATTACCTGCAGCTCATGCGCTGCCCAGGTCAGGAAAATAGGGCCAATGAGATCAGCGCTATATCCCAAGCCCTCAAGGCCCTGGCCAAAGAGATGAATTGTCCAGTGGTCGCACTCTCCCAGCTCAATCGAGAGCTGGAACGCCGCCCAAACAAACGTCCGATCAACGCAGACTTGCGTGATAGCGGAGCCATCGAACAGGACGCAGATCTGATCATGTTCGTCTACCGGGACGAGGTATACCACCCGCAGACCGAGCACAAAGGCATTGCAGAAATCATCCTCGGCAAGGCGCGTAACGGTCCAACAGGGACCGTCCGAACAGCCTTTATCGCCAACCAGACCCGATTTGCCAACCTCAGTGCCAACACCAGCTGGCAAGGAGACCATCCATGAGAGCTATTAATGGTTCGGCTCAAAAAGCGCCCGTGAATACCTTCGCCCCAATCACTCACTGGTGCCGGCAATGCGATAGCCACTACCCGACGCATCGTGTGTGCCGCATCGTCCCTGCCCCGGTCTCTCCCGATAGCGAAGTCGGCGTGCTGATTTGCCCTAAATGCAGCAGCTATGACATCGAGGAACTTCAGGAGGTGTCAGATGCACAGTAGCGCGCAGCTATTTCCATGTATTCATGCCGGTGCGGTGTTCGACGACTCGGCCGTGGTCCATGCTCATAAAACTGGGATCAACCCAGTGGAGCTTGACGCCATCGCTCAAGCAATCGGCCGTCTCGTTCGTGACCACAGCACGGTGGTCCCCGTGAGCATGCGCGAGGATCTACAGGAATTTGAGCAGCTCAGCTACGTCGCGCTGAACGAAACGCTCAGCGCAACGATCACCGTCGAATTGCTGTGTGCAGGCGCTTTGCTATCAAGCTACTTCTGGTCGGTATGGGTGCCCCGTCATCTGCAGAGCTGCTCACTCAAAGTTGCCGTGATGTCTCATCTGCAACACCCAGCGCAGGTGCAGCACTGCACTGTGGTGTTCCGCGTGCCTGGTTCGCGCGAGGCAACACGTCAGTTTTTGCATGAGCTGGGAACCAAGTTCCCTGGCGACCAGGCCGAAATCATCGCGATTCAAGCCGGTAATGCGATGGCAGAGCAGGACATAGCGCTATGACGACCAGCCTCATACGCGGAAAGCACGAGAACCTTCGCCACCTTATGGAATTTGCCAGGGCCAATGGTTGGACAGTGTCGCGGACTCAAGGTGGCCACATCCAGTTCACCAAGCCAGGCCTTGGAACAATCTACACCTCGTCGACCGCAAGCGATTACCGCTCTGCACTCAACGCCAAAGCTCGCATTCGTCGTGCCGATCGAGCCCTAACCCAACACACGCAGGAGGCAATCTAATGCCTATCCGTCATTGCATCGTCCACCTGATCGACAAAAAACCCGACGGCACACCGGCAGTTCTCCACCCCCGTGATTCGGAGTTGTCCGAATCGGCCGCCATCGAGAACATGCTTGCCGACCTCAATGAGAGCTACAACGCCAAACAAGGCAAGACGTGGGGTTTCTTCCATGCCGAGTCCGGCGCGCACCCGTTCAGCGGCTGGTTGAAAGAGTATTTCGACGGTAGCCAGGATTTCACCACCTTCAGCCACACGGCGGTGGAGCACCTACAAAAGCTGATGGAAGAGTCCAACCTTTCCACTGGTGGCCACGTGCTGTTTGCCCACTACCAACAAGGCATGACCGACTACATGGTCATTGCCCTGCTGCACCACAGCGAAGGCGTGGCGATAACCGACGAGCTGGACGTGACCCCGTCGCGCTATCTGGACCTGAGCCAATTGCACCTGGCGGCGCGTATCAATGTTTCCGAGTGGCAAAACAACAAACAGTCCAAGCAGTACATCTCGCTCATCAAAGGCAAGAACGGCAAGAAGGTCTCGGAGTACTTCCACGACTTCATCGGCTGCCAGGAAGGCGTCGACGGCCCGGGCGAGACCCGCACGCTGCTCAAAGCCTTCAGTGACTTCGTTGAAAGCGAAGACCTGCCGGATGAATCCGCCCGCGAAAAAACCAAGACTCTGGTGGATTACGCCAGCAGCCAGGCCAAGCTGGGCGAACCCATGGGCCTGGAGGAACTGTCGGGCTTGATCGATGAAGATCGGCCTAAGGCCTTCTACGACCATATCCGCAACAAGGACTACGGCCTGTCGCCGGAAATCCCCCTGGATAAACGCACTCTCAACCAATTCCGACGTTTCACCGGCCGGGCCGAAGGCTTATCCATCAGCTTCGAGGCTCACCTTCTGGGCGACAAGATCGAGTACGACGAGGCGTCCGGGACATTAACCATCAAGGGCCTGCCGACTCAGCTACGCGATCAGCTTAAACGTCGCTGAATACAAATATTCAACCCTAGGCATCGGAGCACGCTATGAGCAACCAATCAAAACGTCAGCTTGAAGAAAAATTCGTCGTCCGCCTTCCCGATGGGATGCGCGAGCGAATCGCGCTGCGAGCACGTGAAAACACCCGTTCAATGAACTCAGAAATCGTCCATCGCCTAGAAACTACAGTCGAGCTTGAGGCTGCCCTGGATCGAGCGCACAAAATCATTGATCAACTTTTGGCAGCAGCACCGGCTTCTGCGCAGCCAGGAGTAACAGCATGAAGCAGTCTTTGGCCCAGACGATGAAAGAAAAGCTGCAGTTGCCAGCCTTTGAATCAAAGTCGCCGACTGCAGCGCGCATGAGTGATCCGATCGTCGATACCCCCATGCTGCTTACGCTCGATGAAACGCTGCCGTATGACGAAAACCCACGGACGACTCGTAACCCTAAATACGATGAAATTAAAGAGTCGATACGAAATCGGGGGCTCGATACGCCTCCTCCCGTCACCCGCAAGCCTGGTGAGGAGAAGTACCGGATCCGAAACGGCGGCAACACGCGCCTGGCCATTCTAAACGAGCTGTACCGTGAGACCGGGGACGATAGGTTCTTCAAGTTCCATTGCCTATTCCGCCCCTGGGACACTGTTCGGGGGGAGATCATCTCTCTCACCGGGCACTTGGCCGAAAACGATCTGCAGGGTCAACTCCTTTTCATTGAGCGGGCTATTGGCGTCGACAAAGCAAGAGTCCTGTATGAAACAGAAGCCGGAGAGTCTATCTCGTTGCGTGAGCTTTCCCGGCGCCTCTCAGCGGATGGATACCCGGTCTCTGCATCTCACTTGAGTCGTATGAATGACACCATCCGTTATCTCCTCCCTGCAATTCCTGCAGTGCTTTACTCAGGACTCGGCGTAGATCGGATTTCGAAACTACTTGCACTGCGCAAGACAGCCCTTCAGTGCTGGGATCGCAATTACGTAGAGCAAGAGCAGCTCCTAGACTTCGACATGATATATCAAGATGTCCTTTCCCAATTTGAGGGAGACGCCGAGGAGTTTCTGTTCCAGCGCTTTCAAGACGAGCTGATTGATCAGCTCAAAAAACCGTTAAATCTCGGTTACGAGAAAATACTGCTGGAAATCACTCAGAACCAGGACCAGTTGCGCCGCTCAACGCCGGTACTTGAAATGGCTCAGTACCCTGACTCGCAACTTGAGGGGTTGCCTCAGTCGAGTCCCAAAAACAATGGAATTGAGACGAATCAGCCCTCTAAACAACCTCTCCCCACTCCTACGTATAAAACATCTACGCCCACCACAGAGCCCCCTTCACAACCAGCAGGCCAGCAGCAGCTCGTCCCTCCTCCGAAAGAGCAGATGAGCCAGGAAGAACGCCAAGCACGCATTGATGGGCACATTGCGAGCCCAGTAAAAACATCTCCCAGAGTCGACAAGATGAAGCGGGAGCTCGCAGCGCTTGACGGCGAAATCTTGCCTGACTTTGCTGCCAACGCGTTGGTGGCCATCCCAGTTCAAGCCGGCGGCCTGAATCCTATTTCAGACCTCTGGTACATCGAACGCGAAATCGATACTGCCTCGACCCTGCGTCAGCACATTGCTCAATTGGCACGCGAAGTGGCAAGTGCAGTGAAAGCTCCTGGAGAGTTCCTCGATGTCGATGGCGGTGTTGGTTTCAGTTACCGACACCCAGAAGTGGACGTTGAGGTCACTGCCACAGCCCAACACACCTTGACGCTGCTGCAGTCCTTGAGCGGCTCAATGGCCATCGTGATGAAAATGATTAAGCAGCAACCAGATCTTCAAGCCGATGCGTTGGCCGACTTCGAGTTTGCAGCTGGGCTGGGCCAGATTCTACTGGGCCAACCTCACACAAAAGATCAGCTCCCAGAAAATGAGGGCCGTCTCAGCGACGGCGCTCTAGTGAAGCTATTTCGAATTATTCGTCTCGCTAGACGCTTGATTGACCTGGAGATCCAGTCAGTCGCCAACAACGGTCCGAACTCAGCCAGCTAACACCGGACTCTACAAGGGGGAGTCGTCATGTCCAAGACACCTATAAATGAAGCGATCCTGTCACAGGTACTTCATCACATGCGCAACGGCCAACTCCGGCGCTGCATCGAGATGGGCCTAGAGCCCGAAATATTGGCCCAGCTACAACAGCCCTCAGTACTAAGTTTGTTACTCAACACTCCTGTCTCTTGGTGCAACGTCACCATTGATGGGGAAATGGTGAAAAAACTACTGTCAGGGGCGCAGCGTTCTGACGAAGAAGTACGCATGATCGAGCGCGCCTTACGACTTGGCGCGACGACTCAAATGTTGCAACAGTTCTTCGGGCTATCCCCCCAGGACGTAGCCCTTCAACGCCTAATGATCGGTGTAACGGCACGTCGCGGCCGGTGGCGAGAATTCAGTGAGGAGATGGATGCTCACCTTTGGTACAGATGGACGCACCTGATGCATGAACATCAGGTTGAGCTTGAGGACAGCCTCGCATTGTTGGATATCGCCATGCTGGTCGCCGAGGAGCTCAATACTCCACAGGACACCCATGCAGATGAAAGCTCCGAGAACCTCAGTCTAGCAATCATCTGGCATCGCATTCAGTCCTGGATAAAGGAGGGGCTTTATCCCCCTGCAAGCACGGGTATCCAGAGAAAGCTACAGCTGGTGTCTTCTCATCGACCGGCTCAGCCTGCAGCGACATCGGCGGAAGGTGACCCCGTGCTATGAGGTTGTCTCGGCTCCCATTGTCGACGCTTTTAGACTCGGCCTCGGGCCACCTTGAAGCTCACTTGCTTCAGAAAAAAGAGTCGGCGCCTCCGGGGATCGAAGGCTCTGCCCCCTACTCCGGAATAATATTCAGCGGGAACCCACAGGAGACGGTGCCTCGCCGATTGCTTCTGGATGACCGACTGACCCCGCTTGAAAGAAACACCTGGCAGGTATTCCGGCTACTGATCAATGACGACGGCCTTACGGCGTTCCCCACCTATGACCAACTACGGCCATATCTGGGCATGCAACCTGGCAGACCAGCATCACGAGAAACCGTATCAAAAGCATTAGTCACTCTACGCCTTACTCGATGGCTTAGCCTGGGCCGACGTGTGCGCAATGATCTGAGTGGACAAGTTCAAGGCAACGTCTACTTGCTTCATGACGAACCGGTCACACCGGCCGAAGCCATAGAGTTCGATAAGGATTATTTACAGCTACTTGCGCAGTCCATGGAGCACCAGACCAAGGTGATCCGCGAAGTCGCGGAGATCGCCTGGAACGAATTCGCTTCCGACCCTGACGTTGGTCAGCGCCTGCCCAGCCGATTGAACATTATCGAAAACCGGTTGAACAGCCAGGCCTGGACAAAAGCGCAGGCTCAAGTTGCCGTCAAAGCGCCTGAGTTCGGAATCCGAACTCTGCAAAATTTAGCCCCGTCGGCACTGAGTTCGGATACCGAACTCAGTAAAAACGACGGAGAGCGAACCGCTTTTGAGCCGAGTTCGGATGCCGAACTCAGTCGTAAATCACAGGGTTCGGACTTAGTTCGGCATCCGAACTCATATAGTACGTATACAGATACACACAAAGCTGTTTGTAAAAGCCCTGTACATGTTCCGCTCACCTCGACCGACACAGCGGCGGATCTACTTGATGCACTGCATAGGCTACCGGTTGATCAAAAACAGAGCGCGGTCGTGGCGCTACAAAAAGTCCCGACAGAATTGAAACCAGCGCTCATCAAGCAATGGGTGCACCGTTGTGACACGGGGGGGATACGAAACCCGCTGGGATACCTGATGACGCTTGTCGGCATGGCAGTTCGTGGCGACTTCAACAGCCACTGGAACCCTGATGACAAGGCAAGATCGAGCCCAGGGCACCAAGAAGCTGCAGGTCCGCTAGTCATCGCAGATCAACCAACGAAAACAGTGGCTGTCACGCGCAGCCCTGAGTCGATACAAAACGCGAAACAAACACTCAGCGGGATGCTGCATCTGCTGAAGCCCAATCGGGGTACTCATCCATGACGTCAAACTCTGTGGATGACGCGGATAGCCTTGCGAGTAATTCGGGCCGAATCAATCTGTCAGGATTCTGCATCGGTGACCATTACAAGCCAAGTGATGTGGCCCGCAACACTTTGCCAGGCTCCGGCACCGACACTGGCCGCAAACCGAGTGTCGCGGCCCACAACACCCTGGCAGGTTCAGCCACCGACACTGGCAGCGAACCGAGTGTTGCGGCCCGCAACACTTTGCCAGGCACCGGCACCGACACTGGCCGCAAACCGAGTGTTGCGGCCCGCAACACTTTGCCAGGCGCCGGCACCGACACTGGCCGCATACCGAGTGTTGCGGCCCGCAACACTTTGCCAGGCGCCGGCACCGACACTGGCAGCAAACTGAGTGTTGCGGCCCACAACACTTTGCCAGGCTCCGGCACCGACACTGGCCGCATACCGAGTGTTGCGGCCCACAACACCCTGGCAGGCTCAGCCACCGACACTGGCAGCGAACCGAGTGTTGCGGCCTGCAACACTTTGCCAGGCTCCGGCACCGATACTGGCCGCATACCGAGTGTTGCGGCCCGCAACACTTTGCCAGGCTCCGGCAACGACACTGGCCGCATACCGAGTGTTGCGGTCCGCAGCACCCAACCACAGCCCTACAGCCCTGAGATGTGTGGCCCAGAAAACGATCAACCAAATGGTGAATCTCGGCTCCTTCTATATATAGGTGCATCAACAAATCCCCTTCCGCTGGACTATGGATTTATTGCTGCACCTACAACCGCCAAATTGCAGCATGGGCACGTCAATCCTCTCCCCAAGGAATCACTGCACCATGGCTGATAACTTCCGGCTCAACATCGGTTCACTGCGCAGCGATGTGAAGCTAACCCTTCACACGCACCATGCAGCCCGTATCTGGATGGGACGCCCAAAAAATGATCTCAAAGTCGGCATCATCGGTTTGTCAGGGTTCTGCACTGTCGTCAATCGCATGTCTCGTGGAGCCCAACAGGATGATCCCTACTCCGATTGGTGGATGATCCAACTAGAAGAAAAAATCAGCGAGTCAAAGGAAGCGCTGAAAGCTATCGAAGAGCGCCTAGACACAGCGATGGCCTCCCTCCCCCCGGCCATCACCATCAGCGAAAACCTGTCAATCCAGCCTGTCAGCCTACCGCTGTACATTGCCAACCCACTCGGTTTCCAGGCCGTTTACCTGCTCACTAACTACGACGAAATTGTCAGGCGCATTCTGCTGGCCCAGCACGTTGGCCTTGTCGGGCGTCACGACATGGAAGCTTGGATTGATGAAGGTGCGGCTGTACTGAGAAGACTGTTTAGCCTGGCCCAGATCTACAAGTACTCCGGCGCAGCACGAGATGACTTCGCTGCAAACAATGCCAAAGCTGATGCAGCCCGCAGAATGTACGAGCGCTGGGGAGATCTGCCACAGGACATCCTGGAAGGCACCCGCCGTTCGAACTTCGCCCCCCCCATCATTCGCGGGCAACAGCGTGCCGAGGTGGATGACCACTTTGAAGAGCCCATTCAGGAATGATGAACATGGGCCAGACCTCTTCCAATGATGGGTCGCTGCAACAGACCTCCTTCCGACCACTGCAACAGGCAGCCTTTCAGAGCCTGCAACAGGCCGCCTCACTAAAAGGCCTTTTAAAGCCTTTTAAAGGTAAGGGGGATCTGACCCAGTTTGCCGCGCTATGCCGAGATCAGGAGTCGGGTTTGAAAGCACTTGCCCAGGAAGTGCTGAACCAGGCCCGTCGATATCCATTCACCCTTGTGCCAGTACGACTGACCGAGCAAAACACCCAGGCCGGAACCCAGTTCCTGAGATGGCAGCAAGTGACCGACCGCCGAATGGGTGTAGGGGTTTGGGCGGACATGATGGGCTCACCCAGAACACCGGAATCCATGCTGCAGGACCTGTACGCGATGGAACTGCAGCGGATCACCTTGAACATGCAGATGAGCTTGATGCACTCAATCGCCAAGCAGGCCGCCGAGTGCGCCGAAAAAATGGGCCAGGCAGAGGCCGTGTACATCGCTCGACTGCAGCAGCTCAACAACCCAACGCTACATCAATAACCTCGGAGAATACCCATGGGCACGCCCGTACAAGGCTGGGAAGGCAATATCGGTTCTGCACCGGAATTCAAAGAATTCCCCAACGGCAATAAAGACCCACGTCGACTCATGCGAGCCAACGTTTACTTCGACAATTCGATTCCGGATGGCAAAGGCGGCTACGAAGATCGTGGCGGTTTTTGGGCGAATGTGGAGTGGTGGCACAAGGACGCCGAGCACTACTCGCAACTGTTCCAGAAAGGTATGCGAGTGCTGGTTTCCGGTCGCGCCGTTATGGACCGTTGGAAGAACGACGAAGGCGAATTCGAAGCTTTGAAAATTCAAGCCAGCCGGGTCGGCATGCTGCCGCACCGCGTGACCATGGTGAATCTGGCGCCTTCGCAAAACCAGAATTCGCAACAGGCCAACAGACCCGAATCGCGGCCGCAGCCAGCTCCAGGGCCGGATGAATATCCAGATACCGATCCACCGCAATTCTGAAAACAGGGGCTTAATTTTTCGGCCCATTCGTGTAGCTGTCGGTGTTGGGGGAAACAGCTCATCGTTACCCCCAACCTCATTATGGAACCACTATCAATTCGGACGTGCCGATGGATGAAGTTTTGAGGGACCCAACAGGGTACGTTGTCATTGGCGCAGACCACCCAGCTTTAGGCCGCGTTTACTGGGCTTACTTTGATGAAAGCGAGGTGAATGCTCCGGACTACTACGGGCTCACCCTGGACCTAAACCGAGCATCATGGGCTCCAGTTGGGTGGCGAACGGGAGAGTATCTGATGGGGGGCCGTGGAGAAACCGACCTTGATACCTGGCAAGCCCGCCGATTTCTCAACACATTGCTAGATGAATTCCGCTTAGACACTGAATACTACGTCGACTCTGACGACGAAATGACTGAACACTTGTACGGTAAGCTGGAACAACTACGTGTTCAAAGCGGACAATCCACTCAGGACTTCATCGCGTGGATCAGAGCTGCGAACTGGACGGACGAGCCGGCTACGAATTGACATAAAGCCCGCCAATTGGTTGGCAAAAAATCGCGCCATTCGTTAACTTTCAGGTTGAGTCATACTTCCATTCGGCTATCTCAAGCACAGAAGTTTAAAACTTCCGTTTTTGAGGCAAAAAATGCCTTATTCGTGATGTTACAGTCTGATAGATCTGTTCTTCGGGGACCGATAGCCAATGGCGCAATCTCGAACTTCTTTGAAACCAGCAGATAGGCGGCAATTCAATAACCCCCATACTGCCGTTCGAATAGCCGGTGCTGACGCCGCCCGAAAAGGGCTACGGGTGTATGACTGCCCTTACCACCATCCTGCGATGCGCGCGTCGTGGCTAAAGGGCTTTGACCAGGAACAGCAGCTGACGCTGAACCTCTAGCCGCTAAAAGCCTTCCGTTGTGCATTGACCATTTCCCATTGAAGCCCTACCTGCCATGACGTGACAGTCCCTCTCTGCATAATTGAGAAGGGGCACACCGTGAAGCTATTGATCATCGAGGCACCAGGGAAGCTGAAAAAGCTTCAGCCAATGATGAAGAAGCTGCGCCCAGGCGAAGACTGGTTGGTTGTCGCCAGTGGTGGGCACATACGTGACTTGCCGGCCAGAGGGCAGGACGACAGCATGATCACCACAGGCGTCCGCAAAAATTACACACCGGTGTACGAGATCTTGGATAAGAGCGCCAAGGCCGTGCGGACCATCAAGGCCGCAGCTAAACAGGCCGATGAAATCTACCTCGCAACCGACCCGGATCGCGAAGGTGAAAGCATCAGCTGGCACATCCAGCAGGTACTGGCGGTCAAATCCTACAAACGCATCACCTTCAATGAAATCACCCTCAAGCGCGTCGCAGAGGCTCTAGCCAATCCTCGCCAAATCGATTTGAACAGAGTCGCGTCACAAGAATGCCGGCGTGTACTTGATCGCTTGGTGGGTTACCTGGTGACTCAGGAGCTACGCCGACTGATGGGCAAGCCCACCTCTGCAGGCCGCGTGCAATCGCCTGCCGTATACCTGGTGGTTTTGCGCGAGCGCGAGATCCGCAACTTTCAGGTAGTCAACCACTTCGGTGTGCGTCTGAACTTTGTGGATATGAATCAGGGCACCACCTGGTATGCAGATTGGCAACCGGTACCGGATTTCGCGAGCAAAGACTTTCCTTACGTTCAAGACGCCAACCTGGCCCAACTCGTCGCCGGCACACGTAATGTCGTCGTCGAGTCCTGTGAAGACCGCAAGGCCGAGCGTCACCCACCCGCGCCCTTCATCTCTTCCACACTTCAACAAGCAGCCAGCAACGCCTTGAAATGGGACCCGGACAAGACCATGCAAGTCGCCCAGCGATTGTATGAACAAGGCGTCATTACCTACCACAGGACGGATAATCCCAACGTACCAGACGAGGCCATGGAGGATATTAGAACCGTAGCTAGATCTATCGGGTTGAAGACCGTCGACGTGCGACGTACATTCAAGGCCGCCGAAGGGGCGCAGGAAGGCCACCCCGCTATTACCCCGACGCATTGGGCTGATGCAAAAGCTGGTGAGAACGACGAGGAGCTCGCCCTGTACAAGTTGATTTGGATCCGGGCGCTGGCCAGCCAGATCGAAGCGGCGGTATTCGACGTGCGTGCTGTAAAACTGCTCGCGGTTGGCCCAAATGGTAAGGCTCTGCGATTCAATGCAACTGGTGAAACCCTTTTTCATCCTGGGTGGCGGAAACTGCTCAAGGGCGATGACACAGACGATGAGGAAGATGCAGCAGCGAGCAACCCAGTTCCTGCACTCTCACCAAAACAGATCCTCTCTGTGCATAACGGAGAACTGCTGAAGAAGAAAACCCAGCCGCCATCCCGCTACACCAAGGCCAGTCTAATCAAGGAAATGGAGCGCCGCGGTATTGGTCGTCCCAGTACGTTCGCCTCGATCTTGAAGAACATCACCAGCAAAGGAATGATCGAGGAAAAAAGCCGCAAGCTGGTACCGGCGCCGCTGGGGGAGGAAACAATCGCGAAGTTGGAAGGGTTCTTCAGTTTCGTGGAGCTCGATTTTACGAGTGAGCTGGAGCGCGATTTGGACAAAATCGCCCAGGGCCAAGACACCTATGGAGCTGTCGTTGCACGTCTGCATAGGCGCTTGGAAGAGGAACTGTCTCAGCAACGTGGAATGCCGAGTGTGCCGATGGCGTCAGCTCCACGCCCAGCCACAGCAGGTGGCGCTTTCAACTGTCCCAAGTGCAATCAGCCCCTCGCAAGGCGACAGAAAAAAGGAGACGGTGGCTATGACTTCTGGGGTTGTACCGGCTTCAAAGCGAATGGATGCAAGGTGAGTTTTCCAAACTTGAATGGCAAACCAGATCTCAATAAACCCAGAGGGGTGTGACCTCAGCCATTGCCGATATAAATCACCGTCAACGCCGTTACGCATTAATCCTGGAAGCCCGCCCCCCTATACCTGACATTCCTCTGCGATATTGCAGAGGAGGTCATGGGTGAGCGTACAGAAGAGGCAATCGGTGTTGGGACTGCGCATCTTAGCGCCGAAGCTGGAGAAGTTCTCTGACCGGCAAATTGAAGTCGCCCAGACCTGGGCTTTGCATTTTAGCGTACCGCCCTCCCGACTGACCTCCTTCATCGAAAACTATCTGAGTTCAACCGTCCACACTCGGTGCTGGTGCGTCACCCTGCCTTCAACAAGTGATCAAAAACGGCCAGTTTTGGCCAGAATCGGCGATCACCTCCAGTACTTCGATGGTCATCAGGTTAAGGCCTGCAAAATCACCAGCAAGGACCGCGTCCACAAGAAAAAACCCACCGCACTGGTGGCCCAGCAGCTAATGCTCAGGTTTGAAAAACGCTGGTATGCAGAAGTCCTACTGACCTCTTTCTGCAAGTCGGCTGGAGAGAGGGCGCAAGCCCTATCGATTGAAGATATCGGATGCTTTAATCGCAGAGGCTACGATTCAATGGTGAGCAACAATCGGTACTTCAATCCTCGAAACCGGTTTTACCTGAAGCAGATTGGCAGCACGCTGAAGCAGTTTTGCCAGTGCCTCGATCAGGAACTACTGTTCGCCATCCGTTCAGCGCAATGCCCCTCCCCCAAGCTCTATAACTGGCTGGCTCAAGGCGACAGTAAACGCCGCCTCCAGGCATTGAAAGCCCAACCGGTACTGATTCCACTTCTGTTACTTGTAGGTCAATCGACGTGGCCGTGGGATGGTCAGCAGCACGTATACATGAACTGCCCGTGGGATGAGCTTCAGGCGTATCGCCCAATTTGGAGCGAATACGACTATTTGTTTTCAGCTCAAGAGTGCCTGATAGGTCGCATTGCTGACGCGGGTCTGCCCCTTATCGACACACTGGCGTGGCTGCTACAGGCGCCGCGCGCTGCAGTGCGCTACTTAGGGCAACAACGGGTATTCGACACCGGCAGTGCATTGACCTGTATCAATCGTGAGGGGCCAGAAGGGACCTGGCATCGACTGCTGCTAGGAGCCTCACTGGGCAATCGCCGTCCCTTTAAAAAAGCTCACTGGATCACTTTCTTCGCCCTGCTGGATAAAATCCCGTATCAACTGCGGGAGCAGACGCAGGACTGGAACAGGCTGCTGTCCGGATGTCCTACTGATTGGTCGGATCCCAGTTGGTCCAAAATCGCCGACGACTTGCGAGACCTAAACGAGCTCTTCAACAACATAGATGAGAGCTACGGACCCGATGCCCGTGAAGCACTGCAAAAACTCAAAAACTTCATTGGTACTGCTACCTATCACCAGATCGCCAGCTTGGTGGATAGCTTTCACCTAGCAATGATAGAGATACGTGAAGCTCTGGATGCCGCAGATCCCCAAACAAAAACAGACTCATTTACGCCCTGGAGGCCGCTGCTTAATTCAAACGACACATCCCTCGTAAGCCCGAATGGACTGCAAATTGTCGAACTGAAGTGCCCAGCCGATCTGGATGCGGAACATCGAGCGCTGGGCCATTGCATTGATGGTTACGACTACAGCGCTTATCGGGGTAACTGCCGTCTTATTTCGGTTCGCGAAAACGGGCAATCGTTGGCCTCTGCCGAAATCCAGATGAATGAGAGTGCCTGGGGCGAAACGCTAGAAAAATTGACTCCCAAACACCTGGTGACGACACAATTGAGAGGGCTCCACAATCGCACACCTAAATCGGGGTCCAGGGTTGCCCGGGCCTATCAATGGTTTTGGGCAAAGATCAAATCGGGTGAACTCGCCATCAACCTGAAATGGCCAGACCAAACCCTATCCATGTCTCGCTATACAAATCGAAACCGGAAAAAACTGCATGCTCAAGCGTGCGCGGAATGGATCAACCTGCACCTGAGCAGAACATGAGCCGTCCGCGCCTCATGAACCGCCGGCAGGACCTGGTAGAAAAGGTCATTTTTGACGGCTATGACTTCGGCATTTTGTTGCAGTACGTCGACGGAGCCAATCGGCTGTTTCTCGAACGTGATGGTTTCTACATCCGACGTGCCGAGCATCCTCAGCATCGCTATTGGCGTTTGCCCAAAGGCAAGTTGCTGGATGACCTGGATGTGTTCTTCCACCGGTTGATGGAGTTGTCCGAGGACCGTTTCAATGAAAGCTGGGAGACGTTTTCACATAAAATCACGGTCGCACAACACGCTCCAGATCGGCAGGCATTTACTTGGGGTCTGACCTTTCGGGTCGCTCCACTCGTTCAGGGGGGGATCCTTCTGTCGGGTGACTACCACCCTGGCGCAGTCGCCGTTGCTCGGCGTATGCACGGCGTGTTTCTTGGGCATTCCAAATCTTGGCGCATAGACGCCAGCGCGGAGGTGGTGCGAAGCAACCTGATTCTGGAGCTTGGAGTGTCAGAGGATCAGTTCGAGATCCTGGACACCGTGCAGGAGCTGCTGACCGACGGATCCATTGTTCCTACTGATGAAATCACCCGCATCAGTCTTGGAGGACCACCACAAGAGCGTGCAGCACAAGCGACTGACGACAGCACGTCAACCGATGTGTATCTCGCCGCCGTGCCCTCAATCGAGCGCACCGAGTTCACCACCGAGCAAATTAATCAGGCCTTGGCAGGTTATTCTTTACTGGACCATCAACCTGCGGGTATCCGGCACTTGCTACAGCGGACCAGTGCATTACTTGCAGATGATATGGGTCTTGGGAAAACACGTCAGGCAATCATTGCCGCCGCTGTCAGAGCCTCTGAAAGACCTATTTTGGTCATCACCTTGTCGACGCTGATCATCAACTGGCAACGAGAAATCCAGATGGTGTATCCCAACGCCGCAATCGGCCAGCAGGTCTTTGATCCCTCTTCGCAGTGGATGATCACCAACTACGAACGCCTTGGCGATTACGTGCTGCATGCAGCCCACTTTGAAGTGATGATCATCGATGAGGCTCACCGCCTGAAAGAGCCTACAGCCGCGTGGACACGTCATGGGTTCGACATTGCCGCCAAGGTGCCTAATCGATACCTGCTGACTGGCACACCGGTGCTCAATCGAGAATCAGAACTGCACACGCTGCTACGACTGTCCGGCCATCCTGTCGGGAAACTGCCCCTCAAAGAGTTCTGCGAGCAGTTCGCCGGCAGTCAGGATTTTCGCAAGAATCTGCGCGACGCGATTGGCGATTGGATGCTTCGTCGACGCAAGGATGTGTTACCCGGACTCAAAGGCAAACAGCGCCAAACGCTACCCGTCGAGCTCACTGCTGAAGAGCGCAAGCAATACGATCAGATTCGACTTGAAGACAGGCCTAGCCTGGCCAGGCTGGGATCACTGCGTCAGTTGCTTGAGCAAGTGAAGGTTCGGGTCGTTATGGATCTGCTGTGCGAACTGGACGCGGAGGACAAAGTTATCTTGTTCTGCGAGTTCAAGGACACGGTCGGAACATTGCGAACTCGGTGCGAGCAAGCTGAGTACGGGTGCGTCACAGTAGTCGGCAGCGACTCGGTGGGCAAACGTCAGAAGGCAATCGACCAATTTCAAAGCGACCCGAACACCCGCGTTTTCGCGGCCACGACATCTGCGGCTGGAACAGGCAACAATCTCACAGCGGCCAACTATGTCATGTTCCTGGGACTGCCCTGGACGCCTGGACTGCAGGACCAGGCAGAGGACAGAGCCTACCGAAATGGGCAGTTGCGAATGGTCGTAGTGAAAATCCCGCTGGTGGAAAACACCATCGACCAGATGCTCTGGCAAATGCTCCTGGATAAGCGCCAGTTGGCAAGTGACCTCATTGAACCAGATGCAGCCGCCAACGCTAGGGCCGAGTTATCGGCCAGCTTGTGAACGGCATCTGATAGCCCCCCCTCACATTCTTTAATTTCGGCTGAACTGGATGCCATGATAAATACCTGGAGACGCGGTTTTCTATTTCCTACTGCGCAGTAAATAGCAGCCTGTCACCGTTCCCCCATCACCAAAGGGGGCCTCTCGGCACATGATCAGGCACGTCACCACGCTTTCGCTGCTCGCGTTTATCGCCAGTTGCACGACCCAAACGGCGCAGACAATCAAGCCCGCGTACGACAGCAGTAGAAACCCGGACATGTTGACGCCGGACCTCTACCCCGGCGGCGCCGTTGCTGAAAAAGAGCCCGTCGTGCGCTACGGCCGTTACACCCTGGTCAGCACCTTGCCGGACTCTGGTCAACGTGACCTGATGGCTCAAATCATTGACGTCAGCATCCCTCCCAACATGCACCCAAACGTGCGCGATGCCATGCAGTACGTGGTTGATCGATCAGGTTATACGCTTTGCTCGGCAGACACTGGCCACGTCAATATCCTTTACACCCGTCCTCTGCCGGCAGCCCAATACAAGCTCGGCCCAATGACACTGCGCAACACTCTGCAAGTACTTGCGGGTCCGGCCTGGCAGGTGAAGGTCGACGAAGTAAATCGCCAGGTTTGCTACGTGCTGCGCCCTGGCTATCAGCTACCTGATACTGCACGGCCTGGATCGACGCAGGTTGCTCAACTCAATGCACCCACCACTGCTAAGCCGGCTCCCGCAGCCCCAACCAAAGACGATTCGGGCAGTCGAGTAGTAGTCGCCGCGGTGCCGCAAACGGCACCCTTCACAGCAACTGCAGCAGCCGCTACGACTGTAACGAATCCTACACCAGCCAAAACCGTGGCCCCTCCTGCAGCAATTGCGAAGGATGGCTCTGCCAAACATACGTCTACCTTGCCGACTTCAACTCCTGCCTCGAGCAAGACCAATAGTCCCACTGCCAAGGCAGCTGCAACTGCGACTCCATTGACTCAAGCCATTGCTACAACCAGTCCGGTCACTCCGGTTACTCCAGCCATTGCCACGCCGAAGCCGCTGGCCCAGATATGGACGGCTTCAACTGGCTCAACTCTTCGTCAAACCGTCGAAGGCTGGGCTGAAAAAGCGGGCTGGAAACTGATGTGGCAGGTCGATGATTTGGATTACTCAATTGACGCTCCACTTCGATTTGAGGGCAGTTTCCAAGAAGCCATTGGGTCGATTTTCCCTCTGTACGACTCGGCTCCACGGTCCTTTCTGGTCGATGTGGTCGACAGTAACTCATCACAGCGGCTGATTTTGATTACAGAGAGGAACAAATGATGACTGCTCGTCTCTGGATCAAAGGCACAGCCTTGACACTTATGGTCGCGCTGGTGAGTTCCTGTTCGCTGCAGCGTGTGAATGAATCGGCCAGCCGAGCTGAAAATGACGCTGCGACAGCCTCTCAATACAGCCGGTTTCTGAGAAATCAGCAGCAAGAGCCCGCGCGCGCTACGGTGGTGTTCCGCGACAAACCCTGGGTTTCAAAACAACCGATGGTCGCCAAGCGCGGTTTACCGCTGACCATGGATTGCGACATCACCTATCGCCCTTCGTATTCCGTTGGCATCACAGAGATCGCGCGTTACATCACCAGCGAATGCGGCGTTCCGGTCATCGTAGCGCCTGATGCCATCGATCCAAGCGTCCTGTCCAGTACGACGCAAGGTAGCTCGGGCCCCAGCGCCTCCCCAGGTTTGAATCAACCCGACAACCTGTCCAACTTCATGCCTGCAGGCGTCATTGGCAACGTGCCCACCAATGCCCGCTCCATGAATATGATCGGACAGATTGCTCTCCGCACATTTCCCATCAAATACAGCGGCAAACTGTCAGGGTTGCTGAATCAAGCGACCGCCCAGTTGGGCTTAGCGTGGAGCTATTCCTCCGACGACCGCAGCGTGCATATCACTTACTTCGACACCAAGACGTTCGATGTTTGGGCATTTGGCGATGACCAGGTCATTGAAAGCACAGTGAAGTCAGGCTTGCTGACCACCACAGGCAGTGGAAGCAGCTCCGGTGGAGGTGGAGGATCCTCGTCAACAGGTGCCTCGGGTGAGTCCGGCAGCAACCAGAGCACCACCGTCACCATCAAGACATCACTGATCGGGGACATTGAAAAAAACGTCGAGGCGATGCTGAGCCTGCAACCGCAAGGTCGTATGTTCCTTTCTCGATCCACTGGTTCCCTGACGGTGAGTGATCGACCAGAAGTCCTTTCAAACGTCGCCAAATACTTGAACTCAATCAACCGCAGCATCACACGTCAGGTGCTGTTCAATGTCAAAGTCTTCGAAGTGACCCTAACCGACAAAGATCAGACTGGGCTGGACTGGAAGGCGGTCTTTACCAACCTGAGCAACAAGTGGGGCTTTTCCCTCAAAAATGCCACAACAGGAATTAGCACCGGCGCGGTCTCGGGCTCGTTCAGTATTTTAGATACTTCAAAGTCTCCCTGGGCCGGCTCCAATCTGATTATTAAAGCGCTTTCTGAACAGTACCGCGTCTCAAACGTCCGTTCTCCCTCAGTCACAACTTTGAATTTACAGCCTGCCCCTATCCAGGTCGGCAACGTAAAAAGCTATATCGCATCGAGTTCCACAACCACAACGGCCTCCGTCGGATCGTCCACATCACTGAATCCCGCGACGATCACCAGCGGTTTCAACATGATGTTGCTTCCTCGGATTATCGACCAAGACAACCTGCTGCTGATGATCACTTTGAGCATGAGCAGCAAACCCACTTTCACCCCCTTCAACAGCAATGGCTCCAGCGTTCAGACAACCGATTACGACACCAGGAACCTCTCTCCCAAAGTTCGACTTCGCAGCGGTCAAACACTGGTATTGACCGGCTTCGAGGAGAACAGCGAAAACGCGACCAAGTCCGGTGTAGGTGACCCAGGGTTCTTCGGTTTGGGTGGCAGTCGAATTCGCAGTACAGACCACAACGTATTGGTCGTACTGATTACACCCGTTGTCGATAGCGACAGCGTAAGCCCTAGTACCCTGAATACACCTGCTGCCAACGATCCATGGGGTTCTTGTCCTAGCCCAGTGCTGAATTGCGCAGGTTTTAAGGGGTAAACCATGGTCGCGGAAATAACGAAAAGCACACGCTCTGCGCGCGTCCAGGTCTTGCAGCACAGAGGGAAATCGTTTGTGACTGGACTGCGCTGGCATCCGCTTGGCAGCGTCACCGGTCACATGAAAGAAGCGCGCCAGTATGGCCGTGAACACCAACTGGACATCGTTGCAATCCGCAGGACACCGGCGATCATTCAGGCAGGTTTTGTGGCGCACAGCGACAGCGTCACCAAAGGCATGTATTCGCTTGCAGCGACTCTGGCTGGACAGTTGGGCGACTCGTGGATTGCTGCGTGGCGGACGGCCCCGGATCTTGACCAATACGCCTTGGTTGCGGTGTATCAAGGTGGTGTGATTTCAGGCTGTGACATGATCGGTACAGGCGCCGAGGTGCAGCGCAGGGTCGTGCAACAACGCAGTCGCGGCATTCAATTCAGCCATGAGTACCTGCCTCCTGAGTTTGAGATGGGCGGGCATCCTCTGGACGTCGAGGATCTGCTTCAACCCGAGAAACTGAAACGTGAATATCGACTTCGACCGCTCGTATTTGGACTCTCCAAGACCGAACTGGTGCAGCTCTCGATTCTTGCAGCGCTGATCGCAGTCGGCGTCATTGGCTGGGCGCAATGGCAGAGCCATCAGGCGCAAATAGCCAAGGAGGCAGCGTTCCAGGCTGAACAACAACGTCTAGCTGAGTTGGCCAGGCTGCAAAAAGAATCGGGTGTGGAACAACCTCCCCAAGCGCTTGAACATCCCTGGGCCAAACGTCCCTCTGTTGAAGATTTTTTAGGGGGTTGTAGCAGCGGTATTTATCAATCGCCCCTGTCTATTAAGGGATGGCTGTTCACGAGTGCCGTGTGCGATGGCGTACAGGTCCTGTCCTCTTACACACGTTCGGGCAATAGCACCGCCGACGAACTGATACAGGCCACTCAAGGCCACTATTCTGATCGGCCGGCGTTCTTTGACGAGGGTAATTCGGCCACGCTGAAGCTCGACATTTCGTTGCCGGCATCTGGTGATGAGCCACTCAAAGAAGCAATCGTGATGTTGGCGAATTTGTCTTCCTGGTTGCATAGCTTCAACCAAAAACCAGTCCTTAAAGAAGTACCGGTCGTTGTGCCCATTCAAACGGCCATTCCTGGTCAGCCTGCTCCACCGCCGCCGCCACCTCCTCAATGGAAGCTGTTTGAGCTGCGATACAGCACCGGGATTACCCCATTGGACTCTTTATCCGGCGCACCAACTCAGGGGCTTCGGCTGCGTGAAATCGAAACCAAATATGAGGCTGGCCACCTTGTCTGGTCAGTAATAGGTGACCTTTATGCGAAATAAGACGCTGCGCTTGTGGTGTTCAATTCTTGCCTTCGGCGCCCCCATCTGTTGGGCGAGCGAAAACACGCCTTCCGGGGTAAACGTCGGCGAGCTGGCCATCATTCAAAGCCAGACGATTTTGTTGAACGCCAAGGCCGAAAAGGCCAAAGCCGAAAGATCCATTAACGGTGAAGACCACAGCGCAACGTCGCAGTCTTCGCCTTTGCTTTTTTCACAAGGCAACTTTACGCAACCGACTTCAGCCTCGACCCGCAGCGCTGATGCACAGCCTGAGTTACCTGTTGTCAAAGCCGTCTTCGGCTCAGCAAAGCGTCTGCGCGCCACCCTGCTCTACAGCGGCGGGGTTGAGATCGACGCTGATGCCTCCTCACGGGAACTGCCTGGGGGCTACCGTGTGGCAATCCTCACCTTCGACAACGTGACGCTTGAGCGAAACGGCAAGCGCTATCCCCTCGGTTTTTCCAATACGCCTCCAGTCGTTCCAGGCAACGCCAGTTACCCCACGCCTAGCAACACCGGGGCTGTCCCCGTGCTGCCCGGATTGTTCCCAGGCCAACATTAAGAAGACAGTGCTATGACGATCCCGGCTGGAAATCCCAAAGTAATTGAGCTTGGCGCCGAAGAACCCATTACGGAAATTCTGATATCTCACGAAACATTGCTGACCGCTGCTGGAGGGCCGTTTGAGCTGAAACCGGAATTGCGTCAACTGTGTGCGCTGACTAGCGACGGGATTTTGTACGTGTCAGCCCAACACCAAACGGATGCCTATGTCATGGCATTCGAGGATCAGCTAGAGCACGAAAATCATCCTTTTGAAGTCAAGATCTGCTCCATGAGCACAATCAAGGCGCTCTACCAGGCTAATGACGATGCTAATGGTAAAGCCCTGTCGGCCACCGAAACAAAACGCCAGGCCCAGGTGGTGCAACTGCTTGGAGAAGCCCATCGGAATAATGCAAGCGACGTTCATTTTGTGGTGGGCCACGACATCACTCGGATCTTCTTTCGCATCGACGGGCTCTTGTGGGAGGCAGAGCAGCATCAGAGCAAAGTTGGCATGGAGCTCTGCTCTTCGCTCTACAACAGCATGTGTGATGTAGCGAAAGAGCACTACCAACCGCAAGTGAGCCAGGACGCCAGGGTTAAACGAGCCTATGTCGAACAACTCGGCCTGTTCGGCGCCCGGGTCGCCACACGGCCGCTCGTTGATGGCCCTCTCATGGTTCTCCGCCTGCTGTACGACGACAAAAACAAAATGACACTGGAGGACCTCGGTTTTCTTCCCCAGCAAATCGAGGCATTCAGCCGCATTCGTAGCATGCCTTATGGAGTAAACCTGATAACCGGCCCCACAGGCTCCGGGAAGTCCAAGTCCCAGCAGGTCAATCTGAACCTGCTTTATCAGGAATGTGGTGGCACAAAACACATTTTGACGATGGAGGACCCTCCTGAATATCCAATCCTGGCCAACCAGTCACCACTGGGTGCGGGCGAAACTTGGAACGAAGGTATCACCAACACCATGCGACTGGACCCCGACATCCTGATGTACGGGGAGATCCGGGATCTTGCGTCAGCTCAAGCGGCGTTCCGTGGGGGAATGACCGGGCACTTGGTACTTTCGACACTGCACACTAACAACGCCGTAGCAGCCCTACAGCGGCTGATAGACATGGGCGTAGACCGCTACCTAGTCACCGACCCGGCCTTGATGACGAGCGTCGTGAATCAGTCACTGCTGCCTGTGCTATGTCCTCACTGTCGAGTACCTGCAGTTGCTCATCTGGACCAGCTCAGTGCTGCGCTGACACAGCGCTTGCGCGACCTGCAGGCGATCGATCTGACCTATCTCAAAGGCCCTGGGTGCCCACACTGCAAACGCCGTGGCGTCATTGGCCGCACTGTGGTTGCGGAAACCCTGCTCACCGACCTCAAGTTCATGCGCGTTTTCAATGAACAGGGTGCAAGTGCAGCACGTCGCCATTGGGTTAAGGAAATGGGCGGCATCACCAAAACTGCTCACACGATCATCAAGCTCAAACAAGGACTGGTAGATCCACGTCATGCGGAAATGATGGTAGGACCGTTGGACTTTGATCGACAAACCCTGGAGCTCGCTCATGCTCAGTGACGTCAGAGGAATGCTAAATGGCTGGGCGGAGACCTTCTACGCCAAGCAGTTCGGCAAAAACGAAAGAATCCAGTTCTACGAGAGCCTGATGGGCATCCTTGAGGATGGTGTCTCGCTTGAGGACGCACTGCACACGGTCGCCAGAGCGTTCAGCGATAACGGCCAGAAATTGCATCCAGTCTCTCTTGCCTGCAGGGATATCGCACAATCGGTGAAGGGCGGGAAATCCCTTAGCATTTCCTGCGAAGGCTGGGTTCCCTATGACGAGAATTCACTGATCGCTTCCGGGGAAGACACGGGCAACCTGGTGCAGGCTTTTCGGGACTGCGTGAGGATTATTGAAGTACGCCAACGGATCAGCAAACTCGTAGCCTCGGCCACCGTGTTCCCCTCCGTGGTGTGGAGCGTCATGGCGGCGCTGCTGTATGTGATTGCGGTTTGGATGGTGCCCGCCATGACACGTCGGTCTAACCCCGAGGCTTGGACGGGTGTACCGGCTTTTCTCTACGCCCTATCGAACTTCGTGACGCACTACGGACTGGTGACCCTGATCGCGGTGGTCATATTCATCCTCTTATCGATCATCACCCTACCGGTGTTTTGCGGACTTCAGATCACGGCTGCCAGCCCGTCGTGGAAGCTGAAGTTGAACAAGCTGCTCCAAATCCTGAGAGTCCGCGCCGAGCGTCTACCCCCTTGGTCGGTCTACAAGGCGCTTCACGGGTCCATCTTTTTGCTCAACATGGCAGTGATGTTGCGCTCAGGCATCAACCAGCTCGATGCGCTTACCTCTCTTCAGCGCAATGCCTCCCCATGGTTGAAGGAGCGACTGACTGCCATTCATTACGGCGTCAGTGCCGGCAAAAACTTCGGCACTGCACTGAAGCTCGCGGGTCACCAATTTCCCGACCCGATGGCCATGCACTTTCTCGAAGTACTCGCCATACGCAAAGGCTTCGCCGAGTCGATGGAACGGTTCTCCAACCGCTGGCTGGAACAAACACTTCAGCGGGTCGAGGCCATCGCCAAATCTCTCATCGGTGTGTCCTCCATGGCCATGGGGATCATGATGATTCTGGTGGTGATCGGGATCTTCCAATTGGCCGGCAAAGTCACTGAAACGCTTTAACTCAAACTCAAATGAGGTACCGGAAATGCCATTAAAGACCCCCAAAAACCAAGGTGGATTCCTTTCTCTGGACGGGATGTTCTGGCTCATGCTGATCGCGGTGGCGCTCGGTTTCATCGTGTTTATGGGATACAGAACATTCGGTAGCTCAGACGTTACTATTGAACAGAGCAATCTCGGCACGTTGCTGAGCAATACCAAAAGGCTGAAAAGCACCACGGGTTACGCCACTGCCGGCACCAACTTAGCGCCATCCTTGATCAACCTCGAAGCTACCGGCGGCATGAGCATCAACGGCACTACCTTGTCCAACCGCTGGAACGGCGCTGTGACCGTGGTGAGCAACGGCATGACCTTCACCATCACGGAATCCAACCTCCCGAAGAATGCCTGCATCACCCTCGCTTCTAACATGGCCAAGGACAAACAGACGACGACGGCGATCAACGGTGGTACTGCTATTGCCGGCGAAATCACTGCAGTGGCCGCTGCGACCAGCTGCTCTTCAGACGCCAATACAATCGCCTGGACCTCGTACTAAGGAGTCCAGTGTGAGCGTGATCTCTGAAGCTGAATTCGTCGACCTGTACCTGGGCGACGGATTTGCCGACGCCAAAGGTCTCCCAGGGCAAGCGCGAAGGGTTGAAGCTCCGGCTGAATGGCGAGCAGACCTTGAGCGCTTGCGGCTGCAGTGTGAGGAAAAACACGCGGCTACCCAGGACCCGGAATTCGCTTTGATTGAAGATGGCGTAGTCCTGCGCGTTACCCAATTACTGGACTTGAATGGAAAGCCCGTATTCGTTCTAAGTAAGTCATCGGTTCAGATTCGCCCCTTGGATATGTTGGGTCTACCCGATTATCTCCAGGACGCATTGATGAGTGACACAGTACGCGGACTTATCTTCATTTGCGGCGAAATGGGCACAGGTAAAACCTCGAGCGCTGCCTCTTTGGTTAAGGCTCGCCTTGAAGCTTGGGGCGGCATTTGTGTGGCGGTAGAGGATCCTCCAGAACCGTATCTGAACGGAAGACACGGTGAAGGGCGCTGCATTCAAGTTCCTGTTTCTCGCCGCCTGGGAGGCTACGAGGAAGCGTTGATCCTGGCACTACGCACAAGAGCTGATTTGCTGTTTGTCGGAGAAATTCGCGACAGCGCGACGGCGGCACAAGTCATCCAGGCCTCAATCAACGGCCACCTGATTATCTGCACGGGCCATGCCGGCAGCGTCATTCAAGCCATTGAGCGGATACCAGCCATGGCTCAGCCACTGCTGAAAAACGCTCGCGAGCTGCTTTCCAGGGGCCTAGTAGCTGTCATTCATCAGTCTTTGTCGAAAGCTGCTGATGGGAGCAGTCGACTGACACTGCAGAGCCTGTTGTTCACCGGTGATGACGGTCCAGGCATTCGTGAAAAAGTCCATGCAGGAAAGATCACCTTGCTTGATCAAGATATTGCCGCCCAATCATCTAGGAGCCTCTGGAATGACCAGTAAAAGAAAGCAACGTGGCTTTCTGAGCCTGGACATGGCGTTCGGATTGATCGTGTTTTCCGTCGTCGTAACCATGGCGATTATTTGGCAAATTAGGCAAATGGACGCTCAGGATTACCGCATTGCTGCTGACCAGCAGAGAACCATCTCTGAAGCACAAGCAAAATACCTGAAGGACAATTTCAACGCCGTATTGAACAACGCTACAGCGACCGTGCCGGTGCAAATTACCGTTCCGATGTTAATCAACACCCACTATCTTCCTGCAGGTTTTAGCTCCACCAATTCATTCGGGCAGACCATTCTCGGCCTCGCCCGAAAGCCCAATCCCAACCAGCTGGAGGTGATCGTCGTCACCACAGGTGGGCAGACGATTCCTGAAATGGGTATTCGCGCCATCGCTGAAAACCTCGGCGGCCCTGGTGGCTTCATTTCAACAACTAATCCGAACATTGTTCAGGGTGTACGTGGAGGATGGCAAGTAGCACTTAGTAACTACGCCATCGCCCCCGGTACAGGGCACACAGCAAGCGCCCTCTTCCTCATGGACGGTGCTTTGGCAAATGACTACCTATATCGAAACGCCGTGCCCAATCATCCTGAATACAACGCAATGAATACTGACCTCGGGATGGGTAATTACAACATTAACAACGTGGGAAGCCTTACTGCCTCAGGGAACGTCGCCACTGGGGGGGACGTTACAGCCCGTAATGTCACCGCTACCGCCAACGTCAACGCAGTAACCGCCAACATTACCGGTGATACCTATACCGGTGGCTGGTTTAGAACACGTGGTGACACAGGGTGGTACAGCGAGAAGTGGGGAGGAGGCATATACCAGAACAGCCCAGACTGGGTCCAAGTATATGGAAACAAAAACTTCTCAACCGGTGGTGAGATACGCGCCGGAAAACTCTCATCGAGCGGACGTACTCAAGTTGGAGAGTATCTACAGCTCGATGGCGCCGCAGTGGAAGGAAACGATTGCTCTCCCAACGGCATGTGGGCCAGAGATGCAAATGGACCTTTATTCTGTGGAGAGGGTAAGTGGAAAAAACCGGGGGGATGGGAGTTTCAACTCATCCAGGGAACATGCCAGGCCCCCTACAGAGGAAGTGTGACCTGTTCCCTCGGAGATACCACCTGGAAATCATGTTCTCTAACTGGCGCCTTTGGCGTTGGTGATAGCGAGGCAGGTTACATTTTTAGAAATACGAGCGGCTGGTATCTCTCTACCTCACGGCTAACTTGGCCGGGTCTTTTTTACTGGAGCTGCTTTAAGTAGCTGTACACGAGCCATCTCACCGTAAAGGTAATTTCATGTACATCGAGGTTCGGAATTTTTGTTCAAGGAACTTGAATGAAAATCACAAAAGCGGCAAAATGCCACCACTTGAATTTTTTGACTTGGATAGGACGATGTCGGAAAGACTGGAGAATGGAATCGAGTATAGTCGTGAAGAATTACATGCATGGCTCGAAACCCGAAGTAGGATTTGTTCAACTCCTCTATGGCGTCGAGCTCTGGAGGGAAAAGAGGTATTCGAAGTGGGCGATTACACTTATAAAATAAATCCGGCCTCACCTGAACGCTATTTGGTTAAATGCATCAAGACATCAGAGCTCATTAATCCCATTACTAACTTAGCCACTCTTAAACGCATCTCCAAATATTGTTTTCTGGCGTTTTGTCTGTTTGGAGTTTTCATCGCCCTGTACGCCGCCAAGCATGGCTTATCTCTGTCATAGGTCTTGAGCTAGCTATGGCAGTCCAAAATCTGATAGAGACCAGACTATGACAATGCAATGGCTAGTACTCACGATACTTATCATTGGTACAGGCATTTTTCTAGATAACCAACATGAGGCCCAGCGCGTCTCCGACTACGCATCACTCGACTCATTGAGCCGCAACTTTCTGATTTATCGATCCGCAACAGCTGCATTTGCTCAGTCCAACCCAGGCTTCAGTGGGGTTCCTGGCGACTCGTTGCTCAACCTGCCTGCGTGGTTTAACAAACCTCTAGGTGTTGGGTCTTACATATTGACTGGTAGATCCTATACGTATTTTAACGGGGTCGCGCCATCGGGCATGCCCTCGTCGCTGGTCGACCTGACCCAGTCGACAACCGTCGGAGTGAACCGCGCAGGGATTCTTGTTTCCCCCAAAGCCGGAGCGACCGGGATTTCCATTCCATCTGCTGTGCCCGAGGGTGCAATCGTCGCGGTCAACTGACCAAATCACCGTTCAGCAGTCGCTATGTTGCATATCCCCAGGCCTATCAACATAATGCACGCAACAATGTTTCCACCCCGTTGGCTACTGGCGGTCATCAGTAGCGCCCGGTGATGCAGCTTGCTTCATCACCAACCCCAAAGCACGCATAGCTCCGGGAAGGGCGTGCGGACCTGGTTCAAAGCTCTCCCTGTGTCTCCCTGTTCAAGCCAGACACGCAGCCGTCTAACTCGTGAATTGCGAGTTCATAGGCACATAGGGCTTTGTTGAGGTTCGAAGCACCGTAGTCTAAGGGCCACACTGGTGTTGTGGCCCATACTTTTTAAAGCTCACACAATGGGTAGCCTGATCATCTTGCAAAGGATGATCAGGCTACCCATTGGTAGCCACTTTTCCCTGCCGGTGGCCCGCCGGCGAAACGCAGGGCTCCCTTTGTGCGCGGATGCGTGCCTTATGTTTGCTGGCCTCAGCCACGATAATCGGCCAGGTGTAGGAAATGAGACGTTCAGATCACAGCCCAGGGATCGATGACGCCTCAATCTCTCACAGGTGGTATTTTTTTCTGAAAGACGTGTCTTATCTACAACCGAGGGTAACTGTTGACCCAGCTGCTCTCGGTAGCTTCTCCTGTTAAGTTAAATCTGCTTTTGCCCTCCCCGAATTACCCCTCCCGCTTGACACATCACTTTCCCCCTTCGATGATATGAGCGTGTTTTGCTGACGTCGTCAGCATCATGCCCAGGCAGTCAGGATCTTTAAGACTGCGACACGATGTTGGTGTCTGATCCGCCCAAGACCGCTGAGCTTCTGGTAGCGCGGTCGGTCGGCATCTGTCGATAGAAGCACCTTATGCAACTCACCTCGCGGGGAATCACTTCCCCAACAGGGCCAGTGTGTTCTCCGCATTTAACCTGCAGGAGAATGACCATGTCCAAACTCGCTTATAACCTCGGTTTCGCGCTCGGCACTATCACGCGGCAGTTTCTGCGTGCGGTAAAAAAAACCAGCGCTGCGCCTACTGCTTTCTACCCCAAAGCAGCTCCATTGCTTCCACCACCCTGCGTACCTGATCGCCTGGTGCATGAGCTGGATCATGTGCCGGCATTAGCTCGTAAAGGTGTCGATCTGAACTTCTGGTACGCGGCTAACACACGAGTGGCCGAAAAGCCCGCTCGCAGATCGCGTAAGAAGATACCTGCGCACGCATTGACGCCTGCAACGTGCTAAACCAGTCCTACTCTTTCTGTAAGGAGCCTTCCCATCGGGAAGGTTTCCTGAGAGTTTTTACGGGAGGGGCTTGACAAGCGACATTCGTATTTTCATGATCTGCACATGTATCGCTGACGTCGTCAGCAACATGCCCAAGTAGTCTGGATCCGAGAGACTACGATGCGGTTTACCGCATTGATCCTTTCCCAAGATCGCCATAGCTTCCGGTAGCGCGATCAGTCGACTCAGTCGATGGAAGCACCTTTCTCACCCATGACGGGCCTACCCCGTCAGGGCAGGCCTCTCAATTTTTGGAGGTCTGATGAAAACTGAACTGGCTCTCTACCAAGCGCTGATCTCGATCAACGTCCCGGAACAGAAAGCTAACGCTGTCATTGAAGCTTTGGAGACCGACATGCTTTCACGTTTGGCTACCAAAGCGGATCTCACAGCTGCAACTGCTGAACTCAAAACCGAAATTGCCCATCTTGATACACGAATCGCGCAACTCGATTCCAGGATCACGATCCGCATGGGTTTTATGTTGTCAGCTGCTGTTGGTGTAGTGATTGCTTCGTTGAAGTTCCTACACTAGACGAACCCTTTAGCATCATCACCCTCGCGGGGAATACTTTCCCCCAAGGGCGAAGTGTTTCTCCGCTTTCTGTTATTTCGAAATTGGAGAATCATCATGAGCACTACTCAAACCAACGAAGCAAAATTCTTCGATCTTCACACCACTGGTATCGGTTACCTCAACCGTATCCGTGAAGTGAAACCTCGCGGCAAAGGTAAGCCATTCATGGCGGTCACCGTTGCGGCACTGCGCGGTTCTACAGATGAAGCCGAGTACTCCTACATCGACTGCAACATTGTCGGCGCCGAAGCTGAAAAGCTGATTCGTCGCAGCCATGCGGCCGTTGAAGCAGGAAAGAAGGTCCTTGTGAGCTTCCGTATCGGCGATATCTGGACCGATGCTTTTACCTATGAGAAAGGCGATAAAAAGGGTCAACCTGGAGCAAGCCTCAAAGGACGACTTCTGTTTATCGGTTGGATCAAGGTCGACGGCCAAACCGTTTATGAAGCCAAGCCTCGTGAAGTAGAACCAGTTGCTGAACAAGGCGAAGCGCAATCTGAAGCACCACTCGAAAGCGAAGAAGCAATTGAGCCAGTTGCGGAGGAAAAACCCCAACCAACGCCTGCTAAGCGGCAGCGTAGGGCATCTTGATTCACTCTGTTGCAAGGCACCCTTCGGGTGCCTTTCATTTGGACCCGCCACTTAACCGAGACGACGTATTCTGAGCCGTTGGCCGGGCTAAATAATCACTTTTATACAGACCTACACACCCAAAGGGAAACCACCTCCCGAATGGGCCAGGTGGTTTTCACACCTGGAGCTGACCATGAATAATCCTACTCATCTCGTATCGTCTGATTTGCTCAAGCTACCGGTCGTACTGACCCCTAGGGCCTGGCAAGAAGCGGTGCATATTGAAAACCGACAGGATGCAAGTGCTATCAGTAACCGACTGGGCGATGTTGTCCTTGAGGCCTATCGAGAGCTGCATTTGCAACCTGACAGCGATCTGATCCATTTCGGCCTCTATCGACTGCCGCCTGACGGTAACAGCTCAGATCGAGTCTGGTTGGACCTGAAACTTGACCGTATTGAATCGCCGCCTGGCGTTTTCTACCTCTACATCTCACTTAAAGAAGAAATGAACACTTCTTGCCCATAACCCCCTCTGAATTCACAGCACTACCCCAAGCCCGACATTTGTCGGGCTTTTTTATTCATAGCAGTGTGGAGCTGCACATGATCAACATTCCAGGCCAACTGGCCATCCGCACCATCAGCGGCCGTAATGGCGACTTCAACGTCGGACGGCTTTCAACTTCCATCGGTGAGTTTGTCATCAAAGACGCGATCCTCGATCAGTACAGCGAAGGTAAATACCGAGGCGACTTCCTTATTACAGAAATTCGCCCTTCGTACTACTCAACATCGGGTCGGCTAGTGGTCGAAATTCGTGCAAAGCTCGAAAGCATGAGCCTGGACGATGTGGACACGTTGACAGCGGAAGACGCTGCCACACTCTCTGCGAGTGAGCAGGACCCCATTGACGAAGAGTCATCTTCAGCTCTGCCAAAGCCTCTCCAGCAGCGTAAAAAACTGGCGTCGTCTAAGGGGGCAAGCAGAACTGGCGAACCGTCTGCAACAGAGGATGCCCCCTTTGGGATTGAACGAGCCCCATGAAAGACAGGACACCGTTTCCCCCTTACGATAAGGGATAGGCAAACGGGTATGTTTATGACTAACAGCAACGATAAGGGTGGTGAGCTGCTCGGCCAGGAACGCCGACGCCGC
>Ga0208645_1000037_pt1 | contig 244176 bp, 228 predicted proteins | sample VirMetDEL_Sep_01_FD_184519 | JGI IMG/M metagenome (GOLD analysis project Ga0208645, IMG submission 184519) | Aqueous microbial communities from the Delaware River and Bay under freshwater to marine salinity gradient to study organic matter... | ecosystem: Environmental > Aquatic > Marine >...
TCAAGCCCGGCACCCTGGTGGTGACACCGGGTGATCGCGACGACATCATCCTCTCCGCCTGCCTGGCAGCGATGAATGGCGTGCCGCTGGCGGGCCTGCTGCTGTGCAGCGACTTCGCTCCCGACCCGCGCATCATGGAACTGTGCCAGGGCGCCCTGGCCAGCGGCCTGCCGGTGATGACGGTAGCCACTGGCTCCTACGACACCGCCACGCACCTCAACCGCCTGAACAAGGAAATCCCGCTGGATGACCGCGAGCGCGCGGAGAAGGTCTCCGACTTCGTGGCCGGGCATATCGACCACGACTGGTTGAGCGCGCGCTGCGGCACGCCGCGCGAGCTGCGCCTGTCCCCACCCGCCTTCCGTTACCAACTGGTGCAACGCGCCAAGGCCGCCGCCAAGCGCATCGTCCTGCCCGAAGGGGCCGAGCCGCGCACCGTGCAGGCCGCCGCTATCTGCCAGGCACGCGGCATCGCTCGCTGCGTACTGCTGGCCAAGCCGGACGAAGTGCAGGCCGTGGCGCGCGCGCAAGGCATCGAACTGCCAGATGGCCTGGAGATCCTCGACCCGGACCTGATTCGCGGACGCTACATCGAACCGATGGTCGAGCTGCGCAAGGGCAAGGGCCTCAATGCGCCGATGGCAGAAGCACAACTGGAGGACACCGTGGTACTCGGCACCATGATGCTCGCCCTGGACGAGGTGGACGGCCTGGTCTCCGGCGCCATCCACACCACCGCCAACACCATTCGTCCGGCACTGCAGTTGATCAAGACCGCTCCCGGCTACAACCTGGTCTCGTCGGTGTTCTTCATGCTGCTGCCGGATCAGGTGCTGGTCTACGGCGACTGCGCGGTGAACCCGGATCCGAACGCCGAACAACTGGCGGAGATCGCCCTGCAAAGCGCCAAGTCGGCGCAGGCCTTCGGCATCCCGCCGCGCGTGGCGATGATCAGTTACTCCACCGGAGACTCCGGCAGCGGCGAGGAAGTGGAGAAAGTACGCGCAGCCACTCGCCTGGCCCGCGAGAAACGCCCCGACCTGCTGCTCGACGGCCCGCTGCAGTACGACGCCGCCGCCATCGAGAGCGTGGGTCGGCAGAAGGCACCGAACAGCCCGGTGGCCGGCCGTGCCACGGTGTTCGTGTTCCCCGACTTGAACACCGGCAACACTACCTACAAGGCCGTACAGCGCAGCGCCGACTGCATCAGCGTCGGGCCGATGCTGCAGGGCCTGCGCAAGCCGGTGAACGATCTATCGCGCGGCGCGCTGGTCGACGATATCGTCTTCACCATCGCGCTGACGGCGATCCAGGCGGCGGATCTGCCGAGTTGAAGCAGCCGTAGGGTGCGCCGTGCGTGCAGCATGAAAACAATGGTACGCGCCGGTCGGAACAGCCGGCGCACCCTACGAGCAAACAAAACCACATGGTCATCACTGGCACTTGCAGGTCAGTGCACAACCGTTAACCTTGGCGCCGAACCAGCTCGCTGCACGGAACGCCGCAGCTCTTTCGACTGACTACGGGGCGCAGATTAAGCCCCTTTTTCAGGCTGCCCGCCGGGCGTGCAGCCTGCTTACGGAGGCGTTCGCCCGATGCTGCACTTTCTTCCCGCGCCGCTGCGCGGCCTTATCGCGAGCCTGCTGCTGGCTCTCAACACCCTGTTCTGGTGCTGGCCGCTGTTCTTCGTCGCCCTGCTCAAACTGCTGCTGCCGTTCGCCCCGATCCAGCGCGCGCTGCGTTACGTCATGCACGGCATTGCCGAGAGCTGGATCGGCATCAACAAATTCTGGATGCGCCTGGTCGGTCATATCGAGTGGAATGTCCAGGGTCTGGAGCGCTTCGATACCCGCCACTCCTACCTGGTGACCAGCAACCACCAGAGTTGGGCGGATATTCTGGTGCTGCAGTACCTGCTCAACCGACGTATGCCGCTGCTGAAGTTCTTTCTCAAACAGGAGCTGATCTGGGTCCCGGTGATCGGCCTGTGCTGGTGGGCGCTGGAGTTTCCCTTCATGAAGCGCTTCAGCAAGGAATACCTGGCCAAGTACCCGGAAAAGCGCGGCCAAGACCTGGCCACCACACGCAAAGCCTGCGCGCGCTACAAGACCAACCCGGTGGCGGTGTTCAACTTCCTCGAAGGCACTCGGCTGACGCCGGTCAAGCATGCGCAGCAACAATCGCCATTCAAATACCTGCTCAAGCCCAAGGCTGGCGGCATCGCCTTCGTGCTCGATGCCATGGGTGAACAGCTGCATGCCATCGTCAACGTCACCATCCACTACCCGCATGGCGTGCCTGGCTTCTGGGACCTGCTCTGCGGTCGTCTGGATGCCGTGCAGGTGATCTTCAAGCAGGTCGACATTCCACGCGAGTTCATCGGCCGCAACTACGACCAGGACGAGGACTACCGCCTGGCCTTCCAGCAGTGGGTCAACCGCCTGTGGGAAGAGAAGGACGCTGAACTCGCTAGCCTGCACCGTTCGGCGTAGGGTCCGCCGCCCCCTGATGCGCGACACCCTGCCAATCAGGCACGTGGCAGGGGCAACTTGCTCCAGTCCAACTGCGCCGGCACCTGCATGGCGCTGCCGGCCGGCACGCCAGGCGCCACCAGAAAGCCCTGCATGACGCTGCAGTGATGCTGCGTCAGCCACTCGCGCTGCTCCTGGGTCTCGACGCCCTCGGCGATCACTTCCAGGCCCAGATGATGACCCAGGTCGATGATGGTGCTGACCACCGCAGCATCACGCGGTGAGTCGAGCATGTTAGAGATGAACAGGCGGTCGATCTTCAGCGTATCCAGCTCGAAATGACGCAGATACGCCAGTGACGAATAGCCGGTGCCGAAATCGTCGATGGCGATTTTCACCCCCAGTTCGCGCAGATGACGTAGCTGCGCCTGGGTCAGCTCCAGGTCCTGCATCAGCGCACTCTCGGTCACCTCCACTTCCAGCTGGCTGGGTTTCAAACCGTGGGCAGCGAGCACGCGCTGCAGATCGGTCACCAATTGCGGCATGCCGAACTGCACCGGGCTGACATTGAGGCTGAGCACCATGTCCTCACCGAACTGCTGCTTGAACGCAGCCAGTTGCCTGGCGCCCTCGCGGAAGATCCACTCACCGAGGCGGTTGATCAGGCGAGTTTCTTCGAGCAGCGGAATGAAGACGTTGGGCGCCACGGTACCGGCGACCCGATGCTGCCAACGCAGCAAGGCCTCGAAACCGCGCAAGCGCCCGGTCTCGAGCTGGAACTGCGGCTGATAGACCAGCATGAAGTCGTCGTTCTCGATGGCGTGACGCAGGCTTTCTTCGAGCATCAGCCGTGACCGCGCGCGACCGTTCATCTCTGGAGAGAAGAAGCGGTACTGCTGGCGCCCCGCGCGCTTGGCCTCGTACATCGCCATATCGGCGGAGCGCAACAGGCCCTCGACGCTCTGCCCGCACTCAGGGAAACAGGCGATACCAACGCTGGCCCCCAGGGTGAAATCCACACCATCGAGGGTGTGGCGCACCGAGACCAGTTCGATCAGTTTCTCCGCGACCTTGGCGGCGTCCTCAGGATGGCCGAGGTTATCCAGCAACGCGGTGAATTCGTCACCGCCGATGCGCGCCAGGCTGTCATAGGGGCGCAGGCAGGCCTTGAGCTGCTCGCCCACGCGGCGTAGCAGTTGGTCGCCAACATCGTGGCCGAGCGAGTCGTTGATACGCTTGAAGCCGTCCAGATCCAGGTACAGCACGGCGACCCGCTGGCCGCTGCGTTCGATACGCGCCAGCGCCGACTCCAGCGCCAGGTGAAAGCCGCGCCGATTGAGCAGACCGGTCAATGAATCGGTCACCGCTTGCGACTCCAGCTGCGCGTGCAGGTTGCGCACCACCGACATGTCCAGGGCGATCACCACCATGGCGCGCTGCTGTCGCGGCAGAGGCGAGCAAGACAGCGCCACCGGCAAACAACCACCGTTGAGCGTATGCATCATTGCTTCGTGTACGCGGTAGGTGGCCTCACGCTTGAAGTGCAGGTAGAACTCGGACTGCTGCCAGCCGCCGTCGCTGGCAGGGTTTTTGAGGAAAGACAACAGGTCGGAACCTTCCAGATCAGCCACTTCGCCGTCGAGCATATGCGCCATGGCGGGGTTGGCGAACTGGATACGACCGTCTTCGCCGACCACCAGAATTCCCTCGGCCGCATTGGCCAGCACCGACGCATTGAATGCCCTAGCGCGCTCGAGCTGCTGGGACAACACCTGCAGCTCGCAGCGATTGTGCTCGTGCTCCAGCAGACTCTGGATCTTGTGGCGCAGCACGCTGGGATCGAACGGCTTGAGCACGAAGTCCACAGCGCCAGAGCTGTAGCCTCTTAGCACGGCATCATGGGTCTGTGAAATGGCGGAAACGAAGATGATCGGCGTTAGCCGCGTACGCGGATTACCACGCATCAGGCGAGCGACTTCGAAGCCATCCATGCCTGGCATCTGCACATCTAGCAAGACCAGCCCGACGTCCTCTTCGAGCAGACAGCGCAGGGCCTCTTCACCGGAACTGGCGCAGCGCAGCTGCCACTCTCCGTCCTCGAGCAGCGCCTGCATGGCCTCGAGGTTCTCCATACGGTCATCCACCACCAGCAGCACCTGCTTGGCGGGTACGGCGGCGGTCTTATTCTGCGCCTGGACCATCATCACTCCCCTGTCCATCTGCCCTGCACCACTCACTCCTGCCATCAGATTAGCCCATCACCGGACGAAGGCATGACCGGCATGCCCAGCCAGCGCTCCAGCAGCGCCAGCAGCTCATCGCGCTTGATCGGCTTGGCCATGTAGTCGTCCGCGCCGGCGGTGATGCATTTCTCGCGGTCACCCTTCATGGCATGGGCGGTGAGCGCGATGATGGGGATCACGCAGCCATGCTCCAGCTTGAGCAGGCGCGTGGCGGTGTAGCCATCCATGTTGGGCATGGCCATGTCCATCAGGATCAGGTCGAACGGGTCGCGCTGGTAGGCGGTGATGGCTTCGATGCCGTCTTTGGCGGAGCTGACGCGCAGCCCCACTTCATCCAGCAGCGCCGTCAGCGCATAGACGTTACGCACGTCGTCATCCACCAGCAGGATGCGCTTGCCCTGCAATGGATTGAGCCGCGCATGGGCCGCCTGCGGCGCACGCACGTCACCGAGGAAGCCCTGTACTGCCTGGCACAGTGCGTCGGTATCGTCGCCATGCTTGCGCACCACGACGGCGCTGTAGCGGCGCAAACGCTGCAGGGTCTGCTGGGTAACATCGACGCCGGTATTGATCACCACGCGCGTGCCCTGCAATGGGCGCAGCTGGTTGAGGCTATCGAGCAGGGCGAAGCCGTCCTGATCCGGCAGGTCGAGGTCGATCACCAGCGCGCAGAACTGTCCCTGCGCATAGGCCGTACGCGCCTGCTCGCCATCGGCACAGGCACTGACCTGAAAACCCAGCTCCGTCAGTTGCTCGCGGTAATGCTCACGCTCGACTTCGACATCCTCCACCAACAGCAGAGCCTGCTCCTGCTGGGCACCGTGCTGCAGTTCGATGAATACCTGCTCCAGCTCGTCGCGGCCGATGGGTTTGACCAGGTAGCGTGTGCCGTCATCGTTCCACCCTGCCGGTTGTGGTACGCAGGAGATGATGTGCACCGGTGTGTGTCGATGGGTTGGCTGGGCACGTAAACGCCGAAACAACTGCCAGCCACTGAGATCGGGTAGCAGGATGTCGAGGATCACCGCGTTGAACGACTCCTGTTGCAGCAGCCCCAACGCCTGCAGCCCGGTGCGGCAGTGCACGCTGGAAAAACCATGGGCGTGAGCCTCCTCGGCGATCACCGCGGCAAAATTGGCGTCGTCCTCGATGATCAGCAGCGGCGGACCTTCCCCGGCACGCTGTGGCCCCTCGACGGGCGCCTCGACATTGAGCGAACCGGCCTGAACCGGCAGGCGGACGGTAAAGGTGGAGCCCTGCCCCGGCGCACTTTGCAGGCTGATATCACCATCCAGCGCCAACACCAGTTGGCGGGTGATGGCCAGTCCCAGCCCGGTGCCACCAAAGCGCCGACTGGTAGAGCCGTCGATCTGCTGGAAGGCTTGGAATACCTGCTCGTGTTGCGCGGGGTCGATGCCGATGCCGGTGTCATGCACGCTGAAACTCAGCAGTTCGCGCTCATCGTCCTGCCGTCCCTGGCTGCCGACCGTCAAGGTGACCTCGCCCTGATCGGTGAACTTCAGCGCGTTGGACAGCAGGTTGCGCAGGATCTGGTGCAGGCGCACGCGGTCGGTATGGATGACGCGCGGTACGCCGGCCTCCAACTGGGTGTGCAGACGCAGGCCCTTGAGTTCGGCCATCGGGCGCAGGCTGGCATCCAGTTCCACCAGCACGTCCTGCATGTTGATCGGTTCGAGCTTGAGCTGCATGCGCCCGGACTCGACCTTGGCCAGATCCAGTACGTCATTGATCAGTTGCAGCAGATCACCGCCGGCGCGGTGCACGATGTCCGCGTGCTTGGTCTGCTTCTCGGTGAGATTGCCTGCCAGGTTCTGCCGTAACTGATCGCTGAGAATCAGGATGCTGTTGAGCGGCGTGCGCAGCTCGTGGGACATGTTGGCGAGAAACTCGGATTTGTAGCGGTTGGCCAACAACAACTGCTCGGCCTGCTCACGCAACTTCTGCTCGGCCGCCTTACGCTCGCTGATGTCGATGATCACCGCCTGCACCAGATTCTCGTCACCACTGCGTATCGGCGACAGGCCAACTTCCAGCGGGATCATGCGACCTTCGCGGTGCTGACCGAACAGCTCGCGGTTCCCTCCCATGCGGCGCTGCTCGGGCATCGCTTGATAGCCTCGGCGCATTGCCACATGGCTGCCGCGCTGCGCGGCTGGCAACAGCATTTCCACCGGTTCACCGAGCAGCATCTGGCGCTCGTAGCCGAACAGCAGCTCAGTCTGCCGATTGACCATGGCAATGCGCCCCAGCCCATCGACCAGCACGATCGCGTTGGGCGAGGCTTCGACCACCAGCCGGAAACGCTCCTCGGCCACCTTGCGTGCACGCAGGTCGACGAGGTTGATCAGGTAGCTGCTGCCTTCATGCAGTGGGTTGAGGCTGATGCTGACCGGAATCGACTCGCCGCGCAGCGTACGCACCATACGTTCGTCACTTTCGGCCAGTTGCTCCTGCAGATCTTTCGGTGACTCGATATTGGGCAGCACGCGCAGAACAGTTTCACCCGGCAAGGCATTGAGCGGGCAGTCGAACAGCTCGGCAGCGCTGCGATTGGCCATCTCGATGCGTCCCTTGTCGTCGCAGAGCAGGGTCGCGACCGGCAGACGCTCGACCAGCAGTCGAAAGCGCTCTTCACGCTCGCGCAGGGCTACAGTGGCCCGTTCACTGATCTGCAGCTTGCGATCACGCTGATAGAGAAAGCCGCCGACCAGAATCGACAACAACAGCGTTGCGCCTAGCCCGGCCCAGAGCCCAAGCGTACCGGTACGATCCGCCAGACTGCGCTCATACTCAGGCGTGCCTATCACCTCCAGGCCCCATATGCGGCCGTACAGCGGCAATTCCATATGACTCTGAAAACGCGGCTTCCAGTCGTTGGTCTGGGTTGTGCCACCGAGAAAATCAGCATCGGGAGCCTGCTGATCCTTGAGGACAATATCGAAGAGTCGAGTCTGGCTACCGAGGATGCCTTCGATCAGATCATGGCTACGAAACGCGCCGTGCACCGTTCCAAGCAACGCAGCACGACGTTGCTCCACCGTGTTGAGTGGCACACCAGGACGGAAAACCGGAAGAAACAGCAGCACCCCCTGCTGCACGTTGACATCGATTTCCTGACGTAGCACCACCGGCCCGCTCAAGCTGGCATCACCGCTTTCGAGGCTGCGCTCGATGGCCTGACGGCGGATCGCCTCGCTGAGCATATCGAAACCGAGCACACGCCGGTTGCGCCAGTCCAGAGGGCTGACGTAATCGATAGGCAGGTAGTATTCGCGCTCCCCCTCGGGGAACAACTGATAATCGGAGCGCTCTTCCGCCTTCAACTCCGCGCGAAAATCACCCAACTGCGCCTGACTCAGGTAGCGCGACCAGGCGACAGCCTGGATGCCTGGATAACGATCCTGCAACTGCAGCTGATCCAGTGCTCGCTCCCACTCGACGGGTGAAACCCGGTCACTCCCGGTCATCAGCCCCGAAACACCACGCAGGACCATCTCGTAGGCCTGCATGCGCGCCATCACGCGCTGGCCAATATCCTGTGCTTCGAGTGCAAAGCGATGCTGACTGCCCTCCTGCTCACGCTCCTGCAGGGTATTCCACTGCCAGAAAATCAATCCGCCCAGCCCAACCAACAGACCAAGTGCAACCAGCAGCGGCGTCCAGGGCCTTGGCGGCCGCTCGACAGCTCTGTTGTCCATTCGCGCTCCTTCGGTCATCCAGAACCAACGCGCACGGGGCATCCGGGCGCGGACTTCACAGAACCACAGCAAGCAGTCTAGTCAGGTTTTTAATGGATGGCCTTTTGCCAGAAGAGACGCGACAGGCGGTCAGGAGGATTGGCGTAAACGCCTTCTAGCGTCTCGCTGAAAAGCATCCATAGCGCTGATTATCGATGACATAAAAAAGCCTCCCGGAGGGAGGCTTCGTGCAACGCAATCCGGCCCTAGAGCGGACGCAGGTTAATCTCGACGCGGCGATTCTGCGCGCGCCCCGCATCGGTGGCGTTGCTGGCAATCGGCTGGCTCGGGCCCGCGCCGTATGCAGAGATGCGCTGGCCCGGCACGCCATTGGCGGTCAGGTAATTGGCCACGCTCTGCGCGCGACGCTGCGACAGGCTCTGGTTCAGCTCCTGCGAGCCGGTACTGTCGGTATGACCGACGATGTTCACACCGTTCTTGTTGAACTCCTTGAACACCAGTACCAGCGAATTGAGGGTCGGGTAGAAACTGCTGGAGATATCCGCCGAGTTGCTACCGAAAGTGATATTGCCCGGCATGATCAGTTTCAGATCATCGCCATTGCGTTGTACCTGCACGCCAGTGCCCTGCAAGGTCTGACGCAGCTTGGCTTCCTGAGTGTCGACGTAATAACCGTAACCACCACCGGTAGCACCACCAACGGCTGCACCTATCAGGGCACCCTTGGCGCGGTCTTTCTTGCTCGACGTCGCAGCGCCGATCACGGCGCCGGTGGCTGCGCCGATGCCGCCGTAGACGCCGGCTTTGCCAGCCTGACTTTCGCCGGTATAGGGGTTGGTGGTGCAGCCAGCCAGCATGGCCATGAGCGCAGTTGCTGCGATCAGATTACGTCTGGTCTTCATAAGGATTCCTTAGTATTTCTTCTGGTATCGGGCAGACATGCCACAGTCTTCGAGACGCCAGGGCGCAATAAAGTTCCGCCCAAGCTTATCAGCCTGGGCGGATGAGGACTGCGATCTAGAGCAGGTCTGCCTGGTACAGGCGCGTCACTGCACGCCAGGCAGGGGGCGCAACGTCACCTCGACACGACGGTTCTGCGCACGACCATCTGCCGTGGCGTTGCTCGCCACCGGCTGGTCCGGCCCCATGCCACGGGTGCTCAGGCGGCTGGTGTCGACACCTTGTGCCAGCAGGTAGTCGGCCACGCTTTGCGCACGTCGCTGCGACAGCGCCATGTTGTGGCTTTGCGAGCCAGTGCTATCGGTATGACCGACGATCTCGATACTGTTCTGGTTGTACTGGCGGAAGGAATTGGCCAGGTTATTCAGCGGTTGATAGAAGCTGCTGGCGATTTGCGCGGAGTCGGTGGCGAAGGTGATGTTGCCAGGCATGATCAGCTGGATCACATCGCCCTGTCGCTGCACCTCGACCCCGGTGCCCTGCATGCTGCGGCGCAGCTCCTCTTCCTGCTTGTCGGCGTAGTAGCCGTAACCGGCCGCGGCAGCGCCGGCCACGGCGGCGCCGATCAGCGCGCCCTTGCCACGGTTATCGTGGTTGATCAGCGCACCGGCAGCCGCACCGGCCAGCGCGCCGAGGCCACCGTAGGTCGCAGTGCGATTGGAGCTCGGCGCGCTTTGATCATAGGGGTTCTGTGAGGCACAGCCGCCGAGCAGCAGCGCAGAGGTGCAAAGGGCAATAACGGACAGGCGGAACATGAAGGAATCTCCATGAACGGTGGGTGATGGCTGTTTGAGTTCTCACACCACCATTAGTGCCCTGTCATGCGCGAATAAAGGGGTTCTCGCGCATCTCGTCACCCAGGCGAGTATCCGGGCCATGGCCAGTGACCACAGTGGCGTCCTCGTCGAGGCGGTAGAGGCGTTGCTTGATCGAACGCTCGATGGTGGCGTAATCGCCGCCCCACAGATCGGTACGGCCGATACCGCGGCGGAACAGGGTGTCACCGGCGATCAGCAGCTTGGCGTCCTCGAACCAGAAGCTCATCGAACCCGGCGTATGCCCCGGCGTATGCAGCGCCACACCGCAGCCGCAGGCCAGCTCCTCGTCATCGGCCAGCCATTTGTCCGGCGCCGGAACCGGCGTGTAAGGCACACCGAACATGCTGCACTGCATCTCCAGGTTGTCCCAAAGGAATTGGTCTTCCTTGTGCAGATGCAAGGTGGCGCCGGTTTTCTCCTTCATCTGCCCCGAGGCGAGGAAGTGATCGAGGTGCGCATGGGTATGGATGATGCTCACCACCTTCAAGCCGTGGGCCTCCAGACGCGCCATGATCAGATCGGGATTACCGCCCGGATCGACCACGATGGCCTTTTTCGTGAGCGGATCGCCGATGATCGTGCAGTTGCACTGCAAAGGCCCGACAGGGAAGGTTTCGCGGATCAGGGCGGGGCGTTCGGCGGCAGTCATCAGGTGGCCTCGTTGCGGTAATCGCCGGGCAGTTTACCGGTCCATTTACGAAATGCACGACGGAAGTTGGACGGGTCGCTGAAGCCCAGCAACTGGGCGATTTCATACAACGGCAAATGCGTGGTGGTCAGGTACTGCAGGGCCAGGCGTTTGCGCACGTCGTCGAGCACCTGCTGGTAACTGGTGCCCATCTGCGCCAGATGCCGGCGCAGGCTGCGGCCACTGGTGTGCAAGGCGCTCGCGGCGCTTTCCAGGTCAGGAAAGTCACCGGGACGCGCCAACAGCAGGCGGCGCACCCGTGTGAGCAGGCCATCCTGCACGTCGAGGCTGGCCAGCAGCGCCTCGCATTGCTGCTCGCACATCTGCACCGTGGCCGGGTTGGCCAGGGCCATCGGCCGTTGCAGGTAATGTCGGGGCAAACGCAGCCAGTGATAGGGCTGCTCGAACTGCGCCGCCACGCCAAATACCTCGGCATAGCGCTCGGCATACTCCGGCGCAGGATAAGCGAAGCCGACAGCCACGCCCTGCAACTCCTCGCCGAGCAGAAAACGGGCGATGGTGTGGATGCTAGTCAGCAGCCCTTCGGCCGCGAACCGTGACTGCGGCCCCATGGGAAAGGACTCGACCGCACGCAGCTGCATGTCCTCGCCCTGCTCGACCAGCTCCAGTTCGAACGCCAGCCCCAGCACCCGGTAGTACTTCAGGGCGAACTGCAAGGCCTTGCCCAGGTTGGCGCTGGACAGCACCGCATAACCGAGAATGCCGTGGGTGGAGACGTTCAAGCGCTGGCCCAGCACCAGACCAAGCGCCGGCTCGCCACAGCGTTCCAGCGCGGCCTGGGTCAGCTGGTGAAAGTCGAGAAAGGACAGTCGGCCATTGGGGCTGCCCAGCACCTCGGGGCGGACCCGTGCCGCGACGAACAGTTCGGCACGCGCCAGGCCGAGCTCTTCGGCCAGCGCCAGGAGTGCCTCGGCGTAGGCCACAGGCACCAGTTCGGCAGTAAAGTTGAGGGTGTGCTTCATGGGCTCGTTGTTCTGTTGGCTGGCCGCAAATGACCGTCCTGATCACCAACCTTAACTCAGCAAATCCGTGTTCGCCGCTGCGCTGCCACCCCAACTTTTTACTGGAACCGCGCATTGGCCAGATATGACTGTCACCTTGGCTGTTACGAACCTGTGCCCAACTGCGCATGACGCCCATAGTGAACGCCAGTCAAACCGCGCATTGGAGCCCTCATGGCCAGCACCACACCGGAAGGATTGCAGATTCGCCCCCGACACATGGATTTCGATCTGCCCAACCCGCTGCCGCGCCACTGGAACGGCGGCGACGCCTTCAAGACCCATCTATTCGACGCCATGTCGGTGTTGTTTCCCGATGGCGAACGCTTCTTCATCGACTCGGTGCGCCAGTTCCGCGACCGCATCGACGACCCGGTACTCAAGGAGCAGATTCGCGGCTTCATCGGCCAGGAGGGCCATCACAGCCGCGAGCATCTCGAGTACAGCCAGCGTCTGCGCGACCTGGGCTACAACGTCGAACGCATCGAGAAACGTGCCCGCGCACGCATCCGCTACACGCAGAAGAAGTTCTCGCCGCAGCGGCAACTGGCCGCAACCGCGGCGCTGGAACACATCACCGCGATCATGGCCGATGGCCTGCTGAGAAATGATGCTTACATGGCCGAGGCTCATCCGACCCTGGCCCGCCTGTGGCGCTGGCACGCGCTGGAGGAAACCGAGCACAAGGCGGTGGCCTTCGATGTCTACAACCAGGTGTGTGGCAGCCGCAAGCTGCTGCGCCGGGCGATGCTCATGGGCACCTTCTTCTTCGTGCTCGACACCACGCGCGGCCTGGCGCACATGCTCAAGGTCGACGGTCTGCTGTGGAACTGGCGCGTGTGGCGCGACGGCATCCGCTGGATGTGGGGCAAGGAAGGCGTGTTCCGCCCGCTGATCCGCACGTACCTGGACTTCTTCAAAGATGGCTTCCATCCCTGGGAGCACAACAACCTGGACCTGCTCCACACCGCCCGCGTGGAGTTCGACGGCCCCCCACAGGTTCAGGCCAGCGCTGCCTGAGATTAACGTTTCAAGTAAAGCCCGGAACCTGTCCGGGCTTTTTCGTGGCCCGGATGTGCTCCGGACCTTTGCAGCTTTGATTCAACCTCGCAGGAATCTCATCGCGTCGGCGGCGCTCTGCTCGGGAATCTCCTCCATGGGGATATGCCCGACACCCGGGTAGACCTTGACCTGAATCCCCGGCAGATCACGCTGCCACAGCGGCACGTGCTTGGGCGAAATCCAGCGATCACGCTCGCCCCACATCAGCAGCGTTGGCACCTTGATTTGCGCGACCCGCTCAGGCGTCGTGTGCAGTTCCTCCTTGTTGACCTTCAGCAGCACACGGAAGATCTCCATCATGCCGCGGCGGTTACCCGGACGTCGCGACAGGTCGTAGTAGCGCTCGACCACACCGGGTTTGATCCGCCCTGGCTCGCCGTAGACCTCCTTGATGCCCTGGGCGATCAGCGCGCGCGGCATCCACATCGGCATGGCGACGGTGGCGCCGGGCAGCGCGGCGGCGGCGATCATCCACGGCACCTTGTGCATGGGGTAGCCGGCCGGATCGATCAGTACCAGCTTGCCAACGCGCTGCGGCTGCGCCAGGGCAAAATTCCAGGCGATGTAACCACCAAGAGAGTTGCCGGCGATATCCGCCTTGTCCACCTGCAGGTAATCGAGCAACAGGCCAAGCACGCGGATCATGCGCTCGGCCGAATACTGGCCGTCGCGCGCGGGACCGGTCAGGCCAAACCCCGGCACGTCGAAGCGGATGATGCGGTAATCCGAGGCGAACGCCTGCACCCAACTGTCCCAGGTGTGCAGCGAGGCGACGACACCGTGAATCAGTACCAATGCCGGTTTGTCGCGGCATCCTTCGTCACGGTAATGGATGTTGAAACCGTCGAGTTCGATATAGCGCGAGCCTTCGGCAGCATTACCATAGCGCCCCTTGAGGCGCTCCAGCGGTAGCGCGCCGAAGCCCAGACGGGCGAAACCGGCAGCCAGCGGTGGTTGCAGGGACAGGCTGTTGGCGGTCATGCGGGATACCTCGAATCTTGTTGTAGGTACCCGCATCAGAGCATGGCCCGCCGCCCGATAGAGCCCAACCTTGGGTCTGTTGATGGGCCATCTCAGGCAGCAATGACAGCACGTTCAGGTTGCGGCAGGCTCTCAGGTGCGCGGGCACAGCGAGGCGATCAGCAGATCCGCCAGCACCATCTTGGCCCGCTCGATTTCCTCACGGCTGGCACGGCGTCCGAGCAGGTCGAGAGAGGCCGCTTCGAGCGCCCAGATCAGCGCCTGATAGACCAGGGGGTCGCGTGGCGCCAGTTCCGGTTCGAGGCGCTCGACCAGCAGGCGCAACATTTCCTGGTGTGCTCGCTGACGATGGGCGGCCAGTGGCGATTGCGCACGCAGTGCCTCTTCCTGCATCAGGCGGATGATCGGCCCAACGGCCAGGTGGTAATCGAAAAAGCGCCCGGCCATCGCCCTCAGCCATTGTTGCGGGCTGCCGGCGACCTGCTGCATCTCGCGAAAGCGCGCCAGCAGCAGCGCCACCGAGGTCTGGTAGATGCCTTCGAGCACCTCCATCTTGTTGGCGAAGTACTTGTAGAAGGTGCGTCGCGATACCTGCGCGGCGTCCAGCAGGTCATTAACGGTCGCCTGTTCCAGCCCCTTGCGAGCGAATACCGCAATCGCTGCCAGTTGAATGTTGGTGCGTTGCAAGTGGCCAATCAACGGGCCCTCGCCAGCTCCACCCTGCTGCGAGGCGAGTGCGCCATAACCACCCAGGTCCTCGAAAACCGCGCGTATCGCACCGTGCTCGGCCAACTCGTCCATGCTGCTTTCCCAACCAAGGCGCGGGTGACGTGGCGTCGCGAGCTGAGTACTCTGGAGCCGCCTCTAGCCGCGGATATTCATCGTGTCATCCACCCTAGCACGTCGCCTGTTCTGGCCGCTGGCCATCCTTTTGCTGGTCTGGCTGCCGCCGCTTGGAGCCGCCGAGCTGTTCTACCTTGGCCAACGCATCCCGGACATTCACAAGCCGTGGCGCAGTGGCGATTATCGGCAGTTGCGCGAAGCCCTGGAGCAGGTCGACAGCACCCAGGCCAACGCGCTGCCGCGGCGCAGTGGCGAATTCACCGGACCGATCTATGAGCGCATGGTCTCGCCGGAAAATTTTCGCCCGCAACTGAACATCTATGCGCCGCTGGAGCTGCGCCAGAACGAGGCCCGTGAGGTGCTGTTCGAACTCAAGGAGCTGATGCGCCTGTACTTCGACTTTCGCGCCAAACAGCAGCCCTACGCCGCCGAAGCCCTGGGCCTGATGAGTTACTCGCTGCGCCAGCAGGCCATACTCTTCACCCTCACCACCGAGTTCTGGATGACGCTGTCGCAGAGCGAACAGGGCAACCCGGTGCGCCTGCAAGGGCTGCAGGAGACCAAGGCGGCAGCCGCCATGCTTAGCGGCAGCGCGCTGGACTACCTGGAACTGACCCAGGCCTTCGGCCGCGACGAACTGCTGTTGTACAGCGCCGAACTGAGTCAGCAGTTGCCGGAACTGTTCGTGCATCTACCCGCCGATGTGCAAACTCAGCTGCTGGTGCGGATCGAAAAACTCAGCACAAGCCATCGTTACCCACAGGTCGGCCAGGACATGGCGGCCTTGCTGCCAGTGCTGCAGATGATTCATGAGGATGTACAACGCAAATTGGCGCAACCCGTGAAGCCAGAGGTGAAGGCGCCGACACTGGATCTGTCGGCACCGACCTCAACGCAATAGGCCAAGCCCCTTGGCACGAGCGACGGCCTGGGTGCGCCGCTCGACGCCAAGTTTGCTGTTGATATGGCGGGCGTGAGTTTTGACCGTGTGCAGTGAAATGAACAACTGCTCGCTGATCTCCTGATTCGAGCAACCACGCGCGATCAGTTGCAACACGGCCAGCTCGCGGCCGCTGAGTTTTTCGGTGAGCGGACCTTCCTCAATTTCGGATACTTCTTCGAACCGCTGCGCTGCCGGCAACTGCCCAAGCAAGGCGTCGCGTACCAGGCAGGCAGTACGCCCCTGCAGACGCTCACGCAGCCACTGCGGCTGATGCTGCAACAGCTCGATGAAGGTCAGCAGCGCACCGCCTTGAGCAAGGTCCAGACAACTATCGAGCTGTTGCTGAGCCTCTCGCTCGCGGCCGGTCTGCTTGAGTAATTGCGCGAGCTGCGCCTGCGCCATCAAGCCAACCAGTTGGCCACCCAATCCCTGCGCACGCTGCTGCAACGCGCGCAGACGGCGCTCGGCATTCTCCAGCCCGCCTTGCAGGCGCTCCAGTGCTGCCAGTTGCAGATCGATGTGCAGCGCCAACTGCGGGTGAAACTCCGGCGCCAGCGCTCGCCCCTGCTCACCATAGGTTTCCGCCAATTGCGGCAGCCAGGCGGCCGCCAGCTCGACCTGTCCTTGCCGCAACCACAGCTCGCACTTGATCAGCGTGATCATCGCCAAGTAGTAAATCGCCGGCACATCCCAGACATGCATCAGGCGCTCAGCCTCACCGAGCAAGGCAAATGCCTCGGCAGGCCGCCCATCACGTCCTTCCAGGCTGGCCAGCACGCAATAGCCGATCAACGCGCCAACGTCGCGACAGGCACGAGCTTCGGCAATCCCCTTGCGCAAGCAATCCACGGCTTGAGGCTGCAGGCGCAGACTGAGCAGATAGCCCTCATATATCATCAACCGCGCACGCACGGAGTAACTGCGTTGTGCAGGCAAGCGCTGCGCCAGCAGCAGCCCCTGATGCACCTCCTCCTGCGCGCGCAACACTTCGCCGCGGGCCTGCAGCACGCGGGCGCGCTCATAATGGGCAAGCGCCTCTAACAAGGGATTATCGATACGCTGCGCCAATTCCAGCGCATCGCGATTCAGCCCTCGTGCACGCCACAGGTCGCCGCGCACCATGGCCAGGTTGGACAACGCCGACAAGCACATGAAATGCGGGCCGTAGCGCTCCGCCGGCAAGCCGGTCAGTGCCTCGCTGCACTGCTGCTCGGCGCGAACGCCATCGCCACGGCCACGGGCGATGACCCCGTCGAGCGCCTGCCACTGCGCCAACAGGCTGCGCTGGGCGACCGGGTCGGCAGTTGGCAGGAAACGGCTGAGCTGATCGAGCAGCTCCTGTGCAGCGTCCAATTGGCAGGCCAATGCCAGTGCCCAGCCATAAAGCATGATCAGTCGTGGCGTACTGGCCAGCAAATCGTCCGGCAGGTTGGTTTTCCAGCGCAGCAGCATGGCGATGTTCTGCTCCGCCAGCATCTGCTCCTCGGAAAGGTTCTGTACCAGACTGGCGGCGACATCGGCCTGCCCGGCCAGCAGCGCCTGCTCGATGGCGGCATCCAGCATGCCTTGCGCAGCGAACCAGCGACAAGCGCGCAGGTGAGCACCGCTACGCGAACGGCTCAAACCCTCAGCGGGGCGCGCATTGAGTAGATCGGAAAACAGGTGGTGATAACGAAACCAGTGCCCCTGCTCGTCCAGCGGCACCAGAAATACCTGGTTGGCCTGTAGCTGGCGGATGATCGCGGCGCTGTCATGGCTGTCACGAACCGCGTCGCACAGTTCAGCGCAGAAGCGCTCCATGCAGGCGGTGTCGTAGAGAAACTGTTGCACCTCGGCGGGCTGTCGCTCGATCACCTCCTCAAGCAAATACTCACGAATCAACCCTTCACCACCGTGCAGTTGCAACCCCTCGTCTGCTTCAGCGAGTTCTTCGACGGCCAGTAACCAAAGGCGCAAACCAGCGATCCAGCCCTCGCTGCGCCGCAAAATCCCAGTGACCTGTTGCTGCTCAAGGTGTGCGCCCTGACTTGCTAGCAGTGCGTCCAGCTCTGCTGCGGTCAGGCGTAGATCCTGCTCGTTGAGTTCGAGAAGCTGTCGCGACAGGCGCAAGCGCGCCAGATGCCAGTCAGGCCGCTGACGGCTGGTGACCAACAGCAGCACGCCGGGAGGCAGATGGTTGAGAAAAAATTGCAGGCATCGGTCGAGCACCGGTCCCTGCGCTAGATGGTAGTCGTCCAATACCAACAACAGCGGCTGGCCATCGTCGAGTTGCTGGGTCAGCTCATCGAGCAAACCGTCGAGCCACTGTTCGAAAGCGAAGGGTTGGTGGCGCTGGCGCATCTTCAGCAAACCTAGCGCTTCCTCACCCAGCCCAGGATAGAACTGCTGCAGCCCCTGCAACAGACGCTCGAGAAAACGCCCGGGGTCATGATCGCGCTCACTCAGCCCGAGCCACAGACTGCGCCAGTGATCCGGCAGTCGCTCACAGAACTCGATGGCCAGCGAGCTCTTGCCAAAGCCGGCAGCCGCACTGACCAGCAGCAAGCGCCCCTGCAGACCTTCTTCGAGACGCTCGCACAACCTGGGTCGCGGCATATACCCTGCCGGCAGAGGCGGACGATAGAAACGCGCCTCCGCCGGTGTGGCCGGCGCGTAGGAAAAACCTGGCAAGCGGGAAAGATCTGTCATCGGCCTATTCTTGGAAGTCTATTTAAGCATCGGCGGGCTCGATCTGAACCCAGCCTAGCGACTTGCAATGGCCATTTGAAGCGCCTGCTACAGTCCGTAACGAAAAAGCCGGCACAAGGCCGGCTTCGTCGTGTTGCTCAAGGCAGGTTTTAGCGGACGCCAGCCTGACGCAGAGCGGCTGGGGTGTAATCGCTGCCAGAAGCCTTGTAGTTGAAGTCGTAGGCTTGTTTCTCCTCGTTCTTCATACCCAGAGCCAGGTAGCGACCGGACAGCAGGTCGTACAGGGTTTCAATGGTGTACCACGGCACTTGCTTGTCGTAGTAGTACTGGGCATGCGCCTCAGCCACGCGCCACAGGGTGCCACGACCGTCGTAGTGGTCGATCAGAGCAGCTTGCCAGGTGTCCTCGTCGATGTAGAAGTCACGTTTGGCATAGATGTGACGCTCGCCCGACTTCAGAGTCGCGGTCACGTGCCATACACGGTGCAGCTCGTAACGCGTCAGGTCCTGGTTGATGTGACCGGCCTTGATGATGTCGGAGTACTTCAGGTTAGGCGAGTCCAGCTTGTAGGAGTTATACGGGATGTAGATCTCCTTCTTGCCTTCCAGTTTCCAGTCGTAACGATCCGGCGCACCGTTGTACATGTCGAAGTTGTCAGAGGTGCGCAGACCATCTGCAGCGGTACCCGGACCGTCGTAAGACACCTGCGGTGCACGACGCACGCGACGTTGACCGGCGTTGTACAGCCACGCCAGACGCGGCTCCTTCACCTGGTTGAGGGTTTCGTGCACCAACAGCACGTTACCCGCCAGACGCGACGGAGCCGTCACGCGTTGTTTGAAGTAGAACAGTACGTTGCTTTCCTTGTTCGGATCGAAGTCGGTCAGCGCGTCACGGAAGGTGAACTCGTCCTGGAAGTAGACCAGCGAGTAAGAGCCGTTCGGTTGCGGAGTCGCCTGAGTCACCAGGCGACGCACGCTACCGCCGCGATAGCGGGTGATGTGGTTCCAGATCGCTTCCAGGCCGTTCTGCGGAATCGGGAAGGGGTTGGCGGTCTGGAAGTTCTCCAGGCCGTTACCACCCTCCACCATCTTGGTATTGACCGCATTCTGCTTGGCCGCCTCCAGCACCGCAGCCGGCAGATTGGCCGAGCGATGGGTCGGGAACACCGGCATCTTGTAGCTTTCCGGATAGCGCTTGAACATCGCCAGCTGGCCGGGGGTCAGCTTGTCCTTGTACTGATCGACGTTTTGCGCAGTGATGGTGAACAGCGGCTGCTCGTTGGCGAACGGATCAGCCAAAAAGCCTCGCGGATCGACTGCACCAGCGTTGGCCGGCAGACCACCGGTCCAGGCTGGGATCGAGCCATCGGCATTGCCGGCCATCTCGGCACCAACCGGGGTCAGCGTATTACCCAGCTTCGCGGCCTCATCCGGCGATACTGCCGCCATCACGCTGGTCGCCAGCAGAGACAGAGTCAGGACACCGCTTTGCCACAGTTTTTTTGTTGTTTTCATTTGCATCATGATTCCTCGAAGTTCCTGACCGCTTAGAAGTTCATACCGAAGCTGAGCGCGACGAAGTCGCGGTCACGTTGGGTGTTGTACTTTCCGCCACCGAAGAAGCTGGTGTACGACAGATCGGCGGTATAGGTGTTCTGGTACTCGGCATTGAGACCAAGGCTAACGGCCTTACGACCCTCCTCGAAGTTTGCGCCTGGGCCAGGAGAATAGCCCTTCACATCGTGCGACCAAGCGACACTCGGACGCAGGTTCACACCGGCCAAAGCATTTGGATAATCCCAAATGGCACGAGCACGGTAGCCCCAGGAGTCGGAGGTGGTGAAACCATCATTCTCACAGTAGCGGCCTACGTTCTCAGCGGTACCACTTCCCAAAGTCCCTGTATTCAGGGTCTGGCAGGTACCACCTGGCAAAGGTCCTGGCCCAAATACTGGGTCACGCCCATAACGCGCCTCGCTATTGCTCTCCAAACCACCAACATGGGTCCAACCGATCTCCCCCACCAACGTCAGACGACTTGCCCCCATGACTTGATCGAAGAAATGAGTGAAGGTTGTTTGAAGTTGAGTAATTTCCTTGCGGCGATAGCCGTGCAGGTCTGTACCTGGAGAACCCTGCAATACCGACACGTTAGGATTCAGCGGTGTAATACCCGCAAAAAGAATATCGGTGGTATTCAGTTGTACAGGAGCATTGGGCCGATAACTGATCTCACCGCTCCATGCAGTGCCGGTCGGCAGGGTCGTAGAGAAACTCAAACCGTAAAGACGAATATCCTCTGGATACTCCACAAAATATTTGGAGTTACCGGCGACAACCAGTGGCGCCAATTGGCCAACAAGGCCCGGAATCGCTACGCCAGGAACACCGATACCACCCAACTGCGGACCAAGTCCGCCGGGGTTTAGAGGACTGAACAATGCATAGACGGAGGGATCTGCTGCAGCGCCGCTGAATATTGGCAAGCGGCTATGATAGTTCATCGCATAGAAACCGAATTCGGTATCTATGGGTTCAAATAGGTAACGGAACGCAACCCCCCACTGACCGCTGTCTCGAGCATCTCGATCCGCGCCACGTGCTACCAGAACCCCCTCATCTGGGCTACCCCAGGCGACACCATTTTCCTTGAGAAGATCGACGACACCGGGGGCCAATGGGCCAAGGCCTGCCAAGGCTTGGGAGAGTCCAACCTCGGTACGAAGCACTGCGAGATTCTCGTCACAACCGTCAGCAATCACATCCGCCTGAGAGAAGAAGGTGCCGCAGTTATCCACTACGGTCTGATCCCATTCAACCTGATAGAAGGCCTCCATGGAGAGGTTGTCGGTCAAGCTCTGCGCCACATAGAACATATTGACAGGGATCAGACCTTCCTTGATCTCCGCGCCAGGACGACGGAATGCAGAAACATCGATGGGGTTGATGGCATTGATACCACCGCCGATGAAAGTACTTTCACCCCAGTTGACTACTTGCTTACCGAAGCGAACGCTGCCCGGCATATTGCCGATGGCGTAGTTGTGATAGATGAAGGCGTCGAGGATTTCAGCGCCAGAGGACTGGGCACCCTCTTTACGGTTGCTGTCGCTGATGTCCTTGAACAGACGACTTTCGTCTTTCAGCTCAAAGTCGTACCAGTACTTACCGCGTACAAAAACGCCTGTATCACCGTACTTAAGTTCAAGGTCATGGATACCCTTGAAGATCTTCGAGAAGGTCTCACCGCGTTTAAAGTTCAGGTGACCATCATCGGAGGTTTGCGACAGGCCACGACCACCGTTATTCACGCCGATCAAATCTTTGTCTGCTTTTTCAGTAGACCAACTCGCCCCCACCGACAGCGACGAGTCGAACTGCCCTTCGATTTCACCGATGTTGAAAGTGACGCCGAATGCCGGAGCGGCAAGGGTGGAAGCGAGGCTGACGGCCAGCGGCAGTTTTGCCAGGCGCCAGTAGGGTTTTGTTTTTGTTGTCATCGACGCTACTCCATGTGTTTTTTGTTATGGATGCTTTGACTATAGCCAGCGTGTGGTACTGCTTGATCCCTCGAAAGTGTGATTTGCAGCCCCCAAGCACTCTGGCTCGCAGGTTTCAGGCCCTGCCCCTAGCCAAGCATGGACGTGAAACAGCAATTAGCAAGCCAAACGCTTGTTTGACTGAGCGGTCACTTTCACCACCCAGTCAATTGGCACCTCACAGCGTGGACAGGAACGCGCTGCCAGCCTCTTGCCACTGGGCGATTTCGACGCGAATGCGTTTCTTGTCCAGTTTGCCGACACTGGTCTTGGGAATTTCAGTAACAAGGGCGATTTGCGTAGGGATCGCCCACTTGTTGATGTGCCCTTGCTCGACGAAAGGCTTGAGGTATTCCTTGAGCCCTTTGGCATCCAGCCCCTGCTCTTCGCGCAGCACCAAGAGTGCGAACGGGCGTTCGCCCCATTGCGGATCCGGTACACCAACCACAGCGACTTCACGCACTGCTGGGTGCCGACTGATCAGATCTTCCAACTCCAGCGAGGAAATCCACTCACCGCCGGTCTTGATCACATCCTTGATGCGATCACGAATCTCGATAAAGCCCATGCCATCGATGGTTGCCACATCGCCGGTGTGCAACCAGCCATGCGCCCAGAGCTCTTCGCCCTTCTCCGGCTCGCGGAAATAACCTTGAGTCAGCCAGGGCGCGCGCAGTACCAGCTCGCCCTGGGATTCACCATCACTTGGCAAGAGCTTGCCATCAGCATCCATGATCGCGGCTTCTACCATCGGTACCGGAATACCCGCCTTGATCCGGTAGGTGGTGCGCTCGTCCTCGTTGCCGGCGCGCAGCTCCTCATTGAGATAGGCGCAGGAAATCAGCGGGCAGGTCTCGGACATGCCATAGGCTGCGGTCAGCTGGATACCACGCGCCTTGGCCGCCTCGTAGAGTGACCGATTGAGCGCGCTGCCGCCGATGATCATCTTCATCCCGCCGAAATCATGGCCCTGCGCGCCCGGCGCGCTCAGCACCATCTGCAGGATGGTGGGGACGCAGTGGGAGAAGTTGACCTTCTCCTCCTTGATCAAACGGCAGAGCATGTCCGGCTCGTAGCGACCGGGGTACACCTGCTTGACCCCGAGCATAGTGGCCACGTATGGCACGCCCCAGGCATGCACGTGGAACATCGGCGTGATCGGCATGTAGACATCGTCGTTGCCCAGCAGGCGGATGCTGTCCAAGCCGCCCATGGTGGTCGCCATGGACATGGTGTGCAGCACCAGTTGCCGGTGGGTGAAGTACACGCCCTTGGGATTACCGGTGGTGCCGGTGGTATAGAAGGTGGTAGCCACCGAGTTCTCGTCGAAATCGGCGAAATCGTAGTGCGGGCTGGCCGCCGCCAGCAGGCTCTCGTACTCGCCGACGAGGTTCGGCAGGTCGGCGTTCTTGTCCTCGCCATCGGTCAGCAGCAGGGTCTTGTCGACAGTGGTGAGTTGCCCGGCAATGCCGTTGTACAGCGGTACGAACTCGCTGTTGACCAGCACGAAGCGGTCTTCAGCATGATTCATGGTGTAGAGAATCTGGTCCGGCGACAGGCGAATGTTGATGGTGTGCAGCACCGCGCCGAGCATCGGGATGGCGAACATGCACTCGAGGTAGCGGTGGCTGTCCCAATCCATCACCGCCACGGTATCGCCGGCCTTTACCCCCGCCTCGCTGAGTACGTTGGCCAGCCGGGCAACACGCTCGTTGAAGGTGGCGTAGCTGTAGCGCAGCTTGTCGCGATAGACGATTTCACGGGTTTTCTCGTAACGGCTACCGGAGAGCAGCAGGCGCTTGATCAGCAGCGGATAGGCATGAGCGTTTTCGGCGGGAGGGATCAGTCGGGTCTGCAGCATGAAGTCACCTTGAGGCACGCTAGGAATTGGTATGCAGCGACTCTAGAGCGGTGCCTGCACAGCGAAATCAGCCCAAAGAATGATTTGCCACGTGACTCTATGGCCACTTTTGGTCACAGGTTAGAATCAAGCCAACCAGCCGGTCCTTAAACAGGCGGCACCGAGCCACTCTTTCGTTCGAGGTAACAGCATGTCCGATATCGTCATCGTCAGCGGCGCCCGTACCCCCATGGGCGGTTTTCAAGGCAGCCTGGCCAGTGTGCCAGCCGTCGAGCTGGGCGCCGCCGCCATTCGCGAAGCGGTCAGGCGCGCGGGTATCGAGCCGGCCGACGTACAGGAAGTGATCATGGGCTGCGTCTTGCCCGCAGGCCTCAAGCAGGGGCCGGCACGCCAGGCCTCGCTCAATGCAGGCCTGCCCGCCGCTACCGGCTGTACCACCATCAACAAGCTGTGCGGCTCGGGTATGAAAGCCGTGATGATGGCCTTCGATTCGCTGAAAGCCGGCAGCAATCAGGTGATGATCGCCGGCGGTATGGAAAGCATGTCCAACGCGCCCTACGTCCTGGAGAAAGCCCGTACCGGCCTGCGTATGGGGCATGGCGAAGTCAAGGATCATATGTTCCTCGACGGCCTGGAAGACGCTCGCAGCGGCCGCCTGATGGGCTCCTTTGCCCAGGAGACGGCCGATAAATACGGCATCAGTCGCGAGGAAATGGATGCCTACGCCATCGAATCGCTGCGCCGTGCACAGGTGGCGATCAAGGACGGTTCGCTGGACGCCGAGATCGTCCCGATCACCGTCACGTCGCGCAAAGGCGAAGTGGTCGTTAAAGATGACGAGCAGCCGCTGACGGCCAACCTGGACAAGATCCCCGCACTCAAGCCTGCCTTCAAGAAGGACGGCACCATCACCGCGGCCAACGCCAGCTCGATTTCCGACGGCGCCAGCGCGCTGCTGCTGATGACCGCCGATGAAGCGGCCAAGCGTGGCCTCAAGCCGCTGGCCAAAGTCGTTGCCCACGCGACTCAAAGCCAGGACCCGAGTGAGTTCACTCTGGCGCCCATCGGCGCGATGAGCAACCTGCTGAAGAAGACCGGCTGGAGCAAGGATGAGATCGACCTGTTCGAGATCAATGAAGCCTTTGCCATGGTGACCATGCTGGCCATGCGTGAACACGGCCTGGATCATGCCAAGGTCAACGTGTTCGGCGGCGCCTGCGCCCAGGGCCACCCGGTGGGTTCCACTGGCTCGCGGATCATCCTCACCCTGATCAACGCCCTGCAGAAAAAAGGTGGCAAGCGCGGCATCGCCTCGCTCTGCATCGGTGGCGGCGAAGCCACCGCGGTGGCCATCGAGCTGCTGTAAGCCATCCCATCACCAAAGAGCCCCGCGATTGCGGGGCTCTTTAGTCAACGCATCTCGGTCAGCGCCAGCTTCACACCGATCCCCACCAGTACCGCTCCCATCAGCCTGTCGAACCAGTGCCCCATGCGGGCGAAGCCAGCGCGTACGCGTTGCTGGCTGAAAAGCCAGGCCACCAGGCAGAACCAGAACGCAGTAGCCAGTGCCAGGTAGATACCGTAACCAGCCTGCACCGCCACCGGCGTATGCGGATTGATCACCACGGTGAACAGGGAAAGGAAGAACAGCGTCGCCTTGGGATTGAGCCCATTGGTGATGAACCCCGTGACGAAAGCACCACGACCGCTACGCTCGCCTGCAACCAGATTCAGCTCTGCACTGGACGGATCAGCCGGACGCGCACGCAGCGCCTTGATACCTATATACAGCAGATAAGCCGCCGCCAACCATTTCAGCGCATTGAACAGGACGATGGACTGCGACACGATCAGGCCAATACCCAACAGCGAATAGGTGACGTGCACCAGAATGCCGGTGCCCACCCCGAGGGCAGTGAACAGCCCTGCGCGGCGACCGTAGCCGACGCTCTCGCGCACGACGATGGCGAAATCCGGCCCTGGGCTGGCCACCGCCAGCAGGTGAATCAGGGCAACGGTGAGAAATTCACTCCAGTACATGGCGGCTCCGCATCGACAGTGAAGGTCTGGTAGGCTCGCCAATCTACTCTTGAGACCCTCCTGCGAAAAGGTACAGCTGATGAGCAACAGCCCACGCGCCGTCTTCCTCGACCACGCCTCCCTCGACCTTGGCGACCTCGACATGCAACCCCTGCATCAGGCCTTCGCCGAGCTGACCCTGCACGCACATACGCGTCCGGATCAGGTCGCCGAACGCCTGCAAGGTGCCCAGGTCGCCATCAGCAACAAGGTGCCGCTGGACGCGGCTACCTTCGCCGCCTGCCCCGAGTTGAAGCTGGTGCTGGTCGCCGCCACTGGCACCAACAACATCGACCTCAAAGCCGCCAGTGCCCGCGGCGTGACCGTTTGCAACTGCCAGGGCTACGGCACCCCGTCCGTGGCGCAACACACCCTGATGCTGTTGCTGGCCCTGGCCACGCGTCTGCCAGACTACCAACGCGATATCGCCGCTGGCCGCTGGCAACAAGCCAGCCAGTTCTGCCTGCTCGATCACCCCATCGTCGAGCTCGAAGGCAAGACCCTGGGCATGCTCGGCCATGGTGAGCTGGGGGGGGCCGTCGCCCGTCTGGCCGAAGCCTTCGGCATGCGCGTATTGCTTGGCCAACTGCCCGGCCGCCCGGCGCGGGCCGATCGCCTGCCGCTGCACGAACTGCTGCCGCAGGTCGATGCACTGACCCTGCACTGCCCGCTCAATGAACAGACACGCAACATGATCGGCGCCGAGGAGCTGGCGCTGATGAAACCACGTGCCTTTTTGATCAACACCGCTCGCGGCGGACTGATCGACGAACAGGCACTGGCCGATACGCTGCGTCGCGGCCATCTGGGCGGCGCCGCCACTGATGTGTTGCTGCAGGAGCCGCCCAAAGACGGTAACCCGCTGCTGGCAGCGGACATCCCACGCCTGATCGTCACGCCGCACAGCGCCTGGGGTAGTCAAGAGGCACGCCAGCGCATCGTCGGCCAGATGGTCGACAACGCCGCCGGCTTCTTCGCCGGTGCGCCGCTGCGAGTCGTCGGGTAACAGGCCATTGAAAAACGTAGGCGAGGCAGGCAAGACAAGGCAAGAGCGGCCGAAAAAGCGCAGTTTAGTGTTCTAAATGAGCATTTTGAGGCCGCTTTTAACGAAGTATTGTCAACGTAGGTAGTTTTTCAACGGCCTGTTAAGCTGCGCAGCTTTTTCAGGCAGGACCCCACCATGGATGCGCGAAGCGAAGTTCTCCTGCGGCAGGCCGAGCTGTTCGGTGGCGAGCTGCTGTTGGCTGGCCTGCCGGCTGACGATCTGCTCAGTGCCCTGCCGCTGGCGCGCGGCTGGAACTGGCACGCGGGCGACCAGGCCTTGCTCAGCGCGCGCTTTGCCGGTCGTAGCCAGTTCGACACGCGCATCCCAGAAGGCGATTACCGCGCTGCCGTGCTTTTCCTGCCCAAGTCACGCGAACTGACCGATTACCTGCTGCACGCCCTGGCCTCGCGCCTGGCCGGCAAGCCGCTGTACCTGGTCGGGGAAAAACGTGGCGGTATCGAGCGCGCGGCGAAGCAGCTGACGGCCTATGGCAAGCCGCGCAAACTCGACAGCGCGCGGCATTGCCAACTCTGGTGCGTCGAAGTGCAGCAGGCGCCGCCCGTACCCGATCTGCATGCCCTGGCACAGAGCTATTCATTGCCGCTGAGCGATGGTGCGCTGGAGATCGTCACCCTGCCCGGCGTGTTCGCCCATGGCCGTCTGGATCGCGGCAGCGCACTGCTGCTGGAACACCTCGGCGATCTGCCAAGCGGCCATATGCTGGACTTCGGTTGCGGTGCTGGCGTACTCGGTGCCGTACTCAAACGGCGCTATCCGGCCAGCGAACTGAGCCTGCTGGATGTCGACGCCTTCGCCTTGGAGAGCAGCCGCCTGACACTTGCACGCAATGGTCTGACGGCCAACCTGATCGCTGGCACCGGGATCGAGTCGGCGCCAGAAGGGTTGAGCGCCATCGTCAGCAACCCGCCCTTCCATCAGGGCGTGCACACCGATTACCAGGCCAGCGAGAACCTGCTGACCCAGTCGGCGCGCCATCTGGTGAAAGACGGTGAGCTGCGCCTGGTGGCCAACAGCTTCCTCAAATACCCCCCGCTGATCGAACGCCACCTGGGGCCTTGCCGCACCCTGGCCGATGCGGACGGTTTTCGTATCTACAGCGCACATCGCTGAATTGGGGTTGCTCCCCGCGTAGCGCTTGGGCACAATTGCGCCCGTCCTAGGGGAGTAGTCTCCCGCGAGCGCCCTGCTCGCCCGGCATGCGTCAACACACTTGCTCCGCAGAGCATGGCGCATGCGACCCAAGGCCTACGTCGATAGGCTTGCGGTTTGACAAGACCTATGACACGTACAACCTCACCCGGGGCGGGAAGGTCGTTCGTGTCATAAGCCGTGTTGACCCGCCCCTTTAGGAAACCTGATGCTGGAATCCCTGTTCGTCCCCACCTTCATCGTTGCCCTCGCCGAAATCGGCGACAAGACGCAATTGCTCGCCCTGCTGCTGGCCGCCCGCTTCCGCCGGCCCTGGCCGATCATCTGGGGTATCGTCGTCGCCACACTGGCCAACCATTTTGCAGCAGGCGCCATTGGCAACTGGGTTGCAGGCTTCTTCTCGCCTGCCACCTTGAGCTGGATTCTGGCTGCCAGCTTTGTCGCTGTGGCGGCCTGGACCCTGGTTCCGGACAAACTGGACGATGACGAGGAATCCGGCCTGAAGAAATACGGCCCCTTCCTCACCACCCTGATTGCCTTCTTCCTCGCCGAGATGGGTGACAAGACTCAGGTCGCGACCGTGATGCTGGCGGCGCAGTATCCGCACTTCATCCTGGTGGTGATCGGCACCACGCTGGGCATGCTGCTGGCGAACGTACCGGTAGTGCTGGCAGGTAATTTCGCCGCCGAACGCTTGCCACTGACCCTGATCCGCCGTCTGGCGGCCTGCGCCTTCGCCGTCCTGGCGATCTACGCTGGCTATCAGGCAATGAAACTGAGCGGCATGATCTGACACATTACTGACGCCAACGGGCTGGCATTTCGGCCAATCCCAGCCCCCTCCTGCCTGCTGCTAAAGTGCGTGCCACGTCACGTAGCTCAGCGATGCAGTCGGGAGGGCGGCATGTCATTGGATGATCGCAAGAAGGTGGTGTGCCAGCACATCGACCTGACCTGGAACAAAGGTCGCCTGGCTCTGGCCGAACAACTGCACAGTCGCGACTTTCTCTACAAGAGCTCGTTCATCGGGCGCCCACTCGGCAGCGCAGGCTTCAGTCAGATGGTGCAGGACGTCCGCCACGCCATGCCGGACCTGCAGATCGTGATCGAGGAGTGTGTCGCCGAAGGCTACAAGGTGGTGACCTGGAGCACGCTGATCGGCACCATCCAGAAACCCGCACTGGGCTACCCGCCGAGCGACAAGGTACTAAGCATTTCGGCCATGGCGTTCTGGACGCTGAATCCCGGCAACGAGATTCAGGAAATCTGCACCATGTTTGACATGGAGAGTTTCCGCGCCCAACTGGGTCTGCAACCTCGCCCCTTCGCCGAAACGGCACTACCCTGAAACGCAAACGGCGCGCCGTGAACCCTCACGCAGCGCCGTTTTTACTTCCGAACCTAACGCCCGGCCTTGGCCTGTTCGTACAGCGGCATCACCTTGGGAATCGCCGCCTGTAGCGAGGCGATACGGCTGCTGGACGAAGGGTGAGTGCTCATGAACTCGGGCGGCGCGCCGCCACCGGCAGCCTCCATCTTCTGCCACAGGCTGATGGCCGCATTCGGGTCATAACCCGCACGAGCAGCCAACTCGAGACCGATCAGGTCAGCCTCGTTCTCGTTACCGCGGCTGTTGGGCAGAGTCAGACTGTACTGCACCACGGTATCGGCCATCGCCATGCCAGTCTCGCCGAGACCGAGCAACGCACCAGCGCCCTGCTTGGCGACCTGAATGCCATAGGCCTTGGACATCGCCTCACGGCTGTGCTCGCGCAAGGCATGAGCCATCTCGTGCCCCATGATGGCGGCAATCTCGTCATCGGTAAGTTTCAGCTGCTCGATGATGCCGCTATAAAAAATGATCTTGCCGCCGGGGCCGCAGTTGGCATTGAGCTCCGGACTCTTGATCAGGTTGGCCTCCCATTGCCAGTTGGCGGCGTCCGGGCGGAAACGCGGCGCCTGCGGAATCAATCGACCAGCGACAGTCTGTAGACGCTTGGCGTTGGCACTGCTCTTGTCCAGCACGCCCTTGCTCGACGCCTCGCTCAGAGTTTGCTGATAGGACTGCGCGTACATCTGATTGACTTCTTCGGCTGACAGCATGCTGAACATGTACTGCTTGCGCTCCACGCCAACCGCACCACCGCTGGTGGTATTGACTGCCTGGCAACCGGTCAGCAGCAACGCCGCAGCCAGGCCACTCAGATAAAGAACCTTGCTCATCGAGCCATCTCCTTGAATCGGACGCCCTATGCTAGGCCGCCCCCGCACGGCGGGCAACCATGCCACTTGCGCGATGGCCGCATGCCATCTTTGCTGAATACGACACCAGCCTGTGCGTCAGCACCAACCCATTAAGGTTTTCACCTGTCACTGCCGATAGACCGTGACAGGCGCACTTTGCGTCCGGGAGCTCACATGAAGTTCAAGTCGATCCAGTTTTCCGTCGCTTTCCTGGCCGGCGCCAGCGTGCTCGCGGTGGTCGTGGCGCTGGTGCTCTACGCCCTGTTCGCCAGCGGCCGAACCCAGAATCTGGTGCAGGAGCGTACACAGAAGCTGCTGGAGCAAGTCATCGAGCAGCGCCTGTCTGCATTGGCGCAGGCGCAGGTCAGTGAAATTCAGCGTGAACTGGAAACCCCACTGCAGATCACCGCAGATCTGGCACGGATCAACGCCATGCTCGGCATGACCGACGCCAACGGCAGCCCGATGCTCAGCATCAGTCGCGAAGAGCTGGCCAATCTGGTGCACGAAACCACAGCACAGAATCCCAAGCTGCTCGGCAGCTACCTGGGCTGGGAACCGAACGCCTTCGATGCCAGTGACGACATCTATGCCGGTAGCAAGGAAAACGGCTACGACGGCACCGGTCGCTTCCTGCCCTGGTGGTACCGCAATGCCGACGGCAGCCTGGGCATCGACGCCATCGGCTCGACCGAAAGCGAGGAGCTACTGCCAACCGGCGTGCGCGCGGGCGAATACTACCTTTGCCCGAAAGAACGTAAACGGCCCTGCGTGATCGATCCGGCCCCCTACGATGTCGGCGGCAAGATGACCATGCTCGCCTCCTTTACCTCACCGATCCTGGTCAACGGCGAGTTTCGCGGCATCGCCGGCGCCGATCTGGCGGTGAATTTCATTCAGGAACTATTGGTAAAGGCTGACGCCCAGCTCTACAACGGCGCGGGTGAGATGGCACTGATCGCCAGCAACGGACGCCTGGTCGCCTCGACCAAGGCGCCAGACAAACTCGGCGAGTCTGCCACCGCTCTGCTCGATGCCAACGAAGTGACCAACCTCGGCAAACTGCAGCCCGGTCAGCCGCTTTACTCCATCGATGCCAAAGAAGACCCCGAGCACAGCCATATCGAACTCTTTCTCAGCTTCAACATCGGCCAGAGCGACACGCGCTGGGTGCTGATGCTGGTGCTACCGCTGCAAGCCGTGATGACCGACCTGCACCAGTTGCAAGGCGACCTGGCCGCACAGCGCGACGCGGATACGCTGGGCATGACCCTGGTCGGGCTACTGATCGCGGGTCTGGGCCTGCTGATAATCTGGTTCGTCGGCTACGGCATCGCCCGCCCACTGCGGCAGATGGTCGGCATGCTCGACGACATCGCCAAGGGCGATGGCGACCTGACGGTACGCCTGCAGGTAGATCGCCAAGACGAACTCGGACAGATCGCCGCCGGCTTCAACGCCTTCCTGAGCAAACTGCAAACCATGATCGCCGCCGTGGTGACCTCGGTGCAGCAGGTCAGTGACTCCTCCGAGCACACCGCCGACATCGCCATCCGCACCAACCAGGGTGTGCAGAAGCAGCTGGCCGAGATCGAACTGGTGGCCACAGCCGTCCATGAGATGACCGCTACCGCGCAGGACGTCGCACGCAACGCTACCCACGCTGCCGAAGCCGCCAACCATGCTGATCACGCCGCTAACCAGGGCAAGCAGGTGGTACAGGAAACCTCGGTGGCCATCGCTGCGCTGGCCACCGAGATCAGCCGCGCCGTGGGCGTGGTGCAGAACCTGGCCAAGGACAGCGAGAACATCAACGCCATCCTCGTCGCCATCCGCGGCATTGCCGAGCAGACCAACCTGCTGGCGCTCAACGCGGCCATCGAGGCGGCCCGCGCCGGTGAACAGGGCCGTGGCTTCGCCGTGGTCGCCGACGAGGTGCGCAACCTGGCGCAGAAGACCCAGCAGGCCACCGAAGAAATACAGACCATGATCCAGCAGCTGCAGCAAGGCACGCGCGAAGTGGTCAAGGTGATGGAGCAGAGCCAGAGCAAGACCGACGACAGCGTGGAGCATGCCAACCAGGCCGCTCAATCGCTGGAATCCATCACCCAGGCGGTATCAGTGATCAACGACATGAACACGCAAATCGCCAGCGCAGCCGAGGAGCAGAGCGCAGTGGCCGAAGACATCAACCGCAACGTCACCAATATCGGCCAGGTCGCCAACGAGGTGGCAGGCGGCGCCGACGAAGCCAGCCAGGCCAGTGCCCAACTGACCAAACTGGCCGAACAACAGCGCCGCCTGATCAATCAGTTCAAGGTTTAGGAACGGCGACGGGCGAACCTCTGTAGCCCGGATGCAATCCGGGGAGCAGGCAATACGGCTCCCGGATTGCCTCCGAGCTACGCGCTTCATCATCTATAGGGCGCCGATCCCGCATCAGCCGCGGTGCGCACGGCGCACCCTACCGGCTCAGGCCGGCGTCAGACACTCCGGCGCATCCAGCTTCGGGTCGTTAACCAGGGTCGCCAGGGCGCGCTCGCGCAGCGCAACCTGCGGCTTGGCCAGCAATGCCGCCAACTGCTCGGGCGGCGTATCGTTGCTCAACCATAGCGCCTGCTCATGCTCGTCGAGAATCAATGGACGACGCAGCGTCGCGGCTTCCTGGGTAATCAACGCCACGCTCAGGTAGTCATGCCCGGTAACCGGATACAGCTCCCACAAGGCCGCGAAATACATCAGCGACTCGCCGTTGGTCATCCAGTACGGCCGCTTGCGCACACCCCCGCGCCATTCATAGAAGCCATTGGCCGGCAGCAGCGCGCGGCGCTGGCGAAAAGGTTCGCGAAACATCGGCTGCCCGGCTAGCGTTTCAGCCCGCGCATGCGCTGGCGTCTTGGACAAATCCTTGAGCCAGGCGGGTGTCAGCCCCCAACGCGCCGCAGCCGCCTGCGGTCCACTCGCGCCGCTGCGCAGCATCAGCACCTGGCCGTTGGGTGCCAGGTTCCAGTGCGGCTTCTGGTCAGCGGGAAAACCGGGCAACGCCGCGAAAGCGGGCGACCAGCGGAACAGGGCATAACGTCCACACATGAAACGACTCGACAGGCAGGGGGCGCGTCAACAGAGCAGCACGCCCTGAAAAGACTCTGGCTCATCGCCAGGCACAGGTTGCGCCGTATTGTACTCAGCGATCAGAGTACGTGCCCGTTCGGCGTCCAGATCAGCAACCACCAGACCGAGCAGACCGCACGCCGGCAACTCCCCCACCGCGCCAACCAGATGCTGACCGAGCAGGTGCGCCTCGACGCCCTCGCTGGCCAGCATGTCCACCAGCATCTGCCCTTCCAGCAGGTTTTCCGGCTCGTAGATTCGCTGCATCAGTCGTTCTCCGCACGAACGTCCAACTCCCATTCGGTGCCGTCTGTACGCAGTTCGAACTCGATCGGCCGACAGCACACCGGACAGTCTTCGATGTAAGACTGATCCCCACCCGACAGATCCAGCAATGCCTCGGCCGGCTCGCCGCAATAGGGGCAATAATACGATTCGCTTTCCAGCATCGCGGCCTCCTTGTGACTTGGCGGTATGACCTCATGCGCCTAACAAGGTCTCACAACCCCTTATAGCATGGCCTCTCCTTGGTTGTTTTTTTGGCTGATATCTAACAAAGCTCTATAAAAATAGGGCTTCGTGGTCACTAGCGCAGGGTTGCCTCGGCTCTGATTTGAATCTAATGTCATAGTGCCTTACCCAAACCATTTCATGCTTCACCTTTGCTTAGTCCACCTACTTACTCTGTCAGCAAAACATTTCATCAGGAAGAAAACATGAGTGAAGGAAACAGTCTTATTAACCTTGGCGACATTTCAAAGCCAGCAACAGTCCTTATAGAAAAAATCTCAAATGCTATTGGCATTATTTATGAGCCAACCCGAACTAAGCGCATGGCAAAAGCTGAAATTTTCGCTGCAAAAATTAAAGCAGAAGGGGATATTGAGATCACAGAGATACAACAGCGCGCAATGCAACGCATAATATATTCTGAAGAGAGAAAACAAGAAAATATTGAAAGCATCACCGCACAAGCAATAGGCCAACTCAACGATAGTGCATCCCCACAAGATATAGAAGACGACTGGCTATCTAATTTCTTTGAAAAGTGTAAAAACATCTCCAACAATGAGATGCAAAGCTTATGGGCAGGCATTCTCGCTGGAGAATCGAATAAGCCCGGCTCTTACTCGAAGAGAACAATAGAGTTAATTTCAACACTAGACAAAACAGAGGCAGACCTATTTACCTCTATTTGCAGTCTGTCGATAGCCGTCGACCCTTCAGGCAATAAAGTTCTACCAATTTTCCTCAACCACTCCACCGATTTATTTAAAAACCTTGGATTAAACTATACCACCCTTAGCAACCTTGACTCCATTGGACTAATCAAGTTCACCCCCAACGCAAGTGTTCGCCTTCCTACTATACCCCCGAGACTATCCTGCTATTACTTTGACTCATTACTTCTGTTTTCCTTTCCACAAAAAGAGGCCAACGTCATGCTTCTCGGAGACGTCATGCTTACAAAGGTTGGAGATCAATTGTCATCAATATGTGGAGCCAAACCGATCCCTGGTTTTCTTGACCACATAACATCTGAGTACGCAAAGGCAAAAGTAATTCTTAGTGTAATACCATTGCGACCTTAGAGCTTCTTCTATCACCTCATTAAGCTAGCATCGCCTAGAGCATTCCTTGGACATTTATAGTGGATATATATTGTGACAGGTAGAGATCTTGGCCTCATGGGTGAGAATATTTTTTCTTTCTGGTGCGCAGAAGCCGGTCTCATTCCAAACGGCTCTAGCATTGATAAAACCGCTTGGGATTTTCATGTTGAATTTCCCATGGAAATTCCGGCGTCTGCACCACATGTGCATAGGCCTGCTCCCGAATGTAAGGTACAAGTTAAGGCAACTGACAAATCAGATAGAAAACTACCAATAAAACTATCCAACCTGCGACGTCTAGCCACTGCTCATATACCCTGCTTTTTTATATTTATTGAATTTGACGGAAAGCCTGTTGCCCAAAGAGCCTTTCTAGTTCATGTGGACAACAACTTAACAAGTGACATACTAAAAAGGCTACACGAAATAGATCAGCGAGAGGAAAGCAATCGATTTAATCACAGAACAATGACAATTCACTACAATGAAAGCCATCTATTAAAGAATACATCTGGCCAAGAACTGAAAGCCAAGATACTTGAGTACATAGGGAATGACTACTCAAGGTATATCATGGACAAGAAAGAACACTTGGACTTAACCGGATTTGAGGATGGATATGCAAATCTAGCCTTTACCACGACCGGCATTGACAATCTCAATGATCTTATAGACCTTTCACTTGGTTTAATTGACACTGTTGAAATTTCCGGATTAAAGGCTACCCATAAGCGTTTTGGAATTGAAAGCAAAACACCTTTTCTAGACTTTAAAACAGCAAAAATGCAGATGCATCCGGTAGAAGCCCCCCGCAAATGTAGAATGCGCTTTAGGGAGGATTCACTTTCACCTGGACTTTCTTTTGATGCCGAGCTACTTACATCCCCATTTAATGCTATAGCACCTAATGAAAACAAAAAATTTAGGGTAAAAGGTGATTTCTTTGAGTTTACTTTCAGCCCATATATTGCCCAAGCGAATTATTCTTTTTCGTTTGGTGACGACGTGCGCATGGAAGTTTCAAAATTCAGAAACGCTTTAAGGGCGCTATTCCTTCTTACCAAGCCTGGGAATAATTTTTTTGCTGAAATATCAATAGAGGATTACCCCCCCTTGGTATTTGATGCACGCCCACCCGAAGTCGAATTCCAATTCACAGAGGCACTTCAATCCCTAGAAAACTCTACTACTTTATTATCAATTTTTGACATAACCGAGCCTGTACTCATATCCCTAGAAGAGGCGCATCACTATTCAAGACACATTGCCAATTTCCATAGGCTTTTTACCTCTGACGACCTAGTTTATCGTATAACTTTCAATGTGGGCGAAGACGGCTTCGATGCCACTCAAGCTGTTGCTTGTATTTTTTTCTTCAGCGTGCACATAGGTGATCACACTTTAGGTGCGCTCATTACCTTCATCGGCCATCCTTTGCAGAAACCCGAAGGTGGATATGAAGTAATTTGCGAAAAATCAATTCTAGAGAGAAAGATTTCATCACATAAATCCAGTCCATTAAAAAGTGATGAAATTAAAGAATGCATAACCAAAATTTCTGAAAAATATGAAAGCACCCATACCGTCGTAGATATGTACAGTACGCCACACCAAGACAAATCAAGCCAAGACTAGTCTATTAGATTCGCGCCCATGACTATTGACTACGATTCCCCGTATAATTGCTATTTCTTTCCATATAGTCCGCCTTTTTCCTGCATTCGCGCTGTTCGATACTGCCCTCTTTGAAAGGGCAGTTATCTCTTAGCCGAGGGGCTTCTTTTATAATTGCTACTTTGACTCCGCCTTCGATTTTCGGCTGTTCAACTGGCCGTTCGAAAGTCGTCACGTTTGCAGCCCCCTTGGGCGTGTAGTTCCTGTCATTGAACACTGTTTGCCGGGACTGTTGGGTCGCTGTGACTTCAGTTGCAGGCAAATGCTCTTGTGCAGTGGGCCTTTGTGGCTCTGGGGTGTAACTCACCTCTGGAACAGATGCTATTTGATCCGGAGCTTGAGCAGGTAGCTTCGGCTTTTCGAAAACCGGCTTGCCGCCAAAGTGAATGACTTCTTTGATCTTGGCTAGATTAATTACTACGGGAGAGCCGTAGTTCATTGCCAAGCCCCAGGCAACGGCGCTTACCACGCCTACAGTTATCAGCACTCCCCATGGGCCTTTTTTTTCTTGGTGTTGAGGTGCTTTGGCCTGTCTTCCCTTTCTGCTCTCATGCTGCTCTCCCTATCTCCTTGCAAACCATCGCCGGGCCACTGCTGCTGTTATCTGCTGCCCGCGCTGTGTCCTTCCAAGTTTCTATCCGCTTCGTTGTAGTCGGGGTTGATCTGACCGCGTGCCGGGTCGACCTGCCCGTGAACGATATATAGCTCGTACTTCGGCTATGCCTTGATCAGTTCCGGGAAACCCTCAAGCCCTGTTTGCTTTTCAAGAAAAAATGCCTGCTCTGCCTCTGAAAGCCTCCGTCCTTGCGGGCTTCGATGATTCGCTGTGACTTGACGCTATAATCGCCGGTCTACTGCTCACCCTGTTAAGCAGACACCATTCCAACCTTAGCCGTTCTAGAACAAGAGAGCATGATGGGCGCATTCGATGCCATCCGACCCTATGCCGATGCAGAAGTGCGCCCCGTACTGGCGCGCCTGCTCGCCGATCCGGCGTTTCTCGGCACCCTCACTCGTTTTCGCTTTCCGCGACTGGCCGGGCCATTGGGCTGGCTGCTCAAGCCGCTGATCGCTGCGCGCCTACGTGGCGAGTTCGCCAGCGTCGATTCGGTCAGCAAGCTGCAGGAAAAGATCGAGCCCTACATCGACCGCACCATCGAGCACGCCAGTGACGGCATCAGCTACTCCGGCCTGGAGCACCTGCAGTCGGGCAAACCCTATCTGTACCTGGCCAACCACCGTGACATCGTCATGGATCCGGCCTTCGTCAACTACGCCGTCTACCATGCCGGCCTGCAGACACCACGTATCGCCATCGGCGACAACCTGCTGCAGCGCCCCTTCGTCAGCGACCTGATGCGCCTGAACAAGAGCTTCATCGTACACCGCTCGATCAGTGGGCGACGCGAGAAGCTGGCGGCCTATCAGCTGCTCTCGGCCTATATCAACCATTCGATCCGCGAAGACGGCGAATCGATCTGGATCGCCCAGGCCGAAGGCCGTGCCAAGGACGGTGACGACCGCACCGATTCGGCCATCCTCAAGATGTTCCACATGAGCCGCAAGGACGAGCCGTTCGCCGAGGTCATCGACTCGCTGAATCTGATCCCGGTGTCGATCAGCTACGAGTACGACCCTTGCGACCTGGCCAAGGCCCGCGAGCTGAGCATGCGCGCAGCCACCGGCAGCTACACCAAGGCGCCAGGCGAGGACGACGCCAGCATTGCCCTGGGCATTACCGGCTACAAAGGACGCGTGCACCTGCACTTCAGCCCGCCGATGGCCGGCCTGGAAGACACCAAGCAACTGGCGCAGGCACTGGATCGCCATATTCTCGGCCAGTACCGTCTGTTCCCCGTCCACTACCTGGCCTACGCCATGTGGGAGGGCCGCGAGGCCGAGCTGAACGTGCCGGCGGCAAGCGAGGTATTCCCCGCTGCAGAACTGGCCAAGGCCGAAGCGCAGTGGAACAAACGCCTGGCCGCCTGCAGCGCCGAAGAAAAACCGTTCCTGATCCTGCAGTACGCCAACCCGGTGCGTAACCAGTATCGAATCAAGGCTGGCCTGCCGCTCTAAGCCCCCCCCGCGACAAAAGAAAACGGCAGCCACCAGGGCTGCCGTTTTCGCTAATCGCTCAAACTCAAAGCTGCGTACTGAACCAGGACAGCAACAGCGCCACCCCCAGGCTGAGAGTGCCAAAGCGATAGAAGAAGCGATTGATACGCTGGGTACGCTCATCCACCTCAATTTCGTCCAGCCCGCCCTGAGCCAGCACGCGCGCCATGCCGCGCTGCTCACGCATACGGGTCATCAGGCATAACCAGGCACCCGCCAGGGCAAAGAACAAGGCCAGTGAATTGAGCGTCCCCGCCGGATGGGCGAGGAACAGGGACCACAACACCTGCAGCGACATGCGACACCTCGAGAACAGCATGGTGCAGCAGCCTAGCCATCGCACCAGAATGGGGATTTCAGCCGAAAAGCGCGCCTCTCAGCCATTGAAAAGTCGCCGCGCAGTTTACTGAAACCTCGCTTTTATAAGGTTCGTTTCCGACGAACGCAGCTCGCTATCCCGAAATCGTCTGAAAACTGTCATATGCCTGGCCTAGGGTTTGTATCTCTAAGAGTGACCACACAGTCACGACTGTTGCTGGAGCCAAACCTAAATGTCCCTGGAGGACCTGCCATGCTCAATTCACAACCGCTGGATCGCGATTACCTGATCGACTCGCTGGATGAAGTGGACGCCGTGGTCGACGAACTCTCCTTCAACGTGCAGGACCAGCACTGGCTGGTGTACTGCGCCCTCGGCGGCCATGAGCACTACGACCTGCCGGATATCGACAACCGCACCGGCATGAGCCTGCCGGAGTTCTACGCCGAGGCGGCGTGAAGACCCGAGACAAATGAAAACGCCCCGCAATGCGGGGCGTTTTTCGTAGCGGCGTTATGGATTACTGCAGCAGAACCTGGCCAATGGTCGGGTCCTTGAACGCACGAGTCAGTGCGTCGCTGAGCACGTCGCTCACTAGTTTGCTGTTGGTCTGCTGGTTCGGCGCGGAGCCGAAGCGCTGGTTCAGCGAGGCGCCATAACGACCAGTGTAGCGGCGGCTGCCACCCTGCACGTCGGCACGAATGGAGGCAGAGATATCGGCCTCGGTGACGTACATGCCTTCTTTCGGCGACTGATACTTGAGGTCCGCCAGGGTGATGGTCAGCTGCGGCGCGTTATAAGCATTGGGCGACGGGGTAAAACCGAGCAGACGCACGGCCGCTTCGGCCTCGGCCTGCAGTTTTGGCAGCACGTAATCAGGGCTGACGCTGATGGAGCTGGTTTCCGGGTACAGGCCGCCGCGGGTGCCAAGCACCGGCGAAGGACGACCATCAACCACGCGCACCACCACCGGCTGGCCTTGACCCACAGGGGTCAGCGAGCTGGTGAGCTTGGGTTGCGGGGTGAGTTGCTGAGGGCTGAGGGCACAACCGGCCAGAGTCAGGCTGGTGGCAGCAAGCAAGGCGATCAACGCACGGTGCAGCATGCTCATCTCTCCGAGTGAGGTAAAAGTGGCCGGCAGTATAACCAGCACGGCCTGAGGCCGACAGTAGCGCTGCATAGGACCATCGGCGTGCCGTTGCGGTTCCTGTCATCAGCCTGTCACCGCGCCCTGGCATAAAGGTGAAACCCACCACGCTGGAGCCTCTGCCATGCTTTTGCGCCGCCTATTCAGCCGCTCTCGCCCGATGCGCCATTTCGCTCTTGTCGATGGTCAGGGACTTTGCCGCGCCCTGCGGCAGATGCAGGAGCACCCGCACCAGGCTGGCTGGGTGGAAGTTCGCGAGCCGAGCGTCTCCTGGTTGGGCGCTCCCCTGCCCGCCGGCGCCCGACTTACGCCAGTCGTCACACACGCATCGGCTGCTCGCCCGTTGGCGGCCTGACCGGTGGAAGAATAAAAGTCACGCAGGGGCGATCAATTTCCCCCCATTCACCGTTATAATCGCGCCCCGATTATAAGGACGTCTCCTGATCGGGCCGCACGACCTCGCCGATGCAATGTCATCGCCCCGCCTCAGAGAGTCGCCCACTTCGAGCTGCCGCTTCCGGCTAGCCGCTTTCCGCCCATATGCAGAGCCAATGGCAGCCATGCATTGCATGACTTGCACGGGCAAAAGCGCGCCGAGGCAGTCGAGCTTTTGAGGTTCACCGCTCCAAAAGAGCGTGAAAAAAACGGTTTTTACAACTTCACAAGAGTGTGGCGAACAGATGAACAGTTTTGCGTCCGCAAATCCCAGCCTTGACCCTCCCAGCCGAACGACGGGGCATCACGCCTGAGTCTGCCGGTATCGCCCTGAAAGGCCGAACGGCCGTCAATCTGGTGCAGTTTTTCTTGGAGAGAGGTTAATGGCGCACAACGATTCCCAAAGCGTAGATGTGGTGCTGGTTGGTGCCGGCATCATGAGCGCGACCCTGGGCGTACTGCTCAAGGAACTCAACCCCGGCATCACGCTGGAAGTGGTAGAGCTGCGCGAGTCCGGCGCGGTGGAAAGCTCCAACCCCTGGAACAACGCCGGTACCGGTCACGCCGCGCTGTGCGAGCTGAACTACACCCCGGAAGGCGCGGACGGCAGCATCGACATCAAGAAGTCGGTGAATATCAACGCCCAGTTCGAGGAGTCCAAGCAGTTCTGGGCTTACCTGATCGAAAAAGGCGCGATCAACTCACCGAAGACCTTCATCAATCCGGTCCCGCACATGAGCTTCGTGCGCGGCAACAGCGGCATCGCCTTCCTCAAGAAGCGTTTCGAGGCCTTGCGCAAGCATCACGCCTTCACCGAGATGGAGTACACCGAGGATCGCGCCACTATCGCCGAGTGGGCACCGCTGCTGATCCCTGGCCGTGATAGCAACGAACCACTGGCGATGACCCGCGTGCAAGCCGGCACCGACGTCAACTTCGGTGCGGTCACCGAGCAGATGCTCGCCTACCTGACCACTCAACCCAACGCCAAGGTCACCTGCAACCAGAAGGTCACCGACCTCAAGCGCGATGGCGAAGGCTGGCTGGTGGACATCAAGGACACCCGCTCCGGCGCCACGCGCAAGCTCAAGAGCAAGTTCGTCTTCCTCGGTGCCGGTGGCGGCGCGCTGCCACTGCTGCAACTGTCCGGCATCCCCGAAGGCAAAGGCTTCGGCGGCTTCCCGGTGAGCGGCCAGTGGCTGCGCTGTGACAATCCGGAAATCGTTAAACAACACCAAGCCAAGGTCTACAGCCAGGCGGCCGTAGGTTCGCCGCCAATGTCGGTACCGCACCTCGATACCCGCGTGGTCGATGGCAAGAAATCCCTGCTGTTCGGCCCTTACGCCGGCTTCACTACCAAGTTCCTCAAGTACGGTTCATTCCTCGACCTGCCGCTGTCGGTACGTCCCAACAACCTCGGCCCGATGCTGGCGGTGGCGCGCGACAACCTGGACCTGACCCGTTACCTGATCAAGGAAGTGATGCAGTCCGAGGAACAGCGCCTGAACACCCTGCGCGGCTTTTACCCGGAAGCCAAGGCCGAGGACTGGCGCCTGGAAGTGGCCGGCCAACGCGTACAGATCATCAAGAAGGACGCCAAGAACGGCGGCATCCTGCAGTTCGGCACCGAGCTGGTGGCAGCGGAAGACGGCACCATCGCCGCTCTGCTCGGCGCTTCGCCGGGCGCCTCGGTGACCGTGTCGATCATGCTCGACCTGATCCGCCGCTGCTTCCCCGAGCAGACCAAGAGCGAAGGCTGGCGGACCAAGCTGGACGAGATCTTCCCGGCCATGGCCGAGGTTCTGTCCCATGACGCCGAGCGCTATCACCAGGTGCAGACGCAATCGAACCAGCGCCTGCAACTGGATACCCCCAGCGCCTGATCGTCACGCATAAAAAAACGCCCTTCGGGGCGTTTTTTATGGGCGCTGATCGGGTTACTGCTGACCCCAGGGCAGAATCGGAATGGCCGTCACCGCATTCTGCGGGCTGCCCTCGATCACCCGGTCGCTGTAGACCAGATACACCAGCGTGTTGCGCTTGGCGTCGAAGAAACGCACCACCTGCATGGTCTTGAACACCAGCGAGGTACGCTCCTTGAACACCTCCTCGCCGTCCTTGAGCTTGCCCTTGAATGCGATGGGACCGACCTGACGACAGGCGATGGAGGCCTCTGCACGATCCTCGGCCAAGCCCAGTCCACCCTTCACACCGCCGGTCTTGGCGCGCGACAGATAGCAGGTCACGCCCTCTACCTTGGGATCATCGAAAGCCTCGACGACGATCTTGTCGTTCGGCCCCACCCATTTGAACACCGTCGACACTTCACCGATGGTTTCGGCCAACACCACGCTGGGCAACATCAAAAGGCCCAGCGCACATCCCTTGAACAGATTCATCGCACTCTCCCTTCGCTTTTAAACCAGGATCAGGTTATCCCGATGCACCAGCTCCGGTTCATCGACATAGCCCAGCAGCTTCTCGATGGCATCGGATGGCTGGCCGATGATCTTCTGTGCTTCCAGCGCGCTGTAGTTGACCAGGCCACGGGCAATCTCACGACCGTCAGGCGATACGCAGACCACCATCTCACCACGGCGGAAGCTGCCCTGCACCGCCTTTACCCCCACCGGAAGCAGGCTCTTGCGATCCTGGCTCAGCGCCTTCACGGCACCGGCGTCCAGCACCAGGGTGCCGCGCGTCTGCAGATGACCGGCCAGCCATTGCTTGCGCGCCGCCAGCAAACCACGCTCGGGTGCCAGCAGCGTGCCCAGGCGCTCGCCGCCCTTGAGGCGGGCCAGCACCTGCTCTATAGCACCACCGACGATGACGGTGTACGCACCGGAACGTGCGGCCAGGCGCGAGGCACGCAGCTTGGTCTGCATACCGCCACGTCCCAGCGCACCACCGACGCCACCAGCCACAGCATCCAGCGCCGGGTCATCGGCGCGGGCTTCGAAGATCAGCTCGGCATCGGGGTTGTGACGCGGGTCGGCGTTATACATGCCGTCGCGGTCGGTGAGAATCACCAGCAGATCGGCCTCCACCAGGTTGGCCACCAGCGCGGCCAGGGTGTCGTTGTCGCCGAAGCGGATTTCATCGGTGACTACAGTGTCGTTCTCGTTGATCACCGGGATCACATCGAGATTCACCAGCGTACGCAAGGTGCTGCGCGCGTTGAGGTAGCGCTTGCGGTCGGAGAGATCGTCGTGAGTCAGCAGAACCTGCGCGGTGCGGCGATTATGCTCGGCAAAGCTCGACTCCCAAGCCTGTACCAGAGCCATCTGGCCGATGGCGGCAGCAGCCTGCAGCTCATGCATCGCACTAGGTCGGCTGGTCCAGCCCAGTCGGCTCATCCCGGCCGCCACCGCACCGGAGGACACCAGCACCAGCTCGACGCCCTGCTCACGCAGCGCGACCATCTGCTTGACCCATACAGCCATGGCCGCACGATCCAGGCCACGCCCGTCGGCGGTCAGCAGCGCACTGCCGATCTTCACCACCCAGCGCCGCGCGCCGGTCACCTTGTCACGCATGATCTTCCAACCTTAGCCAGAGGCCCACTTAGGCAACGTCTGAACGTCACTCCCACGAAAGCGGGAGCCCAGGTTCTGCGGTGTTTCTGGATTCCCGCCTACGCGGGAATGACGGCTATCTCAGAACATCCCTTACAAAAACGCCGCAATTAAGCGGCGTTGGAAATTTGCTTAATCCCGGACGTAAATGATTTCCGGGCCATCGTCGTCCTCTTCGTCGAGGAAGTCATCGTCCTCGTCGATATCGTCGACACTGCGCACACCGGATTTACGCAGCGCACGCTGGTCGTCCAGCGCCTGCAGACGGGCACGCGCCTCGTCTTCGATACGCTGATCCAGATCCGCCAGTTCCTCGGCGAATACCGGGTCCTCGGCAATGCGTTCGGCACGTACTTCCAGGTAATGCATGATGTCGCGGCTGATGCGCTCGGTGCCGTCGCGGCTGATCGCCGAGACCACGTAAACCGGGCCCTGCCAGTTCAGGCGAGCAACAATATCGGCCTTGCGCGCCTCGCGCTCGTCCTCGGGCACCTGGTCCATCTTGTTCAGCACCAGCCAGCGATCACGCTCGGCCAGCGCCGGGCTGAAGCGGCCCAGTTCTTCGATGATCACCTGCGCAGCCTCGGCCGGATCGCTTTCGTCCAGCGGCGCCATGTCCACCAGGTGCAGCAGCAGACGGGTACGCGCCAGGTGCTTGAGGAAGCGAATACCCAGGCCAGCACCGTCGGAGGCGCCTTCGATCAGCCCCGGAATGTCGGCGACAACGAAGCTCTTGAAGCGGTCGACGCTGACCACACCCAGGTTCGGCACCAGGGTGGTGAAGGGGTAATCGGCGACTTTCGGCTTGGCGGCGGAAACGGCGCGGATGAAGGTGCTCTTGCCGGCATTGGGCAGACCGAGCAGACCCACGTCAGCCAGCACTTTCAACTCCAGCTTGAGGTCGCGCGAGTCGCCTGGCTTGCCCGGCGTGGTCTGCCGTGGCGCACGGTTGGTACTGGACTTGAAGCGGGTGTTACCCAGACCGTGCCAGCCACCCTGGGCAACCATCAGGCGTTGACCGGCCTTGACCAGGTCGCCAATCACTTCCTGAGTCGCCACGTCGATCACCGTGGTGCCAATCGGCACCGGCAGAATCAGATCCTCGCCCTTGGCGCCGGTGCAGTCGGTGCTACCGCCCTTCTCGCCATTCTGCGCGTTGAATTTACGCGTGTAGCGGTAATCGATCAGGGTGTTGAGGTTGGCGGTGGCCTCGAGGAATACCGAGCCGCCGTCGCCACCATCGCCGCCGTTGGGGCCGCCCTTCTCGATGAATTTCTCGCGACGGAAGGCCATCATGCCGTTACCGCCGTCACCGGCTTTTACAAAAATCGAAACTTCGTCGACAAATTTCATGGATACGCCTCCCGCAAGCGCTGCGGGTCAACAGAACAACGTAAAGGCCCTTGCCGGATGACCCCACGCAAACAGCGTGGCGTTACGGGTGATCGGGCAAGAACCCAAGGATACAGAAACAAAAAAGCCCCGTCCTGCGTTTTTTAACGCCGCTTGTGACGGCCCAGAGTGTTGCCGCCATGGACGGCGGGCCAATAAAAAAGCCCCGTCCTACGGACAGGGCTTTTCCAGCGCGTAGGCGATTAAGCCTGAACGACGCTCACGTAGCGACGGCCGAAAGCGCCCTTCACTTCGAACTTGACCACGCCTTCGACTTTAGCGAAGAGGGTGTGGTCTTTGCCCATGCCCACGCCGAAACCGGCATGGAACTCGGTGCCGCGCTGACGAACGATGATGTTGCCGGCCTTGATGACCTGACCACCATACATTTTCACGCCAAGGCGTTTACTTTCGGAATCGCGGCCGTTACGGGTAGAACCGCCAGCTTTTTTGTGTGCCATGAGTCAATACTCCTATAAAGGGATCGGGGCCGACGAATCAGGCCTGGATACCGGTGATTTTGATCTCAGTGAACCACTGACGGTGGCCCTGACGCTTCATGTGGTGCTTACGACGGCGGAACTTGATGATGCGCACTTTATCGTGACGGCCTTGCGACACGACTTCGGCAACCACTTTAGCGCCGTCTACGACCGGAGCGCCGATCTGAACGTCGTCGCCATTGCCGATCAGCAGAACGCGATCGAAAGTCACGGCTTCGCCGGTAGCGACTTCGAGTTTCTCGATCTTGAGGAATTCGCCTTCGGTGACTTTGTATTGCTTGCCACCAGTAACAATTACTGCGTACATGGTAAATCTCCGTTAATCCTGCTCACCCAGCGCTTTAGAAAAGTCGTTATTGGCTGGCATGGCTGCTCGGGGCCGGAAGTGACACCCTTGCAATTGCGTAAGGCAGGGAAATACCCAGGGGGAAGTTCAGGGTGCGCGATTGTACGCAAGCACCGAACGCTACGCAAGGGCCGCCAGTGCTTACCTTGACAGCCCCTACCCCGCCACCTAGCATGCCGCGCAACCTCAAAGGAGCACCAGTCGCCGATGCAACCCCAGGCTTTCTACCGCGTGGTAGCGGACGATTTCACCGCCGTCGATGGCATCATTCGCCAACAGGTGGTTTCCCGCGTGCCGCTGGTGGAAAAGATCGGCGACTATATCATCTCCGCTGGTGGCAAGCGCCTGCGCCCGCTACTGGTACTGCTCAGCGGTCGAGCGCTGGGTTATCAGGCCGACGACCTGCGCCTGCTGGCCGCCACCATCGAATTCCTGCATACAGCGACCCTGCTGCATGACGACGTGGTCGACATGTCCGACATGCGCCGCGGCCGCAGCACCGCCAACGCCCAATGGGGCAATGCGCCGAGCGTGCTGGTAGGCGACTTCCTTTATTCACGCTCGTTCGAAATGATGGTCGAGCTCGGCTCCATGCCGGTGATGAAGATTCTCTCCAACGCCACCCGCGTGATTGCCGAAGGCGAAGTGCTGCAGCTGTCCAAGGTGCGCGATGCCAGCACCACGGAAGAGACCTACATGGAGGTCATCCGTGGCAAGACCGCGATGCTGTTCGAGGCCTCTACTCACGCTGCTGCCGCCTTGGCCGAAGCCAACGAGACGCAGCGCGAAGCCTTGCGCACCTTTGGTGACCACCTGGGCATCGCCTTCCAACTGGTCGATGACCTGCTCGACTACAAGGGCGATGCGGCCGAACTGGGCAAGAACGTCGGTGATGATCTGGCCGAGGGCAAGCCGACCCTGCCACTGATCTACACCATGCGCGAAGGCACCGAGGAGCAGGCCGCCCTGGTGCGCCGCGCGATTCAGAAAGGCGGCATCGAAGACCTGGAAAGCATCCGCGCTGCCGTGGATGCCGCCGGTGCGCTGGATTACACCGCGCAACTCGCGCGCGACTACGCCGAACGCGCCATTGCCTGCCTGGAAGTGCTGCCGGCCGGTGAGTATCGCGATGCGCTGGTCGAGCTGAGCCGTTTCGCCGTCGCTCGTACGCACTAAGAGCAGCGGTGCGCACAGCGCACCCTACAGAAGCAAGCCAGAACGCTGACCGCAAGGCACGCCGCGCGCATCACCTGCCAGACACAAAAACGCCCCGAACCAGTCGGGGCGTTTTTCGTTCAGGCCTGGCGGATTACAGGCGCAGACCGCCGTCGAGCTCCAGGACACGACCGGTGTAGTAGTCGTTTTCCAGGATGTAGGCCACCGAGTGCGCGATCTCGGCCGGCTTGCCCAGGCGCTTGAGCGGAATACCCGAGGTCATCTTCTCCAGCGCTTCCGGCTTCATGCTGGCGACCATGTCGGTTTCGATGAAACCCGGCGCCACGCCCGCCACACGAATGCCATAGCGCGCCAACTCCTTGGCCCAGACCACGGTGTCGGCAGCGACGCCAGCCTTGGCTGCGGAGTAGTTGGCCTGGCCCATGTTGCCGGCACGCGAAATCGAGGAGATGTTGATGATCGCGCCTTCGTTCTTCAGCTCGATCATCTTCGCCGCCACTTCACGGGTGCAGAGGAACACGCCAGTCAGGTTGACGTCGATCACCGCCTGCCACTGCGCCAGGCTCATCTTGGTCATCTCGCCATCCTTGACCTTGATGGTCAGGCCGTCGCGCAGGATGCCGGCGTTGTTGACCAGGCCGTTGATCGCGCCGAAGTCATCGGCCACCTGGGCGACCATATGGGTCACCTGCTCTTCATCGGCAACGTTGCACAGGTAGGCACGAGCGTCGCCACCTGCCGCCTTGCAGGCAGCCACGGCTTCGTCGAGTTTTTCCGCGTTCAGATCGACCAGCGCCAGCTTGGCGCCCTTGGCCGCCAGGTACTCACCCATGGCGCGGCCCAGTCCCTGGCAACCGCCAGTGATGATGATGACTTTGTCTTTCAGTTGCATCGCTTTATCCCCTCAAGGTGCAGCATTTACCGACCCCGCTGATGCCCGCTAACCGCTATGCTAGGGCGTCTGTCCGTTTATGACGGATCTTCTGCGAGGAGTCATAAGGTGAGCGTGAAAGCCGGCAAGCATGCACGAGAATTGCTGCTCAAGGAATACCGTGGAGTGCTCAGCACCCACTCCAAGGCCATGCCGGGTTTCCCTTTCGGATCGGTGGTGCCCTACTGCCTGGACGCCGAGGGCCGGCCGCTGATCCTGATCAGCCGCATCGCCCAGCACACCCATAATCTCGGGCAGGACGCCAAATGCTCGCTTCTGGTCGGCGAACGTGGCGCAGAGGATGTGCAGGCGGTCGGCCGCCTCACAATGCTCGCCGAAGCACGACAATTGCGTGACGAAAATGAAATAGAAGCGGCCGCACAGCGTTATTACCGCTTTTTCCCCCAGTCGCGCGACTACCATCGGGCGCATGATTTCGATTTCTGGCGGCTGGAGCCGGTACGCTGGCGCTTCATCGGCGGCTTCGGTGCCATTCACTGGCTCGACCAGGTCACCCTGGCCAACCCCTTTGCGACGGACGGCAGCGAAGCAAGCATGGTCGAGCACATGAACGAAGACCATGCCAAGGCCATCGCCCACTACGTCGAACTGGCCGGCCTGCCTCGGCATGAGCCAGCGCAGATGGCCGCTATCGACACTGAAGGTTTCCACCTGCGCATTGGCCAGAGCCTGCACTGGCTGGCCTTTCCAACATCCTGCAACAACCCGGGACAGGTGCGTGAAGCCCTGGTCACGCTGGCTCGCGCCGAGAGTTGGCCGACCAGCGGCGCTCCTTCAGCTTGAATTCAGGCCACGACCCCATACTTAACTCCTACTGGAAGTCCACTTCCGCCAAGGACCCTCTGAAAATGCGCGCGTTTCTGTTTCTCTTCCTGCTGTTCCCGATCATCGAGCTAGCCTTGCTGATCAAGGTCGGCAGCGCCATTGGCGTGCTGCCTACCCTGCTACTGATCATCGGCACCGCGATTCTCGGCAGCGTCCTGCTGCGCGTCGCCGGGGTGGCCACGGCCTGGCGCGCGCGTGAAAAACTGTCGCGCGGCGAGCTGCCCGAACAGGAAATGCTCGAAGGCCTGCTGATTGCCGTTGGTGGTGGCCTGCTGCTGCTGCCGGGTTTCATCAGCGACATCTTCGGCGTGCTCTGCCTGATTCCCTTTACCCGTCGCCTGCTGGTCGGCAAGATTCGCCGCCGCGCCGAGGAGCAGGCCCTGCGTCAGCGCGCCTTCTTCGACGATCAGGCCGCTCGCTCCGGGCAGACTCGACCCAATGTGCTCGAAGGCGAGTACGAGCGTCGCGACTGATCCATACCGCAACTGTAGGAGCTAGTTTGCCGGCGATCCCTCTCTGACTGATCGCTGGCGAGCCGGCGCCTACGTAGGGCCAGCAGGCTCTGGCACTTGCCGCAAGCGCCCCCTCTGCCGCACAAAAAATTTCACCCTCGCCCCTTGAAATGCCCTTGCCCGCCCACATGTAGCAGTCACCGCAAGGTGCCTGCCCACCGAGGCAGTCCAACTTTCGCGGTGCGCTCAGCGTGCCGCGCCCGGCCTCGCCGGATTTTACAAACCCGCCGACCACACAAGAGTCGGCAAGTTGCCCATTAAATTGTTAGGAGAGATCGACAATGAAGCTTCGTCCTCTGCATGACCGCGTCGTGATCCGTCGCAGCGAAGAAGAGACCAAAACCGCTGGCGGCATCGTGCTGCCGGGTTCGGCCGCCGAGAAGCCGAACCAAGGTGAAGTCGTTGCCGTCGGTACCGGTAAGGTTCTGGACAATGGCGAAGTCCGTGCGCTGGCTGTGAAGGTCGGTGACAAAGTGGTATTCGGCCCCTACTCCGGCAGCAACACCGTCAAGGTTGACGGTGAAGACCTGCTGGTCATGGGCGAAAGCGAAATCCTCGCCGTCGTCGAAGCCTGATCACCCACGATTTCCCGTTAATCGTCAAAGAATTGAGGAAACAAGAACATGGCAGCTAAAGAAGTCAAATTCGGCGATTCCGCCCGCAAGAAAATGCTCGTTGGTGTCAACGTCCTGGCTGACGCCGTCAAAGCCACCCTCGGCCCGAAAGGCCGTAACGTGGTGCTGGCCAAATCCTTCGGCGCCCCGACCATCACCAAAGACGGTGTGTCGGTTGCCAAGGAAATCGAACTGAAAGACGCCTTCGAAAACATGGGCGCTCAGTTGGTCAAAGACGTTGCCTCCAAAGCCAACGACGCTGCCGGTGACGGCACCACCACCGCCACCGTTCTGGCTCAAGCCATCGTCAACGAAGGCCTGAAGTCCGTCGCTGCCGGCATGAACCCGATGGATCTGAAGCGCGGCATCGACAAGGCCACCATCGCCATCGTCGCCCAGCTGAAAGAGCTGGCCAAGCCGTGCACCGACACCAAGGCTATTGCTCAGGTCGGCACCATCTCCGCCAACTCCGACAGCTCCATCGGTGACATCATCGCCGAAGCCATGGAAAAAGTTGGTAAAGAAGGCGTCATCACCGTTGAAGAAGGCTCGGGCCTGGAAAACGAACTGTCCGTCGTAGAAGGCATGCAGTTCGACCGCGGCTACCTGTCGCCGTACTTCATCAACAAGCCGGACACCATGGTTGCCGAGCTCGACGGCCCGCTGCTGCTGCTGGTCGACAAGAAGATCTCCAACATCCGCGAACTGCTGCCGGTACTGGAAGCTGTTGCCAAAGCTGGTCGTCCGCTGCTGATCGTGGCTGAAGACGTCGAAGGCGAAGCCCTGGCCACCCTGGTCGTCAACAACATGCGCGGCATCGTCAAAGTCGCTGCCGTCAAGGCGCCGGGCTTCGGCGACCGCCGCAAGGCCATGCTGCAGGACATCGCCATTCTGACTGGCGGTACCGTGATCTCCGAAGAAGTTGGCCTGTCCCTGGAAAGCGCCACTCTGGAGCACCTGGGTAACGCCAAGCGCGTCGTGCTGAACAAGGACAACACCACCATCATCGATGGTGCTGGTACCCAGGTCGACATCGAAGCCCGCGTTGCACAGATCCGCAAGCAGGTCGAAGACACCTCTTCCGACTACGACAAAGAGAAGCTGCAAGAGCGTCTGGCCAAACTGGCTGGCGGTGTTGCCGTGATCAAGGTTGGCGCTGCCACCGAAGTGGAGATGAAAGAGAAGAAAGCCCGCGTTGAAGACGCCCTGCACGCTACCCGCGCAGCCGTCGAAGAAGGCGTGGTACCTGGCGGTGGCGTAGCCCTGGTTCGCGCTCTGCTGGCTATCGACGAGCTCAAAGGCGACAACGAAGACCAGAACGTCGGTATCGCTCTGCTGCGCCGCGCTGTCGAAGCGCCGCTGCGTCAGATCGTTGCCAACGCCGGTGGCGAGCCGAGCGTAGTGGTCGACAAGGTCAAGCAAGGTTCGGGCAACTTCGGCTTCAACGCCGCTACCGATACCTACGGCGACATGATCGAGATGGGTATTCTCGATCCGGCCAAGGTCACCCGTTCGGCCCTGCAAGCTGCTGCCTCCATCGGCGGCCTGATGATCACCACCGAGGCCATGGTTGCCGAAGCGGCTGACGACAAGGCTCCGGCCATGCCTGACATGGGTGGCATGGGCGGTATGGGTGGCATGGGCGGCATGATGTAAACCGACCGGCTCCCACGCAGCACAAAGAACCCCGCGCCCGTCGCGGGGTTTTTTATGGCCTGCCATCCATGACGGGCACCCAAAAGACCGTCGCTGCGCGTCGTTAAAAATTCTCCCGGGCATTTTCGATGCCCACGAAAAACCACTACCACTCGGAAAATCCAAGCACATTGCCTGTGGACTCAGGAACGTTGTTTGCTTATGTTTCGTTACAACCCTGAACGAAGTAGTACCCGTTCACGAGACGAGTGCTGCGCAATCCACCAATAGAAGAACAACAACATGGCCCTTTGCAGCACGAGCGAAATCCCTCAGCAGGCATTCCAACACTGGTGGCAACAGCAAGGCGACTGGGTCGAAGAGCCCAATGTCCGTCGTGGTGGTGAAAGCGGCGTACAGCGCCTGCTGGATGAAACCGGTGTGCTCTACGCCAAGAAACAGATCGGCCATATCTATCGCAGCCTCCTGCACCCGCACGGAAGGCCTACCGTACTGCGCGAACGCAAAGCCCTGCAGGCTCTGCCGTCTCTCGGCGTCATGGTCCCGCGCCTGATCTACTGCGGTGTGGATTATGACCAGCAGCAGGGCTGGCGCGGCCTGCTGGTGACCGAGGCTCTGGAAGGCTTCGAGAACATCGAACTCTGGTATGCCCAGGGCGGCCGTGAGGCCTGCGGCGAAGCCGTGCACGCCCAGTTGCTGCACCTTGTCGGCGCGACCCTGGCGCGCATGCATCTGGGCCGCTGGCAGCACGGCTGCCTGTACGCCAAGCACATCTTCGTGCGCATTGACGGCGAGACGCCGCAGGTGGCCCTGCTGGATCTGGAGAAAAGCCGTCGCCGCCTGACCCGCGTCCAGGCCGCTCAGCACGACCTGCCTCAGCTACGCCGTCACAGCCCCTGGTCAGACGCCGACTGGCAGCAACTGCTGCAGGGCTATCGCCAGGTCTTTGCCGATGGCGCCAAAGGTCTCGGCACAGCTATTGCCTGAATCAACGGCTGCCGGCCCAGGGCCGGCAGTTTTTACCCGCAACATCTCGCTCCGCCCGCTTTCCCCCCACCAGGAAGTGGCTCTATCTCGTAGCTTTGCGCCGAGTAATGAGCAAATCTGCAGGCAACTGCACCTGCCAAGGCCGGCTGTTACAGGGCGCCGTAACCGGCACCTAAGGTTACGTTAAGACGTTACCCGCACCATTGTTGAACCAACCAACAAGGCCCGAGTCCCAGCACAGCCCCGGCTGATGCCAGCTACACGCTAAGACCGTTCGTCGCATGAGACGACGACAAGGCAATGGGTGATCTAGGTTTAGCGAACAGCGTTTGGCAGCACTTTCAAGGGGTTAGCAAAATGAAATTAGAAATAGCACGAGGTTTGTTCCTTGGCCTCGCTCTCAGCGTAACGGCGATTGCTGCCGCAGCCTGGCAAGAGCCTGGCCCACGTGTACTGGAAGCGCATGCGTGCTCAGCCGTAGAGCCCTGCCCCGTCGCGCCTTTGCGCAAGCAGGTGCAGCCAGAGAGCAAACCGGACGCCAACCTGCTGGTGCTGATGTTCGGCCTCAGCGGCGCGATGAAGGGCGAGCACTGAGCCTCACCCACGTCATACCTCGCCAAGCGGGCTGACCTGCATCAGCAGTTGGCCCGCCAGGTGCTGCCTCTTGGCGCTGATACGCACGCATGCTCCTCCCCCCAATTACCCGCGCATGCCTGAGGCCACAAAGGCCAAATCCCTGTCCCGCATAGTGGCGTTTTAGAGCCTCTCGTTCAGTTTTGATTAAGTAAGAATCTTTATCGTTGCCCTGGAAGTGACCAACTGGTCACAGGCGTTTGGCTGGCAGTCGAGAACGTCACCGATGAACATCACAGGAGATGCAACGATGAACTCAACCGCTTCCCGAACCGACAATACCCTGCGCCCCGTAGCCAAGGGCAACGCCCAGGCCGCGCTGCAACAACTGCTGCAGGGGTTTCGGCGTTTCCGCAAGGAGGTCTACCCACAGCAACAGGCGCTGTTCAAGCGTCTGGCCTCGGCGCAAGCGCCCAGCGCGATGTTCATCACCTGCGCCGATTCGCGCATCGTGCCGGAGCTAATCACCCAGAGCGACCCCGGCACCCTGTTCGTCACCCGCAACGTCGGTAACGTGGTGCCGCCCTACGGACAGATGAATGGCGGCGTTTCCACCGCCATCGAGTACGCGGTACTGGCGCTTGGCGTACAACACATAATCGTCTGTGGCCATTCCGACTGTGGTGCGATGAAGGCCGTGCTCAACCCGGCCAGCCTCGATGGCATGCCCACCGTGCGCGCCTGGCTGCGCCATGCCGAAGTGGCGCGCAGCGTGGTAGCGGACAACTGCAACTGCGGCAGCGCCCATGAAACCCTCGGCGTGCTGACCGAAGAGAACGTGGTGGCCCAGCTCGACCACCTGCGCACTCATCCCTCCGTCGCCGCCCGCCTGGCCAGCGGCCAGTTGCAGATCCACGGCTGGGTCTACGACATCGACAGCGGTGGCATCCGCGCCTACGACGCTGCCTCTGGCAACTTCCTCGCGCTCGACGGCGACGAGCAGCCCTGCGCCACCCCGCAACCGCGCTACGCCAGCGCCTGAGCCAACTCGTACCCCGAGCTTGCGCCGACTGATGGCGCGAGCACGGGCTGCTTTTGCCCACGGGATGGGTAAGGAGATTCCCCCATGAATGTATTTCGCACACTGCCACGGGACGCGCTGGCGTCCGTGGTGGTTTTTCTCGTCGCCCTGCCGCTGTGCATGGGCATCGCCATCGCCTCCGGCATGCCGCCGGCCAAGGGGCTGATCACCGGCATCATCGGCGGCCTGGTGGTTGGCTTCATCGCTGGAGCGCCACTGCAGGTCAGCGGCCCAGCTGCCGGCCTCGCCGTGTTGGTGTTCGAGCTGGTGCGTACTCACGGGATGGCCGCGCTCGGCCCGGTGTTGCTGCTGGCTGGGCTGATCCAGCTGGTCGCCGGCACCTTGCGCCTGGGCGGCTGGTTTCGCGTCACCGCACCGGCGGTGGTCTACGGCATGCTCGCCGGCATCGGCATCCTCATCGTGCTGTCGCAGATACACGTGATGATCGATGCGTCGCCTCAGGCATCAGGCCTGGACAACCTGCTGGCCTTCCCCGGTGCCGTGCGTGATGCGCTGAGCCTGCTCGGCAGCAATGCCATGATCGCCGGCACAGTAGGCCTCGGCACCATTGCCAGCATCTGGTTATGGGAGCGCTTTCGACCGGCGCCGCTGCGCTTTCTGCCCGGAGCCCTGGTCGGCGTAACGCTCGCTACCCTGGCCAGCCTGTGGCTCACGTTGCCGGTCAAGCGCGTCGAACTGCCGGCCAACCTCGGCGATGCCATCGACTGGATCACCCCGCAAGGCCTGGCCAGCCTGGCCGACCCACAACTGCTGATTGCAGCATTGGCGCTGGCCTTTATCGCCAGCGCCGAGACCTTGCTCTCCGCCGCCGCCGTCGACCGCATGCACGATGGCCCGCGTGCGCGGTTCAACCGTGAGCTGTCGGCTCAGGGCATCGGCAACATCCTCTGCGGCGCAGTCGGCGCCCTGCCGATGACCGGTGTGATCGTACGCAGCTCGGCCAACGTCCAGGCCGGCGCTCGCGGCCGCGCCTCAACCATCCTCCACGGCGCCTGGCTACTGGCCCTGGTCGCTCTGCTGCCCGTCGTACTGCAGAGCATTCCCGTCGCCAGCCTCGGCGCGGTACTGGTGTACACCGGCTGCAAACTGGTCGACCCCAAGGCCATGCGCAACCTCGGCCAATACGGCCGTGCCCCGGTGTTCATCTATGCCGCCACGGCGCTGTGCATCGTCTTCACCGACCTGCTGACCGGCGTGCTGGTGGGCTTTGCCATGACCTTACTGAAACTGGTGTGGAGCGCCTCGCGCCTGCGCGTGAAGCTGGTGCCCACCGGCCCGAAGAGCGCCGAGTTGCGCATGAGCGGCGCCGCCACCTTCCTCCGTGTGCCGCAACTGGCCAAGCTGCTGGCAGGCGTCGAACCGGGTACCCGCCTGCACCTGAGCCTGGCGCGGGTCAGCTATATCGACCATGCCTGCATGGAACTGCTGGAAGATTGGGGCCGCTCCGCCCGCGCCCAGGGCGGCGGACTGGAGATCGTCGAAGGGGCGGCGTTGAAACGCCGGGTAGAAGGCAGACAGCGCACGGCGCTGGCCTGATCGCACTACGGCTCACTCACCCAGGTCGGTGAGTGAGCCAGGTCAATGGATCGACTGATGGACTATGGCGCAACGCCATTATTCGCAGTAATGTCGATCCATCGCCCAGCAAGGACGCACCATGGCCAGCAAACCCAACACCTCCCGTCAGCACAAGCACTTCGCCGTCCTGATCGACGCGGATAACGCCCCCGCCGCCATCGTCGAAGGTCTTTTCGAGGAAATCGCCAAGTACGGCGTCGCCAGCGTCAAACGCATCTATGGCGACTGGACGCAGCCCAACCTCGGCAGTTGGAAGAAAGTGCTGCTCGACCACTCCATCCAGCCGATCCAGCAGTTCGCCTACACCAAGGGCAAGAACGCCACCGACAGCTCATTGATCATTGACGCGATGGACTTGCTCTACACCAGGCGCTTCGATGGCTTCTGCCTAGTATCCAGCGATAGCGATTTCACTCGATTGGCTGCGCGTTTGCGAGAGGAGGGGTTGACTGTCTACGGTTTCGGCGAGGAGAAAACCCCCTCCCCCTTCGTCTCTGCCTGCGACAAGTTCATCTATACCGAAATCCTTCGTGCCGACGCGGCCAAAGCAGCGGAAGAACCGCTCAGCAACGGCGACAAGGCCAAAGCCGCCGCCGGCGAGACCACACCCGCCGAACCGGCCAAAGTGCCCGCCAAACCAAAAGTACAGAAGGTACCTGTGGACTTTATCGCCAAAGTCATCGACGACAGCGACGACGAAGACGGTTGGATACAGCTCGGTGCCCTCGGCTCGAACATCAGCAAACTGCGTCCGGCATTCGATGCCCGGCTATATGGTTTCAAGAAGCTCAGCGACTTGATTAAAGGGCAGTCGAAACGGTTTGAACTGCAGGTGCGGGGCAGCAGCGCGACGGGGGGTGAAGCGTTGTATGTGCGGAATCGGAAGGCGGAGAGATAGCTTTGCAGCTAATGTTGGCAGGCATCGTTTTGCCCAACACAAGGGTTTAACACAAGAAGGTAAAAGATATGGAATTCTTTGAAAAACTGAACAGTCTTGCATCTAAAATCCGCCAACAAGGTGCGGCCATCAAAACCGAAGAGGCGACAAAAAACGCCTTCGTAATGCCATTCATAAACACCGTACTGGGATATGACGTCTTTGACCCGACAGAAGTAACTCCAGAATTCGTGTGCGATGTAGGCACGAAGAAAGGCGAAAAAATTGACTACGCAATATTGAAAGAAGGTGAAGTTCAAATATTAGTTGAATGCAAGAAAATTGGCGAACCATTGAACATCAACCATGCATCTCAACTATTCCGCTACTTTCATGTCACCAACGCACGCATCTCGATCCTCACCAACGGGCAAGTGTATAAATTCTTTACTGATCTTGACGCACCTAACAAGATGGATGAAAAGCCCTTCCTTGAACTGGACTTACTTGACATCGATGAACATGCAGTACCAGAGCTGATAAAACTCACCAAATCTGCTTTCGACGTAGAATCCATCATCAACTCTGCTGGCGAGCTCAAGTATGTCAGCCAGATTAAAAAGGAAATTGCCGCACAATTCAGCAAGCCGGAAGATGACTTTGTTAAATTTTTCGCATCGCGCGTTTACGACGGAATTATTACCCAGAGAGTTCGCGAACAATTCACCGAATTGACTCGCAAGGCAGTTGCCCAGTTCTTGAGTGATCAAATAAATGATCGTTTGAAATCTGCGATGAGTGGAGCAGTTCAACCCAGTTATGCCTCTACCGTATCAGCGCCTACTGAAACACCAGCGGAACAACAGAGTGAATCAGCAGAAGATAAAGTGATAACCACACTAGAAGAGCTTGAGGGCTATCACATCGTAAAGGCAATCGTCCGCTCGGTTGTAGACTCGAAACGGATTGTGCAACGTGATACTCAAAGCTACTTTGGTATTCTACTAGACGACAACAATCGAAAACCTATATGCCGCCTTCACTTCAATAGAGTGCAAAAATACATCGGCATTTTTGATCAAGAGAAGAACGAGACGCGCCACCCAATCGGCTCACTGGATGAAATTTACGACTTTGCGGATCAGCTGAAAACGACCATAAGTTTTTACTCATGAGTAAGTAATCTGGGATACCAGCAGCGTTGACAACGTTGTGCACCAAGGCGCTTCACAAGATATGCGCCATTCTGACACTACGCTTTTCGCCCTTACGGCGAGTCACTTTCTCTTTGCTCGCGCGAAAGAGAAAGTAACCAAAGAGAAAGCGCGCCCGGCATCCGGGTTTCGCTTCGCGAAACTTCCCTCGCTCCGGCGCTGCTCCGAGGGTCGTCACGGTGGGCCCTCCCTGGCCCATCGTTCCTCGTTTGGCATCCATGCCAAACGCCCCTCTCCACAGCACCTCCACTCAGCCTCCTGACGGGATCAGGAATCGCGGCGCCTGCCAGATTTGTGGAATCAACTGCGGAAATGCAGCGGCTTACATACGACCTACGACTTGGATTCTGGTAACCCTGCAGAGAACGATCAGACGCCACCGAACGCCCCTTCAGGAGGCCGAATGGAATCGTTGCGTAGAGGGTTGAGCGGCATGGATGCCGCGAGAGCCGCGATGGGCCAGGGATGGCCCTTCGCGGCGGGCCCTCGGAGCAATGATGAAGTGAGGGGAGTCGAGCGAAGCGAGACCCGGATGGCGGGGCACAGCGTTTTTGCTTACTTTTTTGGCGTTTGAAAAAAGTGAGTCGCCGTAAGGGCGAAACCGTAATTTCAGACAACAAGTTTGCGGCGTCGGAGTGCAGGGCTCAAGTAAGAGCAAGAGCGCCCTCTCCCCTAGCCCCTCTCCCATAAATGGGAGAGGGGAAATGATCGCTGTTTCGTCAGCAATCTCGGTTGGCTGAACGATTTTCGCGGCTGAAGCCGCTCCTACAGATTTGGGTGGCTTCGGGTCGCGGCTGAAGCCCCTCCCACAAGAGCGGGGCGGTACATGCGGCCTTGCCTTCACGTCCCCGCTATCAACCGCTCGATGATCTGCCGTAGCTCAGGATGCTCCGGCACCTGAATCCCAAACTCTTCACGCAACACCCTGAGCACCTCATCGACACTCTGCAACTGCACCCGCTCACTCGCCTGCCCGAGGCGGTGGATGGCGAAGCTGCCATTGTTCAGCGTCTTGCGCAGGCCTGGCCCGGTGCGGGCGGCGATCATCTGGCCGAGGAAGGGCGAATCCGGGTGGGTGCACACATACCAGTTGCCCACCACGTAATCGATATCCGCCACCTGCTGCAGATCGAACACATACATCGCCCGCCAGCTGCCGGCGACCAATGCACGTAGGGTGTAGGTGCCATCCACCAGCGTCAGGCGATAGGGCTCATGCGGTGTGGCCTGCTCAGCCTCGCTGTCGAGCAGCAGTGGGCCGGTCGGCACCATGCCGCCGAAGCCGACGTCGCTGATGTAGCGCACGCCATCGATGGTCACCAACACCAGCATATGGGTGCGCGCCGGCAGGGCATCCTCCGGCCCGCCCATCACTACGCGGCCGGTCAGCCCGCGCGCGTCGAAGCCCAGCGCCTGCAACAGCAGCAGATACAGGCGGTTGAGTTCGAAGCAGTAACCGCCACGGCCCTGGCGTAGCAGCTTGTCCTGAATCGCGGCGGGTTCGACCTCCACCGGCACGCGCAGCATGCTGGCCAGGGTTTCGAAGGGGAATTCGGCAGTGTGTCGCGCCTGCAGCTCACGCAGGGTGTCGAGGTTCGGCGGCGGCGCCGACGAGTACCCCAGGCGCCCGAGGTAGGTGTGTAGATCCAGCATGAATGGCTCGGTCATCGTGCATCTCCCTTTCTACTGCCGGCTGTTTTACCAGAGGGCGGGGATAGACGATATGCGATGAGCCGCGTGGCATGCTCGAGTCAGCGCTTTCGGTTTGCGGCAGTCGGCACACACAAATCGACAGAAATGCGCCAATCTATTGTTCATCGCACGAGCTTGCCCGAGGACTCCATGATGCATCTGCGCCGTTTCTGCACGTTTTCCCTGTTACTCATCTTGAGCGGCTGCGGAGCCGGTGAGACGGCCGCCACAGCGACACTCCAGGCTGAGCAGGCCAAACAGGCTCAGCAGCAAATGGAGCAGCTCAAGCAGCAGATCGACCAGGCCAATGCGGCGAACACCCAGCGCCTGCAGGAGGCCATCGATCAGGCGCAGTGAGTGTCGACTCCCGCAGCACGCCTATCCATCCAGCGGCAATCTGCTTGTAGTTAACAATGCGCAGCCTGAAAACAAGGAGGCCGGTCACAAGACCGGCCTTTTCTTTGATGCCCTGCCGTTATCCGCGCGTACTGGACATTCGACACTTCCCTGATGGCTATAAGCCTTTATAGTACGCGCCCCTATCAGCACTACGACAAGGATGTAATCCGCATGTTTTCGCTCAAGTCTGCCGCCATGCTGGCAGCCGCACTCATCGTCAGTGGTTGCTCCACTGCCACCTGGGTCAAACTCCCCGACGACAGCGCCCTCATCGTCAATGAACGCCCGGCGCAGCACAACCAGGGCCTGGTCAAGACCCGCCCATTCTCATGGGGTGCAGCAGGAGGCGTGCCTTATCGTCTGGAGGACAGGCAATCCCATATCATCCAGAGTGGCCGCCTGAAAACACGCTTCCGCGTTGCCTCGATCTTCTGGCCGCCAGTGGGTATTGCCTACTGGCCAATGGGCTTCGGCCAGCGTTGCTACGACCTGACTGGCCCGACGCCACAAACCTGCACCTATCAGGATCTGGTCGACCTGCGGAAGAACCATCGCCTCTCCCGCTGAAGGTTTCTGATCGATCCCACGCTCCGCGTGGGCATGCAGCCCGTGACGCTCCGCGCCACCCACCGTAACGGCCGCCCCAACGCAGAGTGTGGGAGCGATCATGCAAACGCCCAAATGACTGCCAGATTTTTCGCGGCTGAAGCCGCTCCTACAGGTGTCCCGGTGTCGGCCTCGACATAACGCGCCACCAACGAAAAGGCCGATCTCGTGATCGGCCTTTTCGTGCAACGCTTCAGCTCACTCAGCCATTGCTGGGGAAGGCGAACTGCGCAGCCTCGTGGCTCTTGCGTGCCGGCCAGCGCTGGGTGATGGCCTTCTTGCGGGTGTAGAAGCGCACGCCATCCGGGCCGTAGGCATGCAGGTCGCCGAACAGCGAGCGCTTCCAGCCGCCGAAGCTGTGGTAGCTCACCGGAACCGGCAGCGGTACGTTGACGCCGACCATGCCCACTTCGATCTCGTCACAGAACAGACGCGCCGCTTCACCGTCACGGGTGAAGATGCAGGTGCCGTTGCCGTACTCGTGATCGTTGATCAATTGCATGGCCTCTTCCAGGCTGCCGACGCGGACGATGCACAGCACCGGGCCGAAGATTTCGTCGGTGTAGATGGTCATCTCCGGAGTCACCCGATCAAACAGGGTGCCGCCGACGAAGAAGCCGTTTTCGTTGCCGGCAACCACCAGGTCGCGACCATCGACCACCAGCTTGGCGCCCTGGGCGACACCGGCGTCGATGTAGCCCTTGACCTTGTCACGCGCAGCAGCGGTAACCAGCGGGCCCATGTCCAGGCCGCAGGAAGTGCCGGCACCGATTTTCAGCGCTTGGATCTGCGGAACGATCTTCTCGACCAGCGCATCGGCGATCTGGTCGCCCACGCACACGCCCACGGAGATGGCCATGCAGCGCTCGCCGCAGGAGCCGTAAGCCGCGCCCATCAGCGCGCTGACCGTGTTGTCCAGGTCGGCATCAGGCATCAGCACAGCGTGGTTCTTGGCACCGCCAAGGGCCTGCACGCGTTTGCCGCGCTTAGTGCCTTCGCTGTAGATGTACTCGGCAATCGGGGTCGAACCGACGAAGCTCAGGGCCTTGACCTCGGGCGCTTCGATCAGTGCGTCGACCGCATCCTTGTCGCCGTTGACCACGTTCAGCACGCCCTTGGGCAAGCCAGCCTGGTTCAGCAGCTCAGCGATAAACAGGGTAGAACTCGGGTCACGCTCGGACGGCTTCAAGATGAAGCAGTTACCGCAGACGATGGCCAGCGGGTACATCCACAGCGGCACCATGGCCGGGAAGTTGAACGGGGTAATTCCTGCCACGACACCAATGGGTTGCAAATCGGTCCAGGCGTCGATGTTAGGGCCGACGTTGCGGCTGTATTCGCCCTTGAGAATTTCCGGGGCGGCGCAAGCGAACTCGACGTTCTCGATGCCGCGCTTGAGTTCACCGACGGCGTCTTCGATGGTCTTGCCATGCTCGGCGCTGATCAGCGCAGCGATTTCGTTCTCGTTCTGCTCCAGCAGTTGCTTGAAGCGGAACATGATCTGCGCACGCTTGGCCGGCGGGGTGTTGCGCCAGGCCGGGAAGGCAGCCTTGGCGGCATCGATGGCCAGTTGCATGGTGGCGCGATCAGCCAGGCCGACGGCGCTGGTGGAGTCGCCGGTGGACGGATTGAATACCGGGGCGCTGCGACCGTTGCCGGCAACGCGTTCGCCGTTGATCAGATGCGGGATGTGGCTCATGGGGTTCTCCAAAGTCAGGTGGGTGGGAGGGGCTTCAGCCGCGACTGAATGAGCGTCGCGGCTAAAGCCCCTCCCACAGGAATCAATCGAGTTTGTTCAGTACATCGCCGACGGCATTGAAGACGCGGTCGAGGTCTTCGATCTTGGCGTTGAAGGTTGGGCCGAACTGCAGGGTGTCGCCACCGAAGCGCACGTAGAAACCGGCCTTCCACAGGGCCATGCCGGCCTCGAACGGACGGATCACCGCGTCACCGTCACGCGGGGCGATCTGCAAAGCGCCAGCCAGGCCGCAGTTGCGGATATCGATGATGTGCTTGGTGCCCTTCAGGCCATGCAGCGCGGCCTCGAACTTCGGCGCCAGCTCGGCGGACTGCTGGATCAGGTTCTCGCGTTTGAGCAGCTCCAGCGTCGCCAGACCGGCGGCACAGGCCACCGGGTGCGCCGAGTAGGTGTAGCCATGGGTGAACTCGATCATGTGCTCCGGCGACGGTTGCTGCATGAAGGTGTTGTAGATCTCGCTGCTGGCGATCACCGCGCCCAGCGGGATGGCGCCGTTGGTGATTTGCTTGGCGACGTTCATCAGGTCAGGGGTCACGCCGAAGTATTCCGCGCCACTCCACTTGCCCATGCGGCCGAAGCCGGTGATCACTTCGTCGAAAATCAGCAGGATGTTGTGCTGGGTGCAGATCTCACGCAGGCGCTGCAGGTAGCCCACCGGCGGCACGATGGCACCGGCCGAACCGGACATCGGCTCGACGATCACCGCGGCGATGTTGGATGCGTCGTGCAGTTCGATCAGCTTGAGCAGTTCGTTGGCCAGCTCCACACCGCCGGTCTCGGCCATGCCCTTGGTGAAGGCCATGCCCGGTTGCAGGGTGTGCGGCAGGTGGTCGGCGTCCATCAGTTGGCCGTACATCTTGCGGTTGCCGCCGATACCACCCAGTGCGGTGCCGGCGATATTGACGCCGTGGTAGCCACGGGCACGACCGATGAAACGGGTCTTCGAAGCCTGGCCTTTCAGGCGCCAGTAGGCCTTGGCCATCTTCACCGCGGTGTCGGCGCACTCGGAGCCGGAGCCGGTGAAGAACACATGGTTGAGCTCGCCCGGCATCAGGTCGGCGACCTGCTCGGCCAGTTTGAACGACAGCGGATGGCCGTACTGGAAGCCCGGCGAATAGTCGAGGGTGCCAAGCTGTTTGGCCACGGCCTCCTGAATTTCCTTGCGCGAGTGACCGGCGCCGCAGGTCCACAGACCGGACAGGCTGTCGTAGATCTTGCGCCCCTGATCGTCGGTCAGCCAGCTGCCTTCGGCGCCGACGATCAGACGCGGGTCGCGCTGGAAGTTGCGGTTGGCGGAGAACGGCATCCAGTGCGCATCCAGCTTGAGCTGGCTGGCCAGGGACGGGGTTGCGGTCTGCGGCATGTTCATCGGAGGAGCCTCGCACTCGACGGTGTCGTGGGAGGGGCTTTAGCCGCGAAGATCGACAGCAATCGCGGCTGAAGCCGCTCCTACAAGGGAATTGAATCAGTTGCCAGCAAAGGTGCCACGGGCATAGAGTCAGTAAAACAGTACTCTTCTTATCTTCAGTTCAAGGCCTACTAAACAAATGAGCAGCCGTCGTCCCGATCCGCTGGCCCAGGTCAGCGACTTTGAAATCCGCCTGCTCAAGCTGTTTCGCAGCGTGGTGGAATGCGGCGGCTTTTCCGCCGCGGAAAGTGCGCTGGGCATCGGCCGCTCGGCCATCAGCCAACAGATGAGCGATCTCGAACAGCGCCTTGGCCTGCGCCTGTGCCAACGCGGCCGCGCCGGTTTCGCCCTGACCGAGGAAGGCCGCGAGGTGTACCAGAGCACCCTGCAACTGTTGGCGGCGCTGGAGAGCTTTCGCACCGAGGTCAACGGCCTGCACCAGCACCTGCGTGGCGAGCTGAACATCGGCCTGACCGACAACCTGGTGACCATCCCGCACATGCGTATCACCAATGCCCTGGCACGCCTCAAGGTGCAGGGGCCGGACGTGCGTATCAATATCCGTATGACGCCACCCTCGGAGGTGGAACAGGGCGTGCTCGATGGCCGCCTGCACATCGGCGTGGTGCCGCAAGTCGGCGCCCTCTCCGGCCTCGAATACCAGGCGCTGTACGACGAGCGCTCGCTGCTCTACTGCGCGGTCGGCCACCCGCTGTTCTATGTCGATGACCAGCAACTCGAGGACGAACGGCTCAACGCCCAGGAGGCCATTGCCCCGACCTTCCGCGTGCCGCCCGAGGTGCAGAGCCATTACCAGGCGCTGAACTGCACGGCCAGCGCCTCGGATCGCGAAGGCATGGCCTTTCTCATCCTCACCGGGCGCTACATCGGCTACCTGCCCGACCACTATGCCCAGGCCTGGGTGCAGCAGGGTCGCCTGCGGGCGCTCAAGGCCAGCAGTCGCTACTACGACATCAACCTGGCGGCGGTCACGCGCAAGGGCCGCCGCGCGCACCTGGTGCTGGAGAGTTTTCTCGACGCCCTGGCCGAAGCCTGATTCGCGCACCAGCGCAGTGCATCAAGCACCAGAGCCGGGCACTCCACTCGACACGCCGCCCTATCAGGCTTACAGACGTTGCGCAGCGCGCCCGATCCGGATACCAGCAACATCTAGCTATTGATGTCAGCTTCACGTCGCCATATAAATGACGGCAAGTTTCTTGCTGGCAAAACGCCAGAGAGGCTCGCACCTCCGTCATTCTCCGCTGCCTTGGCCGTACGCTTGGCTGTCGTTATTCCTGGTTTTCGAGGCTCATGATGTTCTTCTTCAAACCGGTTCTGGCGTTGATGAACCGCGCGCGTTACGCCCACAAATTCCTGCTGATCTTCGCCGTGTTCATGCTGCCCTACTGTTGGCTGTCGGTGAGCAAGCTGCTCGACGTCAACGCCACGCTGGAGCAATCGCAGCATGAGTTGCAGGGCCTGCAGAGCATCGAGCAGTACCTGCCGGTGTATCGCCAGGCACTGGAGCAGGCCGGCATGCACGTGATCGGCTATGCGCGTAACAAGGACGACGCCAAGCAGGAAATCGAACGCCGTAGCCAGGCCTTCGTCGCGGCCATTAGCGCACTCAATGCCAGCCTCGATGCCAGTCAATTCGCCGACATGAAGCTCGCCGAAAGCGACCCTGGCTTCAGCCTGGACAAGAAGCTGTCGGTCCAGGGTCTCAGCTCGCAGATGATCGAGCACGTCAGCTCGGTGCATGACCTGAGCGCCAACATGCGCGAGATCGCCGCCATGTCCAAGCTCAGCCAGGACAGCAATCCGCGCATTTACCGCAACGTCGATCTGCTGCTCAACCAGCTGCTGCCGCTGTATGAAGTGCTGACCCAGACCCGCACCTACGCCGGCTACATGACCGCCTACGGCTTTCTCGAATCCTCGTCGCGCCCTGCCATCACCAACCAGCTCAGCACCCTGCAGCGCTACGCCGGCGGCATTGAGGCCAAGGGTAATGCCGAAGCGCAGCAACTGATGACCGGCGCCGCCCGTGATGCCGCCGCGCTGTACAAACGCGAGATCGTTGATACCTATACGCAGAGCGGTTACTTCGACCAGAACGCAGTAGAACAGTGGCTGCAACGTTATGAGTCCTACGCACCGCAGGCCGCCGAACTGGACAAAGCCAGCAACCTGCTGCTGCAAGAGACCGCCGTCCTGCTGCAGGCACGTGCCGACGCCAACCTGCGCGAACTGATGCTGTGGGCCGGCACCCTGCTGGTGGTGATTACCCTGCTGGTGTACCTGTTCGTCGGCTTCTACCTGTCGGTGCGCGGCGCCATTCGCGACCTGACCAATGCCACCCGACGCATGGCCGAAGGCGACCTGCGCCAGAGCGTGAAGACCGCCGCGCGTGACGAGCTGGGCGACCTGGCCCAGGACTTCAACGAGATGCAGACGCGCATGAGCGAGCTGATCGCCCAGGTCGCGCGCTTCTCCGAAACCACTCTGGGCAAGGCGCAGAGCGTCAGCGACAGCGCCTCCACCAGCCAGCGCAGTGTCGAGCGCCAGGCCAACGAACTGGAGTTGATCGCTACCTCGATGAGCGAACTGGTCAGCAACGTCCAGGAGGTCAGCCAGAACTCTCATGTGACTGCCGACAAAGCCAACACAGCCGGCGAGAAGTGCCGCGAAGGCCGCGTGCAGGTCGATCACGCCGTGTCGCGCATCAACCAGCTGTTCACCGAGATGGACGACTCCATCGGTGCCATCACCTCGGTGGAGAAGGAAAGCGAGGAAATCGCCAAGGCCGTCGACCTGATCAAGAGCGTCGCCGAGCAGACCAACCTGCTCGCGCTCAACGCCGCCATCGAGGCCGCGCGTGCTGGCGAACAGGGTCGTGGTTTCGCCGTGGTGGCCGATGAAGTACGCAGCCTGGCGATCCGTTCCCACGAGCTGACCGGCGAGATCGACCAGACCATCGGTCGCCTGCGCCAGCAGGTCGGCAGTGCGGTGAAGACCATTCGTGGCAGCCACCAGAGCGCAGCACAGAGCGTCGAGCAGATCACCCTGACGGCGAGCATCTTCGAAGAAATCACCGGCAGCATGGATCAGATCATCGACCACAACATCCAGATCGCCTCGGCTGCCGAGCAGCAGGCCGCGGTGGTGCAGGGCGTCGAGCAGAACACCCTGGAGATCAAGCACCTCAGCGACAGCAACGCCCATGAAGCGCAGAGCACGGTGAACGTCAGCGACGAGCTGACCGGCATGACCCGCGACCTGCACGGGCTGATCGCCAACTTCAAGGTATGACCCGCGTGGCCGTGAGCGAGCCCCGCTCACGGCCGGCCTGGAGTGACGTAGCCGACGCAAACGGGCTTTTTCACGCCGTAATGCTTGTCACCCAGGCGGCACTGGGGTATCTGTGCAATCGCTGTGCTCCCAGATCAGTTCGGAATCGCCCATGACCTTCGAAGTCCCCGCCCACAGCGCCCACGGCAAACCCGCCGGGCGCATCCGCCAGAAGAATGAAGAAGCCATCATCAAGGCTGCCGAGGAAGAGTTCGCCCGGCACGGCTTCAAGGGCACCAGCATGAACACCATCGCGCAGAACGTCGGCCTGCCCAAGGCCAACCTGCACTACTACTTCAACAACAAGCTAGGCCTGTATCTGGCGGTACTGAGCAATATCCTCGAACTCTGGGACAGCACCTTCAACAACCTGACGGTCGAGGACGACCCGGCCGAGGCGCTGGAGCGCTACATCCGCGCCAAGATGGAATTCTCCCGGCGCCAGCCGAAGGCCTCGCGCATCTTCGCCATGGAAGTGATCAGCGGCGGCGACTGCCTGTCGCAGTACTTCAACCAGAACTACCTAGACTGGTTCCGCGGTCGCGCCGCGGTGTTCGAAGGCTGGATCACCGCCGGCAAGATGGACCCGGTCGAGCCGATCCACCTGATCTTCCTGCTGTGGAGCAGCACCCAGCATTACGCCGACTTCGCCTCGCAGATCTGCCGCGTGAAACAGAGCTCGCGCCTGACCAAGCAGGACTTCGAGGAAGCCGCCGACCAACTGGTGCAGATCATCCTCAAGGGCTGTGGCCTGACACCTGCCGCCAAAGCCTGATGGCGTTCACCCTGCTCGGCCCTTGCGAATACCGCGAGGACATTCGCAAGAGCCGCTTCATCGCCCTCGCCGCGCCGATTGCCAGCGCGGCCGACGCGCAAGCCTTCATCGACAACCACAGCGACCTGGCCGCCTCGCATAACTGCTGGGCGTGGAAGGTCGGCAACCAGTACCGCTTCAACGACGACGGCGAACCGGGCGGCACGGCTGGGCGGCCGATCCTCGCCGCCATCGAAGGGCAAGACTGCGATCAGGTGGTGGTACTGGTGATTCGCTGGTATGGCGGCATTCAGCTCGGCACCGGCGGCCTGGCTCGCGCCTACGGCGGCAGCGCAGCCAAATGCCTGCAGGCAGGCGAGCGGCGCGAACTGGTGCTGCGCCAGGCCTTCAGTTGTCACCTGCAGTTCGCCGAGCTGTCGCTGTTCAAGGCGCGCCTGAGCGAATTCGACAGCCTGATCGAAGGTGAAGCCTACGACGCCACCGGCGCATGCCTGCAACTGGCCGTGGTGCCAGCCGAACAGGCGGCGCTGGAGCGTCTGCTGGGCGATATCAGCCGTGGCCGCGAAAGCCTGAGGGCATCATGAAACGGACGCCCCTTGCACTCCTGCCGCTGTTGATGTGGCTGGCGCTACCGGCCCAGGCTGACGTACAGGAGCACTTGCAGGAACAGTATTACGACCTGCAGGTGGCTTCCGGCGAATCCCTTAGCAACGCCCTCGACCAGGCCTCGCCGATTCGCGACAACGGCCAGATCTATCACGCCTACACACGCTGGAAGGTGCAGTGGAATTTCTGGTGGCGCGAGCAGCGCGACGGGCGCTGCCAGATCGACCTCACCCGCACTCAGGTGAACGCCTCCATCACCCTGCCCCGCCTCGGCGGCGGCGACGCCCAGCAGCGCCAGCGATTCGAGCAGTACCTGGGCGCACTGCGCGAGCATGAACTGGGGCATTACCGTATAGGCCAGGCCGCTGCCGCCGAGATCGACGCGGCCCTGCTGGCAACGCCGGAATACCCCAGTTGCGCCGAGCTGCAACAGCAGGCCAACCAGCGCGCCAATGCCATCCTGCAGCGACATGCCGAACAGGAGCGGCAGTACGACCGGCAAACCGGTCACGGCCGCAGCCAGGGCGCCTGGCTGACGGAATGACGGCTAACGCACAGGGTGTGCAAAGCCGCCGCCCTGCCGCGAATCAGAGGCGGACGCGCTCGACAAATCCCACCCGAGACCAGCCCGCTTTAGCCAGTGGCTGTACCGGGCTTATCGGATCGACATTCGCTATGCTGATCTTCTTTCTCATCCGCCATGGAGCCTGACATCACTGCCTCCCGATCCATCCTGATCATTGGAGCCTCACGCGGCCTCGGCCTTGGTCTGGCCGGTGAATTCGCCGCCCAGGGCTGGGCCGTAACCGCCACCGTGCGCAGCGCCGCACAACAAGCGCCATTGCAGGCACTGCCTGGCGTACGCGTTGAGCAGTTGGAGATGACTGACCCGGACAGCCTCGATCAGTTGGCCAACCGCCTGAGCGGCCAGCAGTTCGACGTCATTTTCGTCAACGCCGGGGTGGCCGGCCCTTCACACCACAGCACCGCGCAGGCCAGCGCCGAGGAAATGGGCCAACTGTTCCTGACCAACGCCGTCGCCCCTCTACGCGTGGCCGAACGTCTGCTACCGCACCTGGCCGCCGAACACGGGCTGATCGTGTTCATGAGTTCGATCCTCGGCAGCATCGAGGCCGGCGCTGGCCTGGGCATGCCGCTGTACGGCGCCAGCAAGGCCGCTCTCAACCACCTCGTGCAGTGCTTCGTACGCACTCAGGACAACCCAAAACTCGGCGTAGTGCTGATGCATCCGGGCTGGGTACGCACCGACATGGGCGGCGCCGACGCTCCGCTGGATATCGACAGCAGCTGCAAGGGCATGGTCGAACAAGTCAGCTCCGCCGCTGGCCAAGCCGGTCTGCACTATCTGGACTTCGAGGGCAACCCGCTGCCCTGGTAAGCGTCAGCGCTGGAGTTCGGCGCGCCACCTGCGCACAGAGCACGATTACTCCCACGCTCCGGCGTGGGGGCGATTCGCCTGAGTGAGCGAGCCATTTCGCGCCATAACGCACGCCATAAACATCCTGACATTCGTATACTTTGCCGCGCTCTGAACACTCGCAGGATGCGAGCCTCCCACAACAGCTATCCGGGACGAGGTCAATGGACAACCTGTATCAGCCCCCCAAAGCCGAGCTGCTCGACGAACAATCCCTCACCCGCAACGCCTTCTTCGTCACCTCACTGAAGAAGTTCTACCTGCTGTATTTCACCACCTTCAGCCTGTACTCCCTCTATTGGTTCTACAAACAGTGGGACAGCCAGCGCAGCGCGATGCTGCCGAAAAAGATCTGGCCGGCGGCGCGCTCGATTTTTCAGATATTTTTCACCCATTCGTTATGCAGGCTGATCAAAGAGCACAAGCTGCGTCTGGGTCAGGCGGCCTGGAGTTACTCGGGCACTGCCTGGGCGTACGTGTTGCTGACCATCGTCACCAACCGCCTGTCGCGGATCGATGGCCCAGGCGGCGGTCTTGAATGGCTAATGCTGTTCGCCATCATCATGGCGCCAGCCCTGCCCCTGGCGCTGATCCAGCAACAGGCCAACCAGGCAAGTGGCGATGACGATGGGCAGAGCAACGCCTCTATCAGCGGTCTCAACCTGCTGTGCATGGCCCCCGGGGCCTTGCTATGGCTGTTCCTGATGGGCGCATTCTTCGTCTGAGAACCCCAGCGCGTCCGGGTATCCAATGAGCGGACACTTCAGGCATGGCGCCTCTTTTCCCGGATTGCATCGTCGCCACCCTCAGTTCGCTCGAATGCGGTGCGCACGGCGCACCCTACGGGTTGGGTCGCACCAATCCTGCGCATGAACCAGGACTAGCGGCAGACGCAAACGCCCGCCGCCAGCTTTTCTGACCTCCTGGCCAAGTTTTTGCTTTAGCCCCGCTCAGTTATCTCCATGAGCGCTTTCCATGTCTGCCTCACCCGACTCCCAACGCTTGCAGCTCACCGCCATCAGCAAGCAATACCCCGGCTGCCTGGCCAACGACCGTATCGACCTGGCCATCGCTCCCGGCGAGATTCGCGCCCTGCTCGGCGAGAACGGTGCCGGCAAAAGCACGCTGATGAAGATCATCTACGGCGTGACTCAACCCAGCAGCGGCGAAATTCGTTGGCAAGGCCAGGCATTGAAGATGCGCGACCCGGCCATGGCGCGCCGTCTGGGCATCGGCATGGTGTTCCAGCATTTCTCGCTGTTCGAGACCCTCACCGTGGCCGAGAACATCGCCCTGGCCATGGGTGCTGAGGCCGGCACGCCGAAGCAGCTGGAGCCGAAGATTCGTGAGGTGTCGCAGCGCTACGGCATGGCGCTGGAGCCGACTCGCCTGGTGCACAGCCTGTCCATCGGCGAGCGTCAGCGGGTGGAGATCGTTCGTTGCCTGATGCAGGACATCCAACTGCTGATCCTCGACGAACCCACCTCGGTGCTCACCCCGCAGGAGGCCGATGAGCTGTTCGTCACCCTGCGCCGCCTGGCCGCCGAAGGCTGCAGCATTCTCTTTATCAGCCACAAGCTCGGCGAGGTGCGCGCGCTGTGCCAGAGCGCCACGGTGCTGCGCGGCGGCCGCGTGTCCGGGCATTGCTTGCCGGCCGAATGCAGCGACCTGGAGCTGGCGCGGCTGATGGTCGGCGACGCCGAGGGACTGGAAAGCAGCTACCCGAAAGTCAGCGGCGGACTGCCACGGCTGCGTGTCGATGACCTCAGTTGGCACAACCCCGACCCGTTCGGCTGCTCGCTGGAACGCATTCGCCTGGAAGTGCGCAGCGGCGAGATCGTCGGTATCGCCGGGGTCGCCGGCAATGGTCAGGACGAGCTGCTCGCCCTGCTCAGCGGCGAAACCCGCCTGCCGCGTGGCGAGCGTGAGCGAGTCAGCCTGGATGCCGCACCGGTGGCCAACCTGCATCCCGATGCGCGACGCCAGCTGGGCCTGGCCTTCGTACCCGCCGAGCGCCTCGGCCATGGCGCGGTGCCGGAGATGAGCCTGGTAGATAACGCTTTGCTCACTGCCTTCGGCCAGGGCCTGGTCAAGGGCGGCCTGGTGCAGCGCGGCAAGGTGCGCGCGTTGGCCGAGCAGATCATCCAGCGCTTCGCGGTGAAGACGCCGGATGCCGACACCGCTGCACGCAGCCTGTCCGGTGGCAACCTGCAGAAATTCATCCTGGGGCGGGAAATCCTGCAAAACCCGAAACTGCTGGTGGCCGCGCACCCGACCTGGGGCGTGGACGTCGGCGCCGCTGCCGCCATCCACCGCGCGCTGATCGCCCTGCGCGATGCCGGCGCGGCGATTCTGGTGATCTCCGAAGACCTCGACGAGCTGTTCCAGATCAGCGACCGCATCGGCGCACTGTGCAGCGGGCGACTGTCGCCGCTGGCCGAGACGGCGCAGGTGTCCACCGTGGAAGTCGGCCGCTGGATGGCCGGTGAATTCGATCAACCCGCCGCCGCTGCGGCTTGCTGACGGAGCCCGTCATGCTGTTATCCCTGGAACCGCGCGGCCAGCAATCGCGCCCCATGCTCTGGCTGTCGCCGCTGCTGGCCGCCGTACTGACCTTGGTGAGCGGCGTACTGCTGTTCACCCTGCTCGGCCATGACCCGCTGGAGACCCTGCACACCCTGCTGATCGCGCCGGTCAGCGATTGGTATGGTGTTTCCGAACTGCTGGTCAAGGCGCTGCCGATCCTGCTTTGTGCCCTCGGCCTGGCGGTGGCCTACCAGGCGCGCATCTGGAACATCGGCGCCGAAGGCCAGTTGCTGATCGGCGCCCTCGCCGGCAGCGCCATGGCCCTGCAACTGATCGACTGGGACAGCCGCTGGGCACTGGCCTGGGTAGTGCTGGTCGGCACCTGCGCGGGCGCGGCCTGGGCCGGGCTCACAGCCTGGCTGCGCACGCAGTTCAATGCCAACGAAATCCTCACCAGCATCATGCTCAACTACATCGCGCTGAACCTGCTGCTGTTCTTCGTGCATGGCCCGCTGAAGGACCCGGCCGGTTTCAACTTCCCCGAGTCGGCGATGTTCGGCGACGCCAGCCGCCTGCCACTGGTCAGCGAGGACGGACGCCTGCACGGCGGCCTGTATCTGGCGCTGCTGGCCCTGGTGGCGGTGTGGGTGCTGCTGCACAAGAGCTTTCTCGGTTTCCAGATCAAGGTACTCGGCCTGGACAAGCGCGCCGCCGGCTTCGTCGGCTTTCGCGAAAAACGCCTGGTGTGGTTCGCCCTGCTGGTCAGCGGCGCGCTGGCTGGGCTGGCAGGCGTCGGCGAAGTGGCCGGCCCGATTGGTCAGTTAGTGCCACAGGTATCACCCGGCTACGGCTACGCGGCGATCACCGTGGCCTTTCTCGGCCGCCTCAATCCGCTCGGTATTCTGTTTGCCAGCCTGCTGATGGCGCTGCTCTACCTGGGCGGCGAGAACGCACAGATGAACCTCAACCTGCCGCAGGCGATCACCCAGCTGTTCCAGGGAATGATGCTGTTCTACCTGCTGGCCTGTGACGTGCTGATCCTCTACCGGCCACGGCTGAAGTGGAAATGGGCGAAGCGCGGCGCCAAAAACAACACTGAGGCCATGGCCTGACAAAGAATCTGTAGGAGCGAGCTTGCTCGCGATCCTTGGCGACACTGATCGCGAGCAAAAACTGGGCGTCCCCCTCGCCCCTACACAGCTATACGCAAAGGAATCCCCATGGATCTCGATCTGTTGACCAATATTTTCTACGCCATGGTGCGCACCGGCACGCCGCTGCTGCTGGTGGCCCTGGGCGAGCTGGTGTGCGAGAAGAGCGGCGTGCTCAACCTCGGCCAGGAAGGCATGATGCTGTTCGGCGCGGTGATCGGTTTCATCGTCGCCTTCAGCACCGGCAGCCTGTGGCTCGGCGTACTGCTGGCGATTGCCGCCGGCATGCTGTTGTCGCTGCTGTTCGCTGCCGTGGCGCTGGGTTTCAACGCCAATCAGGTGGCTACCGGCCTGGCCCTGACCATCTTCGGCGTCGGCCTGTCCACCTTCGTCGGCGCCGCCTGGGTCGGCAAACCGCTGTCCGGTTTCGAGCCGATCGTCATTCCGCTACTGTCCGATATTCCGCTGATCGGGCGCATGCTGTTCGCCCAGGACGTGCTGATCTACCTGTCCTTCGCGCTTTTTGCGCTGGTGGCCTGGGTGCTGCTGAAAAGCCGCATCGGCCTGATCATCCAGGCCGTTGGCGAAAACCCGGACGCCGCCAGCGCCATGGGCCTGCCGGTACTGCGCGTGCGTACCCTAGCAGTGCTGTTCGGCGGCGCCATGGCCGGCCTGGCGGGCGGCTACCTGTCGCTGGCCTACACGCCGATGTGGGCGGAGAACATGACCGCAGGCCGCGGCTGGATCGCCCTGGCGCTGGTGGTGTTCGCCAGTTGGCGCGTGTTCCGCGTGCTGCTCGGCGCCTATCTGTTCGGCCTGGCCAGCATCCTCCACCTGGTGGCGCAGGGCATCGGCCTGTCGATCCCGTCGAACCTGCTGGCCATGCTGCCCTACGTCGCCACCATCGTGGTGCTAGTGCTGCTCTCGCGTGATGCGATCAAGACCCGCCTGTATGCGCCGGTATCGCTGGGCCAGCCATGGCAGCCGGGGCATTGATGTGCACATGAATCGCGGCTGAAGCCCCTCCTACAGGGTGTGCGTCGCTTGTGTAGGAGCGGCTTCAGCCGCGATAAGCTCTAGAGCCACACCGCATCCCATAGCGGGTAATCCGCTACCCGTTTCACCAGGCCTGCCCGCACAGGATTGGCAATCACGTAACGCGCAACAGCTCGTAAATCCTCTTCCTGACGCACAGCCCGATCATGGAAGCCGGGCTGCCATAACGGGCCAACCCGAGACAAACGCTGATTGATCTGCCGTGAGCTGCGGCCTTTCACCTGGCGCATCAGCTCATTCAAGGTGGCGCTCTCCAGCTGCACTAGCCAATGAAGATGATCAGGCATCATCACCCATGCCAGCGAGTGCACTAGTCCGGTCTCATGAGCCTCGCGAAGCTCGGCGACCAATAGTCGCCCGAGAGAGAAATCCTGGAGAAGCGCTTCTCGGCCATACAGTACGGCCGTCAGCAAATAGATCCGACCAGTTTCGGAATAACGTCCACGGCGTAGTGCTCCTGCATGTGGTTTGTCTGAACGAAGCATTCCTTTGCCTCCTGATCGTGATTGGTTCTGTATAGCAGTTGATCGCGGCTGAAGCCGCTCCTACAAAAACAACATGCCCTGTAGGAGCGGCTTCAGCCGCGAAAAGCTTGCTGCTGCGATCTCACCGGCCACAACTGCGCCACGCCCCAGGCCAGTTCGAAGACCAGGAAGATCGCGATCAGTGGCGTTGCACCGTGCATCAATGCGTACGCCTGCCAGGCGGAGAACAGCAGGCGGCCGGCCGCGTCATAGCGGCCGAACACCGCTTGCGGGTCACGGACACGCAGCACCGACCAGACGCAGACGATCGAGCCCATCAGGTTGGCCAGCAGCATATGCATCGGCTCGAAAGGCGGCAGCGCGCCGGGCAGGCCTAGGCCGTGATGCAGGCTCTGCAGCAGGCCGTGCAGCGCCATGAAGCTCCAGGGCGTGACGAATGCGGCGGTCACCAGCAGGTCGTACCAACCGCTAGCCCGTACCAGGCGACGATAGTGTTCGGGGGTCCACATGGGTGTTGCTCCAGTCATTGAAGGAGCACCCAGGCTAAGGCCTGGAGTATGCTCCAAGGTCAACACCCAGCCGAGTGAAAAGATGCGAATCGGAGAACTGGCCGAGGCCTGCGCCGTGAGCCGCGACACCCTGCGTTTCTACGAGCAACGTGGGCTGATCGCCGCGCGGCGCAATGCCAATGGCTATCGCGACTACCCTGCCGAGATGGTGCAGTTGGTCATCTACATCAAGACTGCGCAGCGCCTGGGTTTCAGCCTCGGCGAAATCGGTCAGCATGTCGGCGGCCTGTGGCAAGCCAGCGACCCGGATCAGGCCGTGACTCAACTGCTACAGGACAAGCTGGCGCTGATCGAGAGTCGCATCGACGAGTTGCAGCAATTGCGCAACGACCTGCTGCAGCGCTTGGCGACGACCTGCCCGCTGCGTGCCTGACACGGATTGCATGCTGACCAGAAAGTCAGCTATCTTCCGCGCACGTCATTTCCGACGCACCTGGATCAGCAGACAGGGTCAACACTGAGCTGGCTTACCTGACATCAACCTCAGAGGAGCCTGCTCATGGCAGCTACCCGTATCTGGATCAAGAACCCCCTCGCCATCTTCACTGCCAACGACCTGGACGCTTCCGGTGGTCTGGTGATCGAGGATGGCCGCATCGCTGAAGTGCTCGGCGCTGGTCAGCAACCTGCCACTCCCTGTCAGCAGGTGTTCGATGCCCGCGAGCACGTGGTGCTGCCGGGCCTGATCAACACTCATCATCACTTCTACCAGACCCTCACCCGCGCCTGGGCGCCGGTGGTCAACCAGCCGCTGTTCCCCTGGCTGAAAACGCTCTACCCGGTCTGGGCACGCCTCACCCCGGAGAAACTGGCGCTGGCCAGCAAGGTGGCGCTGGCCGAACTGTTGCTGTCCGGCTGCAGCACGGCCGCCGATCACCATTACCTGTTCCCCGGCGGCCTGGAGAATGCCATCGATGTGCAGGTCGAAGCAGTCCGCGAACTGGGTATGCGCGCCATGCTCACCCGCGGTTCGATGAGCCTGGGCGAAGCCGACGGTGGCCTGCCGCCGCAGCAGACGGTGCAGCAGGGTGAGGTGATCCTGGCGGACAGCCAGCGTCTGATCGGCCAGTACCACCAGCGCGGCGACGGCGCGCAGATCCAGATCGCCCTGGCGCCCTGCTCGCCCTTCTCGGTGACTCAGGAAATCATGCGCCAGAGCGCCGAACTGGCCGAGGAACTGGACGTGCGCCTGCACACTCACCTGGCCGAAACCCTCGACGAGGAAGACTTCTGCCTGCAGCGCTTCGGCCTGCGCACCGTGGATTACCTGGACAGCGTCGGCTGGCTCGGCCCGCGTACCTGGCTGGCCCACGGCATTCACTTCAACCCCGACGAAATCGCCCGCCTGGGCGCCGCCGGCACCGGCATCTGCCATTGCCCAAGCTCCAACATGCGCCTGGCTTCGGGCATCTGCCCCAGTCTCGAGCTGGAAGCCGCCGGTGCGCCGCTGGGCCTGGGCGTCGACGGTTCGGCCTCCAACGATGCCTCGAACATGATCCTCGAGGCGCGCCAGGCGCTGTACATCCAGCGCCTGCGCTATGGCGCCGAGGCGATCACCCCGCAACGCGTGCTCGGCTGGGCCAGCAAGGGCTCGGCGAAACTGCTGGGCCGCAGCGACATCGGTGAGCTGGCAGTGGGCAAGCAGGCCGACCTGGCGCTGTTCAAGCTCGATGAGCTGCGTTTCTCCGGCAGCCACGATCCACTTTCCGCGCTGCTGCTGTGCGGTGCCGACCGCGCCGACCGGATGATGATCGGCGGCACCTGGCGCGTCATCGATGGGCAGATCGAAGGGCTGGACGTGGCGCAGCTGATCGCCGATCACCGTCAGGCGGCGCGTGAGCTGATCAACGGCTGAGGACGATCCGCAGGGTGAGCCGTGCGCGCTGGTGAACCAAGGTGCGCACGGCGCACCCTACGAGCAGATCAGCGATTAATCGACCGAACAATTATTCTTTACGCACCACAACACGGCACGTCACAACACCACGCACCAATCCAGCTCCAGCATCGAGTAAGGCCAGCAGCCAGAACGGCAGCAACACCGCTATCTGTCTTGTTGGTCAGCTTTTTGCAGTCATGGGATCAGCCAACCAACGGCCATCCCAATACCAAGACTGGAGCTGCACCCACCATGTTCGAGAAGAGCAAGAAACCGCTGCTGCGCACCCTCGTCGCCGCCCTGGGCTTTGGCGCCATGCTCAGCGCCTCCGCCGCCGATCCGCTGAAGGTCGGCTTCGTTTACATCGGCCCCATCGGCGACCACGGCTGGACCTACCAGCACGAACAAGGCCGGCAGATGCTGATCAAGGAAATGGGCGACAAGGTCACCACCAGCTTCGTCGAGAACGTGCCGGAAGGCGCCGATGCCGAGCGGGTGATTCGCAACATGGCCAAGGGTGGTTTCGACCTGATTTTCACCACCTCCTTCGGCTACATGAACCCGACCATCAAGGTGGCCAAGCAATTCCCCAAGGTGACCTTCGAGCACGCCACCGGCTACAAGCAGGACAAGAACGTTGGCACCTACCTGTCGCGCTCCTATGAAGGCCGCTACGTCGGCGGCTTCCTCGCAGCGAAGATGACCAAGACCAAGAAGGTTGGCTACATCGCCTCGTTCCCGATCCCCGAGGTGATCCGCGATATCAATGCCATCCAGTTGGCGCTGGACAAGTACAACCCGGGCACCGAGATCAAGGTGGTGTGGGTCAACACCTGGTTCGATCCGGGCAAGGAGTCCGACGCCGCCAACGCACTGATCGACCAGGGCGTGGACGTGATGTTCCAGCACACCGACAGCCCGGCGCCGATCCAGACCGCCGAGCGTCGCGGCATCTACTCCGTCGGCTACGCCTCGGACATGGCCCACTTCGGACCGAAGGCCGTGCTCACCTCCATCGTCAACGACTGGGGCCCGCACTACATCAAGTCCACCCAGGCGGTGATCGACGGCACCTGGCAGCCGCAGGATTTCTGGGGTGGCCTGGCCGAGGACACCATCGAACTGCCGATCAGCGATCTGGTGCCGGCTGACGTGAAGAGCGAGGCCGAGCAGATCATCGCCGACATTCGTAGCGGCGCGTTCCACCCTTTCACCGGCCCGATCAAGGATCAAAGCGGCGCAGTACGCATCGCCGAGGGCGTGAGCGCGACCAACGCCGAGCTGGCCTCGATGAACTACTACGTGGAAAACGTGAAGGCCGAAATGCCGAAGTAAGCGGCTGACGGGTTGCACGCGCCCTACGGTCTGCAGGACGGGTGCAACCCGCCGCCTGGCACCTACCGATGCCGTCCCTGCCACTGGCAGAACCGCATCAAGGGGACGCTTCAGCAGAAGCGTCCTTTTTCGCTGCCCTGGGTACGAGAAGACTCGCAGCAACACCCCGGAGCTTTTATGAACAGCCTACCCATCATCGACATCGCCCCTCTCTACGCCGACGACGCTTCGGCCTGGCCCGCCGTGGCCGAGGCCATCGACCGCGCCTGTCGCGACTGGGGCTTCTTCTACATCGTCGGCCACCCCATCAGCGCCGAACGCATCGACGACCTGCTCAGTGCGGCAAAGACCTTCTTCGCCCTGCCCGCCGACGACAAACTCAAGATCGACATCACCCAGACGGCCCACCACCGTGGCTACGGCGCCATCGCCACCGAACAGCTCGACCCGAGCAAGCCGAGCGACCTCAAGGAAACCTTCGACATGGGTTTCCACATGCCCGCCGATCACCCCGAGGTGCTGGCCGGCAAACCACTGCGCGGGCCGAATCGTCACCCGGAGATGCCTGGTTGGGCCGCGCTGACGGAGCAGCATTACGCCGATATGCAGGCGCTGGCCAAGACCCTGCTGCGCGCCATGGCCATGGCGCTGGACATCGAGCACGACTTCTTCGACGCGCGCTTCCATGAGCCGATCAGCGTGCTGCGCATGATCCACTATCCGCCACGCCACACCGCCAGCAGCGCCGACCAGCAAGGTGCCGGCGCACACACCGATTACGGCTGCATCACCCTGCTCTACCAGGACGATGCCGGTGGCCTGCAGGTGCGCGCGCGCGATGGCCAGTGGATCGACGCGCCGCCGATTGCCGGCAGCTTCGTAGTCAACATCGGCGACATGATGGCGCGCTGGAGCAACGACCGTTACACCTCGACGCCGCACCGGGTGATCAGCCCGCTAGGGGTGGATCGCTACTCCATGCCGTTCTTCGCCGAGCCGCATCCCGACACGCTGATCGACTGCCTACCGAACTGCTCCAGCGCGGACGATCCGGCCAAGTATTCGCCAGTGACCAGCGCCCAATACCTGCTGTCGCGCTTCGCCGATACCTATGCCTATCGGCGCGAGGAAGCGCAGAGCTGATGATGGCTCCCACGCTCCGGCGTGGGAGACCCGCCTGGGACGCTCTGCGTTCCCACGCAGAGCGAGGGAACGATCAGTCCACTCTACGCAGCTGGCTCGCCAGCGCAGCACGATCCTGTCCCAACGGTTAAACTTTGCCGCACCCAAAGCCTGACAACGAGAACCGACCATGCCCGAATGGCTCAACGCCCTGCCCAAGGCCGAACTGCACCTGCACCTGGAAGGCTCGCTGGAGCCCGAGTTGCTGTTCGCCCTGGCCGAACGCAACCAGATCGCCCTGCCCTGGGCTGACGTCGAGACCCTGCGCGCAGCCTATGCCTTCAACAACCTGCAGGAATTCCTCGACCTGTATTACGCCGGCGCCAACGTGCTGCGCACCGAACAGGATTTCTACGACCTGACCTGGGCCTACCTGCAACGCTGCAAGGCGCAGAACGTCATCCACGTCGAAACGTTCTTCGACCCGCAGACCCACACCGACCGCGGCATTCCCTTCGAGGTGGTGCTGCGCGGCATTCAGCAGGCGCTGCTCGACGGTGAGCAGCAACTGGGTATCAGCCATGGCCTGATCCTCAGCTTCCTGCGTCACCTGCCCGAGGAAGAGGCGTTCAAGACCCTGGAGCAGGCCATGCCGTTCCGTGACGCCTTCATCGGCGTCGGCCTCGACAGCTCGGAGAAAGGCTTCCCGCCCCGGCTGTTCGAGCGGGTGTTCGCCAAGGCGCGCAGCGAAGGCCTGCACGCGGTGGCGCATGCCGGCGAGGAAGGTCCGCCCGAATACATCTGGGAGGCGCTGGACCTGCTCAAGATCAAGCGCATCGACCATGGCGTGCGCGCCATCGAAGACGAGCGGCTGATGCAGCGCATCATCGACGAGCAGATCCCGCTGACCGTCTGCCCGCTGTCCAACATCAAGCTGTGCGTGTTCGAGCACATGGGTCAGCACAACATCCTCGAGATGCTCGAACGCGGCGTGAAAGTGACGGTGAACTCGGACGACCCGGCCTACTTCGGTGGCTACGTCGGCGAGAACTTCGCCGCCCTGCACCAGCACCTGGGCATGACCGAAGCACAGGCCAAGCGCCTGGCGCAGAACAGCCTGGACGCGCGCCTGGTCTGAGCAAGAGCGTCGCGGCTCAAGCCCCTCCCACGGAGCCCATGAGTTGTGGGAGGGGCTTCAGCCGCGACTGTAGTATCAGTGTTCCGAGAGCTTGCGCCGCTTGCCGGTCACCATCGACAGCGGCAGGTTCTCGCGCAGCCGATAGCTCTCGAACAAGGCGGCGGCGATATGCAGACCGACCAGCGCCATCAGGCCGTTGGCACAGAATTCGTGGATTTCCAGCGGCAGATCGGCGCCCCAGAAATAATCGACCTCCTCCATCAGAAAGCCGGTCACGCCGAGGCCGAGCATCAACGTCATCATCAGGATCATCACCAGCGCGCCCAGCGGCGAATGCCCCAAGCGGTGATACGGCTGCCCGGAAATCAACGCACGCAGGTGCTCGCGCAAACGCGCCCGGCTCGGCCAGAAATCCGCCCAGCGCGCCGCCGGCGTACCGACGAAACCCCACACCAGACGGACTGCCAGCCAGGCCACCGCGTAGTAGCCGAACCAGCGATGCCAGTCCTCGCCCTCTTCGGTGAAGAAGTAGTTAGCCAGGAAAGCGCCGGCCAGGGACCAGTGGAACAGGCGCACCACTGGGTCCCACAGGCGCACGGTCGGAGTGCTCATCAGCTTTCCACGTTGCTCTTGACGGCGTTACCGCTGACCGGGTCGAAGTAGATCTCGACCTTCTTGCCATCCTTGTTGTGACCGTAGATTTCGTAGCAGTTGCCACCAGTGACCTTGAACTTCTTGATCTCGTAGCCCTGGCCCTTGAGGTCGGCCTGGAACTTGTCCTGATCCTGCCACTGCGACTTGTCGGCGGTGGTGCATTGAGTGGCGGCGAAAGTCAGCGGGCTGACCAGAACCAGAGACAGCAGAAGCAGTTTGCGCATGATGTAGTCCTCTTCGGTGCAGGGGAAAGTGTGCCTGCGGGGCCTACTCTGGCGCCTGAACCTTAAGGCTGTATTAGCGTGCACTGGGCGGTGCACACGATTCGTGGATGAAGGCTTTACGGCGAGGCGGTTGATGACGGACGCCCCTCGGCCAATGCTTGGCTCGCCCCCTCCGCCATTACACGAGCCGTGACCATGAGCCAGCCGAAAACCTTGTACGACAAACACATCGACTCTCACACCGTCTGCACGCTGGATGATGCTGGGCATGTGCTGCTGTACATCGACCGCCAGGTGCTCAACGAGTACACCAGCCCTCAGGCCTTCAGCGGGCTGCGTGAATCGGCTCGGCCTGTATGGCGTCCGAGCGCGCACCTCGCCGTGGTCGATCACGTCAACCCGACCACGGCCAAACGCACTGCCGAAATCGCCGACACCGGTGGCGCACGCCAGGTCGCCTATCTGGCGGAGAACTGCCACGACTTCAGCATCGAACTGTTCGACCTGCTCGACCGCCGGCAAGGCATCGAACATGTGGTGGCTCCCGAGCAGGGCTTCATCCTGCCGGGCATGGTGGTCGCAGCAGGCGATAGTCACACCACCACTTACGGCGCCCTCGGGGCGTTTGGCTTCGGTATCGGCACCTCGGAGATCGAGCATCTGCTGGCTTCGCAGACCCTGGTCTACAAACGGCTGAAAACCATGCGCGTCAGCGTCGACGGTGAGCTGCAAGCGGGTGTGGTCTCCAAGGACATCATCATGGCGCTGATCGCGCAGATCGGCGCCTCTGGCGCCACTGGCTACGCGGTCGAATTCTGTGGTTCAGCCATCTCTGCGCTGAGCGTCGAAGCACGCATGACGGTGTGCAACATGGCCGTCGAAGCCGGTGCGCGCGGCGCCTTCATGGCGCCGGACCAGAAGGTTTTCGACTACCTGGCGAACAGACCGGTGGCCCCCAAGGGCGAGCAATGGCAACAGGCGCTGAACCGCTGGCGCCAGTTGCAGAGCGACCCCGGCGCGCGCTTTGATCGTGAAGTCCGCATCGATGCAGCGCTGTTGCAACCGATGGTCACCTGGGGCACCAGCCCGGACCAGGCACTGAGCATCGACGGCCACATACCGGCACCGAGCGAGCAGGCAGACCCCATCCTGCGTCAGGACATGCAGCGCGCCCTCGACTACATGGGGCTGGAGGCTGGACGAGCGCTACAGGGTATCCGTATCGACCACGCCTTCATTGGCTCCTGCACCAACGCGCGCATCGAGGATCTACGTCAGGTCGCCGAGGTGATCGGCAACCGCAAGGTCGCCAGCCATGTGCGCGCGATGATCGTGCCCGGCTCCACTGCCGTGCGCGAGCAGGCCGAAGCCGAAGGTCTGGCCAGGCAGTTCATCGAAGCCGGTTTCGAGTGGCGTCAGTCAGGCTGCTCCATGTGCCTGGCCATGAACGACGACGTGCTACCACCAGGCGCACGCTGTGCATCCAGCACCAACCGCAACTTCGAGGGACGCCAGGGTGCCGGCGCCCGCACCCACCTGATGAGCCCAGCCATGGTCGCAGCCGCTGCGATTGCCGGGCACCTGACCGATATCCGCTCACTCTGACCTGCGAGGCTCGTATGCACCCCTTCACTCTCGTCAGCGGCAAGGCCGCTGCACTGCCAGCGGCCAATATCGACACCGACGTGATCATGCCCAAGCAGTTCCTCAAGGGCATCGACCGCAACGGGCTGGATCGTGGCCTGTTCTTCGACCTGCGTTTTCTTGCAGATGGCAGTCCCAACCCCGCATTCATCCTCAATCATCCGCAGTGGCAAGGCGCCTGCTTCCTGGTCGTGGGGCCGAACTTCGGCTGCGGTTCCAGCCGGGAACATGCCGTATGGGGGCTCAGGCAACTGGGCATCCGCGCACTGATCGGCAGTAGCTTCGCCGGCATCTTCTACGACAATTGCCAACGCAACGGCGTCTTGACCATCAGCCTGCCAGTGCCGCAGGTGAACGAACTGAGCCTGTGGGTCAGCCAGGCCGAGCACAACCAGCTCGATATCGACCTGGCCAGTCAGAGCATTGGCCTCAGCGATGGCCGAACCATCGGCTTCGACATCGACCCGCTGCGCAAGCAGGCTTTGCTGCAGGGCCTGGATGCCATCGGCAGCACCTTGCAACGTGCCGAGCAGATTCGTCAGTTCGAACGCGGTCATCTGCAGGAAAATCCCTGGCTGGCCTGATTGCGAGCCAGAGAAAAGCCCCTACGGCACTTACGCCGCAGGGGCTTCGTTCAGGCGTAGAGAAAACCCAGCACTTCTTCGAGCAGCGCTTGCGGCACTTCTTCGGCAATGTAGTGCCCGCAGGGCAGCGCCTTGCCACGCACGTCCACTGCCACACGGCGCCACTCCTGCAACGGGTCGAAGCAGCGCCCAACGGTACCCTCCGCACCCCACAACACCAGTAACGGAACGCTCAGCTTGCGCTCGGCCTGCACATCGGCGCGATCATGCTCCAGGTCGATGCCGGCGCTGGCGCGGTAGTCCTCACACAAGCCATGGGCAGTTCCCGGCAGACTCAGGCAGCGCAGATACTCGGCCAACGCTTCCTCGGTGAAGGGCTTCATCCCGGCGCTACGCGCGCCCATCACGCTACGCAGATACAACTCCGGGTTGGCCTCGATCAGGGTTTCCGGCAGCGGCGCCGGGCGGATCAGGAAGAACCAGTGCCAGTAGGCACGGGCGAACTCCTCGCTGGTCTGCTCGTACATGGCCAGTGTCGGTGCGATATCCAGCGCGATCAGATGCTTCACCGCTTCGGGATGATCCTGCGCCAGGCGATGGGCGACGCGTGCGCCGCGGTCATGTGCCAGCACATCGAAGCGAGAGAAGCCGAGCGCCGTCATCAGCTCCAGCATGTCCAGCGCCATCTGCCGCTTGCTGTAAGCCTCGTGCCGTTCACCACCTGCCGGCTTTGCGCTGTCGCCATAACCACGCAAATCTGCCGCCACCACCGTGAAGTGCTTGGCCAGAGGTTCGGCGACCTTGTGCCACATCGCATGGGTCTGCGGGTGACCATGCAGCAGCAACAGCGCCTGACCGCTGCCGCCCTTGCGATAGTGAATGCGTGTGCCATTGACCTGGCACTGGCCTGTCTCGAAGGACGCGAACATGAGGAGAGTCTCCTTTCTTGTAATGGGGAGCCTACATGCTAGGCCGCGCGGCACAGCCCACTAAGGCGCAAAGCGTGGCGGCGCCCTTCATGAATCGTGGCCAAATACCGGTTGCGCAGCCATGTATTGCTCGAGGAACTCCACGCAGGCACGCAACCTGGCCGAATGCGCCAGCCGGGTCGGGTATACGGCCCAGACATTGGCGCTCTGGCGATACTCCGGCAGCACCTGTACTAGCGCACCACTGCTCAGCAGCGGCTGCACTTCCCATTGCGAGCGCAGCATGATGCCGCGATCAGCCAGCGCCCAGGCCAGCACCACTTCACCACTGTTGGAGGACAGAGGCCCGTCGACTCGCACCGCATGCGCCTGCCCCTGCCGCTCCAGGTGCCAGATGCCGAACGGGTAATCGCGCTCCTTGATCACCAGACAATCGTGGGAGCGCAGATCCTCCAGCTCCTGCGGGCAACCGTGACGCTGCAGGTAGGCCGGGGAGGCGCACAACACGCGGTTGTTATCCGCCAGCCGCCTGCCGATGCACTGCCCTGGTAAGTCGTCACCGACGAGAATCTCCAGATCGATCCCTTCGGCAACGATATCCACCACCCGGTCGAACAGTTCGAGACGAACGTTAAGCTCCGGGTGAAGCTCGATCATCTGCGCCAGTGCCGGCGCCAGATGAGTACGACCGAAGCCCAGGCTACTGCTGATGCGCAACAGACCTCGCGGCGTCTGCCGGGCGACGGACAGCTCATCGAACAGCTCGTCCACATCGGCGAGGATACGCAGCGCCCAACGCTGGGTTCGCTCGCCATCCTCGGTCAATGCAACGCGCCGGGTGGTGCGATGCAGCAGGCGCGTAGCCAGGGTCGCTTCGAGAACCTGAATGCGCTTGCTGACGTAAGCGGGAGACAAGCCGAGCTCCTCAGCGGCTGCCGCGAAGCTCTTCTTGCGAATCACGGTGAGGAAGACCCGTAAGTCCTCCGGCAAAGGGAAGGTGTCGCGTGCGCCACTCATGAACCGCATCCAAGGCAGGACAAAGTGGCAGGATACGGCGGCCAGGCGATGAGGGTAACCCCGCCCAGCCGCGCAAACCCTCAGGTTCTCAGAAGTCGAAATCGACCTTGGCCCAGAGGGTACGGCCCGGCTCGTCGATGCGCGTTTCAGCCGGGAAACCGAAACCGGCGTCACCGGCCAGGTTGAGGTGCTCGGCGTAGTTCTTGTCGAGCAGGTTATCCACACCGGCGCTAAGCTTGACCTGCTTGCTCACGCGGTAGGCGCCATTGAGCGAGAGCACGCCGAAGCCGGCACTATCACCGAAGTCCTGCCCCACCACATTGCCGCGCCCTTCGGCGATGCGGCCCTGACCGTCGACCACACGCCACAGGGCGCCGACGCTCCAGTCGTCGCGCTGGTAAGTCAGCCCCAGGCGCGCTTCCAGCGGTGGCATCTGCGGCAGCGCTTCACCATCCGAGCTGTTCTTGCCCCAGGCGTAGGCCAGGGTCGCGTCGGCCTTCCAGTTGGAATCGAATGCATAGGCCACGCCCAGCTCGCCGCCCATGATGCGCGCATCGACGTTGTCGGCCTGCGTGCTCATGCCACGGTAGTCAAACAGGATGTAGTCGCGGATCTGCCCGATATAGGCCGAGGCCCAGGCCTGCAGCTTGTCGTCCTGGTACTGGATGCCGATATCGAGCTGAGTGGTCTTCTCCGGCTTGATGCCATCGAAGGCGTTATCCGCGCCAGCCGGGCCATTGAGGCCGGCGGAGAACAGCTCCCAGTAGTCTGGGAAGCGCTGCACGTGGCCGATGCCGGCGTAGATAGTGGTCGGCGAGCCGGACAGGTCATGCTCGTAACGCACGAAACCGCTGGGCAGGGTATCGGCACGGGTCTCGCCCGCCGTCGGGTTGGGCGTCGACATACCCATCATGTCGCTGAAGTTCTGCCGGTAATCCTTGGCCGAGGCGCGATCCAGACGTGCGCCGGAGATCAGCCGATCACGCTCGGCCAGGCTCCAGGTGGCTTCGGCGAACACACCGTAGTTGTGCATCAGCGCGTCCTTGTCCCAGGGGAAGCGGTCGGCGTCGACGTAGGGCATGCCCATCATGCCGCCGCTGGAGCTGCGTTGGCGGTGTTCGCTACGCTGCGCATCGACGCCGGTGATCAGCTCGACATCGTCCCACTTCCAGGTCGCGGCCAGGCGCGCACCGAAGGTACGACGGTCGACCTGCGCCGCCATCGGCCCGGCCATCATGCTGGTCGGATCGGGCATGCGCAGACGGAAGTTGTCCATCACGTGGTCGGCGTAGTTGTAGTAGACCTTGGCCTCGACCTTATCCAGCACGCCACCGAGGTTGCTGCGTTCGATACGCAGGCCGAGGCTTTCGCGCTTGAACTGGGTACCGTCCATACTGCGGCCGCCGTAGCGCGCCTCGCCATCGCCACGGCCGGCGCTGAGTTCGATCAGGGTATCGGCATCCGGCGTCCAGCCCAGGGCCACATCGCCGTTCCATTTGTCCCAGCGCGAGGCGATGGTGTCGCCGTCACCGTTGTCGTAATCGTCCGACTGTGAGCGGTTGCCCATCACCCGCAGGTAGCCCTGCTCACCGCCGACAGCGCCGTCGATCAGGCGGTCGAAGCGACCATTGGAACCCGCCAGCACACTGGCATGCAGGCGCGCGCCCAGCTCGCCGAAATGTTCCGGCTCACGGTCGAAACGCACCACCCCAGCCGAAGCACCCGGCCCCCAGATTACGGTTTGCGGACCCTTGGTGACGGTCAGCAGATCGAAGGTTTCCGGCGCGATGTAGGAACTGGGCGCGTCCATCCGCCCGGGGCAGGCGCCGATCATCTGCCCGCCATCGGTGAGCAGCAGCAGGCGCGAGCCGAACAACCCGCGCAGCACCGGATCACTGTTGCTGCCGCCACTGCGAATCGCGGAGAAACCGGGAATGGTCTTCAGATAATCCGCCGCATCACTGGCCGGCACCGGCTGGCGTGGGTCCTTGGGGTCGGCCACCACGGTCAGCGGAGAGCTTTGCTGGATTGCCGTGATCACCGTGGGCGGCAGTTCGTGTACATGCTCCTCGGCGGCCTGCAATGCAGGCATGGAGCACAGGCCACAGGCGACGGCCAGGACGGACAGGGGAAAACGAGAGCGCACAGAAGCAGCGCCCGAAACGAAGGAAGCGGACATGCGGATACCTGCAAAGTCGATTTGCGAAGAGGCTTGGTAACGGCCTCATGGGAGTGCTGACTTCAGGTGCGCATGGGCGGAGCGCGTGACAGCGCATGAGGAAAGTGGGCACCCGGCAGCGGGTACGCCGGTAACGCCAGGACGACGTCGCGAGACGACTCCAGGCGGCTCGCAGCCAGCGAGTAAGTGTCGGCCAGCACAGGGCAATGCGAGAACAGCGAACAGTAGCCGCAGGCATCCACCTGCAACACTGGGTTGGAGCTACCCGTTGGGGCCGGCACACTACCGGCCCCATCATGACAGCTGAGTTCGCTCAGCCAGTGCCAGTCAGCCGGCTCGGCACGCAGTTGCGACGCCAGGGGCGCCAGAACGATAAGGACGAGCGCCAGCAGCCCAAGCTGGGCAGCGAAGGTTCGTCTGCGTGCCGTGAACATCATCAGTGCTGGTGCTTGCCTGCGTCATGACCGGCAGCATGATCATGCCCCGCCGGCGCATCCTTCTGCACCGCAACTTCGACCTCGACCTTGCCGGCTTTCTCGAAGTCCAGGGTCAGCGGGAAGCGCTCACCGTCCTTGGCCTGCTGCTTCAGGTTGAACAGCATGACGTGATAGCCCATGGGCTCGAACTTCACCTCGCCACCAGCCGGGATGGCCACGTCCTGCACCTGCTGCATCTTCATCACACCATCGGCATGTACGTGTTCGTGCAGTTCGGCCTTACCGGCCACCGGTGTGCTGACACTGAGCAGGCGGTCGGCTTGGCTGCCCTTGTTGTGGATAACGAAATAAGCGGCGGCAGTCGGCGCTACAGGCGGCATCTCGCGCGACCAGGGATGGTCGATATGCAGCTGGCCTGCCTCGTACTCGTGGGCCTGCACCAACAGCGTAGGCAGCAGCAGGGTAAGGCCGAGCAGGGTTTTCTTCAGGGTCATGGGTGTTGCCTCCTGGTTTGGAATCGAATCATGGGTCGAGCGTACAACGTCTTACGACGATCAATCTGTTCATTCATGCCTGCGGCTGGGCCGATGGCCGTAGTTGGTGGTAGCGCGCGAGCAACCAGTCGAACGCGAAGATCAGCAACAGCGAAGCGCCGACCAGGGGGAAGACCACGCCGAGCACGATCATCACGCCGATGGCGGTCTTCCAGCGTGGCAAGTCGTGACGCAGCGGGGGCACGCCGAAGCGTCCGGCCGGGCGGCGCTTCCACCACAGCACCAGGCCGCTGACGGAGCTAAAGATGATCAGCAGGCAGACCGCCGCCATCAGCAACTGGTTGGCCAGGCCGAACAGCTTGCCTTCGTGCAGCATCACCCCGGTTTCCACGGTTTTCGCCACTGGGCCGTAGTCCTTCCAGCGCACGTCGGCGAGCACTGCGCCGCTGTATTGGTCGAAATGCAGCGTGGCGTCGTTGCGCGGGTCATCGGCAAACAGCGCGACGGTGTAAACGCCCTGCTCGCCCTTGGGCAGACTGATGCTGTAGCCGGGCTGGACACCGCGCTCGGCGGCGCTGTCGACCACCTGCTGCAGCAGACTGACGGAGGCAGCCGGCGCCTGATGCCCGGCATGGCCCTGATGCGCGGCATGCGGGTCGGACGCTGGCAACGGTGTAACTTCAACCGCCCAGGCCACGGTTTGCTGGCTGCTGCTGTTGAGACTGCCGGTCAGTTGGCCGGACTTGGGTACGTCATCCCACATGGCAGCCGGAAAGTGATTCCAGGCACCGGCGAACTGCGCCCCCCAGTAGCCCGTCCAGGTCATGCCGGTGAGTAGCATGAACAGCAGCAATGCGCTGCCCCAGAAACCAGTGACCGCATGCAGATCGCGCCACAACAAGCGCCCCCGTGCGTTCACACGCGGCCACAACACCCCTGCCCCGCTGCGGCCGCGCGGCCACCACAGGTACAGGCCGGACACCACCAAGACGATGCCCCAGCCGGCGGCCAGTTCGATCAGCCGGTCACCGACGGTACCGATCAGCAGATCACCGTGCAGCTTGCGCACCACGGCCTGCAGGTTCCACAGCGCATCCTGGCTGCCGAGCAGGCTGCCGTTGTAGGGATCGACGAACAGGTTCAACTCCTGGCCGTCCTGATTGATCACGAACTGCGCACTGCGATCCTGCGCAATAGGCGGCAGGTATTTGCTGACCGCCGCCTGCGGGTAGGCTTCGCGGACGATGGCCAGTTGCTGATCGGCGCTGAGGCGCTGCTCGGCGACCGGCACCTGCATCAGGTCGGCGTACATCCACGCATCGAGCTGCGGCTTGAACAGGTAGATGATCCCGGTAACCGACAGCAGGATCATGAACGGGATGACGAACAGCCCGGCATAGAAATGCCAGCGCCAGGCCAAGTTGTAGAACGAGGTGGACTCACGCATGGCAGGTGCCTCCATCAGGGGTGTCATGAAAGGGGTTCATAGCGGCCTTCCTGCGTTTCGCAGGAGCGCGCTTCTGTGCTTCGGTACTCGCCCACGACGCAAACGTCGCCAACCCAGCACCGTGCCACTGAGGCAGATCACCAGGCCGCCAAGGCTGAAGGCGATGATCAGGGCTTCGCGCAGCAGCGGACGTTCCAGCAGCGGCTGCCAGTCCCAGCTGTGCAGCAGGTTGAATAGCCAGCGGCCAACGCGCTGGCGCTGATCATGCCGTGCGACCATCTCGCCGCTGGCGGGGTCGAGGTAGACCCAGGTTTGCTCCGGGTCATCGAAGCGCACCCGCAGCACCGGCAGCGGACGGTTCTGAAAGCCGTACATGCTCTGTGCATCGCGGGCGAAGTAGTAGGAATCGAAGCGCTCCAGCCACTCGCTTTGCAGCGCCATATCCGGCGCCATGAGGCGAGCCGTATCGAGCAGTTGCTCACGGGGCAATTGACGCAGCAAGGTCGCGCCGTACAACAGGCGGCTTGCACCGCTCGCATCGCGCGCCACCAGATAGGTGCTGCCATCCAGGCGACGCCATTCCAGCTCGACCACATCCAGCTCCGAACGCAGCAGCTGCAATGCACGGCTGACGGAAAGCGAGATATCCGCAGCGCGCAACTCGCCGCCCTGCATCAGCGCCGCGTCGAGGCGCGAACGGCTGTCGGTGGTGCCCCAGGGCCGCATGGACATCAAGCCACTGAAAATCCACGCCACCAGCACGACACCGAACAGCAGGCCGCCAATATGGTGCCAACGCCACCAGCCTGCCGAGTACGGGCTGCGCGAGCCGTTGCGATAGGGCCGGCGAAAACGCCAGCGCATCACGCCAACCACCATGCCCAGCACGGCCATGGCCGTGCCCAGCAGAGACAGGCCGATCACCAGTACGCGCCAACCGTTGTCGAATCCGAAGCCACCGCGCAGCGGATAAAGCCAGTGCAGCCAGGCACCCAGCCAGTTCCAGCGCCGCTCCTGCAGGCTGGCGTCGCGCACCACTTCGCCGGTCCTGCCGGACAGGTAGAGCCAGGTACGCTCGGCATCGCCCAACTCGACCAGGTGCAGGGGACGCTCGGCATCCAGCGCACGCGAATGCGTCCAGACATCCTCCTCGAACTGGCCGCGATAACGCAGGGGCACGTCACCGGCATATTGCCGGGCGCCAGTCAGCGCCCAGGCTTCGTCGGCCAGCTCCAGTGGTTCACCGCTGCGCGCATCGAGGGTCACGCGGCGCCCGTCGGCCAGCTCCAGCAGATAGAACGGCTGGCCGCCCAGGCTGCTCAGGCGCAGCCGCTGCAACGGCAGCTGCGCCCATTGCGCCGGCACCTCGGCGCAGCAGGTCGCGGGCAGCGCCGGCAGATGCCCGAGGCGTTCGCTGCTGGTCAGCTTGGGGTAGCCGACATACAGCATCACCACCCCGGAGACGAACCACAGTGCCATCAGCAGGCACAGGCCGATACCCAGCCAGCGATGCCAGAGGTACAGCTGCCGCTTCAAGGCCATCAGTAACGCCACTGCACAGCCACTTCCAGGCTGCGTGGCTCACCCAGGTAGTACTGAGTGTTGCTCTGGTGGATGAAGCGCGCGTAGGTCTCGTCGGTGAGGTTGCGCAGCCGCGCGCTCAGTTCGGTGTGGGCATCCAGGTCGTGCTTGAGGAACAGCCCGTAGACCGTGTACGACGGCACCCACATGGTGTTGGCGGTATTGGCGTAGACCGAGGAGACATAACGCGCATCGGCCCCCACCTGCCAGTCCGGCGTGACGTCATAGGTCAGCCAGAGGTTGGCCACGCGCTCGGGGATATTCACCGGGTTCTTGCCCTTGCGCGATACCGCCACACCACCGACGTTTTCGTTGAACTCGTCGTACTCGGCACGTACCCAGGCGACGTTACCGGCGGCCAGCAACTGCGGGGTGATCTTGAACGAGGCGGCCAATTCAACACCGGTGGAGGTCTGCTGCCCGGCCTGCTCGGTGGTGTTCGGCACAGAGGAAGATGGCACCGAGATGTTCTTGCGCACGATGCGATAGGCCGCCGCTGTCGCCGAGCCGCGCCCATCGAGGAAGTCGAACTTGCTGCCCACTTCCACCTGGCGCCCGGTGCTCAGGTCGAAATCGGCGACCTGGGCGACCGAGGCGCTGGTCAGCGTGCCACCTGGCGGCTCGGCCGAGGTGCTGTATTGGGTGTAGAGGCTGAGGGCATCGGTCAGGTCATAGACCAGGCCGACCCGCCCGGTGAAGGCATCCCAGCGGCGATCCAGCTCGACGCGAGTCGCGTGCTCGGTCACCTCGAAGTCGATATGGTCGTAACGCAGCGCGGTGATCAGCGCCAGGCGCTCGGTCAGGCGGGTACGGTTCTCGACGAAGGCCGAAGAAGTGTCGGTCCAGGTGCTGCGGCCCTTTGTACGCGGGGCGCCCATGCCGGGGATGTCAAGAAACTCGCCTGGGTCGAAACCGTTGGGGTCGACCGTATCGAAGTTCGCCGAGATCGACAGCGGGTAGTTGGTCTGCTGGTTACGGCTGTACTCCAGGCCGAAGGCCCAGTCGCTCGCCAGGCCAAACAGATCGCCGGCATGGGTCAACTCGAAGCGGTCGCCATTGACCTCCTGATCATGACGCTGCCGGTAGGCGGCAGAGCGGGTCACCAGGGTGTTGTCAGCGTTGTAGCGATAACGCTCGAGGTTGCGGTAATCGCGCTGGCCCTTGTAGTGGTAGAAGGTGTTGCGCAGCTGGGTGGCGTCATCGAAGCGGTAGTCGGTGATCGAGCGCAACCAGCGCGTGCGTTGCTCGTAGCGACCGTCCTCGACGTTGTAGTTGTTGAAGCGGTTGTGCTTGTCGATACGCAGCTTGCCGCTCAGTGGCTGCAACACGGGCGAGCCCCAGTACGGGCTGTCTTCCTGCTCTTCCAGGTACTCGATGGCCAGGGTGTGGGAAAGCTGGTCATTGATGTCGCTGAGCAGGGAAAAGGCCAGGTTGCCGGCCCCGTTCTCCTGGCGGTCGATATAGCCGTTGGTGTGGGTGCGGCTGTAATCCAGGCGCGCGTAATGGCGCGGCCCGTCGCCCTGGTTAAGCGCCTGATTGACGCCGATGGCGGTTTCCCAGGTGTCGTAGCGCGAGTAACTGACGCGCCCTTCCAGGCTGTCCTTGTCGCGGCTGGCCAACTTGGTGATGTAGTTCAGGCTGCCACCGACCGCACCGCTGCCATTGAGAAACGACGACGGCCCGCCGAGCAGTTCGACCCGGTCGTAGATCCAGGCGCCGACAGGACGTGCCGAACCGCCGTACTGCAGATTGATGCCATTGAACAACTGGCCGATCTGCGCGCCATTGAAGCCGCGATAGGCCACATAGCCGCCCCAGCCGGGTGGCGCCGACGCATTCACGCCGGGCAAAGCATTGGCGGCATCCTGGAAGTTGCGCACGCCCAGGCGCTCCATGGTCGCGCGGTCGGCCACGCTGACCGAGGCCGGGTTCTCACGGGCGCTGAGATTGAGGCGCGAGCCGCTCTCGATGGTTTTATCCAGGTTGATGCCGGTGGCCTCGTCGGGCTCGGCGGCAACGCCAGATACGGTGCTGGCAGGCAGCGTCAGGGCGTCATCTTGCGCCCATGCAACAGAGGCGCTGCAAGCGAGCAGCGCCAGGGTGGTCATGCGAAACATGTAAGGCTTCCAGGCTTTTGTTCGATAAGCCCGCACGCGCCCTGGCCTCAAAGCCAGGTTGAACGGGCGACTTCAGAGCGCAGGAAGCAGGAAGGGAGAAGCGCGGGGATTGGCGGGAGGCCAGCGATAGCGGGCGAGACGCGGGATGTGCAGGGCGGCCAGCGGCCGCACACGTTCGGCCACGAGCAAGCCGAGCAGACCGAAGAAGGCCGCCAGGATGATCGCGCTGAACAGGCTGGCCAGCGCACAGTTGGAGCCGGTGGCCGGGTTCGGCGCGACGATACCGGAGCCGTCGAGGTCGGCGCCCGCGCCGAAGTTGCCGTCGAACGAGCAGTACTGGCCGTCCAGGCCGCTGAGCTGCATGCCGGCCATCTGGCCGTGGCTGATCGCGCAGACGAACGCACTGAACAGGATGCTGAAGTACAGCAACCAGGCAGTCAGTGAGCGGTCTTTGCGGGCCAGTTTCATGGGGCGCGACTCTAAACAGAGGATGGCAGCGCGACACTGCGGTACGTTGCCGCAGTCATTTGTGGCAGAAGTCTAGCAGAGCAGAGCGCTGATCGTTACTGCCGGCGCTCAGCCTCGCCAGGGCGCTGGTGCCAGCAAGGTCTCACAACGTACCTGGACGAACTCACGCAGCAGGTGCACCGCCTTGCTCAACTGGGCGCGATGCGCGCAGACCAGATACAGCGGCGTCGACTCGCCCAACCAGTTGGGTAGCAATACCTGCAGCCGTCCCTCACGCACGTCCTCGGCCACATCCAGCCAGGATTTGTACACCACGCCCTGCCCGGCCACGGCCCAGCGCCGGGTGACGTCGGCGTCATCGCAAACCCGGTCGCCAGTGACGTTGATCACCGTCTCGCGCTTGCCATCCTGAAAGCGCCAGCGGTCATGCACACGGCCATGCAGCATATAAAGCAGACAATTGTGCTGATGCAGGTCCTCCACGCTCTGCGGCGAACCGTGCCGGGCGAGGTAGGCCGGCGCTGCGCAGAGCACCCGGCGATTGTCCGGCGCCACCGGCAACGCCACCAGACTGGAATCCTCCGGTGCGCCGTAGCGCAGGGCGATATCCACCGGCTCACGAAACAGATCGGTCACCCGGTCGGCCAGCAGCAGACGCAGCTGCAATTGCGGATGCTCACTCTGAAACGCGTCGAGCCAGGGCAGCAGCGTGTTGCGACCCAGATCCGAGGGTGCCGACAGCTGCAGCACACCGCAAATCCCCTCCTGGCTGCCAACCAGTTGCTGGCGCCCTTCCTCCAGGCTCTGCAACGCCAGCCGGGCATGCACCAGGTACAGCTCGCCCTCGGGGGTCAGGCGCAGGCTGCGTGTCGAGCGCGCCAGCAGGCGCACCTGCAGTTGCTGCTCCAGACGCTTGAGTGCGGCACTGGCCACGGCCGGCGACACATCCAGCAGCCGCGCGGCGGCAGAAAGGCTGCCGGTCTCAGCGGTACGCACGAAAAGTTGCAGATCGTCGAAACGCAGCATGACCGCTCACTTTCAAAATATTGATGAAAGAGACTCTATTACCAGCCGCTTTTTCTCGCCATACAAATAAACGAGCATGGCCTCAGTCTCACTACCGGAGCCAACCATGACCACTGCGCTAACACTGATCGCTACGATCAAAGCCCTGCCAGGGCATGCCGAAGCGGTGGCCGCAGGCCTGCAACAGCTGGTCATTGCCAGTTGCGCAGAACCTGGCTGCCTGCAATACGCGCTGCATCGCAACCAGGTCGATGCAGATCAGTTCGTGATGATCGAACAATGGCGCGACGCCGCGGCATTGGACCAGCATCGCGCAGCGCCACACCTCCTACACTTCACCAACGTATTCGGCGAGCGGCTGGCAGGTATCGATCTGCTGCCGCTGCAACGCCTTGCCTGATTGCCTAAAGAGGACCATTTCCATGAAAGCCGTCGCTTACTGCCAATCTCTGCCTGCCGACCATCCCGAAGCCCTGCAGGACGTACAGCTGGATGCACCGACTCCCGGCCCACGCGATCTGCTGGTCGAGGTTCGCGCCATCTCGGTCAACCCGGTCGATACCAAGATTCGCCTCGGCGTTGCACCGGAAAATGGTGCCGCCAAGGTCCTTGGCTGGGATGCCACCGGCGTGGTCAAGGCCGTGGGCAGCGAAGTCAGTCTGTTCCAGCCCGGCGACCGGGTGTTCTATGCCGGCGCCATCGACCGCGCTGGTGCCAACAGCGAACTGCATCTGGTCGATGAACGCATCGTTGGCCATATGCCGAACAGCCTGTCGTTCGCCGAAGCGGCAGCCCTGCCACTGACCGCCATTACCGCCTGGGAACTGCTGTTCGAACGCCTGCAGGTAGCCGAAGGTTCGGTAGATCAGGGCCAGAGCCTGCTGATCGTCGGCGCCGCCGGTGGCGTCGGTTCGATCCTCACCCAGTTGGCGCGCCGCCTGACCGGCCTGACCGTGATCGGCACCGCCTCGCGCCCGGAAACCCAAGCCTGGGTCCGTGAGCTGGGCGCGCATCATGTGATCGATCACAGCAAGCCGTTGAGCGAGGAACTGGCGCGTATCGGCATCGGCCAGGTCACCCATGTCGCCAGCCTGACGCAGACCGACCAGCACTACGCACAACTGATCGAGTCCCTCGAGCCGCAGGGGCGCCTGGCGCTGATCGATGACCCGCTGCAACCACTCGACGTGATGCAGCTCAAGCGCAAGAGCCTGTCGCTGCACTGGGAGCTGATGTTCACCCGTTCGCTGTACCAGACCGAAGACATGATCGAGCAGCACCGCCTGCTGGAGCGGGTATCCGACCTGGTCGACAGCGGTGTACTCAAGACCACCCTCGGCGAACATTTCGGTCGCATCGATGCAGCCAACCTGCGTCGTGCCCATGCGCTGCTGGAAAGCGGCAAGGCCAAGGGCAAGATCGTGCTCGAAGGGTTTTGAGGCCGATGTTGGGCTGGGTCGCATGTGGTAGATCGTGTGGTGGGCTAAAGCCCACCCTACGGTTGTGTCGCCGCTCGTGGGCCGGGCGGCACTCCGCTTCAGCCCACCAGATCTTGCATCCCGCCCCCGTCATCCCGCTGCTTATCGCAAAGCGTTCTTAACGCTGGTCGGCCCTTTGACCCACGTCAGAAAAAGGTCATGTAAGCGGACTATCCTGACTGTCCCCAATCAGCGTCGACGACTCGTCGCAGCTCAAGGAGGTGGTCAGCATGAAGATTGTCGTCCAACCGCAGAATCAGGGTGGCGAACGCCTGTGGCAGGTTCGCCTGGATCAACATTGCGTGAGCTTTCGCAGCGAAGAAGAGGCGCGCCAGTTCGTTGCCAAGCTCGAAGCGCGACTGCGCGCGCCGCATAACCTGCCCGACTGGCCTGCGCAACTCAAGGCAGGCTGAGTAACTGCAATGCCGTAGGGTGCGCTGTGCGCACCGAAGAAAATCGGGCTCGCCCCCGCCTACTTCTCGCCTGACGCCTGACTGACTAGTGTCAGGCGCAACGCCGGGCTGCGCAGCATGTCCAGTACGGTATCGACCAGCGTCGGCGCCTGCTGCGCCAGGTCGAAGTTGGGTACCAGCAGCCAGTTGGCCTCGATGCCTTCCATATAGGCATGCAGACAGACAGCCGCGCGTGCGCAGTCCAGGTCGCTCGGCAGTTGGTCCTTGTTGACCGCATTGCTCAACGCCTTGGCAATACGCTGATCGCACTCCAGGCTAAGCGCCTGCATGCGCTCGCGCAGACCCAGCAGCTCACCGGTGTATTCGCATTTGTAACGCAGGATGTCATGGGTGCGGTGGGTCTGCGGCTCACTGGCCAGCCGCGTCAGCGCCTTGATCAGCAATTCGCGCATGCAGCCCAGCGGGTCGGGCTCGTCTTCACTCTCGCTGGCACGCGCCAACTCTTCGAGCGGCAGGCGCAGGCGTTCGAGCATGGCCTGAAACAGGTCTATCTTGTTCTCGAAGTGCCAATAGATGGCACCACGACTGACGCCCGCTTCTTTCGCCACCTCAGCCAGAGACGCACGGGAAACGCCTTGGGCATGGAACACCCGCTCGGCAGCATCGAGTATCTGCACCCGCGTTGCCTGCGCTTCCTCTTTGGTTCTTCTGGCCATCTGTCACCTACTTTCGTGCCACCGTAACCCTTCGGTAAAGAAGGACGGGCGAGAGTATGCAGGCAGCTTTAGGCATTTACAAACATTCACGTACGTAAGTATATTCCTCCATCGATTTTTTCCCCTGCCTTCGTCCCCTTCGCCCCTTGGGCCATGATTCGATAAAACGAGGTTCTCAGATGCACTCGAAGCCAGCCTTCGCTGTCTTGGTTTCCGCCATCGCCGTGGCAATGCTCAGTCTCACCGGCTGCCAGGAATCCAGCGCACCACAGACCCAGCAAACCCCGCAAGTTGGGGTGGTCACTCTCGAGGCCAAACCCTTCACGCTGACCAGCGAAGTGCCGGGTCGTACCAGCGCCTATCGCATCGCCGAAGTCCGCCCACAGGTCAACGGCATCATCCAGAAGCGCCTGTTCACCGAAGGCAGCGAGGTCAAGGCGGGTCAGCAGCTGTACCAGATCGACCCGGCCACCTACGAAGCTACGCTCAAGAGCGCACAGGCCACCCAGCTTTCGGCCAAGTCCCTGGCTGATCGCTACAAGCTGCTGGTGGCCGACAAAGCCGTCAGCCAACAGGCCTATGACGAAGCCCGCGCTGCGGCCCTGCAGGCTGACGCTGCACTGGAGCAGGCACGTATCGACCTGCGCTACACCAAGGTGATGGCACCAATCAGCGGTCGCATCGGCCGTTCCGCGGTGACCGAAGGGGCACTGGTCAGCAATGGCCAAACCAACGCCATGGCCACCATCCAGCAGCTCGACCCGATCTACGTCGACGTCACCCAGTCGAGCAAGGAATTGCTGCGTCTGCGCCGCGATCTGGCCGATGGTCGCCTGCAAAAAGCCAGTGAAAGCGCTGCCAAGGTCGCCCTGAAACTGGAAGACGGCAGCCAATACGCCCATGAGGGCACGCTGGAGTTCTCCGAAGTCGCAGTGGATGAAAGCACCGGTTCGGTAACCCTGCGCGCTGTGTTCCCCAACCCCGATCATCTGCTGCTGCCGGGCATGTTCGTGCATGCCGAACTGCTCTCCGGGGTCAGGCAGAACGCCATCCTCGCTCCGCAGCAGGGCGTGACCCGCAACCAGCGCGGCGAGCCGACGGCAATGGTGGTAGGTGCCGACAACAAGGTTGAACTGCGCGTGCTCAAGGCCGACCGCACCGCTGGCAGTGCCTGGCTGGTGGAGGACGGCCTGAAAGAAGGCGACCGTCTGATCACCGAAGGCCTGCAGTTCGTGCAGCCCGGCGCCGAAGTGAAAGCCGTGCCGGCCGGCAACATCAAGACCGAACAGCCTGCCCAAGACGCCGAACCAGCCAGCGGCCAGGACTAACGGAGAAGTACTGAATGTCCAGATTCTTTATCGACCGGCCGATCTTCGCCTGGGTGATCGCCCTGGTGATCATGCTGGCGGGTGGCCTGTCCATCCTCAAGCTGCCGATCAACCAGTACCCGAGCATCGCGCCGCCTGCCGTTGCCATCCAGGTCAGCTACCCGGGCGCCTCGGCGCAGACGGTGCAAGACACCGTGGTGCAGGTGATCGAGCAGCAGCTCAACGGTATCGACGGCCTGCGCTACGTTAGCTCGTCGAGCAACTCCGACGGCAGCATGGAGATCATCGTTACCTTCGAACAGGGGGTAAACCCGGATATTGCCCAGGTTCAGGTGCAGAACAAGCTGCAACTGGCGACACCGCTGCTGCCACAGGAAGTCCAGCAACAGGGCATCCGCGTGACCAAGTCGGTGCGCAACTTCCTGATGGTCATCGGCGTGGTGTCGAAAGACGGCAGCATGACCCGTGAGGACTTGTCGGACTACATCGTCTCCAACCTGCAGGACCCGATCTCGCGGACCAAGGGTGTCGGCGACTTCCAGGTATTCGGCGCGCAGTACGCGATGCGCATCTGGCTCGACCCGGCCAAGCTCAACAGCTTCCAGCTGACCCCGGTTGACGTGCGCAGTGCCATCCAGGCGCAGAACGTGCAGATTTCCTCCGGCCAGTTCGGCGGCCTGCCAGCGGCGCCGGGCAACCAGCTCAACGCCACCATCATCGGCAAGACCCGCCTGCAGACCCCGGAAGAATTCCGCAAGATCCTGCTCAAGGTTCAGGCCGATGGCTCCCAGGTGCGCCTGGGCGATATCGCCAAGGTCGAGCTGGGTGGTGAGAACTACGCCATCAATGCGCAGTTCAATGGCCTGCCGGCCTCCGGCCTGGCGATTCGCCTGGCCACCGGCGCCAACGCCCTGGATACCGCCAAGGCAGTACGTGAAACCATCGAAGGTCTGGAGCCATTCTTCCCGGCCGGTATGGAAGTGGTCTTCCCCTACGACACCACGCCAGTGATCTCGGCCTCCATCGAAGGGGTGGTACACACCCTGTTCGAGGCCATCGTGCTGGTGTTCCTGGTGATGTTCCTGTTCCTGCAGAACCTGCGCGCCACCATCATTCCGACCATGGCGGTGCCCGTGGTGCTGCTCGGCACCTTCGGTGTCCTGGCGGCGTTCGGCTTCTCCATCAACACCCTGACCATGTTCGCCATGGTGTTGGCCATCGGCCTGCTGGTGGACGACGCCATCGTGGTGGTGGAAAACGTCGAGCGGGTGATGCGTGAAGAAGGGCTATCGCCGAAGGAAGCGACACGCAAGTCCATGGGCCAGATCCAGGGCGCGCTGATCGGCATCGCCCTGGTGTTGTCCGCGGTGTTCTTGCCGATGGCCTTCTTCGGTGGCTCCACCGGGGTGATCTACCGGCAGTTCTCCATCACCATCGTTTCGGCCATGAGCCTGTCGGTGCTGGTCGCGCTGATCTTCACGCCGGCGCTGTGCGCCACCCTGCTCAAGCCGATCGACGGCGATCACCACGAGGCCAAGCGCGGCTTCTTCGGCTGGTTCAACCGTACCTTCGACCGCGGCAGCAACGCCTATCAGCGCGGCGTGGCCGGTATGCTCAAGCGCAAGACGCCTTACCTGCTGCTGTACCTGGTAATCGTCATCATCATGGCGTGGATGTTCACCCGCATCCCCACCGCCTTCCTCCCCGAGGAAGACCAGGGCGTGCTCTTCGCCCAGGTGCAGACGCCATCAGGTTCCAGCGCCGAACGCACTCAGGTGGTGGTCGATGAAATGCGCCAGTACCTGCTGGAAGACGAAGCAAGCACGGTCAAATCGGTATTCACCGTCACCGGCTTCAACTTCGCCGGCCGAGGCCAGAGCTCCGGTATGGCGTTCATCATGCTCAAGCCCTGGGGTGAACGCCCGGGCGCGGAGAATGGCGTCGCCTCGCTGGCGCAACGTGCGCAGATGCACTTCTTCAGCTTCCGCGACGCGATGGTGTTCGCCTTCGCCCCACCGGCGGTGATGGAGATGGGTAACGCCACCGGCTTCAACTTCTTCCTGCAGGATCAGGCGGGTGTTGGTCACGAGGTGATGAACGAGGCACGTGACAAGTTCCTCAAACTGGCCAACGAGCACCCGGTGCTCGACAGCGTACGCGCCAACGGCCTGCGTGACGAAGCGCAGTACCAGTTGCTGATCGATGACGAGCGCGCCCGTGCACTGGGCCTGTCGCTGTCGGACATCAATAGCACCCTGTCGATTGCCTGGGGCGCCAGCTACGTCAACGACTTCATCGACCGTGGGCGGGTGAAGAAGGTGTACCTGCAAGGTGTAGCCGACGCACGCATGAGCCCGGAAGACCTGAACAAGTGGTACGTGCGCAACGACCAGGGCCGGATGGTGCCGTTCAGCGCCTTCGCCAGCGGCGAGTGGACCTACGGTGCGCCGAAGCTGGCGCGCTACAACGGCGTCTCGGCGGTGGAAATCCTCGGTGCCCCGGCGCCCGGCTACAGCACCGGTGATGCCATGGCCGCCGTCGAGGAAATCGCCTCGCAACTGCCGCAGGGCGTTGGCTACTCCTGGACCGGTCTGTCCTACGAGGAGCGCCTGGCTGGCTCGCAGACCACTGCACTGTTCGTGATCTCGGCCATCGTCGTGTTCCTGTGCCTGGCAGCCTTGTACGAGAGCTGGTCGATCCCGTTCTCGGTAATGCTGGTGGTGCCACTGGGGATCATCGGTGCGCTGCTGTTCACCGAGCTGCGTGGGCTGTCCAACGATGTGTTCTTCAAGGTCGGCCTGCTCACCACCATCGGTTTGTCGGCGCGTAACGCGATCCTCATCGTCGAGTTCGCCAAGGCGCAGTACGAACAAGGCATGACCTTCGCTGAGGCGGCCATCGAAGCCTGCCGCATGCGTCTGCGCCCGATCATCATGACCTCGCTGGCGTTCATCCTCGGCTGTCTGCCGCTGGCCATCGCCAGCGGTGCCGGCGCGGGCAGCAAGCACGCCATCGGCACCGGGGTGATCGGCGGCATGCTCAGCGCGATGATCCTGGCGATCTTCTGGATTCCGTTGTTCTACGTAGTGGTTTGCTCGCTGTTCGAGAGAAAGCGCCCCGAGCCGGCCAGTGAAAAAGAGAAGGAGGTACTGCAATGAGGCAGTCCCTGTTGTCCCTGGCCGTGGCCGCCGCTCTGCTCAGCGGCTGCAGCCTGATTCCCGACTATGAGCGCCCGGACGCGCCGGTGGCCGCCGACTGGCCGCAGGGCGAGGCTTACGGCAGCGCCGCCAGCGAAGGCAGCCGCGCCGCGGCCGACCTGCAATGGCGCGAGTTCTTCCGCGACCCGGCGCTGCAGCAGCTGGTGCAGGTGGCACTGGAAAACAACCGTGATCTGCGCGTCGCCGCGCTGAACGTCGAAGCCTATCGCGCGCTGTACCGCATTCAGCGTGCCGACCTGCTGCCCTCGGTTTCAGCCGACGGTGCCGGCACCCGCCAGCGCCTTCCAGCCGACCTGAGCCAGACCGGTGAAGCCCGCACCAGCGGCCAGTACAGTGCGACCCTGGGCGTCAATGCCTGGGAGCTGGACTTCTTCGGTCGTATCCGCAGCCTCAGCGAACAGGCCCTGCAGCAGTACCTGGCCACCGAGCAGGCCGCGCGCAGCACGCAGATCAGCCTGGTGGCCAGCGTCGCCAACGCCTACCTGCAATGGCAGGCGGATCAGGCGCTGCTGCAACTGACCCAGGACACCCTGAAAACCTTCGAGGAAAGCTACCAGCTGACCCAGCGCAGCTTCGACGTCGGCGTCGCTGATGCCCTGGCTCTGAGCCAGGCACGCAGCTCGGTGGACAGCGCCCGCGTCAGCCTCGCCCAGTACCAGCGCCTGGTCGCTCAGGATCGCAACGCCCTGACTCAGTTGCTCGGCAGCGGTCTGCCAGCCGACCTGCCGCAGGGGCTGGCGCTGAATGCCGAACTATTGGAACAGGTGCCTGCCGGCCTCCCGGCCGACCTGCTGCAGCGGCGCCCCGACCTGCTCCAGGCCGAGTACCAGCTCAAGGCGGCCAACGCCAATATCGGCGCTGCACGCGCGGCGTTCTTCCCCAGCATCAGCCTGACCGCCAATGCCGGCACCGCCAGCAGCCAGCTGTCCGGTCTGTTCGACAGTGGCTCAGGCACCTGGCTGTTCCAGCCGCAGATCAGCCTGCCGATCTTCAACGCCGGGCGTCTGCGCGCCAACCTCGACTATGCCGAGCTGCAGAGCGATATCCAGGTCGCGCAATACGAGAAAGCCATCCAGGTGGCTTTCCAGGAAGTCGCCGACCGCCTGGCAGCGCGCACCACCTACCGCCAGCAACTGGACGCCCAGCGTGCCCTGCTGGAAACCACCGAGACCTATTACGACCTGGCCGAACGCCGCTACCGCACTGGCGTGGACAGCTACCTGACCCTGCTCGACGCCCAGCGTCAGTTGTTCAGCGTGCGCCAGCAGCTGATCGCCGACCGCCTGGCCCAGCTCAGCAGCGAAGTGGAGCTGTACAAGGCCCTGGGTGGTGGCTGGAGCAATACGGGGAACAACGCCCCACAAGGTTGATCGCGCGTAACCCGCTTCAAGGACGACCTTACCCAACGCGCCGCCCCCGCAGTCTTTGCGGGGGCGTTTTTTTGAGGGGTCGATACTCGCCTGCGAGTGCAGTCAGAGCTCGGACTTGAGCGTCTCGAACGCTTCCTTAAGGTAACTGGCCACGGGTTTGGGCTGGCCCGACTGCTCCTGCCAGGTCTGGATCGCCAAACGCATGGCCCCCAGTGACGCCATGGCCACCACACGCAAGGTCATGCGCCGCTCGGGTTGGCGCCAGACTTCGCAGAGCGTGGCGAACAGCTGCTTCTCCTGTTCGGCGTAATACGCCTGCTTGCGCGCCAGCAGCGACTCGCTGGAGCGCATCAGCCGATCGATGGCCGCCATCTGCTCGGTGGTGTAGCGGGAGATATGGCTGACCAGCACATCGCGCACGGCGTCCAGCGGCGCGAGATCCGGCGACACCTGCAGCAACTCGCGATGAATGCCAGCCCAGCCGGCCTCCTGCCAGGACAGGATGACGTCATCCTTCGACTTGAAATAGGAAAAGAAGGTACGCCGCGAGATACCCGCCTCGGCGGCAATAGCATCGAGCGTGGTGCTTTCGTAACCATTTGTGAGAAACAACTGCAGCCCGACTTCGGCGATACGCTGCCGAGTGGCGCGGCGCTTGCGCTCTCGCAGGCCTTCGGCAGGTGCATGGCCCTCGGGAGGGAGAGATTCGGACATTCCAATAGCCTATTGCGATAACTGCACTCAGTGCACTAATGTTTGCACTCAGTGCAATTATTGATGCATTCAGATTAGCGCTCCATTCTGAGGCAAGGCAACGATCATGGCCAACTGGACAACTTCCGATATCCCTTTCCTGCACGGTCGCACCGCCGTTATCACCGGCACCGGTGGGCTCGGCTTCGAAGACGCACAAGCCCTGGCCGTGGCGGGAGCGCGGGTGATACTCGCCGGCCGCAATTCCTCGCGCGGAACGGCAGCCGTCGAACAGATACGCCAAGCCACGCCGGGCGCTGACGTCTGCTTCGAGCAGTTGGACCTGGCCAGCCTCGACTCCATCGAGGCTTTCGCCAAACGCCTTAGCGAGTCCGACGGCCACATCGACCTGCTGATCAACAACGCCGGGGTGATGACGCCACCGCAGCGCCAAGAGACAGCCGACGGTTTCGAACTGCAGCTCGGCACCAATCACCTCGGCCATTTCGCCCTGACCGCGCAGCTATTGCCGCTGCTGCGCAAGGGCGACCAGCCGCGCGTCGTCAGCCTCTCGAGCATCGCTGCCAGGCAAGGCGCCATCGACCTGAGCGATCTGCAGTCCACCCGCCGCTACAAGCCGATGGTCACCTACAGCCAATCCAAACTGGCCTGCCTGATGTTCGCCCTGGAGCTGCAGCGCCGTAGCGATGTAGCGGGCTGGGGCATCCGCAGCATCGCCGCGCACCCAGGGATTTCCCGCACCGAACTGCTGCCCAATGGCGCCGGCAAGTGGAGCGCGGCCGGCAGTGCCCGACGTCTGCTCTGGTTCCTGTTCCAACCAGCTGCTCAGGGCGCGCTGCCGACGCTGTTCGCCGCGACTGCAGCGCAAGCTCAGGGCGGCGCCTATTACGGTCCGAACAGAATGAGCGAAACCCGCGGTTATCCCACCCTCGCCAGAACACCTCTGCAGGCGACGGATCTGGGCATGGCCAGACGGTTATGGAACGAGTCCGAGCGCCTGGTCGGCCTGAGCTATCCCGCCGCTCCCTTGCGGGCCAACAAGCCCTATCAGCTCTTTCCATAGCAGCCATTTCGATCATTCGCCCACCGCATCCAGGAATCCCGTACACGATGAACTCGACGCTAGAATACCCAGCCAGCAACGATGACCTTGTCGACTCCGCAGTCGCTGACTGCGTTGCCCAGCCACAGCGTAAAGGCTGGAGGATGTTGGCCAGCGCGTTGCTGGCCACGCTGGCCGTCTCGCAGGCAGCCACGGCCAACGCAATCGAAGAAGATGAGCCAGCCTACGAGATCACTGATTTCGACTGGGTCGATCAATCCCGTTCGCGCGCTGTTCCAGTACGTCTTTACTGGCCGACAAACTTACAGCCAGGTGCCAGCGTACCGCTGGTGGTGTTCTCCCATGGCATCGGCGGCTCACGTAAAGGCTACAGCTACCTCGGCAAGCACTGGTCGAGCCATGGCGTCGCCAGCCTGCATGTGCAGCACGTCGGCAGTGATTCCACATTGTGGCGAGGTAACCCGTTCGGCGTGGTAGAACGCCTGCACGATGCAGCCCAGGAAAGCGAAGCGATGGCCCGCGCCAGCGATGTGAGCTTCGCCCTCGACCAGATGCTTTCCGATGCGACAGGGAAGATGGGCGTTGCGGTCGACCCACGACGCATCGTCATTGCTGGGCACTCCTACGGCGCCAACACGGCGCTGCTCACGGCAGGGGCACAGGTGGTCAGGGACGGCCAGGTCATCAGCTACCGCGATCCTCGCTTTGCCGCCGCGGTGATCATCTCGGCCCCGCCGTTCTATGGCGAGAGCAACCTGACAGCGGTGCTCGGCCAGGTTTCGGTACCGACCCTGCATGTGACTGCCACCGATGACGTGATCCAGATCCCGGGCTATCGCTCTGGCGCGGATGACCGGCTGGCAATCTACGACGCGGTGGCCAACCCGACCAAGCTGCTGGCGGTATTTCGCGATGGCTCCCACAGCATCTTCACCGATCGCTCGTTCACCGGAGGGCCTTCGCTCAACGCCAAGACCAAGGCAGCCACGGCCGGCCTGAGCCTGGCCTTTCTCGATCTGGTATTCCGCGGCGATGGCGCGGCACTGACGCAGTGGCAAAACGACTGGCAACCCATCCTCGCTCAGGCTCGGGGCATGGACACCGCATCAGTCACAAGCCGGCAACACGCCGTCAGTAACTGATACCTCGCCGCTCAGATCAACCCCGCCAGCAACTGCGCGCAATCCTGCGCATGCAGGTCAGTCAGTTCCGGCCAGGGGTTATCCGGCAGGTTGACCAGCACGCCGCGCGCGCCTGCGACTTGGGCGCACTCCAGATCGAAGCGATAGTCACCGACCATCACCAGTTCGTGCGGTGCCACGCTCCAGCGCTCGGCCAGGTGCAGCAGGCCGCCCGGATGTGGCTTGGGTGGTGCCTCGTCGCGACCGAGAATATCGGCCGTGGCGAAGCAGTCATCCAGGCCGATGGCCTGCAGCGTCAGCAAAGCCAGCTCATGCGCATTGCGGGTGAGGATACCAAGCTGGCAGCCACGCTCGCTCAGCGTCCGCACCAGTTCGATAGCGCCCGGCGCAGGGCGCGAGGCCACTGCCAGCTCGCGTTCATGTTCGAGCAACCAGGTATGCTTGGCCGCCGCCTCATCTGCCGGCAACGCCGCCAGGTGATGGAGGATGTCGTCTTCCTCCGGAATGCCCAACGCCCGCTTGATCGCCGGGAAATCATGCACCGCCAGGGTCAGGGTGCCGTCCATATCGAACACCCAGTGGCGGGCGTCGCGCAACGCCTTCATTTCCAGTCCTCACGCACACGCGTCAAGCCTTCCTGAGCGGCCGAAGCCACCAGCTCGCCCTGACGGTTGTAGATGCTGGCGCGAGAAAAACCACGGGCGTTGCCGGCCCAGGGGCTGTCCATGGCGTACAGCAGCCAGTCGTCCATGCGCAGATCCCGATGGAACCACAGCGAATGGTCGAGGCTGGCCACCTGCATGAACTTCTGGAATACCGACACGCCGTGAGGCTGCATCGAGGTGGTCAGCAGGTTGAAATCACTGGCGTAAGCCAGCAGGTACTTGTGTAACTGCGGGTCATCCGGCAGCTCGCCGGCGGCTCGGAACCACACGTACTTGACCGGCTCGCAAGGTTGCGGGGCGAAGGGGTTGATCAGGGTGACCGGGCGAATCTCGATCGGTTTGTCGCTGATCGCGCGCTCACGCATACGCTCGGGAATCATCGGTGCGACCATGCGCGCCAGCTCGGTTTCCGACTTCAGGTCCTCGGGACCGGGTACGTCCGGCATCTGGCTCTGATGGTGAAAACCTTCTTCGTCGTACTGGAACGACGCGCTGCAGAAGAAGATCGGCTTGCCCTTCTGCACCGCCACTACGCGGCGGGTGCTGAAGCTGCCGCCATCTCGGGTGCGCTCGACCTGATAGACCACCGGCAGGCTGGCGTCGCCCGGGCGCAGGAAGTAGCCATGCATGGAGTGCACATGGCGCGCCTCTTCGACCGTCTGGCTGGCGGCGGATATGCACTGGCCAAGCACCTGGCCGCCGAACAGCTGGCGAAAACCGAGATCCTGGCTGCGGCCACGGAACAGGTTTTCCTCGATCTGTTCCAGGCTCAGCAGCGCCACCAGATCGTCGAGTACCTGGGTCATGGAGTCTCTCCTTATGCAGGGGTTGGTAATCGCAGTTGGGAATAGGCCGGCAGAGACGTCAGACGTTCGTCCCATACGGCGCGGCCAAGGGTGAAATGGTAAAGACTTTGCCAGCCGCTGTCGGCATCTCCGAGCAATTCCCGCAAAGCGTCGTCGAAATAGCAGCCGATGCCGGTGCCAGAAAGCCCCGCCGCTTCGGCCTCTAGATACAGCAACTGGCCGATCTGGCCACATTCCCAGTAGAGCCTGGGATAACACCAATTGCCATTGGCAACAGCGCGCTCCACCCGTGCCAGCATGGCCAAGGCTACGCAGCCATCAGCAGCAATGTCCTGACCGCAACTGAGAAATCCCGCCAAGCTGCGGGCATCGCCTTCGAGCAGACGGTACAGCGGCAGGTCGTCGTCCACTCGCTGCCACAGGTAGTCTTCGCGCAGTGGCTGCATACCGCTGCTCGTGCGATCCAGCCAGTACAGACCAGGCGCTAGCCCCTGCACACGATGGACGAACAGCAGCAGGTCGATCTCGCTCGGCTCACCGGTCACGGCGAAGGGCACCGGTGACTGCTGCGGCATCAGGCGATGCAGCCAGGCCAGCAGCAGTTCAGCATGGATGCCACTGCGACCGTCCATGGCCTGTGCGCTGCGTCGGCGATACAGGATCGGTCTGAGCGGCAGGCCAGGGTTGTCGGCACGCACGCTGGCGGTATCCAGACTCCATGTAGTGCGAGGGCGTGCTGGCGCACGGCACAGGCCGTGCACTCGCTGCAGTTCGGGCCAGTGACGATAATCACGTGACAGACGATTGGGTGTGCCGGCCCGCTGCAACTGCTCCAGCCCCGCCAGCAGGGCCTCGGACAGCGCAAACTCCATCGTCTGCGCCGGACCGATCCACAGCAAACAGTCGCCGTGTTCCGCCTCATGAAAGCACTCATCATCCAGCCCCAGCAGGCCGTCCAGGCGTGCTTCGGCCACGCCCCGCAGCATGCGCACTTGCCAGCCCTGCACGCCGGCGGCGATGGCCAGCGCCGCCAGAGCGTGCCCCAGGTCGTGCTGGCAATAGCGGTAGGCGCGCTCGCCGTACTTCCAGGCCTCGCGCCAGGCGATGCTGCTCAGACCGAGGAGAAAACCGCCGGGTGGCAAGCAATCGGCAAGCTGCCGGCCGAGCGGTGGCGGCAGCTCGCTACGCACCTCCAGGGCATGGACATCCGGCGCGTAATGGGCCAGCACGCCGTCATCCTCGACAGCGCCAGGCGGCAACAGCAGATAGGCTTCGGTCGGGTGCAGATTGCCGGATGACGGGTTGACCCGCAGCGCCCAGCGACTGCCGTCAGCCTCCTTCCAGGCGGAAATGGCCAGGCTGTCGTACAGCAGTTGCGAGAGGCTGGCGCGATCCAATGGCGCGGGCGATGTCTGCGCCCCGGCGAAAGCCGCGTCGTACGCAGGCCCCTCTTCCAGCGGGCGGTGGTACAGCTCGATCAACCGGGCGCCCTCGTAGCGGCGAAACGGCGCCGGCTGAGTCGCCCAATCCAACTGCCCCGGCCCCGAAGCGAAACGCTCGGGCGCGTGTTTGCTGAGTTGGTGATAGGCGAGTACGTCGGTCATCGCTGCGCCTCCCACTGCTCGCGACGGATGCGGTAGAGCACATGCCGCTGCAAGGGATGACCCTCCGGCAGGCGCGGGTGGAGGAAGTCGGCGCTTTCGTCACGCTGCATACCGATGCTGCGCATCACTGCCTGCGACGGCAGATTGGCCGGTACGGTGAAGCTCAACACCTCATCCAAGCCAAGCTGCTCGAAGGCCACGGCCAATGAAGCGCGCGCCGCCTCGCTGGCATAGCCCTGACGCCAATGGGCCCGTGCCAGACGCCAGCCGATTTCCACAGCCGGCACGAACGGCGCCTCGAAGCCGACGTGAGCCAGGCCCGTGACACCGATCACCTCGCCCGTTTCGCGCCGTTCCAGCGCCCAGAAGCCAAAACCATGCTGATCAAAATGCGCACGGATGCGCGCCAGCAGTTGCGCGCTCTGCTCGGCGTCCATCGGCGCAGGGAAATGACGCATCACCTCGACGTCGGCATTGAGCGCGATCAGCGCCGGCAGGTCACTGTCGCGCCAGGCACGCAGCAAGAGGCGCTCGGTGCAGGTTTCGATCAGGGGCATGGCGATTGTCTCTGCTGGCTGCGACCATAGGCCGTCGATTCGATGAGTATTTATTGTATGCCGCTACCGCTGGTCTACCACGAGGATTACAGCCCGCCCTTCCCGGCTGGGCATCGTTTTCCCATGGAGAAATTCCGCCTGCTGCGCGATCACCTGGTCGACAGCGGCCTGACCACCGATGCCGAGCTGCAACGTCCAGAACTGTGCCCGGCAGAGATTCTCGCCCTGGTTCACTGCCCGGACTACATCGCCCGCTACATGGCCGGCGAGCTTTCCTATGCGGATCAACGCCGCCTCGGCCTGCCCTGGAGCGATGCCCTGGCAAAGCGTACGGTGCGCGCCGTCGGCGGCTCGTTACTGACCGCCGAACTGGCGCTGCGTCATGGTCTGGCCTGCCACCTGGCCGGCGGCACGCACCATGCGCACTACGATTTCCCGTCCGGTTTCTGCATCTTCAACGACCTGGCGGTGATCGCCCGCTACCTGCTCGAAGCTGGCCGCGTGCACCGTGTGCTGATTTTCGACTGCGATGTGCATCAGGGCGACGGCACCGCTAGGCTGCTGGCCAATGTGCCGGATGCCGTCACCGTGTCGCTGCATTGCGAGCAGAACTTCCCGGCGCGCAAGGCGCAGAGCGACTGGGACATCCCCCTGCCACGCGGCATGGGCGACGCCGATTACCTGAAGGTGGTGGACGACACCCTGGGCTATCTGTTGGCGCTCTACCAGCCGGACCTGGTGCTCTACGACGCCGGCGTCGACGTGCACAAGGACGACGCCCTGGGCTACCTGCAACTCACCGACACCGGCCTGGCCGCGCGCGACGAAGCCGTGCTGCAGCACTGCCTGGGCCGCGACATTCCGGTACTGGGGGTGATCGGCGGCGGCTACTCGAAAGATCATGCCGCCCTCGCCCGCCGCCACGGCATCCTCCATCACAGTGCGGCAAAGGTCTGGGCCGCGCGTGGCCTGGGTTGACGAGCACGCCTGACAGACCCTAGGCATAATCGCGTTTCGCCCCCTTTAAGGAAGCAGCGTCATGGACGATTCATTCGAGCTGAACAAGGCCAACTGGAACGAACGCGCCGCCCTGCATGCGGCCTCACCCGACTATCAGGTGCGGCAGTTCATCGAGTCCGCCGAACACCTGTCCGACGTGGTGCGCTTCGATCTGCCTCGCCTCGGCGATATCCGAGGGCTGGACGCGCTGCATCTACAATGCCATATCGGCACCGACACCCTGTCGCTGGCCCGCCTGGGCGCGCGGCTCACCGGCCTGGACTTCTCCTGCGCCTCGCTGGAGCAAGCGCGCCGCCTGGCTGCGGCCTGCCAGCAGCGCATCCAGTTCGTCGAAGCCTCGGTCTACGATGCGGCACAGGCGCTCGGCGAGCAGCGCTACGACCTGGTCTACACGAGCATCGGCGCCCTCAACTGGCTGCCGCGCATCGATGACTGGGCACGCAATGTCGCGGCATTGCTCAAGCCTGGTGGGCGGCTCTTTTTGCGCGAGGCACATCCCGTTCTGCTGAGCCTGGACGAGACCTGCGAGGATGAATTGCGCATCGCTCATTCGTACTTCGAAAACCGCGAGCCGCTGGTCTGGGACGATGAGCAGACCTACGTGCAAACCGAGGCGACGCTCACCGCTAGCGTTACCCACGAATGGAATCACGGCCTGGGTGAGATCATCTCGGCCTTGCTGCGTCACGGCATGACGCTCACCGCGCTGCAAGAGCACGACTGCCTGCCCTGGGAAGCCCTGCCTGGACAGATGCAGTTGGGAACAGACGGCGAATGGCGCCTGCTTACACGGCCCGAGCGCCTACCGCTGAGCTACACGCTGCAGGCCGTGAAGAATCGCTGACGAACCGAGCCCTGCTCAGCCGGCCAGCACCTTGTCCAAGGCCTGCTCCAGGGTCGCCACGGTACGCTCGATGTTGCCCAGCTTGTCCAGCCCGAACAGGCCGAGGCGGAAGGTCTGGAAATCCGCCGGTTCGTCGCATTGCAGCGGCACGCCGGCGGCGATTTGCAGGCCGATGGCGGCGAACTTGGCGCCGGTCTTGATTTGCCCATCGTCGGTGTAGCAGACCACCACACCCGGCGCTTCGAAGCCCTTGGCCGCGACGCTCTTGAAACCGCGCGCCGCCAGCAGCTCGCGCACCCGGTCGCCGAGTTCCTGTTGTTGCGCGCGCACCTTGGCGAAGCCAAGCGCCTTGGCCTCCAGCATGGCATCGCGAAAGCGCGCCAGGGCGTCGCTGGGCATGGTGGCGTGGTAGGCGTGGCCGCCCTGCTCGTAGGCCTGCATGATCTGCAGCCACTTCTTCAGGTCGCAGGCGAAGCTGCTGCTCTGGGTCGCTTCGACGCGCGCCTGGGCCGCTTCGCTCAGCATCACCAGGGCGCAGCACGGCGAGGCGCTCCAGCCCTTCTGCGGCGCGCTGATCAGCACGTCGATGCCACAGGCCTGCATATCCACCCAGAGGGTGCCGGAGGCGATGCAATCGAGCACGAACAGGCCACCGACCGCATGCACCGCGTCGCTCACCGCGCGCAGGTAGTCATCCGGCAAGATCATCCCCGAGGAGGTTTCCACGTGCGGGGCGAACACCACCTGCGGCTTCTGCTCAGCGATGGTGGCCAGCACTTCGTCCAGCGGCGCCGGGGCGAAGGCGGCCTGCGCGCCAGCCCCAACCGGGCGCGCCTTGAGTACCAGGGCCTCGGCGGGAATCCGGCCCATGTCGAAAATCTGCGTCCAGCGGTAGCTGAACCAGCCGTTGCGGATCACCAGGCACTTCTGATCGGTCGCCAGCTGCCGTGCCACCGCCTCCATGCCATAGGTGCCGCTGCCCGGCACCACCGCCACGGCATGGGCGCTGTAGACCTGCTTCAGGGTGGCGGAGATATCGCGCATCACGCCCTGGAACGACTGCGACATGTGGTTCAGCGAGCGGTCGGTATAGACCACCGAATATTCGATCAGGCCATCGGGATCGATGTCGGGGCAGATATGGGACATGACGGGCTCCAGCCAAAAAGGTTCGAGCAGAACCTGCCCTAACCCCGGGCAAATGACAAGGCCAGGGAGCACTCGGGTAGAATGCGCAGCCTTCTCTAAACAACCCTGCCGCCATGACCATAGCCAGCCAGCCCACCGCTCATCACGTCGCCATCATCGGCGGCGGCCCTGCCGGGTTGATGGCGGCCGAAGTGCTGGCGCAAGGCGGCGTGCGCGTAGAGCTGTTCGATGCCATGCCCTCGGTGGGGCGCAAGTTCCTGCTGGCCGGTGTTGGCGGCATGAACATCACCCATTCCGAGCCCAAGGACGCGTTTATCGGCCGTTACGGCGAGCGCCAGGCCGAAGTCGCGGCGTTGCTGCGCGAGTTCGATGCAGGCGCCCTGCGCGCCTGGATCCACGGCCTGGGCATCGACACCTTCGTCGGCACTTCCGGCCGCGTATTCCCCAGCGACATGAAGGCCGCGCCGCTGCTGCGCGCCTGGCTGCGCCGGCTGCGCGAGCTGGGCGTGGTGATCCATACCCGCAGCCGCTGGCTGGGCTGGAACACCGATGGCAGCCTGCGTATCGCTGGTGTAGAAGGCGAACGTGCACTCGCCGCCGATGCCTGTCTGCTGGCACTGGGCGGCGGTAGTTGGGCGAGGCTGGGTTCCGACGGCGCCTGGGTGCCCCTGCTGCAGGCGCGCGGCATCGAAGTGACAACACTGAAGCCAAGCAACTGCGGTTTCGAGGTCGCCGGCTGGAGCGATCACCTCAAGGAAAAGTTCGCTGGCGCGCCACTCAAAAACGTCGCCCTGAGCCTGCCTGGCCAACCCGCGCGCATCGGCGAATTCGTACTGACTGCGGGCGGTATCGAAGGTAGCCTGGTGTATGCCTTTTCCGCCGACATCCGCCGCACCATCGAGGCCGACGGCAAAGCCGTGATCAGCCTCGACCTGTTGCCGCAAATGCCGCTGGCCAAGCTGCAGCAGGCGCTGGCCAAGCCACGCGGCAAGCATTCGATGGCCAAGCACCTGCACCGCCAGGCTGGGCTGGACGGGGTGAAGGCCGCCCTGCTGCGCGAACTGGCACCGGCTGAGGCCTTTATCGAACCGGCCGCGCTGGCACCCTGGATCAAGGCACTGCCAATTACCCTGCTGCGCACCCGGCCGCTGGACGAGGCGATCAGCAGTGCTGGCGGCGTGCCCTTCGATGCACTGGATGACGGTTTGATGCTCAAGGCACTGCCCGGCGTGTTCTGCGCTGGGGAAATGCTCGATTGGGAAGCGCCCACCGGCGGCTACCTGCTCACCGCCTGCTTAGCCAGCGGGCGAATGGCGGCGCTGGGGGTACTGAACTGGCTGCGGTAGCGATCTGCACGAAGAGGGCTCCTCGGTAGCGTGCGCCGTGCGCACCGAAACCGCAGACGGCACCGGATAACGTGACGAAGCTGGTGCGCGTAGCGCACCCTACGAAGGGCCGTAGGGCGGGTGAAATCCGCCAGATTCTGTTGGCAGGTTGCACCCGCACTACGCCTGAAAAACCTGAAACCGCTGTGACGCCGCTTTGCATGCAGCTATGCTCAGTCTCAGCGCTCCCCACACAGGTAACCTCTCGCCGTGATCCCTCTGCTGGTCTGCGACGACTCCAATATGGCGCGCAAGCAACTGATCCGCGCCTTGCCGGCTGAGTGGCCGGTTTCCCTCAGTCAGGCCACCAATGGCGAGGAAGCGCTGACAGCGATCCGCCAGGGCCTCGGCCAGGTCATGCTGCTCGACCTGACCATGCCGGTGCTCGATGGCTACCAGACCCTGGCCGCCTTGCGCGCCGAAGGGCTCAGCAGCCAGGTCATCGTGGTGTCCGGCGACGTGCAGGAAGAAGCCGTGCGCCGTGTGCGTGAACTCGGCGCGCTGGCATTCATCAAGAAACCTGCCGACCCCGAGATTCTGCGCCAGACCCTGATAGAACTGGGCCTGTTCAACCCACAGGGCACAGCAGCGGCGCAGGCCCAGGCGGCGGCATTGTCGGACCTGAAAGTCAGTTTCCGCGATGCCCTGCGCGAAGTGAGCAACGTCGCCATGGGCCGCGCCGCTGCGCTGCTGGCCAAGGTGCTGGGTGTGTTCGTACAGCTACCAGTGCCGCAGGTGAACATCTTCGAGGTCAGCGAACTGCACATGACCCTGCTCGATGCCCAACGCGGCGAGCGCTTCAGTGCCATCTGCCAAGGCTTCATTGGCGAGGCCATCGCTGGCGAGGCCCTGCTGCTGTTCCATGACTCGGAAGTGGATGACATGGCGCGCCTGCTCGGCTGGCAGCCCAAGAACGAAGCGGAAAACTCGGAGATGCTACTGGACCTGGCCAGTATCCTCATCGGCGCGTGCCTGGCCGGCGTCGCCGAGCAACTCGACCTGCGCTTCTCCCAGGGCCACCCGCAGTTGCTCGGTCAGCATGCCAGCCTCGATCAGCTCATCCAGATCAACCGTCAGCGCTGGCGCAAGACCCTGGCCGTGGAGATCAGCTACAGCCTAGAAGGCCACGCCATCCATTTCGACCTGCTGCTGTTGTTCACCGAAGACTCGATCAAGCGCCTGACCGCCAAGATCGGCTACCTGATGGAGTAAGGCGATGCCCGCGCAGATCGATATCAAGGAAGTCCACTGGCTGCTCGACATCGTGCAATGCATCGATGTCGGCGTGGTGGTGCTCGACCGCCAGTACCGCGTCGAGGTATGGAACGCCTTCATGGAGAACCACTCCGGGCTGGGCCCGGATCAGGTACAGGGCCACTCGCTGTTCGAACTGTTTCCCGACATCGACCGCCCATGGCTGGAGCGCAAGGTGGAGAGCGTGGTGCAACTCGGCACTCGCGCTTTCAGCCTGTGGCAGCAGCGCCCCTATATGATGCGCTTCAAGAGTTACCAACCGATCACCGGCCAGGCCGACTTCATGTACCAGAACGTCACCCTGCTGCCACTGGCTGGCCAGCCGGTGGAGCATGTATGCCTGGTGATCTACGACATGACGGCCGCCGCAGTGGCCGCGCCAACGACTCAATGATGACGCCGTAGCCCGGATGCAATCCGGGCCTGTAGTCGATGCGCGCGGATTGCATCAAGGCTACGGTTCTGACGAAAAAGGGATTTACATGCTGCGCAGCGTTGAACTGAAAACCTTCGTCCCGGCACGGGACTTCGCCCTGAGCCAGGATTTCTACCAGTTGATGGGCTTCAAGCTCGGCTGGGCGGACGAGCAGATGGCGTACTTCAGCCACGGCGAGCACTGCGCCTTCCTGCTGCAGAACTTCTACGTGAAGGAACAGGCAGAGAATTTCGTCATGCACCTGCTGGTGGAAGAAGTCGATACCTGGTGGCAGCAGATTCAGGCTGCACGCCTGGAAGAGCGTTTCGGCACGCGGCTGATACCACCGCAAGACCAGCCCTGGGGTGTCCGCGAGTTCATCGTGTTCGACCCTAGCGGCGTGCTGTGGCGCATCGGCCAGAACATCTGAGCATCATTGGCGGACAAGCTTCACGTTGTCCGCCTTACGGCCGCTGCGGTGGCGGCACAGGCTAACAGCTGATCTCTGGCGGGGTTCCCCCGCCCTACAGCCGGAATCACCGTAGGGCGGGTGCAACCCGCCAACTGAGAACTGTGTCTGCTGCTACTTCTTGCCACCCTTGGGCTTGCTGCCGAAGCTCGGCACCTTGCGTACTGCCTTGGCCTTGGGCTTGGCGTCCTCTTCCTCGAACCAGCGGCCGAGGTGGATATTGCCCTTGCCGGCCGGTTTGGCGGCGCCGGGGATCAGCTTCTGCTTGGGCTTCTTCGGTTTCTTCAGCACCTGGCCGCCGACCGCTGTCTGCGGTACGCGGTGATCGGGGATGAAATCCGGCTCATCGACACGCTTGAGCAACTGCTGGGTCAGATTCTCGATCGCCGCCAACTGATCGACCTCGTCGGCGCAGACCAGGGAGATCGCCTCCCCTGTGCTGCCAGCGCGGCCGGTGCGGCCGATACGGTGCACATAGTCCTCGGCATTGATCGGCAGATCGAGGTTGACCACCAACGGCAGGTCGTCGATATCCAGGCCGCGCGCGGCCACGTCGGTGGCCACCAGAATCTGCACCTCGCCAGCCTTGAAGCGCTCCAGCGCACGCAGGCGGCTCGGCTGTGGCTTGTCGCCGTGGATCGAATCGGCGGATATGCCCATCGCCAGCAGCTCCTGTTCGAGCTGATCGACGCCCTTGCGGGTCTTGGCGAACACCAGCACCTGGCCCCAGCGTTTTTCCTGCAGCAGGTGCAGGAACAGCTCGCTCTTGCGCTTCTTGTCCACCGGGATCAGCCACTGCTTGACGCTCTTGGCCGCCGCGTTACGCGGGCTGACTTCCACCGATAGCGGGTCGCGCAGCAGCTCGCCGGCCATTTGCCGGATGACATCGGAGAAGGTGGCGGAGAACAGCAGGGTCTGACGCTTTTTCGGCAGCGCGCTGAACAGCTCGTCCAACTCGCGGGCGAAACCCAGGTCGAGCATGCGGTCGGCTTCATCCAGCACCAGGGTCTGCAGTTGGGTGAACTTCACCGCGTTCTGCCGATACAGGTCGAGCAGTCGCCCCGGCGTGGCCACCAGCACATCGACGCCCTTGCGCAGCTTCATCATCTGCGGGTTGATGCTGACCCCGCCGTACACCGCATAGCTGCTCAGCGGCAGGTGCTGGCCATAGCTCAAAAAGCTTTGCAGCACCTGCTCGGCCAGTTCGCGGGTCGGCGTCAGCACCAGCGCACGCACGTTATTGCTGGCGACCTGCGGGCCTTCCAGAGTCAGCCGCTGCAACACTGGCAAGGCGAAACCGGCGGTCTTGCCGGTGCCGGTCTGCGCGGCTGCCATCAGGTCGCGGCCCTTGAGCACAGCGGGAATGGCCTGGCTCTGCACCGGGGTCGGGGTCTGATAGTCGAGGTCAGCGAGGGTGCGTAGCAGCGGCTCGATCAAACCGAGGGAGGCGAAGGTCATGGGGTAACCGAATTGGAAAGGAAACAGACGCTCAGTTTACCCGTTCCACCACCCCATAGGAGCGGCTGGGCGGCACTCCGTTTCAGCCGCGAAACTCTGAAGGCAAACCACCAAACCGTAGGAGCGGCAAACTCAGCTGGCAGAGGCCAGCAGCGCCCGCACCTTGGCAGCGGAGAGGTTCTGCAATTGGCAGAGAAAGGCATGATCGGCCTGATGCCGACCATGACGCTCACGCAGTAGACCGAACAGGTGCAACGTCAGATTCGCTGCCATTTCAGCATCGGCCAGGGCGCGGTGAGCGCGACCAGTATCCGGCAGGCCGGCCCAGGCGTTGAGGTTGCCCAGCTTGTGACTGGGCGCCTCGGGCAACAAGCGGCGCGACAGCAGCAGCGAGCAGGCGAAGGGCTGCGCGCGACGACGACGCACGCGCGCCAGTTCCGCGTCCCAGAACTTCTGGTCGAAGGAGGCGTTATGCGCCAGCAGTGGCCGCTCACCGATGAAGTCGGCCACCTCGTTCATCACCTGATCCGACGGCGGCGCCTTGCGCAGCATGGCGTTGCTGATGCCAGTGAGCTGCTCGATGAACGGCGGCACCCAGGCGCCGCTGTTCATCAGGCTCTGGTAGCGGTCGACGATGCGTCCATCTTCGATGATCGCCACGCCGATCTCGGTGGCGCGCGCCTGGCTCGGTGAAACGCCGGTGGTTTCGAAGTCGATGACGGCAATGGATTCCACGTAAAACCTCAGAACTTCAGTGATTGCGCAGCAACAGTTCACCCTCGATGGGCACGTACAAACTGGCGGCGCGAATCAACGACTGCGCCGTCAGCCCGGGCGCGCCATAGGCGATGGCCTCGACGCCGCGGCTGCGCACGCGCTCGAGCAGCAAGTCGAAATCGCCATCGCCAGAGGCCAGAACGATTTCGTCGACGCGCTCGACGGCATCGAGCACGTCGATGGTGATGCCGACGTCCCAGTCGCCCTTGGCCGAGCCGTCGGCACGCTGGATATAAGGCTTGAGCTTCACGGTGAAGCCCAGCTTGCGCAGGATCTGCTGGAACTGCTGCTGCTTGGCGTCACCACGGTCGATGGCGTAGGCGTACGCTTCAACGATCACACCACGGCGACTGACCTCGGCCCACAGCACGCTGTAGTCGAAGTGGCAGCCATAGACCTGGCGCACCGTGTAATAGAGGTTCTGCACATCGGCGAATACGGCGATCTTCTTCACCGGGAGTCCTCGGGAGCGACGAAGGCGCCAGTATGCCAGAGCTGGGCATCCAGATGCGGCCAGGGGCTGGTCCGGACGTAACGCAGCCCCTATCCTTGCTGCCATGACGCCTCTACAACAGCTGTGCCAGCGCAATTTCGACCTGCTCCAGCGCCCGGGTATCGCCCACCGCCTGGTCGAGCACGAGCCGGTTCTGGACTACCCCAGCGCCCACGCCGTGCGCCAGCGTTTCGGCCTGCGCGGCGTGGAGAGCAAGAGCCTGTTCCTGCGCATTGGTGCACAGCGCTACGCCATGCTGATCACCCTCGAAGGCGCCCGTGCCGACTGGGCCAAACTCAAGGCACTGCTCGGCAGCCGTCCGCGCATCGCCAGCGACGAGGAACTGACCGAGCACACTGGCTGCGTACCGATGTGCGCCTGCCCTTTCGGCCATGACGCCAGCATCACCCTGCTGATCGACCGCGCAGTGCTAGCCTGCGACTTTCTGCTTTATTCGCCCGGCCCGCCCGAGTTGACCCTGGAGGTGCCTGGCGACGAACTGCAGCGCCTGCTCGCCGCCCTACCCAACACGCTGCTGGAGTACCCTTGACCCCATTCGACTGCCCTGGCGCATGGCCACAGCGCCCTCGCCCCGACACTTGGTAACCTGCCGATGAGCCCTCTTTCCATCCTTCGTGACGCCTGGTTCTTCTCCAGCCACAACCTGGCGGCGATTGCCCGCCTGACCCTGCCACTGTTGCTGCTCGAAGCCATCGCCCAGTTGATTCTCGCCGCCCAGCTCGGCGAGGGGGCCAACCCGGCCTATGGCGTATTGCTCGGTATTCTCTTCTACCCGTTGTATGCCGCTCCGCTGATTCTCTTCCTGAACACGCGCAGCAACGGCCAGACGCCCGGCAACGCACAGCTGTTCGCGGCTGGCCTGCAACTGTGGCCGACCTTCGCCCTGATGACGGGGCTGAGCACCCTGGCGATCATGCTCGGCCTGTCGCTGTTCATCGTGCCGGGCATCTGGATCATGATGCGCCTGGCCTTCTCCGAGCTGATTCTGGTACTGCGCCAGGAGCCACCGCTGCGCGCGCTACAAGCAAGCTTCACGCTGACCGAAGGACGCTTCTGGCCGGTATTCGCCTGCCTGGCCAATGTACTGGTACCACTGTGGCTGCTCGACTGGTGGACGCTGCCGAGCCAGAGCGACACCCTGCTGTGGGTGCTGCACCAGACCGGCAACGGCTTCCTGCAACTGTTCGCCATCGTCGTGCTGTTCCGCCTGTTCATGTTGTTCGACGTGCGACCGGCAGCGCCGGAAAACACCGACTAGGCTTGCAGCTTTGACTCGATAACGAGAGCGCACCATGAGCGAAACCAACCCCAGCATCCTGTCCCACGTGTCCATCGGCAGCAACGACTTCGACGCCGCCAGTGCCTTCTACGCCAAGGTGCTGGCCACCCTGGGTTGCCGGGAAATCATGCGTCACCCTGGCGCGGTGGCGTTCGGCCGCGAATACCCGGAGTTCTGGGTGCAGACGCCGATCAATGGCCAGCCGGCGACCTTGGGTAATGGCAGCCACTTCGGTTTCTTCGCCCCGGACAAGGCCTCGGTGCACGCCTTTCACGAGGCGGCGCTGGCAGCCGGTGGCAAGGACGAAGGCCAGCCAGGGCCACGCCCGGACTATGGCGAGCCCTATTACGGTTGCTTCGTCAGGGACCTCGACGGCCACAAGATCGAGGCCGCTTTCTGGGACATGGAGCTGATGCTGGCCGGCGCAGCGCAGCACGACCACGGTTGAGGCGTTGGACGCCTACTGGCGCGCCACCACCGGCTGATAACGCAGCGCAGCATTGGCGATCCAGCCCTCGCGCTGCAAGGTATCGAGCGCAGCGGCCAACTCCGGCATGCGCGCCAGACGTTTGCGCGAGAAGCCGATATAGAGTTCGGTGCGCGCCTCGGGCTGGTAGGCGGCCTTGACGATGCGCCCGGCCAGCTTGGGTTCGAGCAGGGAATAATCGACCTGGCAGTCGGTACCGACCAGGGCATCGATGCGACCACGCGCCAGCATCTCCAGAAGCTGCTGCTCGTTGCTGACGCCGACCTTGTCCAACGCCTTGTCGCTGTCGAACGGCTGGAAATACACCGACTCCAGCACATAGCCGATGCGCAGCCCGCGCAGCGACGCATAGTCGTTCAAACGCAGGGCCAGCGCCGGGCTGGCGTAGAACCGCGGCGAGCAGGCGTAGTACGGCGCATCCAGGTAGCGGATATAGCGCTCGCGCTCAGGCGTTTTAGCCAGGCCGGTCATCATGTCCGCTGTGCCCTGCTCCAACGCCGCCAGCCCGCGCGCCCAGGGCGCCCGCTGCACATCGAAACGCATCCCGGTACGGCGCGACAGCTCATTGAGCAGATCGATATCCAGGCCCTGCAACTGGCCATCTTCCTTGAGCATGCGAAACGGCGGCCACAGGTCGGTCATGACGCGCAGCGGCGCCACTTCATCGGCCCGGCACAGCGGCGCCAACAGCAGCAGTATCAATAGCCAGGCACGCATCAGGTTCGCCCTTGGCTTCGCGGTTTCAGGCCGGACAGACGCGGCAACAGCACGCGCTCGAACAGCCTGGGGAAGAAACGCGCCAGCACCCGCGCCCGCCAATCGACGTTCGACAGCACCAGCAGGCGGCGACGCTTGAGCGCGCCCCGGTAGATGGCATCGGCCACATCCTGTGGTGAGGCAACCTTGCCCATCGCCAGTGGCGCCTGGGCGGCCACCGAGCCGTCGCCGACCAGGGCATTCTTGCGCAAATCGGTGGCGGTAAAGCCCGGACAGACCAGCATCACGTTCACGCCCGAGCCCTTGAGCTCGTAGCGCAGGGTCTCGAACAGCCCATGCAACGCGTGCTTGCTGGCGTTGTAGGCACTGCGATAGAGCAACGGCGCGATGCCCGACAGCGAGCTGAGCACGATGATCTGCCCACCTCGCGCGATCAGGCTGGGCAAGGCCGCCTGAGTGCAATGCAAGGCACCGAAATAATTGACCGCCATGACCCGCTGGAAGACCTCCAGGCCGGTCTCGGCGAAGGTGCTGCGATGGGTGATGCCGGCGTTGTTGACCAGCACGTCGATCCCACCAAAACGCTCGACGGCCAGCGCCACCGCGCGCTGCACCGCCTCGGCGTCGGCGACGTCACAGAGCAGGCCGAGCGCCTCGGCATTGTGATGATCGGCCAGATGCTGCACCAGGCTGTCCAGCGCCGCCTGGTTGAGATCGAGAATCACCAGGCGCGCCCCTGCCTGCGCCAGGCGCATGGCCAGCGCTCGGCCGATGCCGGCGCAGCCGCCGGTGATCAGCACCACCTTGCGGTCGAATACCTTGTTGGCAAATACCTTGCGATACATGCACGGCTCCCAGAAGCCCAGTGTTGGCGACACCGTCAGCCTTCATCCGCCATGATGGCCGACAGCGCGTTTTTTCGAACCTTTCGCATGGTACTGCAGCCCATGGCCGCTGTCCTTCGCAGTACACGCAAGGGCGAAACGGGCGGGTAACGACATTGCCGCGCACATGCCTGGGCCGATCCGGCGCACTCGGGTATCCTCGCCTCCTTCCAGCATAGTCGCCCGTTTCGTCATGTCTCTGCCCCGCCCGCTTCGCCTGCTCCTGCTCATCGCGCTGCCCTTGCTCGCCGTGCTGTTTGCGTTGGTCTATGCGCTGACCTGGCGCCCGCTGCCCCATGAAGAGGTGGTCGTATCGTGCAGCGGCCAGGCCGCACAACTGCAACCCGGCCAGGCGCTCAAAGTGATGACCTGGAACGTGCAGTACCTGGCCGGCAAGCGCTATGTGTTCTGGTACGACCTGCCCGGCGGCGATGGCCCGGACGAACGCCCGAGCAGCGAGGACCTGGCCCTGACGCTGGATGAAGTGGTGCGCGTGCTGCGGGACGAGCAACCGGACGTGGTACTCCTGCAGGAACTGCACGACAACGCCAAGGCCAGCGACTATCAGGACCAACTGGCTCTGCTGCAGGCGCGCCTGGGCGATCTCTACCCCTGCAGCACCCAAGCGTTCTACTGGAAGGCCGGCTTCGTCCCACACCCGCGCATCCTCGGCAGCGTCGGCATGAAGCTCGGCACCCTAAGCCGCTTCCAGATCGCCCGCGCCGAGCGCCTGCAACTGCCGATGCTGGAAAGCGACCTGCTGAGCCGCCAGTTCCAGCTCAAGCGCGCGCTACTGGTCAGCTACCTGCCGATTCGCGGCGGTGACGAACTGGTCGCGATCAACACCCATTTCGATGCCTTCGCCCAAGGCGCAGACACCATGCAGCGCCAGGTGGAGATGACCAACGGTCTGCTCCAGCAACTGCAGAACAGCGACAAGACCTGGGTACTGGGCGGCGATCTCAACTTGCTACCGCCCGGTCAGTTCCAGCACCTGCCGGAGGCTCAGCGCAGCTGGTACGCAGCTGACAGCGAACTGCAGGACATGGCGCGCCGCTACCCGATGATTCCCAGCCTGCAACAGGCCAGCGGCGCGGATCAGGCCAGGTGGTATACCCATTACCCCAACGACCCGGCCGCCAGCGGCCCGGACCGTACCCTCGACTACCTGTTCTATAGCCCGCGCCTGACGCCACTCGCCAGCAAGGTTCGTCAACGCGATACCCTGGCCATTTCCGACCATTTGCCGGTGATCGGTCGCTTTTTCCTACCGAGTCAGGAATAAACCGTGCAGAACTGGACAAGTCCACCGGGACTTGTCCATGCTCGTTGAGCACCACTCGATCACAACGAAAAGACGGCGAAGAGCCGCGATACCCGGATGCCAAGACGCTTCTGCCTGATAGTCATCACCCTGCTATGGCTGCACGCCGCTTATGCGGCCGAGGCCAAGCAACGCGTTCACGTGGGCTATTACGAATTTCCGCCCTACTCCTATACCGATGCGCAAGGCCAGCCCAGTGGCTCGGGCCTGGAGCTGACCGCACGTCTGCTCGACGAAGCGGGATACCAGGCAGACTTTCGCTCCTACCCCGGTGCCCGCCTCTACAGCGGTCTGCTCGACGGCAGCATCCAGCTCTGGGCTGGCGCTTCAGGCAAGCCGGAGCTGGCCGGGCACACCCTGGAAGGCAAGCACCTGCTGGGTGAGATCACCCTTAACCTGTATTTTCGCCACGACACGCCCGCACCGCGCATTCCGCAAGATCTGCAGGATCGCGGGGTGATCCTGATCACCGGCTACAGCTACTGGCAGGACGTCAATCAGTGGCTGGAAGATCCGGCGCGCAACATCACCCGACACCGCACCTCCAACCACGCCTCGGCTCTGGAAATGCTCCAGCGCCGGCGCGGCGACTACTTGCTGGACTACCAGGCCCCCGTCGAACAGGCCAAGCGCACCCTGGGCATGGGCGAACTGCCCTTCGTCGAGGTGCAGCGCCTGCCGCTGCGTTTGATCTACTCACGCCATGTGCCCGGCGCCGAGTACCTGCGTGAGGAATTGGATCGCGCCTATCAGCGACTGGAGGATGCCGGCAAGGATCTGTGGCTGCATTGATCGCTCAGTCGCTACGCAACCTGGTCAGCGCACGCTCCAGACTGGCATGTGACAACTCGCCCAGATGGCTGCCAACCTGTCGCCCTTCTGCATCGTAGAAAAGTGTGGTGGGTAACGCCCGCGAGCCCACCAACTGACCCAGTTGCACCTGCTCGTCGAGCAGGAGGTTGTCCAGACTCAGTTGCTGCGCGGTGAGAAATTCATCGACCAATGCAACGCTCTCCCCTTGATTGACGAACAGGATGGTAATGCCAGCCTCACGCTGCTGCGCCTGCATCAGCACCGGCATCTCACGCCGACATGGCGGACACCAGGTGGCCCAGAGGTTGACCACCAGCGGCTTACCCGCGTAATCGCGCAGGTTCACCGGATTACCCTGCGTGTCCCGCACCTGCAGATCGGGCAGCCGCGTGCCCTGCTCAAACGCATGAAGCAGCAGGCTGCCGCCTAGCCATAGCGCCAGGCCGACGCTCATCGCGATACTCAGCGGGCGACGCAGCGCTGACTGGCGCCAGAGGTACCAGGCACCCAGCGCCAGCCCGGCGAGAACGCCTGGCCACGCGATGAAACCACCATCGCGGATATCCACCACACGCCACGGCTCATCGCGGTAGAACTCGGCGTACACCAGCACGAAGGCCAGCCGTGCCACCACCAGCCCAAGCATCAGCATGCGAAACAGCTGCCCCTCCGGATTGCTCCCATGGCGGCGACCGACCAACCAGCCAACCAGCGTGGCCAGCAGCAGGCTGGCAAACAGCAGCACATGAGATACACCGAGGGCCAGGGGCCCGATATCCAACGTCAGCATCGTCTTCTCACTTTCTCGGTTTGGCCCGCGCGGTGGGCTCGGCAATCAACGGGTCATCGGGCCAGTAGTGTTTGGGGTAACGGCCCTTCAGATCTTTCTTCACCTCCAGGTAGGTATTGGCCCAGAAGCTGGCCAGATCCTGGGTCACCTGCACCGGCCGCCGTGCCGGTGACAGCAGGTGCAGCTTGAGGCCCAGGCGGCCGCCGGCGATACGCGGCGTGGCAGCCAGGCCGAACAGCTCCTGCAGACGCACGGCGAGCACCGGCGGGCTCTCCGTGTAGTCGATGCTGATGCGCGAACCGGACGGCACGCTCAGCGCACGCGGCGCCAGCTCGTCGAGGCGTTGCGGCAACGGCCAGGGCAGCAGCGTCTGCAGGATCGATGGCAGATCGAGATTGGCGAAGTGGCTGAGACGGTTGACCTTGCTTAAGAATGGCGTCAGCCATTGCTCGAGGCTGGCCAGCAGCGCGGCATCGGACAAGTCCGGCCATTCGCTCTGCCCTTGCTGCTGTATGTCCAGCTCGCGCAACAGCGCCAGCCGCGCCTGCCACTGGCGCAACTCGGGCGTCCAGGGCAGCAGCTCCAGGCCCTTGCGTCGCACCAGGCCGACCAATGCACGGCCACGCGCCTCCTGATCCAGTGCGGCCAGCGCCTGACGTTCCAGCACCAGTTCGCCGACCTTGCGCTGACGTTCGGCGCGCAATACGCCTTCGCGCTCGTCCCAGTCGAGCACCTCCAGCGTCGCGACCTGCTCGGCCAGCTCTCCCGCGAACAGTGCCGGATCGAGATCGGCGGCCAGGTAGATCCGTTCCTCACGCTGGCCCTGGCGACTGCCCAGGTCAGCGACCACCAGCCATTCGTGTTTCATCAGCGCATCGGTTTCACCGAATTGCGCAGCGCGGCCATTGGCCAGGCGATAGTCGGCGCCACCGGCGCGGCGCTGCTGGGCGATGCGATCCGGGTAGGCGAAAGCCAGCAGGCAGCCGAGCCAGCGCGGATGCTCGGGGTCGCTTACCGCCTGAGTCACCGGACGATTCTTGATCAGCCCGTGAAACTGTTTCGCCAGTTGCCGCGCGCGCTGCACACCACCCTGGGCACTGCGCACGGCGCGGCTTTCACCAGACAGCAGGGCCAGACGACTGTGCAGATCAGCGCCAGCACCTCGAAGGATGTCGCGCTCCGACAGCAGCGCCGCAAGTTCGCAGGCCAGTGCACCGAGACCCAGCGCCTGGCCACGCAGCAGCAGATGGGCAATACGCGGGTGGCAGGGCAGCTCGGCCATGGCCTGGCCATGAGCATTGAGCGCACCGCGCTCATCCAGCGCACCGAGGCGGCCGAGCAGATCCAGCGCCTGGGCATAGGCGGCCGGCGGTGGCACGTCGAGCCAGCACAGCTCCTGCGGCGTCACGCCCCAGCGCAGTAGTTGCAGAGCCAGCCCGGATAAATCGGCCTGGAGGATTTCCGCGCTGGAGTAGGCGCTGAGTTGTTCGTGCTGCGCTTGCGACCACAGCCGATAACAGGCGCCCGGCTGCAGGCGGCCAGCACGGCCGGCGCGCTGGGTCGCGGAGGCGCGGGAAATACGCTGCGTGTCGAGACGAGTCATGCCGCTGGCCGGATCGAAACGCGGTACCCGCGACAGGCCGGCGTCGACCACCACGCGCACGCCGTCGATGGTCAGGCTGGTCTCGGCAATATTGGTGGCCAACACCACCTTGCGCATGCCTGCAGGCGCCGGCTCGATGGCCGCGCGCTGGGCGGCCAGATCCAGTTCACCATGCAGCGGACAGAGCAGGATGTCGTCGCGACCAACCAATACCTCGCCCAGTTGCTCGGCCACACGGCGAATCTCGGCCTGCCCCGGCAGGAACACCAGCAGGCTGCCGGGCTCCTCCGCCAGCGCCTGCTGCACCGTCTGCAGCACGCGCGGTTCGATCCACTCGCCCGGCTGAAACGGCGCCCCCCAGCGCATATCCACCGGGAACATGCGCCCTTCGCTGCGCAGCACCGGCGCATCATCCAGCAATGCGGCCAAGCGCTCGCCCTCCAGCGTTGCGGACATCAGCAACACCTTGAGCGGCGCCTCACCACTGTCCACACCACGGAACATGGCGCGGCCGTTAAGCGTCAGCGCCAGGGCAAGGTCGGCGTCCAGGCTGCGCTCATGGAATTCGTCGAAGATCACCAGGCCGACGCCATCCAGCGCCGGATCATCCTGCAGACGGCGGGCAAGGATGCCTTCGGTAACCACCTCGATACGCGTATTCGGCCCTACCTTGCTATCCAGGCGAATGCGATAGCCGACCGTCTCACCCACCCGCTCGCCTAGCTCGCAGGCCAGACGCTCGGCGGCCGCACGCGCTGCCAGGCGGCGCGGCTCGAGCATGAGGATGGTTTGCCCGGCCAGCCAGGGCGCGTCGAGCAATGCCAGCGGTACGCGGGTGGTCTTACCGGCGCCGGGCGGCGCCTCCAGTACGACTTCGTGGCGCTCGGCCAGGGCGTCGCGCAGGGCGGGTAACAGGACGTCGATTGGCAGGCTGTTCATCATTTCTCCACAACAAGCCGCCGATTATAGCGGCGAACCGCCAACCAACTTGCCGGTCTGAAACAGCGGGCTGCAGTTTTGCAATCATCGCCTTGCTATAGTTGCGCCACTTTATTTATGGAGGTGCCCATGCGCACGAAATCCCGCGTTATCGCCGGCGTTGTCGCCGCTACCCTGCTCGCTCAGCTAACCGCCTGCGGCTCGATCTTCTACCCGGATCGCCGCGGCCAAATCGAAGGCAAGATCGACCCAGTGATCGCCGGGGCCAATGCCATCGGCATCCTGTTCTACGTGATTCCGGGGCTGATCGCCTTCGCCGTGGACTTCGCCACCGGCGCCATCTACCTACCCGAAGGCCAGACCGTTCAAGTCGACCCACAACAGCTGCAGAAGCTGATCGGGGAAGACGGCAAGGTCGACCAGTACGCGCTCAAGACGCTGATCGAAACCAGCACCGGCCACCAGTTGCCGCTCGAGGACCCGCGTCTGATCCAGCACAGCGGCAGTGCCGAGCAACTGGCCGCCTACGGCCTGCGCCCGGCAGCCTGAGCCCATGCATAACCCGCAGCACGCCAGGCTGATGCGCCTGGCCACCCGCGCAGCGCTGGCAGTAGCGCTGACGCTGGTGCTGGCCAAGGCGATTGCCTGGTGGTTGAGTGGTTCGGTCAGCCTGCTGGCCGGCCTTACCGATTCGCTGCTCGATAGCGCCGCCTCACTGATCAACCTGATCGCCGTGCACTTCGCCCTGCGCCCGGCCGACGAGGATCACCGCTACGGCCACGGCAAGGCCGAAGCCCTGGCGGGGTTGGGCCAGGCGCTGTTCATCGGTGTCAGTGCCGTGCTCATCGGCCTGCAGGGCATCGAGCGCCTGCAATCACCGCAACCGCTGAAGGCCGAAGGTATCGGCATCGCCGTCATGCTGCTGTCGCTGGCATTGACCGTGGCCCTGCTGACCTTTCAACGCAAGGTGGTACGCGAAACCGGTTCCACTGCAATTCACGCCGACTCGCTGCACTACCGTTCCGACATCCTGCTCAACAGCAGCATTCTGCTCGCCCTGTTGCTGACCCGCTTCGGCTGGCTGCAGATGGATGCGATCTTCGCCATTGGCATCGCCTTCTACATCTTCTGGAGCGCCATCAGCATCGTGCGCGGCGCAGTGGCCGTGCTGATGGACGAGGAGTTACCCAGCGAAACCTCTCAGCACATGTACGCGCTGGCCAATGCCGTACCTGGCGTGCTGGGCTCGCATGACCTGCGCACACGCATTTCCGGTACGCGCTGGTTCGTCCAACTGCACCTGGAGTTGCCTGGCGAGATGAGCCTGTCCGACGCGCATGCGCACTGCGAGGCCGTGGAAAAGGCGATCCACGCGCATTACCCACGCGCCGAAGTGCTGGTGCACGCCGACCCGCAGGAAGTGGTCCAGCACTGAGCGCAACGCCCTCCCCCAGCCTCCCGGCACCTTCAAACAGCAGAAATTCCAGGCAATAAAAAGGGGCCTTGCGGCCCCTTCGGGAAATCTGTCCGGTACTGGCGATGCTGTCGCCGCTTTCGTCGCCCGCCTGGTTGGGCAGTGCGGACCCGGGTGCCGGTGCGATCCGGTAGGACCGTCGGCGCCGGCTCACCTGGTTGGGCGAGGCCGGTAGGACTTATCGTCCGGGCCGTGAAACTGAGAGAAAGCTTACGCCGCCCACGCCGAAATAAGATTGCTAATATTGCTTACAATTTTACCAATTGCGCAATTTACAGCTAAAGGAGCACTATCTTACGCAATCAAATAATGAGCCAGTTGGAAAATGGACAAACTCGACCGTTACGACCTGAACATTCTCGCCGAATTGCAGCGCAACGCTGCCCTGTCCAACCAGGAGCTGGCCGAACGCATCGGCCTCTCGCCGTCGCCCTGCTCGCGTCGCGTCAAGCAACTGGAAGACGACGGCTACATCACCGGCCAGGTTGCCCTGCTCGACCGCAAGAAGCTCGGCCTGAGCCTGACCGCCTACGTGCTGATCGGCATGGACCGACACACACCCGAGCGCTTCGAACACTTTCAGGATGAAATCCGCAAATGCCCGGAAGTGCTGGAATGCTGCCTGGTGACCGGGATGGATGCCGACTACCAGCTCAAGGTGGTAGTGCCGGATATGGATCATTACCAGAAGCTGCTGCTCGGCACCCTGACCCGTATCGACGGCGTTTCCAGCGTGCGTTCGAGCTTCGTGCTGCAGCAGATTCTGTCCAGCACGCAGTTGCCGTTACAGCACCTGCGCGACTGAAAGTCGCAGGGTGAAGCGGATCATGCCGCGCCCTGGGTCAGGGCGCGTATAATTTGCGCCCTGCGTTTTCCGTCCGAATCACGAGGCACCATGGAAACCGAACAATTTGAAGCCCTGATGATGTACGTCCTGGTGGGCGGCCTGATGCTGTTCATGTTCTTCATCATCTGGGACCTCGCGAAGAAGTCCAAGGCAGGTCGCCTCGGCACCGCCATCCTGTTCCTCGGCCTGGGCCTGTGCCTGTTCGCCTTCCTCGCCAAGCCGATCATCACCTACATCATCGAGACCGCGCGCGGTATTCACGGCTGATCCAGCCAGCCGACGCGACACCTCTGATCGATACCAGGCCGCCGCAAACGCGGCCTGCAGCCCACTCAAGGAGTGACACATGAGCGCCGCCAATCTGGTGATGCAGAGCTATGGACGCTGCTGCGCCAGCCCGGATTTCTTCGACAGTTTCTACCGCCACTTCCTCGCCAGCTCGCCGCTGATCCGCGAGAAGTTCGTCGACACCGACATGAGCGCGCAGAAACAGCTGCTGCGCCAGGGCATTCTCAACCTGGTGATGCACGCCCGCGGCATGCCCGACACCAAGCTGCGCGCCCTCGGCGAATCGCACTCGCGCCAGCATCTGGACATTCGCCCAGAACTCTACGACCTGTGGCTCGATGCGCTGCTGGCGACCATCGGCGAACACGACAAGGAGTGCGACGCAGAGGTGCGTCAGGCCTGGCGTGAAGTGCTGAACAAAGGTATCGCCGTGATCAAGGCCGGTTATTGATTCAGGTCAGGGTTGCCGGGCCGGCCTCTGCGACAAAACGTCCGTTGCGCGGTGCGCCTTACTGATCATCGCAGCCGCCTCCGTTCTCCCCCTATACCCGCCCAGCGGCGACACGGGAACAATCGGCGTGACCCTGGTGCGCGCGGCGCACCCTACAGGGACACCGCCGGCCGCAGGGTGCGCCGTGCGCACCAACTTCGCCGGCAATAATGACGCGCCTCTACGGCAATAACGCCGGCACCTCACGCCACTGCCCAGGCTGCAACCCATCCAACCGCCACGGCCCGATGGCCACGCGCACCAGGCGCAGAGTTGGCAAGCCGACGGCGGCGGTCATGCGCCGTACCTGGCGGTTGCGCCCCTCGCGAATCACCAGCTCCAGCCAGGCCGTCGGCACACTCTTGCGAAAACGTACCGGCGGGTTGCGTTGCCACAGCTCGGGCTCGTCCAGACGCCGCGCCTCGGCCGGCAGGGTCGGGCCATCATTGAGCGTCACACCCTCGCGCAACTGCTGCAATTGCGCCTCGCTCGGTTCACCTTCCACCTGCACCCAGTAGGTCTTCGGCAACTTGTGCTTGGGGTCGGCGATACGCGCCTGCAGGCTGCCATCGTTGGTCAGCAACAGCAGGCCTTCGCTGTCGCGATCCAGACGCCCGGCCGGGTACACGCCGGGCACCTCGACAAAATCCTTGAGGGTGGCGCGGCCCTGCTCATCGTTGAACTGCGTGAGCACGTCGAACGGCTTGTTCAGGATCAGCAGGCGCGGCTGCGCAGGCGGTGCCTTGGCCACGCGACGGGGAGCGGCAGGACGACGACTGGCGGGGGGACGAGGGCGCGACATGCAACGATCTTCGGTCAGACAGGGCTGCGCAGTGTAACCCACGATAAGCAGCGCTGATGGTGCTTCCACGCCCCGCCAGAGCGACTAAGCTGCTGGTTCACACCCTGCGATCAGGAGCCACCGATGAGCAACAACGCCGAACTCGCCACCTTCACCGGCTGGGCCGCCACCACGCCCAAGGCGCCATTGGAACGCCTGAGCTACGACCCAGGCCCGCTCGGCGCCGAAGAAGTGGAAGTAGCGGTGGAATACTGCGGCATCTGCCACTCCGACCAGTCGATGATCGACAACGAATGGGGCAATGCGCGCTACCCCTTCATCCCCGGCCATGAAGTGGTCGGTACCATCGTCCGCCTCGGCGAGCAGGCGCGCGGCCTCAAGCTCGGCCAACGGGTCGGCATCGGCTGGTACAAGGGCAGTTGCATGCATTGCGGCTCGTGCATGGAGGGTTCGCACCAGCTGTGCCGCTCAGTGAAGCCGACCATCGTCGGCAGCCACGGCGGCTTCGCCGACCGCCTGCGCTCGCACTGGGCCTGGGCCGTGCCACTGCCCGAAGGGCTCGATCCGGCGCTGGTCGGCCCGCTGTTCTGCGCCGGGTCGACGGTATTCAGCCCGCTGCTGGAGTTCGACATCAAGCCCACCGGCCGCGTCGGCGTGGTCGGCATCGGCGGCCTCGGCCACCTGGCACTGCGTTTCCTCAATGCCTGGGGCTGCGAGGTAACCGCCTTCACCTCGTCGCTGAACAAGCAGGACGAAGCCAGGCGCCTGGGCGCACACAACGTCGTGGCCTCCACCGACAGCGCGGCGATGAAGGCGATTGCCGGCACCCTGGATTTCCTCCTGGTCACCGCCAGCGCCGACCTCGACTGGCCGGCGCTGATCGGCACCCTGCGTGGCAAGGGCCGCCTGCACTTCGTCGGCATCGTGCCCAGCGCCATTCCGGTGCATGTGTTCAACCTGATCCCGCAGCAAAAGAGCCTGTCCGGCTCACCAGTGGGCTCGCCGTCGAGCATGGCGACCATGCTCGAATTCTGTGCCCGCCACCAGATTTTGCCGCAGGTCGAGCAATTCCCCATGAGTCAGGTGAACGCGGCCATCGACCACCTGCGCAGTGGCAAGGCGCGCTACCGCGTGGTGCTGGACGCCAGCAAATGACAGCACGGGCGCAGAGCTGGCATGCTCTGCGCCCTGCTTAATCCTGGATGCCTGCCGCCATGTCGCTGACGCTCGACACCCCTACCGATGCTGAACTGCCCACTCTGGTGGAAATCTGGGAGGCGGCCGTGCGCGCCACTCACCACTTCCTGCCGGAAAGCGACCTGCAGGTGATCAAACCCTTGCTGCGCGAGCAGTATTTCCCGGCCGTGCAGCTGACCTGTGCACGCAATGAGGCGGGGCGGATCCTGGGTTTTCTCGGCACCAGCGAAGGCATGGTGGAAATGCTCTTCGTCGACCCGACCTGCCACGGCCAGGGTGTGGGGAAGCGGCTGATGCGCCATGCCATCGACGAGCTGAGCGCCACGCGGGTCGACGTCAACGAACAGAATCCTCAGGCCGTGGGCTTCTACCAGCATCTGGGTTTCGTGGTGACCGATCGCTCACGCCTGGACGGTGGTGGGCGGCCCTTCCCGATCCTGCATATGTCCCTTGGTTAGGCGGGCCATGCCGCCACGATTCCTTCCAACGCCCGTTTGAGTTCGACCCGGCTGGCTGCCGCCGCAAGGCTGATACGCACCGCGGGCCCCGGATTGGCCTCGACCGCGAACACCTCGGCCGGCACCACCTCGACGCCGTTCTGCCGGCACGCCTCGGCCAAACCAACCGGCGGCGTACCATCGAGCCACAGATGCGGTGCCACTGCCCGGCCCTGCGGCATGCGCGACCCGAGCACGCGCGCAGCCAGGCGCCAGCGCTGCTGCAGCTCGTCGATCTGCCAGGCCAGGCGCTGTTCGGCGATGCCGCTTTCGATCCACTCACAGCCCAGCGCCAAGCTCAGCGGCGTCACGGCCCAGCGCGTGGCCTGAGCCTCGGGGTCGATGCGTTCGAGCAACTCCGGCGCGCCGGCGATAAAGCCCAGGCGCAAGCCGGGCGCGACGCTCTTGGACAGACTGCTGATCAGCAGGCAGCACTCGGGGGCCTGCACCGCCAGCGGTGCCTCGCTGCCGAGCACGCCGTAGACATCGTCCTCGATGATCCATAGCCCGCGCCGCCGCGCCACCTCGGCAATGGCCGCGCGGCGTTCGGCGTCCAGGCTGGCGCCGGTGGGGTTCTGCAGGCAGGGCGTGAGCACCGCCACGCGCGCCCCGGTGGCACGGGCCAGGCGGTCGAGGTCATCGGGCAGGATGCCGTGCTCGTCCATCGCCACGCCGTGCAGCGGCAGACGCAACTGGCGCGCGGCAGCCTTGATCCCCGGCGCGGTGTAGCGCTCCACCAGAATCGGCTCGCCCGCCTCGCACAGCGCCAGCAGCGCGGCCGACACGCCCTGCTGGGCACCGGCGCAGAGCAGCAGGCCGCCCGGCGCCAGCTCCAGGCTACGTCGGCGCAGCCAGGTGACGCCAGCCAGGTGCGCACGCTCGACCAGCGCAGCCGACGGGTAGGCCTGCAACGCGTCCAGCTCACCACGGGCAGCCAGTGCGGCGAGGCTGGTGGAAAGGTCGTGATTGTCCGGGTCATGCACCGGCACATTGGTCGACAGGTCGATCAAGTCGCCCTGCGCGGTCGGTTGTTTGAGGCGGAACAGGCTCGCTTCGCGGCTACCAGCCAGCACGTAGGTGCCGCGCCCGACCTCGCCGGAAACCAGATGCCGACGCGCCGCCTCGCGGTAGGCGAGCATCACCGTGCTCGGGTTGATGCCCAGCGTCCAGGCCAGGCGGCGCTGCGGTGGCAGGCGCTCGCCGGGCTTGAGTTCGCCACGGCCGATGGCCACAGCGATGGCCTCGACCAGTGCCAGGTAAGTCGGTAGGGAGCTGTCTTGAAGATCAGGAAGCCACATTGCTTGCCATGCAATATAAAGATTTACCCATACAATGTGCCGCACTAGCATCCGGGTCAACACCACTCGGAGTGCCTGTCATGTTCGACCTCGCCCAACTGCGCCAGAGCGCTGAACTGGTTCACCGCCACATGGCGCCAACGCCGCAACTGGCCTGGCCGCTGCTGGCGCAGCGCACGGGCTGCGAGGTCTGGGTCAAGCACGAGAACCATGCCCCGACAGCGGCCTTCAAGGTACGCGGCGGGCTGGTCTATATCGACGCCCTGCTGCGTCGCGAGCCGCAGGTACCTGGGCTGGTCACCGCCACCCGCGGTAACCACGGCCAGAGCCTGGCACTGGCGGCACGCGCCGCCGGTCTGGCGATCCGCATCCTGGTGCCGCACGGCAATGCCCGCGAGAAGAACGCGGCGATGCGCGCCCTCGGTGCCGAGGTGATCGAACATGGCCGAGACTTCGACGAAGCCCGTGCCGAAGCCGCGCGTATCGCCGAACGCGACGGTCTGCACTGGGTACCGTCACTGCACGAGGATCTGGTGCGTGGCGTGGCCACCTACGCGCTGGAGCTGCTGGAGGCGGTGCCGAACCTGCGCCGGGTGTATGTACCCATCGGCCTTGGCTCGGGCATCTGCGGGATGATCCGCACCCGCGACCTGCTTGGCCTCGACACCGAGATCATCGGCGTGGTTGCCAGCGGCGCCGATGCTTATGCACAGAGCTTCGAACAAGGTTGCCTGGTGCAGACCGAACGCGCCGACACCCTGGCCGACGGCATGGCCTGCCGCCAGCCGCAGCAGTTGGCGCTGGACATGATCCGCGCCGGCGCTGCACGCATCGTGCGGGTCGACGACGAGGAGATCCGCGCCGCCATCCGCAGCTATCACGAGGACACCCACAACCTCGCCGAAGGCGCCGGTGCAGCGGCGTTGGCTGCGCTGATGCAGGAGCGCAAGCTCAATGCCGGCCAGCGCGTGGCCGTGGTGCTCAGCGGCGCGAATATCGACCGTCGCGTGCTCGCCGAACTACTGCGCGACGAAGCGCCGGTCGCCGCCTGAGATCAGGCTTGCGGCACGGGCTCGACGAGTACCCGCGCGGACGTCTGTCGCAGCCAGCGCGACACGCCCCACTCTGCCGCGATCAGCGCCAGCAACAAGCCGAGTTGGATCAGCAGCGCGATATAGAGCGGTTTGAAGACATGACCGATCTGCTGCTTGAGCAGCCCCAGCAGAAACTCGGCGCGAAACAGCTGCTCGATGCGGGCATCCAGCACCTGATTCAGCACCTTCTCGTTGAGCCCGCTGTAGCGCGCGGTTTTCTCGACCGCCATCTCGCCAATCGCCTTGCCCAGCAAACTGGCGCGCAGGCGGTCGAGCAAGTCGAAGGCGATGCGCTCTGCGGTCGAGGCCTCGGCACGCTCGGCAGCTTCCTGCAGCCGCTCACTGCGGACGTAGTCCAGCGCCAACTGATTCAGCAACGCTTGCACGCTGACATCACGCACGGCCAATAGTCCCTGTTCCTCCTGCGCCTCGACATAGGCCTGGAAGTCGCTCCAGATGTCGTCGGCCAGTTCCTGCACCAACGGCGCGTAGCTGTCGAGATGGCGATTGATCTGCTGCTGGCTGCCATACAACAGCCCACCCTGGAAGCCGAGAAAACCACCTGCCAGCGGCAATAGCAGAAAGTAGAGTTTGAGCAGCCAGTGGTGCCAGCGGTTGTTACGCGCCAGCCAGCCCAACCGGTGCAGCTTGAGCGCCAGCAACAGGCCAACGACCGCGCCCAGCAAAAGCGCCAGACCGGTGTAGAGGAAAAGACTGAAAAAGCTGAAGGGTTCCCACAGCGCTGTGAGCAGCAGACGTGCCTGTTCCATGCGTATCGCCTCGTTCGTCCATGACGAGGGCGAGTCTAAACCAGAGCGTGGATGAGCGTCGCCGGGGCGTGGCCAGACTGTGCGTCAGGCCACGCCCTGTTTATCAGCGGAACGGCGGCTCGTCGAAACTACGCAACTTGCGCGAGTGCAACGAGTTGAGCTGGCTGCGCATCAGCTCCAGGGCCGCGATACCGATGTGCAGGTGTTGGGTCACGGCACGCTCGTAGAAGGCGCCGGCTGCGCCGGGCAGCTTGATCTCGCTGTGCAGCGGTTTGTCCGACACGCACAGCAGCGTGCCGTAGGGCACCCGCAGGCGATAGCCCTGGGCGGCGATGGTGCCGCTTTCCATGTCCACCGCCACCGCGCGTGACAGGTTGATCAGCGGGCGTTCCTGCGCCCAGCGCAGCTCCCAGTTTCGGTCGTCGTAAGTTAACACGGTACCGGTGCGCAGGCGCTTCTTCAGCTCGTCGCCCTGCTCGCCGGTTACCAGCTTGGCGGCCTCTTGCAGTGCCTGCTGCACCTCGGCCAGCGCCGGCAGGGGAATATTCGGTGGCAGCACGCGGTCGAGAATGCCGTCACGACGCATGTAGGCATGGGCCAGCACGTAGTCGCCGATGGTCTGCGATTGGCGCAGGCCGCCGCAGTGGCCGATCATCAGCCAGCAATGTGGGCGCAGCACGGCCAGGTGGTCGGTGATGTTCTTGGCATTGGACGGGCCGACACCGATGTTGACCAGGGTAATGCCGTGGCCGTCCTCGGCCTGCAGGTGGTAAGCAGGCATCTGGTAGCGGTGCCAGACCACGTTCTCGATGATCGCCTGCATCTCGCCTTCGGCCATGCCGCGCTCGACCACTACGTTGCCCGGCAGCACCATGCGGGTGAAGCGCGAGTCGCCCACCAGCATGTCCAGACCATGGCGGATGAACTGGTCGACGTATCGGTGGTAGTTGGTCAGCAGAATCCATGGCTGCACGTGGCGCCAGTCGCTGCCGGTGTAGTGCTGGATGCGCTTGAGCGAGAAGTCGGTGCGAGCCGCGTCGAACAGCGCCAGCGGCAACGGGTCGATGTTTTCCCAGTCGTACAAGCCATCGGCGGTGCCGTCGGTGGCGGCAGACAGGTCGGTGCTGGGGAATACGCGCGCCAGCTCGGCGGCGGTCACGCCACTGCCGGCCAGCTCATCGCCGCCCTCGACCACGTACGGATAGGGAATGTTCTGCTGGCTGCGGCCGACTTCCACGCGCAGGGTGAAGTCGTTCATCAGCGGGCGCAGCTGCTCCAGCAAGTATTTGCGGAAGGCCGCCGGCTGGGTCACGGTGATCGCGTAGGTGCCCGGTATCTGCACCTTGGCGTAGGCACGCACGGTGGTCGGCACCTCGCCCTGGCACAGGTAGGTCAGGCGCAATTCGGGGTAGCGGAACAGGCAGTGCTCGCTGGCATCGGGGCGGATGCGCTCCTTGAGGTAACGCTTGAGCGCCTGGCTCAACGCACCGGTGGCCTCCTGGTGCAAGGCGGCGAGGCGGTCGACGGCCTCTTCGGGGGTGTGGGCAATGATGAAATCATCTGAGCAGGCTTTCACTGTGCATCTTCCTGACTGAACATACGTGCCTATCTTGCCTGCATACGCTGAGGAAAACATAGCGCGGCAGGCCTCGCATCTCACTGCCAGCGACTAGGCTTGGATCAATTCGTCAGAGGTCATCTTCATGCGTCGTGCAATCGTTGTGCTGTTGGCCATCGTCCCATGCGTCAGCGCTCAGGCCGGTGAGCTCGATGGTCATTACCGGACGACGCTCGACGGCCAACCGACCGAGCTGATCCTGCGCCAGCAGGGCGAACGGGTCGAAGGGCAGTACGTGGAGAATCGCACCCTGCGCCTGGACTTCAGGGGGCGTTACGATGGCCAGGTGCTGCGCGCCGAGATCAGCGACCCGCAGTCCGGCCTGCTGCTGGCCAACATGAACGCCACCTATGCCAACGCCATGCTCAACACCAGCATTGCGGCGCGCGATCCACGCAACGGCGAGGTGCTGGAACGCCAGGCGCTGTTCCAGCGTGAAGGCGCAGCAACGGCAACAACACCGCCCGCTACAGGCGCTCAGGACCCAGCACTGGTCGGTACCTGGGTGCACGAGAAGATTATCAACAGTGGCGGCGCCAACTTCGCCTCGTTCAACACCCTGATGACCCTGCAGCTGAACGCCGACGGTAGCGTCACCCAGTGGAGCCGCTCGGCCGGCGGCGGCAGCGACTGGAGCTATGACAGCCCCGGCGAGGTGCAGTACAGCGGCCACTGGCTCAGCCAGGGCAACATGCTGATGGTGCGCCTGGCAGGCGCTACCGACTATCAACCCGCCGCCTACTACCGCTTCAGCGACCAATACCTGGTCACCGAGAGCAATACCGGCAAGATGATCTGGCAGCGCCGCCGTTAGCGCGAAGGTCGCGCAGCGACGCCCTCTTTAGCGTCCTTCTCCCTCAGGGAGAAGGTGGCGCGAAGCGTCGGATGAGGGCTGGCATGCAACACAAGCGTCATCATCCGGGACACCTCTTACCGTATGACCGTTAGAGCGACGGGCTCAGGCCGCCTGGTGCAGGCGCACGTTGAACAGCGGGCCCTGGCTGAAACGCGACAGCGCTTTGGCAGCGGCCAGTACACCCAGGTCGACCAGTGGCTCGATCAGGATCACGCTCATGTAGGCCACACCGAAGCTGCCCACGGCTGCCAGGTTCTCGCTGGAGAAGCCGTGACCGTAGAACGCCCAGAACGCGACCCAGGTGACGATGCCGCCCTGATAGGCAGTCGATAGCGCCAGTGCCTGCTTGTAGGAAAGATCGACGTACGCAGTGCCCGGCGCAACGATGCGCTTGGCCAACAGGCTGATGCCCCACAGCGGGATCAACAGCGTAGTGACGTTCATGCCGTACTGCGGCAGGTCGAACTGGGCGAACAGCAGCCCCTGCAGCAACAGCCCCGCGGCCAGACCTATGGCGGCGGCACCGGCGCCGAACAGCAACAGCAACGTGGAGCCGAGGATCAGGTGCACCTCGGAAACGCCCACCGCATGATGCGGGAACACCTCGAAGAAGCAGAACACCAGGGCGGTGGTCAGCAGGCTGCGCAACGCCAGGGCGGCGGCACCGCCGTTGTTGCGGACGCTGTCCAGGGCAAGTTTGGCGGTCAGGCCGAAAGCGGTGACGGCCGTTGCGTAGCTGAGCAGGATCTTGGCGCCTTCGACGACACCGGGTTCGATATGCATGCGAGTTCCTTTGCCGCGCCCACCGCGCGACGATTCGGATGAAGGGTGGGCGAAACGCCCGTTGTCGATGGCAGGTCTCCTGGCTCACGGCTTGGCACTCCGCCCGCCTTCCCGACCGGAGTCAGTGGCATGAGGGCATCGTTCGCCGCTTACAGTTGCGGGGGCAGCCAGGGCATTGGCGAGATTCGCCGCACCCTGTTCCCTTTTCATCCACGTCAGATGCATGCACGCAGAACCATCGGCCGCAAGATTACTCGCCTGCCAGGCTAAAAAACAGCGTGCTGGGCCATCCGCTCTCAGTCCTCGCTCAGGCTGGCAACGTCACCACCGCCATGGTCACCGACGCCTTGCTGTACAGGCGTTTCTGGCCGTCCTCTTCACCAAACACCTCGGCCTCGACCACCGTGGCCTGGCGCCCGGCCTTGAGTACCTCGGCGCGGCAGAACAGCCGTGCACTGCTCGCCGGGCGTAGCAGGTTGACCTTGAATTCCAGAGTCAGCACCGTCTGCCCTTCGGCCACCAGCGTCGCGGCGGCGGCACCGGCCGCATGATCGGCCAGGGTGGTCTGCACGCCGGCATGAATAAAGCCGTTCTGCTGCAGGTGGCGCGGCTGGATATCCAGCTCTGCCTCGACCCAACCCGGGCCGCAGTCGGTGGCGCGAATGCCCAGGTCGTTGATGAAGTTAGCGTCGGCAAACCCTCGTTCGACCAGTTCGCGATAACGCGGATGTGCTTGCATACGGACCTCCGATCAGGCCAGGTGCGGCGTGCTGCGCGCCAGCAGCGCCTCGACGTCGACACCTCGCGGCAAGGTGCCGTAGACCCGACCACGGCCCTCCAGACGGCTGGCGATAAAAGCATCGGAGACGGTGGCGTTGCCCGCCTCCAGCAGCAGCTTGGCTTGCAGAGCAACGGCCATGTCTTCGGTGAGCTGGCGAGCGCGGTACTGGATGTCTGTAGTGTCGCTGAAATCAGCCTTGAGCCTTTGAATATGCGCCTTGAGACGGGCATCGCCATGACCATCGCCCAGTTCGGTAAACAGCGCATCGAGCACGCCGGGCTCCTTGGACAAGGCGCGCAGCACGTCCAGGCATTGCACGTTGCCCGAGCCTTCCCAGATCGAGTTGACCGGTGCTTCCCGGTACAGGCGCGGCATGATGGTTTCCTCGACGTAACCGGCGCCGCCCATGCACTCGCTGGCCTCGTAGATCATTTCCGGTGCGCGCTTGCAGATCCAGTACTTGCCCACGGCGGTGACCAGGCGGGCGAACTTGTCTTCCTGCGCGTCATGCTGATGGTCGAGCGCACGGCCCATGCGCATGCACAGCGCCAGCGCGGCTTCGCTCTCCAGCGCCAGGTCAGCCAGTACGTTCTGCATCAGCGGCTGGTCGGCGAGGAGCTTGCCGCCTACCTGGCGATGCGCGCAGTGATGTGCGGCCTGGGTCAGCGCCTGGCGCATCAGGCTGCTGGAGCCGACCATGCAATCGAAGCGGGTCATCGCCACCATCTCGATGATGGTCGGCACGCCGCGCCCTTCCTCGCCGAGCATCCAGGCGAAGGCGCCGCGGTATTCCACCTCGCTGGAGGCGTTGGCCCAGTTGCCCAGCTTGTTCTTCAGGCGCTGGATGTAGAACTCATTGCGCGTGCCGTCCGGGCGGTGACGCGGCAGCAGGAAACACGACAGGCCCTTGTCGGTGTACGCCAGGGTGAGAAAGGCATCGCACATCGGCGCCGAGCAGAACCATTTGTGGCCCACCAGTTCGTAGCCCTGCCCCGGCCCGCCAAGGCCGATGGGATAGGCGCGGGTGGTGTTGGCACGCACATCGGTGCCGCCCTGCTTCTCGGTCATGGCCATGCCGATGGTGACGCCGGTTTTCTGCTCCATCGGCAGGTTGCGCGAGTCGTACTGGCTGGAAAGGATCTTCGGCAGCCACTGCTCGGCGACGTTGGGCTGCAGGCGAATGGCCGGCACCGCGGCGAAGGTCATGGTCAGCGGACAGCCGCTGGCCGCTTCGGCCTGGCTGTGCATGTAGGTCAGGCCCGCGCGGGCGACATGCGCGCCAGCGCGCGGATCGGTCCAGGGCAGCGACGGCAGACCGTGCTCGACCGCCGTGCGCATCAGCTCGTGGTAGGCCGGATGGAACTCCACCAGATCGATGCGGTTGCCGTAACGATCGTGGCTTTTGAACACCGGTTTGTTCTCGTTGGCGAGAAAACCGGCCTGCATCAAGGCGCCACCGGCAAGGGCCCCATAGGCGCTCAGGCGCTCGTCTGCCCAGGCACCATCGTAGCGGCGAGTCCACTCCTGCAGCGGCAGATCGAGGCGATACAGGTTGGCGCCATCCAGGCTCGGCACCTGGTTGAATACCTCGTGGGTTTCGGCATACAGACTGGGTTTCATCGCGTGGACTCCTCGGCGCCGACGGCGCGCAGGCAGAAGGTGGCAAGGCTGGTGCTGACCTGCGCCAGTTCCAGGGTGGGTTGGCCCGCCTCACGAGCGGCGCGAGCCGGTGGCGACAGGGGGCCGACCAGTGCCTCGGCAATCGCGCCGACCAGGCAGGCCGCCGTCAGACCGATCTGCTCGACGCGAAACTCGCCGGCACCGGCGCCCTCCTCCAGCAAATCGATGAACAGTTCGGCGTAGGCCTCGCGGTAGAGCAGGCGCTGCTCATCGACTTCCGGGTCGACCGGTTCGGCGATCAGCGCGAAGGCCAGGCGGCGGCTGTGCCAGGCGCGGGCAGCGAATTCTTCGAGACCAACGCGCAGGCGCTCGCAGGCACTGCCCGGCGCACGCAGGGCTGCGGCCAGGGCATCGACCTCACGCTGGCTGGCGTTGGCGAAGACCTCGGCGGCCAGTTCACCCTTGCTGCGAAAGTGGCGGTACAGGCTGCCGGTGGCAATACCGACATCATCGGCCAGCGCCTGCATGGTCAGGGCGGCGAAACCGCCCTCGGCCACCCGCAGCAAGGCGCAATCGAGGATGCGCTGACGCTGCGCCTGATCGCGGTCGAGTCGAGCTTCAGTGATGCGATAAGCCATGGTCTGAATCCTGATTCACTTGCATGCAGTGAATCAGGATTCAGACCATGGCTAAAGGGACGATCCGGCCAAATCTGCCGCTGAATCGGGAACGAGGTTGCTCGTAGCAAGCTGCAAGTGCGGGGACCAGCTTGCTGGCGAGCATCGATCTGACAGGCGCGAAGCATCGCCGGCAAGCCGGCTCCTACAAGGTGCAGGTCTTCTTCAATACGCCCCGCGCAGACGCGTCAGGCCGGAGCAGAACCAGCGGAAATCGTCGCCGGGCGGCACAGCACCCAGTCGTGCAGCAGCACGCGCAACTCCTCGAATTTCACCGGTTTGGCCAGGTAATCGCTCATGCCCGCGGCCAGGCAACGCTCGCGGTCGCCGCTGTGGCTGTGCGCGGTGATCGCCAGTACCGGCAACTCGACGCAGCCAGGCAGCGCGCGGATCGCCCGGCAGGTGGCGAAACCGTCCATCACCGGCATCTGGCAATCCAGCAGCACCGCATCGACGCTCTCGCCGCGCAGCAACTCCAGCGCCTCGGCGCCGTTATCGGCGGTGCGCACGCGGTAGCCCAACTTGAGCAACATGCCGCGGGTCACCAGTTGGTTGATCGCGTTGTCCTCGACGATCAGCACCGTGCACTGCTGCGCCTGACGCTGCAGCGTGCCGCCCTGCGCACGCGGCGCCCGCACGACTGGCGCCACCTGCTGCTCCGGCAGGGTCAGCGGCACGTTGAGACGAAAACGACTGCCGACACCGGGCTGCGACTCGTGACTGAGGCTGCCGCCGAGCAGATCGACCAGCTGCCGGCAGATCGCCAGGCCAATGCCCAGCCCGCCGTACTTGCGGGTCATCGAGCCGTCGAGCTGGTGGAAGCGCTGATACAGATCGCCGTCATGAGCGAAGCCGATACCGCTGTCACTGACCACCACGCTCAGCGGCAGGTTACTGCCCACACTGCCGACACGGCCGACCTGCAGCGCTACACCGCCCTCACTGGTGAACTTGATGGCATTGTCCAGCAGGTAGCCGAGGGCCTGGGCCAACTTGGCAGCGTCACCCTCCAGGGTATCGGGCAGGTTGTCATCCAGTTCCAGGGCGAAGGCCAGCCCTTTCTCCTCGGCACGCGGCGCGTACTGGGCACGCAGGCCATCGAACAGGCCGCGCAGGCTGAACGCCTCACGCCGCGGGTAGAGCTTGCCGGCCTGCAGCTCGGTGAGGGCGAGGATATCGTTGACCATGCGCATCATGTCGCGCGCGGAAGCCGCAGCGGTCTTCTGGTACTGCTCCAGCTCGATATCCATCTTCACCGTCTGCATCAGCTCCAGCGAACCGATCACGCCATTCATCGGCGTGCGCAGCTCATGGGTGACGGTGGCGAGGAACTCATCCTTGAAGCGGTTGCTGTCGGCCAACTCCTGGTTCAATGCTTCGAGCTTGCGCCCGGCTTCCTGCAGGATGCGCGTGCGCTCTTCCTTCATCGCGTTAATGCGATCGGCCAGTGCCAGCGACAGCAGGCCCACTTCCAGCGCCGAGCCGATCTGGCTGGCGTACATGGTGAGAAAGACGTTGGGCAGATAGCCCAGCACCATCAGCGTGTTGACGAGGCCGCCGATGAGAAAGGCGCTCCAGGCGAAGATGAAGTAGCGCGCCACGCGCATGCCACGCAGCCAGGCGAGGATGCCGGCGGCGAAGATCACCACGGTGAACAGCAGGGCCAGGTAGGTGGCCAGGCGCAGCGCCGTCGCGTAACTGATGCACAACGCCAGGACCATCACCACGGCGCCGCAGGCCATCAGCAACAGCAACAGGCGGTCGACCCAGGGACTGTGCTCGGAGGTGTGCAGGAAACTGCGCGCGAACTGACAGCCAAACAGGGCGGCCGAACCGATCAGGAAGGGTGTCGCGGCGTTGGCCCACCAGGGGCTGTTGGGCCAGAAATACTCGATACCGGCGCCGTTCACCGAGACCTGGTAAAGGCCGAACGAGGCGATGTAGAGGATGTAATAGAGGTAGCTGGTGTCGCGGACGCTGAGGAAGATGAACAGGTTGTAGAACAGCATCACCAGCAATACGCCGTAGATGATGCCGAGCACGTAGATGCGTCCTGGCTGCTCTTCCAGGTAGGCGTTGGGCGCCCACAGGGTCAGCGGTGCCTGGATCGAACCCTGGCTTTCCAGACGCAAATAAATGCGCTTGTCCTGATTCGGCTCGAGGTTCAACTCGAAGAGGTAGTTGTTCTGCCGTATCTGCCGGCTGTCGAAGGGCAGCGCGTCGCCAGTACGTTGAGCCAAGGCAAAGCCACCCGTCTCATCCGGCAGATACAGCTCCAGGTGATCGAGCGGTGGATAGGCCAGCTCCAGCAACCAGTTGCGCGCCCCCTGCGCCTGCTGCGGTAGGTAGTGCAGGTCCAGCCGCAGCCAGAACACCGAACGCGAATAGCCGGCATTGAGCACGGGCTTGTCATGCAGGCGGAAGCTGCCTTGCACGGCCGGCGAGGCCACATCGTCGATGCTGGCGTCGCCACGCACGTCCTCGAACACGTACATGCTCTGCCCCAACGGCAGCGCACGCGTCTGTTCGTCGAAGGTAACGGCGCCCACGAGCGAGGGAAAAACGAAGCTCACGATGAGCAGGAGCAGCCGGTACATACGACTCCAGAACCCTGTCGGACGACGCCCAGGCCCCCATTAGCCCATCAGATGGCGCCGTCACGCACGGCAGACTTATATTCGAATCGCTCTACTCTAGGGGCTGTTGGGATGCTTTTCCAGATTCAGGTGGCAGTTTAAGCAGCGCGCCAGCGATGGCCTCGGCCAGGTACTGCAGGGAAAACACCCCGCCATAGGTCCAGGTCGAGGGCATCGCGGCGAAGCGCTGCTCACGCACGAAGGGCATGGCCTGCCACAGCGGCGAGGCGAACAGCTGCGCCGCTTGGGCGAAGGGTTCGATATGCAGCGCCACGCCCTGCTCGATACGCCCCAGGGTGGTGATCGGTACCTGGGTGATGCCCCAGGGGCTCGGCGTCAGCTCCAGCGCCGGCTGTAGGCCGAGCAGTGCCAGCGCGTGTTGCGGCATGGAGTTGGGGCCATTGATGAAGGCAGCGGTTGGCGACGAGAAGCGAATCACCGTGACCGCTGGCAAATACTCCCCGTAATGCGCCTGCAACCGCTGACGCCATTGCGCCAGCTCGGCATCCATCGCCTGCAGGCGCTGCTCGGCCAGTGCCTCACGCCCCAGCGAGCGCGCCAGGTCGAGAAACGCCTCACGCTGCACCTGCTGATTGTCATGCTGCTGACTGAAGCCCTGATACACCTGTACCGGTGCGATACGCTCGAGCAGCGGGCGAATATCTTCCAGCAACGGCGGAATGACGATCAGTTCAGGCTGCAACTCGGCCAGCAACTCGAGGTTGGGCTCCAGGCGCGAACCACTCGACGGCACGCCTGCGGGCAGCGTCGGCCGTACCACCCAGGCGCGGTAATCACCGGCATCGGCCACTGTCAGTGGCGTCACATCGAGCATCAGCAGGTGCTCGGTGGCCTCCCAACTCAAGGCCGCCACCCGCGGCGCAGCGCTGGCCCACGCCGGGCTCAGCCACAGCAGCAGCGCGCCGAGCAACCAGCGGCTCATGCCAGCCGCCCGCGAATCAGCAGGAAGACGAAATAGCCGCCACACAACACCGAGGCGACGATGCCCACCGGAATCTGCAGCGGGAAGATCAGAGTGCGGCCGGCCCAGTCCGCCAGCAGCATCAGCACCGCGCCCAGCGAGGCCGCCAGTAGCAGCTGCGGCAGCACCCGGCGCGCGCCGAGCATCACCGCGATATGCGGGGCCAGCAGTCCCAGGAAGGCCACCGGTCCGAGCAGGCTGGTGACCAGCGCACACAGCAGTGCCACCAGCACCAGCAACGCCAGGCGCACGCGCGGCACGTTCAGACCACGGCTGGCGGCCACCCCATCGCCGATACCGATCAACGTCAGCGCGCGCTGGAACAGCAACGCTACAGCGCCGAACAGCAGCACGCCCAGCGTCAGCCACAATGCCTGCGCCGGCGTGGCTCGATAGGTAGAGCCGGCCAGCCAGCCGAGCAGCGCGAACGAGTCCGCGCTGCCCTTGGCCAACACGAACTGCAAGGCCGCGTTGAGCAACGCACCGAGGGAAATTCCCAGCAGCGCCATCAACGCCGGTGAGTAGTGATGACGCCGCCCCAGCAGCATCAACACCGCCAGCACCGCCAGACTGCCGACGAAGGCTGCCAGCGGCGCGACCGCACCGAGTGCCGCACCACCGAAGACGATCAGCGCCAGCATCACCGCCAGCGTGGCGCCAGCGGAAAGGCCGAGGATATCCGGGCTGGCCAGCGGGTTACGCAGCAGCCGCTGCAGCAGCAGACCGGAAATCGCCAGGCCGGCACCGGCCGAAGCGGCGGTTAATACACGCGGCCAGCGCAGCGACCAGACCAGCGTCGACGGCCACTGCAGACGCCAGCCATCGACACCACGCGCCAGCCCGAGCGCCACGGTCAGCGCCAACAGCGCGAGGGCCGCCACCCACAGCGCACTGCGCCAGCCGAAACGCTCGGCGCCGCGCGGCAACTGCAGGCCACGCGGGTCTTCCGCTGCCAGATGCCGGCGCGCCAACCACAACAGCACCGGCGCACCGATCAACGCGGCGGCGGCGCCACTGGGCACCAGTTGGCCGCTGAGCCGATTGGCCAGCAGCGCCAGGGCGTCGGTGCCGAGCAGCAGCAAGGCGCCGAGCAGCGTGCTGTAGAGCAGTTCGTCACGCGCCGTGCGAGCACCGAGCATCTTTGCCATGTTCGGCGTGAGCAAACCGATGAAACCGATCAGGCCGACCGCCGTGATCGACACCGCGCACAGCCACAGCGCTGCCAGAAACAGCACCAGCATCACCGGCCACAGGGCCAGGCCACGCCCCTGGGCGGCGTCGCTGCCAAGCTGCAGCAGGCTCAACGGTCGTGGCGCCAGGATCAGCAGCGGCAGCGCCAGCAACAGCTTGGGCCACAGCCACTGCACCCAGTGCCAGTCGATCTGCGCCAAATCGCCCGCGCCCCATATGAACAACCCCTGGGCATACTGGTTGTTGATCAGCACCAGCCCGGCGGCCAGCGCACCGAGCAACAGATTCATGGCCATGCCGCCCAGCACCAGTGGCAGCCCGCCGATGCCGCTACGCCCAGCGATCAACAGCACCAGGCCGACTGCCAGCAGCGCGCCGAGTAGCGCGGCCCACTGCCCATGACTGGCGGCGAAGGCCGGTACCAGCAAGGTAGCCAGCACCAGCCCGAGCCAGGCCCCGGACGAGGCGCCAATGGTCATGGGAGACACCAGGCGATTCTGCGTGATCTGCTGCAGCAGGCTGCCGGACAATCCCAGCGCAGCGCCCGTCAACAGCGCCATGCTCAGCCTGGGCAGAGCCGACAGTTGCAGCTGCAGAAAGGCGAAGCTGTGCTCGGCAGAATCGAACATCGCCCACAGTTCGAGCGGATCAAGATCAGCCGCCAGCCACAGATGCAGCAATGCCAGGGGCAGCAACGCGAGCAGCGTCAGAAGGTGGCGTGACGGCGCCGAAACAGCAGTCATGCTCAGGCCACCACGGCAATCTTGCGGGCGCTGCCGGGCTGTTCGATCAGTTCGATATCGATGTCGTAAAGCTGGCTGAGCAATGGCCCGCTGAGCAGCTCGTCCGGGCTGCCATCGAAGAAGATCCGTCCCTGCTTGAGGGCGATCACCCGGTCGGCATGCCGCGCGGTGAGGTTGATGTCGTGGAGGATGGCGACGATGCCACGCCCACTGTCGCGATTGAGCTGACGCAGCAGGCCCATCAGCTCGTACTGGTGGGCCAGGTCCAGTGCCGAGGTTGGCTCGTCGAGCAGCAGCAGCGGCGATTGCTGGGCCAGCAGCATGGCGATCCAGGCACGTTGACGCTCGCCACCGGAGAGGCTGTCGGCGAGCTGATCGGCGTAATGGGCGACATCGGTCTGCGCCAGCGCCGCGTCGACGGCGGCATGGTCCTCGGCGCGCCAACGGCCGAGCAACCCACGCCAGGGAAAGCGCCCCAGGCGCACCAGTTCGCGCACGGTCAAGCCGGCAACGTCGGGCAGGTGCTGCGGCAAGAAGGCCACGCGCTGAGCGAAGTCACGGGCAGAAAAACCGGCCAGCTCACGCTCGTCGAGTTGCAGCGTCCCTCGGGTCGGCTGCAGCTGCCGCGCCAGCAGGTTCATCAGGGTCGACTTGCCCGAGCCGTTATGGCCGAGGATCACGGTGAAGCGATCACCCTCCAGATGCAGCTCGTCCACTGCCAGCGTCACCCGCTCGCCACGGCGGACTTCGATACCACGCAGGTTCAGCATGCCTGTGCCAACTCCCCACGCAGGCGCACCAGGCGCTCGTCACGACGTAACTTCGGGCAGGTGCTGCACAACTCGCCGTCGCAACGACGAAAATGCTGGCAACAGGCCTTGCGCTCCAGGGTCAGGCAGTCGCGCCCATCCTGCAGACGCACTTCCAGCAGGTCGCTGCCACCGCGCAGTCCCAATGCCTCCAGCCAGCGCGCCGACAACCCTCGCAGTTGCTGGTTATCCAGGCTCAGTTGACGCTGCACCAGCAGCAACGCCGCCAGCACATAGTCGGCTGCCAGCCGCTGAGCCAGCTTGCCGTGGATGCTCTGCACCTGACAGAACTCGACGTGCTGACGACGCAGTAATTGTTCGAGCTGGCTGGCAGCTGGGCCGATCAGCTCATCTTCCGCGGCCTGCTGCAGACAGTGTTCGGGCAGACAGAAGCCCAGCACCACGCCGCCCTGCACCGCCTGCCCCAGGCTCGCCAAGCAGGGCATGCGCTGCGCGAGGTGCACACCGAGCAAAGTCAGGTAAATGGGTTGCCAGACCAGGTAGGTCCAGCTGCGCACCGTCCAGTAATGCGGCCCGGCTTCGGGATGAGCCTGCTGCCAGTGCCGGTAGAGCGCGGCGATACGCTGGTCGTTGCCATCACTGCCGCACACCAGCAGCTCGGCACCGGCCGCACCGATACGCCCCTGCACCCCAGGTAGGCAGCGGGAAATCACGTCGAGCAGGTGGTGAAGATCGTGCATCGCGGCGAACCCGGATAACAGAAGCAGTGCGGGGGACGAATTTAATCATCGATACGCATCTGCATCAAATTATCATTCGCCACTCAATACTCAGACCGCCTTAGGTTTGCACACCAGCAACGGGAACAGCGCGGCGGTCAGCAGCAGGCCAACAGCACCGACCCAGAACGGCATGGCCTGGCCGTAATGGCTGACCAGCAGCCCCGCGCCATAGGCCGAGCCCATGTTGCCCAGGCACTGGAAGATGTTGATCTTGCTGAAGTCCACCGCGTAGTGCTCTGGCGAACTGAGCTCGAACAACAAGGCATCGAGGCGCACGGTGACCTGATACAGCGCCCAGCCGAACAGCACGCGGCCGAGCAGGATCAGCCACTGATCGCCGAAGCCCTGGATGAAGGTGGCCGCCGCGCCCAGCAGCAAACCGGCAAGAATGCCGTCGCGGGTGTTGCCCTGCTTCGTCGCGCGGCGCCCCCACCACAACGCCAACACGGCCACAGCGCCGGGTAGCGCATAGACGAAGCCAGCCGCCATCTCGCTGTTCCAATGCGCCACCTGCTGCCAATAGACGGCAAAGAACGGCCGAGTGACGTAACCGACGAAATAGAACAGCAACATCACCAGGCACAGGCGGTAGATCGCCGGCAGGCTGCGCGACTCATTCTTCACCGGCGCCTCTTCGCTCGCCGGTTGCTCGCCCGCTGCCGGCAGGTAGCCGCGTACCAGATGCATGCAGATGGCCATCTGGATGAAGTCGCCAGCGGCCATCACCAGGAATACGTCGCCAATGTTCATGATCTGCAGGATCAGGCCGCCCAGCGCAGCACCAAGAATCGCGCCGAAGTGCACCACCACCGACAGGGTGCCGATGGTCTGGGTGTGATTGTCCTGCTGCTGCAGGCTCATCACGTAGGGATACATCAGCAGGTAGCTGCCTTTGAATACCACCATCAGCAGCGACACCACCCAGAACAGCGGCAGCGAGTCGATGAAATAGCAGGCGGCAGTCAGGCTGCCGGCCATCAATTGCGCGCTGATCAGGATGCGCACCGGGTGCACGCGCTTGGCCAGGCGCGCCCAGAGCGGGAACACCGACATCACCACCAGGCTGACCACTGCCAGATAGAGGCCGACGTGCTGCTCCGGCGGATTGTCGAAACGCTCGGCGAAATACTGCGGATAAAAAGGAATGATCAGGTTATCGGTGATCACCGCCAGGGCGGTCATCATGATCAGGCAGGTACGCAGCGTCATTGGAGGCATTCGAGCAAGGCGACAGAGCCGCGCATGATGCCATTCCCAGACCAGTTAATGCCAATACAGACGAGAATCAGAAAGGCTACCAACCGGCATGCCGTGCAGCGACTCAAGGCCTGTTAGTGATAAGCTCGCGCACCATGAAAACGCCAAACTCCCGCCCCGTAGTGCTCTGCATGTCCGGTCACGACCCCAGCGGTGGTGCCGGCCTGCAGGCCGATATCGAAGCCCTGCTGGCTCAAGGTTGCCACGCCGCCCCGACGGTGACCGCCCTGACCGTGCAGGATACCGTCAACGTCTCCGACTTCCGCGTGCTCGACCGCGATTGGGTACTGGCCCAGGCCCGCGCGGTGATCGCCGATATGCCCGTGGCCGCCGTCAAGCTGGGCATGCTCGGCTCGGTGGATATGGTCGACACCGTGCTCGAGGTGATGAGCCAGTTGCCAGGTGTGCCCCTGGTCTGCGACCCGGTGCTGCGCGCGGGCGGCGGCGGCTCGCTGGGCAAGGATGACGTCGGCTATGCCATGCGCGAGCGACTGTTCGCCGCGTCAACCATCGCCACACCGAACCTGCCGGAAGCGCGCATCCTCGCCGAGTTGCCGGAAGGCAGCGCCGACGAATGCGCGGACAAGCTGCTGCCCTTTATCGAGCACCTGCTGATCACCGGCGGCCACGGCGACGAAGCCGAAGTGCACAACCGCCTGTACAGCCGCGACGGCAGCCGTCACACCTTTACCTGCGCGCGCCTGCCGGGCAGCTATCACGGCTCCGGCTGCACCCTGGCCAGCACCCTGGCCGGGCGCCTGGCGCTGGGCGAAGAACTGGTCAGCGCGGTGAAGAGTGCCCTGGATTACACCTGGCGTACCCTGCGCGACGCCGAACAACCCGGCCACGGCCAGTACGTGCCGCGCCGCCTGCCTTTGGATTACGGCCAATGACGTCACTGCGCGGCCTCTACGCCATCACCGACACGCCGTTGCTGGCCGATGGCAAGCTGCTGCCCTACGCCGAGGCGGCGCTGATCGGCGGTGCGCGCCTGCTGCAGTACCGCGACAAATCCACTGATGCCGCACGCCGTTTCGATGAAGCTCAGGCGCTGGCCGAGCTGTGCCAACGCCACGGCGCCACGTTGATCATCAATGACGACCTGGAGCTGGCCGCGCGCCTGGGCGCTGGCCTGCACCTGGGTCAGACTGATGGTTCGCTGGCCACTGCCCGCGCCCGCCTCGGCGCCGATGCCGTGATCGGCGGCACCTGCCACGCTCAGCTGGAACTGGCCGAACGCGCCGCCAACGAAGGCGCCAGCTACATCGCTTTTGGCCGCTTCTTCAATTCCAACACCAAACCCGGCGCTCCGGCTGCCACCGTGGAGCTGCTGGACGAGGCGCGCGCGCGCTTTGCCCAGCCCATCGTCGCCATCGGCGGCGTGACCTTAGGCACCGCACCCAGCCTGATCGCCCGTGGCGCCAGCATGGTCGCCGTGATCCACGCCCTGTTCGCTGCGGACTCCGCCCTCGAGGTGGTAGACCGCGCCCGCGCCTTCGCCGCGCTGTTCAACTGATTCGTTTCCAGAGAGACCTGCCATGTCCCGTTCCGAAATTCTCTTCGCCAACGCCCAGAAGCACATCCCCGGTGGCGTCAACTCGCCGGTGCGCGCCTTCCGTAGCGTCGGCGGCACCCCGCTGTTCTTCAAGCACGCCGAAGGTGCCTATGTGGTGGACGAAGACGACAAGCGCTACGTCGACTACGTCGGTTCCTGGGGCCCGATGATCCTCGGCCACAGCCACCCGGACGTGCTCGACTCGGTGCGTCGTCAGTTGCAGCACGGCCTGTCCTACGGCGCGCCGACCGCGCTGGAAACCGAAATGGCCGAGCTGGTGTGCAGCCTGGTGCCGTCGATGGAGATGGTGCGCATGGTCAGCTCCGGCACCGAGGCGACCATGAGCGCCATCCGCCTGGCGCGTGGCTATACCGGTCGCGACAGCATCATCAAGTTCGAGGGCTGCTACCACGGTCACTCCGACAGCCTGCTGGTCAAGGCCGGCTCCGGCGCCCTGACCCAAGGCGTACCGAACTCCGCAGGCGTGCCGGCGGCCTTCGCCAAGCACACCCTGACCCTGCCGTTTAACGACATCGACGCGGTGGCCGAGTGCCTGGCGCAGGTCGGCCAAGAAGTCGCGTGCATCATCGTCGAGCCAGTGGCCGGCAACATGAACTGCGTACCGCCGGCGCCGGGCTTCCTCGAAGGCCTGCGCGAGCAGTGCGACAAACATGGCGTGGTGCTGATCTTCGACGAAGTGATGACCGGTTTCCGCGTCGCCCTCGGCGGCGCCCAGGCGCACTACGGCATCACCCCGGACCTGACCACCTTCGGCAAGATCATCGGTGGCGGCATGCCGGTAGGCTGCTTCGGCGGCAAGCGCGCAATCATGGAATGCATCGCCCCGCTCGGCCCGGTCTACCAGGCCGGCACCCTGTCGGGTAACCCGCTGGCCATGGCCGCCGGCCTGACCACCCTCAAGCTGATCAGCCGTCCGGGCTTCCACTCCGAGCTGAGCGACTACACCTCGCGCATGCTCGCGGGTCTGCAGGAGCGCGCCGATGCTACCGGCATTCCGTTCGTCACCACACAGGCAGGTGCTATGTTCGGCCTGTACTTCAGCGGTGCCGACGATATCGTCACCTTCGCCGACGTGATGGCCAGTGACAGTGCCCGCTTCAACCGTTTCTTCCATCTGATGCTGGACGGCGGTGTGTACCTGGCGCCGAGCGCCTTCGAAGCCGGCTTCACCTCCATCGCCCATGGCGACAAGGAGCTGGAAATCACCTTCGCGGCCGCCGAGCGCGCCTTCGCCGAGCTGAAAAAAGCCTGATGCAATACAGCACCGCCTTCAGTGATGCGTTGCTGGCACTGGCTTGCGCTGCCTGTGCCTGGCTGATCGGTCGGGCACGCGGGCGCTACGGTGAGGGCGACCAGCCGGCACTGTTCTGCGCCTTGCTCGGCTTTCTGCTGCCTGCCGCAGCTGCCAGCGTCGGCGTGATTCGCTACGGCTTCGACCCCAGCTGGCAGCCCGCACACCTGTGGCTCTCGCAGGCCAGCAGCTTTCTCGGCCTGCCCCTGCTCGGCGCCGCGGCATTGGCGTTGGGCCGTGGCTGGGCCTGGAGCAAGCCTAATTGGGGGCGCATCCTGCTCGGGCTGTGCGCGTTCTTCGAGCTGTTCCGCCAGCTTGGCTACCTGGAGGACTACCGCCTGGCGCTGAACCTGGCCACGCTGGTGCTGATCCTCTATACCGGCGCCGTGCAGTGGCCACGCCGCGCCCCTGCAATCAGTGCAGCCGTGGTAGTGGGCCTGTTCCTGCTGGCCGGCGTGGCGGTCGGCACCGACGGTGTGATCGGACCACTGCGCCGCATTGACCTGTTCCACGTGCTGCTGACACCAGCGTACCCGCTGCTGGCCTGGCTACTGCTGAGCCTGCCGGGAAGTGCGAAGAAACAGGCTTTGTAACAACCGCCCGGTTTATTCCATAATGCGACGGTCGGCACGTTTTGCGCCGACCGGGCACGTCACCCGCCCTGAATTGCCGAGGTCCCGTTATCCAGATGAACCGCACCGGCCGCACCCTGTCCCTGGGCTGCCTGTTGCTTTTCCTCCCGCTGTTTGCGTTTGCAGGCGGCAATTCCCTGCTGATCCCCGCTAGCGGCAGCTGCACCCTGAACGCCTCCCCCGAAGAAATGCCCGACGCCCTGGCCAGCTGCCAGGAGATGGCGCGCGCCGGCAACATGCAGGCGGCCTATGAGCTGGGTGAGTACTACTACGACGGCAAACGCACCCCACGTGATCTCAAGCAGGCCCTGACCTGGTTCGAACGCGCCTCGCTGCAGGGCCACGCCGAAGCGCAACTGCGTCTGGGCACCATGTTCTTCCGTGGTGAAGGCGTACCGGCCAACAACGTGCAGGCCTACATCGTATTGAAGATGGCATCGGTCAATGGCTCGGACGAAGCCATGGACAGCGCCGACCTGGTATCGGCGCAGATGCGTCGTGATGAACTGGAAATCGCCAGCCAGGTGCTGGGGCAGATCTTCCGCAGCTACCTGCTGGAGCTGCAGACCGCCGAAGGTCGCTCGCCCTTCTCGCCGCTGCCTTAAGGTAGCGTCAGGCGGAGGGAGGGCCGGGCGGCGATCCGCTTCAGCCGTAGGGTGGGCTTCAGCCCACCAAGTAGTGTCTCGATACTGCTGGCGGGCTGAAGCCCACCCTACCTAGCTAGCTATATGCCGCTCACTTGTCCGGCATCGGCATGGGGAACGGCATCACGTTACCGCCGCCCTTGGCTTCGCTGATCTTCGCCGTACCCAGGCGCTCCACTTCGTCGATACGGATGATCGCGTGCATCGGCACGAAGCTGCGCACCACACCCTCGAACTGCGCCTTGAGCTTTTCCTCGCTGGGGTCGACCACCAGTTGACTGCGCTCGCCGAAGACGAACTCTTCCACCTCCAGAAAGCCCCACAGATCGCTTTGATAGATCTGTTTGGCGTACATCTCGTACACCTGGCCCTGGTTGAGGAAAATCACCTTGTAGATGGGATCGCGCTTGCTCATGAAGACTCGAAATCAGGAAAAACGGGGCGCGCAGGATAGCACAGCGCCGCAAACGTAGACCCGATGCAATCCGGAGAAGGACGGCGCAAGCCCCGGATTGCATCCGGGCTACGGGAACTGAGCGGTAGCATCCCCCTTGGCACACGCCTATAATGTGCGGTCATTTTTTAACCACCTCAGACAGTGCCATGACCAAGAAGCTCTATATCGAAACCCACGGTTGCCAGATGAACGAGTACGACAGCTCGCGCATGGTCGACCTGCTGGGCGAGCATCAGGCCCTGGAGGTCACGGAAAAACCCGAAGAAGCCGACGTGATCCTGCTCAATACCTGCTCGATCCGTGAGAAGGCGCAGGACAAGGTGTTCTCCCAGCTCGGCCGCTGGCGCGAGTTGAAGCAGGCCAACCCGGACCTGGTGATCGGCGTCGGCGGTTGCGTGGCCAGCCAGGAAGGCGCGGCCATCCGTGATCGCGCGCCCTACGTCGACGTGGTATTCGGCCCGCAGACTCTGCACCGCCTGCCGGAAATGATCGACGCAGCGCGCACCACCAAGACCGCCCAGGTGGACATCAGCTTCCCCGAGATCGAAAAATTCGACCGCCTGCCCGAGCCGCGCGTCGACGGCCCCAGCGCCTTCGTCTCGGTGATGGAAGGCTGCAGCAAGTACTGCACCTTCTGCGTGGTGCCCTACACCCGCGGCGAGGAAGTCAGCCGACCGCTGATCGACGTGCTGATGGAAATCACCTCCCTCACCGAGAAGGGCGTGAAGGAAATCACCCTGCTCGGGCAGAACGTCAATGGCTACCGCGGCGAAGCGCCGGACAGCCATATCGCTGACTTCGCCGAACTGCTGCATGCCGTGGCCGCGCTCGATGGCGTCGAGCGCATCCGCTACACCACCAGCCACCCACTGGAGTTCTCCGACGCGATCATCGCGGCCCACGCCGAGATTCCGCAGTTGGTCAAATACCTGCACCTGCCGGTGCAGTCCGGCTCCGACCGCATCCTCGCGGCGATGAAGCGCAACCACACCGCGCTGGAATACAAATCGCGCATCCGCAAGCTGCGTGCTGCAGTGCCAGACATCCTGATCAGCTCGGACTTCATTGTCGGCTTCCCCGGCGAGACCGAGATGGATTTCGAGCAGACCATGAAACTGATCGAGGACGTCGGCTTCGACTTCTCCTTCTCCTTCATCTACAGCTCGCGCCCCGGCACGCCGGCCGCCGATCTGGTCGACGACACCCCGGACGAGGTGAAGAAACAGCGCCTGGCCCTGCTGCAGCATCGCATCAGCCAGAACGGTTTCGAGAACAGCCGGCGCATGGTCGGCACGGTGCAACGCATCCTGGTCAGCGACTATTCGAAGAAGGACCCGGGCATGCTCCAGGGCCGCACCGAGCAGAACCGCATCGTCAATTTCCGTTGCGACAATCCGCGCTTGATCGGCCAGTTCGTCGAGGTGCACATCGACGACGCCCTGCCCCATTCGCTGCGCGGCACCCTGCTGGATGCCGAAACCCTCCACTAACGTCGTGGGCGCCCATACTTTGCGTTGTGGGCGCCCGGCGTTATGCTGCCTTTTCATACCCAAACAAGTGACGATCACACCATCACCTTGAACGCCTCTCTAGAACCTCATCGTTTTACCCTCGAACCTTTCGAGGCCCGCCGTTTCGCCAACCTCTGCGGCCAGTTCGACGAGCACCTGCGCCTGATCGAAGAGCGCCTCGGCCTGGAAATCCGTAACCGTGGCAACCAGTTCGAAATGCTTGGCAGCGTCGACAAGACCCAGGCCGCCGAGCAGCTGCTGCGCAAGCTGTACCGCGAAACCAAAGCCACCGAGCTGTCGCCCGACCTGGTGCACCTGTATTTGCAGGAATCCGGCGTCGAGGAGCTGGTCAACCCCAGCAACCTGCCGCAGGTGACGTTGCGCACCAAGAAAGGCGTGATCAAGCCGCGCGGCGCCAACCAGCAGCTCTATGTCAAGGCGATCCTCGACAACGACATCAACTTCGGCATCGGCCCGGCCGGTACCGGCAAGACCTACCTGGCCGTGGCCTGCGCGGTGGATGCACTGGAGCGCGAGCAGGTGCGGCGCATCCTGCTGGTGCGCCCGGCGGTCGAGGCCGGCGAGAAGCTCGGCTTCCTGCCCGGTGACCTGGCACAGAAGATCGACCCCTACCTACGCCCGCTGTACGACGCGCTGTACGAGATGCTCGGTTTCGAATACGTGGCCAAGCTGATCGAGAAGCAGGTGATCGAGATCGCGCCACTGGCCTACATGCGCGGCCGCACCCTTAACAACAGCTTCATCATTCTCGACGAGAGTCAGAACACCACCGTCGAGCAGATGAAGATGTTCCTCACCCGTATCGGTTTCGGCTCCACCGCCGTGATCACCGGCGACATCACCCAGGTCGACCTGCCACGCGGCACCAAGAGCGGCCTGGCGCACGTCATCGAAGTACTGCGTGACGTACCCGGTATCAGCTTCACCCACTTCAAGCCCAAAGACGTCGTGCGCCACCCGCTGGTGCAGCGCATCGTCGAAGCCTACGAGCGCCACGATGCGCGCCTGAACGGCAAGGCCGACGGCCACGATGCTTGAACTGGACCTGCAACTGGCCACTGACGGCCAGCACCCGGACGAGGCGCAACTGCGTCGCTGGTGCGAACTGGCGCTGCGCCAGCGCACGGCCGACTCCGAGCTGACCATCCGCCTGGTCGACGAAGCCGAAGGCCGCGAGCTGAACCACACCTGGCGGCACAAGGACTACGCCACCAACGTACTGTCCTTCCCTGCCGAGATTCCCGATGGGATTCTCGACATCCCGCTGCTGGGCGACCTGGTGATCTGCGTGCCGGTGGTCGAGCGCGAAGCGGCCGAACAAGGCAAGACCCTGGAAGCGCACTGGGCCCACCTGGTGATCCACGGCTGCCTGCACCTGCTGGGCTATGACCATATCGAGGAAGACGAAGCCCTCGAGATGGAAGAACTGGAACGACAATTGCTCGCCGAACTGGGTCACACCGACCCTTATGCGGACGACGAATCTCCTATTGATAAGGACCCCGAGTAAAACGCCATGAGCGAAGACCGATCGAGCAACGAGCAGAAGTCCTGGTTCAACAAGCTGACCCAGGCTTTTGCTCATGAGCCGAGAAACCGCCAGGAACTGCTGGAAGTCCTGCGCGAAGCCCACCAGAACAAGCTGCTCGACAGCGAAGCACTGGCCATCGTCGAAGGCGCCATCCAGGTCGCCGACCTGCAGGTACGCGACATCATGGTGCCGCGCTCGCAGATGATCAGCATCAAGGCCAGCCAGACACCCCGCGAATTTCTGCCCGCCATCATCGACGCTGCGCACTCGCGCTACCCGGTGGTCGGCGAGAGCCTCGACGACGTCATCGGCATTCTCCTGGCCAAGGACCTGCTGCCGCTGGTGCTGTTGGGCGAACAACCCAACTTCAACATCAAGGACCTGCTGCGTCCGGCCACCTTCGTGCCCGAGTCCAAGCGCCTCAACGTGCTGCTGCGCGAGTTCCGCGCCAATCACAACCACATGGCCGTGGTGATCGACGAGTACGGCGGTGTTGCCGGCCTGGTCACCATCGAGGACGTGCTCGAGCAGATCGTCGGCGACATCGAAGACGAGCACGATGTCGAGGAAGACGGCTACATCAAGCCGCTGCCCTCCGGCGACTTCCTGATCAAGGCACTGACGCCCATCGACAGCTTCAACGAGACCTTCGACAGCCAGTTCTCCGACGATGAGTACGACACCGTCGGCGGCCTGGTGATGAATGCCTTCGGCCACCTGCCCAAGCGCAACGAAGTCACCGAAATCGGCGAATTCCGCTTCCGCGTGCTCAATGCCGACAGCCGTCGTATCCACCTGCTGCGCCTGACACCAGTCAACCGCTGACAGCGGTATCCGGGGATGGCTAGCGAGCCGCCCAGGATTGCATCCGAGCCAGGGAAACACTGAAAAAGCCGTCATGCCCACACAGGCGGGCATCCACAACCTGCGAATCACCTGGGCTCCCGCCTTCGCGGGAGCGACGATAAAAGGTTTTTTCAGAACATCCCCAGCACTTGCCGCCTGCCACTGCCTACCCCTACCCTTGCGCCACCCCGACTCCAAGGATCTACCCATGCTGCAATGGATCACTCGTCCGGGCTGGCCCGGCCACCTGCTCGCCTGCGGCGCAGGCGCTCTGACCACCCTGGCGCTCGCCCCTTTCGATCTCTGGCCACTGGCCGTACTCTCCATTGCCCTGTTCTATTTCGGCCTGCGCCATTTGCGCCCCGGCCAGGCAGCGCTGCGCGGCTGGAGCTACGGCTTCGGCCTGTTCGCCGCCGGCACCAGCTGGGTGTATGTCAGCATCCATGACTACGGCTCAGCCTCGCCAGCACTGGCCGGCTTTCTCACCCTGGGTTTCGTCGCCGGCCTGGGCCTGCTCCTCGCCCTGACGGCCGCGCTCTGGGCGCGCTGGATACGCCGCAACGAAGCGCCATTGGCCGACGCCCTGGCGTTCGCCGCGCTGTGGGTCGCCCAGGAAGTGTTTCGCAGCTGGTTCCTCACTGGCTTCCCCTGGCTCTACGCCGGTTACAGCCAGCTCGACGGACCGCTGGCCGGCCTGGTGCCGATTGGTGGGGTCTGGCTGTCGTCCTTCGTCATCGCCCTGTCGGCAGCGCTGATCATCAATCTGGAGCAACTGCGCAAGCACAAGCCGCGCTATGCCTGCGCCCTGCTCCTGCTGCTGAGCCCCTGGCTCGCAGGCCTGGCACTGAAGGATCACAACTGGACCCATGCCGCAGGCAACAGCCTTACCGTCGCCGCCGTACAGGGCAACGTCGAACAGAGCATGAAATGGGACCCGGCCCAGCTCAACGCACAGCTGGCGCTGTACCGCGACCTCAGCTTCAGCGCCAAACAGGTCGACATTCTGGTCTGGCCGGAGACGGCGATCCCGGTGCTCAAGGACATGGCTCAGGGCTATATCGGCGTGATGGACCGCTTCGCCCGTGACCGCAACAGCGCGCTGATCACCGGCGTACCGGTGCGGCAGTCCAACGAGCGTGGGGAGATTCGCTATTACAATGCGATCACCAGTTTTGGCGAAGGCCAGGGCACCTACCTCAAGCAGAAGCTGGTGCCATTCGGCGAATACGTGCCCCTGCAGGACCTGCTGCGTGGCTTGATCGCCTTCTTCGACCTGCCCATGTCCGATTTCGCCCGCGGCCCGGCCGACCAGCAGCCGCTACTGGCCAAGGGACATCGCATCGCGCCGTTCATCTGCTACGAAGTGGTCTATCCGGAATTCGCGGCAGCGCTGGCGGCGGATAGCGACATCCTCCTGACCGTGAGCAACGACGCCTGGTTCGGCACCTCCATCGGCCCACTGCAGCACCTGCAGATGGCGCAGATGCGTGCACTGGAGGCCGGGCGCTGGATGATCCGCGCCACCAACAACGGCATGACCGTGGTGATCGACCCGCAAGGGCGCATCCAGTTCGGCTTGCCGCAGTTCGAACGCGGCGTGCTCTACGGCGAAGTCGTGCCCATGCAAGGGCTCACGCCCTATCTGCAATGGCGCATCTGGCCACTGGCGATTCTCTGCGCCCTGCTGCTGGGCTGGGCGCTGCTGGCCAGCCGCATGGCCAAGACGCTGTAGGCACAGCGGAGCGAGACACCGAACAGGCCTTGAAGCGCGATCGAGCCGCCAAGCAACAGAATCGTAGGAGCGGCTGGGCGGCACTCCGCTTCAGCCGCGAAAGCTCTGCCAGCCTCGTTCGCGGCTGAAGCCGCTCCTACGCGAACGTTCAGCCTCAATCAGCGCCGTATACCATCGGATACGTCAGCAGCCCTATGGCCTCGTTGAGCAACTGACTGCTCTGCCAGATCACTCTCGACTCCGGTAGCCAGCCACCCAGCGGGCGCTCGTAACCCGCGCTGAGATAGCCCATCGGCGCGGTAATCACCTCGAAGCCGGCCTGTTCGAAACTCCAGCGCGCACGCGGCATGTGCCAGGCCTGGGTGACCAGCACCACGCGCCGCACGCCCTGGGGCTGCAACAGTTCAGCGCTGAGCAAGGCGTTCTCCCAGGTGGTGCGGCTTTGCTCTTCCAGCCAGCGAATCTCCAGCCCGTAGTCGCGACGCATGGCATCGGCCATCAATGCTGCTTCACTGGGCGGTTGGCCGTAATGCAGGCCACCGCTGGCAGCCAGTGGCAGGCCGGACGCGCGCGCCAGACGGGCCGCGTAGCGCAGGCGCTCCAACGCCATCAGCCCGGGTTGATCGCTCCCGCCCCAGCCGGGGTCGTTCTGCTCACGCCCGGCGCCGAGAATCACGATGGCGTCGGCACGCTGCGCCAGCGTCGCCCACTGCGCCTCTTCCAGCACCGGCTCACGTTCGAGCCAGGCGGCGCTCCACTGCATCACCGCCGGCAGGCTCATCAACCACAGCCCGCCGAGGCCGACGGCAAAGCAGGCAACCGCCACCCGCGGAAAGCGGCGGCGCAGCCACCAGCCGAGCAAAATCAGCAGAAGCAGAACGCCTGGCGGCATCAGCAGGTGTTTGAGGATGTAGCGAATCGGCATCAGGCACCTCCGGGGCGCCCAAGCCTAGCAGGTTGCTGAAAACACAGGTGACGACAGCATGGATGCAGGCGCTAGAGCGGCGCAGGAGACCAAAGCCCTGGCAGCGTTGAATAGATTGCTAACGGGGATTACCGCTGCGAAACAGCTTGGAGCCACAGGCCTGGCAAGCCTGAGCATCCTGCCCGCGATGCCAGCTCACGGGAGCGCCACAAAGTGCGCAGCAAAGCGCCTGGCGACGTTTCATCATGGGTTTGACCCGCCCCAGCGGCTTGCCACCTGCGGACTTGGCGCTACGCAGCGGTTGGCGCTGAATCAAGGCCAGTTCCTCGGCAGCCGCATGCCAGCCACGCAGCCAATGCAGGTCATGGTTGAGGTAGGCGCGGATCAGTTCCAGCTCCGCCGGGCTCAGCCCATCGAGCTCCAGCTCGCGCAACGGCTCGGCATGCAGGCGACTGGCGGTATCGGCCTCCTCCAGCGCCAGGGCAAGCCTTTGCAGTAACCGCTCGTAAAGGCCACCACCCCGTTCCGCTTGCCGTGCATCGACCATCTGACACCTCGCGAGCTCCGACAATCTCGGGCCTTGATTCAAGCTTAGCGAAGGCCCTGCGAGCAGCCTGGCGCCGCGACAAACGGCGGGCGCGAACAATCTGGGTTTCCCTCGATAGACGGCGCTCATGTATGCTACGACGTTTTCCGCAAGCCCCATTCCTTCAGCGCCAGAGCCATGCACGAACAGTACTCGCCCCGTGAAATAGAAGCCGCCGCGCAGTCCCACTGGGACGCGCAGAAATCCTTCGTCGTCAGCGAACAACCCGGCAAGGACACCTTCTACTGCCTGTCGATGTTCCCCTACCCCAGCGGCAAGCTACACATGGGGCACGTGCGCAACTACACCATCGGTGACGTGATCGCCCGCTACCAGCGTATGCAGGGCAAGAACGTGCTGCAGCCGATGGGCTGGGACGCCTTCGGCATGCCGGCGGAAAACGCCGCGATGAAGAACCAGGTGGCACCGGCCAAGTGGACCTACGAGAACATCGCCTACATGAAGTCCCAGCTCAAATCGCTGGGCCTGGCCATCGACTGGACGCGTGAAGTCACCACCTGCAAGCCGGACTACTACCGCTGGGAGCAGTGGCTGTTCACCCGCCTGTTCGAGAAGGGCGTGATCTACCGCAAGAACGGCACCGTCAACTGGGACCCGGTCGACCAGACCGTACTGGCCAACGAGCAGGTCATCGACGGCCGTGGCTGGCGTTCCGGCGCGCTGATCGAGAAGCGCGAAATTCCGATGTACTACTTCAAGATCACCGCTTACGCCGAAGAGCTGCTGAGCAGCCTGGATGAGCTGGATGGCTGGCCCGAGCAGGTCAAGACCATGCAGCGCAACTGGATCGGCAAGAGCTTCGGTGCCGACATCGTGTTCGACTACGACGTCGCCAGCATCGGCATCGACGGCCAACTGAAGGTCTACTCGACCCGTCCCGACACCCTGATGGGCGCCACCTACGTTGCCGTGGCAGCGGAACACCCGCTGGCGCAGCGCGCTGCCGAGGGCAACCCGGCCATCGCCGCCTTCATCGCCGAGTGCAAGGCCGGCTCCGTGGCCGAGGCCGACATGGCCACCATGGAGAAGAAAGGCCTGGCCACCGGCCAGTTCGTCACTCACCCGCTGACCGGCGACAAGCTGCCGGTATTCGTCGCCAACTACGTGCTGTGGGGCTACGGCGAAGGCGCGGTGATGGCCGTGCCGGCGCATGACGAGCGCGACTTCGAATTCGCCAACAAGTACGACCTGCCGATCAAGCAGGTCTACACCGGCGAAGGTAAGGACTACGACGCCAGCACCTGGCAGGACTGGTACGGCGACAAGGCCGGCCTGACCACCATCAACTCCGGCAGGTACGACGGCCTGGACTTCAGCGCGGCTTTCGACGCTATCGTCGGTGACCTGGAATCCAGCGAGCACGGCGCACGCAAGACCCAGTTCCGCCTGCGCGACTGGGGCATCAGCCGCCAGCGCTACTGGGGCTGCCCGATCCCGATCATCCACTGCGACGCCTGCGGCGACGTACCGGTGCCGGAAGACCAACTGCCAGTGGTACTGCCCGAAGACGTGGTACCGGACGGCGCTGGTTCGCCGCTGGCGAAGATGCCCGAGTTCTACGAGTGCAGTTGCCCGAAATGCGGCGCCCCGGCCAAGCGCGAAACCGACACCATGGACACCTTTGTGGAAAGCTCCTGGTACTTCGCCCGCTACGCCAGCCCGCACTACGAGGGCGGCATGGTCGACCCTGCTGCCGCCAACCACTGGTTGCCAGTGGATCAGTACATCGGCGGCATCGAGCACGCCATTCTGCACCTGCTTTACGCGCGCTTCTTCCACAAGCTGATGCGTGACGAAGGTCTGGTGTCGTCCAACGAGCCGTTCAAGAACCTGCTGACCCAGGGCATGGTGGTCGCCGACACCTACTACCGCACCCTGGAAAACGGCGGCAAGGACTGGTTCAACCCGGCCGATGTCGAAGTCGAGCGTGACGCCAAGGCCAAGGTAATCGGCGCCAAGCTGAAAAGCGACGGCCTGCCGGTGGAAATCGGCGGCACCGAGAAGATGTCCAAGTCGAAGAACAACGGCGTCGACCCGCAAGACATGATCGACGCTTACGGCGCCGACACCTGCCGCCTGTTCATGATGTTCGCCTCGCCGCCCGACATGAGCTGCGAATGGTCGGACGCCGGCGTCGAAGGCGCCAACCGCTTCCTGCGTCGCGTCTGGCGTCTGGCCCAGAGCCACGTCAGCGCCGGCTTGCCAGGCAAGGTGGATATCGCCAGCCTGAGCGACGAGCAGAAGGCCGTGCGCCGCGCCATTCACCTGGCGATCAAGCAGGCCAGCAACGATATCGGCCAGCACCACAAATTCAACACCGCCATCGCCCAGGTGATGACGCTGATGAACGTGCTGGAAAAAGCCGCCACCGCGACCGAGCAGGATCGCGCACTGCTGCAGGAAGGCCTGGAAATCGTCACCCTGCTGCTGGCACCGATCACCCCGCACATCAGCCACGAGCTGTGGCAACGCCTCGGTCATGCCGATGCGGTGATCGATGCACAGTGGCCGCAGGTCGATGAATCCGCCCTGGTGCAGGACAGCCTGACCCTGGTGGTGCAGGTCAACGGCAAGCTGCGCGGAGAGATCATCGTGCCGGCCAGCGCCAGCCGCGAAGACGTCGAGGCCGCAGCCCGCGCCAACGAGAACGTGCTGCGCTTCACCGAAGGCCTGAGCATTCGCAAGGTCATCGTGGTGCCAGGCAAGCTGGTCAACATAGTCGCCAACTGATTAAGCTCGGCGCCACACATGTGTGGCGCCGTGATCCGCCAAGGGGATATGAGAATGATGAAACGGAATCTGCTGGTCATCGGCCTGGCTGGCCTGCTCAGCGCGTGTGGCTTCCAGCTGCGCGGCACCGGCGATGTGCAGTTCGCCCTGAAGGAACTCGACGTCAGCGCGCGCGACGCCTATGGCGACACCGTGCAGCAAGTGCGTGAAGTGCTGGAGAACAACGATGTTCGCGTCTACTCCGGCGCCCCCTACAAGCTGGTGATCAGCCGCGAGACCGAAAATCGTCGCAGTGCCAGCTACAGCAGCGGCGCACGTACCGCCGAGTACGAACTGACCATGGGCCTGGAATACGAAATCCGCGGCGCGAAGGACCTGCTGCTCACCGGCAACAAGGTGGAAGTGCAAAACTACTACCAGCAGGACGACAACAACCTGGCTGGCTCCGACCAGGAAGCGGCTCAGCTGCGCAGCGAACTGCGCCGTGAAATGATCCAGCAACTTGCGCAGAACCTGCAGCAAATCACCCCTGAGCAACTGGACCAACTGCAGCAGACCGCCGAAGCCCGCGCCAAGGCGGAAGCCGAAGCCCTGGAAGCGGCTCGTCGTGCTCGCGAAAGCCAGGTCGCCCCGCAGCAGTCGCCGATCGAACTGCCGATCCAGTGACGGCACCAGGGCCGCTGCGGCGGCCCTGACCCATTCGCCTCGATGGCATCACCTCGATGAAGCTTGCCCCCGCCCAACTCGGCAAACATCTGCAAGGCTCTCTCGCACCAGTCTACGCGATCAGTGGTGACGAGCCGCTGTTGTGCCAGGAAACCGCTGACGCCATCCGCAACGCCTGCCGCCAGCAGGGTTTCGGCGAACGCCAGGTGTTCAATGCCGAAGCCAACTTCGACTGGGGCAACCTGCTGCAGGCTGGCGCCAGCCTGTCGCTGTTCGCCGAGAAGCGCCTGCTGGAGCTTCGTCTGCCCTCCGGCAAGCCAGGCGACAAAGGCACGGCAGCGCTGCTGGAATACCTGGCCCGCCCGCCCGAGGACACTGTCCTGTTGCTGAGCCTGCCCAAACTCGACGGCAGCACGCAGAAATCCAAGTGGGCCAAGGCGCTGATCGACGGCCAGGCCTGCCAGTTCGTCCAGATCTGGCCGGTGGATGCCAACCAGTTACCGCAGTGGATTCGCCAGCGCCTGGCTCAGGCCGGCCTCAGCGCCAGCGCCGATGCAGTGGACATGATCGCTGCACGGGTGGAAGGCAACCTGCTGGCCGCCGCCCAGGAAGTGGAAAAGCTCAAGCTGCTGGCCGACGGCAACCAGGTCGATGCCGAAACTGTCCAGGCTGCCGTGGCCGACAGTGCCCGTTTCGACGTTTTCGGCCTGATCGACTGCGCATTGGGCGGCGATGCGGCACACGCCCTGCGTGTGCTGGAAGGCCTGCGTGGTGAAGGCGTGGAAACCCCGGTGATCCTCTGGGCATTGGCGCGCGAGATTCGTCTGCTGGCCGGCATCGCCCACCAGCAAAGCCAGGGCATCCCCCTGGACAAGGCCTTCTCCAGCGCGCGCCCGCCGGTCTGGGACAAACGCCGGCCGCTGGTCTCCAAGGCGCTGCAACGCCATAGCAGCAAGCGCTGGGGTCAGTTGCTGCAGCAGGCGCAGCTGATCGACGCGCAGATCAAGGGCCAGGCGCCCGGTGATCCGTGGAGCGATCTGGCCATGCTGACCCTGCAGTTAGCCGGACAGCGCCTGCACCTGTAATTGTTGCTGCCTGCTTCCATGTAGGGCGGGCCGGGCAGCGACCCGCTTCAGCCCACGTCCACCACCATTGGTGGGCTCAAGCCCCCCCCTACGAGCTGAAGAGCTTCGCGAGCAGAGCTCGCTCATACGGGCTCCCCATCCACACCGCAATCTGGACATTTTCTGTACAGCGGCGCATAGTCCACGCCGCCTGCATCGGCGCAGGCCAGTCTGCATGAGGAAACGCCATGAGCAAGAAAACCGGCAAACGGCCGAACAAGGCCAAATCCATCGTCGCCCAGCCACTGTTTCGCTCCCGCCAGGAACGACCGCAGAAAGGCAAAGGCAGCTACCGCCGCGAAGCCTCCCACAATTGGGAGGCTTCTTGCTTTATGGGCCTCTTCGCTTCGCTGATAGCCCAGAATCCTCTACGAGCATGCTAAGGTAGCAGCCTGCTTAAACGCCCTGAGATAGACATGCCACACCAGTTTCCTCGTCGCGCCCTGGCTCTGCTTCCTCTCCTACTGCTGGCTGCCTGTGCTCAGGCTCCGGCAGAAAACCTGCCGACCATCACGACGCCGGCAGCGGCCCAGACCACCGCCGAAGAGCCACTGACCAGTTTCGCCGACTGGCGACAAGCCTTGCGCAGCGAAGCGATTGCCGCCGGTATCGACGCAGCGCTATTCGATCACGTGTTAGCCGGCATCAGCCCCGACCCGGCGGTGCTCAAGGCCGACAGCAGCCAGCCCGAGTTCACTCGCCCGGTGTGGGAGTATCTCGACGGTGCGGTCTCCTCCAGTCGCATTGGCCGTGGCCGAGTGCTGCTGGCGCAGCACAACTTGGTGCTGCAACGCATCGAGCAGCAATATGGCGTCGAAGCGCAGATCCTGGTGGCGATCTGGGGCCTGGAGAGCAACTTCGGTAACAACATTGGCAGCAACAGCGTCATTCGCTCACTCGCTACCCTGGCCTATGACGGTCGTCGTCAGGGCTTCTGGCGCGTTCAACTGCTAGCCGCCCTGCAAATCCTGCAGAACGGCGACGTACCCAGCGAGCGCATGATCGGCTCCTGGGCCGGCGCCATGGGTCAGACCCAGTTCATGCCGACCACCTACAACCAGCATGCGGTGGACTTCGACGGCGACGGCAAGCGCGACCTGTGGAACTCCTCAACCGATGCCCTGGCCTCGGCTGCACATTATCTGCAGGCATCTGGCTGGCAACGTGGTCAGCCCTGGGGCTTCGAGGTGAGTCTGCCCAACGGCTTCGACTACGCCCTGGCCGACCCGGATCAGCGTCGCACCCTAGCCGAGTGGGCAGAACTCGGCGTCCGCCCCATGGCGCCCACTGGCGCAGCAGCCAGCGCACGCGCCAGTCTGCAGCTGCCCGCCGGGCATCAAGGGCCGGCTTTCCTGTTGCTGGATAACTTCCGCAGCATCCTCAAGTACAACAACTCCACGTCCTACGCGCTGGCCATCGGCCTGCTCGCCGACAACCTGCTGCGCCCAAGCGAAGTCAAAGGCCAGTGGCCACGCGGCGAGCGCCAGCTGGGGCGTAGTGAACGCATCGAACTGCAGGAGCTGCTGACCAAGGCCGGGTTCGATCCCGGCCCAGCCGACGGCATCATCGGCGCCAACACGCGCAAGGCCATCCGCGCCCTGCAGCTGCAGTTGAACTGGCCAGCCGATGGCTATCCCAATACCGAACTGCTGCAACAGCTGCGCGCCAAGCCCAAGCACTGACTGTGTTGCCCGCCATCGCTGGCGGGCACCTGGCAGATCAAACGCGTCATCGACCTTTTGTCGACAGGCGGCCCCAGCGTCTGCATACACCTTCTGTGGTAGACTGGCCGGCGGCCAAAAGCCACCTGCCCACGGAGCCTCTACCGGAGCCCTGATTTCCGATGTCCGACACCTCCTCGCCCAAATCCGTCGCCAGCGGCGAAAAATTTCGCACCGCCCAAGGCATCACCGCGATCAAGGATGGCCAGAAGCGCCGCGCCTCGGCCGAACCCCAGGTTTTTGAACCCAAGCCCAAGTGGCTGCGGGTCAAGGCACCGGGTGGCAGCCGTTTCGAGGCGGTCAAGCGTAACGTCGGCGAGCACCGCCTGAGCACCGTCTGCCAGGAATCGCACTGCCCGAACATGGGCGAGTGCTGGTCCAACGGCACGGCCACCATCATGCTGATGGGCTCGGTGTGCACCCGCGCCTGCCGCTTCTGCGCCGTGGACACCGGCAACCCCAATGGCTGGCTGGACCTGGAAGAGCCACAGAACACCGCCAAATCGGTGGAGCTGATGGCGCTGCGTTACATCGTGCTGACCTCGGTCGACCGTGACGACCTGGAAGACGGCGGCGCCGGGCACTACGCAGCCTGCGTGCGCGCGATCAAGGAGAACACCCCGCACGTGGTGGTCGAAGCCCTGACGCCGGATTTTGACGGTGATCATCAGGCCATCGAACGCGTCGTCGACTCCGGCCTCGAAGTCTTCGCGCAGAACGTCGAAACGGTCAAACGCCTGACCTATGAAGTTCGCGACCCGCGTGCCGGCTATGAGAAAACCCTCAAGGTACTCGAACACGCCAAGAAGCATCGCCCGGACGTGCTGACCAAGACCAGCCTGATGCTGGGCCTGGGCGAAACCGACGAGGAAATCATCGAGACCATGGATGACCTGCGCGCCATCGGCGTGGACATCCTCACCCTCGGCCAATACCTGCAACCCACGCGTAATCACCTCAAGGTACAGCGCTGGGTCAGCCCTGAAGAGTTCAACCGCTTCCGCGACATCGGCCTGGAGAAAGGCTTCATGGAAGTCGCCGCTGGCCCGCTGGTACGCTCCAGCTACCGCGCCGACCGCGTGTTCGAGAAGAACAACCTGGGCCTCGCCGCCCCGGTTCCGGTGCCTGGCCAAGAGGTCAACGCCAGCATTATCCCGGCGCTGAACCTGAACTGAGGCAGGTCTTCACGACCAACGAAAAAGGGACGCCTCGGTGTCCCTTTTTCATTGCTGTGTCAGAAAGATGCAGTGACCTCATTGGTGCACGCAGCGCACCCTACGCATGGCTCGGCCGGAGTACAGTTCGTAGGGTGCGCCGTGCGCACCAAGAAATCGCCAATATCATGCCGCTTGGGCGGCACCACGACACGCTACGCGTAACCCAGACGGGCGCGCAGCGTCTGCTCCAAACGTTGCGCCACCTCGTCGAACGCGGGCGGCGATGGCAGCAGATCACGCACCTGCACCATCTTCAACCCGGCGTAACCACAAGGGTTGATGCGCAGGAACGGCGACATGTCCATATCGACGTTAAGCGCCAAACCATGGAAGGAGCAGCCACGGCTGACGCGCAGCCCCAGGGAGGCGATCTTGTCGCCCACCACGTACACGCCCGGCGCATCCGCCTTGGGCGCAGCCTCGATGCCATAGCCGGCCAACAGGTCGACCAGGCTCTGTTCCATGGCGGTGACCAGCTCACGCACACCCATGTCCAGGCGGCGCAGATCCAGCATCAGATAGGCCACCAACTGCCCGGGACCGTGATAAGTCACCTGCCCGCCGCGCTCGACCTGGATCACCGGAATATCGCCCGCAGCGAGCACATGCTCGGCCTTGCCGGCCTGGCCCTGAGTGAAGACCTTGGGATGCTGCAACAACCAGATTTCATCCGGCGTCTGCGCGTCACGCCCGACCGTCAGCCGACGCATGGCCTCCAGCGTGGGCTGGTAATCGACCAGTCCGAGGTAACGGACGATGAGCTCAGGCATTGCGTTCACAGCACCATGTGCACACGACCAGTCGCGCGCAGGTCGACGTGAATCGCCTGCAACTGCTCGACGCCGGTGGCTGTGATCAATACCTGAACGGAAAGGAAGTTACCGTTGCGGCTGTCGCGCATCACCAGGGTGGAGGTATCCAGATCGGGCGCATGGCGCTGGATCACTTCGATCACCAGATCGGAAAATCCTTCACCGGCAGTGCCGATCACCTTGATCGGGTAACGCTCGCAGGGGAATTCGATTTTGGGTGCTTGAACGTCGCTATCGGTCATGTCATCAGCGGGCTTGTGGCCCGTCCAGAAAGGGCCGCCCCGGATTGGAGCGGACTGGATAAGTCAGGGCGCCTCGACAAGTCAATCAGCACAAGGTACGGCGACCAGGGAAACAGGCTGAATGAAACAGGCGGAGCAACACCCTTTACCAGGGGTAAATGGGCATCGCTCCGCCTGTTTTCAATGCTGGACCACAATGTGGGTCGTTTCCAGCGTTCCCCGTCAGTTGAACAGGCCGAAGAAGAACAGTCGAATGCTGTCCCACAGACGACGCAGCAGGCCGCCCTCTTCTACCGGCTCAAGCGCCACCAGATCGGTGCTGCGCACCACGTCGTCGCCCAGTTTGACTTCGACCTTGCCGATCACGTCGCCCTGTTGGATCGGTGCGATCAGCTGCGGGTTGAGGGTCATGCTGGCCTGCAGTTTTTCCAGCTGGCCCTTGGGCATGGTGATGGTCAGGTTCTCCGCCAGACCCGCCTTGACCTGATGCGCAGCGCCCTTCCAGACGGTGGCCTGAGCCAGCTCAGCGCCCTTCTGATAGAAGGTGCGGCTTTCGAAGAAGCGGAAGCCATAGGTCAGCAGCTTCTGGGTTTCCGCGGCGCGAGCCTGCTCGCTGTCGGTACCGAATACCGAGGTGATCATACGCGCGCCATCACGTACGGCCGAGGCCACCAGGCAGAAGCCGGCTTCCTGGGTGTGACCGGTCTTCAAGCCATCGACCGTGCGATCACGCCACAGCAACAGGTTGCGGTTGGGCTGCTTGATGTTGTTCCAGAGGAACTCCTTCTGCGAGTAGATCGCGTAGTGCTCGGCATCTTCGTTGATGATCGCGCGAGCCAGGATTGCCATGTCATGGGCACTGGAATAGTGCTCCGGATGCGGCAGGCCAGTGGCATTCATGAAGTGGCTGTTCTTCATGCCCAGACGCTCGGCGGTGGTGTTCATCATGTCGGCGAAGGCGTCTTCGCTACCGGCGATGTACTCGGCGATGGCGATGCTCGCATCGTTGCCGGACTGGATGATGATGCCGTGCAGCAGATCGTCGACCGTGGCCTGGCTGTTCAGCGGCAGGAACATGGTGGAACCACCGGAAGCGGCACCACCGGTGCGCCAGGCGTGCTCACTGATGGTCACCAGATCCTTCTCGCCGATCTTGCCATTACGGATTTCCAAGGTGGCAATGTAAGCAGTCATCAGCTTGGTCAGGCTGGCTGGCGGCAGGCGCTCGTCAGCGTTGTTCTCGACCAGGACATTGCCGCTGGCGGCGTCCATCAGCACGTAGGATTTGGCGGCCAGTTGCGGCGCCGCAGGCACCACCTGCTGGTTGGCCATGGCGAGTGGCGCGGCCAGAAGGGTAAGAACCAGTGAAGCACGTTGCACGAAGCTGGTGATGTTCATCCGTCTCTCGAAAATCGTTGCATGGGTTGTACGGCCCCGAAAGGCCATCTTTCGACTCGCCACCAGGCAAGCCTCGGATTTAGTCCGGCAAAAACCGGTTAAGTTGCCATCAGTCGGCGCGTACCAGCGTGGGCTGTCCCAGATTGGCCAGGCGCACGCTGCTCTGCAACTGCTCAGCCTCGCCCTGGTTGCTGATCGGCCCCATCCGGACCCGATGCAGAATCTGCTGGTCGCGCACCACTGAGCTGATGAACACCGGCACACTGCTGGTCTGGCTCAGCTTGGACTTGAGCAGCTCCGCAGCGTCCGGATTGGCGAAGGCTCCCACCTGGAGATACAGGCCAGAGGCTCCGAGTGAATCGTTTTTTTTTGCGTCGATCTGTACCGGCACCACCGCAGCGGCGTGCTGGGCGGGCGGCGGCGCGTAATGCTCGACGACCTGCGGCACAGGCTGGGCAACCGGCTGGGCAAGAGCAGCCTTGGCCGGCTGGTTGTTGGCCAGCACCAGCGGTACCGGGCGGCCCTGCTGCGCCCACCACTCATGCGGGTCGATACCTTCGACCTTGACCCGCGCGGTGCCCTTCTCCGCATAGCCGAGCTTCTTCGCCGCCGCGAAGGACAGGTCGATGATGCGATCGGAGTAGAACGGCCCACGGTCATTGACCCGCAGGATCACGACCTTGCCGTTCTCCAGGTTGGTCACGCGCACGTAACTGGGCAGCGGCAGGGTCTTGTGCGCAGCGGTCATGCCGTAGAGATCGTAGGTCTCACCGTTGGCAGTGGCCTGGCCATGGAACTTGGTGCCGTACCAGGACGCCGGACCGACTGCCTGATAGCGGCGCGCGTCCTGAATCGGGTAGTACTGCTTGCCGAACACCACATAGGGGCTGGCCTTGACCGGCCCGTAGTGCGGCATGGGAATGGCGTCCTGAATCTTCGAGACATCGACATCCCACCAGGGTGCACCATCACGATGCGGGCGGTTGAAATCGTCCGGCCCGGAGAGACCGGCCGACTGACCGGGTGCTACCGCAGGCTGCGGTGCCCGATTGGAGGAGCAGCTCGCCAACAACAGCGCTGCCGTTACGCAGGCTGCCAGCGGCAGCAGTTTTGACGCACTCATCGATTACCCCGTGCTTCGACCAGCAGCTCGGCCAGTTGGTTGACCGCCATGGCATACATCACGCTGCGATTGTAGCGGGTGATGGTGTAGAAGTTGGGCAAACCGAACCAGTATTCGTCGCCTTCGGCACCTTCCAGACGAAACGCGGTGACTGGCGCGTCTTCAGCCAGCTTGTCCTGACTCTTCCAGCCTAGCTCGCGCAGCTCGGCGACGTTCTTCACCGGGTCCAGGCCCTGGGTCAGGCCTTCGTCGACGCGCGCACCGCTGGCCTCGACGCGACTGGCGACCTGGCCGCCGGCCTGCCAGCCGTGACGTTTGAAATAGCTGGCAACACTGCCAATGGCATCGGTCGGGTTGCCCCAGATGTTGATGTGGCCGTCACCGTCGAAGTCCACGGCGTAAGCGCGGAAGCTGCTCGGCATGAACTGCGGCAGGCCCATGGCACCGGCGTAAGAGCCCTTGAGCGTAATCGGGTCGACCTGCTCTTCACGGGTCAGCATGAGGAACTCGCGCAGCTCCTTGCGGAAGAACGGCGCGCGCGGCGGGTAGTCGAACGCCAGGGTCGACAGAGCATCCATCACGCGCCAGCTGCCGGTGTTACCACCGTAGAACGTCTCTACGCCGATGATCGCGACGATGAACTGCGGCGGCACACCGTACTCAGCCTCGGCCTTCTCCAGCGCAGCCTGGTTCTTGCTCCAGAACTCCACACCTTGGGCGATACGCTTGTCGGTGATGAAGATCGGGCGGTATTCCTTCCAGGGTTTGACCTTTTCTGCCGGACGCGAAATGGCGTCGAGAATGGCCTGCTTGCGCTCGACCTCGGCGAACAGAGCGTACAGCTGCTCACTGGCGAAACCGTAGTCGCGGGTCATTTCCTCGACGAACTCGGCCACCTGCGGCGAGCCGTCGTAATCGGCTGCCAGCGCCTGGGCGCTGGTGCCGAGCATGCCGGCGACGCCAACCCCAATGAACGTATGAGCGGCCCAACTACGCAAAGAATGCATTAACTCAAAACCCCCAAAATCAAACCTGAGCGATCCACTTTCTGTGTGTGTGAATCGCCATCAATATCCCGAAGCCTGACAACAGCGTGACCAGATGGGTTCCGCCATAACTAATGAAAGGCAGCGGAACCCCAACCACCGGCAGCAGCCCGCTGACCATGCCGATGTTGACGAATACGTAGACGAAGAAGGTCATGGTCAGCGCCCCGGCCAGCAGTTTGCCGAACAGCGTCTGCGCCTGGGCAGTGATCACCAGGCCACGCGCCAGCAACAGCAGATAGAGCAGCAACAACAGACAGACGCCAACCAGGCCGAACTCCTCCGCGAGCACGGCAATGATAAAGTCCGTATGGCTTTCCGGCAAAAAATCCAGGTGCGACTGAGTACCCAGCAGCCAGCCCTTGCCCAATACACCGCCGGAGCCGATGGCCGCCTTGGACTGGATGATGTTCCAGCCAGCCCCCAGTGGATCGCTTTCCGGGTTGAGGAAAGTCAGCACGCGGCGCTTCTGATAATCGTGCATGACGAAGTACCACATGCCCACCGCGACTGGCACAACGGCAGCGGCGGCACCGATGATCCAGCGCCACTGCAGGCCGGCCATGAACACCACGAAGGCGCCCGAGGCGAGAATCAGCAATGAGGTACCCAGATCCGGCTGCTTGACGATCAGCACGAAGGGAATACCGATCATCGCCAGGCTGACGACGATATGCTTGAAACGGGGCGGGAGGTTATGCCGTGACAGGTACCAGGCGATGGTCATCGGCATGATGATTTTCATCAGTTCAGAAGGCTGGAAGCGGATCACGCCAGGGATGTTGATCCAGCGCGTCGCGCCCATCGCCGTATGTCCCATCACCTCCACCACCATCAGCAGAGCGACGCCCACCACGTAAGCCAGAGGCACCCAGCGCGCCATGAAACGCGGGTCGAACTGAGCGATCGCCACCACCGCGACCATGCCGATGCCGAACGATGAGGCCTGCTTGAGCAGCAGATCGACATTCTTGCCACTGGCCGAATAAAGAATGAACAGGCTTCCAGTACCCAGAATCAGCAACAGCAACAGCAACCAGCCATCGATGTGCATGCGCTGCAACAGACTGGCACGACGACGCAGTACGTCCTCGTCGGACAGGGTACGGTCGAAATTGCTAATCATCGCTGACTGACCTCGGCAGACTTGGGTAACGCAAACTCGGCCTTGAGCTGACCGGTTTCCTTATCCAGCAACCAGGCGTCCATCACCTGCTTGACCACTGGGGCAGCAACGCCAGAGCCTGACTCACCGTTCTCCACCATCACCGCCACGGCGATCTGCGGCTTTTCCGCCGGAGCGAAGCCAATGAACAGCGCATGGTCGCGATGGCGCTCCTGCACCTTGTTACGGTCGTACTTCTCGCCCTGCTTGATCGCCACCACCTGTGCCGTACCGCTCTTGCCGGCGATGCGATAGACGGCGCTGTCACCGACCTTGCGCGCGGTGCCGCGGGCGCCATGCAGAACTTCTTCCATGCCGTGAATGCCGTAATCCCAGAATTTGGGATCACGCAGGACGATATCCGGAATTGGATTGGGGTCGACCGGCAGGCGACCATCGACGCTCTTGGCTAGGTGCGGACGAATCCACTTGCCGCGCGTGGCCATCAGCGTGGTGGCTTGCGCCAACTGCAGCGGCGTGGTCTGCATGTAGCCCTGGCCAATACCGAGAATCAGCGTCTCGCCCGGATACCAGGGCTGGCGGTAACGCGCCCGTTTCCAGTCACGCGAGGGCATCAGGCCGGCGGTTTCCTCGAACATGTCCAGCGAGACGCGCTGGCCGAGGCCAAAGCGGCTCATGTAGTCATGCATGCGATCGACGCCCATCTTGTGCGCCAGATCGTAAAAGTAGGTGTCGTTGGAACGAGCGATGGCCAGGTTCAGATCCACCCAGCCGTCGCCATTACGGTTCCAGTTGCGGTACTTGTGGCTGTGGTTGGGCAACTGATAGAAGCCTGGGTCGAACACCCGTGTCTGCGGCGTGACCACGCCGGCATCGAGCCCCGACACGGCGACCATCGGCTTGATCGTCGAGCCAGGTGGATAGAGACCGCGCAACACGCGGTTGTACAGCGGCTGGTCGATGGAATCGCGCAGCTCGCCGTAGGCCTTGAAGCTGATCCCGGTGACGAACGGGTTGGGGTCGAAACTGGGCTGGCTGACCATTGCCAGCACCTCGCCGTTGTTCGGGTCGATGGCCACCACCGCACCACGGCGACCGCCAAGGGCGTTCTCCGCCGCTTCCTGCAAGTTCACATCGAGGCTGAGGACGATGTCCTTGCCCGGTTTCGGATCGACACGATTGAGCACGCGCAACACGCGACCACGGGCATTGGTCTCGACCTCTTCGTAGCCGACTTCACCGTGCAGCTCATCCTCGTAGAAACGCTCGATACCGGTCTTGCCGATATGGTGCGTGCCGGCGTAGTCGGTCGGATCCAGGCGCTTGAGCTCCTGCTCGTTGATGCGCCCGACATAACCAACCGAATGAGCGAAGTGTTCCCGCTGCGGATAATGCCGCACCAGTTGCGCAGCCACCTCGACACCCGGCAGGCGGAACTGGTTCACCGCGATGCGCGCGATCTGCTCTTCAGACAATTCGAACAGGATCGGCACCGGCTCGAACGGGCGCCGCCCCTGACGAACCCGACGCTCGAACAGCGTGCGCTCGTCCTCGGAAAGTTCCAGAACCTCGACCACCGTATCGAGCACACTCGGCCAGTCGCCGGCGCGCTCGCGGGTCACGGTGAGGCTGAAGCTCGGCCGGTTGTCGGCGATGATCACCCCGTTGCGGTCGTAGATCAGCCCGCGGGTCGGCGGCAGCGGCTGCACATGGATGCGGTTGTTTTCCGCCAGGGTGCTGTGATGCTCGTACTGAATCACCTGCAGGTAGTACATGCGCATGATCAGCACGCAGGTCAGCAGAATGATCACCATGCCGCCGACGAGCACCCGGCGCTTGACCAGGCGTGCGTCCTTTTCGTGATCCTTGAGGCGAATCGGCTGCGGCATGACTACTTGATCACTTGTGGTACGGGTGGCCGGACAGCACGGTCCAGGCCCGGTAGATCTGCTCGCCAAGCAGGATACGCACCAGCGGGTGCGGCAGCGTCAAAGGCGACAGCGACCAGCGCTGTTCGCTACGCGCACAGACCTCCGGCGCGAGCCCTTCCGGGCCGCCGACCATGAGGTTGACATTGCGCGCATCGAGGCGCCAGCGATCCAGCTCCGCCGCCAGTTGCTCGGTGCTCCATGGCTTGCCATGGACCTCCAGCGTGACGATACGTTCGCCGGGCAGCACCTTGCTCAGCATGGCCTCGCCCTCCTGACGAATCAGGCGGGCGACGTCGGCATTCTTGCCGCGGGTATTGAGCGGAATTTCCACCAGCTCCAGCGGGAGTTCGGCAGGCAGGCGCTTGACGTACTCCTGCCAGCCCTCCTCGACCCAACGCGGCATGCGCGAACCGACGGCGATCAGTTTGATCCGCACGGCTTGCGCTTACTCGGCCGAATGTTGCGCGCGGCTCTGCTCGGCACCCTGCCACAGGCGCTCGAGGTCGTAGAACTGACGGGCAGTCGGCAGCATCACGTGGACGACGATGTCGCCCAGGTCGAGCAGGGCCCATTCGCCGCTGTCCAGACCTTCGCTGCCGATTGGACGCACGCCCTGCTCCTTGACCTTTTCCAGCACGTTTTCTACCAGCGACTTGACCTGACGGCTGGAACTACCACTGGCGATCACCATGAAGTCGGTGATGCTGGTCTTTTCCTTGACGTCGATCACGGTGATGTCGGTCGCCTTGATCTCTTCCAGCGCCGCCACGGCGATCTTGACCAGCTCTTCGCTGGGCATGTTCTGCTTGCTCATAAAAACTCATTTGCCTCGTGTAATGGACGCCAGTGCACATGCGCGGCGTTTCAAGCATTGGGCGCACGGTACAGATCGTGCGCCTGGATATAGGCCAGTACCGCATCCGGCAGCAGATAACGCGCGGAGCGGCCGGTTGCCAGTAAATGGCGAATCTGCGTGGCAGAAATCGCCAGCGGAGTCTGCCAGATGAAACTGATTTGCCCACTTGCACCATTCAGGCTCAGTGGGTCGCTGACACTGCGTGCGGCCAGCAGATCGCGCAGCGCTTCCGGTGCCTCGCTGTCGGCATCCGGTCGCTGCAGCACCAACAGATGGCAGTGCTCGAGCAACTCCTGCCAGCGATGCCAACTCGGCAAGCCGCAGAAGGCATCCCAGCCGAGCAGCAGGAACAACTGATCGTCGCCTGCCAGTTCGGCGCGCACCGACTCCAGCGTGTCCACGGTGTACGACGGTTTGTCGCGACGCAGCTCGCGATCATCGACCGTCAACCGCGTCTCACCGGCTACCGCCAATGCGACCATGGCCAGACGCTGCTCGGCCGTTGCCTGTGGCGTATCACGGTGCGGCGGCCTGGCGTTGGGGATCAGCCGCAGCTCGTCCAGCGCCATGAATTCGGCCACTTCCAGCGCCGCGCGCAGATGTCCGATATGCACCGGATTGAAGGTACCGCCGAGCAAGCCGATGCGTCGGGCGCCGATCCGTTTCATTTATGTGCGAATGTGTCCGTCGCCAAAGACCACGTACTTCTCGCTGGTCAGGCCGTCCAGGCCGACCGGGCCGCGTGCGTGCAGCTTGTCGGTGGAGATGCCTATCTCCGCCCCCAGGCCGTACTCGAAGCCATCGGCGAAGCGGGTCGAGGCATTGACCATCACCGAAGCGGAATCCACCTCGGTGAGGAAGCGTCGCGCATCGCTGAAGTTCTCGGTGATGATCGAGTCGGTGTGCTGCGAGCCATAGTGGTTGATGTGCTCAATGGCTGCATCCAGCGAATCGACGATGCGAATCGCCAGGATCGGCGCGTTGTACTCGGCGAACCAGTCGTCCTCGCTCGCTTCCAGCACATCACCACCGAGCAGTTCGCGGGTGGCGGCATCGCCACGCAGCTCCACACCCTTGTCGCGGTAGATGGCAGCCAGCGGCGGCAACAGGCGTGCGGCGACGGCCTGGTGCACCAGCAGGGTTTCCATGGCGTTGCACGGCGAATAGCGCTGGGTCTTCGCGTTGTCGCAGACGCGAATGGCCTTGTCGAGATCGGCAGCGACGTCGACATAGACGTGGCAGACGCCGTCCAGGTGCTTGATGACCGGCACCTTGGCATCACGGCTGATGCGCTCGATCAGGCCCTTGCCACCGCGCGGCACGATCACGTCGACGTATTCGGGCATGGTGATCAGCTCACCGACGGCAGCGCGGTCGGTGGTTTCCACCACCTGCACGGCTGCTGCCGGCAGATCGGCCTCGGCCAGGCCCTGCTGAATGCAGCGGGCAATCGCCTGGTTGGAATGAATGGCCTCGGAGCCGCCGCGCAGGATGGTGGCGTTACCGGACTTCAGGCACAGGCTGGCGGCGTCGATGGTCACGTTCGGACGCGACTCGTAGATGATGCCGATCACGCCCAGCGGCACGCGCATCTTACCGACCTGAATACCGGACGGCAGGTAGCGCATGCCCTGAATCTCGCCGATCGGGTCGGGCAGGGTCGCCACCTGGCGCAGGCCTTCGATCATCGAGTCGATCACTGCCGGGGTCAGCGCCAGACGGTCGACCATGGCCGGCTCCAGACCGCTGGCGCGGGCGGCGGCCAGGTCCAGTTCATTGGCGGCGGCAAGCGTGGCGCGAGCGGCGTCGAGGGCATTGGCAGCGGCTTGCAGCGCGCGATTCTTCTGCGCGGTGCTGGCGCGGGCGAGCACCTTTGAGGCCTGGCGGGCGGCCTGGCCCAGGCGGGTCATGTAGTCGTGCACGGACTCGGTCATGGCGGCGGAGGTCTGGCAGTTGGAAAAAGGGGCTGATTATAGCGGGCTCGCAAGTCCGCGCCCAGCGGCGTCTGGCAAGCGGTAGACAGCGCGTCCACCAGGACCCGGCGGTAACGCCACAATTCCCGTCGCAGAGGCTCGCGAAGCGCAACGGTGACACCCGGAAACGGAGGCCGCCCGAAGGTTGGGTAAACAATTCGCCCCCTGATGTTTACCTTGCAAGCGAGGTTTTGCCGCACCAGGCGAGACGGCGCCGCGTGCCGCCCCACCCAGAAGAACAACAAAAGACACTGGAGTGCACCCATGCGTTACCGCACCGACTACAGCGCCGCCCTGCTCGCCTGCCCGCCCGACGTCATCGAGATCGCCGGTTGGCGCCTGCACTATCAGGCCTATTCGACGCATCAATGTGATACCCGCGCGCCAGTGCTGATGCTGGGCGGCGCCTTCCAGAGCTTTCGTTCGTTTGCCACCGAGGTCGATGAATTGCTGGTAGAACATCCCGTCATTCTCCTCGACCTGCCCAGCCAGGGCGGCAATCTGCAACTGGCTCCCGAGCTCGGCCTGGAACAGCTGGCCGACTTGGTCGCTGGCTTCATCGAACAACTGCAACTACCGCCCGTGATGCCAATCGGCCTGTCCTATGGCTCGGCCTTGGCGGCACTGTTCGCCGCTCGCCACCCGCAGCGCTGCGCGCGCCTGCTGCTGGCCGGCATCACCGCTTTCGCTCGCCCAGGCGCCCGGCGATTGCTGGAGGAAGGCCTGGCCCTGCTCGATGATGGGCGCAACGGTGAATTCGCCCAGGGCGCACTGACCGGCCTGCTCAACCCACTGCAACTGCAGGACACCGGCGTCGCCCCGGTTTTTCGCAAGGCGCTGCTGCGCCAGATTCAGCGTCTGTCAGCGGCCGAGGTGGAGCGCTACCGGCAGAACAGCCGCCGCCTGCTGGCCTTTGGTGGTTTCAACGCACACCCGCAGTGCCCGACCCTGGTGCTGGCCGGCGAACATGACCACTTCACCCAGCCCTGGGAGCACGCGCACTTCGCTGCGGCCTGTACCAAGGCCGACTGCGTGCTGATCCACCATGCCGACCACCTCGCCCAGTTCGAACAGCGCGAAGCCTGCTCGGCGCTGTATCGCCCCTTCCTCAGCGAACGACCGCTGCCATTGCGCTCGCCCGGCAGCACGCCGCTGGCTAGCGAGCAGCTATTGCAACTGGAGAAACGTTGCGAGCCACGCCATACGCCGCGCCAGCGTCAGGCCTGGCTGCAGCACGCCGATGGCCAGCAATGGGCGGTCGAGCTGAGCGAACTGGGTTTCTTCGGCGGGCGGCTACAAGGCGACCTGCCCCGAGACCTGCCGTTGCGTGGCTGGCAACTGAGCTACGCAGACCTGCCGAACCAAGCGCTGCTGCCCCTGCGCCACGACGACCAGGGCCTGGCCTTCGTCTTCCCACATACCGATGCCGACGCCAGCCTGGCGTTGGCCGAACGCATCCATCCGGCGCCACTGCCGGCTGCGGCCTGCGCCTAACGTCGGCAAGCCTCGGTGCGCGCGGCACCCCCTACGTCCGCGCCTGAATCACCCGCACCAGTCCGGGCAACCGCGAAGGCTTCAGGCCCAGACTGGACGCATCGGCGCTGGGGTCGAGCACTTGGACCTGGGCGAAGCCGCAGCGCTGGAAGCCCGCGACGATTTCGTCGTGATCACGGTAATGCAGCGGATAGCTGCCACGAGTGAGCCGGCCGATCAGGTCGACACCCCAGCGCAACTGACGGTAACGCGGATGCTCACGCAGATCCGGATAGAGTTCGGTCAGGTAGGTGGCGCAGGGGAACTCGCCCAGCTCGGCGGCAAGCCGGCTCCAGAACCCCTCGATCAGCGCCAGCGGGAAATAGTTGACCAGCCCCTCGGTGATCACCACCACCGGCTGGCTGTGGTCCAGGCCTGCGAACAGCGCCTTGAGCCGCTGGTTGCCGCACTCGGCAAGGATGTCCACCGCGCGCACCTGATGCCGGCCATCCAGCCAGCCTTCGCCATGCAGCAGCAGGCGCTTGCGCGCCGCCATGGCCGGCAGATCGGCCTCCAGATACTGCAATTGCGGGTAGCGCGAGCAGAAACGCCGGCCGCGCGGCGACAGACCGCAGGCGATCTCCACCACCTGGCGCACACCCTGCTGCTCGATGGCAGCGGTGAGCTGCGCGTCGATCTGCAGATGGCGCTGCAGCAGGAACGCCTCGATATCCAGCCCGAAACCTGCCCTGGCACCCCAGGTCAGCGGCCACAGCAGCTTGTGCACGAAACTGCCGAACGGGGTGACGAAGGCCGGCTCAGCCAGATGGTGGCGATACCACACATAGCCGGTGTAATGCGCCGACGGGCTGATATGGGCACTACTGGCTCTGATACGTTCAGGCATCTTTAAGGTTCTTGTTTTATGCTCGCGGCCCAGATTAGAACGCTGTGAGCCCATTCGACAGATCATGCCCGCCGAACCCACCCTTAGTTTGCCCTGGCCCGGCGCCAGGCCGCTGCCCGATGCCTTCTTCGACCGCGATGCGCAACTGGTCGCTCGCGAGCTGCTCGGCAAGGTGATCCGCCATCGTGTCGGCGCGTTGTGGCTGAGTGCGCGGATCATCGAGACGGAGGCCTATTACCTGGTCGACAAGGGCAGCCATGCGTCGCTCGGCTACACCGACAAGCGCAAGGCGCTGTTCGCCGACGGCGGGCACATCTATATGTATTACGCGCGCGGCGGCGACTCGCTGAACTTCAGCGCCCAGGGACCGGGCAACGCGGTGCTGATCAAGTCTGCGCATCCGTGGCTCGATGCCGTCAGCGGCGCCAATGCCCTGGCCGCGATGCAACGCAACAACCCCGACAGCCAGGGCCAGCCGCGCGCCCCCGAACGCCTGTGCGCCGGGCAGACCCTGCTGTGCAAGGCGCTTGCCCTGAAAGTACCGGACTGGGATGCACGCCGCTTCGACCTGCAACGGCTGTTCGTCGAGGATGTCGGCGAACGACCGCAATCGATTATCCAGTGTGCGCGGCTGGGCATTCCCAAGGGCCGTGACGAGCACCTGCCGTACCGCTTCGTCGACGCCCGCTATGCCCGCCACTGCACGCGCAACCCTTTGCGCCGTGGACAGGTCGAAGGACACGACTATCAACTGCATGCGCTGGAGCAAACCCAACCATGATGCAATGGTTCGACAGCATGACTACCTGGCTGCAAGGCAGCCCGCACTGGCTGGCATTGGCCATTTTTCTGGTCGCCTGCCTGGAGTGCCTGGCAGTGGCCGGCATCATCATCCCTGGCACCGTACTGCTGTTCACCCTCGCCGTGCTGGCCGGCAACGGCGCCCTGGAGTTGTGGCAAACGTTGCTGCTCGCCTATACCGGCGGGCTGCTCGGCGACGCGATCTCCTACGGGCTGGGTCGCCGATTCCACCAGGGCATCCGGCGCCTGCCGGTGCTGCGTGACCATCCGGAGTGGCTGACCAGCGCCGAGAATTACTTCCAGCGCTACGGCGTGATTAGCCTGCTGGTCGGTCGCTACATCGGCCCGCTACGGCCGATGCTGCCCTTGGTGGCCGGCATGCTGGACATGCCGGCCGTGCGCTTCGCTCTGGTTAGCCTGCTGGCTGCCGCTGGCTGGGCAGTGGCCTACATGCTGCCCGGCTGGGCCACCGGCGCCGCCTTGCGTCTGCCACTACCGGAAGGGTTCTGGGGCGCAGCCGGCATCGTCAGCGCGACACTGGCGGCGATGCTGCTGCTGATCATGCAGGCCAGCCTGCGTGAAAGGCGCTGGGCCGCCAGCCTGGCCGCGCTGCTCGGTGCGGTCGCCCTGGCCGCCATGCTGATCGGCTTCCCTCACCTGGACAGCCTCGACCAGGGCCTGATGACACTGGTGCAGGACGAGCGCAGCGCCGCCTTCGATCCCATCGCCGTGTTCATCACCCGCTTCGGTGACTTCCATATCCAGTTCGCGGCAGGCGTTCTACTCGTGGCGCTGCTGTTCGCCGTGCGCCGCTGGCAGGCCGGACTGTTCGTCGGCGGCGGCCTGTTGCTCGCCTCCATCGCCACCACGGTGCTGAAGAATCTGCTGGCGCGTTCGCGCCCGGATGTCTTGCTGCAGCCGCTGGAAAGCTACAGCCTGCCGAGCGGGCACAGCTCTGCAGCGTTCGCCTTCTTTCTGGCATTGGGCGTGCTGGCCGGTCGTGGCAGCTCGGCACGCACACGCCTGACCTGGCTGCTGGTGGCGAGCCTGCCGGCTCTGGCCATCGCCTTGTCGCGGGTGTACCTGGGGGTGCATTGGCCCAGCGACATCATCGCCGGGGCATTGGTGGCGGCGACCAGTTGTGCGCTCAGCCTGGCCCTGATCCAGCGCGCGGCACCGATGCAGCCATTGCCGGCGCAGGTGTGGTGGCTGGTGATCCCGGCCTGCGTTGCGCTGTTTGGCGCCATGGTTACCTGGGAACTGTCAGCGACACTACTGCGCTACAGCTATTGAAGCCTGGAGCGCCTTGGGGTCGCCCAGGCATTTCTGTGCGCACGGCGCACCCTACGAGGCGTCGCCCTGCAGCTGTTCCACCATGGCCTGCAACTGGCTCAGACGCTGCTCGGGATCATCCAGCTGCAGCAACTGCAGCTTCTGACCCGGCTCCAGCGGCAGCAGATAGGCGAGCTGATTGGCCAACTGCAGTTGGCCATTGGGCAACCCGGCCATGCCCAGTCCCTCGACCAAGGGATGCTGGGCCAAGGCCGAGAGCAGCGCCGCCAGATCGGCATGCTCGCCGAGCAATGGGCGCTCTTCATGGTCTTCCAGCCACTGCACATCGGCGATGGTCAGCTGGTCCGGCAGCACCCGGGCACGCTCCACCTTGAAGCGACGGCCACCCTCCACGCGAATCCCCAGCAAGCCGTTGGGGCGCTGCTGGAAGTCACGTACCAGCGCCTCGCAGCCAATGGCCGCAAAATGGCTGGCAGCCTCGCCCACTTCCTCGCCCTCGACGATGCACACCACCCCGAAACCACTGCCCTGCTTCATGCAGCGGCTGATCATGTCCAAGTAGCGCGCTTCGAATATCTGCAAGTCGAGCACGCAGCCGGGGAACAGTACGGTGTTGAGCGGAAACAGCGGGAGATTCATGGTTTCAGGGCCTGCTATCAATCAATGCAATGTGCCAGGTCATCAGAGATCGTCGGGCAGGCTCTCACAGCAACAGGGCAATCGCCAGAGGCAACAACACGGCGGTGATCACCCCCATCAGGCTCATCGCCAAGGCCGCGAAGGCGCCGCACTCGTCACTCTCCTGCAGGGCACGCGCCGTGCCCACGGCATGTGCGGTGATGCCCAGCGCCATGCCTTGCGCTGCCGGATGATGAACCCGGCACAGCCGCAGGATGGACGGCCCGACGATAGCGCCGATGACTCCGGTGATCATCACGAACACCGCCGCCAGCGCCGCGATACCGCCGATCTGATCGGCCACCAGCATGGCGATCGGCGAGGTCACCGACTTGGGTGCCATGCTCATCAGCATGATGTGCTCGGCACCGAACAACCAGGCCAGCCCCGCGCCGAGCACAGTGGCGAAAGTGCCGGCAACCAGCAAGGTCAGGATGATCGGCCAGAACAGCTGGCGAATCCGCCGCAGGTTGAGATACAGCGGCACGGCCAGGGCCACGGTGGCTGGGCCGAGCAACAGAGTCAGTGCCGCAACGCTGTTGCGGTACTCGGCGAAGCCCAGGCCGCAGAGCAGCAGGACGCCGATCACCGTGAGCATCGATACCAGTACCGGCTGCAGGAACACCCAACGAGTGCGCTCGTAGGCGGCCATGGCCAACTGATAAGCGCCCAGGGTAATGCCGATGCCGAACAGCGGATGATGGGTCAGCGCCTGCCAGGCGCCCTGCCAATCGGGCGTCATACGTCCTCCCGGCGCTGCTGGCGCTCGATCAGTTTCTGCATCAGCCAGCCGGCGAAGGCCAGCGAGATCAGCAACGACAGCAGCAATGCACCGACTACGGCCCAGAAGTCAGCAGCGATGTCGCCGGCATAGGCCATTACGCCCACGGCGGGCGGCACCAGAATCAGCGGCAGGTACTTGAGCAGGCTGCTGGAGGCGACGCTCAGCGGCTCGCCCACCTCGCCACGCAGCATGAGAAAGATGAACAGCAGCAGCATGCCGATGATCGGACCAGGCAGCATCGGTAGCAGCAGCACGTTGAGAACGGTACCCAGCAACTGGCACAGCACCAGCCAGGAGAGGCCGCGAAGCAGCATGTTTGAGGTCTCCAAAAAGCGAGCGATGACCGTGATCGCCGCTCATAAGAGGGGATTCCGGGCATCTGTTGAGGCATGTCGGCCATTATAGGCGTGATGCCGTCTCGCTGGCCCCTGTATTGCTTCGTCGGATTGGCCTATGCCGCGTCATTCATTACGCCAAGGCAGGCTTGACCCGCTGTCGCCCCCATGATGATCTAGGCCGCAACGGTTTCACGCACACAAGAAAAACACCCGCGTCCTCAAGGAGGAACTATGCCGTTAGTACCCGTAGCAGAGCTCAAGGACTATGTTGGCAAGGAACTCGGCAAGTCCGAGTGGCTGAGCATCGACCAGGAGCGCATCAACCAGTTCGCCGAGTGCACCGGCGACCACCAGTTCATCCATGTCGACCCGGAAAAGGCCAAGCTGACGCCCTTCGGTACCACCATCGCCCACGGTTTCCTGTCACTGTCGCTGGTGCCGATGCTGATGGAAAAGATCATGATCATGCCGCAGGGCCTGAAGATGGCGGTGAACTACGGCCTCGACAGCGTGCGTTTCATCCAACCGGTCAAGGTCAACTCCAAGGTACGCCTGGTGGTGACGCTGACCGACGCCACCGAGAAGAACCCCGGCCAGTGGCTGCTCAAGGCACGCGCCGTGCTGGAGATCGAAGGCCAGGAGAAACCGGCCTATATCGCCGAACCGCTGACCCTCTGCTTCGTCTGACCCTTCGCGGGTATCTCCAGCCGCTCCTGCTTCCCGCACCATACGCCGAAGCAGGAGTGCTCTCGCATCCGCAACGAGTGCGGCTATGCAGCGCAAGCCTGCGGGCTTGCGGCATACTGCGTGCAAAGCACCGACCTGGACGTCCGTCATGAATCCCCTTGCCTTGCGTTTGCTGCCGCTGTGCCTGTCTCTGCTGATCGCCGGTTGCGATGAAGCGCGCCCGCTGCTGCCGGCCAATGCCACCCTCCCCGATGGCGGCCAGTACCGTGGCGAGATCGTCGACGGCCTGTTGCAGGGCCCAGGGCGCCTGGACTACCGCAATGGCAGTTGGTTCGTCGGCCAGTTCAAGGACGGCATGCTCGAAGGCAGCGGCGAGTGGCAGGGGCCCGGTGGCGAGCACTACCTGGGCGAGTTCCACGAAGGCATGTTCCATGGCCAGGGCACCCTGACCTACAGTGACGGCAGCCGCTACCAGGGCGGCTTCGAGCGCAACCGTTTCAGTGGCGAAGGCCTGCTCGAACAGGGCGGCCAACGCTACCAGGGCGAATTTATCAACGACCGCTTCCATGGCCTGGGCAAACTGGAGATGGCCGATGGCAGCAGCTTCCAGGGCCAGTTCGTCGACGGTCAACTGCAAGGCCAGGGCGTGCGCAGCGACGCCTATGGCAACCAGTACAGCGGCGTGTTCGCCGAAGGGCTGCTCAGCGGCCAGGGCAGCTATCGCAATGCCGAGGGCGACAACTACAGCGGCGGCTTCAAAAACGACGAATTTCACGGCAAGGGCCGCTACCAGAGTGCCGGCGGCGAGCTCTGGGCCGGCGAGTTCGTGGAAGGCGTGCTGCAGGGCCCCGGCGAGTACACCGATGGCGACGGTACTCGCTACCTCGGCGAGTTCGCCGACTGGCAGTACGAAGGCGAAGGCCTGCTCACCCTCCCCGACGGCAGTGCCTACCGAGGGCATTTCTCGGGCGGCGAATACAGTGGCACAGGCACCCTGACCCTGGCCGATGGCAGCCGCCAGGCCGGCACCTGGCAAAGCGGCCGCCTGGTACGCGACGAAAATGGCCAGGTCCTGCCGGACAGCCTCGAGCTGGGCCTGCTGCAACAAGGGCACCTGCTCGACCAAGCCATCGCCGCCATCCCTGCCTCGACACGGGCACGCGAGCTGTATGCGCTGACCTTGGCCGGCGACGGCAAGCAAAGTGTGTTCATGCGCGAGGCCGACTACGTCAGCCGGCTGATGCGCGAGCGCTTCGGTGCCTATGGCGGCATCAGCCTGGTCAACCATCGCGACCATCTCGCCGACCGCCCGCTGGCCACCCGCGAGAACCTCACTCGCGCCGTCCAGGCGCTGGCTGAACGCAGCGGCGAGGAAGACCTGATCTTCATCTACCTGACCAGCCACGGCTCGCGCCGCCATGAACTGAACCTCGACCAGCCGCGCCTGCAGCTGGCAGACCTGCCTGCCAGCGAGCTGGCCGCCCTGCTCGCACCGCTCAAGCAGCGCAACAAGGTGGTGGTGATCTCCGCCTGCTATTCCGGTGGTTTCATCCCGCCGCTGAAAGACGAAAAGACTCTGGTGATGACCGCCGCACGCGCCGACAGGGTGTCCTTCGGCTGCAGCGAGGAAAACGACTTCACCTATTTCGGCCGCGCCCTGTTCGCCGAGGCACTGGGCGAAACCGACAACCTCGAACGGGCCTTCGAACTGGCCAAGGAACGTGTCGCCGAGCGTGAGCAGAGCGACGGCTTCGAACCTTCCGAACCGCAGATTTGGGCGCCTCGTGGCGTACTCCAGCACTGGCGCGAACTGCGCCAAAGCCAGGCCGAGCGTGCGCTCGGTGCCGTGGCCAGCGGTCCGGCAAAGGACTAAGCTCACCTGTAACGGACAAGAGACAACCGAATGTACCTGACCCCACAGCACATCCTTATCGCCGGCGCCACCGGGCTTACCGGTGAACACCTGCTCGACCGCCTGCTCAGCGAGCCGACGGTCGCCCGCGTGCTGGCACCTACCCGCCGCCCCCTGGCCGCACACCCACATCTGGAAAACCCGGTAGGCGACCTGCAGTCCCTGCTGCCGCAGCTGTCTGGCCAGGTCGACACCGCCTTCTGCTGCCTGGGCAGCACCATCAAACAGGCCGGCTCGCAAGAAGCCTTCCGCGCTGTCGACCATGACCTGGTACTGGCCTTCGCCCGCCGTGCTCGCGAGCTCGGCGCACGACACCTGGTGGTGATCAGCGCCCTGGGCGCCAACCCCAACGCGTCGGTGTTCTACAACCGCGTCAAGGGCGAGACCGAGGAAGCGTTGAAAGCCATGGACTGGCCGCAACTGACCATCGCCCGCCCATCGCTGCTGCTCGGTGCGCGCCATGAGTTTCGTCTCGGCGAGCGCCTGGCAGCGCCGCTGCTGCGCTGGTTGCCGGGCAAGTACCGTGGCATCGACGCCTGCGCCCTGGCCCGTGCCCTGTGGCGTCTGGCGCTGGAGGAGGAAGACGGTGTGCGCGTGATAGAGTCTGCCGACCTGCGCCGCCTGGGGCGCTGATGCCGTGGATGATGCGATGAAACCGACAAGCCTGATCGAGGCCCTGCAAGACGCCGACATGCTCGAGATCGACGGCCTGTATGCCTGGCAGTTCGACCTCGACACCGAACTGCTGGCGCAGATCAGCGCCGGCACGGCTGGCAGCGACAGCTCTGCCAAACCGCTGTTGCAGGTGCACTGCATCGATGGCCGCGAACGGCGTCTGTGGAAGTTTTCCCTGGCTGCGGTGCAGGCCGCACGCCACAGCGAAGCGGACGACAACTGGCTGATCGAGGGTAACGATGCCAGCCACACGCTCAAGTGCTTCGCCGCCTACCGTGGCGACAACGATGACGACGAAGCGACAGACGAAGCCTGAACCATGGGTCTCTATGACCGCCACGTCCTGCCGCATCTGATCGATTTCGCCTGCGGCATGGGCGCGGTCATGAAAGCCCGTTCGCAGATCGTGCCGCTGGCCAAGGGCCGCGTGCTGGAGATCGGCATCGGCAGCGGCCTCAACCTGAACTTCTATGATCCACAGCGGGTCGCGGTGGTCGTTGGCGTCGACCCGTCCGCCGCCATGCAGCGCCTGGCCCGCGAACGCGCCTCACGCTGCCAGGTGCCGGTGGAAATGATCGCCCTGGAGCTGGGCCAGATTCAGGCCGAGGACGCCAGCTTCGACGACATCGTCTGCACCTTCACCCTGTGCACCATCCCCGATGCAGTCGCCGCCCTGCATGAGATGCGCCGCGTGCTCAAACCCGGCGGACGCCTGCTGTTCTGCGAACACGGTCTGGCGCCCGACTTGCCGGTGGTACGTTGGCAACGTCACCTCACCCCGCTATGGAAACCGCTGGCTGGCGGCTGCCACCTGGACCGCGACATACCCGCACTGATTGCTGCCGGCGGCTTTCATGTTCGTCAGTTGGAGACCGGCTACCTCAAAGGCCCAAGGCCGATGACTCACGTCTATCGCGGTTGGGCTGACTGAACGCCCTTCGCCGGAACCAATGCCGAGTGCGCCATGCGCACCGAGACGATAACCGGCACTCCCAGTGCATCTGGCTGCCCCGGTGCGCACGGCGCACCCTACGGGCGTGGCGTAGCGCTTACGCGCCGGAACGGAACGCCAGCGGGTCGACAAGACCAGCGGCAATGACCATCCCCACCAGTTCCGGCAGGCTCTCGGCCTGCATGCGCTTCATCACCCGTGAGCGATAGAGATCGACGGTCTTCACGCTGATATCGAGCTGCTCGGCGACTTCACGGTTGGTGTGGCCGCGCACCAATGGCAACAGCACGTCACGCTCGCGTGGGGTGAGTTGATCGAGCCGTGCCTGTACGTCGGCCAAACGCGGATCCTGCCTGACTGCAGGCGCACGACGCTCCAGCGCTTGCTGCACGCTGTCGAGCAGCAGTTGCTCGTTGTAGGGCTTCTCGATGAAATCCACCGCGCCGGCCTTGAATGCACGTACCACGATGGGCACGTCGGCATGACCGCTGACGAAGATTATCGGCAGGTCGATAGCGCGCGCGCGCATCTCTTCCTGCACGTTCAGCCCGCCCATGCCCGGCATGCGCACATCGAGCAGTACGCAGGCATTGGCCGTCGCATCGCAGGCCTCGAGAAAGGCGCGACCACTGGTGAACGGCACGCCTTTCAGGCCAACCGACTCCAGCAGCCAGAGCGTCGAGTCGAGCATGCCCTGGTCGTCATCGACCACATAAACCAGTTGTTGCATCTGCGTGCAGCTCCTCTTGTTGTTATGCGTTTCATTGATCGCGGCTACGACTGCATGGATGCAGGATGCCCGAGCCGAAAGCCCCTCCCACAGCTTGCATATTCCGTGGGAGGGGCTTCAGCCGCGACAACTCGACAACGAATCGTCATCTCTGCCCAGCGGCAAACGGCACTCCAGGCACAAACCGCCACCTTCGGCCGGAAAAGCCTCCAATGCGCCACCAAAGCCTTCGATGATGCTGCGGCTCATGGACAGACCAAGCCCCAGGCCATCGGCCTTGCTGGTGTAGAACGGGGTGAACAGTTTGCCCATCTGCTCGTCGCTGACGCCCGGCCCCTGGTCAATCACCCGGATCGCCAGGCTGCCACTGCCCCCGCCGGCCTCCAGGCGTATCTGCGACGCACTGCCCGGATGCTGATCACGGTTCGCCTCGATAGCGTTGCGCAGCAGGTTCAGCAGCACCTGTTCGAGTAACACACGGTCGGCGAATACCGGCGGCAGATTGTCCGGCAAGACGTCGCTGACCGCCACCTGAGCCGCACCCGCCTCCCAGTTGCACAGGCGCACGGCCTCGCGTGCCACCTCGGCCAGATTCAATGCCTGCATGCGCCGCTGCCCCTTACGCAGGAAAGCACGCAGACGCTTGATCACCACTGAGGCGTGATTGGCATGCTCGGTGATACGCGCCAGCCCCTGGGCCACCTTGTCCACACCCACCGGATCGCCACCGACGCCTTGCAGATAGCGCTGGCTGGCGCTGGCGTAGTTGACCACCGCCGCCAACGGCTGGTTGATCTCATGGGCGATGCCGGAGGCCAGCTCGCCCAGAGTGATCAGCCGCGTGGTGTGGGCCAGCTCGTCCTCCAGGCGGCGCTTGTTCTCCTCGGCATGGATGCGCGCGGTGATGTCGCGCGAGACGCTGACCACTTCCACCACCGCGCCGGTGTAGGTCTCGCGAATGGCGCGGCTGGCGGTCTCGAACCACAGGTAGTGACCATCGCGGTGGTGAATGCGATAGGTCATGGTGTGGTAGCCATCCTGCTCCAGCGCCTCACGGGCCTGCCGCGCCTGCTGGGCCTGATCCAGCGGATGCAGCAGGCTGTCGACGCTGCGCCCACGCAACTCCTCCGGCCAGTAGCCGAGCAGCGTCCAGCTGGCCGGCGAGGCGTCGAGGAAGACCCCGTCCGGGGTGTGGCGGGAAATCAGGTCCGTGGTGTTTTCGGTGATCAGGCGGTACAAGCGTCGCGCCCGTGCGGCTTCGCGCTGTTCGCGAATTTCCTGGGTCGCCTCGCGACAGCGCGCCAGCACACGGCGCTCGGCGAAGTCGGGAATGAAGCTCCAGATCAGGATGCGCTCGCCATCCTGCGCCTCCACTGCCTCGATGGCACGGCCCTGCTCCAGGCAGGCGCGCACCAACGGCACGTGGTTGACTGGCAACAGCGCGCCAACCTGCGCCAGCTCGCGCTCACCGAGCAGCGCTTGCAACGCCTGGTTGAATTCCAGCGCCCGCGCCTGTTCATCGAGCAGCAAAGCCGGCTGCGGGTCGGCCGACAGCAGCGGCGCACTGCGGCTCATGCCACTGGCCAGGCCGACCAGTTGCGCGAGCAGCTCGCGCAGCCAGGGTAGCCATTCCAGGCCGGCGTTCTCGTCGACCTGGAGCAACAGCAGACCAGCACCGCCCGGCTCCAGGCTCAGCGCCAACGCCTGACCGTGGTGAATCGCGGCGCGGCGCAGTCGCCCGGCCAGCCAGCAGGGCAGTTGACGCACTGCTTCCAGGCTCAGGCAGGGCTGTGTCGTCAGCGCCTCGAACAAAGCCTGATCGCTGGCGGCCAGAGGATCGCCCTGCCCCGGCGGCAAGCGTGGCCCGCCATCGTCCTGGGCATAGGTACGGCTGGCCGGCTGCCAGGTCAGGTACCAGGCCTGGCGTACCTGTGGGCAGCCCAGCACGGCACGGCGCAAAGCCGCCGCCCGCTCGTTGAGGGATGGGGCTTCGCGCTGGATACGTAGCCAGGCCTGTAGCGGCACTGCCGCCTGATCACTGGAAAGACTCATATAGTAATTATTCTATAAAACCTTGGTACAACTTCCATATTTATTAGAAATGACCTATAAATTACCGCCAGCAAGCTTCGGTAATGCCTGCATCATTACCGGAATAACCAGAGCTAACAATCAGCCAAAGGTGTATCCGCCATGTCGATCTACGAGCAGGGCCTCGGCCGCGCCGCCGTCAACCATGTCGCCCTCAGCCCCCTGAGCTTCATCGAACGCACGGCGGCGGTGTACCCGCACTACCCAGCGGTGGTGCATGGCTCGATTCGTCGCGACTGGGCCGAAACCTACGCACGCTGCCGGCGCCTGGCCTCGGCGCTGGCCGGGCGCGGCATTGGCCAGGGCGATACGGTGGCAGTGATGCTGCCGAACATTCCGGCGATGCTCGAAGCGCATTTCGGCGTGCCGATGATCGGCGCGGTGCTCAACACCCTCAACGTACGCCTGGACGCCGAAGCCATCGCCTTCATGCTGCAGCATGGCGAAGCCAAGGTGGTGATCGCCGACCGCGAGTTCTTCGACGTGGTGCACGCCGCCATCGGCATGCTCGACCATCCGCCGCTGGTGATCGATGTCGACGACCCCGAGTACGGCGAAGGCCAGGCGGTCAGCGACCTGGACTACGAGGCCTTCCTCGCCGAGGGCGACCCCGAGTTCGCCTGGCAGTGGCCGACGGACGAGTGGCAGGCGATCAGCCTCAACTACACCTCCGGCACCACCGGCAACCCCAAGGGCGTGGTCTATCACCACCGCGGTGCCTTCCTCAACGCCATGGGCAACCAGATGACCTGGAACATGGGCAACCATCCGGTCTACCTGTGGACCCTGCCGATGTTCCACTGCAACGGCTGGTGCTACCCCTGGACGATCACCGCCCTGGCGGGCGTGCACGTGTTCCTGCGCCGCGTCGACCCGGCGAAGATCCTCACCCTGATCCGCGACGAGCAGGTCTCCCACCTGTGCGGCGCGCCCATCGTGCTCAATGCCCTGGTGAACATGCCGGACGAGGCCAAGGCGGCCATCGATCATCCGGTCAAGGCCATGGTCGCCGGCGCTGCGCCACCCGCGAAGGTGATCGGTGCGGTGGAGGAAATGGGCATCGCCGTGACCCACGTCTACGGCCTCACCGAGGTCTATGGCCCGGTGACCCTGTGCGCCTGGCACGCGGAATGGGACGAACTGCCGCTGGAAGAGCGCGCCACCATCAAGGCGCGCCAGGGCGTGCGTTACCCGACTCTGGAAGGGGTGATGGTCGCCGACCCGAAAACCCTGGAACCGGTGCCGCGTGATGGCCAGACCATCGGCGAGATCTTCATGCGCGGCAACACCGTGATGAAGGGTTACCTGAAGAACCCCAGCGCCACCGCCGAGGCCTTCGAGGGTGGCTGGTTCCACACCGGCGACCTGGGCGTGTGCCACGCCGACGGCTACGTGGAAATCCGCGACCGGCTCAAGGACATCATCATCTCCGGCGGCGAGAACATCTCCACCATCGAGGTAGAGGGCGTGCTCTATCGCCACCCGGCGGTGCTGGAGGCGGCTGTGGTCGCCCGTCCGGACGAGAAATGGGGCGAGACGCCCTGCGCCTTCATCACCCTGAAGACCGGCCAGCAGGTCAACGACAGCGACATCATGACCTTCTGTCGCGAACACCTGGCCAGCTTCAAGGTGCCCAAGACCGTGGTCTTCACCCAGTTGCCCAAGACCAGCACCGGTAAGATCCAGAAGTTCGTCCTGCGCGATATGGCCAAGGCGCTGTAGAAGCGGCCCTCACCCCCGGCCCCTCTCCCGGTGAGAGAGGGGTGAATGAACCGTTTTCACAACAACAAGAACCGGCCCAGGCGGCCGACGGAGAACCCTCATGCAAATTTTCAAGCGCCGTGACGGCGACGAACAACCGCACTGGCCTCTGGGCCCGTTCAAGGTGCGCCTGCCCTTCGTGCATTACCGCTGGGAAACTGCCGAGATGCTGCAGGCGCTGATCATGTTCGTGGTCAGCCTGGCGATGATCCCACTGCTGGAGAAATACCTCGGCCTGCCCTACGACGTGGCCCTGGCCTACGTGGTGGTATGCGGCATCGGCTTCATGCTGCCGGCGCTGCTCGGAGTGCCTTTCGTACCCGGCTGGATCACCCCCGGCATCCCGGTGGTGCTGCTGTTTCTCGGCAATTTCGAACCCGGCCCGCAAGCCATCCAGGCGCTGTTCGCCCTGCAGTTCCTGGTATTCGTGATTTTCCTCGTGCTCGGCGTCACACGTCTGGGCAGCGCCCTGGTGCGGCTGATCCCCAACTCGATGAAGGGCGGCATCATCATCGGTGCCGGCATCGCCGCACTGATGGGCGAGATCAGCGCCGGCGGCCGCCTGGCCAACACGCCGATCTCCCTGGTGCTGGGCAGCCTGATCTGCCTGTACCTGATGTTCTCGGTGTCCTTCAAGGGCCTCACCGAGCGCGTGCCCTTCGCCCGCAAGATCGTCAACTACGGCATGGTGCCGGGCATGCTGATCGCCATTTTCATCGGCATCGGCGTAGGTGAGTACAAGATGCCGGACGTCAAATGGGGCATCACCGCGCCGGCCTTCGGCGAGATGTGGAACTACCTGCCGTTCAATGTCGGCTTTCCCGGCCTCGACGTGTTCCTGCTGGCCGTGCCCACGGCGGTGATCGCCTATGTGATCGCCTTCGGCGACATCATCGTCGGCCAGTCACTGATGCAGCGCGCCGATGAACTGCGTACCGACGAGGTGATCGAAAACAACGTCGACCGCGTGCACCTGGTGACCGCCATCCGCAACGCCCTGCATGCCTTCTTCGCGCCCTACCCGGGCCTGGCCGGTCCGCTGTGGACAGCGGTGGCGGCGACCATGGCCGAGCGCTACAAGTACGGGCGCAAAGCGATGGACTCGATCTACAGCGGCGCCGGCACCTTCTGGATCACCGGCTTCGCCGCGCTGTTCATGCTGCCGCTGGTGAGTTTCTTCCAGCCGGTGCTGCCGATCGCCCTGTCGCTGACGCTGATCCTCACCGGCTATATCTGCCTGATGGTCGGCTTCGAGCAACTCAACAACAACACCGAGCGCGGCATCGCCGGCACCATGGGTGTGGTGCTCGCCGTCTACGGCGCTGGCTGGGGCCTGGCTGCGGGTGCAGCGCTGTACATCCTGGTCGAACGTACCCATCTGCTTAAATTCACCAGCGTCAAGGATAAGCCGCACAGTCCGGCGGAAGCCGACTGACAGGCCGTTGAAAAACTACCTGCGTTGCCATTGCTGCGTTAAAAACAGACTCAAAATGCTCATTTACAGCTCGTAAACTCCTCTTTTTCGCCTGTTTTTGCCTGGCACTGGCTGCCTCGCCTACGTTTTTCAACGGCCTGCTAACGTTTTTTCGTTCCACACGCGCCGCGCTCGTCGCGGCGCCACTGCTGTCGAGGTTGCACCATGCCCGAATTCAACGCCCCGCTGCGCGATATGCGCTTCGTCCTCCATGAAGTGTTCCTGGCGCCGAGCCTGTGGGCACGTCTGCCGGCCCTGGCGGAAACCGTCGACGCCGACACCGCCGACGCCATCCTCGAAGAAGCGGCCAAGGTCACCGGCGGCCTGATCGCCCCACTCAACCGCAGCGGAGACGAGGAAGGCGCGCAGTGGGTCGATGGCGACGTGCGCACCCCGACCGGTTTCCGCGAGGCCTACGCCACCTACACCGAAGGCGGCTGGGTCGGCCTGTCCGGCAACCCGAACTACGGCGGCATGGGCATGCCCAAGATGCTCGCCGTGGCCTTCGAGGAGATGCTCTACGCCGCCGGCTCTAGCTTCGCGCTTTACTCGGCGCTGAGTTCCGGCGCCTGCCTGGCCATCGACGCCCATGCCAGCGAAGAGTTGAAAACCACCTACCTGCCGCCGATGTACGAAGGCCGCTGGGCCGGCTCCATGTGCCTGACAGAGGCCCATGCCGGCACCGACCTGGGCATCATCCGCACCCGCGCCGAGCCGCAGGCCGACGGCAGCTACAGGATCCGCGGCAGCAAGATCTTCATCACCGGCGGCGAGCAGGATCTGACCGAGAACATCATCCACCTGGTGCTGGCCAAGCTGCCGGACGCGCCGGACGGGCCGAAGGGCATCTCGCTGTTTCTGGTGCCCAAGGTGATGGTGAGTGCCGATGGCAGCCTCGGCGCGCGCAACGCCGTGAGCTGCGGTTCCATCGAACACAAGATGGGCATCAAGGCTTCGGCCACTTGCGTGATGAACTTCGACGGCGCCACCGGTTACCTGATCGGCGAAGTTAACAAGGGCCTGGCGGCGATGTTCACCATGATGAACTACGAGCGCCTGTCCATCGGCATCCAGGGCATCGGCTGCGCCGAGGCGTCCTACCAGTCAGCAGTAGCCTATGCCCGCGAACGTATCCAGAGCCGCGCCGCCACTGGCCCGGTCAATCAGGACAAGCTCGCCGACCCGATCATCGTGCATGCCGACGTGCGCCGCATGCTGCTGACCATGAAGGCACTGAACGAAGGTGGCCGTGCTTTCGCCTGCTACGTTGGCCAGCAACTCGACCTGGCCAAGTACACCGAGGACGCCAGTGAACGGCAGAACGCCGAGGCGCTGGTCGCCCTGCTCACCCCGGTGGCCAAGGCCTTTTTCACCGACACCGGTCTGGAAAGCTGCGTGCACGGCCAGCAGGTGTTCGGCGGCCATGGCTACATTCGCGAGTGGGGCCAGGAGCAGCTGGTGCGTGACGTGCGCATCGCGCAGATCTACGAGGGCACCAACGGCATCCAGGCGCTCGATCTGCTCGGGCGCAAGGTAGTGGCCAACGGCGGCGCTGCGCTGCGTCTGTTCGCCAGCGAAGTGCGCGACTTCGCCCACGCAAACGAATCGCCTTTCGGCGAGCGCCTGATCGAAGCGCTGGAACGCCTGGAGGCGGTCAGTGGCTGGCTGCTGGAGCAGGCCAAGGCCGACCCGAACTCGGTCGGTGCCGCCTCGGTAGAGTACCTGCACCTGTTCGGCTACGTCGCCTACGCCTACATGTGGGCACGCATGGCCGCCGTGGCGCAGAGCAAGCGCAGTGAGGACCAAGCCTTCTACGGCGGCAAGCTGGCCACCGCCGAGTTCTTCTTCGCCCGCCTGCTGCCGCGCACCCTGAGCCTGGAAGCGAGTATTCGGGGTGGTAGCCAGCCCCTCTATAGCCTGGCTGCTGAGCAGTTCTAAACGTAGGGCGGGTGCAACCCGCCACCGCCAAGCCGGCGGCCCAACAAGGTTGAGCGTGTTGCGCGGCGCTTCGGCGCCGCGCTTTTTTATTCGAGCTTCGGCTGGACCATACCCAGCCGACGAGGAACCTTTATGCGTGAAGTTGTGATAGTCGCCGCCTGCCGTACTGCCATCGGCAGCTTCCAGGGCGCATTGAGCCGTATCCCCGCCCCGCAACTGGGCGCCGCGGTGATCCGCGAGTTGCTCGCCCGCACGGAAGTCGAGGGCGAGCAGATCGACGAGGTGATTCTCGGCCAGGTGCTCAGCGCAGGCAGCGGGCAGAACCCGGCGCGGCAGAGCGTGCTGCTCGCTGGCCTGCCACATACGGTGCCGGCCATGACCCTGAACAAGGTCTGCGGCTCCGGCCTCAAGGCAGTGATCCTCGGCGCCCAGGCCATTCGTGGTGGCGATGCCGAGATCATCATAGCCGGCGGCCAGGAGACCATGAGCCTGGCGCCCTACGTCATGCCCGGCGCCCGCAGCGGCCTGCGCATGGGCCACGCGCAACTGGTCGACAGCATGATCCAGGACGGCCTGTGGGACGCTTTCAACCACTACCACATGGGCATCACCGCGGAGAACCTGGCCGAGCAGTACGGCGTCACGCGCGCCGATCAGGACGCCTTCGCCCTGCGCTCGCAGCAGCGCGCCCAGGCGGCCATCGAGTCCGGCCGCTTTGCCGGCGAAATCGTCCCTGTGGAAATTCCCCAGCGCGGCGCCGCACCGCTGCGTTTCGCTCAGGATGAACAACCGCGCGTCGGCACCAGCCTGGACAGCCTCGGCAAGCTGCGCCCGGCCTTCAAGAGCGACGGCACGGTGACCGCCGGTAACGCCTCTACGCTCAACGATGGTGCCGCCGCCGTCATGCTGATGAGTGCCGAAAAAGCCGCCGAACTGCAACTGCCGGTGCTGGCCCGTATCGCCGCCCACGCCAGTGCCGGAGTCGACCCAGCCGTGATGGGTATCGGTCCGGTATTCGCCAGCTGCAAGGCGCTGGAGCGCGCCGGCTGGAGCCTGGAGCAGCTCGACCTGATCGAGGCCAACGAAGCCTTCGCCGCCCAGGCCATCGCCGTCGGCCGCGAGTTGCATTGGGACAGCGCCAAGGTCAACGTCAACGGTGGCGCCATTGCCCTCGGCCACCCCATTGGTGCCTCCGGCTGCCGCATTCTGGTCAGCCTGATCCATGAGATGCAGCGCCGCGATGCCCGCCGTGGGCTGGCGACCCTGTGCATCGGCGGTGGCCAGGGTGTGGCTCTGGCCATAGAACGCTGAAACAATCACCACGAACGGACAAGAACAAGAGAAGCCCCATGCGAACCCTGACCACCCTGACCGGCAACAGCCAGAAACTCGATGGCGGCGCCATGTTCGGTAACGCGCCCAAGGCCCTCTGGCAGCGCTGGATGTCGGCCGACGAACTGAACCGTATCGACCTCGGTTGCCGCGCCCTGCTGGTGCAGGAGGACGAGCGCAACATCCTGGTCGAAACCGGCATCGGCGCCTTCTTCAGTCCAGAGCTCAAGCAGCGCTTCGGCGTGCAGGAAGATCGCCACGTGCTGCTCGACAGCCTCGCCGCCGCGGGCCTGAGCGATGCCGATATCGATATAGTGGTGCTCACCCACTTGCACTTCGACCATGCTGGCGGTCTGCTTGCCGCCTGGCAGGAGGGCCAGCCTCCACGCCTGCTGTTCCCCAATGCACGATTCATCACGGGGCGCAGACAATGGCAGCGCGCACGCCAGCCACACGCTCGCGACCGCGCTTCCTACATCCCGGAAATGCTCGACCTGCTGGAAAACAGCGGCCGCCTGCTGCTGATCGACGAAACTGACCACTGCGACCAGCTCGGCCCCGACTGGCGCCTGCACTGGAGCGACGGCCACACGCCCGGCCAACTGCTACCGGAAGTGGCCATGCCGGGCGGGCCGGTGGTATTTCCCGGTGACCTGATCCCTGGCGCGCCCTGGGTGCACCTGCCAATCACCATGGGTTACGACCGCTTCCCCGAAGGCCTGATCGAGGAGAAGGAAGCGCTACTCAGCGATCTGTTTGCCCGAGGTGGCCGGCTGGTGTTCACCCATGACCCGGACGTAGCCATGGGCCGGGTAACGCGAGATGAAAAAGGTCGCTACGGGCTCGATGAGGCAGCGAAAACAACACATCTGCTGGCAACCTGACGCCATCAGGCCTTGACGTGCTGGTCATGCAGCGCGAGCATGGCCGCTTGTTTTTCGCCGTGCTCACGACCACGCCAGCGCCATGAAGGCGCTGCGCCAGACCAGCACCAGACTGGCCGCCGCGTCGTGTTTCACCTCGACAGCCCTGGGGAACCGCTTCATGAGCCTGGCCTCTGTACGCGCCTTCTTCGCCGCCAAGGCGCCCGACATCGCGATCATCGAGCTACAGTCCAGCACCGCCACCGTGGCGCTGGCTGCCGAGGCGCATGGCGTATCGCCGGGACAGATCGCCAAGACCCTGGCCTTTCGCATCGCCGAACGCGACGTACTGATCGTCGCCCGCGGCGACGCGCGCATCGACAACCGCAAGATGAAGGAATGCTTCGGCGCCAAGTCGCGCATGCTCGATGCGCAAACGGTGATCGAGCTGACCAGCCACCCAGTGGGCGGCGTCTGCCCATTCGGCCTAGCTACACCGCTCAGCGTCTACTGCGACCGCTCGCTGCTGGCCTTCGATGAAGTCCTACCGGCGGCCGGCGCCACCCACAGCGCCGTGCGTATCACCCCGCAGCGCATGGCCGAACTGGTGGATGCCGAGTGGATAGACGTGTGCCAGGAAGTGGAAATCGAACCCTGCTGAACGGCGTCACGTACATGTAGGGTGCGCCGCGCGCACCGGGCTTTCCCGGATGACATCCCAGCCGACAACCTTAGGGCGCACCACTGCAACCGAGATTCGGTGCGCACAGCGCACCCTACGAAATCATGGCACCATCGCGGATTGCATCCGGGCTACAACCCGCCGCTGACACCGAGGCTGACACCCAGGGCGGTAGCCAGCGAAAACGGCAGCAACAGAGTATCGAGCAACGCGCTGGCCGGCAGGTCCAGCCCCGCATAACGAGGCGCCTCGGCACCGAAACGATCCAGCGGGCAGCAGCCGCCATTGATCGCATACCAATCCAGTCGCGTGCCGGCATAGACCACCGGCGCACCAGGCTTGGCCGCATCCAGCGTGCGCACGGTGGCACAGCCGCTCAGGCTCAGCAGCGCCACGGCGCATAAGAGCAGGCGCACGCTGCTAGTCATCCGACACCAAATGATGCTCGCCCCAACGCGGCAGCATGTCCTGGGGGATATTCAGGCAATTGAGGATACGCGCGACGACGAAATCCACCAGGTCATCCAGCGTCTGCGGCTGGTGATAGAAGCCAGGAGAGGCCGGCAGGATGGTCACGCCGAGGTTGGACAGTTTGAGCATGTTCTCCAGATGGATGCTCGAATACGGCGCCTCACGCGGCACCAGAATCAGCTGGCGGCGCTCCTTCAGCGCCACGTCGGCGGCGCGTTCGATCAGGTTGTTGCAGGCCCCCGCAGCGATCGCCGACAAGGTGCCGGTGCTGCACGGTACCACCACCATCGCGGTTGGCGCACCAGAGCCGGAGGCCGCCGGGGCCATCCAGTCTTCCTTGCCATAGACGCGGATCTGCCCAGGCGCCGCGCCGGTGTATTCGGTGAGGAACTGGGCCATGGACTGCGGTTTGGCCGGTAGCGCCACGTCGGTCTCGGTGGCCATCACCAATTGCGCAGCCTTGGAGATCAGGAAGTGCACCTCGCGATCTTCCTGCACCAGGCAGTCGAGCAGACGCAGGCCGTACTGAGCGCCGGAGGCGCCGGTCATGGCCAAGGTAATTCGTTCGGGGCCGCTCATGGATGCTCCGTAGGGCGGGTGAAACCCGCCGGTTCTTGATCTGTGGCGGGTTCCACCCGCCCTAATGCTAATCTGCGCTCGCGACGCTTTGAGCGCGAATTTCGGCTCTTTATGAAAGGGCCTTGGCCAGCTTGCCATGCAGGCCGCCGAAGCCGCCGTTGCTCATGATCACTACCTGGGTACCAGGCCGCACCAGCGCCTTGACGCCGTCGATGATCGACTCCAGCGAATCGCACACCTGGGTCGGATTGCTCGCCCCGGCGACGGTGGCAGCCAGGTCCCAGCCCAGATTCGGTGGTGCATACCAGAACACCGCATCGGCCTGTTCGGCGGACTCGGCCAGGCCGTCGCGATGGGCGCCGAGCTTCATCGAGTTGGAGCGCGGCTCGATTACCGCGATCACCTGGGTACCGTCGCCGACGCGCTTGCGCAGGCCATCCAGGGTGGTGGCAATGGCGGTCGGGTGGTGAGCGAAGTCGTCGAATACGGTCACACCCGCCACCTCGGCGACCTTCTCCATACGCCGCTTGGCGTTGATGAACTGGCCCAGCGCCTCGATGCCCAGCGCCGGTACCACGCCAACATGGCGCGCCGCGGCGAGCACGGCCAGGGCGTTGGCGACGTTGTGCTGGCCGGTCAGGTTCCACGCCACGGTGCCCTCGACCTTGCCGTCGAAGCTCACCTCGAAGCGCGAGCCATCCGCGCTGAGCAGACGCGCCTGCCACTGGCCACCCTCACCGGTGGTCTGCACCGGCGTCCAGCAGCCCATCTGGATCACCCGCGCCAGCGCCGTTTCACTGGCCGGATGAATGACCAGGCCTTCGCTGGGAATGATGCGCACCAGATGGTGGAACTGCCGCTCGATGGCTGCCAGGTCCGGGAAGATGTCCGCGTGGTCGAACTCCAGATTGTTGAGGATGGCCGTACGCGGGCGGTAGTGGACGAACTTGCTGCGCTTGTCGAAGAAAGCGCTGTCGTATTCGTCGGCCTCGACCACGAAGAACGGCGTGTCGCCCAGGCGTGCGGAGATGCCAAAGTTCTGCGGCACACCGCCGATCAAAAAGCCCGGGCTCATGCCGGCATGCTCCAGCACCCAGGCCAGCATGCTCGAACTGCTGGTCTTGCCATGGGTGCCGGCCACCGCCATCACCCAGCGACCCTGCAGCACGTGGTCGGCCAGCCACTGCGGGCCGGACACATAGGGCAGGCCCTTGTTCAACACGTATTCCACCGCCGGGTTGCCACGGCTCATGGCATTACCCACCACCACCAGATCGGGCGCCGGCTGCAGGTGCGCCGGGTCAAAGCCCTGCATCAACTCGATGCCCTGGGCTTCCAACTGAGTGCTCATGGGCGGGTAAACATTGGCGTCGGAGCCGGTGACGCGATGGCCGAGCTCTTTAGCCAGCACCGCGAGCGAACCCATGAAGGTGCCGCAGATGCCGAGAATATGAATGTGCATGAATGACCTCTGAACAAGCCCAATAACCGGGCGTGAAGCGATGGCGGCAGGTTAGCACAGCGCCCGCCAGGCGACTGCTGCGCTCAGTTCAGACAGGTGGACGAATGCCAAGTTGCTCGGCCACGATAAAATCAAACGCTTGCTTGGATTGCGCTTTCAACTGGCTTTGAGGCAGCATCGGCTGACCCGCTGGCACAACAGCTGCATCGCCACTCCTGCCCCACTACAGAGAGAAGCCGAGGCCCACCATGCGCATAGTCCAAGCCACCCTGGAGCACCTGGACCTGTTGACCCCGCTGTTCGTCAAATACCGTGAGTTCTACAACGAACTGCCCTACCCCGAGTCGTCACGCAAATTCCTCGAGAAGCGCCTGCGCCGCAAGGAGTCGGTGATCTACCTGGCCCTGGCCGACGACGAAGACAAGCTGCTCGGCTTCTGCCAGCTCTACCCCAGCTACTCCTCGCTGTCGCTCAAGCGCGTGTGGATTCTCAACGACATCTATGTGGCCGAAGATGCTCGCCGCCAACTGGTGGCTGATCGCCTGCTACACACCGCCAAGCAGATGGCCAAGGAAACCAACGCCGTGCGCATGCGCGTAGCCACCAGTCGCGATAACGAGGTGGCACAGAAGGTCTACGAGTCCATCGGCTTCGTCGAGGACGAGCAGTTCAAGAACTACGTACTGCCCATCAACTCCGACTGATCGATCGGCCGACACGGCGGTTGCCCGTCAGCCGCCAAGACTGAGCAGCAGCCCCAGCAGTAGCGGCAGCGTGACCAGCCCCAGCGCAGCCAAGCGTGCCGACCGCAAGGGTGCGCGTAGCAGCGCCTGGCTGCGACGAGCCTGCAAGGGTTGCTGCAAGGCCAGCTGAAACTCCGACAATGCCTCGAAGCGCGCCTGCGGTTGCGGCGCCAGGGCACGGGCGAGCACACCGTCCCAACCTTGCGGCACATGCACGGCAAAGGTCGCCAGCGGCACATAGCAGTGGCCAGGGCCGACATCGCTACGCGCCGCCTCCGGCCATTGCCCACACATCAGCCAGTAGAGCAGCGCCGCCAGGGCGAACTGGTCGGCACGACCATCAAGCGCACGGCCGCTGCGCAGCTCCGGAGCCAAAGGCACCGCCTGCTCAGGCAGAGGCTGGCGCGCCACACCGGGCAGGATGGCGACTGCACCAGGCAGCAACAGTACCCGTCCGTCGTCACCGAGCAGAATCTGCCTGGGACTCAGCCACAGGCCCTGCATGCCGCGGCGCTGCAGCGAGCGCACGGCGGCAATCAGTTGCGTCATTATCCCCATCAGCGTCGGTGTGTCGGGCGCACCGTAGGCGGCCACCCAATCGAACAGATTGCGCATGCCGCGGGGTGGTTTGGCCAGTACCAGGTAGGCATGACTGCGTGTCTGCCGCGGCGACAGCACCTGTGGCAGGGCCTTCTGCGGGCTGCGGCGCAAGGCCCACTCGCGCTGCCAGAAGGCCTCGTCGGCATCCGCCTCGGAGAACCAGAGCACTGCCTCGCACCCGGCCTCATCACGCCCGACAAACATCCGCCCAGGCGGGCCGTAGGCGCATTCGCGCAAAAGCGTCCAGCCATCGACTAGCTGGCCACTGGCGACCGGTATAAGTGCCGAGCGCAGCGGGCTGGGTAACGCGGGCGTATGACATCGGTGCTCACCGACGCGCAGCAGCACCGCGGCCCCGGGCGCCTGCAAAAGTGGCTGCACCAGCTCGCCCAGTGGCATATCCATCTGGCTGCACAGCGTGCGCAGCTCGCTGACATCGAGCAAGGGCTGTGGCGCCAGCAGCAGATGCTCGCCACGGCTTGGCAGTAGGCTGTGCTGGACCAGCGCCAGCTCAGCCTGGGTGCCGAGAGCCTGACCTTCACGCCCCGTCAGGATGTGCAAGGCGCCTTCCTCCGCCCGCGCCAGGCCAACGCTGCCCGCCTGCAGAAATTGCAGTTCATCGCCCTGGATCAGCAGCACACCGGCGTGCAATTCGGCGACATCCTGTCCCGACTGCTGGCGACGAAACAGCTGCAGATTCAACGCTGCCAGCACCTGCCGCGCCGCCTGGGTTTCGCTCCAGCCCTGCGGTGTGCAGCGAAAATCGGCGAACAGCGCGTCAAGGTAAAGCTCCAGACTTTGCACCACATCAGGGCAGTGGCGCGCCCAAAGCAATACCACCAGCAGCAACGGCGGACGCTGCTGGCGACCGGCCAGCCACATCGCCCGAGCCCGTGCAGCCTGGTGCGGCAAGTCCAGTCCGACGCCGGACGCCAGGCTGATTCCGGGATGTTCCAGCAGTTGCAGCACCATGCTCAGCCCTCCTGCTGCAGCGAAGCTGCAAACACCACTGCAGCCTTTGTGCCGACTTGTCGCGAGCGTCTGACGCCCTTATGGTTGCCGGGTCCTCCCAACGAGCCCGCATGCATGTGGTCCTTCAAGGCCTGGCGCCGTCGTCGCACCCTCGAAAACAACCCTGTCGACCCCGCTCACTGGGCCGAGGTACGCAGGCGCCTGCCCATTCTCGATGGTTTCACCGAACGCGAAGAGCAGCAACTGCGCGAGCGCGCTGTGCTGTTCTTGCATGAAAAGCACCTGACCGCCCTGCCCGGCCTCGAACTCGGTCCGGTCGAGCGATTGTTGCTGGCGGCCCAGGCACAATTGCCCCTGCTGCACCTGGGCGATCTGGATTGGTATCAGGGTTTTCACGAGATCGTTCTCTATCCGGATGACTTTCTCAGCCCGCAGCGCCATCGCGACGCCAGTGGCATCGAACACGAATGGGACGACGCCCGTAGCGGCGAAGCCTGGCAACAAGGTCCAGTGATCCTTGCCTGGCCGGGCGTCGAAGCCAGCGGTGGCTGGGAGGGCTACAACCTGGTGATCCACGAACTGGCGCACAAGCTGGACATGCTCGAAGGCGGCGCCAATGGCCTGCCGCCGCTGCACCGCGACATGCGCGTACAGGACTGGGCCAACGCCATGCAGAGCGCCTATGACGCGCTGAACGCCGAGTTGGACGCCAATCCCGAGGCCGAGACCGCCATTGACCCGTACGCGGCGGAAGACCCGGCAGAGTTCTTCGCGGTGGCCAGCGAATACTTCTTCAGCGCACCGGACCTGCTGGCAGATGCCTTTCCGGACGTCTACCAGCAGCTGTCCTTGTTCTACCGCCAGGACAGCCTGGCGCGATTGCGACGGCTGCAGGCGGAACACCCCGACTACAGGACGGTCGAAAACGCGACCAATGGCTGAGTAGGCCGCCGTAGTAACGCATTGCGAATACGCCTATAATACGCCCCACTTTTTTGGCCCTCCCTGGGAGTTTCCCCCATGAGCTACAGCAAGATCCCGGCTGGTAAAGACCTGCCGAACGACATCTACGTTGCCATCGAAATCCCGGCCAACCACGCGCCGATCAAATACGAAATCGACCACGACACCGATTGCCTGATGGTCGATCGTTTCATGGCCACCCCGATGTTCTACCCGGCCAACTACGGTTTCATCCCGCACACCCTGGCTGACGACGGCGACCCCCTCGACGTGCTGGTCGTGACGCCTTATCCGGTCGCGCCGGGTTCGGTGATCCGTGCCCGTCCGGTCGGCGTACTGCACATGAGCGACGAAGCCGGCGGCGACGCCAAGCTGGTTGCGGTTCCGCACGACAAACTGACCGTTCTGTACAGGGACGTTCAGGAATACACCGACCTGCCGCGCTTGCTGATCGAGCAGATCAAGCACTTCTTCGAGAACTACAAGGATCTGGAGAAGGGCAAGTGGGTCAAGGTAGAAGGCTGGGGCGGCGCTGAAGAAGCTCGCGGCCTGATTCATAAGGCAGTCGCGGCTTACCAAAAATAAGCCCTGACCACCTCCTAAAAGCCGGCCACAAGCCGGCTTTTTTATTGCCTTTAACCCGGCAACCGGTACACATTCGTTACACCCAGGCAAAACGGCGGCACGCCGGTGTGCTGTAATCGATTAGCAAAACTGACTAGCCAGGCCCAATGGACATGATGAACCTGACCGTACGCAATCGAATCATTGTCAGCTTCCTGCTGATCATCGCCATTCTGGTTCTGCTGGCCGGTGCTTCCTACATGCGCCTGGTGAAGATCGAGAACGAAGCCAATGGCATCCGCAACGAGTCGATCCCCGGCCTGTATTACCCGAGCAAGGCGCAAGAGCTCTGGTCCCATCACATGCTCGACACTCGCCGCCTGCTGCTGCGTACCGTCGATGAAGACGTTGCCACCCTGCTCGACAGCTACCACGACCAGTTCGCCGCTTTGGAGCAAGCGCTCGATGAGGAGTTCGGCCGCTACCAGAGCGCCACGGTGGACGAGCAGGAGCTGGCACTGGCCGAGCAATTCCGCCAGGTACAGCGCCAGTACCTGAACCGCCACGGGCAATTGCTCGACACCCTACCGAGCATCGAACTCAAGCAGGCTCGGCAGTTCAGTGCCGAACGCCTATTTCCCGAGTGGGAAAAAGGCGAGAGCCTGCTGAGCGAGTTGATCGAGATGAATCGCGGCCAGGCCGATAGTGCTGCGCGTGAGATTCGCAGCGCGGTGCGCATCATGGAGGTGGGCCTGTTGATCGCCATCCTGCTGGCCATCCTCGTCTCCGCCGTTTGCGGCTGGCTGCTGATGAGCGCGATCACTACACCGGTGAACCGCATCGTCAACACCCTCAAATCCCTGGAAAGCGGTGACCTGTCAGTGAAGCTCGACTTGCACCGGCGTGACGAATTCAACGCCATCGAGCTGGGCTTCAACAGCATGGTCGGCGAGCTCAAGAACCTGGTCGGCAATGCCCAGCGCTCGGCGGTGCAGATGACCACCTCGGTCACCGAGATCGCCGCCACCTCGCGCCAGCAGCAGGCCACGGCCACCGAAACCGCCGCTACCACCACTGAAATCGGCGCCACCTCGCGGGAGATCGCTGCCACTTCGCGTGATCTGGTCCGTACCATGGGTGAAGTCTCCGACAACGCCGAGCAGACCTCGATTCTCGCCGGTACCGGCCAGCTCGGCCTGGCGCGTATGGAAGAGATCATGCACCAAGTGATGGGCGCCGCCGACGTGGTCAACGGCAAGCTGTCGATCCTCAACGAGAAGGCCGGCAACATCACCCAGGTGGTCACCACCATCGTCAAGGTGGCCGATCAGACCAACCTGCTGTCGCTCAACGCCGCCATCGAGGCTGAGAAAGCCGGCGAGTACGGCAAGGGCTTCGCCGTGGTGGCCGTGGAAGTGCGTCGCCTCGCCGACCAGACCGCCGTGGCCACCTACGATATCGAGCAGATGGTGCGTGAGATCCAGTCCGCGGTATCGGCCGGCGTGATGGGCATGGACAAGTTCTCCGAGGAAGTGCGTCGCGGCATCGGCGAGATGGCACAGATGGGCGATCAGCTCACCCAGATCATCCAGCAGGTTCAGGCCCTGGCGCCGCGTATCCAGATGGTCAACGAAGGCATGCAGGCGCAATCCACCGGTGCCGAACAGATCAACCAGGCGCTGGTGCAACTCGGTGAAGCCAGCAGCCAGACCGTCGATTCGCTGCGCCAGGCCGGCGCCGCCATCGATGAACTCAATCAGGTAGCCAACAACCTGCGCGTTGGCGTCAGCCGCTTCAAGGTCTGAGCATGCCAGCCCCCAGCAAAGCAGCCGCAGGCGAACTGCACCTGCAGTTTCAGCTCGGCGACGATCGCTACGCCCTGCCGGCCAGCCAGGTGGTCGAAGTGCTGCCGCTGCGCCGTCTGAAACAGGTGCCCGAGGCGCCGCAGTGGGTGGCCGGGCTGTTCGAGCACCGCGGTCGGGTCACCCCGGTGATCGACCTCAGCCGCCGCGTGCTGGGTCGCCCCGCCCTGCCCCGCAGCAGCACGCGGGTGGTGCTGGTGCGCTTCGACCTGCAACTGAGCGAGCAATCGCCGGTGCTCGGGCTGATTCTGGAACAGGCCACCGACACCCTGCGCCTGCCCAGTGAAGCCTTCAGGGCCAGCGGCCTGGAGGCAGGCCAGGCGGATTACCTGGGGCCGCTGCAGCGCGACGCCCAGGGCATGATCCAGCGCATCGAGGTCGCCGGGCTGCTCGACGACGAGGTGCGTGCCCTGCTGTTCCAGTCGACGCCGCAGGACTGACGGCATGATCGAACATATCGAGCGCCTGCTGAAAAGCCGCATCGGCCTGGAAGCCGAATCGGTCGGCCGCACGGTGATCGAACGCGCCGTGCGCCAACGCATGAGCGCCCTCGGCCAACAGAATCTGGAAGGCTACTGGACCACCCTCGGTGGCTCGCCGCGCGAGCAGCAGGCCCTGGTGGAAGCGGTGGTGGTGCCGGAAACCTGGTTCTTCCGCTACCCGGAATCGTTCAACGCGCTGGCCAGCCTGGCCCTGGAGCGTCATGCCCAGTTGCACGGCGCCAGGCCGCTGCGCCTGATCAGCATGCCCTGCTCCAGCGGCGAAGAACCCTATTCCATCGCCATGACCCTGCTCGACGCCGGCTTCGCCGCCGAGCAGTTCCAGATCGACGCGCTGGACGTCAGCGACAAGGTGCTGGAACAGGCCCGCAAAGGTCTGTACGGGCGCAACTCGTTCCGTGGCGACGCCCTGACCTTTCGTGATCGCTTCTTCCGCGAGCAGGACGCCGGGGGTTTTCTCCTCGATGAACGGGTGCGCACAGGCGTCAGGCTGCGCACCGGTAACCTGCTCGACGCCAACCTGTTCGCCGGTGAGCCCAGCTACGACTTCATTTTCTGCCGCAACCTGCTGATCTACTTCGACCGTCCGACCCAGGTGCGCGTGCTGGAGCTGCTCAAGCGCCAGCTGCAGGAGGGTGGCACGCTGTTCATCGGCCCGGCCGAAGCCAGCCTGGCCAGCCAGAACGGCTTGCAGGCGCTGGGCCGGCAGCAGACCTTCGCCTTTCGCATGGCTCAGGCCCAAGCGCCCATCAGCTTAGCGACGCGAGCGCCAGCCCCCCGTGCGCGCCCGGCAGTGGTCGCAGTGCCGCACCCTGTCCCACCCAGCAGGCCACGAGCACTGGCCAGAACCCTGAGCGCGGCGGCGCCAGCAGTCGTGGTAACGGATACCTGGGCCGAAGTCGCCAGCCTGGCCAACGCCGGACGCACCGACGAGGCTCGCCAGCGCAGTGAGCAGCATCTGCAGCAGAACGGCCCCAGTGCCGCGGCCTATTACTGGCTGGGTCTGCTCTGCGATGCCGCAGGCCAGGGCGACCAGGCCTGTGCCTACTACCGCAAGGCGATCTATCTCGAACCGCAGCACCGCGAGTCGCTCACTCATTTGGCCGCGCACCTGGAAGCACAGGGCGACCCGGCCGGTGCCCAGCGCTTGTATCGACGTGCGCAGAACCCCGAGGTAGGCGACGGTGACTGATCAGGACCTGCTCTACAGCCAACCCGCCGTGGACGACTGCTGGAACCGTATCGGCGTTTTCGGCGACAAAAGCTGCCCGCAGCTGGAACGGCACATTCATTGTCGCAACTGCGAGGTGTACGGCGCGGCGGCCATCGCCCTGCTCGACCGTTACGGCAGTGCGCTGGAGCGCGGCGACGACGACTACGGCCAAGGTGAAACCCAGGAGGTGCAGGGAGAGCAGCGCTCACTGCTGATCTTCCGCCTTGGCGAGCAATGGCTGGCCATCGCCACGCGCTGCCTGGCCGAGGTGATGCCGATGTCGCCGATTCACGTGCTGCCGCACCGCAAGAGCCGCGGCCTGCTGGGCGTGACCAACGTGCGCGGCACCCTGGTCGCCTGCCTGTCGCTGGCCGAGCTGCTTGACCTCGACACACAACAGGATGCACGCCGCAGCGAGCGCCGGGTGATCCCACGCATGCTGATTCTGGAGAGCGGTAGCGGTCCGCTGGTGACGCCGGTGGATGAAGTCAGCGGCATCCAGCGCATCCCCGTGGCGCGCATCAGCAGTGCCAAGCACGACGACAAACGCGCCATCAGCCGTTTCACCGCCGGGGTCCTGCAATGGCAGGAACAGAGCATTACCCTGCTCGATGACGAACAGTTGCTGCACAACATGATCGGGAGCCTCGCGTGACACCGGACCAGATGAGGGATGCATCGCTGCTCGACTTGTTCCGGTTGGAGGCCGAAGCGCAAAAGCAGGTGCTCGATACCGGCCTGCTGATTCTCGAGCGCGACCCGACCAACGCCGGCCAGCTGGAAGCCTGCATGCGCGCTGCGCACTCGCTCAAGGGCGCCGCGCGCATCGTCGGTTTGGACCATGGCGTGCAGGTCGCCCACGCCATGGAGGACCTGCTGGTCGCCGCTCAGGAAGGCCTGCTGCGCCTGCTACCCGATCATATCGACGCCCTGCTGCAAGGCTCCGACCTGCTGCTGCGCATCGGCCAGGCGCAACAGGACGCCGAACTGGAAACGCGAGTGGAAACCGTCACCACGCGCCTGCAGATACTGCTTGGCAACGCCGTGCCGGCACTGCGTGTGCAACCCGGCGCAAGCGCCGCGTTTGCCGCAGAAGCCGCAGCTCCCAGCCAGCCCGAAACACCCACGACGACCGCTCCGCAAGCATCCGAGCCGGTCGCCGACGAGCGCATCAGTCGCGTACTGCGCGTATCGGCCGAGCGCTTCGACCACCTCATCGACCTGTCCGGCAAGTCACTGGTGGAGTTTCAGCGCACCAAGCCATTGAACGAGTCGCTACACCGCCTCAAGCGCCAGCAGGAGTCGGCGCGGCGTACCCTGGAAACCCTGCGCGAGCAGTTGCTCGGCACGGACCTGGACGCCTCCGCCCAGGCGCTGTTCGCCGAGAGTCGCAATCTGCTGATCGAATGCCAGCAGCAGTTGCAGGCCCATCAGGAACTGTTCGACGACTTCGTCTGGTACGGCGGGCAACGCACGCAGCAACTCTACGATCTGGCCCTGGCCTCGCGCATGCGCCCCTTCGCCGATGTGCTCACCGGGCACACACGCATGCTGCGTGACCTTGGCCGCTCATTGGGCAAACAGGTGCGTCTGGAGATCGAAGGCGACAACACCCAGGTCGACCGCGATGTACTGGAACGCCTGGAAGCGCCGCTGACGCACCTCTTGCGCAACGCCGTCGACCACGGCATCGAGCCACCGGCATTGCGCACCCGCAAGGGCAAGCCGGAGGAAGGCGTGGTGCAACTGCGCGCACGTCATCACGCTGGCATGTTGGTGCTGGAAGTCAGTGACGACGGCGCCGGCATCGATCTCGAGCGCGTCGCGCAGGCGGTGGTCAAACGGCGCTTCGCTACCGCCGAGCAGGTGCAGCAGATGACCGAGGAAGAGCTGCTGGCCTTTCTCTTCCTGCCCGGTTTCAGCATGAGCCAGCAGGTCACCGAGGTCTCCGGTCGCGGTGTCGGCCTCGATGTGGTGCAACACGAGATTCGCCGCATGCGCGGCAATGTGCGGCTGTTGCAAAGCCCCGATCAAGGCTGTCTGTTCCACCTCGAGCTGCCCTTGACGCTCTCGGTAGTACGCGCCCTGGTGGTAACCATCGGCGGCGAGGCCTACGCCTTCCCGTTGGCGCAGATCGAACGCATGCTGCGCCTGCCGCGCAGCGCCATCGTCCAGCTCGAGGGACGTCAGCACTTCTGGCTGGAGGACGAGCACGTCGGCCTGATCTCCGCCGCCCAGTTGCTGCAATGCGACGAGAAACAGGGCGACGATGACAGCATTCCCATCGTGCTGGTGCGCGACCGCGAGCAATACCATGGCCTGGCGGTCGAAGCCTTCCTCGGCGAGTTCACCCTGGTGCTGATGCCGCTCGATGCGCGCCTGGGCAAGGTCCGCGACGTCGCGGCCGGCGCCCTGCTGCACGACGGCACGCCAGTGCTGATCCTGGACGTCGACGACCTGCTCAACTCGGTGAGCAAGCTGCTCGGCACCGGTCGCCTGGACAGGGTCGACCATGCCAGCAGCACACATCAGGCGTCCAGTAAACGCGTACTGGTGGTGGACGACTCGCTCACCGTGCGCGAACTGGAGCGCAAACTGCTGCTCAGCCGCGGCTACCAGGTTTCGGTCGCCGTGGACGGCATGGATGGCTGGAACGCCCTGCGCGCCGAGGCCTTCGACCTGCTGATCACCGATATCGACATGCCGCGCATGGACGGCATCGAACTGGTCACGCAAGTGCGCCAGGACCCGCGCCTGCGCTCGCTACCGGTGATGGTGGTGTCGTACAAGGACCGCGAAGAGGATCGCCGCCGTGGCCTGGAAGCCGGCGCCGACTATTACCTGGCCAAGGCCAGCTTCCACGACGAAGCGCTGCTGGACGCCGTACAAACCCTGATCGGTGAGGCCCGCGAATGAGGATCGCCATTGCCAACGACATGCCCCTGGCAGTCGAAGCCCTGCGCCGTGCGCTGGCGGCAGAACCCGAGTACCAGTTGATCTGGGTCGCCAGTAACGGCGAGGAGGCGGTCAACCGTTGCCGAGACGACCTGCCCGATCTGCTGCTGATGGACATGCTGATGCCCGGCATGGACGGCGTGGAAGCGACCCGGCGGATCATGCACGACACGCCCTGCGCCATTCTCATCGTCACCTCGGATGTCGAGCGCAACATGTCGCGGGTGTTCGACGCCATGGGTGCCGGTGCGCTGGATGTGGTTGCCGCTCCCTCGCTTGGCCCGCAACAGGTGCTCGATGCCGCGACCGTACGGCGCAAGATCCACAACATCGCCTGGATGATCGGCCACAAGACCTCGCGCTCGGTCAAACCGACGCCCGTGCGCAGCGCAGACAATCGCGGCAAGCGCCTGGTGGCCATTGGCGCATCGGCCGGCGGACCCGCCTCTCTGGTGGAGCTGCTGCGGCAGATCCCGGCGGACTTTCCAGCCAGCATCGTGCTGGTGCAGCATGTCGACGAGGTCTTCGCGGCCGGTATGGCCCAGTGGCTCGGCAGCGAATCCAACATTCCCGTGCGCCTGGCCCGAGAAGGCGAAGTGCTGCAGCCGGCCACCGTGCTGCTGGCCGGCACCAACAATCACCTGTACCTGGCACCGGAAGGGCGCCTGGTCTACCGACGTGAACCCGCCGACCAGGTCTACCGACCTTCTATCGATGTATTCTTCGAAAGCGTGGCCACCTACTGGCGAGGGGAAGCGGTCGGCGTGCTGCTGACGGGCATGGGCCGCGACGGCGCCAGGGGCTTGAAGCTGATGCGCGAACGCGGCTTTCATACCATCGCCCAGGACCAGGCCAGCAGTGCCGTGTACGGCATGCCCAAGGCCGCTGTGGCACTGGGTGCAGCGGCAGAAGTGCTACCCCTGGACAGAATTCCAACGCGCCTGATCGAGCGCCTGGGCTAAGAACGCCAACCCGCGGCCAAAGCAGCCGCGTAACTTACGAAAACAAAGGCGGAGACGCGCTTATGCAACGGCCTCAAGGTAACTCCAACCATCATCACGGCTTGCCCGACTACTCGATGATGGTGCTGCTGGTCGACGACCAGGCCATGATCGGCGAAGCCGTGCGGCGTGCGCTGGGTGAAGAGAGCGACATCGACTTCCACTTCTGCTCCGACCCGCATCAGGCGTTGAGCGTGGCTCAGCAGATCAAGCCAACGGTGATCCTGCAGGACCTGATCATGCCCGGCGTCGACGGCCTCGAACTGCTTGCCCAGTACCGCGCGGCACCCGGCCTGCGCGACGTGCCGATCATCGTGCTGTCGACCAAGGAAGACCCCAAGGTCAAGAGTGCCGCCTTCACTGCCGGCGCCAACGATTACCTGGTCAAGCTGCCGGACGTGATCGAACTGCTCGCGCGCATTCGCTACCACTCGCGTTCCTACCTGACCATGCTGCAGCGTGACGAGGCCTACCGCGCGCTGCGCGAGAGCCAGCAGCAGTTGCTAGACACCAACCTGGTGCTGCAGCGCCTGATCAAGTCCGATGGCCTCACGGGCCTGGCCAACCGCCGCTACTTCGACGAATACCTGGAGATCGAATGGAGCCGCGCCCTGCGTGATCAGAGTGAACTGTCGCTGCTGATGATCGACGTCGACTACTTCAAGGCCTACAACGACCAGCAGGGTCACGTCGCTGGCGATCAGGTGCTACGCCGCGTCGGTGAGTCACTGCGCAGCAGCTGCACGCGCGCCACCGATCTGGCGGCCCGCTACGGTGGCGAGGAGTTCGCCGTGATCATGCCCGGTACCGCAGCCGGCGGTGCGCGTCTGCAAGCAGAAAAGATCCGTCGCGCGGTCGAGGCGCTGGGCATTCCCCACGACTTGCCCAAGCCCGGTTCGCCAATCAGCGTGAGCATCGGCATCGCCACCATCAGGCCGTCTCCGGAACGCGACCCGCTGAGCCTGGTGATCAAGGCCGACGAAGGCCTGTACCTGGCCAAACACAGCGGCCGCAATCAGGTAGCGCAGGCGGGTGAGAGCAGCTGATTTCGGCGCTCAGGGCGATAATCGCCCACTTTCCTACCATCCTTCCGCCCTGCCGAGATCCTTCGCAACCCGCGTATCCACTGAGCCTGGCACACCCGATGAGGGCGCCAGGCATTTTTTTGCGCCTCCGTCTGACGCTCGCTCAATTGACTGAATTAACCAGTTAGTACATTTTTCCTGCGGTCACGTCACAACAACAAGAGACGCCCCATGACGCCCTGCATTCTCGTACTCAACGGCCCCAATCTGAACCTGCTCGGAACCCGCGAGCCGGCGACCTATGGCCATGAAACCCTCGCCGACATTTCCCAGCTCTGTGCCGACACGGCTGCCGAGCATGGTCTGCAGATCGAGTTTCGCCAAACCAACCACGAAGGCGAGTTGCTCGAGTGGATTCATGCTGCTCGCGGCCGCTGCGCCGGCATCCTGATCAATCCCGCGGCCTGGACCCACACGTCGGTGGCAATTCGCGATGCACTGGTGGCCAGCGAACTGCCGGTGATCGAAGTGCACCTGTCCAACGTGCACAAGCGTGAACCCTTCCGCCATCACTCCTTCGTATCGTCCATTGCGGTAGGTGTCATTTGCGGGCTGGGCAGTCAGGGCTATCGGCTCGGTCTGCAGTACTTCGCTCAATCGTTCAAGGGGTAAGGCCATGTCTACCGTCACCAGCGGCATTCTCGCCGGACTCATCGGCAAAGGTATTCAGGGCTCGCGTACACCCGCCCTGCACGAGCAAGAAGGCGACGCACAGGGCTTGCGCTACCTCTATCGCCTCCTTGACCTCGACCAGCTCGGCCTCGATGTCGATGCACTACCCGAGCTGCTGCATGCGGCGGAAAACATGGGATTCACCGGTCTCAACATCACCTTCCCGTGCAAACAGGCAATCATCCCACTGCTCGACGAGCTGTCGAATGAGGCCCGCGGCATCGGTGCGGTCAATACCGTACTGCTCAAGGACGGTAAACGTGTCGGCCATAACACCGACTGCCTGGGCTTCGCCGAGGGCTTTCGCCGTGGCCTGCCCAATGTGGCACGCCGCAGTGTGGTACAGATGGGCGCCGGGGGAGCCGGTGCAGCCGTGGCGCATGCTCTGCTCACCGAGGGTGTCGAGCGGCTGTGCATTTTCGAAGTGGAACCCGGCCGTGCCCAGGCTCTGGCCGATAACCTGAACGCCCACTTCGGCAGCGAACGCGCCGTGGCAGGCGTCGATTTGGCGGCCGAAGTGATGGTGGCTGACGGCCTGGTCAATACCACTCCGGTAGGCATGGCCAAGCTGCCGGGCACTCCGCTACCGGTGGAATTGCTGCACAGCGCCCTGTGGGTCGCCGAGATCATCTACTTCCCGCTGAAAACCGAGCTGCTGCGCCACGCCCGCGCCCTGGGTTGTCGCACATTGGATGGCGGCACCATGGCGGTGTTCCAGGCGGTCAAGGCGTTCGAACTGTTCAGCGGCCGCCCGGCCGATGCAGAACGCATGCAGGCGCACTTCGCCAGTTTCCGCTGAGCTTGCCCCTAGCGGGGCGCACCATGCGCCCCGATCGCCTGCTGCGCCTAGCCGAGGACCGGCTTGAGCAGCGCCTGCGCCTCGTACAACGGGGTGAGATAGCGCTGGCGCATCTCATCGATTGCCATCCGTGATGCATGGGTCGTCAGCGCCATCGCCGCCTTCAGCTCGCCATTGCGATCCCGCAGCGGCACCCCCAGAACGCGCATTCCCACCTCATATTCACCATCGACCGTGCAATGACCCTGGCGGTTGATCCGCTGCAGTTCTTCACGAAATTGCTCGACGTTGGTCTGGGTATAAGGTGTCAGGCTGCGCAGCTCGGTACGCTGCAGGTACTGGTCGAGCGCCTCTGCCGGCAAATTGGCCAACCAGATCCGCCCACTGGCCGTGCAGTACAACGGCATACGCGCGCCGGGTCGAATCGACAGCGACGAAATATGGCTGTAGCGGCTGCGCACGATATGCACGATATCGTCACCATCGCGCACGCCAACCGAGATGTGCTCACCAGTGATGCGGGCCACCTGCTCGACGATCGGCCGCAGCATCAGCGGCAGTTGCGCCGAGTCCACATACGCCTGGCCAATACGCAGTGCTTTGGCCGTTAGCCAGTAGTGGCGCCCATCCGTCTCGGCGAACCCCTCGTGCACCAGCGTCAGCAGAAAGCGCCGCGCCGCACTGCTGGTCATGTCGCAGCGCCGTGCAGCCTCCGGCACTGTCAGTCGTGGCGTATCCACACTGAACAACTGCATCAACGCCAGGCCCTTCTGCAGTCCCGCAATCAGATCACGTGGATGGATCACCGGAGTCTTCATATCGATCTCAATTCATGCATATGCAGCGATTATCGCACTGGCAATGCGATTAACAACCTAAACCCCGATCTGACGCGTTGTGAGGGCGCCCCGCTCACCGCACCATGCAGTTCAACAACAACTCCAAGACGCAGGCACCTCGCATGGTCAACGGCTCTACAGAACTGGTCGCGATCGTCGGCTCGCCCATCGCCCAGGTCAAATCCCCGGAAAACTTCAATCGCTGGTTCGAAGGCAACGCCCTGAACCGGGTGATGCTGCCAATCGACATCGGCGCCCAGGCACTTTCCTCCTTCATCGACACCCTGCGTGGCTGGCAGAACCTGCGCGGTTGCGTGGTCACCATTCCCTACAAGCAGCAGGTGGTCGAGCATCTCGACGAACTCAGTGAACGCGCCCGTGCCCTGCGTTCGGTCAACGTGATTCGCCGCGAGGCTGACGGCCGTCTGATCGGCGATAACGTCGACGGCGAAGGTTTCCTAAACGCCGGCCGCCAGCAGGGCTTCGAAGCCAAGGGCAAGCGTGCGCTGGTCATTGGTGCCGGCGGCGTTGGTAGCGCCATCGCCTATTCGCTGTGCCAGGCCGGTGTCTTTGCCCTGAGCCTGTCCGACGTCAACCATGAGCGCGTGGAGGCCCTGGCGCAACTGCTGCGCAACGCCTTCCCCGAGCGGCCGATCAGCACCCGAGTCGACAGCCTGAGCGCGTTCGACCTGATCGCCAACGCATCCCCGGTGGGCATGGGCGACAGCGGCGAGTTGCCGCTGCCGGAGGCTCTTCTACAGAGTCTGCCGGCCAGCGCACACGTCGCCGATGTGGTGACCGCCCCTGAAATCACGCCCCTGCTGACCTTGGCCAAGGCCCGTGGCTGCAGCATCCAGACCGGCCCGCAGATGGCTCTGGCCCAGGCCGGCAATCTCGGCCATTTCATGGGCGCGACCGCGCTGGTTCTGTGAGGAGAACGGGATGAACGCTGCCATTCAAACTGCCGCAACTCAAACCACTGCAAGCAACGCGCAGGTCTACGACTTGATCGTGCTGGGCAGCGGCGCCGCCGGTTTTGCCGCCGCCACGACCGCCGCCTGTCGTGGCCTCAAGGTGCTGATCGTCGAGAAGGCCTCCACCTTCGGTGGCACCTCGGCGATTTCCGGTGGTGCCGTATGGATCTATGGCACCGACCAAGCCAAGGCCGCAGGCGCCAAGGACAGCGCCGAGGCGATGCGCAGCTACTTGCAGCACGTGATCGGCGCTGGCTACGACCCTGAACTGGTCGACGCCTTCATCGAGCGTGGCCCTGAAGCAATGCGCTGGCTACATGCCAACACCGAGCTGAGCTACAGCCTGCGCCCACATTCACCGGACTATTACCCCGATGCCCCCGGCGGCACCGAGCGCGGCCGCGCGCTGGAAATCGATGAGTACGACGGCAATCGCCTGGGCGAGCACTTCGCCAAGCTGCGCATGCCACCACCGGGCATGCTGCTGTTCGGCGGCATGATGGTGAACCGCGTCGACATCCAGCATTTTCTCAGTTTCCGTCGCTCGCCCGTCTCGCTGTGGCACTGCATCAAGCTGATGAGCCGCTACGCGCTGGATCGCATGCGCCACCCGCGCGGTACTCGCCTGACCACAGGCAATGCACTGATCGCGCGCCTGGCCACCACCGCGTTCGCCAATGGCGTGGAACTGTGGCTGGACAGCCAGGCGCAGGAGCTGATCATCGAGGACGGCGCCGTGCGCGGCGCCCGCATCACTCGCGACAGTCGCACGCAGGACGTGCGCTCGCGTGGCGGTGTGGTCTGCGCCATGGGTGGTTTTGCCGCCAGCGCCATGGCCGCCAACTTCCGCCCACCCAGCCCCGATCCGCACCTGAGCATGTCGCCGTCCAGCAACATCGGCGACGGGTTGCGCCTGGGCGCAGCGGCCAATGCCGCAGTCGGCGAGGATCTGGCGGCGAATTTCTTCTGGGCTCCGGTTTCCGAGGCGGTGCATGCCAACGGCGAGCGCGAGCGCTTCCCACATCTGGTGACCGACCGTGCCAAGCCGGGCGTGATCGCTGTCAACCAGGCCGCAGAGCGCTTCGTCAACGAGTCCAACTCCTACCACCACTTCGTGCAGACCATGTTCGCCACGGGCAACACCCGTTGCTGGCTGATCTGCGATGCCACCGCGATGAACAGCTATGGCATGGGCCTGGCTCGCCCTAGTCCGGTAGACAACAGCGCACTGATTGCTTCCGGCTACCTCAAGCAGGGCAAGACCATCGAGCAACTGGCGCAGACCATTGGCTTGAACCCACTCGCTCTGCGCCAGACCCTGGAGCGCTACAACAATGACGCTCGCCAAGGCGTCGACCGTGCGTTCGAAAAAGGCGGCAACAGCTACAACCGCTACATGGGTGACCCATCCCGCCGCCCGAATCCGTGCCTGGCGCCGCTGGAGCGCGGCCCGTTCTACGCCATCGCCATCCATACCGGCGATCTCGGCTCGGCACGCGGCCTGCGTACAGACCGTTTCGCCAACGTACTGGACAACCACGGCAAGCCCATCGAAGGCCTGTACGCCGGCGGCAACGACATGAACTCGATCATGGACGGCACATACCCCGGCCCCGGCATCACCCTCGGACCAGGCCTGACCTTCGGTTATATCGCTGCCACCCATATCGCCGAGCGTCTCGCCTCGGCCACCACGACGCCCAAGGAGTAATTCATGTTCTACGAAATGCGCACCTACACCCTCAAGCCCACCCGCATGGCCGACTGGCTGGCGCTTTATCAGAGCGATGCGCTGGCCGTGCAGACAGAGCACCTGGGGCAACTCGTCGGTTTCTTCACCACCGAGTTCGGCGAGGCCAACCAGGTGGTGCACATCTGGGCCTACGACAGCCTCGACGATCGCAGCAAGCGCCGCGCCGCCATGGCCGCCGACCCACGCTGGGCCGCCTTCGGCCGCAAGAACAAGGAACTGGACGCGGTGGTCACCCTGGAGTCGCGCATCCTGCGACCGACCGGGTTCTCGCCCCTGCAGTGACCTGACCTAGCTCCGTACCCCCTACAAACGCAGGCGCCACGGCGCCTGCGCAGGACTCGCTCGCCCATGCAAAACGACAAGACCAAGCAGGCTACGCGTACGCTCGATTGTGACGTGCTGGTGATCGGCTCCGGCGCTGCCGGGCTGACGACGGCAGTAACTGCGGCAGAGCACGGTTTGAGCGTGGTGGTTGCGGAAAAAGCCGAGCAGCTTGGCGGCACCAGCGCCTGGTCCGGTGGCTGGTTGTGGGTACCGCGTAACCCGTTGGCCCAGGCCGAAGGGCTGATCGAAGAAAGCGATGCGCCAGAGCGCTACCTGCGCGAGCAGACCCATCGCCAGCGACTCGACGCGCTTCAGCAGGCTTACCTGCAACGCGGCCCGGAAATGGTCGAGTTCTTCCAGAACCGTACCGCCGTGCAGTTCTACTCCGGCAGCCGCATGCCGGACATGCGCGATGGCGATGGTGCGGCAGCCGGCGGTCGCTCATTGTGTGCGCAGCCTTTCGACGGTCGTCTGCTCGGCGATGCCCTGCAAAGGATGCGCGCCCCGCTGGATATCGTCAGCCTGTTCGGCATGGGTATCGCCGGCGGCGCCGACATGGCCGCGTTCTTCAACGCTCGCCGCTCGCTACGCGCCGCGTTGCATGTTGCTGGTCGCCTGCTGCGCCATCTGCGCGACTACCTGCTGCATGGCCGCGGTATGCAATTGGTCAACGGCAACGCGCTGGTGGCGCGCCTGCTGCGCAGCGCCCTGGATCGCCAGGTCGAACTGCTCAGCGGCTGCCCCGCACGCCACCTGCTGCACGCCAACGGCCGGGTCTACGGCGCAGTGTTGCAACAGGCGCAGGGCGATCTGCAGGTCAATGCACGACGTGGTGTGGTGCTGGCCTGTGGTGGCTTTCCCCATGATCGCCAGCGCATCGCACAACTGATCGCGCACGCCCCCACCGGCACCGAGCATCACAGTGCCGCCCCAGCAGAGAACAGTGGTGATGGCCTGCACCTGGGCGAAGCTGTGGGCGCCGTGGTCGCTGCTGACCTGGCACATGCCGGCGCCTGGGCACCGGTCTCGCGCGTGCCTCGTCGCGATGGCAGCATCGGCAATTTCCCGCATTTGGTCGACCGGGCCAAACCGGGCTTTATCGCAGTTCGCCGCGACGGCAAGCGCTTCACCAACGAGGCCGACTGTTACCACGACTTCATGAACGCGCTGATCGAGGCCACGCCCGCAGACGAGCCCATAGAGGCCTGGCTGATCTGCGACGCCAGGGCGCGCTGGCGCTACGGCATTGGCTGGGCCAAACCGCTGCCATTCAGCGATGCCCATTATCAGCGCTGCGGCTACCTGCATAGCGGCGCCAACAGCGCCGAACTCGCGGCCCGCTGCGCCATCGATGCACCGGCACTGCAAGCCACGCTCGAGCGTTTCAATCGCTTCGCCAGCCAGGGCGAGGACCCTGACTTCCAGCGCGGCCGCTCGGCCTACAACCGCGCCCAGGGCGAGGTGCTGCAGCAGCCCAACCCGTCACTGCGCGCCCTGCGCGGACGCCTTTATGCGGTGAAGTTGCACCCCGGCAGCCTGGGCACCTTCGCTGGCCTGCGCACCGATGCCGACGCACGCGTTCTGGATGCCAGCGGCCACCCCATCACCGGCCTGTTCGCCGTGGGCAACGACATGAACAGCGTGATGGCCGGCTATTACCCCAGTGGCGGCATCACCCTCGGTCCCGCGCTGACCTTCGGCTACCTCGCCGGCCTGGCCCTGGCCGATGACAGCACATCGCACCAAACGACCCGTCCCGTCCCCACACAACAGGAGGTTCAGGTGCTGTAGCAGGGTGCCTCGCATGCTCTCGACTCACCTGCAAGACAAGGTACGCCCCGGCCTGAACAGGGGTTCACAACAACAACCGATGGAGAACATCCACATGCTCAAATCCCTACTGACCGGCGCCGCTCTCGGACTCGGCGCCATCACCATGGCCCTGCCGGCTCACGCCGCCTACCCCGAACGCAGCATCCAGGCCGTCGTCCCATGGGGCGCAGGGGGCGCCACCGACAACGTGATGCGCAGCTTGAGCGCCCATGTCGAGAAAGAACTCGGCACCAAGCTGGTCATCACCAACCGTCCTGGCGGCACCGCGCTCATCGGTGGCACCTACGTCAGACAACAACGCCCCAACGGCTATACCCTGCTGCTGGGCGCGGAGAACCCACAGTTGTACCAGGTGATGGAGCTGGCCGACTTCGATTACAGCGCCTTCTACCCGGTCAACATCATCGCCCAGAACAACGTCCTGATCGCCGTTAAGGCCGACAGCCCATGGCAAACCATGGACGACCTGCTCAATGCCATTCGCAAGGGCGAGGGCAATATACGCATGGGCAGTACCGGCGTTGGAGCGCTGCAAAACACCGTGTTCTCGATGTTCCGCGCGGTAGAAGATCTGAAAGTACGGGAAGTGAATTTCCAGGGCGAAGGCCCGATCGTCAGCGCTCTGCTCGGCGGTCATATCGACTTCACCCCGCTGTCCTTCGCCGCTAGTAAGGAAATGGTCGCCTCGGGCAAATTCCGCGCCCTGGCGGTCTTCGCCAGCGACGAGTTACCGGAGCTGCCAGGCGTGGAGCCGATCACCAAGACCTTGCCGAATCTGGCCCAGTACCTGCCATGGGGCCCGTTCTATGGCGTGTTCGTCCACAAGGACACCCCGGACGAAATCAAGCAGACACTGGTCAAGGCTTACGCCAATGCGGTGGCAAGCGATGACTACCAGGCGTTCCTGAAGAATTTCGGCGCCAAGACCCTGAATATCCACGGCGCCGAAGCTGACGCCTTCCTCAAGCGCTGGCAGTCGGTCACCACCTGGTCGATGTACAAGGCCAAGGCCGTGGCCATTTCACCAGAGTCGGTTGGTATCGCGCAGCCATAACCCATGAAAAAGCCCCCTGACGATGACGTGGCAGGGGGCTTTCGTATCAGGTTTCCGCACGAACTAACGCTGCACGTAGCGCAGCACAGCCTCACAAATCATCTCTTTGTGACGCTGCTTGATCTCATCACCCTGAAAATCGATGGCAAAAATATGCCCGAAGGTATGCCTGTTCGATACGCGGTAGAAACAGAACGAGCTCATCAGCAGGTGCACGTCCAGTACGTCGATGTTGGAACGGAACACGCCTTCCTGCTCGCCACGACGAATGGTTTTGCCGAGGGTGTCGAGCACCACGTTGCTCATCTGACGGATGGCAGGCGACTGTTTGACGTACTCGCCGTAGTGGATGTTCTCGATGCTGACGATGCGTACGAAATCGACATTGCGGTCATGGTGGTCGAAGGTGAATTCCACCAGGCGACGGATCGCCAGAGCCGGAGGCAGCGACGCCAGATCGAGCCGGCTCTCGGTGCCGCGAATATCGCCGTAGAGCTTGATCAGAACCTCGAGATAGAGCTGCTCCTTGCTGCCGAAGTAGTAATAGATCATCCGCTTCGAGGTGTCGGTACGCTCGGCGATGGCATCCACCCGCGCGCCCGAGAGGCCCTGTTGGACAAACTCGGTGATAGCCGCCTGGAGAATGCTCTCGCGGGTCTTCTCAGGGTTGTTCTTGCGCGCCTTGCGCACCGCTCCCGATGGGGCGGAGGCAAGGCCTACGGCTGCTTCAGTCATACGGCAATGATCTTTTTATAGGTATGGATGGAACGAATTATGGCAGGCCGCACAGTCTCTGGGCAGCGTCGCCCTGTCGGGACAGCGCTGCCTCACAGTCAGAGCCTTGGTTTCTTCATCGAACCACTGCGCGCCTTGGCCATGGCCGCCAGGCGCACCGCGACATTGGCCGCGCCATAGCCGACATAACCATTCTTGCGCTGAATGATTTCGAAGAAGAAGCGTTCTTCGAACGGCTCGGTGTAAACATGAAACAGCTCGCCACCCTGAGCATCGCGGTCGTAAAGCACGTTGTAGTAGGCCAACTCGCTGAGGAACTCATCGTCGAAATCGAAGCGCGCGGCCAGATCGTCGTAGTAGTTCAGCGGGATTTCCAGCAGCGGCACACCCGCCTCTTTGGCCCGTGCCACTTCGGCGAAGATGTCCTCACAGGAGAACGCGATATGGTGCACACCAGAGCCCTGGTAGCTGGACAGCGCATGGGCGATGGCAGTGTTGCGGTTCTCCGAGATGTTCAGCGGCAGGCGGATCGAGCTGCAACGGCTACGGATCGCGCGACTCTTCACCAAGCCGTAGGGATCCGGCAGCACCACTTCATCATCGGCCTCGAAGTCGAGCAGGCTCTTGTAGAACAGCACCCAGCTATCCATGGAGTCAGCCGGCAGCGCCAAGGCCATGTGGTCGATGCGCTGCAGGCCGCCGCTGGCTTCCGCACTGGCATCCAGGCTGAAGTCGGTGTCATAGATGGTCTGCCCTTCTCCTGCCTGCTCCACCAGGTAGATCAGGCTGCCATCCGGCGCACGCACCGCTGGAATCTCACGTTCGTTGGGCCCGACCAGACCACGATAGGGCTGGCCGTGATAATCGCAGGCGCGCTGCAGCGCCTCGGCGCCATCCCTGACCCGCAATGCCGTGGCACACAGTGACGGGCCATGGGACGCGAAGAAATTGTGCGCGAACGAATAGGGTTCGGCATTGAGCACGATGTTGATATCGCCCTGGCGCAGCAGGCTGACATCCTTGGAGCGGTGCTGGCCGGCGTGGGCGAAGCCAAGGCGCTCCAGCCAGCCGGCCAGGCGTGCACCAACCGCCTCATCGACGGCGAACTCGAGAAACTCCACACCATCGTAACGGTGCGCCGAAGGCGGCGTGAACAGCACGCCCGGCTCGATGCTCACACCCTCTTTTTCCAGGCGCTTGTGGGTTTTCTCTTCCAGATAGAGCAGCGAACGCAGGCCGTCAGCGGCGTTCTGTCGAGTCGGCGCAGCACGGAAGCCATCGTTGAAGATTTCCAACGACAACGGGCCGCGATAACCGGTGCGCAGGATCGGCGCGAGGAAACCCGCCAGGTCGAACTCGCCCTGCCCAGGGAAGCAGCGGAAGTGGCGGCTCCACTCCAGCACGTCCATCGCCAGGATCGGCGCATCGGCCATCTGCACGAAGAAGATCTTGTCACCGGGAATCTCGGCGATGGCGCTCGGGTCACCCTTGAGCGACAGGGTATGGAAGCTGTCGAGGATCATCCCGACGGCCGAATGATCGGCCTGTCGCACCAGGTTCCACACCTGCTGATAGGTGTTGACGTGGCGTCCCCAGGCCAGCGCCTCGTAGCCGATACGCAGACCGCGCGCACCGGCGCGTTCGCCCAGCAGGCGCAGGTCGTCGATGAGAATTTCGTCATCGCCCAGCGAGTCGGCGGCGACGTTGCTGCACACCAGCACCAGGTCGGTGCCCAGCTCTTGCATCAGGTCGAATTTGCGCTCGGCGCGATCGATATTGCGCTGCAAGCGATCACGGCGGCACCCTTCGAAATCGCGGAAGGGCTGGAACAGGGTGATGGCGATGCCAAGGTCAGCGCAACGCTTGCGAATCTCGGTCGGGCTGCCGTCGTAATAGAGCAGGTCGTTCTCGAAGATTTCCACACCGTCGAAACCGGCCGCGGCGATGGCTTCGAGTTTCTCGGGCAGGGTACCGCTAAGGGAAACGGTGGCAATTGAACGCTGCATAGACGGCTCCGGGCTGAGGCGGCGCCGTGGAGGGCAAAGTGAGGGAGGCGAGACGCGCTCATGAGCCCTCACTTAGCCGGTTGGTCGGCGCTCATGGATTGTTCGTAGCCTGGATTATTGGCAAGGGCGGACATATCGGCAATTCAAAATGAACGAACCAGTTAGTTTTCGTTCGATTATCGAACACCTACTGTTTCCGAGGACCTCGCCTGTTCTGCCAGGCAGCCGCCAAACCGCTGAGGCAGATGATGAGTATTCCGATCAGCGCGGTGTTATCCGGCCTGTGCTGGAATACCAGCAACCCCAACAGCCCGGCAAAGACGATCTGCACATAGCCAAACGGCGCCAGCAAGGCCGGCGCCGCGTAGCGAAAGGAATGCGTCAGCAACAGGTGCGCCGCCATGCCGCAACCGCCCAGGGCCAGCATCATCAGGCCGTGTGCCAGGCTCGGCACATGCCAGAAGAACGGCACCAACAGGCTCATCACCAACGTGTTGACCAGCCCCGCGAAGAAGTTGCTGGTAGTGGCACTGTCCACAGTGCTCAGGCGCCGGGTCAGTATCTGATAGAAACTGAAGCAAAGCGCCGCGCTCAGCGGCAACAGAACCGCCGGGGTGAACAGATCACCACCGGGATGGACGATGATCATCACGCCGATAAAGCCGACGATCACTGCGACCCACTGCCCAAGGCTGACCTTCTCCCCCAGCAGCGGTACCGACAGTGCAGTTACCAGCAGCGGAGCCAGGAAGATCACCGAGGTCGCCTCGGCCAACGGCATGTACATCAAGCCCGTGGTGAACAGCAGGCTGACGGAGAGCAGACAGAGCGCCCTCAATACCTGCAGGCCAGGCCGCTTGGTACGCAGCACACGCAAGCCGGACTGCGGCAGGAAGATGCCGGCCATCAGCAGGGTGTGCACGACATAACGTGCCCAGACGATCAGGATGATCGGATAGAAGCCGGACAGGTATTTGGAAATCGCATCGTGGCTGGCGAACAGAAAGGTCGCCAGCACCATCAGCGCAATGCCCTTGAGTGGATGATTGACGCCGGATAGCGGTGTGGAACTCATTGAATGCTCGGGATGCGGACATGCCGCGGAACCATAGATAGGCAGCTAACTATACAGATCTCCCAATCCTGCCGCCTATGACCCGCGTGACAGTATCTGACCCGCGGGTGACGGACGGCATCGAGACGCTATACCTGCCCTAGCAAACGCCGCGTCTTGTCCATGGCCATCTGTGCCCGCTGCAGCGCACTGACGCCCTGCTCGAGCAACTGACGCGTGGGAATTTCCAGGCTCAGAGCAATGGTCGGCGGCAGCGCACGCAGTAACCCGAGCAGATCGCTGTCGCCATCGCCAGGGAAACGTCGCTCGTTGCGCGCTTGACGCAGAATCTCATCCATATCGTCCGGGCAGGGGCCATTGACGTCGCACAGTTGCGCGTAACGCATGCGTTCGGCCGGCACCCGCGCCAGGTCCGCCAGGCTGGAGCCGGAGCGATCGAAGTGGAAGGCATCGACCAGAATGCAGCCATTGGGACGGTTTGCCGCATCAACGATGCGCCTGGCTTGGGTCAGATCGCGGGCGTTGGTCCAAGGCATGAACTCCAGGTGCGGGAACAAGCCAAATGGCGCGGCCAGGTCACAGACGGCTGCGAAGTTCTCGGTCAGACGCGCTTCGTCCGGGTCATTGCCGGCGATCAGCACGTCGGTCGCGCCGAATTCGGCGCCCACCTCGAAAATGGCTTCGAAATCGCTGACCCGGGTTTCCGGCTTCAGACGCAGGATCTCGATATCCGCCACTTTGATTCCGGTATCGCTCAGGCGCTTGCGGGTCTGGGCGCGCAGACCGGCATCGGCCATCAGCGGAAAGTGGTGCTCCTCCGGCGTAGCCGGCACCAGGCGCAAGCCAACATGGCTGTAGCCCGCACGGGCGGCCACATCGATCATTTCCGGTGGTGACACTTCGAGGACGGTGAGGGCAGCAAGGGACAGAATACGTTCGCTCATGATGATTCTCGAATCAGATAATTTCAGGGGCACAGGCCTGGCCGCTTTCGGCTGCCTGGCGGATGGCCTCTACCAGCGCCAGGGTGCGACCGGCATCGGCGGCGTTGATTAGCGGTTGGGCCTGACCTCGGGCAACCGCGATGAAATGCAGCAACTGACGGCGCAGGGCTTCGCCGGCTTCGAAGCCTTCCTGCACCTGCAACAACGGCTGGTGCCAGCCGGCGCCGTCCTCGGCGTAATGCCAGCGCTTGAGCTGCGGAATACTCAGTGCCCCGCGCGTGCCGGCGAGCAGGTAGCAGGGCTGGTCAGCCTGCCGCGGGTAGACCGGGTTCTCGCCCGAGTCCAGCTCCCAGCTCCAGGGCGCAGCGACGGCGTCGGAGCCAGTCAGGCTGCCCAGCGCGCCGCCTTCGAACTGCAGTAGCACCGCGGCGCTGTCCTCGTTGGCGAAGCCACGCACACCATTGCTGGTGATGGCTTGAACCTGGCGCACCTCGCCACACAGGTGGCGTAGCAGGTCGAGGTCATGAATCAGGTTGGTCAGCAGCATGCCGGCACCCGCTTCGCGGCGCCAGGCGATGTCGTAGTAGCTGTCGGGCTTCTGCACCTGCCACAGTGCGGTCACTGTGGTCAGCCGGCCAAGAGCGTCCTGTTCGATCAGCTCGCGGGCACGGGCGATCAATGGATTGTGTCGACGATGATGGCCAACCAGCACAGGCACGCCACTGCGCTCACTGGCAGCCACCAGTTCGCGCACCTCATCCAGGTGCACACCCACCGGTTTCTCCAGAAGTACCGGTACGCCCGCTGCGATGCAGTCGAGCGCAGTGCTGACATGCAGCGCATTCGGGTTGGCGACGATCACCGCCTCGGGTCGCGCTTGCGCCAGCATCTGCTGGTGATCGGCGAAATATGGCACGCCACATTCAGCCGCAAAATCGGCAGCCTGCGGACCAGGATCGGCGATGGCGCACAACTGTGCTTCGGCCAGATTCTGCAGGTGCTGATAGTGCTGGCGGCCCATGACGCCAGCGCCGATCAGGGCAATACGCAAAGGGGAAGTCACGCGTTGATCCTCTTGTTGTCGTTCTCACGCAGGTGCGCCGAATGCATCAGGCACAGCCATTTAATATTTAGAACTTAGTTCCAAAATTTACGCAAGACGAAAATGCAGCGGATATCGCAGGCCTCGCTGCACACCTCTAGAAGTCGTCGCGGAATTCGTAAGGTGCGCCATGCGCACCGCGCCTTCAGAGCAATCGGATTTGGCATCCGGCCCGCGGATTACTGCAGGCGCGGCAGTGCCGAGAAGGACGCTGATTCGCGGCTGAAGCGGAATGCCGCCCAGCCGCTCCGACGATGGATTGGGTATATCGCCGTCTAGCCGATCAGGCGAACAACTCGGAGGCGGGGCTTGCAGCGGACAACTCATTGGCGGCTGCCAGCAGTTCCGCCGCCAGCTCATGCATGCGCGCGAGCGGCAAGCGTGCGCTCGGGCCGGCGATGCTGAGCACACCGATCACCCGACCATCACGCGGGTCACGCACCACAGCAGCCAGCGCTGCGGTGCCGAGCGACGAACTCTCCATGACCCAGGCATAACCCTGCTGACGCGCCAGGGCCAGGCGCTGCAGCAACTCCTGTTCGTTGCGTGGCGCATTGGGGCCGACGTCGGCAGAGTCGGCGACACCCTGCCGCGCCACCAGTTCCAGGGCCTCGGCATCGCTCATGCTGGCCAGCCAGGCGTGCCCGGAGGCGGTATAGAACAGCGGCGCGTCACGCCCCATGTCGGGGTCGTAACGCAGGCCGGAGCGGGCGCCCTGGCTCTTGGCGATCCAGGTCTGGCGCTCGCCCTCGATCACGCCAAGGCGTACCAGCTCGCCGCTGGTTTCAGCCAGGCCATCAAGAATCGGCTGTACCACGTCAGCGCCGCTGTTGGTCAGATAGCGAAAGCCCAGCGCCACCAGTTTGGTGGAAAGCCGATAGCGACTGGTGAGCGCATCCTGGCGTACGTAACCCAGGCGAATCAGTTCGGCGAGCATGCGATGCGTGGCGCTCTTGGGAATACCCAGCTCATCGGCCAGAGCCTGCATCTGCACACCACGGGCGTCGCGAGTGAGGCTTTCGAGAAGGCTGAGCGCGCGTTCGATCTGACTGCCGGCCATGAGAGAGTCCTGGAAAATTTGCGCCGATTCTAAGAGACAAGCGCCCGCCGATGCGAGCCAGACGCACGCCTGCCTCTGGATGCATGGGCGCGGACGCGCGATACTGCCGAGGCGACGCGTAATGTACTAACTGGTTCGTTCTTGTTCGGTTATCGAACAGAACCCCGTTTAGCGAATTGAAATGGCCAGCCTGGTCGGCTCACTATTCCTACCACGCCTGAAAACGAAGCGATCTTCTGCCTGGTGCATCACGCTTCGAATGTTTCAGCAGCCAATAAATATAAGAAGGTCAATTGTCATGTCACAGCCTATGCACCTGCGTGCCCCGGCCTCCCATGCCACAGCCAGGGCCACTCCTCGCCCGGCCACCAGCTCGTTGCTCGACGACTGGTCATCCCTATCGACGCTAGCCATGCCCGTCCTCGCCCCTGCCTGTCATGACATGCACTGGAGCTTCCGGCCGCGCCTGTTCAGCTCGCTGCTTGCCAGGCTGCTGCCTGCGCGCAAAGCCTGACTCAGCCCCTTACTCTCCCCCATTCTGTCGGAGCGATAGCATGAACAAGACAGACAAGATGCTGGTCGGCGAGCGCACGTTCTGCGCCCTGCTGCTGGTATTAAGCCTGGCGATCTTCTACCTGGCCTACCAGATTTCCGGCTTCTCCTCGGCCAACTCTCCGGGCGCCTTTCCTATCGGCGTGGCGCTGGTGATGATCCTGTCGGCGGTGAAGATTGCCTTCGAGCTGGTCGGCAAGGCACGCCCCGACTGCAGTGGCTGGCTCGATGCCTTCCAACAGTTCCGGCGCCAACATTTCCCCAAAGCTGTCCTGATCTTTGGCCTGCTGGCCGTGGTGTACCTAGCGGCTATTCAGTGGGCCAGTTTCTACGTCAGCACCTTCCTTTTCCTGGTGCTGTCGATCGTCTACCTGCGCAATGGCCGCGTTCTCAACGCCATCCTGATCGCAGCTGTGCTGCTGGTGCTGATCTATCTGCTGTTCAGCCTGGCCTTCAGCGTTTACCTGCCATAACGAGGCACCCGAGATGAGCGATACCTTTTCCTACCTGCTGATGGCCTGGAGTGATCCGCAGCTGCTGATGTTGACTGCGCTGGGCACCTTTGCCGGCATCTATATCGGCGCCATCCCGGGCCTGTCGGTGACCATGGCAGTGTCCATCCTGGTGTCCTTCACCTTCTCCTGGGACGTCAACGACGCCCTGGCGCTGATCGTCGGCATCTTCATTGGCGGCGTTTACGGTGGCTCGCGCAGCGCCATCCTGCTGAACATCCCCGGCGCGCCCTCCTCAGTGGCCACGGCCTTCGATGGCTACCCGCTGGCACAACAGGGCGAAGCCGGACGCGCCATCGGCCTGAGCACCGTAATGTCGGTGGTCGGCGGTATCGTCGGTACCATCATGCTCGCCAGTGCCGCACCGCTGATCGGCGATCTGGCTCTGCGGTTTGCTCCGCGCGACTACTTTCTGGTGGCGACCATCGGCCTGCTACTGGTCGGTAGCCTGTCCGAAGGCTCGCTGGCCAAGGGCATCTTCGCCGCAGCACTGGGTGCGATCATTGGCCTGGTAGGCATGGACCCGGTCACCGCCGAAGGGCGCTTCACCCTCGGCCAGGTCGAACTGATGGGCGGCATCCACTACGTGGTGCTGATGATCGGCCTGTTCGGCGTCGCCGAGGCCTTCTATCAACTGCATAACCTGGACAGCCCCGTCATTCGGCAGAAGGTGGACAAGATCCTGCCGTCCTTCGCCATGGTCCTGAAATTCCTGCCACTGTCGATCCGCACCTCGATCATCGGCGTGGTGGTCGGCGTGTTGCCGGGCGTGGGTGGCGACATCGCTGCGCTGATGGCCTACGACCATGCCAAGCGCACCGTGAAAAATCCGTCCAAACCATTCGGCAAGGGTGCCTACGAAGGCCTGGTAGCCCCGGAAACCGCCAACAGTGCAGCGGTCGGTGGCGCCTACGTGCCGATGCTGACCCTAGGCATGCCGGGCGACGCGGTCACCGCGGTGATCATCGGCGCCCTGGTTGTGCATGGCCTTAACCCCGGCCCGATGCTGATGGTGGAGAACCCGCACATTTTCTACTTCACCGTCGGCAACCTGCTGCTGGCCAACGTGTTTCTGATGATCTTCGGCCTGATGGGCATCAAGCTCTTCGCCAAGTTCGTCGAGATGCCCAAGGCCGTGCTGATTCCGCTGATCCTGGTGCTCTGCGTAGTCGGTACCTACTCGATCAACAGCAGCATGACCGAGGTGTACTGGATGCTCGGCTTCGGTGTGCTCGGCTATCTGCTGAAGATCTTCGGCTTCCAGATGGGCCCGATCATCCTCGGCGCCATCCTCGGCCCGCTGATGGACACCTCGTACCGCCAGGCCATGTCCTCGGCCGGCGATCACCCAGGCGAACTGCTGCAGGGTCTGGTCACCAGCCCGCTGTCGCTGATCCTGACCAGCGCGGTAGTGCTGATCCTGCTGGGCAACACCCCGCTTCTGAAGAAACTCAAGAGCAAGTTCAGCCCGGCTTCGGCCCGCGGCTGATACCCGATTTCACCAGGCGTGCCCCGGCCTACAGGGGCTCACAACAACAACCGATGGAGAGTCTCCACATGTTCAAATCGTTACTGACTGGCGCCGCTCTCGGACTCAGCGCCCTCACCATGGCTCTGCCAGCCCACGCCGAATACCCCGAGCGCAGCATCCAGGCGGTCATTCCCTGGGGTGCAGGTGGCGCCACCGACAACGTCATGCGCAGCCTTACTCCGTACGTGGAAAAAGAGCTGGGCGGCAAGTTCATCCTCAACAACCGTCCGGGTGGCACCGCCGTCATCGGCAGCACCCACGTCATGCAGCAACGCCCGAACGGCTACACCATCCTGCTCGGCGCCGAGAACCCGCAGCTCTATAAAGTGCTGAAACTCGCCGACTTCGATTACGCCGACTTCTACCCGGTCAACATCATCGGCCAGAACGTGGTGGTAATCGCCGCCAACGCCGACGCGCCATTCAACAACATGGCCGAGCTGATGGCGGCTGCCAAGGCCAACCCGGACACCCTGCGCATGGGCTCCACTGGTGCCGGCGGCCTGCCGAGCACCGTCAGCGCGATGATCAACGCAGTGGATGAGCTGAAAGTGCGTGAAGTGACCTTCGGTGGCGACGGCCCCGGCATCACCGCGCTGATGGGCAAGCACATCGACTTCATGCCGCTGAGCCTGGCCGCCGCGCGCGAGCTGGTGCGCAGCGGCAAGCTCAAGGCCCTGGCCGTGTTCGCCACCGAGGAAACCCCGGAACTGCCGGGCGTGGAGCCGATCACCAAGTCCCTGCCGGCCATCGCCGAGTACCTGCCTTGGGGTCCGTTCTGGGGCGCCTTCGTGCACAAGGACACCCCGGATGACGTCAAGCAGAAGCTGGTCGATGCTTACGCCAAGGCCGTGGCCAATCCCGAGTTCCAGGGCTTTCTGAAGAACTTCGGTGCACAGAGCCTGAACCTCAGCGGCGCAGAAGCCGAAGAGTTCCTCAAACGCTGGCAGTCGGTCACCACTTGGTCGATGTACAAAGCCAAGGCCATCGAGATTTCCCCGGACTCGGTTGGCATCGCCAAGCCCTGATCCCTTCCCCTGCGAGTGCTTTCGGCGCCCGCCTCTCTTTCGCCTGCATCGCTGCTCAGCGATGCAGGCGAAATGCCTTGGGCGAAAGCCCGCTGCCACGCTTGAAGAAACGGGAAAAATAGCCCGGTTCGGAAAAACCCAGACTGTCTGACACCTGGCTCACCGTCATGGTGGTGTACACCAGACAGCGCTTGGCCTCGAGCAACAGACGCTGATTGATCAGCTGCAACGCGGATTGCCCGGCCAGCCGCCGGCAAAGCGCATTGAGGTGAGCGGTACTGATCCCCAGGCGCGAAGCGTAATGTTCAATTGGTAGATGCTCGCGAAAGTGCGTTTCGAGCAAATGCACGAATGCCTGCACATGCCCGCGCCCTCGGCCATCGGCAGGCTCCTGCGCCTCACTTCGCGCCAGTTGCCGGCGCGCGATGGCAACCAGCAGGACACTGATCAGCGATTGCAGCATCAGCTCCCGCGCAGGCTCCAGACGGCCGTACTCCTGGCTGATCGACTCGAACAAGGCATCTAGATAACGGCGCTGCTCGCCAACCTCATAGCACATGGGACTCTGCAAGCATTGCTGGCCCAGCGGCGCAGCCAATTGTTCCACCAGCGGTCGCGCCAGGCTCAGCACATAGCCCTGAACATCACGCGAGAAACGAAAGCCGTGCACGCACAGTGCAGGTACGACTTGCAGCGAAGCACTGCGCACCAGGCGCACTTGCCCCTCCACCTCCAGCTCCGCCTCACCCACCTGCACATAGAGCAACTGCAGCAGGTCAGCGTGGCGGTGCGGTTTGATTTCCCAACCGTGCAACTGGCTGCGCTCGGGAATCGATTCGCAGTGGATAAGGTCGGGGGTCGGCCATTCGGTCGTCTCACCGTACAGCTTGAATACCGGCACCAGGGAGGCTTTCGAAGCAGTCATGAGCGGGCTCTAGAAATCATCGGAAAGTCCAAGAATCCTTTTCGATATTGCCTTCTAACCGAGCATGTATCCACAAAAAATACAGACCTGAGCCTGTGAATCGACATACAGCCGATCACGTACTGGAGAACAATAATGAACACTCAGGTCGCCATCATCGGCGCTGGTCCTTCCGGCTTGCTGCTCGGCCAACTGCTGCATAACGCCGGCATCGACAACGTCATCCTCGAGCGCCAAAGCCCCGACTACGTGCTCGGCCGCATCCGCGCTGGCGTGCTCGAACAGGGTATGGTCGACCTGCTGCGCGAGGCCGGCGTGGCTGCGCGCATGGATAGCGAGGGCCTGCCGCACGATGGTTTCCAGCTGGCCTTCGATGGCCGCTGCGAGCGCATCGACCTCAAGGGGCTGACCGGTGGCAAGAGCGTGATGGTCTACGGCCAGACCGAAGTCACTCGCGACCTGATGGAGGCACGCCAGGCCAGCGGCGCCGTCACCTTTTACAACACCAGCCAGGTGCAGTTGCACGAGCTCAAGGGCGAGCGCCCCTACCTGACCTTCGAGCATGAGGGCCGCACGCAGCGCCTGACGTGCGATTACATCGCGGGCTGCGATGGCTTCCATGGCGTATCACGACAATCCATCCCGGCTGGGGTACTTCAGGAATTCGAGCGGGTGTATCCGTTCGGCTGGCTGGGCATCCTTGCCGACACTCCTCCGGTACATGAGGAACTGATCTACGCCAACCACGCACGTGGCTTCGCCCTGTGCAGCATGCGCTCGCCGACACGCACGCGTTACTACGTGCAGGTGGGCGCCGAGGAGAAGGTCGAAGACTGGTCCGACGAGCGCTTCTGGGACGAACTCAAGCGCCGCCTGCCCAGCGAGATCGCCAGCCAGCTGGTCACCGGCCCTTCGATCGAAAAGAGCATCGCGCCGCTGCGCAGCTTCGTCGTCGAACCGATGCAGTACGGTCGCCTGTTTCTGCTGGGTGATGCCGCGCACATCGTTCCGCCGACCGGCGCCAAAGGTCTGAATCTGGCCGCCAGCGACGTCAGCACGCTGTACCGCATCCTGCTCAAGGTCTACCGAGAAGGCCGTGTGGATCTGCTCGAACGCTACTCGTCGATCTGCTTGCGGCGTATCTGGAAGGCCGAGCGCTTCTCCTGGTGGATGACCTCGATGCTGCATCGCTTCCCCGACACCGATGCCTTCAGCCGCCGCATGCAGGAGACCGAACTGGACTACTTCGTCAGTTCCGAAGCCGGCCGCAGAACCATCGCCGAGAACTACGTCGGCCTGCCCTACGAGCCCATCGAGCGGGAGTAATGATCGATATTCGCCCGGGGCCTTCGATGGAGGCTCTGGGCACACGCAATTCGTTCGTTTATCGCACACTAAGTCGTTAATCGAATTGAATAGCCCCTCGCTAACTCGCACCATGCGAGCAGCGAATCCTAGCGGCGGCAGTATTGCAGCCGAATTTGGCTGTATCTGAGTCGCCTACTAACAATGAATAAGAAAGGACATTTGCGATGCACAAGCTTTCCAAGGCTTTGCTGACGCTGCTTGCCACCAGCGTCATGACCTGGGCCAACGCCGACGAGGCCGAGGTCACCCTCAAGGTTCACCACTTCCTGCCGGCGCACTCGGTGACCCAGGCCGACTTTCTCAAGCCCTGGGCAGAGAAGATCACCGCCGAATCCAATGGTCGGATCCAGTTTCAGTTCTACCCCTCCATGCAGTTGGGCGGCACCCCGCCGCAGCTGATCGACCAGGCGCGTGACGGTGTCGCCGACATCGTCTGGACCCTGCCTGGCTACACTAGCGGCCGCTTCCCGCTGGCATCGGCATTCGAGATGCCGTTCATGAGCCGCTCTTCGGAAGCCAGCAGCCAGGCCATGTGGGACTTCCTCGAAGCCCACGGGCAGAAGGAGTTCGCCGATGTGCATCTGCTCGCGACGCACCTGACCGATGGCGCGCTGCTGCACACGGCGAAGAAGCCGGTACGTAGTCTGGCCGACTTCCGTGGCCTGAAACTGCGTTCGGCCAACCGCATCTCCACCAAGCTGATCTCCATGCTCGGTGCCACTCCGGTAGCAATGCCGGTACCGCAGGTGCCGGAAGCGCTGTCCAAGGGTGTGGTCGACGGCGCAGTGCTGCCCTGGGACGTGGTCCCTGCACTGAAGCTGCAGGAACTGGTCAAGTACCACACCGAAATGGCGCCGGGTCAGCCAGCGTTGATGCACACCGCGCTGGTGCTGGCAATGAACCCGGCCAAGTACGCCAGCCTGCCCGATGACCTGCGCAAGATCATCGACGCCAACAGCGGCCGTGAACTCTCACGTCAGGCCGGCCATATCTGGGATACCAACGTGATCGAGACCGGGCACAAGCTGGCTGAAGCGCGTGGCAACGAAATCTACGTGCTGCCTGCAGAAGAGCAGGCCAAGTGGATGGCCATCGGCCGCAAGCTGGACAACGACTGGATCAAGGAAGTCGAGAGCAAAGGCAACGACAACGGTGCTGCGCTGCTGCAAGAAGTGCGCGACCTGATCGAAAGCTACAACGCCAAGCTGCCGCACTGATCGTTAACCCTCGTTGTGCTGGCCGGCACTTGCGGTGCCGGCCTTGCGGAGTCCTCTCATGATCGAAAACCCTGCCTTTCCCGGGCAGCCTCAGCGCACGCGCCCGTTCGGCCAGTTGCTCGACACACTGGCACGCTGGCTGGCACTGGCTGGTGGCCTGGTACTGGTCGCCATCACCCTGCTGTCGGCCTACAGCATCACCATGCGCAGCCTGTTCGATGCGCCACTGCTCGGTGACGTCGAGTTGGTGCAGATGGGCTGCGGCATTGCCGTGGTGAGTTTCCTGCCGCTGTGCCAGTTGCGTCGCAACAATGTCATCGTCGACGCCTTCACCTTGCGCGCCTCGGCCAGCACCCGGCGCTATCTCGACACGCTCGGCTGCCTGCTGATGGCTGCCTGTGCAGCGCTGCTAGCCTGGCGCTCGGTACTCGGCACGCTGGACACTTACCGCAACGGTGAAGAGTCGATCATCATGGGCATTCCGATGTGGTGGTCGATGACGCCTTTCGCGCCGTCTTTCGCCCTGCTCGCCGTCGTTTCCCTTTACACCGCCTGGCTCGACCAGCGTGGTGAGGGAGGCCAGCAATGAGCAGCGTCGCATTGGGCGGACTCTTCCTCGCCTTCCTCTTGGCTCTGCTGGCTATCCGTATTCCGATCGCCATCGCCATGCTGCTGACCGGTATTGGCGGCTACGTCTCGATCAGCGGCTGGGACCCATTGCTCAACTACCTGAAGACGGTGGCCTACGCCCGTTACACCGTGTACGACCTGTCGGTGATCCCGCTGTTTCTGCTGATGGGGCAGTTCGCCTCGCGTGGCGGCCTGGCTACCGGCCTGTTCCGTGCCGCAGCAGCCATGGTCGGGCACTGGCGCGGTGGCCTGGCAATCTCCGCCATCGGCTCCTGCGCAGCCTTCGGCGCGGTCTGTGGCTCATCGGTGGCAACCGCTGCGACCATGGGTCAGGTGGCCCTGCCGGAGCTGCGTCGCTACAAGTACTCCAACTCGCTGGCAGTCGGTTGCCTGGCGGCCGGCGGCACCCTGGGAATTCTCATCCCGCCCTCGGTGGTGCTGGTGATCTACGCCATCCTCGCCCAGCAGAACATCTCCACGCTGTTCATGGCCGCCTTCGTACCGGGCATTCTCGCCGTCATCGGCTACATGATCGCCATCGCCATCTATGTGCGGCTGTTCCCGGACTCCGGCCCAGCACAGGAGCGCTCGAGCTGGAAGCAGCGACTGCAGGCGCAGCAGGGTGTGTGGCCGGTACTGCTGATTTTCCTGGTGGTGCTCGGGGGTATCTACGGCGGCTGGTTCACCCCTACCGAGGCCGCAGCCATCGGCACCGTGGGCACGGGTTTCTTCGCCTTCACCCTGGGCAAGATGCGTCTGGCCGAATTCAAGGAGGTGCTGCTGGGCACCGGCGTGACCACGGCCATGATCTTCATGATCCTGCTCGGCGCCGATGTGATGAACGCCTTCCTGGCCATCTCGCAATTGCCCAACTTCATCGCCGAAACCATCAGCGGCGCAGGTCTGCCACCCTTCCTGGTGCTGGCCGGGATCCTCGTTCTGTACCTGATCCTCGGCTGCGTGATGGACACCATGTCGATGATCCTGCTGACCATCCCGATCTTCTTCCCGGTGATCATGGGGCTGGACTTCTATGGTCTGGACCAGACCGAGAAGGCCATCTGGTTCGGCATCCTGGCCTTGATGGTGGTGGAGATCGGCATGGTCACCCCGCCACTGGGCATGAACGTGTACGTGATTGCCGGCATGGCACGCGATATCCCCATGAGTGACGCCTTCAGAGGCATCGTGCCGTTCCTGATCTCGGACATCGTGCGCGTGCTCATCCTCGTGCTCTTCCCATCGATCACCCTGTGCCTGGTGCGCTGGCTGACCTGAGGACTCGCGATGCATTCAAACAAACGCCGCTGAACCCCGAATAACTGCCACCACTCTCCCCGATGTAGAAGCGTATCCGCCGCTGCGGAGGGGAGCTTTCAACCTTGAAAAAGGAAACGATAACAATGAAAAAAGCTCTGTACCTCGCTCCCAGCGCAATCGCCGTTGCCGTCATGGCCTCCAGCCTCTCGGTCGGCGTTCAGGCTGCCGGCTTCGTTGAAGACGCCAAGGTCACCCTCGGCCTGCGCAATTACTACTTCAACCGTAACTTCCTCAACCAGACCCAGGGCGGTCAGGGCCAGGCCGAAGGCTGGACCCAGAGCTTCATTCTCGACGCCCGCTCCGGCTACACCGAAGGCACCGTCGGTTTCGGCCTCGATGTACTGGGCCTGTACTCGGTGAAACTCGACGGCGGCCGTGGCACCACGGGTAGCCAGTTGCTGCCGGTGCATGACGACGGCCGCC